>Ga0114966_10000001_pt1 | contig 408939 bp, 328 predicted proteins | sample M_130207_XF_Meta_FD_87029 | JGI IMG/M metagenome (GOLD analysis project Ga0114966, IMG submission 87029) | Freshwater microbial communities from Lake Montjoie, Canada to study carbon cycling - M_130207_XF_MetaG | ecosystem: Environmental > Aquatic > Freshwater > Lake | place: Lake Montjoie...
TATATTCTTTAAATATATACCACTATCTGATACATAAGGCCCTGCATTGGTTCTGCGACGTTGCCAATCATAACCACGGGCAATTAATCCGCCTTCTACGCCACGGCCACGTAATTCTCCTATGCTGTCTCGACTACTTGCATCACTTGAAAATACTATCTGATCGGTATATTGTATCTTGTCTAATGCAGTAAATTCTACATCTAATTGTTTAGTTGCTCCAACAGCTAAAATCCATGGATTAGTAGCAGAAACTGAAGGCCAGTTCATAGTTTTAAAGATTGTAGGTTGGGTAGGCATTGTATAGCCTGTAATTGTTAAAGGAACAGTTCCTTCATTTCTTACAGATAATGGTAAAATTGAGGTTGTTCCTTTTTTGATAGATCCAAAATCAATTTCACTTACATAGATAATTGGTTCACCTACTTTAGCTTTTACTATTCCTTTTTCGGCTATAACGCAACCATCATCGATAAGAAATACATCATTAAATTCACCAATTATATCTTTTGTGAATTCTACATCTAATGTAACCTTTCCACCTGCTGGAATTGTAAGTGGGAATGTAATATTTTGAAGTGTAAAGCCATTGGAACCACTTTTTAATCTAAAGCCTTTTACTACTGCTGCTGAAGTCTTATTAAGATTGACTAAGTCAATTTGCTTTGTCTTTTTTTGACCTGGTTTTAATAAACCAAAATCTGTTTCTTTTGCTATAACATCTACGCTAAATGCTTTATAATTTACTTCAATAATGGTGTCATTTCCGGCTCTGTCTACAAAAATGAGCATTGCGCGTGCATCTAGGGCTAGATCTATAACACTTAAAGACCAATCAGTTGTGATTGTTGTGCCAGCAATGAATTCACGCTTTTTATCATAATTAAAATCATAATTATAACTAGAGTCTAAATCCATATAAATCAAGGCAAGATTTGAGCGTAGATTTGGATCATCTGGTTTATCTGTCACTAATGCAGAGCCAGAACCATCGGCACCAACTACAGATCCATTGCATAATACTTTCCATTTTGGATCTGGCTTTACAGTATCTTTTTTCTCTAAATCTCCTAAAGCAACGCTTGTTGGGAAGCCATAGGAATCATACCAAGAAAAACCATATGCATAACCCGCAAATGGAGACTTTGCTCTGATGCGATAAACGCCATCTCCATTTAACTGAAGACGTTTCATAGAATAGGTTTTGCCTCTAATTGGAATAGAGAATTTATATCCTGGTGAAGCACCAAATTGGACATTAACTTTTTTCCAAGAAAACTTTCCGTTCACAACAGTAGCAAATTCTAAATCATCAGGCACAGATCCATCAGGTGAATTTTCATATACTAAGTTTACATATTGTCTTAAAAATGGAAGAGAACCACCTTTGGCTCCTGGCGTACAGAATACAATCTCTTTTTGATATTGCTCTAATGGGGTCATAACCATTGCAAATGGATCACTTGTTACATTGTCATCACTTTGGCCAGTATTATACAACATGATATAAATTGGCTTATCTGCAGAAATAACTTTACATGGCGTGCCACCTGTATTGACAACATCCGCCAATAATCCATCAAATGCACGGCGTTCAATAAAGGCATCGCCCTCGCCTCGTGAATTCAAAGTAATACGCATCCAATCCTGGCCATCTCGGAATATTTTGGTATCACGCTCTTTAGCGAATACTCGGATAACAGGTGCTTTTAATCGGCCAACAATTGGAGTAACATGATATTCCTTACCCCACGTAAATGTTGGCAATTCCATTTCGCTTATATAATCACAGGCATAAACACCCGAGGGAACATTTGCGCATTGATTACCTGAAACAACACCAATTGGTTTAGTAGCTTTAACTAATGAACCAGCAATATCTTGGGCATCGGCATCGTTTGCAAAGCAAAGTACATCGCCTTTCATCATATTAAAAGTAGCTTTTTGTCCTTTTTTTAGGCCTCCAGTAGTCATAGAACCCGCTGTTCCACCCATTGTAAAAGTTACTTCAGTTTCATCATAGGCTGCTATAATATTCGATTCTGCAGGAAGAAAATAACCAAAACCTGCAGCTGTATATTGAGGATAAGAAGCAATAACATATTCACTACCAAAAGCAGATACAGGAATAGCTAAAAAGCCATCACTTGTATATTGATAACGAGTTACACCATAACAAATAATTGGAGCACGGGCTTTTACGTGAACAGCTGCTTTAAAATATACTTGTTCTTTTGGTGCTTTATCACGTCCCCTTTTATAGAAAGGTTGCCCTACAGTAGTTGGAATTTTAAATTCTACAACATCATTTGCTACTGCAATTTTTGATTCTCTCCAACCTTGAGATTCTACTTCTACAGTAATTTCTTGGCGAACGCCAGAAGCAACAAATACTCTTAAATAATTATCAGATCCAGGTGATTCTTCATCATAACATGCGGGAAATGAAAAATAAAATTCATTACCAGCATTAGAGCCGGCAAGAAACGATGTTAATTTACTTTTGTCCATTTCTCTAGACTGTGCAAACGAAGCACCTAGAGTTAAGGTACAAAATGTAATAATCAATAATGAGAATAATTTCTTCATTGAGAATTCCTGAAATATATTATAAATTTTAGCGTATTTCTAAAGGATATAAAGAAGACATTGAAATGAACAGACCCTGTTAAGGATTTTTATATTTGTTACATAATAAGAAAAAATTTCTGTCTATTCAAGTGTTTGTATAGACTTTATATGGATGAATTTGTAACAGAATAAAAAAAATGCCTGAACTCTAATGAATTCAGGCATTTGATATTCAATAAATGAATAAAGAAATTATTTGTCCCAGAATATTTTACTTTGCGTAGTAATACCTGCTGGCATATTTGCGCTATTATAAATACGCTCGCTAATTGGGTAAATAAATCTACGTGGAGTTAGTCCAGAAGCATTTTTTGGAGGAGTTATTGAAGGTATTCCTGTTTTTCTCCAATCACAAAATGATTCGGGTTGTGTATATAAAGCAAGATACTTTTGTGTCATGATATGATCTAAAGTAAGATTTCCTGTTGGCATAACTTCAGGCTTTGCAAGATATGTAGTAACTTCTACATCAGAAACACCTGCTGCTTTCATGGATGATTTAATTGCATTAGTATAAGATTGTTTTGCGTCTGCATCGCTGCCTTCAGCTAATTTTATCTCTGCTCTAATCATCATCATTTCTGCATAAGTTATCACTGGTACAGGTGAATCACTGCTTGCATATAATGGGCCTGGATCGCAATCAACAGTAAATTTACCATCTTTATCTGCTGCAATATATGCATCACGACGTGGGTCTTCTAATCCATTCATGATGTCTACCAATCTTGTACCAGTGGTCATGTAACCACTTCTTTGTGACAAAAACTGTGACAAAGGATTTTCGGCAGTTGGATCTTCAGCAAAATAAACCATTGCATCATCGGCTTCACTACCCATTGCAAGAGCAATAGATTGAAGTGCCGCAGAAGCTGCCTTGCTTTGGTCTACTTTAGAGAGTCTCCATGCATAACGTGCTTTTAATGCATGTGCTGTTTTAATCCATTTCGAAACATTACCACCATGAATAATATCTGAGGATGCATCTGGTTTAAAAGTACTGGTAGCAGAACCTAAGTCTGTAATTGCTTCATTAAGCATAGTTTGTATAGATGCATAAATCGCATCTGCTTTGTCGTATTTAGGCTTTAAATTTGCATTTCCTAATAATGCTTCAGACATAGGAGCATCACCCCATAAATCAGCTACTTGACCCATTGTTGCAGCCATCATTACTTTTGCAATTCCACGATAATGCGGAGAATTTGATTCGGTTGCTTTTTCACTTACAATTTTCAAATTATTTAGGCATACTTGGTATGTTGTAGACCAAGCATTATCACCATCACTTTCTGTAAATTGATAATTATTTAATACATCAAATTGGCGATCAATTCCTGTGAAATTTTGGATCCACATTCCTGTAAATCTGCTAAAATCACCTCCAACAACATATGCATAAGAAACTTCAGCTACAGGTAGAACCAAGTTTAATGGAGCATCTACCGGATTATTTGGATCAACATTTATATTTGAGTCAACCCATGAATCGCAACTTGAAAACATCAATGTAGAAACAGCTGCGAGTATGATTAAAAGATATTTTTTCATAATTATTTCACCTAATGGTTAAAAAGTTAATTGGATAATTTATAGTATTAGAATCCAAGGCTAAGTCCAAAAACATAGCTCTTTGTATTTGGGAATTGAAAATAATCCATGCCTTGTCCATTACCATTTCCAACTAAACTTGTTTCTGGATCGATACCAGTATATGGTGTACTTAACCATAAATTACGGGCAGTAAATGAAAGCCCAACTTTAGAAACAAGAGAACCACTTAGCATAGAAGAAGGAAGATTATAGGAAACTGTCAATTCACGTAAACGAATATAACTTGCATCTTCTACAAATTCCTCTGATTGAGATCCAAATCCACCACCATTTCCGCGATACCATGCTTCGTTTAATGGTACTGATTTAGTATTTGGTGCATAAGAAACTGCTTGTGTAATAGTATCAACAACTTCTACTACTCCAGCAAAAACTGTCATACTACCACGGTTTTCTGTTTCTTTATGTGTTCCATAATTTAACAATGCACCTTTAGTACCATTCCACATCACTCCGCCTTGCTTAATATCTAATAAAGCAGAAACGGTTAAATCATTAAATCCTAAAGTTAAGCGTGTACCAGCAATCCAATCAGGATTTATATTTCCAAGCGCACCTTCTTCGCTATCTACAACAGGATATCCATTTGATCCAATAACTTTTTCACCAGCTGCATTTCTTTTCCAACGGCCACCATAAATAGTACCATAAGGCTGTCCGGCAACTGCACGAATTTGGGAACCAGTAAATCCATTGATATAAATATTATCTACGCCAGGAGCAAGTTCTAATACTTCACTCTTATTGGTAGACCAGTTTACATTTAAATCTGCTGTAAATCCATCGGATTCGAATAAGCGTCCACCTAATTGAATTTCTATACCACTATTTTGAATACTACCAGCATTCATCAATTTGCTAGTAAATCCGCTTGAACTTGAAACAGGAACAGCAAATATTTGATCTGTAGAAGTATTTGAATAATAATTAATATCAAAAGAGATACTATTATTAAAGAGACGAGTTTCTAGACCAATTTCAATTTCAGTTTTCATTTCTGGTTTTAAGTCTGAAGCACCCAAACTGCTTGATTTTTGGAAACCAGCCGAGCCATTGAATGGAAATGTAATACCATTTGTCCAACCATCGACAAAACCAGCCTTTGTAAACAATGTTTGTGTAGCATAAATAGGTGCATCTTTACCTACTAAAGCATAAGAAGCACGTAATTTAGCATAGTTCAATGCATCGCTTTTGTCCATTAATTCTGTAAGAACTAAACCAAGAGAAACAGATCCAAACATAAATGAATTATTGTCTTTTGGCAATGTAGTTGACGATTCATTACGCATTGTTGCATTAATAAATAAGTAATTCTTATAATCAAGTTTAGCATCTGCATATACAGCTGATGTTCTTTTTCTGGTTAAACTTTGTCCAGGATTTAATGTTCTTGAATTAGACATATTATAAAAGCCAGGAATTACTAAGTCATCGCCTGTAGCATATAAATTTTCTAAGCTTTTGGAATACATATTTTGTCCTAATGTTATGCTTCCATTCAAATCCTCATTAAAGCTTTTACGCATTGTAACCAATAAATCACTTGTGAAATCACTATTGAAATATTGGTCTTCTACTACACGACCTGCAACATAAGAATTAGAATTTACAGCATAAATTTGCTTACGACGGTCAGAATAGAAATCTTGTCCAATACGATATGTTATACTTATCCAATCTGCAGGAGTATAATCTGCTTGTGTATAAGCAATTACTCTGTCAACATTATCTGTAAATGGATTATTATTAACTACCCAATAAGGATTATCAAAGCCAGATGTACCACGATATGCTCTTTGATTGCCATTAGCAAATGAATAAGCAGATTTATCTGTTGATCCATCAACTCCATTTGCATTATCAAAAGTAATTGGTGAACGTAATAATCCTAGCATAACACCAGAAATATTGGAACCCTGCTGAATTCTTGTTCCACCTGAATTTGAATAATTTACAGATCCACTTACTTTTAATTCCTGAGAAAATGTGTGATCTCCGGACAGTCTTAAAGTAGTACGGCTAAATGTGTTTTTAGGAGTTACACCTGTTTGATTCATATTTGATAAGGACAAAAAGAATGAGGAAGATGTATTTCCACCGGAAAGACTAAATGCATTGGTAGTTGTGTATCCAGTTTGGAAAAAATTGCCTGTATTATCATAAGGAGTTACAGGAGTTCCAGCAACACCATTTGGTGTAGAACTTTTTCCATAGACTTTTCCATTTTTATCCCAAATCCAAGATGGATCAGCTACCCATACTAGTGAATCAATAGAAGGGCCCCAAGAACGAGGACGCAAACTAGCTGAAGCAACAGGAGAGCCTAATGCACCATTTAATCCTTGTGCATATTTAGATTGTAATTCTGGTAATTTATTAACTTGATCGATGCCTAAAGAAGTTGAAAAAGATGCAGACATTCTGCCAATTCCTTTTTCACTTAAACCTTTTTTAGTTGTAATAATAATAGCTCCAGAGCCAGCACGAATACCATATAATGCAGTTGCTGCTGCACCTTTAAGAACATTCATGGATTCGATATCATCTGGATTAATATCTACAGCACGATTTGAATATGCCACACCACCAGTATTGTCTTCTGTAGATAACATTGAATTATCTATTGGGATACCATCAATAACAAATAATGGCTGATTATCGCCAGTTATTGATGATGCACCTCTAATTCTAATATATGAAGAACCACCAGCTGCACCTGTAGAATTAATAACTTGAACACCCGCAACTTTACCAGCCAAGCCACCAACAATATTGGCTTCTTTTGATTGAGAAATTGCACTACCTTTTACTTCTTGTGTAGCAAATGTTAAGGAGCGCTTAGATTGTTCAATACCAATCGCTGTAACAACTACTTCATCTGTTTTTGCGACATCTTCTTCAAGAACCACATCTAGGATATCTGATTGTCCTAAAGAAACTTCTTTGGTTTTCATTCCAATAAGTTTAAATGTCAAAGTTTTTCCACCGCTTGGCACAGTAATTTTATACTTACCATCTTGTTTTACATAAGTACCAACACTGGTGCCTTTTAAAAGTACCGTTGTTCCAGGCAAACTACTTCCTTTATTAGAAGAAACTTTACCAGAAACTACTCTCTCTTGTGCAAATGCAAACTGTACTGTCGCCATAAGACAGATAATCAGCGAAGAGTAAAAAGTTTTCATGCTTACTCCATGAGTAATGTGAAGAAATATAAAGTTGAGAAATTAAATGCTCAGAAATCAACGAAATAATACAGTACATTTATATACTGTTAAAGTATATAATCTAGCATTGGTGATTATCAATGAGCTTATCTGAAAACTCAGCTAACTCATCTCATTTTATTGTGAATTTGTCCTTTTAATAAGAACTTTTATTGGTGATTCAGACGGAAATTATGTATATCTATATAGTTATACATGTAGTAATATTAAATGCAATTCAAATTAAGAAAATATAATACAAATGCAACAATAAAATAATAGTGATTTTATTAATTCAAAACTGGTAGGCGAATCCAAATGATGTTGGAGTAAGAATGGGGGTAAAATTAATTGATTGAGAATTCTTTTGATGGGAATTATGAGCTTGTAAAATTGCTTTTGCTGAAAGATATCCAATGCCGCCCCCTAATAGTATATCAGAAAACCAATGCGCATCTTTATGCATTCTAGCATATGCAGTCCCTGAAGCTAATCCATAAAAAAGCATATCACCCCACCAAGTATCAAGCTGATTTGCAAACACAGTACTTGCTGCAAAAGCAATTGTACTATGCCCTGAAGGGAATGATAAATATGCATCATTGGTCTGAAACCAATGATATGATTGATTGCCTTCATTTGCATATGGCCTTGCCCTGCCAATAATGGATTTCAATACTGTTGTAATTAATCCCGAAACAAGGAATGATTCTAATGTTAATCTTGCAGTATTTCTTAGCTTCTTAGAATCACTTATTAATCCTATTGCATATACACTCCCCGTGATCCCTAATTGATAATATAAATTGCCATAATTATTTGCGAACTCTATTGTTTTTCCATTTACATCTACTTTATTTCTTTCTGCTATAGTTTTAAAAGTATTGTCACATGTCATACCTAATAATGACCCAGCAACTAATAATCCCGGAGCCTTTAAATCATTAAAGGTTTCAATTGAACTTGATGAATATATAGAAGATATATCATAAAAAGTTGAGTGTAAATCTTCCTTAAGTGTAGAGTACAAAGTTGTAGAATCTTTTTCATGGATTTCTGCATATATATCTATCACAGAAATAAAGAAAATAAATACGTAGAAAAGTATTGTTCGGGGATAGATAAACATTCTATTGATCGATTAGTTCTGAATGCAATGATATCAGGGTTTGATGCAAAAATTTCTGGTTTATAACAGCACATAAAGCATATTCAGATATACCACTTAAAAGGATTGGCATAGAGTTGTACCTACAAATTATTTCATTAAATATAGATAATAAATCAGGGTTTTTATTTGACACATTATTTGGTCCAATTGCTGCAATAAATGATTGTTCTTTATAGGATATCTCCCAATCTTTAAGGCTTTCAGCTTTACTTAGGAAGTTAATTTTATCTAATGAAATAACAGCATACATATTATTTTCGATGCATCCAAAAGCATATGTATCGCATTGCAATGTGTCCAAAAATTCTCCGATAATTGACATTTTCTGCGTGATAGAAAAAGTTTTATGTGTAAAACCGACAAGTCCAACGGCTTGCTTTGAAGTTATAGAAATGATTTTGGATACAGTATATGATGAATCAGAAACAATAACAGTCCCTTTTTCATGAGGTGAAAAAGTGTTTTTTACTATAACTGGAATATTATGTTTAATTGCAGGTAAAATTGTTTCTGGATGTAATACTTTTGCACCAAAAAATGATAATAGCCTCGCCTCTTGAAAGCTCATTTTTTCGATAGTATGCGCATTGGAAATTAATTTTGGGTCGGCAGATGCTATGCCAGATACATCTGTCCAAATAACAATTTCCTTTGCTTTGATAGCCATTCCAATTAATGCTGCCGAGAAATCTGATCCACCGCGTCCAAGGGTTGTTACAATATCATTTGCATCACTTCCAATAAAACCTTGGGTAATGATAATATCCTTATGTTCAAATTTGGGTATGATAGTTTTATGAACTTGTAGAATCATTGAATCATAATCAATATTTGCTGAAGTATATGTTGAATCTGTTGTCATAAATAAAGAAGCGTTCACCAATTCGACATCTAATCCAATTTCTTGTACATATTCATAAAAAATAAGAGTAGATAATAATTCCCCAAAAGAACTTAATCGATCTAAAGATCGAGGAGTACATTCACCAAGCAAAGATATTCCCTCACAAAACTCATATATATCTTTGGCAATCAAAGTAAATTGTTCGTCCAAAATCGAACTATTTATACCCAGTGAAAAAATAATATCTGAATGAAAATGTATAATCTCTTCAATCAAAGAAATTCTTTCTTGTTCATCAATATAAGCTGACTTTTTGGCAAGGTATAAAAGCTTATTGGTAATTCCAGAGCAAGCTGACAAAACAATTACTTTTTTTATTCTTATATCGTTTTGCACAATAGCAGCTACTTGCTTCATTGCATCTGCAGTACCAACGGATGTTCCACCAAACTTCATAACAATCATGTAATGTGTCCAATTAATGATTGTGATATAGTATCTAATAATGGTTCAATTATTTCATTTTTTGATAATATTACAATTGCAATAGCCATGTGATTATTATGGGAAATTGAAAGGTTAATTTGGGTGTCTTTTATTAATTCTTTTAATGAATCATTGATAATGACAATTGGTTTTCCATGCGAATCATGAGAAATTTCGATTGACAAAAAAGAGCAATGCTGTCCAATGCCTGTACCTAATGCTTTACTAAATGCTTCTTTTGCGGAAAAAAAACCTGTATAATGCGACATACTATTTTGTGAAAAAGACTCACAATATGCAATTTCGGTTAAAGTGTATATTCTTGATAAAAAAGATTGTCCATACATATCAATTGAATCTTTAATTCTAGACACTTCTGTTATATCTATTCCGATTCCAATAATCATAATTCTATTGTTTATCTCTGTTGATAGTTTTGCAAAATAATCTCTTTATCTGTCAATATTAAGAAATATCCAAAAACTACCATTTAATTGTCCTTTGAATAAGTAGATTATGGATATTTTTACCGTATACTTCGCCAATAAAAAAACTAATACTTACTTCATGGATTTATATTATGCTTTTAGAAGATCAGGAATATTTTGCGAATAATTTGTACTCTACAGAAAGACATCATTCTTTTATAAAAAAACTAGAACAAAATATTGGGGCATCGATTGATTTTAGAATAGCAGAAATGCCAATTTTTATCAATAATTCATTAAGAAAGAAATTAGAAAATTATGCTAAAGAAATTATCATTGAATGTATAGATCTTCAGAGTGATTCTAGATATAATAATCATATACCAGAATTATATAAAGTTCCACATCAATCATCAAAACCTCTTTTTTCTGTTGTTGATTTTGCAATTACTCAAGATGCAGATGGCGAATACATTCCTAAAGTTGTCGAATTACAGGGTTTTCCATCACTATTTGGATATCAGTATTTTTATGCAAATACAATATTGCAGGAATATCCATTTACTAATAATTATAGCACCAACTTATCTGATTATACAAATGAAGAATATATTTCATTATTGAAAGAATCACTAATAAGTTCATATCACCCTGATGAAACATGTTTATTGGAATATAAACCTGAACAGCAAAAAACAAGACCAGATTTTATCGCTTTACAAACATTAACTGGTATTCAAACAACTGATATTGAACAAGTTAAAAAAGAAGGAAACAAATTATTTCATCAAAGAAATGGTAAATGGGTTCACATAAAAAGAGTATTTAATAGAGCAATTGTGGACGAATTACAAGAAAAACATGCAAAGTTAAATTTTTATTGGAATGAAGAATTAGATATAGAATGGGCAGGACATCCTAATTGGTATTTTGCTATAAGTAAGAATTCAATGCCTTATTTAAAGCATATGTCGATTCCAAAAACAGTTTTTTTATCTGAAATAGAAAATATTCCAGATAATCTGGAACCTTTTGTTCTTAAACCTTTGTTTTCTTTTTCTGGTAAAGGCGTCAATATACATCCATGCAAAAATGATATTGATTTAATACCTGCTCACATGAGAGGCCAGTATATACTTCAATCTAAAATCAATTATGCTAATTGTATATATACTCCTGAAGTACAAAACAAGATTGAGATAAGAATAATGTTGATTTGGCCAGAACATTACGATGTTCCCATTCCTGCGATGTCACTCGCAAGAACAGGCAGAGGCCCAATGATGGGAGTGAGATACAACAATATACCGTGGACTGGTTCAACCGGATGTCTTTTTAGAGATTAGTGGATTATATATTTCTATATTTATATACAGTTATGAATACTCTTTATGTTTTAGAAATTGATAAGTTTGCACTTAATAATGAAGAAATTTATTTGGAAACTCATTCCAAAGTACAAAGTAATACCCTAATGAATAGTACACAAAGTAAGCAATCATTGTTCGAGCAGGAAGCACTTCCACACATGAATGCTTTATACAGCTTTGCTGTAAGATTGTGTAGAGATAGAGATGATGCAAGTGATTTGTTGCAGGAAACTTTCTTAAAAGGTTTTCGTTTTTTTGACAAATTTGAATCTGGTACAAATTGCAAAGCATGGCTTTTTCGCATATTAAAAAACACATATATAAATCAATATCGAAAAGATAAAAAAGAACCAGATACTATCGAATACGATACTATCGAAGAGTTTTATGATTTAATTAGAAGTGAGTCTTCTGAATCTACAGATCTTCAAAAAAGAATTTTTGACAATTTATTAGACGATGAGATTTCGATCGCTTTGGATTCATTACCAGAATCATTTAGAACTGCTATCATCCTTTGTGATTTAGAAGGTATGACTTATGAAGAAATCTCAGAAATCCTAGAATGTCCTATTGGAACTGTTAGGTCAAGGCTTCACAGAGCTAGAAATATTTTAGCATCAAAACTGATTAAGTATGCTAAAAACCGTGGTTATGATACCCAACAATATGAACAATAACAATATTAATTAATATTTTTTTTACACCTTTAAGTACTACAGTGAATTACAAGCAACAAGAACTCGAAGAGAATCTCACATCTTTAATAGATGGGGAATATATTGCCCCAGATCTTAGAGAAGAGCTTCTGAACCGTCTTGATTCTAACACTGAGTTACGCGTAGCACATACAATTCAAACGGCAACCAAAAACATCTTTATTAATCGCAAAGATGCATTGAGCATACATGCCCCTCTAGACGTTCAAATGGCAGTTCAAAGAATTCTTGCTAATGAACAATCATTGAATACTGCAGAGCATTCATCAAAAATTGAACAGACATTTTATAATGTATATAATGTTATACTTAAGATTTTCCTTAAGCCAGTAATTGCCTTCCCTTTAGGCATAATTATTGGTATTTCAGGCTATTTACTGTATAATCAATCCTCTGTTGATTCCGAAATATTTTCTTATGTAAATATAACTCACAACGGCAATGATAATTTATGTTTTCAGGCATATAATAATTTTCATTCTTTAGAGAATGGCAATTTACCGCTTCAGATGCTAACCAATAACAAAGATGAATTATCTAAATTTTTTAAAGAAAAAGGCGTTAATTATCCAGTTTTTTACCCAGATATTGATGCAGAATTGCAGGGTGGTGTTGTTTCTGAATTTAAAGGTGTTAAATTGGCCCACTTCGTTTTCAAAGTAGGCGATAAATTTGTATACATGTACGAAGTGCCAAATCAGATGATAGATAACCATAATCTGCAAATCAATCCAAAAGCTATAGAAATAGTTAACAAAGCTGATTGGTATTGGGAGAAAGAAAAAGGTTCCAATAATACAATGGTTTTATGGCGTATAAAATCTAATATGTGTTCAATCGTCACAAATCTTCGTATGGATCAACTTTCAGCACTTATTCACGTTAAGGAATCCTGATATGAATTGCTTTCAGGGCACATCACTTCGTTTAGCATTAATATGTACCGTTTTATTAGGAACATTTACTTCCATCAATGTATATGCTCAAACAGCAGATAATACACCAAAAGTCAAGGTTTTTCCTATTGAAACAGTTAATAGATCAACTGTTCCTGGCAAGGCGTCAACTTTTACATGGAAAGATGGAACTAATTTGAGTAATTTAATTCAGTATGGCGCTGGAAAGGTAATATTCTTGAACTTTTGGGCAACGTGGTGTCCTCCTTGCAGAAAAGAAATCCCAGATATAATTGAACTTTATAAAGAGTTTTCTGAAAATGAAGTTTTAGTTTTAGGTGTTTCGATGGATAGAGATGATGAAGCTTTAAAAACTGTAAGCAAATTTGTCCGCTTAAAAAATATGCCGTATACAGTGCTAGTTGGCAATGATCAAGTTGCAGATGCTTTTGATGGAATTGGAGCTATTCCTACTACATTTATTATCAAAGCAGACGGAAGCATTGCAGAAAAAATAGTTGGGGCAAGAAGCAAGGAAGATTTTAAGTCTGCAATAATGCGTGCGATGGTAAAAAAATAATTTGACGTGCATAGTATTTATTACAACAATTAAATATTTTTTGGTTTCCTATTGTCGATTCCTTTTAAATAGATACTCTCTTAATGCTATTGCATATGGCTGAGAGGTATCAATCTGCAAATATTCTACGCCTCTAATCCTACATTCATGTTTTAGTTGAATAACAAAACGTTGAAATTCTTCTGTATACGATTTCTTAATCTGATATGGCTGAGTCATTAACTCTTCACCAGTTTCAATATCTTTAAAATTAGCATCTGCACCAAAATCAAAATCTTTTTCTCTTGGATCTAGAACCTGAATCGCAATCACTTCATGGCCATTGTGTCTAAAATGTTTTAGAGCTTGTACGATGGATTGGATATCATCAAAAAAATCGCTTATAACTATAACCATACCTCTTTTGGGTAATTGATCAGCAAGCTTATGCAATGCATCAGAAGTGCCAGTTTGCATTGATGGGACAGCTGATCCCAAAATTTTAAGTATTTCTTGAAGATAGGAAGTCTTCTTCTTTGGGGGTAAAAAATTCACTAAATCTGAATTGTATAATACAAGCCCAGCAGCATCTTGTTGTTTCATCATTAAATAGCAGAAAGACGCAGCCAAACAAGCAGCATAATCGAATTTAGTAATGTTTCCTTTAGAAGCATAATTCATAGATGCACTCGAATCAACTACAACGGTACAACGTAAATTAGTTTCTTCTTCGAATTGCTTGATATAATATCGATTAGTTCTTCCTACAATTTTCCAATCTAAATATCTTAAATCATCTCCTGGATGATATTGTCTGTGTTCAGCAAATTCTACGCTAAAACCATGATATGGTGATTTATGCAAACCAGACATAAAGCCTTCGACTATCAGCCTAGCTTTAATTTCAATTGATCCCAAACTTGAAACAGCTTCGGGGCTAAGATATTTGTGTGAATTATACATTTTTTTGATTTTGTAAAGAAGAAATCCCCTCGGCAAGACGTAATATTCCTTTTTGAAGTGTTTGTTCAGAAGCAGCAAAAGAAATTCTTATTGAATTTGGATTGCCAAATGCACTACCAGGAACTAAGGCTAATAAAAATCTATCTAATAAATAACTACAAAACAGTGCATCATCTTCAATACCTGTATCAGCAAGAATTGATCCTAATTCAATAAAAACATAAAAAGCACCATCAGGAATATGAAATCTAATACCTGGTATTGTTGACAGTAGATCACAAACCAATTGCTTTCTAAAAGAAAATGCTTTTCGCATGTTTTCTACATCATGATCTCCACCTATCAAAGCACCAAGAGCTGCTTTTTGGGCAATAGAACATGGATGCGAAGTACTTTGTCCTTGTACTTTAGATGCTTCTTTAAACACATGTTCGGGTGCATTCATATAGCCTATACGCCATCCTGTCATTGCATATGCTTTTGACACACCATTAACGGTAATTACTCTATGAGCTATAGATTCAATGGCACCCGGAGAAAAGTGTTTTATATCTCCGAATGATATCTTCTCATAAATTTCATCACTAATAATAAAACAATCATGATCCTGTAATACAGCTGCTAAGTCTCTTATTTCCTGTTCTGTATACATGATTCCAGTAGGATTGGAAGGACTATTTAAGATAACACATTTAGTGTTAATTGTTAAATGAGCCTGCAATTGCAAAGGAGTAACTTTATATACTTGTTCAAATGAAGCTTGAATGATAATCGGTGTGGCACCAGTTAATGCTACCATAGCAGGATAACTAACCCAATATGGAGCAAAGATCAATACTTCATCGCCTTCATTACATATAGCATTAAGCACATTATAGATACATTGTTTAGCGCCCCCAGAAATTAAGATCGTTGACTGGCTAACAGATTTAATATCATTATCATTAATAAATTTATTAGCGACAGCTTCTCTTAATTCTATAATACCATCAGATTCTGTATAATGAGTAAAATTTTGTGAAATTGCATGTAATGCTGCTTGCTTAGCACATTCCGGTGTATCAAAATCAGGTTCTCCTACAGAAAGAGAGACGATATCTAAACCCTGCTTCTTTAATCTTTTTGCTTTATTTGATATGGCCAAAGTTTGCGCTTCCTGTGCAGCTAAAACTCGGTATGATAAATGTGAACTCAAAATCACTTCCTCTATGATTTATTTTTCTTTATGCTTAGGCATTCAAAGATTTAAATGCCAATAATATGCCAAATTACAATAAACGAAGGATATCCCCAAGGCTTATAAATAGGCACCTTTATCAAATATTAAAGAATGTTTTCACTTCCTTTTCCATACACAATTAAAATTCATAATTTGTTTTGATTAATAATAAGAAAATGAAATGCATATGGAAAAAAAACCATTAACAGTAAGCCAAATAACAGGAACAATTAAATCATTATTAGATGGAATGGGAATTCTGTCAATTACTGGTGAAATCTCTAATTTCAAATTGCATTCTTCTGGACATAGGTATTTTTCTTTAAAAGATGATGCCGCACAAATTTCTGCTGTAATGTGGCGGGGAAAAACCCTTGTATTTCCATTACAAGATGGTATGAAAGTGTTAGCAATAGGTACGGTTTCAGTATATCCCCCGCAAGGAAAATATCAATTAGATTGTATTTCGATTGTCCCTTTGGGTACAGGCGATCTTTACATGGCTTTCGAAGAGTTAAAATTAAAACTTGGACGAGAAGGTTTATTTGATATTTCCCGAAAAAAACCTATTCCAGTATTTGCTAAACACATAGGAATTATAACTTCTCCAACAGGTGCAGCTGTTCAAGATATTCTAACTACACTTAAACGAAGAAGCCCTTTATCTGAAATTCTCTTAAGGCCTACTTTAGTACAAGGTGATTCTGCTATTGAAGATATTAAAAATGCTATTATTGAATTGCAATCACACAATTGCGACATAATAATCCTGGCTAGGGGTGGAGGTTCTATCGAAGATTTATGGGCCTTCAATTCTGAATTAGTTGCAAGAACAATTGCCAATTGTTCCATACCAATAATAGCTGGAATTGGACATGAAACGGATTTCACAATTGCTGATTTTGTAGCAGATCACCGTGCGGCTACGCCAACTGCTGCCGCTGAATTAGCAACCTCTATTACAAGCTCAGATTTTATTCATTTTATAGATAATGCAGAAAATTCGATAAAGAAAGTGATATCCCAAACCATATCGCAGAAAAAAGAATTGGTACTTAGATATGAGCAACATTCAGGTTTTAAATTTGTAAAAGATTCTATTCGATATGCAATTCAAAAAACAGATGATCTAGAAACTAGATTATTTCAAAATAGCCAAAGAACTCTAGCCGAACACAAAAAAGGATTTTTTGCATTAGAACAACATTTTAATGCTCTATATCCATTACAACCACTCAAAAAAGGATTTGCATTACTCCATAAAGATGGTAAAACTCTTACATCTCACGAACAATTATATCAACATGATATTATAACAATTCAAAGAGAATTTAGCGCTTCTACTGCTCAAATATTATCCAATTCACTCGAATAATCATATCAGGTAATTATATTATTTACCCTTCAGATTTTTTTTTCTTTGATTCTTAGCCAGCATCTCTTATTTTTGCAACTCTGTTTTATAAGCAAACATTGTTGGGGCGTCGCCAAGTGGTAAGGCAGCGGTTTTTGGAGCCGCCATTCGTAGGTTCGAATCCTTCCGCCCCAGCTGATATATACTTGGAAGCCACAGCCGGCTTACGGTTTGTGGCTTTTCACTAAGAATTAAACGGTTACCATGTATTACTTAATTGTATTATTGGTAACCTTATATACTTTATAATTAATCAGTTCTTGGTGCATTCTGCATGTCAGAGTTAATTATTGTTTCTGGTAGATCAAATAGTCCTTTAGCCGAAAAAATAGCTCGGTCTTTAGGAGAAGAGTTATCTCCGGTAACAATTACAAACTTTAGTGATGGAGAAATTTGGGTTAAATACGAAGAAAACATTAGGGGTAAAGATGTTTTTATCGTTCAACCTACAAATCCTCCTGCAGAAAATCTTCTTGAACTATTAATAATGATTGATGCTGCACGTAGGGCGTCTGCAAAAAGAATAACAGCCGTTATTCCTTATTTTGCATATTCACGTCAAGACAGAAAAGATCAGCCAAGAGTTTCTGTTACTGCTAAATTAGTTGCTAATTTGTTAACCGAAGCAGGTGCAGACAGAATAATCACAATGGATTTGCACACACCGCAAATTCAAGGTTTTTTTGATATTCCTTTAGACCATTTATATGGTTCTACTGTATTAGTTAAAGCGCTTTTTGATATTAAGTCTGAGAACCTTGCAATAGCTTCTCCTGATGTTGGTGGTATAAAAACCGCTAGAACATATGCTAAGATTCTTGGTGCTGACTTAGTAGTGGTTGATAAGCGTAGGCCTTCCCATAATGTTGCCGAAGTGATGAATATAATCGGCGAGGTTGAAGGTAAGAATATCATAGTAATTGACGATTTGATTGATACAGGAACTACATTTGTAAAATGCTCTGAAGCGTTAATTGCTGCAGGAGCAAAAAGTATCACAGGTGTATGTACACATGCGGTATTTTCTGGTAGTGCCATAGAGAAAATTCATAATAGTCCTGCAATACAGAATGTGTATGTTACAGATACTTTCCCGATGCATTGGGATAGCAATAAAATACACACGATTTCTGTAGCAGACTTATTCGCAGAAGCGATACGTAGAACGCATAATAATGCTTCGATCAGTTCGCTTTTTGAAATAATTAGATAAATATACTATTCAATAAGAATTTCATTGGAGAATGTCAATGAGTGAAGTTGTTCTTAAAGCTCAGCGCCGTGATATTGGTAAAAAAGCCTCTAAAGCTATAAGGAATAAGGGCTTAGTTACTGGAATATATTATAGCCATGGCGAGGAGCCAATTGCTATTTCTGTTCATCCGCTAAATATGCGTCCTATTGTGTATACAGCAAATGCAAAAATTATAAACTTAGATGTAGAAGGTTCTAATTCTACTATTAAATGCATGTTGAAAGATATATCTTTTGATCCTGTTACTGATGTAATTGTTCATTTTGATTTATTTGGTGTGCAAGAAGATAAGCCAATTAATATTCTTGTTCCAGTTGCTTTTAAAGGACAAAGCGTTGGTATAAAAGAAGGTGGTATTTTGGAACATATCATCCATAAATTACCAGTGGCTTGCTTACCTAAGGATCTTCCCGAAAAATTAGAGATTGATATTACAGATCTAAAAATTGGACATGCAATTCATGTTCGTGATATTAATTTCCCTGGTTTAACCATTAAAACTAATGGCGATGCTACTATTGTAGCTATTGCTGTCCCTCGAAAAAAGGATGAAGTAAAAAGTTAATCCTTACTTGCTTATTTAAAAGGCTGTATTTTTTAGAAATACAGCCTTTTTTTATTCGTCTCTCATAAACCATGCTTTATCAATTAATCCATTTTGATTCACATGGTAAATAGCAGTAGCATGAATAGTTTTTCCTTTTACCTGCCCATTAACTAATTCTTCATCAATTGCGAATTCCCCACAAGCAATTCTCTTTACAATAATGCATAATAAATCAGGACATCTATTGAACATAGATCCATAAATAGCTCGCATTTCTACTTTACCCTTGCAAAATACTTCGCCACTGTGCTGATAAGTAAGTTCAATATCATCAGAATAGCAATCTAAAAATGCTTCTATATCTTTATCATTATATGCATCTACTTGTCTTTGTGCAGCATATTCTGCTAATGATTCATTATTCTTATTTTGCATATATGAGTATCTGATAATAATAATTCAATAAATGTTAATGGACGTTAAATCTTCTTCAAATCTACATTGATTTATGTAAATTGTTGTCGCTAATCAAAATTAGGGTAAAACAAATTAATATTCTGAATGCACAAATATCATATTTCTTATTTAATTATCATTATGACGATTGCAATGATTTCACTTATTGCAGTTCAAATGTATTGGATAAACTCTGCCTTTAGCATAAAAAATGAAGAATTACTAAGAACTGCATCTATAGCTTTGCAATCTTTTGCATTAAAACTAGAAAAGCAAGAGACCTTACAAGCAATTAAAAGCTCAAAAGAATTACATAAAAACATTAAAGATTCTGTATTTAAGAGTCCAAGAAGCAATCAGAGATATACCACTAATAATCAGAAAATTAACAAAGAATCTAAAATTTTAGAATCTAATGATATTGCAGAATCATATCTGATTGCTTTAAAATCCGAAGGAATTATAAAAAGAATTTCTGACTATAATATTCACAAAATAATACAATCAGAGTTTTCTAAATTAGGAATATTAGCTCCATTTTATTGGGGTTTAGTTGATACAAAGAAAAGTAATATTGTATATGCAGAACACAGTGTCTTTAGTGAAGAATTGATACATAGTATGTTATATGTTCAATTATTTCCTCATGACATATTAGCATCCAATTATAGATTGTCAGTTATATTCCCTGAAATACAAGCATATATCATAGATTCTCTCAGCATTTTTTTACTGGGATCTGCTGCATGTATTTTGTTAATTATGGGTATTTTCTCAATAAGTATCTCTTCATTATTGAAACAAAAAAAACTTTCAAAAATGAAAGCAGATTTTATCGACAATATGACACATGAATTTCAAACTCCCTTAGCAACTATATCTTTAGCTAGCGAAGCTCTTAGAGATCAAGAGATTTTAGAATCGGAGTTAACCAGGAATAGATTTCTAGATGCTATACATAAAGAAAACAGCAGATTAAGTAAGCATGTGGACCTTATTTTACAGATAGCCACACTTGAAGACAAGTCAATTCCATTAATATTAGAATCAGTTAATATGCATGAAATACTTGAAATAGCTATCGACAAACAATTGATCAATATTCGAAATAAAGGCGGCAAGATCAATTCTGTTTTTTTAGCCAATCATTCAACTATTCATGGCGATTCTCATCATTTATTTAATGTATTTACAAATTTACTTGATAATGCCTGTAAATTCTCAAAGGATTTTCCAGATATAACTATCAAGACAGAGAATACAAAATTTGATATATTGATTCAAATTAGCGATAAGGGTATTGGGATAAAAAAAGAAGATCATAAAAAAATATTTGACAGGTTTTACAGGGTAATTACCAGCAATCGACATGATGTAAAAGGATTTGGATTAGGACTTAGTTATGTACATTCGATAGTTACAATGCATAAGGGCTCTGTTTCTATTCAAAGCCATGCAAAAAATGGAAGTACATTTAGTGTGAAATTACCATTAGAACAATAAAAAGTTTTTTACTATAATTAATTTTAATATATGGACAGATCTATACTGTTGGTAGAAGATGATCCAAGCTTGGGTATGATTCTTAAAGAGTATCTTACAATCAAAGGATATAATGTAGAATTAGCAATAGATGGAGAAAGTGGTTTAAATGCATTCCTAAAAAACAGACCTCACCTTTGCATCATAGATATAATGATGCCTAAAAAAGATGGTTTTGAACTTGCCAAGGATATAAAAATAGTAGATAATCTTGTCCCAATTATATTCTTATCAGCTAAATCAGGAATTCATGATAAAATTAAGGGTCTTTCTATTGGTGCGGATGACTACGTTATAAAGCCATTTATTGCCGAAGAATTACTATTAAGAATAGAAGCAATATTAAGAAGAACTGGAATAACAGATGCTACTTTTAATGAATCATATACAATAAACTCAAATAAGGATATTAATAAAAATAAGTTTAAAATAGGCGAGTATATCTTTGATTATAATTTACGCATACTTCAGTTTAATACTTCATTACAAGCACTTACAAGCAAAGAATGTGAATTATTACGACTATTATGTATGAATCAGAATATCTTAGTGACCAGAGAAAAAGCCTTATTGATGATATGGGGTGATAATAATTATTTCAATGGAAGAAGTATGGATGTATTTATAACAAAACTGCGTAAACATTTAAAATCAGATCCTTCCTTGGAAATCGTTAATGTTCATGGTTCGGGATATAAGTTAATGATACATAGATATGAATGAATAAATAAATTCATGATTTTAACTCTGTATAGCTCCATATTTGACATTTTACCGTAATTTTGCATTATTAATCTATCATCACAACAAATGATACATTTATAATGAAATCAAAACTTTATTCATGTCAAAAAGTGTAGTTATGAAGTCATCTGAAGATATTCTGCTTTCCCTTCACAATCAGGGCATTCCGCATTTAAATGAGGTTTTTTATAATCTTTCAACAGCAGAACTTTACGAGCATGCCATATCAAATGGCGAAGCAGAACTAAGTGAACATGGATCGCTGATTGCAATTACAGCTCCACATACAGGCCGTAGCGCTAATGATAAATTTATTGTAGATGAGCCCTCAAGTTCTGGAAATGTTTGGTGGGGAAAAGTAAACAAATCATTTCCACAAGATAAATTTAATAGTCTTAAAGCAAGGATATCAGCCTATCTACAAGGTTCTGATGTATATGTATTAGATTGTATTGCTGGTGCAGACGAACAATTCAGTTTGCCTGTTAGAGTCATTAATCAACAAGCTTGGCACAATCTATTTGCCAAGAATATGTTTATAGATGCTACCGAACAACAACTTGAAAATTTCCATCCTGAATTTACAATTATTCATGCCCCAGATTTTAAAGCTAGTCCAGAATTAGATGGTACTCGTTCAGAAACATTCATTATAATGGATTTTTCTCAAAAGTTAGTCCTTATAGGTGGTACTCATTATGCAGGTGAGATTAAAAAATCGATCTTTACTGCCTTAAATTATTTGATGCCACTTCAGGGCATTATGAGTATGCATTGCTCTGCCAATATTGGTTTAGAAGGCGACACTTCATTATTTTTTGGTTTATCTGGGACTGGAAAAACCACATTATCTACAGATCCCGAAAGAGCGCTTATTGGTGATGATGAACACGGTTGGTCAGATGCTGGTACTTTCAATTATGAAGGTGGTTGTTATGCCAAAGTAATCAATTTATCTGCAGAAGCCGAACCCATCATTTATGATATGACTCGTAGATTTGGAACAATATTAGAAAATGTTCCAGTAGATCCAATTTCTAGAGCTATCGATTTATTCGATGATTCAATTACAGAAAACACACGTGCTTCCTATCCACGTAAGTTTATTAGTAATATAGTTGCTGATAATCGTGGTGGACATCCTAAAAATATTTTCTTCTTAACATGCGATGCTTTTGGTGTGATGCCTCCTATTTCTAAGTTAACGCCAGAACAAACTATTTATCATTTTTTATCAGGATATACAGCTAAAGTTGCAGGGACTGAAAGAGGTGTAAAAGAACCTACGGCAACATTCAGTACTTGTTTTGGTGCTCCTTTTATGGTTCATCATCCAAAAGTATATGCCAATTTGTTAAAAGATAAAATCAATGAGAATGGCACACAAGTATGGTTAGTTAACACAGGTTGGAGTGGTGGCGAATATGGTGTAGGTAAAAGAATGAAAATATCGCATACCAGAGCCTTATTACGTGCTGCTTTAAATGGCTCGCTGAATGATGTTCCGTTCACTACAGAAGGATTCTTTGGATTACATATCCCTAGCGAATGCCCAGATGTACCATCAGAAATTTTAAATCCAAGGAATACTTGGTCTGATGCATCAGCTTATGATACAAAAGCTACGCATTTAGTAGAATTGTTTGCAAATAATTATAAACAGTTTGAATAGTAATATACTATACACTAAAACCTCTGTAGAGTAATCGACAGAGGTTTTTTTTTGCATACACTTCAAAAAGCCATTTTTAAAAACAGTATTTTGCATAATACACATAATAGATACTCATGCACATACATTCGAACCATACTCATAATTCTCATACAGCAAAAGATAGCCGTGCATTATTAATTGCTTTAACTATGACATTTGGGATATTTCTGACCCAAATTGTCGGTAGTTATCTATCTAATAGCCTTGCATTGCTTTCTGATGCAGGGCATATGCTTTCAGATATTGGTGCATTAATAATTGCCTATGCAGCTCTTAAAATTTTTAATGCCGGTAAAAAGGGAAATAACCTATTAAATACCTTTACTTTTGGATTTAAAAGAATCGAAGTTGTTGCAGCATTAATAAATGGGTTAATTCTTTTTGCGATGTGCGGTTTTTTGATATACGAATCAATTCTTAGATTATTCGAATCTCATGAAGTTCATACTCAACCTATGCTTATAACATCAATAATCGGATTAATTGCAAATATGATAAGTGCATATATGCTTCATGATTCTCATCATTTAAGCACGAAAAGCGCATATTTACATGTAATTACAGATTTATTATCTTCAGTTGCTGTAATTATTGGAGGTATTTTGATGTATTATACCGGATTTTTGTGGATAGATACTATTTTGTCAGCAGGAATCTCCGTTTTTATTATTCGAAGTGCTATACGCTTAATGAAAAATGCTAGTATTGTTTTAATGGATAGAGCCCCAGAAGGTATAAGTGTTATTGATATTGAGCAAACACTTAAGAGTATATTAGGGATTGAAGGAGTTCATGATATTCATATCTGGGAAATAAGCCCTGGTAATATTTCAGTAAGCGCACATATTACAACAAGTTTATCAGAAACAAAACCTTTACTTGCATCAGCACAATCAATATTAAAAAATAAATTTAATTGCGAACATATTACTCTTCAAATTGAAGACAGATCATTTTCTGAGCATAATGGTTGCAATCATTGCTCGATGCATCAAGACTAAATATATATCACAATGAGATATTTTCTTTCTAAAATATACGCAGTATTATATAAAGAAATATATAGCGAGCTTAGATCCCGCTATGCATTTTCCTCTATGGTATTATTTATTGTTATTACGATTTCTACTATTTCTTTTACAATGGCTGGAGATACAATTTCTAATGAATTAGCTTCTGCATTATTATGGATAGTTATTTTTTTTGGCGCTATGACGGGATTATCAAGAACTTTTGTAGCCGAAGAAGAGCGCGGAACATCACTTCTCCTTAAATTATCATCAAAACCAATTCATGTCTATATAGGAAAATTACTTTATACTTTCATTTTTGGCTTATTGCTTAATAGCTTAGCAGTACTACTTTTCCAAGTATTTATAAGTGGCATAATTGTCAAAAATCAGCTATTGTTTTGGACAATGATTTTGATTTCAAGTTTGGGAATTTCTGCATGCATAACAGCAATTGCAGCTATAATTTCTAAAGCACATTCAAAAGGGTCCTTATTTCCAGTTTTATCATTTCCATTATTGCTCCCATTAACACTTTTAGGTTGCGAAACAATTAGCATGGCATTATATGGAGCCAGATTCGAAGATGCATTTTCAAATATTATTGTGTTAATTTCTTATAGCATAGTAATGATAACTGTATCTATTATGGTTTTTGAATTTATTTGGAATGACTAATCACTTTAAGATTCTTTATACCATTAAGCTTTATTAAAGGTCATATTTCCTAAGTCATTTGCATCTAATATAATAGAATCTCCAACAGTAAAATCACCAGCAAGCACGTGTATAGACAAAGGATTAGTTATATACTTTTGAAGTGCTCGTTTTAATGGTCTTGCACCAAATTGAACATCATATCCCACTCTTACCAAGGCATCTAAAGCAGCATCTGTTATAGTAAGAGTAATATCTTTTTGTTTAAGCTGATCTTGTAGTTTATTGGCTTGCAGCAAAGCAATTTCCTTAACTTCATTTCTGGTTAAAGGCTTGAACAAAATGATCTCATCAATTCTATTTAAAAATTCTGGACGCATTGTCTTTTTAAGTAGTTCGATGATACCAACTCTTGCATTCATTAACAATTCATCTCTATTATTCTCATTTATATCCACTAATTGTTTCTGGAGAATATCAGAACCTAGATTTGAAGTCATTATGATGATTGTGTTTTTGAAATTCACTAATCTGCCTTTACTGTCAGTTAAATGCCCATCGTCTAAAACTTGTAATAATACATTAAAAACATCGGGATGAGCTTTTTCTATTTCATCAAGCAAGATTACTGAGTATGGTTTTTGTCTAACAGCTTCTGTTAATTGCCCACCTTCATCATAACCAACATAACCTGGAGGAGCTCCAATTAATCTAGACACAGCAAATTTCTCCATATATTCACTCATGTCTATTCTTATCATAGAAGTATCATCATCAAATAAGAATTCAGCTAAAGCTCTGGCCATTTCTGTTTTACCAATACCGGTAGTTCCCAAAAAAATAAATGATCCAATTGGTCGATTTTGATCTTGTAAGCCGGCCCTTGATCTTCTAATCGCATTACTTATTGCGTGAATTGCTTCATGTTGGCTTATCACTCTTTTATGAAGCCTATCTTCCATTGTTAAAAGCTTAGTCCTTTCAGTTTCCAACATTCTTTGTACTGGAATACCTGTCCACTTCCCTACTATTTCTGCAATGTCAACAGCATCTACCTCTTCTTTCAACATTTTACCATGTTCTTGCAAGGCTTTTAGATGATTATTTTCATCTTCAAGTTGTTTTTCTAACTGAAGAATTGTACCATAACGTAACTCTGCAACTTTTGCTAAATCACCTTTTCTTTCTAATTCACTTGCATTATTTCTTGATTTTTCAATATCAGCTTTTAAAGATCTGATACGAGATATACTTTCTTTTTCGCCTTTCCATTTTTGTTGTAATGTAGATTTTTTTTCTTTTAAATCGGCTAATTCTTTTTCAATTTCGCTTAATCTTTTCTTTGTTGGATTACTATACGTGTCTGTACTCATTGTTCAACTCCATAAGCCTTATATATCAATTACAACATTTATTGTTTAGATATCTGAATCGCTTGCATAAGACGTTTATCCTACCTTTTTTGTCTATATTTGCACTTAATTATATATGCACATATTACGATTGAATACTTATGGACCCCATAATTCGCCTTATAATCATCATCATAGGTAGCTATCTAATTGGATCATTTCCATCTGCTACTATTATTAGCAAACGTTTTTTTGGCTTTGATATAAGAGATAAAGGTAGTGGAAACATGGGTAGCACTAATGCAATGCGTGTTCTTGGCTGGAAATGGGGATTATTAACACAAGTTTTAGATATTTTAAAAGGAATTATTGCTGTTGTAATTGCAACTCAATTATTTAATGGTACTTTGCCAATATCCAATTCTACGCCATTTGAAGATATAACTGTTATAAAAATGATTGCTGGCTTAAGTGCAGTTTTAGGACATATATTCTCTGCATTTGTAAACTTTAAAGGTGGAAAAGGAATTAATACCGGAGCTGGTTTCTTACTTGCAATAGCACCAAGCGAAGTAGGTATTGCTGCAATTTTATTTATACTAGCGGTGATGCTTTCTGGTTATATATCTTTGGGATCTATCATTGCAGCAATTGCTATCCCATTAACTTTGTTTATAAGACACAATGTTTTCAATGTTGATATTCCTGGATATCACACGATTGTATATTTTATGATAGCTGTTAGTATCATAGTATTATTAGCACATAAAACTAATATTTATCGGATTCTTCATGGTACTGAAAGTAAGTTTGCTAAATTTCAGATCTTGAAATTTGGTAATAAAAAATAAACAAATACCTCTAATAATTCTGCTTTTACTTGTATGAATATTTCTCCATCAATTGGTATTATTGGAGCTGGTAGCTGGGGCACAGCTTTGGCTGAAGTATTAGCAGAGAATGGATATCATCCATTATTTTGGACAAGATCAAATGAGATTTCTCATGAGATTAATTCCAATCATACAAATTCTCTGTTTCTACCAGGAACAATTCTTCATAAAAACATTACAGCTACTTCTAACATTGAAAGCTTACAATCATTAGATACAATCATTATTACTGTTCCAACTCAGTATATAAGAGAAGTTCTCACACAATATAACTGTGTTTTAAAAGATAAAATTATTATATCGGGCTCTAAAGGAATAGAAGTACATACTTTATTAACTGTTTCTGGTATTTTAAAAGATATTGACCAAACAGATGATGATCATTATGTTGTTTTAAGCGGTCCTAGCCATGCTGAAGAAGTAGTACAACATGTTCCAACAACTGTTATGGCTGCTTCTTCTAATCAGATACAAGCAGAATATGTACAGAATTTATTTAATAATTCTTATTTCAGGGTGTATACATCTTCTGATACAATAGGAGCTGAATTAGGTGGTGCTTTAAAAAATGTAATTGCCATTGCTGCAGGAATTATAGATGGTTTAAAAATGGGAGATAATACCAAGGCAGCTTTAATTACTAGGGGCCTTGCAGAAATGTCTAGATTAGGAACAATTCTGGGCGCAGACCCCCGAACTTTTGCAGGATTATCAGGATTAGGAGACTTATTTGTTACTTGTTCTAGTAAACATAGTCGTAATAGATATGTTGGAGAGGAAATTGGAAAAGGTAGAAATATTAAAGAGATTATATCAGAAATGAATATGGTTGCCGAAGGAGTAGCTACCACAGAATCTGCTTGGCAATTAAGCACCACACACAAAGTTGATATGCCCATCATTGAACAAACGTATCAGATTCTTTTTAATAATAAAAATCCAATGCAAGCTATTTATGATTTAATGATTCGTGAAAAAAAATCAGAGCATATGCAATAATTGAATTCAGTGCAATTTCGTAATGATACAATCGTTCTAATTTTCTAATTAGCAATTATTATTTTTCTGATGCATATTTACATGAGTTCTTCACGGCAAGATCCACCATATTCACAATCATCCTTTAATAGCAAGCATATCAAACAATACAAAAAACATTCAATAATAACCCATATTTTACTTTTTTTGGGGACATTTGCATCTTCAATGATGGCTGGGGCCGCCTGGGCAGGACAAAGCCCTTTAGAAATCACAAATTGGGTATATGGTTTTACTTATGCTTCTTTATTAATGATTTTTTTATCTGCCCATGAATTTGGTCATTATATAGCAGCACGCTTGCACAAAGTAGATGCCTCTTTACCGTATTTCATTCCTCTGCCTATTCCTTTTGCTTCTATGTTTGGTACACTTGGGGCATATATCAGGACACGATCTGTAATTCCTAATAGAAAAGCTCTTTTTGATATTGGTGCTGCTGGTCCATTAGCAGGATTTATCGTATGCTTGATAATTTTTATTATTGGCTTAGTACAGCTTCCTTCAATAGATTATTTATATTCCATTCACCCTGAATATCGTCAGTATGGAACAAATGCTCCACTGTGGGGTATTTACTTTGGCGATACATTATTATATCCTTGGTTGGCGTCCATATTTGCATCTCCTCATGGATATTTACCACCGATGAATGAAATGTATCATTATCCATTTTTATGTGTTGGTTGGTTTGGCATGTTTGTTACTTCTTTAAATATGTTGCCAATGGGTCAATTGGATGGTGGACATATTACCTTTGCAATGTTTGGTTCAAAACAAAGTATTATTGCAAGAATTTCATGGTGGATTATTTTTTCTTTAGGGATTGGATCATTCCTTGGTTGGTTTTATGAGCAAATTGTAGTTGAATCCCCTGGTGAGTTTTATACAACAATTCAATCTATTCTACTACCAACCTTTTTATGGATTAAATTACATGCACCATGGATATATAATAGTTGGAATGGATGGCTTTTTTGGGCATTAATCACAAGATTCTTTATTAAGTTAGATCATCCTCCGGTTTCCGGAGATTCTATCGGTCCAATAAGAATGACACTTGGTTGGCTTTCCCTTTGTATTTTTGTTGTCACATTTGCCTATAATGGCATGTATGAAATACCAAAACAAGAAGATATAATTCATCGGAATTTTGATAGAAATACATCTAAAGAAAAGAAAATTATTGAACTTTTACCCCAGATGGACATATATCATGACATCAAGACAACATACGGTTATAGCCTTAATCCTTGCCTGCTCACTTCTGACATTTTTTAGAATTGGTTCTGCTGAAATGAGCAAAAGAGAAGAGAGTTTTTCTCTTCATTGGGGCTTGCTTTCAATTTTTGGTGGTGATCAGGGTGAAAATACTTCAAATAAATGGGGGGCTTATACTGATCAAGCTCCTTATCTTTCTTTGGGAGAAGCACCTTTTGTTGAGCCACCACTTCCAATTTGGGGGGCAAGTTGGTGGGCTACATTTGCAGGACAAACCATTCCATCAACAAGAGCTTTATCTGCAATCATAGCTGCTTTGGGGCTACTGGGATTTTACTTATTATCAAACACATTCTTATCAAAAGAGTTATCGTTATTAGCCCCTAGCTTTTTAGCTGGATCGCTTATATGGAATGGATATGCCAGACAATCCACTCAAGATATATGGGGAATAACTTTTTTCTTACTTTCTAGCGCTTTCATATTTTCTTTTTACAAAAAAGAGAATACATTCTATTCTATATGGAAGATAATAGGATACCCTTTACTAATTGCTTTATGTACAGTACTTTTGGGATTAAGTTCATTTATTGGATTTGGTCTATTTTTAATACTTAGCTTTCTATTCATAATCATTCATCCTATAAAACCATTATTTACTATTCTTAGTGTATTCGGAATAGTTATAGGTGTCGGCCTTTCAATGATTTGGTATGTGAAAATGGATTTACCTTTTTGGTCACAAATTTCAGCTGCATTATTTGGGTTTACTTTCTCTTTTTCTCTTTCTGCATTAGAATCAATTCTTACAGATTTTTCTCTTATTCCTGCGGCTATTGCTGGATTGATTGTATTGCCATTTAGTCACATGCTTTTAAAAAGTACTGCAACCTTACATTTTATTCCAAAAAATTCTTGGTTTTTGATCACTTGGTTTATTGTTACTTTCTTATTAACCTCTCAGTTCTCTATTTTCATTCTGCCAATTTATATCTTATTAGCACTTAAATGCATAGAGATTCTTCCAAGATTAGCTATTAACAAAGGATTTATCTGGATGATAGCAAGCTCTATGAGTGTGCTTGCTTTATTTGGTATTATCCCTAGAATTCCTCATGCTTTTATTAATATGATTCAAAATCAGATATACTCTATCCCTAGCATTATTTGTGTCATATTATGTATAATCCCTTTTTTAGGATTTATATTGCCGGAAAAAATCGTCAAAGAAATCAATGCTCGGATGTTAATAAGTATTGTTATTGTCCTATTAATAGCTGGAATTATTAAAGTTGCATTCTCTAATATTTTAGGAATTGCTCCTCCACAAAGTTCACCTGCTGTATTTAGTGAACTGTATATCACTTTCCCTTTAACACAATAATATAATCGTATAAAATCCTTATAATATCATAAAAAAAAGCGTCTTCAGTAAAACTGAAGACGCTTTTTTTATTCGTCTAGATATTATCGTACTACTGTAAAAGGAGTATTAATAATTGCACCACTTTGTGTACGTAGAGTAACGGTATAGCTTCCAGATACAATAGATTGAACCGGAATCATAATTGCATGAATGCCAGCATCAAGTGTTTGATTAGAAAGAGTATATAATACGGTACCATTTATATCTGTAACAGATAAAGAAATAGTATTTCTTTCTAATAGGTTAAATGAAACATGAGCATTTTCTGAACTTGGATTAGGAGAGATTTGAACAGAACTTGTTAATGCAAGATCTTCTTTAACTCCAGAAACCTCTTCTTTAGTGCCAGACAAAGCAACTGTATATACATTAGTTTTATTGTTTGGTAAAGTAGAAGTTACATTCATTGTTGCACTATGAACACCTAAGCGAGTAGGATTGAATGAAATCTTTGTTTGGAATTTTTGTCCTTTTGGAACAAGATAAGGCAAGTTTACAGTAGCCTTAAATGCATCTTTATCTGGACCAGTTATTTCAACTACAGTTACAGTTACAGCATCTGCTGTGGCATTTGTTAATGACAATGTTTTATCGGTATTAGCTGTAATAATGCCATAACTTAACTCTGTTATACCGGTAAATACTGGAGGATCAGGCATTGTCTCGATTCCTTCTCCAACTAAGTCTATACCAGTAGTTGAATTATCTTGTCCATTCGTATTAGATGTGAAATCTAAAGAAGCTATATAAGATATTTTTGAATCCGGAGTAAAAGCCAAAGAAATTGTTGCTTTTTGTCCTGGAGCAATCGTTAAAGGCAATGTAGGAGCATCAATAATTTTAAATGCTGCCTTTTTTGAACCTGAAATTTGCATACTTATTATAACTAAAGCAGTATCACCAGAGTTGGTGATGTCTGTTGTCATATTTTTAGTTTGCTTAAGTTCAACTGTTCCAAATTTTACATCTGGGTTTAATGTTAAAACTGGCTTTTTTACTTTTTCGAATACATCAGAAGCCAACCAAGTGATAGATCTATCAATAAAATTTTGACGTGTTACCTGATTATCATATGATTCAATTGGGCTTGTTACAAATACTAATCTGCCACCTTCTGGAGATGTATAACGCACACCAACAATATTAGAATTTACATTATCTGAATATAAAACTGGCTTGCAAGAAGATCCTGCACCAATTTTGAAGATGTCATTATAAAATGTTACATAAGCAAAATTTTGATTATTTGCCATCGCATTAAATTGATCGCCAATTGAATCATTATCAAATCCTTTAACTGGATATGTTTTTAGAGACACTGTGTTTCCGCTTAGGATATATCTTTGTTCAAGTTTTGTGTGCTCTAATTTTAACGTATTAAAGAAGTTTATAACATCAGGATTTTTTCCATCAGCAGAATTAGTTGATTTGTCAAAAGCCCACCATAAAGATTGCGGAGCTGATAAATAAATACGTTTTCCGGCTGCTAATAAAGTTGAAACTGATTTTGCTAAAGGCTCGGATTCTGTTTTACCGCCAATTGAAGAACCTTGATAAATTTGACCATTTAAAAGTGCACCACCAAAAACAGAGAAAATATATACTTTAATCTGATCTTTATATGCAGATAATAGATCCGCATTATTTGGAAGCGATACAATACCAGAACCTACAATTTCATTATACTGTAAAGCATCTTTATAATAATCATTGAATTGATTGACATTATAACCATATACTAATGCAGACTTTGCATTATTTGATAATACATATACACTTGCATAAGACATTTTAGGCTTTGTATTTGTAGCTTCTGAAGGCAGAGCTTCTATTGTAATGGAAGCAAGTTCAGCTTGAGTAAATGATTTTGGTGCTTCTACTGTAATAGTAATTTCACCAGAAGCGCCTGGATCTAAATTCAATGATGCAGGCTCTACAGTTGCTGTCCAATCTGAAGGAATCGTAGATTTAGTTTCATTAACTGCGAAAGCAAAATCAAGATTAACCTTGTTTTCATTAGTAACATTAACTTTATATGTTTGCTTTGCACCTGCTGCAATTATTAGATATGGAGAGTCAACACCAGCTAAAGTAGCTCTAGTACTACGAATGGTTAAGGATTCTTGAACGGCATTCAATATTTCACGCTGAGCTATATCTATATTATATTTATTTACAGTACCTACTAAAGAAATTCTTGATGGCACCCAAGAAGCATTCATTGAGATAGAATAACTCTTTTTAAAAATAGCTCCAGCTTTAGGATTATTTGGAACTGCTCCACTTGCACCCCAAGAACCGTCTTGGAATAAGCGAACTACATGTCTGTGAGCATAATTTTTAACAGGATTTCCTTTTCCGAAAAATGGATGTCCGGATTGTGTATTAAAGGCATTTACTTGGTCATAAGCTGAACCAGACCCCACAACACTATCTTCAATAACCATCACATTTACTCGAACTTCACCAGTTACATCCTTAAGAAAACGAGCTTCTAAGTCAAATGTAACTCTACGAGTACTGCTATTAAAAACAATATTCTTTAAAATAACATCCACAGATGCATCTTGTGCAATAATGCCTGCAACAGCACCTGCCCATGCACCTGGGCTTATCCCAAATTGAGCTCTATTGATTGCTCCACTTGGAAATCCATTTCTGAATTGGGCAAAATCAGCATCATTAGATAAAGCCATTCCATCACCATTGTGCACAGCACACATGATAACTTCTTCTTCAGTGTAATTATTTGATAATTCATTAAATGCTACCGCACCGCCAGGACAATATTGGCACCATGCACCTGTATATTCTTCGATAACTGCCCTACGCTTAGTTTGCGCTTGTAAAAGACCTGCATTCATTATTAACATCACAATGAAGTATGTTAAAACTCGCAAGGAACGTGGTAAAGAAACCATTGTTCTACTCCAAAAAAGTGTATATATAAATTCAAAGATAAACGGTAAAAATAGGATTGTAAATTACAAGAGAATTAATGAATTGGCAAACAAAAAAACTTAAAAATATATATAAAATAAAACTATATACCAATATCATTTATTATAATTCTAGTTAAGTATGTTCGGTTAAATAAGGATTTTAATTTAATACCTATTTTATGAAATAGCAACAGTACTATTCTATTCATTCTAATACCCTTAATACGACATAAGTTTCATCAAATTTTCCTATTTTTGAACAAAATATTCCTCAAGCAACCTCGAATTATTATGCATAAAAAACCCCGTGCAATTCTTGCCTTAGAAAATGGATTAACATTTTCTGGTTATGGATTTGGCCATTTAGATTCTGAGGCAGAAGGTGAAGTAGTATTTAATACTGCTTTAACTGGTTATCAAGAAATAATGTCTGACCCTAGTTATAAAGGCCAGATTATGACTTTTACATATCCTCACATTGGTAATTATGGAATAAATCCTTATGATTTTGAATCTGATGCTTTTCAAACAGAAGGTATTATCGTAAAAGAATGTTCTGCTATTTATTCGAATTGGCGAGCCACAGAATCATTGCAAAATGCGATGGAGAGATTTAATATTATTGGTATTGAAGGCATAGATACCCGTAGCTTAGTAAGAGTTTTAAGAAATGAAGGCGTTATGAGGGGAATTATCTCTGCCAAGGTGTCGGATACAAACCAATTAGTTGAAAGAGCTCAACATATTCCTTCTATGGAAGGCTTAGACTTAACTTTGGGTGTTACGTGTTCTGCACCATATCAATATCAACCAATACAAGACGACCAGCTGATACAAAAACCGTTATCTACTCCTACCAAAACATATAAAGTGGCAGCAATAGATTATGGCATTAAAAGAAATATTTTAAGAAGACTCCATAGTTATGGATGCCAGACAACTGTTTTCCCAGCTACAGCTTCTGCGCAGGAGATTCTAGCGATTAATCCTGATGGAATTTTTCTATCGAATGGTCCTGGCGATCCTGCTGCTGCTAAACATGCAATAGCTACAATCTCTGAACTTGTCAAAAAAGGTATTCCTACTTTTGGTATATGTCTTGGTCATCAATTACTAGGCTTAGCATTTGGCGCAAAAACATATAAACTTACTTTTGGGCATAGAGGAGCTAATCACCCTGTAAAAAATCTACTTACTAATGCCATAGAAATTAGTTCTCAAAACCATGGATTTGCAATTGATGTATCAAGTTTAACTAGTCAGTTACAAGCAACTCATATAAATTTAAACGATAATACCTTATCTGGGATTTGCCATAAAGAATTGCCCGTTTTTTCAGTGCAATATCATCCGGAAGCTGCCCCAGGGCCACATGACTCAGACTATTTATTTAAGCAATTTACCTCTATGATGGACATATACTTAGGCTAAATCTAATTTTATAGAAATTACTATATATGAATTATAATACAATACTTACTTCTCTTGAATCTGGCATATACACAATAACACTAAATAGACCAGAAGTATATAATGCCTGCAATGAAGAATTAACAAATGAACTTCTTCAAGCTTTTATGCATTGCCATGAAAATGATGAAATCAGATGTGTTATTTTATCTGGAAATGGTAAAGCTTTTTGTTCTGGACAGGATCTTAAAGATGCTCCTGCGGGACATAACAAACGTTCTTTGAAAGATTCACTAGAAAGAAGATATAATCCTATTATTAGGGCAATTACTTCTCTACCAAAACCAGTTATAGCTGGCATTAATGGAGTAGCGGCTGGAGCTGGATTATCTCTTGCTTTAGCATGCGATTTACGTATAATGAGTTCTTCAGCAAAATTAGTAGAAGCCTTTATAGGAATAGCATTAATCCCAGATTCAGGTGCAAATTATTTTTACACTAAAATTATGGGTTATTCTAAAGCTTTTGAATTTGCAACACTCAATAAACCACTTACTTCTGATGAAGCATTAAGAATTGGAATGGTAAATCATGTGTATCATCCACAGGCTTTTCAAGAAGGCTTATATGCTTTAGCAAAAACATATGCAGAAGGCCCTACTCAAACATATGGATATGTTAAATTATTATTACAGAAAGGGCTTGATGCAAGTTTAGATGATATTTTAGACATGGAATCTGAATATCAACAATTAGCAGGCGAATCTTATGATTATGCCGAAGGAGTAAAAGCCTTTATCGAAAAACGTTCGCCAAGATTTTTAGGTAAGTAGTAACCTTAGATAGATTTAGCACAACAAAGGAATTCATCAATGAAATTTGCAGTATTAACTGGCGGTGGCGATTGCTCGGGAATGAACGCATTTGTACGTGCAGTTGTTAGATCTTCATTAAATATTCATCCTGAAACATCTGTAATTGGTGTTCTGGATGGATGGAAAGGGCTTATTTATAATAATTATAGAAAACTAGATAAATTAAGTGTAGCTGGTATAACTTCTGCAGGCGGAACAATTTTAGGTACTGTACGAGTACCTGAATTAGCAACTGATTCTTCATTATTAGAAACGACAGCTAGAAATTTACATGATAATAGAATAGACTATTTATTTGTTTGTGGTGGCAATGGTAGCATTAAAGCCGCAAATGCCATACTTGGTTTAATACAATCAGAAAATATAAAAACTAAGATTTTATGCGCTCCGGGGTCAATAGATAATGATGTGTGTAATGAATATGGCTCATCGATTGGTTTTTATAGCGCCCTAGATAAAAGCCTGGAAATGCTTGAATGGATTCGAGACACAGCATCTTCTCATCGAAGAGTATATTTAATAAAATCAATGGGAAGAGCATCTGCTTATCTTGCTTTTTATGCCGGAATAGCCACTGGTGCTGAATATGTAATTACACCCGGAGAAGATGTAGATTTTGAAAAAATTGCAACAATGGTTGATGAAAGAGATCGAGATACAAGAATAATTGTAGCCGAAGGCTATGAACAAGATTTGCCGCAAATCAGAGAGACATTAGAGACTATTTTTAAAAAAAGAGATATCAGACATGAAATTAGAACTGTTGATATGAGCTATTTTCAAAGAGGGGGCAATGCTGCTGTCACTGACATTTTAAGAGCAAGTTGGGTTGCTTATCGAATGGTTGTAGATGCTTTCAATAAATGTGATAGTGGTTTTTATACTGCATATTATACAGGCCATATGCCTAGTGTTATTCCTCTTAATATAGCAGCAGATGATAATCAAACCAGTCATCCTGGTATTCCAGAAGCAATCATAGACTTAGCTCTGGCTTTACGATAAGAACTTTTTTATTGCTTGGATTAATTTCTATGAACATTGCACTCAACATTCCCTCACAACGTCAAATAACTCTGTAATATATTTTCATTTTATCTGCATTAAGTAGAAACACAATACATTTTTTAGTTTTATCATGGAAACACTTAATCTTTTTGTTCAATTTGTAAAAGTTATTGGAATAATAGTTACGATTCATGAACTAGGGCACTTTTTAACTGCAAAAGCTTGTGGCATGAGGGCAGAGATTTTTGCTATAGGTATGGGATTTAGACTTTTCGGATGGAATAAAATCAATGGCTTTACTTTTGGCAATTTACCAGAAAATTGGGATGGTGGTGCTAATACAGATTATAGACTTTGCCTACTTCCCATTGGTGGTTATGTAAAAATATCAGGTATGGTAGATGAAAGCTTTGATAATGATCAATTAGTTTCAGAGCCAAAACCATGGGAATTTAGATCAAAAAACCCTTTTCAAAAAGCATTAGTTATTAGTGCTGGTGTGCTGTTCAATTTTATTTTATCTTTTGGCATTTATTCCAGCATAGCTTTTTCAGAAGGAAAGAATGAAAGTGCTACTACAACAGTTTCCTATGTTCAATCAGGATCTGTGTGCTATTCAGCTGGAATCAGAGCAGGAGATAAAATTCTCAGTATAAATAATGAACCTGTCAATAGCTGGGAAGATATTGCATCTGGCTTGACATTAGAACATTTGGGTGAAGATAGAATTATTGAAGTTCAAACCGCTGAAAATATAAAAAAGACAATTAAAGCTGATGGAAAATCCTTGGTAGATGCTATTACTCAGAAAAAAGGCTTAGGAATTGCTCCAGATGGTATAAGAATTGTAACAATGGCAGTGGAATCAATGATGCCAGCAGAAAATGTTGGCATTAAAGCTGGTGACACATTGCTTTCTTTAAATGGAAATGCTTTTTTTAGTGCAGAAGAATTTGTTACAGTAATTACTAAAAACAAAGAAAATCCATTAGCAATTTCCTGGAAACATGGAAATATTGTTAAACAAGATACAATTAAACCAAAATATGATGGCAGTGTGAATAGATGGCGAATTGGTGTTCAAACCGGACAATTATATGCTGGCCCCAAAAAACATTCTGATTATACATTGGTTCAAGCATTAAGTGTTGGGCTAGATCAAACCAATATGAATATTGGCCTTTTCTTCAAAACTATTTCAAGTATTTTTCAAGGAAAAATGTCTTTTAGAGAAAGTATTGGTGGCCCTGTTCAAATAGCTAAAATTGCCGGACAACAAGCAGAAAAAGGCATAGCGGACTTTTTACTTCTCATTGCTTCTTTATCTGTTTCTATAGCAGTTATAAATATCTTGCCTATTCCTGCATTAGATGGTGGGCATCTTGTATTTATTATTATCGAAGGAATTACAAAGAAAGAAGTTCCTATCAAAGTCAAAATGATAGTGCAGCAAATCGGTGTCGCCCTTTTACTCCTTCTATTCTTGTTTATTACCATAAATGATTTAATTAAATAGAGCTAACAAAAAAGCCGCATCATTGATGCGGCTTTTTTTATTATGACGAGATAATTGAATCTCTAATTATATTCATACCTTCTTCAAGTTCTTTAATCTGCAATGTTAAAGCTGGCCTGAATCGAACAGATTTTTCTCCGCATGCCAGAATAATTAACCCTCTATCTAAACAGTTATGAAGGCATTTTTTTCTTGTTTGTACATCTGGAAAATCAAATGCACTAAATAAACCACGACCTCTACAATTAGAAATAATCATCGGGAACTCTTGTTGCAATTCATGCAATAGAGATTGCAAAGCATTTCCAGTATTCTTAACATTATCTAAGATATTATCTTCTTGAATTATCTCTAAATATCTTGTAGCACGTACCATATCTGTTAGGCTTCCACCCCATGTAGAGTTAATTCTGCTTGAAACCCTAAATGCATTGTCTGGCACTTCATCTACTCGATTAGTTGCTAAAATTCCACACACTTGCATTTTCTTTCCAAATGCAAGAATATCTGGTTTAACTCCTAATTGCTCATGAGCCCACATCGTTCCTGTAAGGCCAACACCAGTTTGAACTTCATCAAATATTAATAATGCATCTTCTTCGTTTGCTATTTCACGCAATTGTTGCAAAAACTCTGGTCGAAAATGATTGTCTCCTCCTTCTCCTTGTATAGGCTCTATTATAATAGCAGCAATATCATCGGGATTATTAACAAATGCCTGCTTTATTTCTCTAATAGATTTATTTTCTCTTTCAATAAGATCTTCCAAATTCTTCTGAATTGGAAATACGATATAAGGATTAGACACCCTTGGCCAATCAAATTTTGGATATAATGCAGTCTTATTTGGATCTGTATTTGTTAAAGACATTGTATAACCAGATCTACCATGAAATGCCTGGTTGAAATGCAATATCTTATGCCCCTTCTCAATAGTATAACCTTTGCTAAAGTTCTTCTTTACTTTCCAGTCAAATGCTACCTTTAATGCATTTTCTATTGCAAGAGCACCACCTTCTACATAAAAACTATGTATAAAGTAATCAGGAACGGCTATCGCAAAGAATGTTTTAACAAATGATGCCATAGCTTCAGAGTATAAGTCAGAATTAGATGGTTTATTTACTGATATCTTTCCTAAATATTCAATAAACGCTGGGTCAGTCATTTTTGGATGATTTAATCCAATAGGATTTGATGCAAAACATGTAAAGAAATCTAAATAGTCTTTGCCTGTTATAGCATCATGTAAATATACTCCATGACTTTTACATATATCATATACAATTTCAAAACCATCTGCTAACATATATTTACCCAATTCGTGAAGAACTGCATCAGCTTCAACTAGATATTTGGGTGAATAATCTATTTTTTTTATATTCATAAGTATTGTCTTAAATGTGTAAGGTGATAAGCTGATTTATTGTCTTAATAATATCAGGCTATATCATTTTTATTTTTTCTACTGATTAAAATTTCGGTACGATTATTGTGTATTAATGAACAGTTTGAACATAATATCAATTCTTTTCACATGTAGTAAAGGTTTACATGTTGCTGTTCTGATATATGAATTAGAAATGCAATAAGTGCGCGTCTAAGTGCTAGGTAAGATTCGAATGAATTACCTCTGATTGTTCCATGTTGGAGTAGATTTGAGCTGGCGATAAGCGTTTTACTTCTCATATTTACAAATTACAAAAGTGCTTATCATGGAACAATATCTAAGTGAAACAAATGCTATGTAATTGTGTAATCATTTGATATTTAGATTCATTACTAGTAATTTGCATTAGATAAATCAATAAGACATTAATAGTAAGATATAAATAGTTATTATAATATTTTTATGGAGTCTTGACAATGTCAGACAATAAAAAAAGTGGCGGACATCATGATAATAAAGAGACAAAAGTTCATTATTTAATTATGATCGGTCTTTTTGTAGTCATTGCTGTCAGCTTTTATACTTTTGTTATACCTTCAATGGTACGAGGAGCTGTTGTTTTCCTTTTTAGACCAGACGGAGTTACTAAAATTATTCCTTTGTCTGAATATAACAGTGTAGATGAAAAAGCAAAAGAGAAATTAAAGGATATTGCTTTAATTAATGTTGAAGGAGTTATTTCCGAAGCAGGTCCGGAGGCTGGAAAGTTTCAAGAAAATGCAGGAAAACCGTTAAAAGGTGTCATCAATACTGAATATATCTTTGATTTGTCTAATGCTACAAGGACTGAAGAATTAGATGGGTATTCTAAGTTGGAAAGTGAGTGGATTTTAAAAGCTCCTAAACTTGGTGAATATCCAATTATTATTGAACCTGCCCTAGGCTTTACAATTCTAGCTTTTGTTGTGGGATTCGCAGGATCTTTATTAATAACACTAGTTATGCCTCCTGCAATTGGCTATATGGCCCTTAAAGTTAGACGCGAAATTCATCATACAAAATCTAAAATCAGATTACAAACTGGATTTTCTGATGATATAGTAGAGATTCTTGCTTTACCTGATAATCAATTAGCTAATTTGGAAGTTGATGAAAGGCGCAAAATTGAACTTGCATTTAAGAAGATTTGGGATAGAACTACTGAATCAAATGATTCACACGGTAATAATAATGTTCGGTTTAGTAGTGTTTTTGATGATAATACAGATGTAGTTGATTTCAGAAATGAATTGATTTTCTTACGTATGCAAGAATTTTTCTCTGACTTTGTAGTAAAAGAAATTTCAGATACTATGAGAGCTCAAGAATGGGAAAAGAATAATTTTTCATTTATGAAAGGTTTAAGATTGTATATGTCTCATCATTTCACAGAGCATTATGCAAACAATGTTACCGGCCTTGCATACTTTGGTGCTGCTATCTTGATTATCATTATCGGTATTCGTGGTCTTAAATTTATTCCTTCAACACGTCCTTCTTTAATTTTGGGAGCTATCTTCTTGGAAGGAGCTATGCTTGCACTGATGGCTTTTACATTGCTTTATACAGAAGAAGAAGAACGTATGGATAGGATGCTTAAGAAAATGGAAGATGCTAATCGTAATCAATTAGATACACTTGAAGATGTTTCTAAAGATATGCACAAAGTTGCTGTTGCTTTAGTAGATGGTAATTCAGAAATGATTAAGCAAAAAGTTAGTCAAGCTGTTGGTGAATACCTTTCTGATGAAAAGAATATTCGTGGCGAACTGGCTAAAGAAATTGGCGATATAGTTTTAAAAGCAATTGGCAGCGGAATTATTAGTCAAGGTAAGTCTAAATAATTAAACTGTAGTCCTTAAAAAGTATATATAAAAAAAAGGAGTTCATTTTGAACTCCTTTTTTTTTACACTGGCTTGAACTGTTCAAAAGCTTGCATACATTCATTGCAATAATGTATTGACCTACACAATGTAGGACCAAATGGATTTCTCAAATTTGTATCTTTACTGTTGCAATAAGGGCAAGCAACATTATATAATATATCTAAATCTAATACTGTTGTATATTCTGGTGGTGGTGCTAAACCAAATTTCTTTAAAGCTACTTTTCCTTTCTCAGATATTCTATTCGAGTTCCAAGGTTCATCAAAGTTAACAAGTACAGTTACTTTTTGATCTAATATTGACAATGTTTTTTCTATGTCTGATTTCATTACATCAATAGCAGGACATCCAACAAATGTAGGTGTCATTGTAACTATTATCTCATCTGTACACTCTACTGAAGTTATAATACCTAAATCTATTATAGATACAGATGGGATTTCAGGGTCTGTAACTGACTTTAACATTGATAATATTTGCGATTTATTCATTATAACTTTACTTGGATAAATATTGACTTAAAACTTCATTAAGCATTTGTAATTCTGAATTAGTTCCTTTACCTGATATCTTATATCGAATAATACCTTTATTATCAACAAACAGAATAGTGGGTATTCCTTCTGGACAATTATAATATTCAAATAGTTTACCATCCCAATCCATTAATATTGGATTAGAATATGCATCTTTAAACTTTCCTTTAATAAATCCTTTCAGAAATCCAGGCACTGAACTTACATCCGCTAATGCAACGAACTCAATAGTATTTCTATATAAAGGTTCCAATACTTTTGTCCAATTTGATGTATATTCACTACCAGATCGATCTGCAAGAAATAGTAACTGTCTTTTCCCATTATTATTAACTGATCTATGTTCATTACCATATTGATCTTCTAATACATAATTAAGAGACTTACTTCCTATGGAAGAAGCTAAGACTATAAATGAACTAAATAGCAAGACAATTCTGACAAGAATTTTATTATTCATATGAAGTATTCTCATTATTCTTTTGCAGCTAACATTTTTTTATGATCACTTATAAAAGAAGCTAATCCAGAATCAGTTAAAGAATGATGTAATATTTGTGATAATACTTTATAAGGTACTGTAGCAATATCAGCACCTGCTTTGGCACAATCTAGAATGTGAATAGGGTGTCTAATCGAAGCTGCTATTATTTGTGATTCTAAACCATGTCTATCCCATATCTCACAAGTATCTTTAACTGCTATCATGCCATCAGTTCCAATATCATCAAGTCTACCTACAAATACACTTACATAACTTGCACCGGCATTATTAGCAGCCAGTGCTTGCATAGCAGTAAATATTAATGTAACATTTGTTGGAATATCTTGTTTAGACAACTCTTTTACTGCTGCAAGTCCATTAGGAATCATTGGAATTTTGATTGTTGCTTCTGGGAACCAAGAAAGTATTTCTTCAGCCTCTTTAAGCATTCCCGCAGTATCTGTTGAATTTACTTCTACAGAAACATGTCCACCTATAGTTTTATAAATAGAAACAATTAGATCTTTAATAGAAAGAGATGGATCTTCCTTAGCTAATAAAGAAGGATTTGTTGTTATTCCATTAATAAAACCATAACTGTTTATAATTTCAATTTCTTTCATATTTGCGGAATCTAAATATAATTGCATTGTATGCTCTAAATAATTATCCAAAAAAAAGACCCCTCAAATTACTCTGAGGGGCCTTATATTTAATAGTGATATATATTATTTAACAACTTGTATAGAACGAGTTGCAAAACTATCACCAGATTTAACGATGATTTGATATACACCAGATGCTAAATCTGAACTTGATACTTCTAATGTATGAGTTCCAGGATTTATGTTACCGCTGAATATTGTTGATATTTCACGACCCATCATATCAGTAAGTACAACAGTAACTAAACCACTATTTTGTACTGAATAGTCAAAGCTCGCAACTCCAGAAACTGGATTTGGACGACTTTCACTTATAGATAGATTGTTATTAACATCACCAATAACTACAGCAACTTCATCACTGTATTTGAAAGAACCATCTCTATCAACCATGCGTAAACGATAGATATAAGAAGATCCATTACGTACATTCATATCAACTGTGTTATAATCACGACGTGAAGTACTGTTTCCAGCAGCAGGTACTGTTTCAATTCTTTCAAATTCAATATTACCAGCTACTTTCTCAGCTTTTTCTACTTCATACCATGCACTATTTGATTCACTTGCTGTTGACCAATCAATTGAAACTGACTTACCAATCTTGCGTGCATCAAATTCTACTAATTCAACTGGTGTAACTTTACCAGCATTAAATTGAATATAATCAAATGATCCTCTTAGAACTCTTTCTAAACCTGTACGTTGTCCAGACTTAGCAAAGTGTCTCCAATCGATACCATAATTGATAACATTCCAATTTGTAGAAGTAGTAGCAACACCCATTGCTGTATCAGCTATTCCTGCATCAGTTGATCTATAACGGAATGCAACTCTTGCTAAACCTTGTGATTGAGCATTAGTAAAGATTCTCATTAAAGATGGACGTGGAGCTGGATCAGTATATGTCCCATTAACAAAACCAGTTGTTTTGATTAATTCACTTAAACCACGTTGTACATATACACCATCGATAAATGATTGACCAAGAGCAACTACTGTAGGAGTATATCCTGCAGCAACTGGGGTTGTTACAATAGCTGCACCATTACGAACTACACTTGATCTAAGCTGATTATTTACAAAGAATTCATCATTAGTTGCATTTAAGCCAACATGATTGGTTACAACATTTTGTGTTGAAATAATCAAATTCTTCTTCAATGAACTTGAACCAGAAGCTAAATAAGCTCTTATTTGATCTCTTTCTGTTCTTATTAATAAAGTATTATCTTCAGACCATAATAACATTTTATATGGTGTATAATCGAATGAACGTGCTTCCCAACCTGTACGATCAAGAATGTCATAACGATATACGCGCTTATCATTAGGAACTAATTTAGTAGGATCACTAAAGAAGCCTAAACTATCTAGTGCTGTTCTTAAGCTGTCTGTATTCATACGGCCTACTGCATTATTTGCATAATTTGGAGCAGTAGGTAATGTATTTTTATGATCAAAACCACTATTCAATACAGATATCATGAATTTAGATACATTTGACTGACGTACATAGAATCTAGCTTGTGAAGCAAATGAGTTATTAGAATTATTTTCATCTTGATAACCACTTACGAAACTTGCAGTAAACTCATATCTAGGAGTAACATTTGGACGCATAGTTGCATCAACTGCTGATTGCATCCATGTAGGAGAAGTGTAAGCTGTACCAAGTGTACTTAAAGTTTGAACTGAAACTTCACCTAGTTTAACATCTCTTGTTTCTCCAGCACCAATTATAACTGTTATCGTATTAATTGTTAAAGGTACACCATAAGTAGCTACTGCATTTCCACTAGTAGCGGCTGTTTCCATAGCATAAGTACCTGTAAGACTAATAGTTTGAGATAGTGTACTATTATTTCTTAATCTTACCATTACAGGAACACTAGATGTATCAGCTGTTACATATTCTACGTCAGAAAATGGACCACCATAGGTACATGTACCACTCTTATATGCACGTGGAGCTGTTAAAGTTAAAACTTCGACATCGTTTACATAAGGAATACCATCAAATTCATCTGCACCAATATCATAAGGATTTTGCGCAGTACCACGAGGCTCACCATCAATATCTTGTGTCACATATGATAGTCTTTCACCTGCATTATTAATGATACTTCCAACAGTACGCTTTTGACGCATTGAAACAACTGGATATTGACCAATTAACAATAATGAATCTGTTGATGATGCAACAAAGTTAGCTTCAAAACTATTTTTATCTTGACCTGTCCAATTATACCATTGATCTCTAGTATTAAATTCGTCTTGGCAACTTCCCAATAATACTTGGCTTAGAGTATCTATCTCTACAAAGCGCATAAATGAGCCTTGCTTTGTCCATGTAGAAGTTGGGAAACCGGTTGGCCGTGATGTCCATGCAACATTTCTATTTGAAGATAAACCACCACTATATTTTGGTAATAAACCTTGATAAAAATATGCAGAATAAGGGAAACCATAGGATAATGAAGTTGCATCCAAAGGTTGCGTAACAGCAACAGCATTGTTTGTCATTACTGCATTAAATGAATTCTGTATTGCGATTCCAATTGCAGCACCCATTCTTGTTGATAATGAGTCATCATTAATCAATACAGTATTATTTGCAACTATATCTCCACGAGTGAAATATGCTCTAGCATTTTTTGCTGGATTAAATGATGTACGAGGTGTAGTAAATGAAGAACCTTGTGTTAAATATGATTGACTTATTGACCAAGCATTACCAAGATTTTGACTGAAAGCTTGACCTGTTTGACGGTCAGTTGTCAATTGAATACCAACTCTATGAACAGCAGTATTAAATACTTTTGAACCGTTGAAGTTAATACCTCTGCTTAATCCAAACACTAGATTACCAAATACTTTTGTGTTCTCGCTTACAGATGGTTGCAATGTATTTTCTAAAATACCTGTAGCACTGTAATTATTTTGACTTTGATTAACATTAATACCACGGCTAATGAAATATGATGCAACATCATTTACTTCATTGTAGCTAATTTCTGTATTAATATTATTATAACCTTGATTTGTTGAAGTTGTATCTGTTGCACAACCAATTTCAATACCATTAGATTCGATAATGAATGTAGAAGTTCCAGTAACAGTAGTTCTTCTATAATAACCTAGAACACCATATACTTTATTTTTTGAAACTTTTGCTCCGTCTTCATTTCCAATAAATATACCTGTTCTACCTACTTTAGAAATCCTGTTGCCAATGATTTCAGTGCCTGTATTATAGTAACGTACTAATTTATTACGCTCTTTTAATGTACCGATACCTAATGACAATACACCAATACCAAAACCTGTAATTTCATTGTTAACTATCTTGTTTTGCTTATTACCACGATAGGTAATATTGTTTTCAACTATTACTGTATCTAAACCTGCACGATTTGAACCGAATTCATCAGCAGGAGGAATATTCCTTTGAGCAATACCAGCAGAGAAAGTAAATAGAGTAGCAGCACTACCAATTGAATCTTTTGCAAACAATAAGTTTGATTGATCGATAGAAATCAACGGTACTGCTGACCAATATTCTGTTTCTGGAGTAGCAGGATCATTCTCAATTAAATTATTCATAATTGAAATATTATTTGTCCTTTGTCCCATATAGAAAACTGCTTTACGATTTGAACCAGTATATAAGCGGAATCTAAATGACTTTTGTGCACCACCATCAAATGTAATATAACCTGCACTATTTGCATTTGCTTTAGATGGGAACTGACGATATACTGCATTTGGATTAGATGGTGTTAATGATTGACCAAACAATACACCAATACCATTACCAGATCTTAGTTGAATTGTTACACCACCTCTTAATAATCCTACAGAAGTAGAATCTGGTGTAAATCTAATAGGAGCACTAGAACCAGCTCCAAGGATAGTTGATGTTAGATCCAATGCAGGTGCGCCTACATTAGTTACATCTCCAACTTGATAATTTGCATCTGTTAAATAGAAATTAACTGGGCCTCTAATACCTCTTGTATACAATGCATTTACTGCCGCATCAATAGTACCGAAGTTTTCTATTCCAGATTTAGGTACTGTTCCAACAGTATAATTGCCATTCATTCTATCATTGATAGTAAATGTATAACATTGCTTGTCATTTGGAGCAAACTGATCACCAGGAGCAATTGTTTGAATACAAATTTCAAGATTACCTGGTTGAGGAGGAGTAAATTCATCAAAAATTGCAGGAGCAACATTGTATGAACCAGTAGGAACTTCAACTGTAATTGTTTGAGTTGCGATAACAGTTCCATTTAATGTTGCTGTCATTTGAACTGGAATACCATCGGCATTTAAACCATTATTTGCAATGATTGCTAAAGGCTTAATTGGACGTCCTGCATATAATAATGCTGAACCAGGATTTTGAAGTGATTTTGCTTCAAAATCATTCAAATACCACATACGGAATTTATATGCGCAATCAGTTGATGGCATTCTATCATTTGCTGTTTGTTGATCAACTGCAAATTGATTTGTTTTTGTTTCTAATAATTTCGCTTTTAAAACTATACAGAAAGAATCTGGAGTCGCTACAGCAAATGAAGGGAATTGTACTTCATCAATAACAGCTGTTTTTAATCCTGCAGTGTCTAATCCACCACCTTGATCTGTACTTCTTTCTAAACTGTCCATTTTAATTAATGAACCATCTCTTGAATTACGGATTTCATAATATGCACGATATCTTGAAATTGTTTCTAAACCAACATTCATATAACGAGCACGAATAGGAACTGATCCTAAATAGCTTTGACGTCTTGATGGTAGTGGAGATTCAATACTAGAAACAGCAATATCTCTATTAACTGCTAAGTTAAATACCTTTGTCCATGTTTGAGATGCAACTACTGTTGTACCAAAAAGCAAATCATGTGTAGCTACAACTTTGTATGTTCCACCAGGAAATCCAACTGTAGTAAATGTTCCATCATTTGTTGGAATTATTCTTGCCATTGGACCACTTGCTGCCTGTGCAGTATATGTGTAAGCGCCAGGACCTTGAGGAATAGTAATTATTTTACTTGTTAAATTATTTGGATCACGCATTGCATACATTTCTGTATTCTGATCAATATTAGCAACATTTTCAGCTAATATTGTATATGTAACGTTTTGGCTATAGCCAGGTACATTAATTCTGTCAACTAATAAAGATGGTTTTGGGAACATATTTGAACTTCCATCAAATACATACCCAACTTCTAGAACTAATCCACTAGCTGAAATACCTGGGAAATTTGTTCCACCTGGCCATGAATTTGTAATGGATCCACTAAGAATCTGAATATTATAATCTTCAGATTCACCTTCGCCAGTAGCAGTATTAGTACATGGGTCTATATTAACACCAGAAGTAGCATAACCACAACGTATACGAAGGCGCCAAGTACCAGGGGTTGCATTTGCAGGAACTGTTACAGTGCCTGATACTACTGTGCCAGCAGCTAGTGTGGCAGCTGAAGCATAAAATCTTTCTGATAATTCAAATACACCATTACCATTCCAATCAGCCCATATTGCAACACCTTCTGGATAAGAAGGAGTAAGCGTAAAAGAATAATTATATGTAGAACCAGCTAATGTATTAGCTGTTAATGCATTATAATACTGATATCCATTTGTTTGATTATTACATCCGCTGAGATTATTTGCTATGTTAGCAAATGAAAAACTTTGAATATAATCTAAATACAAACAACCCGATGGATTAGTTGGAATGCAATATTGTGCATTCGCCTTAGGTGAAAAACCAAATATCGTAAGCATGCAAGCTAATGCAACGCCTATCGACAAAAAGTATCTTTTCATTCGGTTCATAAAGAAACTCCGAAGTATGTAAGAAAAGGTAAAAATATTTATATATAGTACTTTTAATATTAACCAAATGTGTTTGCACACATCAGTTGTTATATTCAGAAATGTTGCTTTAAGGCTTTACTTAGAGTTGTTTTAAAGAATAAAAAGGGAAATAAATTTCTCTAAGTCTAATAAAAACAACTACTTAAATAATTTCTTGCATCATTTATGGAATGCAACAATCTTGCATTGAATACATGCAACGAACTAAAATAGGTAAAACAATGAATCCTAGCAAGAAAAAATTCCTAATAGGTCCAAATAATTTTCCACAGTAAAAATGAAGTAAAAGTAAATGATAGATAAGCCCGCATAAACTGTATAATAATTACGAACTATTCAATTTCTATACATTACCTTTTAATTAAAGACCAAGCTTCATGTACAAAGCCCATCTTTAACAATCTTTTGATTGCATTATGTCTAGATGCAATTGATGTTGAATCAAAAATCAAGCCAAGGTTTATTTCTTGGTTTGTTTCGTCAGAATTAGAAAGTATCTCTACTGCTTTTGCTTTATATTCAACAGAGATATGTGGAATTTCTTTCACACCTGCCAAGATTGCTAAGTCACTTGCACAAAGAACCTCACTTATTAGTACATCTTCTGGCAAAGCATCAAAGCCAATCCCATTCCACTTAGGTTTATGTACTTGAAAAATTGACATTGCATCTGCTCTGCAATAGAAATCATAGCCCATTCTAGCAATTAAATCTAATTTAACGGGGTCAATATTACCATCTACAATCACATCATTTGATATATGTATCTTTTTTACTTCCAAGAGCATGATATTTCCATTGCCACCAATATCTCTTCCCAGTTCCTTTGTTTCTATAAATACACATTCCATTTGAAAGGGTGATTCTAATACTCTTGGTGCTTTAATTAATATTGAGTCTTGTTTATGGAGACCACACTTAACAAACTCATCTACAATACTTTCATATTCACATGAAGCTAAACTTATTTGTTCTGTCATTGAAAAAGTGACAGCATTTACTGTGCACTCTCCAGTTTCTATAATATTTGTATATGTATCTTTTATTTTACCTGTAGCCGCACTAATAGCTGGCCCGATAGCAATGATTGGCGGTTTAGAAGCAAATGAATTATAAAAACTATACGGAGATAAATTACATATTCCATTTTTACTAATCGTAGATACTAATGCTATAGGCCTAGGCGCAACACCACTTAATAATATCTGATGTAAATCTTTATGTGGAATAGCACCGGGAACAATTGTAGTCATGGAATTACTCATTTATAGTCCTCCTCATTTCTGGGAACATAAAGGGACTAATAGAGAGAGACTTACCAGTTTCAGCATCAATTTCTAACACTACACCCGAGATTTTTGCATCATTTTCTGCCATTTCATATTTATGTGCTGTTTGTAAAATCAAACGTTTAAGAGCAACTTCTTTATTCATACCTAATACTGAGTCATAAGGACCTGTCATCCCTACATCTGTTATATATGCAGTACCCTTGGGCAAAATACACGCATCTGCAGTTTGTATATGAGTATGTGTTCCTAAGACGGCAGAAACTCTTCCATCAAGATGCCAACCCATAGATACTTTTTCTGCTGTTGCATCTGCATGAAAATCAACAATCACTATATGAGCTTGCTCTTTTATTTTGGATAATGCATAATCTGCGCCTCTAAAAGGACAATCTATACTTTGCATATAAGTACGGCCTTGTAATTGCAATACACCTATTGTAGGAATTCCAGTTTTATTAATAAATGTATAACCTCTGCCGGCATTACCTGGAGGATAATTATATGGCCTAATTACCATCGAATTATTTGCAAGCAATGGTTTTGACTGCCAGTTTTCCCATATATGATTACCTGTGGTAATTGCATCTGCGCCTAATTCGAATAATTCTCTAGATTCTTTATCGGTTAATCCTTTGCCATTGCAAATGTTTTCACCATTAAGGATAACAATATCTGCTTCGTATTTTTTTATAAAGTTCTTGAGAAAAAGTCGAATTGCACCCATACCAGGATCTCCAACTATATCTCCAACAAACAAAATCTTAACTTTTTTCATTCTTTATTTTTCATTTATTACTTAGTCAATTATCTTGCATACAAAATAAGAAATTTAGCACCTTTTAATTGCTAATACCTTCATTGCGTTAAGTAAAAAGTATTCTTACAGAAAATATAATACATGAGTTCAAATTCTAAAGCAATAATTTTACTTATATGCACAGCTATACTATGGAGCCAAGGTGGCTTTTTAATCAAATTAATACATTGGCATCCTGTTGCAATTGCTGGTGGTAGAAGTATTATAGCAGCATTAATCATGTGGGCTTATATAAAAAAACCCAAATTTAGTTGGTCTAATATCCAGATCATGGGCGCAGTAGCATATGCATTAACAGTTATATTATTTGTTATTGCAAATAAATTAACAACTGCAGCAAATACTATTTTATTGCAATATACAGGGCCAATCTATGTTGCTTTATTTAGTTATTGGTTTTTAAAAGAAAAGATTACTGCTATAGATTGGATTACTATTCTTGTTGTAATTATTGGGATGACTTTATTTTTTATTGAGAAATTAAGTCCTGATGGAATATTAGGCAATTTAGCAGCAATCTTAGCTGGAATTGCATTTGGATGGCTAGCACTGTGTTTAAGAAAGCAGAAAGATGGATCACCGCTAGAATCACTCATTCTGGGCAATATACTTACAGGGATAATAGGCTTACCATTTATTATTGATAGTGGAATACCTTCTCAACAAAGTATGATTGCCTTATTAGTTTTAGGAATTTTTCAATTAGGGATTCCATATATACTCTATTCAAAAGCTGTAAAACATGTTTCTGCCTTGGATGCTGTACTAATTCCAGTATTAGAACCAATATTAAATCCATTGTGGGTGTTCTTGCTTTTAGGAGAAAGCATTGGAATGTGGCCAATGATAGGCGGAGCAATTATAATAGTTGCTATTACCACAAGATCTATACTGTATAAAACCAAAACACATTAATATATATGATGCAATCAGAAGAGACTTCACAATATCAAATAATTAAAGAAATCCATGATAAAATGTGTTTGCAAAGTAAAGACTATTATAGAGATCCGTTAACTAATAATCTTGTCTTTACAAAAAACAAACATCTAAATAGAGGATATTGCTGCAGAAATATATGCAGACATTGTCCTTATGGAACCAATCCAAAAGCTATCTTATGATTTTAGACAAAAAGTATCTATAATACACTAAGTTTGCATGTAATTACATGAGTCATATCTATCTATTAAAAACAATGCCCTCAGTACTTCATATTCGATATATACTTATTTGCTTACTGATTTTTACCGGTTCATTTTCAGCGAATTCTCAAAGTATAATCACTGGTTTGATTACACAGAAAGGTAGCGGAAAACCAATGAGTTCTGTTACTGTAAGAATGACAGGAACATATTATGGAGCTATTTCTGATGCAAATGGAAAATATAGTATTAAAAAAATACCTGTGGGCGCAAATTACACTTTGGAATTAACACGTATTGGTTTTAGAACAATAAAGAAAACAGGGATAGCCCTAGGAAAAAATGACACATTAACACTAAATTTCAATATGGAAGAATCAAAAGTATCTTTGGATAAAGATATTATTGTTATTGGTGAAAGACCTTTAGTAGATGTAGAAGAAACTCAAAGCCTGAGATCGATTGGTAGAGAAAATATACAGCAAATGGTGGCAGAAAATGTTACAGATGTGCTTACTCAACAAACAGGATTAACTTCCCAAAATAAAGAAATCTTTATTCGTGGAGGTAGGGGTTATGAAGCAGCTTATTTATTAGATGGTGTCTCAGTTCAAGACCCACTTGCTGGTACAGGATTTGGACTACAACTATCAGCAAATTCACTACAAGAAGTAGAAGTAATAACAGGTGGATTTAACCCCGAATATGGCCAAGCAACTAGTGGCATAGTAAATATCAAAACGAGAGATGGAACATCTAAATATGAAGGATCTGCATCGTATAGAAGAGCTCAAAGATTATTTAATCGAAATCCATTTGACAAAGACACCAATTCTTCATTCGCTACCGATATCGCAGAATTTACTTTTGGAGGCCCAGAGCCAATAACAACTAGTCTATTACCTGCATTAGGACTTCAATTACCTGGGAAACTTAGCTTTTTCCTTAATTTCTATGGGAATTTTTCAGATGATTTAGCTCCTGAATTTGCTAGGGTTCCAATTCGATCTACTTTGGTAAATCCTTGGATGTCATTAAGACAAGATAATAGCGTGAATATTATGGGCAAACTGTCTTGGATTATCTCTCCTTCTATGCGCTTGGCTTATACACATACAAATAGCGTAGGAATGAATCAAAATACTAGAACTGTTCAAACAAATCTTGAATATGTAGTACCAGACCCAGGATATCAATTTAATTATCAAAGTAATTTTGCTGGTGCTTTAACCTATGCAACCATACAAAAGTTAAATTCTATTACCTTTTACCATTCATTAGGCCCATCAACATTATATGAATTAAGAGTAAGTAATTTCTTTACCCATCTTAAAGTAGATGCTAATGGTAAAAATTATTCTGAGTATAGAGAACCACAAGATATCCCACAAATTCCTGCTGAATATTATGAAACTGGTGACTCCAACAGACTAGGAATTATTCCTGGTGATGGTTTTTTTGACACAGGAAATGGTAATATTTGGCGCGAGCATTATATGGATGAATGGACACTAAGAGGAGACCTAACAAGCTATATTTCTGAAAAGAATAAAATAAAAGCAGGGGCGGAATTTCGTTTTCAAGAACTTCAACAGACAGAAATATTTTCTCCTTGGCTTGGCCCACTTGGTTTAAATAATGATATCTTCAAAACCAATACAACAATTGGAGCTTTCTATGTTCAAAACAATATCTCATTTAAAGGATTGATTCTTAATTATGGATTAAGAATGGATATTTGGGCACCAGGCCTACTTGTAGATAGTGCAATCGCAAATGTGAATATCCCTACAATTACCGATCTTCAAAGGGAGTCTTATAATAATGGAACTTTCGAATTATTTGGCAGACATTGGAAAGCTCGATTAAGCCCTCGATTAGGAGTATCTCATCCAATTACAGAAAATCAAATGTTATTCTTTAGTTATGGACATTTCAATAAACTGCCAAGACCTCAATTTGTATATGCAAAACTGATGCCTCAAGCAGCTAATTCTACTTTTCAACGATATGGCAATCCAGATTTGAATTTTGAAACTACAATAAGTTATGAACTTGGAATAAGAAATCAATTAACTGAAAATGATGTTTTAACCATAACTGCATATTATAAAGATATATTTGACTATGTAACTTCAAGGCGTATCCAGAATCAAAACCCAAGACTTTTAGGTGGATCTTTTACTACATATATCAATGGAGATTATGCTCGTTCAAGGGGATTAGAAATTGAATACAAAAAAAGAATCGGTGATTGGTTTACAGGCGTTATTTCGAGCACTTATTCTGTTGTTACTGGCAAATCTAGTTCTGCTGAACAAGCTGCTTTGGTAGATAGAGGGCTTTCTGCAGAAAGAATTACCGAAGATTTTATGCCTTGGGATAGACCTTTACAGCTAAATGCAACTGCAAATTTTATTGTTCCAAAAAATAAACCACTTTTTGACATAGAAGGCCTAGATAATATCAATGCATATATTAGATTCTTTTATCAGTCTGGAATGAGATATACAGCCCAAATACCAGTAATAGACCCTAGTACTGGTAAACAACAAGTATTAGATAATGGAAGGCCCACATACAGAACAGATGAACAAAACCCTTTAGGAGCTATTGGACAAAATTGGTGGTGGGTAGAACTAAATCTTCAGAAAACTTTCATGTGGTCTGGTAGTAGAGTTACTTGTTCTTTTGAAGTAATAAATCTATTCGACAATAAAAATTCTACCATTATCAATCCCATTACAGGAAGATCTTATGAATTTGGAGACCCAACTTCACTTGGTTTAAATGACCCAAAATATCCAGACTTACAATCTCCATTAAGTCCTTATCCTTTTAATCCTGCTCGGTATCTTACAAGAAGAACACTACGATTTGGTGTTTCAGCTGGATTCTAATTATGCAAAAGCCAAACACTATAACCCTTACTCTTGAAGAAGATGCCTATAAGTATTGCCAGAACATAACGTATACTTGTGCTAAGACATTTTATTTTGCAAGCTACTTTCTTTCTCATAAAAAAAGGAAAGCCTGCTATGCTGTCTATGCTTTTTGTAGATATGTAGATGATTTAGTAGACAATGCACCACATGGAACTTTGCAGGAGAATATTAGGACATTAGTTTCTAATTGGCAATCTGCTATTCAGAATGTTTATAATGGCCAAATCGACTTTAATAATCACGATCATGACACTGTTTTAGTTATGATTGCCTGGGCTGATACTCTTAAAAACTACTCTATTCCTAAACATCTTCCAGAAGAACTTATTGAAGGTGTTTTAATGGATACCTATTTAGATAGATTTAATACTTTCGAAGATCTTTATACATATTGTTATAAGGTTGCTTCTGTAGTTGGCCTTATGACATCAGAAATTTTTAGATATAGTTCTCCAAAGGCATTAGCACATGCTACAGATTTGGGGATAGCTATGCAGTTAACTAATATTTGCAGAGATATTTCTGAAGATGCAGACAGAGGAAGAATTTATATTCCTTTGGATGAATTAAAAGCTTATGGAATTTCTGAAGAAGATATTCTTAAGAAAAGATATTCACCTGCTTTAATAGAACTTATGAAATTCCAAATCGAGAGGGCTAATACTTATTATGATAGCGCAGATATTGGAATTGGATATTTAGAAAAGGATAGCAGATTAACTGTTCAATTGATGAGTACAAACTATAGAAGAATTTTGAACAAATTAGCTAAAATGAATTTCAACCCTTTCTTAAAAAGAGCTCATTTAAACTTTTCAGAAAAACTATTAGCAATACCCCGGGCTTTTATTGCTATGAATACAATCAAGAACATGTAATATGAATACGATATTAAAACCCAAAGCATTGAAAGTAGGCGATACAATTGGCATTATTTCTCCTGCTTCTCCTCAAAGAGATCCAGAACGATTAAAAAGAAGTATCTCTTATTTAGAACAGAAAGGATTTACTGTAAAACTTGGGGATTCTGCCCTTGCATCTTATGCTGGTTACTTAGCTGGAACCGATCAAGAAAGAATACATGATCTTGAAGCTATGTTTTCTGATACTTCAGTTGATGCAATTTTTTGTGCCCGCGGAGGCTATGGAACTGCAAGAATGCTTCCATATATCAATTATGATTTGATTGCAGCACATCCAAAGATTTTTGTGGGATTTTCTGATACAACTGCTTTGCAATGTGCTATCTTTAAAAAGACAGGGCTCATAACTTTCTCCGGAGCAATGCCTTCAGTAGATATGGCAGATTCTATCGATCCATTTACTGAGTCATCATTATGGGATATTTTGATGAATACAAGCGAAAAAAGAACTATTCCTTCTCAAGATAGTTTTTCTATTCAATCTGGATATGCCGAAGGTAGATTAATATGTGGGAATCTTTGTTTGATAGCTTCTTTATGTGGATCAGAATATCTTCCTGAGTTTAACAACACAATTTTGTTATTAGAAGATATTGGGGAAGAGCAATATAAAATCGACAGATTATTATGTCAATTAGAGCTTAATGGTATATTATCTAAGATCAAAGGGCTATTATTTGGTCAATTTACACCACCAAACAATCCAACTACAAGCGTTCCACAAAGAGATTATCAAGATATTCTTATAGAATATTCTCAAAAATTGAATAAACCCTGTTTAGCTAATGTTGATTATGGACATATTGCTAAAAAATTGACCTTACCTTTTGGAATTAATATCTCTATAGATGCTGATACTAAAGAAATTATATTATTGGAGTCTCCTTTGTGCTCTTGAAATCAGGGAATATATTTTTTGCTCAGACCTATTTGGATTCTCTCTAAATTCCTTAAAGAAGATGAAGAGATATGTTCATATTCTTTATTACATTGAATAAAAACTGCCTTTAACTCAGGATACATTTCTTCCATAAATCTTAATTGATTTACTTCATAATCTAAGTCATCCCCATTTCTTAATCCCTTCACCAAAGTAATATTAGCACTGATACTTTGTTCTTTAATAATATCTGTTAATAAACCTTTGAAATCTAGAATTTGATATCCTGAAATAAGTTCGCTAGCCCATTGATCTATTGAACTTTCTTTTTCAGGATTAATCCCTCTTGCGATAATAACTTTATCAAAGATAGTTGAAGCTTTATGAACAATATTTAAATGTCCTAGATGAAATGGATTGAAAGATCCAGCATAAATCGCAATCGAAGGCCTAAAAGCAGAAACATACTCTATTATCGAGGATTTCAATGCAGAATTTTCTGTAGATATTTCTTCTAATAAATATGCAATTCTAAGGGATTTATACTGGGCATAATCCATAGACTGAAATCTAGTAAAAGCAAGTTTTTCATGATTAATTCTATCGGTAAATGAAGCAGAATTAGAATACATTGATTCTGTATCAAACTGCTTAAACATTGATATGATCTGATTCATAATTCATTATAACGATAATAAAAAAAAAGGCAGTCCTTATGTCAAAGACTGCCATTATTCTTTTGTTTTTTATCTATAGTGCTTCTACTATAACAGCACTAGCTTCACCACCACCAATACAAAGGGTGGCTAAACCATATTTTTTATTATTATTTTTTAAAGCATGCAGTAATGTTGTAAAAACTCTTGCACCGGATGCTCCAATTGGATGTCCTAAAGCAATTGCACCACCATTTATATTCATTTTTTCTAATGGAATATCTAATTGATTTTTAGCTGATAATGCTGTAACAGCAAAAGCTTCATTTACTTCGAATAAATCGATTTGTTCTATTGTAAGATGTGCTTTGTCTAATACTTTTTTAATTGCTTCAATTGGTGCAGTATTAAAATCTTGTGGTTTATGGGCAAAAGATACTTGTGCAACTATTCGTGCAATAGGAATTAATCCATGCTTTTGAACTGCAGATTGGGAAGCTAATACAATTGCAGCTGCACCATCATCTATAGAACTTGCATTTGCGGCCGTAACTGTACCATCTTTTTTAAAAACTGGTTTTAAATCAGGGATTTTATCAAAACGTACTTTCCCTGGTTCTTCATCAGTATCTATTGAAATTGCACCTTTTTTATCTTGTATCAGAACAGGAACAATTTCATTAATAAAAGCCCCAGACTTTTGGGCTTCAATTGCTCTTTGATAGCTCATAATCGCATATTCATCTTGCATAGATCGAGTTATATTACAATCAGATGCACAATCTTCAGCAAAATCACCCATTGGCTGGAATTGATAAGCATCAGTTAATCCATCATATTGCATCGAATCTATTACTTGTCCATTTCCATATCTATATCCAGTTCTTCCCTTCGGCAATAAATATGGAGCATTTGTCATTGACTCTTGTCCACCAGCAATAACAATCTCTGCATCTCCGCATCGAATTGCTTGATCTGCTAGCATAACTGCTTTAAGACCACTTCCACACACTTTATTGATTGTCATACAAGGAACACTATTAGGAATGCCAGCACCCAAAGCTGCTTGCCTTGCAGGTGCTTGGCCAACGCCAGCAGTTAATACATTACCCATAATAACTTCGCTAACTGCATCTGGTGGCAAACCAGCTGCATCGATTGCTGCTTTAATGGCAATAGAACCTAATTGTGGTGCTGAAAAAGTTGAAAGAGAACCTAAAAATGCACCAATTGGGGTTCTTTTGGCCGATATAATAAATGTAGAAGACATTATTTCTATCCTGTATTCTAATGAATGTTGAATTTACTTTGCTAAAGACATGCTTCGTCTTTCTCTGATAACAACTACTTTGATTTGTCCAGGATATTCCATAGAATTTTCTATCTGAGAGGCTAAATCATGTGCAATTTGATCTGCTCTTAAATCATCTACTCTATCTGGTTCTACAATCACTCTTACTTCGCGCCCAGCTTGAATAGCAAAAGTTTTGGTTACTCCTTCGAATGCATTAGCTAATTCTTCTAATTTTTCTAAACGTTTCACATAATTCTCAACCGATTCACGTCTTGCTCCAGGGCGGGCACCACTTATACTATCAGAAGCTTGTACGATAACAGCAATTGCTGTTTCCATTTCCATATCTTCGTGATGAGCACCGATTGCATTACAAATCACTGGATGTTCACGATATTTTTTTGCTAGATCATATCCTAATAATGCATGAGGCCCTTCGATATTTCTATCAACGCATTTACCAATATCATGAAGCAAAGCTGCCCTTTTTGCCATATTTACATCTAGTCCTAGCTCAACTGCCATTACACCACATAAAAATGCAACTTCTATAGAATGGTGCAATAAGTTTTGTCCATAACTAGAACGATATTTCATTTTACCAATATGACGAATCAGTTCAGGATGCATATTGTGAATATTTAATTCCAATAATGCAGATTCACCAACGCGAATAATTTCTTCTTCTAGCTCTTTTTTGGCTTTTTCTACTACTTCTTCAATACGTGCAGGATGAATTCTTCCATCGGACATCAAGCGTTCTAAAGCCACACGAGCAACTTCTCTTCTAAATGGGTCAAAACCTGAAATTACAACTGCTTCTGGTGTATCATCTATGATAAGGTCTATACCTGTTGCTGCTTCAAATGCACGAATATTTCTTCCTTCTCTACCAATAATTCTACCTTTCATTTCTTCACTTGCTAAATTCACAACAGAAACTGTAGTTTCTACACAATGATCTGAAGCAGTTCTTTGTATTGCTTGTACGATTAGTTTTTGTGCTTCTTTATGTGCATGTATCTTTGCTTCATCACGAACATCTTTAACCATTTGTGCAGCTTCAGATTTAGCTTCATTAACCATATTCTCCATTAGATACTTTTTTGCATCATCACGGGTCATACCAGTAATTCTTTCTAAACGAACTGTTTGTTCTTCTAATGCTTGATCAATCTGTTTTGTACGTTGAACTAATGATTGTTCTTTTGTTTTAAATTCTTCTTCTCTTTGTTGAAAAGTACCTTCAGCTTGTTGAATAAATTTTTCTTTTCTTGTTATAAGCTCAATTTTATTCTCGATAGATTCTTCTCTTTGAGAAAGTTGATGTTCAGAAGATTTTATTTTGTTCCTTCTGTCTTGTGTTTCTGCTTCAAATTCTTGTCTGTTCTTATGCCATTCTTCTTTGACCTCTAAAAGCTTTTCTTTTTTTAATGTTGCTGCTTCTTTAGCTGCATCTTCAATAAGTAGTTTTTTTCTTTCTTCGGCTTCTTCAATCTTTGATTTTGCCATCTTATTTCCGGCAAAATATGCCAGAGCAAATCCTACAGCAAAACCAACGATACTTAATGCGATAATTTGTATTTCACTCATAAATTAATGTATCCTTACTCTTAAGTCATTGTAACGCACTTGCGTTTTAAAGCATCCTTTATATGCTGCGCACATAACAGGATAATATATAGTAAATGTTTTATGTTAAAAAAACCGCTTCATACTTTTCATGGCATCTTTCGATGCATGCCGAAGACGAGACGAAAGAACTCTCTTCACACACGGTGGGTTTCATCCTTTATATATTTTACTTCCACTGAATTTTCAGTTGTATTCTATTGAGTACGAAAATTCCGATAAGTATCGGCGAGGCCTGTAATTTATATAAAGAGTCTGATCCCTATGATTTCATTTATAAGTTCTTTTTAATGACGTGTAACATAAAAGTATAAAGCGGCATATGTCAAAATCAGTGTATATAATGTTTTACGATTGTATACTCTGATTAATAAATGCTGTCATTTTTTTGATTTCTGATAAAAATCTATTATGAGATTTATTTACTTGTTCTTGTAATTCAAACTTTTGTTCTGCTAAGTTAAGCGCTGCAACTAGTGACAAAGTTTGCGTTGATTGATCAGTAAGTGTACCTTGCAATGTTTTTAACTGTTGGTCAACTTCCTGTGCACAGTGCTTAATTTTGAATTCATTTTCACCTCTCAGTGTGAATTCTTTTCCGCCAATAGAAACTTTAACTTGATTAGACATTGTATTAAAGATAAAAATCATTAAATAAATTAAGACTCAGAATACTTCTTTAGAAAGTTAATTTCTTCTTGAGTTAGAGATTCAATGCTTTCTACATGAATCTTTTCTAATATAATATTAAGTTTTTCAGTATCATCCATAGATTCAATAGTATCTTCTGTAGCATTATTATGCTGTGAGGATGACATAGAAACTTCCTGAATAGAAAAATATGTATCACTTATCATTTGTTTTGCTTTTACTGGAATATTCAATTCGGAATGTGAAAATATTTTTTTCTTATGAGCTGATAAAGTTGCTATATGTTTTTTATTCTTCCAGTTCCAATACAATCCTACAACACCACCACTTAATAATCCACATCCTATTTCTATAGAAGCCTTATATACAAAATCAACTTCTACTGAAAAAAAACCTATCGTAAGATAAACTATTGACAATCCAATAATTAATGTAGAAGCTATTGTTAATTTTATCTTTTTAAATGTTCCTAATTGCACACCCTCATTTTTTAATAAGATTAGGCATAAAGAAGAACAATATAAGATAGAAAAAAGCCCAGCTCCCATTGATGGACTGTTTACAGGCAATAGTGCATATAGTAATCCAAATACAAATGCACTTGATAATAGGCCAATTGAGAATAGAGATTTATGGGTAAAAGACTCTATTTCTGTTCCTATCCACATCAGAATTAATAATGATGTTAATGCTAAAGACCAATCATTAACTGCTACTAAATGTGTAATTAATCGCCACCATTCAAAATCATGAATTACTTGTTGAGGATAAAGCATTAAATGAATTGGCAAAGAATAATTAGACAATACACTAGAAACAAAAACTGTACACATAATCAATAATATATGATTTGTTTTTATTGGTATATATGTCAATATTGATTTCATAGGATTAAGCTGCACTGTCAATTAAGGTCAATACGTCTTTCAGCGTAACATTTTCATGAAAATCTTCATTGATAGCTATCATTGGTGCACCACCACATGCGCCCATACATTCTACTTCTTCTAATGATATCTTACCATCTTCAGTTCTTTCATTATGACCGATGCCATATTTCTCGCACAATTGATGATATATCTCTTCTCCACCTCTAAGCATGCACGATACATTTGTACATACCTGAACATGTAATTTGCCCATAGGTTTCTTAAAGTACATGGTGTAGAAAGTTGCTACACCTTTTACATGAGAAAATGGAAGATTCATAATATTGCCAACTTCTTTCATAACGTCTTCTGACAACCAACCAAATTTATGTTGGGCCATCCATAGTACAGGCATAATTGCAGCTTTGGGTTCTGGGTATTGTGCCTTTAGACGTTCAATTTCGGCTAATTCTTCTTGTGAAAATTTGATTTCTTGTGTCATATCAAATACTTATTAATCAGTGTAATTAAATCCTTTTTCAAGATTGTAAGCAAAAATACAAAACCTCTTTCTATTCTTTACTTTTTTTACAAAATCTATATAAATGAAAAGCCGATATTTCTTTCGAAATATCGGCTTTTCCGTAATAATTTGTTTCTAAACAAACATTATTTTACTATCATCAATGGCATTTGAATAGCATTACCTGATTGTGATGTAATTACGAGTCTATAAGAACCTGTTGATAGGCCTTGTGCATTTACAGTATATCCATGAGTACCTGGTTCTGCGTGAACATTTCCTATACCGTATACCTCATTACCAAACACATCATACATTTTCATTGAAATAACTTCTGAAGTATTTCCTTTTACTGTATACTGAACTTTAGTATGTGTAGAGAATGGATTAGGCATTGCATTAACAGATAATTGGTCGTTTTCTTGTTCTTTAACATCCATTGCACCTAATAACAACCAATTAATTGTTCTGCTCATGATGGTTTCTCTGATTTTTGGATTTTGCATACCATCCATATCAAAAGTATAAAGAACTAAACGAGCATTACCTTTTTCCCAGCGAACGCCACCAATATTTGTTGGGTCGCCATCAAATGAGAAAATAGGAATTGCAGTACTACCAGCATTTAACTTCATAGCATCTGTATAATAGGCGAAAGGCATAATATCAGGCTCAACATATTTGTTAAGTTCTGTATCAATTCCATCAGAAATATAATCACCAGTAACACCTGCAAAACCAAAAGCATCTACAGCTGTAATTGCACCAGATTGTGCATCAGAAGTAAATCTTTGTGTTGGTTGTGCATTCTTTAAACTAACACCAATTGTATTTTGGAAGAAGTCTTTTGTAGTTTGTGCACTTGAAGCTTGTAATCCAAAATACAATTCTAATCCTGATGCTATCATTACTTTACCGCCAGCATCAAGCATTGCTTTTAGAGATGATATAAACCCAGCATTTCCACCTAAAGCCCCTCTGCTACCAAAATCTACAGCAACTAATGCTAAATCATATTGTGAAGGAGGATATGCTTTTGCTAAAGCTGCATCAATAGGAAGATTTATTGTTTTGTCAATAAATTCTTGTCCTTTATATGCTAGATATTGTCCATAATTTGATGATAATCTTTCATGTTTGCCATAAATAGCATATTTCATACCTGGTGTAACATTATACACAATTCCTTTACTTGTTCTAGCAAATACATTATCACCTTCTGCAATTGCTTTTACGATTACTTTAGCATAACCTTGTTTGTCATTTGTTTTAATTTTAACACTTGCAGATGCATTTCCACCAGCATCTAATTTCACTTCTGATGGTTCTAATGAAGCTGACCAACCTTCTGGAATTGTTGAATTATCTGTATCAATTTCTAATCTTACAGTAGCTGAAGCTGAACCTAGATTTTTGATTGTAATTGCAGAATTTCCTTCATTATTTTTATCTATGCTTAAATATGGATTTGGAAGAACTGTTTCTGTTTTAGCTATTGATTTTACTAAACCTACTTCATTTGCATTTAATACTTCTTTTGCTGTAGAGGCAGTTCCATATTTTTGAACTACACCAACAAGAGTAATATTATTTTCATTAAAACCTTCTGGTAAGGTATAGGTAAATGTTGTTTTATATGGTGTAGCTGTTGCTGCTACTGCAGGAATAATTCCTTTCATTCCCCATACACCACCTAAGAAAGAACGAACTACAGACTTATGTTCATAGCCTGTAATTATTGCTGGCTTATTGAAGTAGGGATTTCCTTCATAACCTGGTCTATTACTGAGATAATTAGCCTGGTCATATGCTGCTCCACTTCCTGTAACATTATTTTCGATAATCATCAAATTTACACGGATATCACCGGAAGCTTTTTTAACAAATGTAGCTTCTAAATCAGCTGAAATTTTTCTTGTAGCTTTGTCAAATGACACATTTTTGATTTGCACATCTACCTCAGCTGGCTTAGCCATTTGTTGTTCAACAAATGATTTCCAAGAACCTCTATCGACACCAACTGTGGCTTGTCCTTTGAACATTACGCGGTCTATTGTTGCATTAGGATAGCCCGTAATAAATGATCCCAAAGTATCCATAATAGAAGTTGTTTTTGTTCCTACTGTTTTTTTTACTTCCATTCCATCACCTTGATGTATCTTAACACCAATCATTTGATCGGGATACAATTCAAGCAATTCTTCCAAAACCACACTACCATCTACACACCATCCACACCATGCGCCAGTATATTGTTCTAATAAAACTCTTTTAACTGGGGCCTGAGCACTTGCATTGAATACATTTATAACTATCAATGCACATAAAGAGATAAAAAGGGTAAAAACTCTTTTCATATTGTATTTCTCCAAAAATATTTGTGAACTATATTAGCAGTAACAAACTACAAAAAAAAATTGGGATTACCAATCAAGGTAATCCCAATAAAACTAAACCTTAATTATCTATGTTATCGAACAATCATTAATGGTAATTGAATACCATTTCCATTCATTGTACGAGTAATTACACGATAAGCACCAGCTGATATTTTGGAAGCATCAAAGTTTACATTGTATGTTCCAGGTATTTGTTGTCCAGAAGCTAATTGTGCAACTTCACGTCCAAGACCATCTACTAAACTTACTGTAACAAATTGACTTGATAATCCTTTAACTGTATAAGTAATTGTACCTACTTCACTTAATGGATTTGGGCTAATAGACATAGATAAATCAGCATTAAAACCTTCTGCAATTGTTTCATCAACAGATGCAGCAGAACCGGATAATAACCAATCAACAGAGCGCTTTAGAATTTCATTTGCAGCTGTAGCTGCACCTAAAGACTCTAATCCAAATGTTAAAAATACCATACGTGTATTATTTAATTCCATACGTGCACCAGCCAAATCACCTACAACATTATCATAATACAAGATAGGCTTTGCAATAGTTGGATCTGTAATAGTAAATACGTCGGTATACAATGTATAACTAGAATTATTGATACTTGCAGCTGTATTGCCTTGGATTGTAGCATTATTATTTAGCTTATTGCCTATGGGATCACCAGCAATACCTTTAACTGTAAATGGACTTAATGTACTGCCACTAAAGCGAACTTTAGTTTGTGAATAAGCTAAGCCTGCATTAGAAAAGAAATCTTGTGCACCAACAGTATTACCACTTGCATCGCCTTGTATATCTGCAAAAGCGTAATTCATTGCTCTAGGAGCAATCAACATAATTTTTTTTCCGTTTTCAATTGCAGTATTGATATATGGCAATGGTGAACCTACCCAATTTGGGTAATCTACAGGATTCTGACCAATTGGGAATATTTGAACATCAGCACCAGCAATTTGGTCCATATATTCTTGAATAAGAGCTGGGTTAAATGGAATAACAACTGCATCTTTTTTGACAGCTGCTGATAATCCAGAGTTATAATTTGTAAGACCAAAAGTAGTATAACCACTATATGTTATAATTTTTGGGTTTTCAGATAATACACCAAAAGCATTCAAGCCTGCAAGATTAAATTTATCAGCATAAGAAGTTACCGCTTTAATGCCAACTAATGCATAAGCAGCCTCAGCAGGAGAATTAACTGTCACATTAACCGCAACTGATTCACCTGCTGGAACTGTAACTGTTTTTGGCTCTACAGTTGCTGTCCAACCCATTGGTAATGGATATGCATCTTTATCAATTGACACATTAACTTCTGTAGGTGTATTACCATCATTTACAATCTTTACTTCTTTAATAAGATTGCTGCTTCTAGGAATTGTTAGAAGGAATGGTTGCTCTATTGAAACATTTGCTATTGCATCATCCTTTGCATTGCTACGCGCTTGTAAAACTTCTTTTGTGTCTTCATCTTGAACAAATGCTACAACATATAACATTGTTGGGTCTAAGGCATATTGTCCAGTTGTAGGAATTGTATAAGAATACTTGAAGGTTTTAGATGTACCGGCAGCAATTGTTAATTCTTCACCATTTAAATTTGGAAGCATTTTGCGACCAATATTATAGAATTCTTTTTCTCCATTAGTACCAGCAGATGCATAATAGTGGAATCTTTCTGCTATTACTACGCGTAATTTTTGGCTTGACTGTAATGCAGAAGAAGAACCTACAACTACTTGAATATTCATTGTATTACCATTTCTGGTTTCTTCAATAGTAATTGTAATAGGAGATGTTGTTCCCCTAATTGCCTCTACAGCTTGACTAATTGCTGTTGTATCAGATGGTGCGCCATCATAATAACTATCGCTTGATTTAGACAATATAGAACCATTTACAGCAGCGCAAGGAACACCGATATTTTGAAAGCCATAATAACGCACACGTGAATTATGGAAATTTGAATCAGCAGCATTCATAATATCTTTACCAGGAAACCAAGCTTGATATTTGATTGGTATTGCTACTTGTTTAACTTCAAGCTGCTCTAAAAATGCTTGAAATGTTGGATTTTGGCGGGCACATGGACTACAGCTAGCATTTGTAGCTTCCTCCACAATTACCATACGAGGTGAGTCAGCAGATAATTGAAGAAAATTCAAAGTGAATGCAGCAATTGCAATCACTGCAAATCGAAACAATTGTTTCATTTTTTTTCCTTAGAAAAATTGTATTAAAATAATGTAATAATAAACTTTATCAGCGTTTTTTGGTAATAGTGCAATTTACTTATAATACTTAAATAATTAGGTATAGAAAAGTATCAATTATTTTACATTGAAACAAGTTTAGAGACAAAAAAAGTTCAATATAGTTACAGAGTCTTTATCGGATTCAAAAAAAATCCAATTATGTATGGAAATACATCAATAAATTGTGCCTAATTGTTCATGATCAGAACGTTTTTCTTCAATTTTCTTTAGTTTTTCAGAAACTGCATCTGCTAAGTTAATTCCCCTTGCATTTGCATAATTATGGATACAAATAAATACGTCTGCAATTTCTTCTTTTACTGCTTGCATAGGAATATCCTTACCCTTCCATAATTTCTTTTCCAAATTTGCTAATTCTCCAGCTTCTCCGCATAATTCCAAACAGAAAAACTCTGGGTTTCTAGCAGGAAAATGTGCATTCTGATAATTCGCAAATGATTCTTGAATCAAGTGTTCATAGCTTATAATTATATCAATTAATTGTTGTGATTTCTCTACCATATCTAATCCTTGTACATATTAATGTGTTTGGCTAGCATTAAACAACTGTGTTTCTAATTCAACTATTTCAAGTACTTTTTTAGCTTGATCTCCCTTTCCTAATTTCCAATATGATACAGATAAAATAGAGGCAAATCGCGATCTAATTGATTCTCTGCTTTGCTGATTCATAATCTGTAACCAAGCATGTTGATCAAAATAAGCCTGGAGTTTATTGATAGCTTGTTTAGGCCTTTTTGCAGTATCGGCAGCAGCTGTAGATAGAATTTTGTTAAGCTTTTCAGCAATATTAATTTGCTTAGAAGATCGATATGATGTATCTTTTTTTGACATAAAAGTATTAAAGCGTTCAATCTTAGTTTTTAATTGCTTTACTGTTGCCGAATCAGCAAAATTATAGACTTTAAATTTCTGCAATAACTGCGGACGCACCCTTACTGTAATGCAGTCTGGGCTTTTGGGAAAACCATTTTTACCTAACTCAGACACAATATATTTAACATTATCTGCAGATACATTAGAATTAACTAGTGACAAACCTCCACGAATTAAAAGATCACCTAATAATCCACTAGCTTTATCAAAATGTTTTAGAATCATTTGTCTAATATATTGTCCTTGATTAAAACATCGTTGATAATCATCTCCACCCAAGCCTTTTCTAGATCTTAAAACCTGCAATGTAGATTTACTGTCACGATTACCAAGCAATTCGATGATACCCATTGCTTGAGAAAAACCTAGTTCAATATAAAAATCAATTTTATTGAGATTAGCAATTTTAGCAGCTTCATTTAAGTAACCACCTATGCCCCTTGTGGCATATACTATCGTCAGTTTGTTCTGTCCTGATGAATCTGGCATACCAGCTTCAGCAGGAGTATCTCTGGGAATAGATATGATTTCTATTATTCCACTATCCGGAATTATAGACAAAATATGATTTGCATCCGCCTTTTTAGAGAGAGTTCCAAGCCTTGCATCAACACCTATCAAGGCAATATTAATTCTCTTTGCATTTGTTTTTACAATGTGTTTTTTTATTGCTTGAACAGTATACCCTGGTTCTCCAAGCTGTGCAGCTATAGCAATAACAGTATCTGCAAGATTGGATGCAATTAGATCTTCTTGATTGGAATCTACAGCAAGAGCCAATATTGTTTCTGAATCTTCTTTTATGATCTGGGCTTTTTCAATATTATTTATAGGCTTAGTATCTGCTAGAGTTTCAGTTATTTCTTGATTATTTTGATCACTAATTTTCAGGAATTCAACAATTCCAAAAAGCATCGCTATGAGAACTATTAAGGCTATTCCGGTTCTTTTTGTTATTTTCATGGTCATAAATAGGTAAAAGTCACATGTAGAGCTCTCGTTTACTATCCAATTTTTTTAATCCCCAATTAACTTTTACTATCATGTGAAAAAGTTAACTATATGAGAAACTATTATATTTTAAAGGGTAAGGATACAATTAAAACATATAAAATCAGTTTAATAAGCGGGTTGCAATTTTAAGCAATACAAATGAAATGTCCTAAAATCAATAATAATAAAAGTAAATACACATGAATTCAACTAAATTTTACACAGTCTTATTGTGTTGTCTTATAACAATTAATTTTTCTCCTATTATTCAACTTGGAAATCAATTGAATAAAGCAGATAATACTATAGACAATGAACTTTGTACTGGAGAAAGATTTAATCATCTTATTGCTAGGGCAAGAAGAGATAGTACAGATAAATTACCAATTGGGGATTGCATGGGAAAAATTGGAGAAAATTTAATTGGCATACCATACATAGGTGGTACTTTAGAAAAAGAGTCCGAACAATGTACAGTTGATTTAGCTGGTTTAGACTGCGTTACTTTTTTTGAGAACTCATTAAATATTAGCAGACTTCTCAAAATTGAAATGAATAATAAAAATCTCGATAATGACTCTTTATTTCCAAAATTACTTGAACAAGTTACTTTTACAAGATATCGTGATGGAGAATTAGATGGCTATATATCACGATTACATTATACTTCTGAATGGATAATGAATAATGTAAAAAAAGAAGTTATTAAAGATATGACAAAGGAACTAGGCGGAAAAAGATTTAATCTACACGTTGGATTTATGTCGGCTAATCCTCAATATTATCCAGCACTAGTTAAAGATCCAACTTTAACACCCAAAATCGCAGAAATCGAAAATAGAATTAATGCACAAGAACATTGGTATATACCTTCAGACCAAGTAAAAGGGATTGAAGACCAATTAAAAACTGGTGATATTATTGCTATTGCTACTAATAAAGCAGGACTTGATTATTCTCATACAGGTATGATTTTTAAAGATGAAAAAGGTCGTGCATTATTTATGCATGCCTCCTCTTTAAAGAAAAGAGTGTATAAAGATAGAAGGATTTCTATGTTTCTGTCTGGAAATGCAAATAGTATCGGAATTTCTGTGCTTAGGCCGCTTGAACCAATTAAATAAGATGACACTATTTCTACCATGATTTCATATAAAACTTCAATTAGACTAAAGGATTTGTATTATGAAAAAGTATTCAATTATTATCACAACAATTATTGTATCGATTTTTTCTCAGAGTTTCCATGTTTATGCACTACTTTCTAAAGATGGGCTTAAAGATAAAATAAAAGGATATGCTGAACAGAATATTCTTCCTAAACTTTCGGAGTGGAAATCCACTTTAGACAAGGACTTATCAACTGAAGATCTTTCTAATCTTAATGCTTTAAGAGAACAAGCATCAGCTTTAAAAATTTCCAGAATTCAACTTACCAAAGATATTGTTTCTGCAAAAGATATCGAAAATGAACAGACTTCAGAGATGTTAAAAAAACGAATTAGCCCTTTAAAAGAATCATATAAAAATCTTTTAGTTCAGCTAAAACCTATAGCAATAAACAATAAGAATCTCTTAATTAACATTGGCAAAGAAGCTGCACCTTCTTTGATCGAATGGAAAAAATCAATTAAGGACTTAATTAAAAAGGAAATTGATGCAAACCCCGATATGAAGACAGAAATTGAAAAATCTATCAAAAAATATCAAATTCTTCAATTATTCAAAGACGAACAAGTAAAAAAGAAGCTAGCTTTAGCACGGTTTATGCTTTGGAATGGAAATTCAGAGATATTCAACAATGATGTTGAAGAGTAAAAAATCAGTAGATATAGCATTGGTCAAATAAGAAGGAAGTCATTAGACTCTTTTAAGAATATCTATTTTCTTTTGTCTTACTCAGATAAATACACTATGTTTGTAGTCACATTGATCGCGGGGTAGAGCAGCTGGTAGCTCGTCGGGCTCATAACCCGAAGGTCGTAGGTTCAAGTCCTGCCCCCGCTACAATATTTTTTTAGCCTTGATTCTTTTTGAATCAGGGCTTTTTTTTAACATTAATCGTTTATTTTTAAGACATCTGATTGCTTTGTAATGGAATTTCTATCGAAGGAATTTCGTTTTAAAATTTAATGCAAAAACAATCTGTAAATATAGCCTGGCTAAAAAGGGATCTTCGCCTAACAGATCATGCCCCATTGTATATGGCAGAAAACGAGTCTTTACCATATATCATTCTCTATATTTTTGATCCAGATATCATTTCTTATCCCGATACTTCAATTAGACATCTTCAATTTCAGTTTCACAGTTTATTGTCTATGAATATAACTTTACAGCAATATTCTGGAGAAATTTCAATGTGTTATGGGAAATCAAATGAAGTATACAAAACATTGATACAGAGTTTTGATGTAAAGAATGTTTTTAGTTATCAAGAAAGTGGAATTCAATTAACATATGATAATGATATAGACGTACAAAAACTCTTCGTTAAACATGATATCAATTGGGTTCAATGTCAGAGGGATGGTATTAAACGTGGCATCAAAAACAGGAAAGATTGGGATAAAGATTGGTATAAGACGGCAAATATGCCATTAATAGATAATACATATAAAGCAGAAAAAATTATCCATTGGAAACATGATTTTCATATTCCTGAATCACTACTTTCAGATATGAAAAGATATCCGAAAGAATTTCAACCTGCTGGAGAACATTTTGCACACATCTATTTAAAAAGTTTTCTGGATAAGAGAATTCAGAATTATTCTATGAGTATTTCACAACCACTAAAAAGCAGAATTTCATGTAGTAAATTATCACCTTATCTAGCTTGGGGAAATGTATCATTAAAGCAAGTTTATCAAAAAATTGTTCATCATTCTACAACAATTCAAGACACAAGAAATCATAAAAACATTCAATCGAGATTAAAATGGCATTGCCACTTTATTCAAAAATTCGAAACTGATTGCAGTTATGAAACTCACTGTATTAACAAGTCTTTTGAAAATGTTTGGCCTGATAAAAATGAGCATTTTATCAAAGCATGGGAAGAAGGTAGAACTGGTTACCCACTTATAGACGCAGGAATGAGATGTGTTAAAGCAACAGGTTGGATAAATTTTCGATTAAGGGCTATGCTGGTATCATTCTTTTCTCACCATTTATTCCAAGATTGGCGTCATGGGGTTTATCATTTGGCTAAGCAGTTTTTAGATTATGAACCTGGAATTCATTTTACACAGTTTCAAATGCAAGCTGGTTCTACTGGAGTGCATACAATTAGAACATATAATCCGCTAACAAATAGTTCAAAATACGATACACAGGCAGAATTTATTAAACAGTGGTGTCCAGAACTAAGTAAACTTCCCTTGCATTTAATCCATAAGCCTTGGTCTATCACCCCATTAGAAGAGGCTATGTATTCATTTACACTTGGAATTGATTATCCATTTCCTATTGTAAATATAGAAGAGACAAGAAACAAAACAGTGATATTATGGGATATTAAAAAAACCGATGAATCTCGGATAGAAGCTAAAAGAATCCTTAAGAAATTTGTAAGACCTACATAAAAAATTATAGAAAAGATATTAGAACTTCCTTTCTGCATTAACTATAATTCTTTTATAGATAATACTATTTCATACTTCCTTACTTTTCAACTTCAAAGCCATTTTTATTACTCTATCTAAAAGCGTGTTATAATTAATCCCTTGATGAATACATATTTTTGGTAAAAGTGAATGATCTGGGTCTAAGTTAGGGAGAGTATTAATATCAAGAACAAATATGTCTCCCTTATCATTCATCCTGATATCTATTCTGCTCATGCACGATAATCCGAGATAATTGTGAATATTCAACGCTGATTCCATTAGCTTTTTTTCTTCGTAAACTGTAATATCAGGAGAGAAATTTTTTGTGGTAAGAACAATACTGTTTCCAGCGATGAAAAAATCATTGCTCTCTTTGGGTAAGATTTCTACTGGTTTCAAGGCTATATAGTCTTTAATGTTTTCAGAAGGAATTATTGCTAAAGAAAACTCTCTGCCTAATATATATGGTTGCAAAAGCATTTCTGATTCTGGGTTTTCAATTTTTGTTTTAGCATCAGCCGCCGAAAGTATACTTATATTTCTATGGCAACTTCCAAAACGTGGCTTATATATATATTGAGTATGCTCATTTATCATGGATAACTCTGTTATAAGACTTGGAGTATTTAAATCCAGATGAGAACAAATATCTGGAAGAAGAGATTTATCTTGGGCAATTAGCATTGTTTCAGGATCTGATCCAGTATGATGAATAGAATGTTCTGAAAGCCATTTAGTTATGTCTACTTGGTCAGCTTCATAATACCCGTAGCATACATTAAGTACTAAGTCATATTGCTTGAGTAATAATGCTGATGAATGAGAGAATCCTTGAAATGAGATACTATTTGATTGCACCCAATCAGGTAGATTATTACTCAAACAGTCTATCGTCTCCTGATTAATATTCTCTTTCCAAGGGGTCAATTCTGATGGTGTGTATAAAATTGCGACAGTGGTTTTAGCAGACATAATAGGTATATAAAAGTGAAAAAATTTATTAAATTTATCAAGTTTACGTTAACTAAAATTTATCGCTACATTACCCCTTTATTATCATAATATGTTGTTGTTGTTTAAGCACCATGTATAGATACTCATATTCATTTTTAGATTATTTAAATGTTTACATATTTGATATTTATACGCATAGATTTAGGTTATATAAAAAAAATTCTTTACAATTTCTTTACACTATCAAATTTGTTTTTTTCTGATTTTGCAATCGAACAACAATATGATAATACTTTATGATCAATATCTTATTTCTATGCACTGGTAATTCTTGTCGTTCACAAATGGCAGAAGGTTGGGCTAAAGCACTGCTAAGTAATCAGTATGCAGTTTACTCTGCTGGAATTGAAGCACATGGACTTAACCCCAATGCAGTTTTAGTTATGAAAGAATCCGGAATAGATATATCGCAACAGCATTCACAATTGATTAGTGATTTGCCTGAAATTAGCTGGGATGTAATCATTACTGTATGTGATTCAGCCAAAGAGCGATGTCCATATATTCCAGGAAATCATCTCTCTATTCATCAATCCTTTGATGACCCCCCAAGTTTAGCAAAAAATATTGTCGATCACTTAGGCTTGGATGTATACAGACGTGTAAGAGATGAGATAAAAGAATATATTCAACATATTCCTTCTTTATTATTGGAAAAGAAATGAAATTTTTAGATAAATATCTTACCCTGTGGATAATCTTAGCCATGTTTTTGGGAATTATCTCTGGCTATATATTCCCCTCTATACCTAATTATATACAAAGTTTAAGTACTGGAACAACAAATATCCCATTGGCTTTAGGCCTTATATTAATGATGTATCCTCCATTGGCCAAGGTTAAATATGAACTTATTGGAGAATCCTTTAAAGATACCAAGGTTTTGATTTTATCATTAATTCAAAACTGGATAATTGGGCCAATTCTGATGTTCATATTAGCATTAGTTTTTCTACCCGGAAAACCTGAATATATACAGGGCTTAATCATGATTGGCTTAGCTAGATGTATCGCAATGGTAATTGTGTGGAATGATTTAGCATGTGGTAATAGAGAATATGCAGCCGGATTAGTTGCTTTTAACAGTGTGTTTCAAGTACTATTTTATAGCCTATATGCATGGTTTTTTCTTACTTGGCTTCCACCTTTCTTAGGTATGAATAGCACAGAAATAGCAATTAGCATTTATGACATAGCATTTAGTGTGATGATTTATCTTGGCATTCCATTAATAGCAGGATTTATTTCTCGTAAAACACTTATAGCTATAAAAGGTAATAATTGGTATGAATATACTTTTCTTCCTAAAATTAGTCCATTAACTCTTATTGCTTTATTACTAACTATTATCATTATGTTCAGTATTAAAGGCGAAACTATTATTTCATTGCCCTTTGATGTATTAATAATAGCTTTACCACTGACATTGTATTTTATCATCATGTTCTTTGTCAGTTGGTATCTAAGTAGATGGATGGGTACAAATTATGAGAAGACAACTACACTTTCATTTACAGCCGCTTCAAATAATTTTGAATTAGCAATAGCAGTTGCCATTGCAGTATTTGGGATTTCTTCTGGGCAAGCATTTGCAGCAGTAATTGGACCACTGATCGAGGTTCCAATTATGTTATTACTTGTTAGATTTGCATTAAAACAAAAGGTATTAGTGAAAGAATCTAGTTAAAAGAGAACCCTTTTTTATACAAGATGTAAAGTCTTTTAATGGGATTTCATATTCAATAGGGAATATATAGGGCAAGCAAGCTTCGTCTAAACCAAATAAATCTTGATAATATAATGTTATCCCAGTTTTATGAGGATATAAAACAACAGCATCAAAGTGGAAATCATCTTCTTTTGAAAAACCACATTGTACCATTTCCATAATATCTTCGGTAGTTAATGATTCTAATTGCTCTCTCGCTTGTAATTCTGCATAATTATCAGAAACAATTTTTAATGCTTTAAAAGCATTTGCATCTACATATTCAAGAAGATTTATCTCCTTATTTTTTTGCAAATCAATCGTATGATATGAAACCCAATCTCTTGTTCCAGATGCTTTGGAATGATACACTTTTACAGATGCTAACCCTTTTTTAACCATTAAATATTCAATATCTACGATAGAATCAGCATGCTTTTTTGTCATTTTTGAAAAATTTGTCTTAATCTGTAAAGGTATAAATTGTTCTTGATCTTCAGAAGCATCATATAATGTTACAGACATATATTCATTTCCCTTTTTCCATTCCCCAGTTAAAGAATCAGCATCTTTACTAAACGTTAATACCTCTTTATATTTACCTTTTGTTCCGGGAACACTCAAACTATAATCATCTCCATCTACTGCGCCCTGCAATAAACTTTTTTCACCATCTATTCTATAACAAAACCAACCTTGTATATTGCCATTATTAGACACTTCTAATTCTACCCAAATTGGTAATATTCCGGCAATATCAGGCTGAACAAACCAACCCTCAAAGCTAACTTTCTTTGCATACGCATCTTGATTAGTAAAGAATACACTGAAAGTTATACATAGATATAAAATTGATGTTCTAATGTTCATACTTTTTACTTAATCCCAACAGGAATACACTCAAAAATCTCATCCATCTAATTTCCATAATCAACGAACCCATTTTTTAACGAATTTGCATATATATTGTTTGATTACAAGTAAGATTATGACTTTTTAGCCCAGTTATGAAAGATAAAGAAACGCCTCTGATGAGGCAATATAAAGAAATGAAGGCAAAAAACCCTGATGCTGTAATGCTTTTTAGGATGGGTGATTTTTTTGAAACCTTCGAAAATGATGCAGTGATTGCATCATCTGTTTGTGGCATTACTTTAACTAAACGAAATAATGGCGATGCTGGCGAAGTACCTTTAGCAGGCTTTCCTTATCATCAATTGGATGTTTATCTTCCTAAACTTGTAAGGGCTGGTTATAGAGTTGCAGTATGCGAACAAGTGGAGGACCCAAAACAGGCAAAAGGGATTGTAAAAAGGGACATTGTAGAAGTTGTTACACCCGGAATTGGATTATATGATAAATTATTAGACGCAAAAAGAAATACATATGTGGCCGCAATATCAGTGCAATTTCATAAATCAGGTTTTATGGTATATGGTGTTTCATTTGCCGATATTTCTACTGGAGAGTTTTTCACCTGCGAAATAGCTAAAAAAGATATATTTCATATACTAGAATTATGTCTTCCTGCAGAAATCATCATATCTAAATCATTATATAGAGAGCTTCAAGACGATATATCTGACTTGCCATTTAATCCATCAATAACTAAACTAGAAGACTGGATTTTTGAATATCAATTTGCATACGATGTATTAGTAAAACACTTTAACACCAAAAATGTAAAGGGTTTTGGTATTCATGATATGCATGCAGGTATTATTGCAGCAGGTGCAGTATTGCAATATATTCAAGACACACAAAAATCTGTTGCACTTCAGATTAGCAGGATATCTGTATTCAATCCATCGGAATTTATGACTTTGGATTATGCAACAAGAAGAAATCTTGAAATTTTATCTTCCATGAATGATCAGGCAAAAGAGGGGTCTTTATTGGCAATTCTAGACCATACTAAAACACCTATGGGCAGCCGTTTATTCAAAATGTGGGTTGGTAGGCCTCTTAGATCTTTACATTCCATCGAGGAAAGGCTTTCTGCAGTAAAATCCTTTGTGAATTCAGGAAATATTCTTCAAGAATGTGAATATATCATGAAACAAATTGGTGATTTAGAACGATTAATTGCCAAGGTGTGCGCTGGAAGATGCAATCCTAGAGATCTATATGCCTTAAAGAAAAGTTTAGATATAATTCCTCTTCTAAAAGAATTATTAGGCAAAATTCAACTTTCACCATATCTCATATCGCTAGTTGATCAATTAGTCCCATTAGATCAATTAACAAAATTAATCGAACAAGCATTACAAGAAGAGGCACCTGTAGTAATCGGAAATGGTAATGTATTTAATCGAGGCTATTCTGCAATTTTAGATGAATATGTGGAAGCAATGTATTCTGGTAAAAACTGGATACAAGAATATATGCAAAGAGAAAGAGATCTAACAGGAATTTCATCTCTTAAAATTAGCTCGAATGGTGTGTTTGGTTATTATATTGAAATTAGCAATACCCACAAAAGTAAAGTTCCAGAACAAAGATATGAACGCAGGCAAACTTTAGCCAATGCAGAGCGATATATCACAGAAGAATTAAAAAATATCGAAGAAAAAATAGTCAATGCATCCGATAAAATCAGCGAATTAGAACAAAATCTATTTTTAGAACTTCGTCTTCAAGTAATTGAATACACAGAACAAATACAAGCGCTAGCATCAGTAATATCAAAAATAGATTGCTTACATAGTTTTGCGAGCGTTTCTAAACAATACAAGTATTCAGAACCAATAATTAATGAAAATAATGATTTACATATTATTGGTGGTAGACATCCAGTTGTGGAAAGAATGTTAAATCCTGGTAATTCATTTATCTCAAATTCTACCGTTTTTGATGCACAAGAAAGAATCCATATAATTACAGGTCCGAATATGGCAGGTAAATCCTGCTATCTTCGCCAAGTAGGACTCATCGTATTGATGGCTCAAATTGGATGTTATGTGCCTGCTGAATCAGCTACTATTGGCATTGTAGACCGTATTTTTACAAGAGTTGGTGCTCAAGACAATATTTCTGCTGGTGAAAGTACATTTCTTGTAGAAATGCAAGAAGCAGCTAATATTCTTAATAATGCAACAGAGAAAAGTCTTTTACTTTTAGATGAAGTTGGACGAGGCACCGCAACATTTGATGGAATTTCTATTGCCTGGGCAATTGCGGAATATGTACATGATATTCTGAATTCTAGAGTACTTTTTGCAACTCATTATCACGAATTAACTAGCTTAACCGAACATTTACCTCGCGCAGTTAATTATAAAGTAGAAGTAAAAGAAGTGCTTCAAAGCCTACTATTTACTCACAAAGTAATACGTGGTACAAGCGATCATTCTTTTGGTATTCATGTTGCGCATATGGCAGGATTACCACCAAGTGTTATCTCTAGGGCAAATAATATTCTTTCTACTTTAGAAACTTCTTCTCCAGTATATATAAATACGAATGCTATCGAATATGATAAAAAAATCCAAGATATTCATCTGCGAGAACCTGAATCACAGTTTTCTATGTTTGAAATTCGTGATGATGCTATAAGAAGAGCTTTACAAGATATCGATATCAATGCACTTTCGCCTTTACAAGCATTCGAAGCCCTTATTCAATTAAAAAAGAAATTATAGTTATGTTAACAACTCAATCAATTTCTTTATTTTGAATTACTTCATTTGAAACATTTTGTAAATATATCAGGAACTATCATGGCTAATATACTTTTTACTTTTTTTGTGATATATGTGGCTACACTCATTAATATAAGCCCCATAATTGCATCTAGTGGAGGGAAAACAGGAAGTTCTATCAATGGTTGTGGTGGATGTCATGGTGGTTCAAGTACCACAACAACCGTTTTTTTAAGAGAAGGCAATGGCCCTTTTTCCCTATCAACAGGTGAATCCAAAACATTTAAGGTTATAGTTGCACATGCAAGTATGCCAAAATCAGGTGTAAATATTGCAGTAAAAAATAGTAGTAACAATAATGCAGGATCTTTTTCCAATTTGACTAATTGTGTAAGCTCCAATAATGAATTAACACATTCAGCACCTGTTGCAATTACTGGTGGTGAAACCGAATATACATTTACTTGGACAGCGCCTGCTATACCAGGTGTATATACATTAAGAGCAGCCGGCAATGCAGTAAATAATAATGGTGGTGATTCCGGTGATTTTTGGAATGTAATGTCTAGCATAACCATAAATGTTCAAGCCAGCGCTTCTATCGTCATTAATTCGCAAAATAATGTAGCTAAATATTGCAGAAATTCCCCACTAGACATTCTATGGACTGCTAATGGATTAAGCGGAACAACTACCATTGAAATGTCTCCAACAGGAACTTTACCTTGGGCACAAATTGGATCTGTTCCTGCAAATGTTACCAATTTTCAATGGACAGTTCCTGCAAATGCAACCTATGGTAATAATTACCGTTTTAGAGTGATTAATGGCGCTGTTTCAGACACCAATGATGCGAATGTTTCAGTTCTGCCTACACCAATTATTGCTACACAACCTAAAGCTTTTGATACAGCATGTATTGGTGGAAATATTACATTAAGTGTGATGCCTGATAAAGAAGATCCATTTTTAACATATAAATGGTATAAGGGGTCAAGTCCAATATCAGGGGCAAATTCAAGAACATACACTATAACTAATGCACAAATTGGGGCTTCAGGACAATACAGTGTTGAATTAAATGGATGTACAAATCTTACTAGCGAAGCTTCTCTTGTATTTATTGCTCAAAGCCCTGCTATTTCTAGCCATCCTAGCTCTGCAAATGCCTGTTTTGGCTCTCAGGTTACCTTAAATGTTTCTGCTACTGGCACTAATATATCATATGCATGGCGAAAAAATGGTACTGCTATACCCAATGGTAATAAAGCAGCTTATACTATTTCATCTATGACTGCAAATGATGCAGGACAATATGACTGTGTTGTTACAGGCATATGTTCTCCAGCGGTTACATCTAATGCAGCTACAGTACAAATGGTTCAAATTCCTATTACAGCATCTAATTTTACTGGTAATGACTCATCTTTATGCATTGGCAATAAACTTCAATTATTTGCTCAAGGTACTGGTGCTATAATTTCTGGATATATATGGAAAAAGAATGGAAATCTACTCCCAAATACTGATTCTTCTTTCACTATAAATAGTATTGCAAGTGCTGACTCAGGCGTATATACGGTTACTGCTAAAAACCAATGTGCTGAATCAGGCAATGAAAGATCTATAAAGCTTATTGTTTTGTCAAAGCCTCTAATAGCAAGAAATATGGCCGATACTACAGTTATAGTTAATACAGAGACATCACTTCGCATTATAGCATTAGGGTCAAATCTTGGCTATAAATGGAAAAAAGATGGAAAAGATATCAATAATGCTACTAGCGATAGATATACCATAGCAGCTACTCAATTTGCTGATAGTGGATCGTATGAATGTATCATTACAAATTCATGTGGAACAGTTACTAGTTCAAAAACCTTTTTAAGCGTTAAACCTGCCTCTAAAGGACCAACATTAACTCTTTCCACAAGAACTATTGATTTTGGTTGTATTAATAAAGGAGCTACTAAGGATACTGTAATTCTTGCTCTTATTACGAATACAGGAAATGAAGAATTAAATATTACTGCGATTACATTAAGTGGCCCTGCAGCAAATAATTATTCTATAATTTCAGGAAAAGCCCCTTTTATACTTGCAGTTAATGAAACAAAAGCATTGGGCTTAGAATTCTCTCCTAAATCAGAGATTACAAATAATGCTTCAATTGCTTTTGCAAGTAATTCGGTTACTTCTCCAGGCCTTATAAATATATCTGGTACAAGTTGCTTTGAAGATATTGCTACTACTCCAATAATATTAGGAAAAATAGCTGTAAACAAAAAAGATACATTAATCAATATTTGCAATACAGGAACAAAAGTTACTTCTGTAACAGAGTTATCGATAAATGGATCTCCAACTTTTACTTTGTCTAATCCTCCAGCTTTACCATTATCTATTGAGCCAGGTAAATGCAAAGAAGTATTACTTAGCTTTGCAACTAATCAAGATGGAACATATAATGCCGAATTACTTGTAAAAATTTCTCAATCTTCTAATGCTTCACAAGTATTTACTATTCCTTTATCTGCAACATATGCTTCACCATCTAGTATTAGTGAATTCGATATGTTTTCTGGAATTTCTGCATTCCCAAATCCAGCTAATGATATACTTGAAATTCAATCTGCACAAGCAATTCATTCTGTAAGATTAATAAATGTTTTGGGTGAAACTATCGCAAAACATAATATTCAAAACCAGTCTACTACTTGCGCTATTGATATTCATCATACAACACCAGGTTCCTATATTGCTATTGTGAATCTTCATAATGGTAAATCATTTGGTTTACCAATCATTATTCAAAGATAAATATCACTTACATAATTATTAAAAGCCTGAAGAGAGTCCTCTTCAGGCTTTTTTTTAAGTAATTGAGATCTATGATGCTTATCATAGAAAATACCTAGATAACCCAATACTTTTAATCAAGGATGTTTTACTAAGTATGGGATAATAAAATGAAAAAAGTCTAGAATCTTTTCGGTACTGATTTCTTTAGCCCTAAGCGCATTTATATGTATATATGCATAGGCAGAAACCAGTATAACAATCACTTCCTATAATGATCCAAGTTCATTATGCAAAGGAAGCACAATCAATCTAACTTGGATTGGAACTGAAGTTAAGCGGAAGTACTGCTATTGAGATGTCATCAGGAAATGGATCTCATACTGTCATTATTACATATATGAATAATGAAGTCTTATCATTATCATTAATGATAGCTAGATAATGTATCTGTGATAAAAAAAATCCCGATAGAAATAACCTCTATCGGGACTTTTTTTCTTATACTGTACAGTATACTTTAAGGCTTATAGACTACAAAATGAAAATTACATTGAATAGGTTGTCCAGCAAGATTGAACATCCTTATTCCTAATGCATCATTAGGAACATTTCCTGTAACTGGGATCACAGGGTAATTCACACCATTTGGCGCTACTGTTGTTACATATGCTGCTGGAACATATATTTCATTATTAATTGTAAGTACATATTGTTGTTCGGCTGCATCCCATCTTGCAGTAAAATTAGGTGTTCCAGAAAGAATTAATCCAACTGCATTGATAGAGCCATATGCTATTGGCATAGCTCTGCGTTCTCCAGTTGGAGATGCCGGATTATATGTCTTTGTTATATCGCCTGTTACATGTAGTTTTCCTTGAAAATAACCTGCATATGGATTACCACCATTACTTGTAGCAGCAATTCCTTTGATTGCTATACCTGAATCACTAATTGTAGTACCTAGAACGCCTACCGTAACACCTAAAGTAGATGTAGCCTTGCCAAATACACCTGTACCAGTTCTGCTAGAGCTTTGTCCTAATACGCCACTTTTTCCATTAGCATTTTCTGAAGACTCCCCTACAATACCATTTCCTTGATTACTTAAACCATATATGCCATAACCTAAACCGCTATGAGAACCACTAACACCATAACCATTTGCATTAGTACTTTTATTAATTCCTTTAATTCCAGCAGAACCAATACCACCTTTTATTGCAGAAGCATAGCCTTCTATACCAGATGCTGAAATTGACTCTGACTGAGTTTCTGCATAGATAGCTGATTGTGAGCCAGAAATTCCTGTATGATATGCCATGATAGCTGTAGAATCTTTACTGATTCCAACTACTCCGATACCTGCATCGCTTTGGCCTTGAACTGCTATGCCTTTTCCTGCATGTTGTCCTAATACGCCAATACCATTAAATCCATTCCCTGAATTAATACCAACTATTGCAGCTGATCTAATTCCAGGATTAGAAGATGATATAGTAGCTTTTAATGCTATTGCAGAATCTGCCAAAGAAGCAGATGCTGCATATATTCCGGGATTCACTCCTAAAGTATCGCTATGAAGTCCATAAATACCTATGCTATCTTTACTAAGACCATACATTCCAATTCCAAATTTGGAATTGCCATAAACAGCACTTCCTTTTCCATTATGAGTTCCCCATATGCCAAATGCTTTTTCATTAGAACTTGCTGCTATTCCGCGAAGTCCTGCTGAATTTACTCCTGGATTTGTAGAACTCACAGTACCCATAACTGCAAAGGATGAATCTCCAGTACTAGAGCTTCTTCCTCTAATTGCAATGCTATTCTTTGCAGTAGTATTACTCATTATAGCATCTAAGCCTATTCCTGAAGAATTTGACTCAACTTTTAAAGCCGAAGAAGTTGCATTGATATTTGTTACTGTAAAAGAGCCAGCAGGGCCATTACCAGAGGCTAATCCTGCGATTGCAGATCCTATTCCATTATTTTCGCCAACAAGTGCATTTGCAGTACTTGGATTAGCACTTAATGAAAATTTACCTGCGGGGCCATTACCATTATTTCTAATTGAAAAAAGAGTTGTCGTATTTTGTGCTATAGCACTATAAGGATAAATAATTCCTCCATTTGGTGGGTCTACCCATTTTAATACTTGCCCAATACCATCATAAGACAATAATTGCTTATCTAATGGGCTAGCAGGAACGCCAAATTTTTGTGGAGTTATAGTTCCATCAACCAATTGATTGCCTCTTATACTTCCATCAATCAAACCAATTGTTACTACTCCAGATCCGCTATCAGGTGACACATAAAAGTTTTCACCAGGAATAATTCGATTTACTATTCTTGTCCAATTCACGCCATTTTCACCAGCAGTTAATACCTGCCCAGTAGAAGCTCCTATTTTACTTAATTGTTTAGTACTAATTGAGCTATCAGGAACACTCTCCGCTTTGAATGCATAAGGAACTGTTGAAAATGGAATTCTTGAAATTGATTCAATGCCATCCATTGTAATAGATATAAAATATTGTTTATCGAAAGGTAGATTTAACGGTGTTTTATATCCTAAATAAACTGTGTATAATCCTTTACTAATGGGAACATTTTGAGTTTCTTCAAATAAGGGCTGTCCGCCTGAAACATCCTGATATAGTTTAAATGTCATATTTAACAAACTATCTACTGGTTTCCCATCCATTCCAGTAACTATCCCTTGATATGTTAATACTTTTGGTATCTGTGCTATTACTAAATTAATACTTCCTATAGAATAGGCTAAGAACATGCCTAGAATGAGTGCTAACTTTTTCATATATACACCTAAAGATATATAGCTTATTGCTTAATCTGACAATATACTTTTTTCAATGGAAAAAGAACAATTATGAAATATATTATACTTACAAGGTAAAAAAAAAGCCTTCGGTTATATACCGAAGGCTTTCAATTTTATATTAACTATTTATGGTTTCATTACTGTGAAATGAAAGTCAGTTTGAGTTTTTGCACCAGCTAATGTATAGAAAGTGATAACCAATCTATTACCTCTTAAACTTGTAAGAGGTACAACAGGTACTGGAGTAGTAGCAACAGTATTTGCAGTAACATTTACGATATGAGAAATTGGATTATATACTTCACCTAAAATGTCAATTTCGTAATCTGTGCCATTCCAAACTACAGTTCCCATATTTGCAGACCCACTTCTTACTTGTCCATTCAAGGCTACAGAAGCATATGCTACTGGAGCAGCATTTTGTGGTGTGCTACCTGCCTTATATGTTTTTTTAATATCACCAGTTACATGAACATTACCTTCAAATAAACCTGCATAAGCAGCGCCAATTGTTGGTGTTATAGCATGTACAGCATTACCTGTTGTGGATACAAAACGTGCTGTTGCAGAATTACCTAGATTGGTTAAGCCTAACATAGCATTTGCAGCACCATTTTCAGTACCTGAGCTGATCACTGGAAATATTACACTATCTGCAGACCATACTAGATTATTGCCATTATAACGTAAAACTTGGCTTGCAACTGTTGGACCATTTAACCAACCATGTGAACCTGCACCGGTTGAGCTAATACCTACAAGTAAAGTATTAGGGCCAACAACGGCATTGGTATTCATTGTGCCATTTGTTTGAGTAAAGAATGAACTAGGTGAAACAGGAGCCATTACTACATTACCACCCAATTTACTTGAATTAATGGAGCTATCTTTGATATGAATTCCACTAATTGATTTACTCTTGATATTAATAGAATCAATTGTTCCTGTTGCGATTTTTGCAGATGTAACTGCTAAATCAGCTATACGATCATTTTTTACAGCACCAGCAGCAATTTTTGGATTTGGATAATCACCAGTAATATCACCACTTGCTGGGCCACTTGGCAAGAAAATTAAATTTTTAGAGATTTTTTCTAAAGTAATAGATTCATTTGCAATAGCACTTGTAGTTACCGAGCCAGGTGCAAGAGTAGGATTAGGGTAAGATCCATTCAAGCTACCACCAGCAGTACCAACAGGATGTGCTGCAACTGCAAAACTGGAGGTATCAGCATGCATAGCATGTGATGCAGTAAATGCATATGGAGAAGTAGTTAATCTGATTCTTGCTCCTTCATTTGCACTATCTGGCGACATTGTTAACCAATATTGTCTGTCAAATGCAAGATTTAAAGCATTTCTCTCACCAAGTAAAGCCATATATCTACCATTAGATAATTGAACTTGGAATGCTTCCTTATAAAGAGCTACACCACCTACTTCTAAATCATAGATAGAAAAGTACATTGTGTATAAACCATCTTTCAAAGGAACATTATTGGCATCTGCAAGCATACCTTGTACAGACATCAACTTTGGAACTTGGGCTTTAACAGTTTCAGTAAAAAGAAACATTGTAAATAGGGCTAAGTACCCAATAACAAAACGTTTCATATTGTTCTCCATTACATTATGTATTATTATTATTCTAATTCTTATTTAACTAATATCAATGGTATACGAGATTTAACTGATTCACCATGTTGTGAGAAAGACATTTCACATATGAAATTTCCTGATTGTAAATCAGAACCAACATTGTCTTTTCCATCCCATATCACATTATGGCTACCAGCTTCTCTAAATTCATTCGAAATCATACTTCTAACTTCTCTACCAACCATATCCATAATTCTTATCGACAATAAACCAGATAGTGGAACCTGATATGAAATTGTTGTTTGCAATGAGAATGGATTAGGATAATTGGATAATAAAGAATTTTCGCCGGTAGATACATATTCATTAACACCGGTTATTTCTTCTTTTATAGCTTGAGGGCCCCAAAATCCAATAAAATGACGATATCCACCTATACTAATGTTGCCAACAATAGGCTGGCCAATCGTTGCAGAAATCAAATATTGTCCACTAACAATATTTAAAGCTCCACCGCTAGCAATAACATGCCAATTTACTTTTGGGCCTTGTGCATTAACTGTCGCAAAGCAGGAAACTGCTAATACAATTGCTAATACTATGCCTTTACCTGTTTTTAGTAATAATGAAAACATTAATACTCCATTTATTTTAGTTTTTAATAATCTATAGTATATAAGTGTTTTTTAGACACTTAACTTTGGTTGATATTATGCCCAAAAAGGCATTAACTGCCAAATATAACTAAATAATATTTTTTAGAGCAAGAAAAATTGAAACTTTCACAAATAATGTAAGTTTTATGAGTGCGGATTAACAATGCAGGAATTATTTACTTCTATTTGCTTTCATTAATTCACGGTTTTGTAGTCTTTGAGCTCTTCTAATGGCAGCTTCTTCAAATCTTCTAAGTTCCTCTGCAGAATTTGGCGTGATAGGTGGAACAGATAATGGCTTGCCATATTGATCTATAGCAACAAAAGTTAGATATGCACTTGATGAATGCACTTCAACACCATTGAGTGGATCTTCTCTATAAACCTTTACTCCAATTTCCATTGAAGTACTAAAAGCTCTGTTTACTGTAGCTAATACTTTAACTACATGTCCAAGTTTAATAGGTTCAAAAAAATTAATAACATCCACAGAAGCTGTTACGCATACTTTAGAGGAATGTCTCATTGCTGCTAATGCAGCTGCTATATCTATCCAGTGCATTAACCTACCGCCAAGAAGATTACCTAATTGATTTGTATCATTGGGTAATACTAAATTTGTCATTATAACATAGGATTCAGACGGTAATTTGCCATTCATATATATGTCCTTGATTTAGTCTGCAGGTAATTGCTGTTCGATTGATTTTACATCATCAGCAAGTTTACCATGGATAAATCTCTTTTTATAGAGCTCTAATGCTATTTTTACATCTTCATATCTTCTTAATGCAGTTAACACTTCAAGTTTTCCTACAAATGCAGCTTCATAGTGTTCTGTATCTGGAAATTCATCAATGATTACATCATAATATACAAGTGCTGCTTTATTCGAATACAGTTTTCTATATAATTCTGCTGTGATCATTTCTCTTTCAGCTAATCGATTTCTTAATTCTACTATTTTCTTTCCAGCTTCTTCTGCCAAACTATCTTGAGAATATATGGCTTGGAATTCTGAAAATGAGACTATTGCTTTTTTGGTATAATCCTGATCTCTATCTGCAGGCGGTGCTAATTCATAATAACACATTGCTGTTTTATATAAAGCTGGCTTATTTAATTCACTAGATGGATAACTGCGCCTAATCATTCCATAATTGAATGCTCCCATCACATATTCCTTTCTGGCATAACTTATTTCACCCAAATAATATTGAGCATCATCGGCATATTGGGTAGTTGGGAATTGAAGTCTGATCAAATCAAAAAGCCTTTGTGATTCAAAATAATTTTCGTCTTTAAAGGCAGCTAGCCCAACTCTAAAAGCACTTTCAGCATCTTTTACTTCTACAGTTCCCTGAGACGATGCACATCCATCTAATACTGTAAAGATACAAACACAAAAACCAGCTATGATTAATGTTATATAACTTAATGCATTATGGCTTTTAATGTGATTTGTCACAATATTATTAGTAGAGAAGATTTTCATAGAACAAAATTACTTTTTTTATGCTTAATCGGTTATCTTGATAAAATATTTGGATGATTTTGTGCTCAATTTAGATAGTTTGCCTTTTACATGATACGTACAGACTCAGCAATAATACTACATGGAAGAAAATTTAGTGATACAAGCAAGATTTTGCATGTATACACAAGAAACCATGGGAAAATATCCATATTGGCCAAAGGAGTTCGATCTTCTAAAAGTAAATTTGGTAGCAGTTTAGAAGTAATTAGTTGCAGTACTTTATCATGGTATCATTCCACACAAAAAGATTTATATCTTGTAAAATCTGCAGAGCAGTATACCCCTACATATCATATTTTAAGTGATTATGATAAATTAATTACATGCATCGCAATTGCAGAAGTGTTGTCAACTACACAAGAAAACGAAGAATCCCATCCTGAACTGTTTGATCTTACTCATCAGATATTACAATTTTTCAATTCTTCACATTCATTACAATCGCCATATAATCTGTTCTTTACTTTTTTAATAAAGACAGCACTTTGTATGGGTTTTGGCATGAGTTTTCACAAATGCAATATCACAGGTGAATTAATTGACATAAGAGACTCAGAATATTTTTTCTTTTCATATTATGAAGGATCTATTCTTAGCCTAGATGTGGACCATAGTGGACAACAAGGAATATTGTTGAATTCATCGATAGTGAGTATCTTGCAGAAATTAGATACAGGATTATTAGACGATAATTCTTCATTTAATATTTCTTCATCAGATACCTTTACAATTCATGACTTTTTAAGTAGATATTTTTCTATTCATAGTCATAAAAAATTTACATGGAGGACAATGCCTCCTGGAGCTACCATATAATATGGATCAGGATATTATTCTTCAAATCATTCTTACTCTGTTTTTAGTGTTTCTCAATGGCTTTTTTGTGGCTGCAGAGTTCGCAATTGTGAAAGTACGGATTTCTCAAATTGAAATACGGATTCGTAATGGTAGTTTTTTAGCTGTTATCACAAAACGCATTATCGAGCATTTAGATTCATATTTATCTGCAACCCAATTAGGCATTACATTAGCTAGTTTAGCTTTAGGATGGATTGGCGAGAAAGTTGTTGCCACTATTGTTGAAAAGGCTATTCTAGCTTTAGGTTTAGATTGGATGTCTATCAACCCGCATAGTATTGCTTTCCCAATAGCATTCATAATCATAACATTTTTACATATTGTTATTGGCGAACTTGCACCAAAATCACTTGCGCTCCAGCGCTCTGAATCTGTTGCTTTAGGAATCGCACTTCCATTAAGAGCATTTTTTATTGTCTTTAAACCGTTCATTTGGGTATTAAATACTTTAGCAAATTTCCTATTGAAAATTGTAGGTATTCATCCTGCAAGTGAAAATAATGTACATAGTGCCGAAGAATTACGATACTTATTAGAAGAAAGTTCTAAGAGTGGGATTATCGAAATGAATGAGCAGGAAATGATAGAGAATGTTTTTGAATTTCAGGATACAACTGCTGCAGAAATTATGGTTCCAAGGGGTAGAATAGTTGCATTAGAACTATCTATGCCGGGATCAAGAATTGTTTCTACTGTGATTGAACAAGGTTATTCAAGAATGCCTGTTTATAATGGTACTTTGGACAATATGATTGGGATTGTGTATGCAAAAGATTTGTTGACTATGGTTTCGTATAGCTCTCTTATTATCTTACAAGATATTGTGCGCCCTATTTCTTTTGTTCAAGAATCAGATAAAATTCATTCTTTGCTCAATAAAATGCAAAAACAGAAGTTTCATATGGCAGTTGTATTAGATGAATTTGGGGGAACTGCTGGCTTAGTGACATTAGAAGATATCATGGAGGAATTAGTAGGAGAAATTCAAGATGAATATGACGAAGAACTTCCTGTCATAAAATCTAGTGGTGAGAAAGAATGGACAATTTCAGGAGAAGCTTCTATTGATGAGATTAATGAATTTTTGCTGTATCAATTGCCTGTTTCGGATGATTATCAAACATTGGGTGGAATGATAAATCATATTGCAGGATATATTCCTAGTATCGGACAAAAAGTTGTGATTCCTCCATATTATATCGTTAAAATTGAGCAAGCATCTGAAAGAAAAGTAGAAAGCGTAACATTAATGTTAGATGCCATTCAACATAAGTCTATGAATGATTAAATCCTTTTACATAATATAACCCAATGTTCATTTCCACATCTGGTTAATACTATGGTTCCATAGTGATCACTTTGTGCAAATACCAATTCTTTTCTAATTTCCTCTGGTAATAATGGGAAGCCCCTTTTTTTAATCTCTGTATGTTTATTCCACTTTTTTGAAGTGATTTTTGATTGCAATTCTTTTCGATTAAATCGGAATACATCTTCAATACTAAATGTTCTAAATAGTGGATGAGGATCTATATTTCCTTTATGTATACCAAATGCAATTTCTCTGTCAAATACAGCAATATCAAATTCTGCATAACAAGCACTTAATGCTCCTCTAATTAATGCTGGATTTGGCTCAATCAGTATATGCCCTGATTGTATTTCTTCAGGAGAAATTAATGTTGGAAGTACATCGGGATTCTTTGGATACCAACTATAATTTTTATCAATCAAGGTAACACTTCCATCGGGTATATCTATATGAAACCATAATATCTGTTCCCTGCATTCCCAATTATAGCTAATAAATTCTCGTGAAAAATCACCTTTAATCTGCTCCCCAGGCGCTATTTTAATTCCAGCTCTTTTATATGAGCTAGCTATCTCTAATAACCAGTCAATTGAAGGTGCATAATTACCCGTTAACTGTTTTCTTTTACCAGGGATTTCTCTTCTTGATGGGTCTGCCCATAGAATATCCGCTTTGGGTAAGCTAGCAATTTCTGCTTCAGACTGAATTAAAGACACATGATTAATCTCTTTAAGCGTACAATTTAATTCGAATAGATTGGCAACTTGTTTATGTGCTTCGATAGTATAAACAAATGAAGCCTTTTGAGCCAATGCTGCCAAAGCATCCATTCCAGCACCAGTACATATCTCTAAAACAGTATTGCCTTCTACTTGCAATCGATCCATATGATGCAAGCATATAGCAGGAGAACTACATTGTTCATATGTTTTTGAAGAAAAAAGCCATGGTAATACTGCTTTATATTCCCCTGAATTATATGCTTTATTGGTACCTAAAGCAAGATCAATGATTTCTGTAATACTATCATTGTCAAGATTAGGAAAATTATTTCTAAGCGATTGAATATAAGAAGGTGTTACACTATTATGGAGAAGGAATTCTCTTGCTTGATGGAATACAATAAGGAATTCTGACAAATCATCATGTATGATTGACATTATGTTAGAATGAGAATTCTATAATAACGGGACAATGATCAGAGCCCATTTGTTCTGGTTGATGATAAGAATTTTTTATATATGGCACTAAGTCATTGGTAACCCAGTGATAATCTATACGCCAGCCAACATTTTTTTCTCTTGATCTTGTTTTTACATCCCACCATGTATATTGATGTGGTTCATTGTTAAATAATCTGAATGTATCAACATAGCCAAGTTCTTTTATAAAATCCAGCTTGATTCTTTCTACTTCCATAAATCCTGAAGTATTTTTATTCTCATTTGGGCGGGCAAGATCTATTGGATGATGGGCTGTATTATAATCACCACAAATTAATAGCTTTTTACCTTGTGCTCTTAATGATTCACAATATTCAAAAAAGGCATCATAAAAATCAAGCTTGTATAAAAGTCTTTCATCTCTAGAGCCACCATTGGGAAAATACACATTTAACAATGTAAATTCCTCAAAATCAGTTTGCATCACTCTGCCTTCTTGATCAAACTTTTCTATTCCAATTGCTCTTTGAACATGCAAAGGTTCGATTTTTGTAAAAGTAGCAACTCCAGAATAACCACCTTTAACAGAGCAAGAATGATAATAGTCTCTATAACCAGCTGGTGGCCAGTTATCTGTAGGAACTTGTTCACGTTCTGCTTTAGTCTCTTGAACACAGAATATATCGGGATTCATTGCAAGTACGTAGTCTGTAAGCCCCTTTTTAATAGAAGCCCGGATACCATTTACATTCCAACTAATAATCTTCACTATTCTTTGATCTCCCAAGCAATTATTTTTTTTAGACCCTTAATCCACTCTTCCATTAATATATTTTGTTTATGACTTATAGACATTTGTTCGATTTTTTTGAAGTCATTTTCTAAGCTAGGTTTATGAGAATCCATCATTTTTTTTCTTAACATTATATGCATAGCAGGCTTAGTTGGATCAGACATATAAGGTAATGGCTCTGAAATACCACCATCAGGTAATATATCAAGCATGCCTTTTAATTCAGCGGGCAGCCTTGATAATTCTACAGAGCCCATAGACCCACCAAAGCCTTGAGTTTCTTTTTCATCACTAAACATTTTAGCTAATTCATCAAAACTTTCTCCTTTTTCGGCTCTTATCTTTATATCTGATAAGATTTTTTCTGTTCTTTTTTTATCTTCACCAGATCCACCCAATTTAAAGAGGATATGTTTTGTTTGAATTGCATCTTTTCTTTTATCTAATGTTTGAATGATATGAAAACCAAATGGAGATTCAACTGGTTGGGATATTTCACCCGATTGTAAATTATATGCAGCTCTTTCGTATTCACCAACTAATTTGCCTTTATCTATCCAGCCTAATTCACCGCCAGAAGCTGCAGAACCTGGATCTGCGCTATATCGTTTGGCATAATCCGCAAAAATTCCACCTGTAGCTATAGAATCTCTAACCTTTTTTGCCAAATTTTTAACTTCTTCTTTAGCATCTGAGCTTGGCTGAATTGTTTTCACAATATGAGCTAATTCCATTTGTGGTGGAACAGTAGGAATAGAATCTTTGTATTGATTAAAGAAATCTTGTACTTCTCGATGAGTACATTTAACAGATGAAAACTTTTGTTGTTGTAGTTTTTCTACAAGCAATTGTTTTCTGACTTCTTCTCTATAATTTTTCTTTATTCTGGATACGCTCATTCCATAAACATCTTCAATACGTTTTTCTGATCCATATGTTTGCGCTAAATTTTGCATCATATAGTCCAAACTTTGATTGATTTCTTCGTCTTGAACTACAATACTATCTTCTATAGCTTGGGTAACCATTAATCGTTCATTAATCAGGGACTCAAGAACCTTTTTTCGTATTTCTAGATCTTTAGGATTGATTTTTGGATTTTGTTGTGCAATCATTGCAAGCCTACCTTCAATATCAGATTGCAATACTATTTCACGCCCCACAACAGCAATCACTTTATCTAGAACCTGGCTAGATCCATCTTGTGCTATAGAAATATATACATTACAAATCATGCATATACCTAAAGCGTAATACTTCACATGTGAAATTCTATTATTCTTTAACATATTATTCAAAAGGATGATTCTTTCAAATTAAAAGCCCGATACAGTATCGGGCTTATATATTGATTACTTTTTTTTCAAAATTTCGTCTAATTTATCTATATGTTTTGTTACAGGATAATTAACAGCTATACGAGAAAGCCATTGTTCTGTAAATCGTTTCTGTACTTGGTCTTGATAAACTGGAGCAAAATCTGCAATAGCTTCTTCAAAACGCTTTTCACGAGGTTGAATGATTTCATTAACTCTAAGGATTATAAAGCCTCTTTCGAATGATTCAGGACCATAGATATCGCCAGGCATCAATTGTTTTTTCTCTGCAATTGCAGAAAATTTACTTTCTTTTATTGTCTGCGCTGTATAGCGTCCCTTTTTTTCTTTAAAGCCAGAACGTTCTGTATATTCCCCTGCAATATTATCGAACTTCTCGCCAGCATCAATTCTTGCCTTCAATGCTTTAGCTAAAGAGTCATTAGAGATATAAATCTCACTCATATCATATTTTAATTCTGTTTTATAACGAGTTTTCGTGCTGTCCCAATATGCTCTTGCTGCTAATGAATCAAATTTTAGTTTACTCCATACTTCTTGTTCTTCAACTTTAAACAATAAGATACCATCTCTGAATTCTTTCATGAGTCCAGAGAAATCTGCAAATTCTTTTTCTAAGGATTCAGTTGCAAGCTTCATGATTAATGGATCGCTCATTTTATCGATAGCCCTTACACAACCCATATAATTAGCAGAAATTGCTCTATATTCTGCTCTTTTAGTTGTATCTACAAATCCACCGACAGAGATATATCCTTTATCTCCCATAGAATACAATATGTCTGAACGATTATTAACATGTTGAAAAGCAATAGTATCTGAAATCACTTTAATTGTGTCGGTTTTAGATAGCATATTTGCCAAAGCTTCACTATTAAGTTTCCAACCATATGCAAGTTTTAAAGAATCCAGCATTCTTCTTTTATCTTCTTCAAAATAGATTCTCTTGTATTCTTTTTTTGCTGATTCTTTTTCTACGTCTATTTTTACCACTTGTGTAGAATCACGGCGAATGATATGAACTCCATAATCTGTCAACACTTTACCTGAAATCTGGCCATCTTTTAATTCATATAAGGCCCTTTCAAATTCAGGATGTAATACATCACCAGAGGCACCTTCTAATCCTTTGCTTCTAATATACCAAGCACCTAAAAAGCCTCCTTTATCTTTACTCGAGGCATCATCTGAATGTGTTTTTGCTATAGTTTCAAAGGATTGTCCAACTTTTAATAAGCCTAATAAACTATCAGCTTTTTTGGATGCATTTGATGAATCATCTTTGCTAGACATAAACACAAGTATATGGCTTCCACGCACACGTATTCTTGGTTCATTTCTAAGGGTTTTTACAATAAAATAACCACCACGAGCATTAACTATAGTAGGACAGATTTGTCCGGGAGCAACAGAATAAGCAGCATCTTCTACTGTTCTTAATATTCTTCCACTTGTAATAAATGGTAATACTCCACCTTTATTGCCTGTTTCTCTATCTTCAGAGGAATCCATTGCAATTTTCTCGAAATCTGCACCAGCACGCACTATTCCTAATAATCTTTGCGCCTTTTGGAATGAAGCAATGGTATCAGATTTTTTTTCAACAAAAATAATAGCTACTTGTAATTCACGTTTTCTTCTTTCCAACATTTTGTCTATAGTTGGATCAACTATCTTCTTTTCAAAGAAATAATTATCAGCTAATAATTTTCTGTTTTGCTCTATATCAACTTTTACATTGGAATCTTGATCAACTTTTCTTCCATATGCGTCTAATACTTTAAGACGATAATTTGCATATAGCTTCATAAAATCAAGAACTGAATCTCTAGATACATCTGCTAAGCGGACATTTTTTCTATTCATATTTCTACGAAATGCCCCTTCCAAATCACTATATGAGATTGATTCTGGGCCTACAGTTAATACAATTGGATTTACTGGTGTTTTAGATGCTAAACTTGCAGTTTTAGATGCTTTAGATGATTTACTTTTTTGTGCATTTAGTGTACTAAAAGACACCATGACGCATGAAAGTAAGATGGCTGAGAAGGATAAAATTCTTCGCATGGGTATATTATACTCCGCAAACATTAATCTTGAACAAATATGTTTAATTATTCTTTTCTGTATTTCAATTTGTTTTTAACGACAAAGCATAAAAAACATTGTATAATCTATCTATCTAATTTTTCTATAGTTCTAGCAATTCTTTAGTTGCTTTAGTTAACAATTCAATTCCATTTGCATGCACAACAATATCGTCTTCTATCCTAACCCCAAATTTACCTGGCAAATAAATGCCGGGCTCTATTGTAATAACTGCATTTTCGGGAATCAAACCTTTTTCATTTCTCCATGATATTGCTGGTGATTCATGTACTTCTATTCCTAGGCCATGCCCTAAAGAATGTTGAAAATAATCACCATAACCAGCAGCAACAATTTTTTCTCTTGCGATTGCATCTAACTCTTTTCCAGAGATTCCTGGTTTTGCATATGCATTTGCAGCTTCTACGCAATCTGCTATTAATGTATATACTGCTTTTTGTTCTTTATTTGCCTTTCCTACCATTACAGAACGTGTCATATCTGATGCAAATCCTTCGACATAAAAACCAAAATCGAATGTAATCATATCTCCATTTTGCAATTTTTTATCGGTAGCTCTTCCGTGTGGCATTGCACTTCTGTGTCCTGATACTACAATAATATCAAAAGATTCTTTTTCAGCTCCTCTTTTACGGCCTTGATACACGATTTCTGTTGCTAAATCTGCTTCTGTTATTCCTGGCTTTACTAATGTAATGATATGATTAAAAACTTCTGTGGCTATATCTGCGGCTTTTCTGATCAGATTAATTTCTTCTGCAGTTTTAGAAATTGTCACTTCTTGCGCTATACCATTTGCTTTAACCAATTTTATTGGTGCAAGAAGTTTTCTTAATTGCATTGTAGTTGCATAAGACATTTTATCTGATTCGAAGCCTATGGTTTTAGCATCATCTAATAATCCTTCTTTTGCGATAAAAGCATAAGGATCTCTTGTTATATAGGTAGATAGTCCTTTTACTTTAAACAATTGATGCTGAATTTGCTCTGCATATAAATCATTTGTTAGAAATAATACTTTTTTAGATGTTATACATACTGTTGCATAAGAGCCAGAAAAATTTGTCAAATAACGTATTGTTGGCAAATGGTTAATAAGTAAACAGTCTATGCCTTTCTTTTGTAAAGACAATCTTATCTGCTGAATTCTGTGTTCAGCTCCTTGTATCAATGCTTTATTATCCATATAAAAAAGAGTGTAATCTTTAGCAAAAATAATATGTATTCTAATGAATACTATATAGTTACGATATCACCTTTGGCTGGTATCATGATATCAGCAAATCCTTTTTCAACTAGAGATTGTTTAAGTATTTTTTGTGATTCGATTTCTCCGTGCACCAAAAATACTTTTTTTACGGCAGATATATTTCTGTTTGATAGATATTCTATTAATCCTCTATGATCTGCATGCCCACTTAAGCCGTGTATTTGCCTTACAGATGCATTAACTGTATAATAATCTCCCATTAATCTTACTCTTTTTTCTCCATCTGCAATTTTACGTCCTAAAGTATATGGCGCATTATAACCTAAAAACAGAATAGTTGTATTTGGTTTTCTTATCGAATGTATCAAATGATGAACAACTCTTCCGGATTCGCACATACCACTTCCTGCAATAATTATTGCTGGTTTACCAGATCTATTAATTTTTTTTGATTCAATAACATCTTTAACATATTTGATACCAGGAAAAGCAAATAAATCATCATCTCTGTAGAGGATTTTTCTGGTTTGCTCATCAAAACATTCTGGGTGTAAGCGGAATACTCCAGTTGCATTGATTGCTAATGGGCTATCAACAAAAACATCTATCTTTGGCATTAATCCTCTATTGTATATATTATTCATATACCACACCAATTCTTGAGTTTTTCCAACGCTAAAAGCTGGAATTATTAATTTTCCTCTTTTCTCTACAACATCATGGATAATATCTAATAATTCGGCTTCTATATCTCCTTCATTTTCATGATAACGCCCTCCATATGTAGATTCACTTATAATATAATCTACATCCCCAATATGAACTGGATCTCTTAAAATTGGCCTATTGGCTCTTCCAAGATCGCCAGTGAACATCATTTTCTTTGTAATTCCATTTTCTTGCCATTCTATTAATACGATCGCAGAACCTAGAAGATGACCTGCATCATAGAATGTAAAAAAGACACCTGGCACTGGTTCAAATCTCTTTTCATAAGCAATACCATTAAATAATGACAGAGCATCTGCAACATCATCTATAGTATATAAAGGTTCTATAAATTCTCCTTTATGTTCTAATAAATGCTTGGCATCTTTCATCTGAATCATTGCGCTATCTGCAAGCATTACAGAGCACAGATCTCTGGTTGCAAACGTAGAGTAGATTGTCCCTGAAAATCCATTTTTTACCAATGTTGGTATATTTCCTGCATGATCAATATGTGCATGTGATAGTACTAATGCATCTATACTTTTAGCATCCCAATGAATATTTCTATTTATTCTTGAAGCTTCTTCTCTTCGGCCTTGATATAATCCGCAATCCAACAGAATTTTATATCCATGTATTGTTAATAAATGTTGTGATCCTGTAACTGTTTGAGCCGCTCCATAAAATTCTATATTCATAAATTTTTCCTTTCCTACTTTATAAAATATCCTATTCTAGAAGTATTTTTCGACCAACAGATGATAATTGGCTTTCCCATTATTGATTCTTCTTGTATAAGACCCCAAAACCTAGAATCAAAACTTTGCTCAGAATTATCACCAAGCACATAATAGTAATTATGCTGAACGATATATTCTTTATTCCTCAATAATTGTAATTCTTGTTTACTATCATCAACGATAAATTGCTTCCAAACAAGATCATTCTTGTCTAGCTTCATTCCTTTATATGGGATAATCTGATTATTTATTGGATTAATATCTCCAGGACCATATCCTATTCTTTTTACGAAATATACTGTTTCTGATATAGGTGGAAAATCTTTCAAAGCTATTGCAGGAGCTTTAAAAACAATTATATCATTTTTTTTAGGTGTATTCCATGTAATTCTTAAGTTCTGTGGAATTGTAAGGCCTAAAATTTCCCCTGAAATACCAAAAGAGAAAGCCATTTTACTTACTACAATCATATCTTCTTTTTGCAATGTAGGTTTCATAGACTCAGATGGAACATTATATAGTTCTGCAAAGCTAAGCCGTATAATACATGCAAAAAACAATGCTATTGTGATACCCCAATACACATCTTTCCATTCAAACAATTGTTGTTTTTGATCATCCATTAGATACCCTAACTGTAAATAGACCTTTCTGCTCCATATATCCTATTGATTGCATCGATACTGATGGAAAATTCTTTTGAAACAATTCTTTTACTTCATTTTGGGCAGATGGAGAAACAGAAATCAATAATCCACCACTTGTTTGGGGGTCTGCAAGAACTACTTTTTGAAAATCTGTGAGTGGTGCGATTGTATCTCCATAACTATTCCAATTTCTATGAGTACCTCCAGGAATAGAATCTTGTTCAAAGTACCATTCTAAATCTGGCATTAATGGGATAGAAGTAAAATCTAAATGTGCAGACAAATTACTACCTGTGCACATTTCAGAAAGATGTCCTAATAATCCAAAACCTGTTATATCAGTCATAGCATGAACTTGTGAAATACCAGATAATTCTTCACCAATTTTATTTAATTGCATCATCTGTTTAGCAGCTAATCCTCTATGTTCTGTTTTTAATATTCCTTTTTTTTCTGCAGTAGTATAAATTCCTATACCCAATGGTTTTGTTAAAAACAGAATATCCCCTAATTGTGCTGTGCTATTTTGTTTTAATCTAGTTATCTCAACTAATCCATTAACCGCCAATCCAAAAATCGGTTCTGTTGAATCTATGCTATGTCCTCCTGCCAAAGGAATTCCAGCTTCTTTACAAATTTCTCTACTGCCCTCAATTACTTTTCTTGCTATTTCTGGTGACAAAGTATTGATTGGCCATCCTAAAATTGCAATTGCCAAGCTTGGTTTTCCACCCATTGCATAGATATCACTTATTGCATTTGCAGATGCTATCTTTCCAAATTCGTATGGATCATCTACAATTGGCATAAAAAAATCAGTAGTACTGATTAATGCCATTCCATTTCCTAAATCATATACGGCAGCATCATCTCTAGAACTATTACCTACAAGCAAATTTTTATTATCAGGTTTTGCTTCATTTGTTGATAAAATAATATCTAGAACAGATGGCGATATTTTACATCCACAACCTGCGCCATGACTATATTGTGTTAAACGTATAGGAGTTTCATTCATAGATTAGTTTTACTCGGAATTTTTCCAGCTTCTGATGATTTCAATTTGAACTGTTCTACTTAAAAATCTACTTTCCGGTAATTCGTGAGATAGTATACCTGGAGGAAGTTTAGAAAATCCAACTCCATCAATTTGCACAATATTGGAATTGGGTCTCATTTTTCTAATAAAATCGCAAACTGTTTTTGCTCTTGATTTTGACAGTCTATTATTAGTTATTGGATTTCCTAGATTATCGGAATACCCTACGATACTAATGGTGGCATCTTGTTCTAAATTGCTTATAAATTTACTTATTGATGCTTTAGCTGCCTCATTCAATGTTGATTTTAACACTCCAAAATGCATTAAAGATAAACGTTGTACAGCATAATTTGTGGTATCTCTATTAATAGGAATTTCTAAAACACGAGTATTAGATAATCCTTTTCTATCTTGCAGTGTTAAAGAGGCTTGAAATTTTGATGGTTCTCCTGAATTCATCAATGTGGCAATATGGGGTTCTAAAGAATAGTCTACAATAGGAGCAATTCCTAATCCATTTGTATCAAGAATTTCATTATCTCCATATTCTGCATGTAGTTGCCATGTATTTATCCCTGTATTTGTACTTCCTTCGGGATGCAATTGTATGATTTTGGGAGAATAATCTGTCAATTGTATATACCTTGTTCTAACTACAGGATTAAGTATAATATCATCATCTGAATATATTTCTACCCTTCTATTTTCTTCAAATCCTGCTTCTGTTTTTGATTGTGTAGGTGATTCTGGCTTACAATCCTTTTCCATGGGATTAATTGTAATTCTTGATTGATCAATCAACCATATATTCTCTAAATATTGTTTAACTGTCTGGGCCCTTTGCAATGCCAAATCACAATCAGATTTTTCTGTAATCGGATCGGACATACTAGAAAGATTTATCGTAGCTTGAGGATTCTTTAATAATCTCTCACCAATGATATTTAAGATATCTTTATGTTGAATAATAGAATTGGATTCTAAACTATCAGAACTAAATCCTTCTGAAGATTGAAGTTTATGATATCTATCCGCTAATTCAGAAGAATTTGGTTTAAAAAATACCAAAGGTAAGATTGGAAATCCTTCTGTGACAAATTGTCCTTGCAAGGTAATAGCTTTTACCTGTTGCAATACAGAATCTTGCGGTGCATAAGCTAATAGATTTACTGTAGGTGGTTTTGCGGGGGCAGGTGGTAAACTTCCAATGATCAAAGTATCTGTTCTTTTAATAATTTCTGTGGTTATGATAGCAGAAGAAGTTTCGGATATCTCTAAAGATTGAAGAGTAGATCCTTTCACTATTCTTTTTCCTATGAATTCAGGCCTTTTTACTTCTATGGTATCTATAAATATATCTTTTTTGAATTCTTCATCTTTTTTTGATTCTTTACCCCATCTTATTGAAACCGACAATGCTAAAGAAGATTGCTTCCAATCTGATGAACTTACCATTGAACTAAATGGTAGGCTATAAGTTAATTCTGGTGATATTTTTACTTTATCTTTTAATGTGATATCATAACCAATACCTACTATCGATCCAAATTGTATTGGATTATGATTTTGAATGGTTTGTTCATTAACAAATACTGTATCTCTTTTACCTGATGGGAATGTAATATTCGATGGTGAAATTAATGATGAAGATGCTGTCCAATGTGGATTAATTAAAAAGCCAATATTCGTTCCTGCATATATTCTTATATCTCCAGTTTTCATTTGAAGAGCGATATTACTGGTAATATTATGTACTTGCACTGTTAAAGAATGATTTCTTACTAATGGTACAATTTGTCCTAATTCATTTACAGTTAGTGCTCTTCTATCTTCTATTTCTAAGTTCCCATTTGCCATATTATATGATAAGGTACTTAATAGTCCCCAATTATTTTTCATCCATTCAATCGATAAAAGTGGTCCTAATCCAAAACCAGATCCACTATTAAAAGAAGGACATGCTGGATCATTCAAGCATTGCAAATTTCCATCGGTATTATGATGTACATACATTCCTTGTAATCCGAATCCATACCATATAGGCAGTGATGTTTTTGCATCTGATTCTTCCTGGGCTAATATATATGGATGCATATATATCGATAAATAAGCATGCAATAAAAAGGAAAGGAATATTCTTATTATCATGTACATATAATCACCTTCATCGTTGAATTGTGATTATACGTGAATCTGCATATTGTCCTGCTTTATAAAGAAGTATATATGTTCCAGACACTAAATTATCGGACTGAATCTGAACTTGATATACTCCTGGTTTATGATAAGGCAATTGAATATGCTGAATTTGCTCTCCTAACATTGAATACACTATAAATTCAACCGGCACTTGCTCTACTGTTGAATATTGTATGGAAATTTGCTCTTGTAATGGATTTCTTTCTACTGAATATAAAGTAGATACCATAGAATAAATATTCAAGGTTGATAATTCACATCCATAAGGAAGCAATAAAATTGTATCAATCTTGCCCGGATAAGCTGATATACATCTATCTGCTGCGAATACATTAGTTATTCTTACTTCTGGCTTTAGCGTAGCCCCAAGAACAGAGCGATAATGAAGCTCTGCAAGCGGATTGATGATGCCTTTGCAATTTGTTAAAGTAATAATAAATGAGTCTGTAGATTTTATCACAGAAACATCACAAGAAGAAGAGAGAACTGAATCTAAATGTAGAGACGTTTTTTCTGGATATAGAGTAAATGTTACCGTTTTATTAGTTGAATTATTGAATAAGTTAATAGTATCTATTTCTACAAATTGAATGATATTTTGTCCAGTAATAGCAGCATTTGTATCAGATTGATGCAAACTAACTATCATTGGATTTCCTATAACATTTACTGTTATTCCTATAGAATCTTTGCCACCGCAAGAGTTTAATAAAGAATAAGACACAGTATAGGTGCCAGTTGTATCTCCAGCAAAATCTACAATAAATTCAACACTATCTTTTGGATAAATTGTTTGGGTAGGAGGATTAATTATAAATCTATTTGCGCCTCCATTAATAGATAATACCGAAGATACTCTGCTATTATTTTTTACTGTAATATATCTTCTTGAAGCATCAAGCTGACATATAGACGTATCTGAAATTCTTTGTATCTGTAGTTGAGGGCTTTCTACAGAAACAGTAAATGTACTATTTTTTATAATCGAACATTGATTTACAAACTGAACTGTATATGAATAATACTGTTGATTTACACTTCCTTTAAAATGCACTGGAAATAGTACAGTGTCTTTGCCATTTACTATCAATGAATCTTGCAGAATAGAAAACAAAGGATCTACATTTGACAAAATTTTCATCTGTAATGGAACATCTTCATTATTTACAATAGGAATATAAGCCCAAATAGAGTCCCCTGGGCAAATAGCCAAAGTATCTTGTAACTGATTAACAATTAACGAATTAGAATCTAATACATATACTATTAATGAATCTGTATTTGTACATCGATTTGTATCGGTAATAGTGATATAATATTTTGTTGTTTTACTTGGTTGAACTAATATCTCATTACAAGTATCACAAGATAATACAGCATCAGAAAACCATTTTACAGCTATAATTGAATCTTTAGATGTTATTCTTAAAGGAATAGTGTCACCCGGACATATCACCCTTTCTTTTGATGCAATCTGTATTAAAGGCGACTCGAAAACTGTTACTTCTATCTTTTCAGATCCCGTACATCCACTTGCATCCATTACATCTACAGTGTATATTCCTTTTTGATTAGCAATATATGTTGCTGTATTTGCACCAGATATAATCTCTCTATCTTTTCGCCATTGATATGATACAAAATTGTTTGACTTTGCGTCTAAGAGTACACTTCCACCTATGCAGAATTTTACAGGACCACTTGTTTTTATTTCTGGCCTTAAAGGTAATATCCCAACTTGGGCCTTTATGATAAATGCATCTCTCTTACTTGAAAGATTGGCATTGATTTCTGGTAAATCTTTAGATTCAGAATAACCCGAAACATATACAGCTCCAGTTTTATCTACTGTAATGCCAGCTCCAGCATCATCTAAACTTCCACCATAAAAACTAGAGAATACAAGAATATTACCAAGTGCTCCTAATTTTGCTATAAAACTTTCTTGATTTATACAGCTTTTATCAAATGCATCATCAGTAAATGGGAAATCCGATGAAGTGGTTGAACCAGTAATATATACTGCAGAGCATACATCCACACAAATAGAATGGACAATATCTTCTCCTTTACCACCAATAAAAGAAGAAAACTTTATCTGATTTTGATCTGTAATATCTGGCTTTATCTTCATGATAAAACCATCTGTTAACCCACCATTATACGATGTATCAAAACTATTTGGGGTAGTAGGAAATGGAAATGGCACTATATTCTTATCCAAAGACAAAGTTCCATCTGAAGCCGTAGAACCTGTTACAAACATTGTATTTAGCACTTCATCATATACAATGCTTAAAGCTCTGTCATCAGCAGAGCCAGCCAATAGAGTGCTATACAATAAAGAATCACCCAAAGGGCTCATTTTCGCAACAAAACCATCTGACCCGCCACCTGGCAATTGTCTTAAGGAAAAAGGAGTAACTGGAAATGCCTGAGAATTTGTTTCACCAGCTATATATGCATTTCCTTTAGAATCTATAGAAATACTATGCGGAGTATCATTACCATTACCTCCAATCAATGTAGCATACACCAAATCATTGATGCCATTTCCAATAGGACGAATTTTAGCGATAAATCCATCTAATGCTCCGCCATTATAGGATGTATCGTATGCATTTTTTGTTTTAAGGAATGTATGTGGTTTATTCTGTATAGCCCCTGTAGATCCTGTTAGAAAAACATCACCTTTGTAATCAACTGCAATGCTTCTGCCTACATCATCAGAATTTCCTGTTAAAAATGTAGAATACAATAATTGTTTGCCATCTTTGCTTATTTTTAGAAAGAATGCATCATCATCGCCAAATCCGCCTTTTTCTGATATAGCACCAATAGTAGTAGGAAAATCCGAAGAACTTGTTGTACCCGTAATATATGAATTACCTTCTAAGTCTACAGCAATTGCATATGCTTGGTCAAAAGCAGAACCACCAATCACTAAAGCAAAGATTTGTTTTTGTCCAGTTGAATCATATTTAGCAATAAAAATATCTCTAGCACCCTTAAATGGCGTAATATATGCCCCGATTGAAACTGGAAAATCTTTAGATGTTGTTTCACCTGTGATATATATATTTCTACTTGTATCTAAAGCTATTGCATTTGCAGATTCATTTTCTGATCCACCAATTAATATGGCATACTCCAATGAGATAATAAGTTTTTGCTCTTTTTTATTCTGTGAATCGATTGATAATGAAAAAGAATGTGAATCAGTTTTATTGAGTATCAATGGCATATAATCATGCCTATCATTCACAAATAGTTTGGGAACTGCTATATGAGTTTTTATACCACCTGTATGGATAGTAATTCTTGATAATTCCTTTTCATAATGAACAGAATCTGCACCATAAAGAGAGATATTTGGCAAGGAATCATTAATGGAAGGGGTACGTATTATCCATGATAGAGAATTGTTGATATACTTAAAATTCATTCCTAAAGCAGGAAATTTCAATGTTATATCATCACATACAGCAATTTCTGAAGCTTCGTTTGTTTGTTTACATGCTTGAATTGTTCCAACTTGATGAATATCCTGTATATCATTAACAATGTCATTGCCATTATTATCAGTAAATACTAGTGAAACAGCATATTTTTTTTCACTCTGCTTTCCTGAAACTTCAGATATAATAGAGTGATGGATATCAAACATTAATCCTTGCTTAGTAAACCATAAGGATGTATTGTTATTAGAGGTATAACCATAAATAAAAGAAGGGTATTGTCCTGAATTTAGGACAATACCCCTATATATACCAGAGGCAGTACTCTTACTTTGTACAAGATTATATGCCTCTGTAATAGTACATGAAGCAATAAAAAAGAGCAATAATATACTTGAATAGTATATTCTGCACAAAGTGCCAAAAGGGCTGCAATTCATAATGTAAATAACGAAGTGAACTGAAGATTATCCAAAAATTCCCGAATTTTTAAGACAATCATTGATGCTGCTATCACTAAAATACTATCTGTTAGTGATATAACAAACATCGTAAATGTTATGGGATAATCAAAGCTATATGTTCACTATTGAAATACTTCTTATCCTTGAACTTTTTCGCCTATCCATGCACCTACCATTGCAAGCACAGTACCTAATACTAATGATATCATAATACCATCAAAACTTGGTGGAACAAGTGCAATAGTTAACACATCTAAATCTATCACCAAAGCAAAAAAACCTGCTAATGCAGCTTCTTTAATTGTGATTCCAGGTGAGCGAAAACCAATGATAAATCCAGTAGATAATAAACCAATAACAAATCCTATAAATTGTGGATCTGTATTTAAACCAAATAAAACAATAAATAATGTAGACATTAAAATTGTAACCATAACACCTAGAATAGTTCCAGCTAAAACCCATCCCCATTCCATAACTTGTTCTTCAGATGCTTCTCCTTCTTGAGTACCTTGGAATTTTTCACCAGCCCATGCACCAGCAAATGATAATAATACGCCATTCATTCCCATAGTAATCATAAGTTCTGGAGACAAATCAGCAAATCCTTGCAAGTGTAATCCTGGAAGGAAAAAATACAATGCTATACTTACCAGTACAGATGAAATACCTGGTTCTGCTATCGTTTCACCTTTTGATAATAAACCAGCTGCCATTCCAGTAAGTATATAACCAGATAATACAGACAGTACAGGAAAAGGTAATGCTACAAATGCAGAGCCACTAATCCAACCTAAACCAAATACAGCAACTAACCCGATAACTAATGAGCCCAGCACACTTTTAATGTCTAAGCTAATTGAATTTGAACTCATATCTCTCTTCCTTTGTAAATGAAGATTTATTCTAAATAAAAATCAACAAATTGTATTTTCAAATGGCAAATAGTGCATTGTATTTTGAATAAGCAAATTTTTATTTAATTATAATCAAAAATATGCACGTTTATTGATAGTATCAATATACTTATTTCATAGATATACTGGATTGCAATGCGCATTCAAGACCACATTGGCAAAATTACTTGGACTGTTCTTGACAAAGGACTTTTTATTACTTATGGTATTATTAGGATGCTTCAAGTAAGTAGAATGCAACCTAGTGAGTTTGGCTTATTTGCATTACTAGATGCATTAGTACTCACAATTGGTACTTTAAGTGACAATTTTTCTTTGCAATCTATTATTCGTTTTGGATCTGATAATTCTTTAAGACCTAAAATCAATGCTTTGTCCATGATATCCCATACAGGGCTTTCTATGGTTTTAGCTCTCATTATTTTTCTTAGTAAAACCCATCTTTCGCTTTTATTTTCCGAGCCAAGGCTTATCCAAGTTGCAACATATTTACCTTTATTATGTTTGTTAAATCTTCCTAGAATCATGTCTGTAAAATTCTTATTGCGTGATACTAAAATGAAAGAAGTATTTATTACCAATAGCATTTGGTTTGGTAGTATGATTGCTGTTACTTTTTATTTACTCTCTATACATGCAGAATTGTCTTTACTTGATATGATATGGATTACTGGCATTGGTACTTCATTAAGTTCATTAACAGGACTTTTCTTTACTTTTTCATCAATTGACTTAGAAATTCCAGATAAAGATGCAATACAACAATTTTATAGATTTGGTGGATATCAGGTTTCTTGGGCTTTACCTAGTACAATTATGAAACAACTTGATTTGTATTTTGTTCAATACTTTTTTGGGGCTACTATAGTTGGTATTTTTCAATCCGCTAAAACACTTTTTAGATTTTTTGAAGCTTTAATCGATGGAATTGGCGGTTTATATTATCCAGCTATGGTTAGAATTCATGCACGTAATGATAAAGAAGCAGAAAAATCTCTTACTTCTAAAATGCTTTCATTTTCTATATGTAGTATTCTTGTTTTAGTGATTATCATGAATGCAGGAATTGGAGAATGGGCTGTACATACTTTTTTAAGCACAAAGTATTCGCTTGCATTTGGTCATTTTCAATGGCTAATGATATCTGCTATTGCTTTACCAATGAATACAATGGCTATCGTGTATATAATTTATGATGATATGCCAGCTTTATTATTTAATTCAATAATAAGTTGTTTAGCTGGAATTACAGCTTCTGTATTAATTGGTATTGTTCATGCAGAATCAATGGTCTCATTTGGCACTATCTTTTACAATGTAAGTTTTGCCATTTTTGGTATACGTTTCGCAATTCATAAACAGGTTTTTACTTTGAAAGACTTTTTCAGGGCAATTCCCGATATCTTTCATTTTGCTAAATCTGGCCTAAAAAAGTATAAATAACTATGTTTTTATTCGATATTATCATTCCAACATATAATAATTATGAAGAGTTAAAGAATTGTCTTGTAGCTTTTGAACACCAAACAATAAAGAATTTTCGTGTTTTTGTTTGTATTGACGGATCTACTGATGAAACACTTTCTTTTTTACAAGATTATACTTACAAAGCTTCTTATTCTATAAGAATTCTTCAACATGCTGATTGTCAAAATCATGGTAGAAATGCTACCAGAAATTTAAGCTTACCTTATGTGGAATCTGAATTTTTAATTTTTTGTGATTCAGATTGTGTCCCTCGAAAGGATTTCCTTCAGCAACATCACTCTATTTTAAAACAGAATAATACCGTCTCTATTGGTGATATTATATACCAAAATGCAAACACAAATCTGTGGGCAGCATATTTACATACAAGAGGGAAAAGAAAATATAAGAATGGACAGGAAATTCCCTTTACTTATATAACAACTGGTAATCTGGGTTTACCTACTAGATTTTTTACTTCGATTGGTGGACAAGATGCTACAATGAAAAGTTATGGAGGTGGAGACACTGAATTTGCTTATCGTTTACACAAAAAGTTTTCTTGCAAGCCGATATATAATGCATCTGCTATTTCAGACTCTGTAATGGGAAAGACAATTCCGTTTGCATTAGATCAAATGGAAAGTTTTGGACAACAAAATTTTGTTTATATACGTAAAAAACACCCTGAATTCACTTCTATATATAAAGCACATTTATTGACAAAATCTTCGTTAAAAGCACGCTTATTTCAATGCGGATTACATCCCTTTTTGGGCATTATATCAGAAACATTATGTTCGATTCTTCCCATATCTTTTGCCACTTTTTTTGTGGGACATGCTGTAGGAAGTAGAATTTTAAAAGGTTATAAAAAATCTACATTGTAGTAATTTTCTGCTTCATCTCAGATATATTTTTAGATAAATCCCCAGAGAATAAACCTGACCCACTAACAAGGATATTGATACCAGAACTGACTATTTCTTGTACATTATCCAACCTTACTCCTCCATCTATTTCCAATTGTACATGGGAAAGATTGTTTTTTTGCAGATAGGTGAATAATTTTTTTGCTTTGGATAATACATTGCCTATAAATTTCTGACCTCCAAAACCTGGATTTACAGACATAAGCAAGATAAAGTCTGCAAAATGAGCTGCTTCATATGCATATTCTATTGGGGTTGCTGGATTTAATACTATACCTGCCTTTTTACCATGCTCTTTTATTAAATGAACTGTCCTATGCAGGTGTTTACATGCCTCTACATGAACAGAAATCCAATCTGCACCGGCTTTGGCAAATTCTGGAATATATATATCTGGATTTTCAATCATTAAATGACAATCCAATACCAATGATGTATGAGGGCGAATTGCAGATACTATTATTGGACCAAATGTAATATTAGGAACAAAATGTCCATCCATTATATCAATATGAAGGATATCTGCACCAGATTGTTCACAATTGTGTACTTCTTTTTGTAGATAAGCAAAATCTGCTGAAAGCAATGAAGGTGCTATGATTATAGGATGTTTTGGAGTGAACATAATCTATTCCACATGTATAAAGTGTACAAAATGATAAAAAGAAAAACAAAACCCTTCAATGTGAAGAAGGGCTTTATTATTGTTTTTTATTTATTTATCACTAAAGGAAGTGCTTGTATTTGAGTATCAGATATTATTGAAATTATGTAAGAACCGCTAGTTAGCTCTGAGGTATTAATCTGTAGAGTAAATAAACCAGCAGAAAGATACTCTTTTGTAGAAGTAATTTTATTACCTGTTATTGTTGAAATTATATCTACAGATACCAAAGATTCCTTTTCGATATTAATATCTATACATGCTTTGTCTTTCACAGGATTTGGATAAACAAATAATTGAGGAATATCATCATCACCCGCTTTAATATCAGTTACGATACTAAAATCACGATCATTTCTAGGAATCAGTTTATATCTTCTTGTTCTATAATCTGCATTTATAATGCCTCTAACGAAGCTGATTTTTTCTCCAATAGTAGGTTTTACGCGTTTTGAAACAGAAACAATGCTATCTCTAGTAGTATATGTTAGCTTACTTTCATCTGTTTCCAATCTTATTGAAGCCTCTGGAGTAGCTTTCAACGATTCATCTACTATTAAAAATTCGCCAGTTAATTGTGGCGAAGATGGCTCTAATTTACCAATTTCAACATTGTTAAATTCCACCAGCATATTTCTCCACTGATCAGATTTCTCTGTGCCACCAGGATTAGCTCCAAAATCAGCTGTCGATAATGCAACTGGTGCATATAATTCAGTTTTTCCTAAAGTAATAACGGTATCAACCGATTGAAAATATAAACTTCCACCAAATTCTTGCAATTTTGCTGTTAATCTTACCTTTTCGCCGCGTTTTAATTTCCAGGCAGGAGAATCATTATTTCCCATTCTAAATATTGCTGCTCCACTCCATGGTGCTGTACCATCTTGTAATATGATTCTTGAAGGATTTTGGAAACCATCACCAAAAATATCATTGGTATCACTCATAACCGTAGCTTCTATCGTAACACTAGAGCCACTTATAATTCGTATGGCTTCTATAGTATCTGGACGGCGTATATCTGCAATTGAAGGAAATTGATCTACTACTTTATAATAATAAACTCCATTAACTGGGCCCTTATATGTTTCCCCAACTTCATCAGTTGCAGTTAACATATAATACACAATTGTTCCAGCACTTTGAGCAGGGATTTTTCCTAAGTAATTTCCTGTAATATCTTCTTCTGCAGGTATTTTGGTATATGTTTTACCATCATCAATTGAATACTCTAAAAATATATTTCCGATAGGAACAAAATTAGCACCTGGTAATATCTCGAAGATAACAGAAACTATATCCGAAGAACTTGGAAATAACTTAGCTGGTTGCACCCTTACAACCGATAATTGAGATGGTTTTGGCCCAGAATTAAGATCTCCTGGTAATGCCGGGGAAATAGTATATGTGTATAATGCACTACCACTACCATTTCCATTTCCACCACCACCACTGCCTGCAACAAACAATGAACTAATATACCCTTCCATTTTATAGATTTTTTGTCCAACAGTTAATGGTCTAAATTCAGATTCCTCAATAAAGTGACTTTTTGTAGTATAATATCCACTTTGTTCATTCATTACGATACTATTACCTTGATTATCTCTTACGATGATCTGAGGAGAAGTAGCTGTAACTGTTAAAGAATCAAAGATCACTTTTTGCCCAATAAAACCAGATCCAGTTTCTAATAATGGATTTTGAACTTTATTTCCTTTATAAAATTTAGAAATATTGGTTTTAATCGCAGGGTTTAATGTCTGTTTTGAAGCTAATACTTTAACTGGAATTATAGATAATAATTCTAATGCAGGAGCAGTGATTTTGGTTTGATTTGTAGCATCAAATTTATATGGCAAACTTCCTACAACTACTGTAGCTTCAATCAAATCTCCAGTCTGTAATTTATCAAAACCTGAATTCTTTATTAAAGTGTCTCTTTGAAACATTAATATTCCAGCTTTTTGGCTTTCCGATACTGTGGTTTCTGTCTGAAGATACGTTGTCCAACTTCCCCCTGTTAACATAATTGGACGTCTATCTCCTTTAGAAGCATTCACTAATACTGAAACTCCAACCACCCCTTTTACTACCAGTGTATCTCCATAATATGCAGAAAGCAATGATTTTGCATTCAATGAATCTGTAGAAACTGTAGTAATTTCTTTTAATGTTTTTTCTTCATAGGAGAACACATTGTTTATGTTCACTAATAATGATAGTACTATCATTATAGACAGCGTAGAAAGAGATTTCATATTAATATTCTTAAGTAAATAAATTACAGATGCGGTTTTTTTTTGTAAATATACCAAATTCAATAGTAGTTATAGGCAAGTTAAGTGCTAAGATTAGATTTTTTCGGCAATTCTTAACTTTGCACTTCTTGAACGTGGATTCCATCCTATTTCTTGTTCTGATGGCTCAAGTGGTTTAGGGGTAAGTATGTGTAATTGAGGATCAGGATTTTCATCAGATTTTTTTGCACTATCTTTAAATACTTGCTTCACTACTCTATCTTCAAGTGAATGATAAGAGAGAACAACAATTCTTCCACCTTTATTTAATAATGGTATTATATTCTTAATAGTTTGTTCTAAAACTTCTATTTCATTATTAACTGCAATTCTTATTGCCTGAAATACTCTTGCTAAGCTTTTACTAGCCATATGTGGTGGGACACATTCTTCAATAATATAGCGTAAATCTGCAGTTGATTTTAGAGGAGCCGCACGACGGCGCTCAACAAGCCGTCGTGCGATAATTCTTGCGAAAGGTTCTTCCCCGAAACTTCGCAGAATATGGTGGAGTGTACCCTCCTCACTTTTATTTAATAATTCTTCGGCTGATATTCCATCTGTCCCAAAACGCATATCAAGCTTAGTATTAAATCTATAACTGATTCCTCTTTGTCCAATATCTAATTGTCTTGAAGAAACACCCAAATCCAATAACATTCCAGAAACTCCTTGTTCTGGATATGTTAATGTAGATGCTTCTACAAAGTTTTTGTTCACAAGAATTAATCGGGAATCTTGTTCTTTTGATAATTCTTCGGAAAATTTTTGATTGCAGTGTACAATTGCATCTGGATCTGCATCAAATGAATAAACTCTTCCCCTTGATGATAATCTGGAAAGAATTTCTGCCGTATGCCCACCACCACCTAAAGTGCCATCTATATACAAACTATTATCACCACAATTCATTAATGCATCTACACATTCTTTTAATAAAACAGGTTGATGATAATCATAATCTCTAATTTCACTTTTTATAGTTACACTTGGTTTTCTGCTGTGTGATTTCTTTTTTTTAGACATGCGGTTTATTCATTACCTGAGCTGCTACTTTTTCATAACTATCTTCGAACTTTTGAAGATAAGATTCAAATTCCTCAGGCTTCCATAATTCAAGATGATCCATCATCCCAACTATTACTACTCTGTTCTCTATTCCGGCAAATTCAAGGTATTTTTTTGGAAGGGAAATTCTTTGCTGACCATCTAATTCTACTTCTTCACTCCAAGCTAAAATAGTTCTTAAGAAGAATCTACTTTGCTCATCATATTGATTCAACTTAGAATATTCTTGTTCATATTTACGCCATTCATCTAATGGATAAGCCGCTATACAACGGTCAGAACCACGAGTCAAGATGAATGTATCTTGAGCCTCTGGTGATAATGCTCTGCGCATCTTAACTGGTATATTAACCCTTCCTTTAGAATCTACGGAATAGGTCTCTTGTCCTTTGTAAAAAGCCATCGTTGCAGCAATGATATAAACAAAATAATAAAGGCAGGGAATGCTGTCAGGAATAGATTTCTTTAAAACTAAATTTCACCTGCATCTACCTATACTTCCTCTAGCCGCTGCATGCCATACTTGATCGGTATTTGCTCTAAAGCAAAGTGGCTTCCCTCCACTAAACTTTATAATTATCTATTCCTGGTTCACATTCCCCACTTTCTCCCACAAATATCCCCAGAATTCCCCAATTCGCCAAATATTAATTAAAATTATAGATAGATTTTTTCATTTTACTTTTCCACATTCACCAACATGGCTATAATCTTAATATTTCGCCATATACAATATCTTATATTTTGATTTCGGATATTGCTGATTATTGAATTGATTTCTTTTATGGATGCAAAAAGCGATGGGATTTTAGTTTAATTCAGAATATTTATAACAAAACATTGGCTTTAAGTGGATTTTGAGCATATAAAACCTGTAGAAAGATGATAAATGCACTATGTATCTACAGGAAGGATTGGAATGATGGTATAAATATTATTTAACTATCTCATTATAATCTATATACTTATGCGAATAATACTTATGCTTTTAGCATAATTCTTTAATAATATTTTGATTTTTCCCCACTTTCACCCACAGATTTTACACCCACATTTGTTTGTATATACTTTTATGAGAATTTCTTTAAGTGTTCTAGAAATCCTTGAAGTTTCAGGGCTTTAGCTAAAGACTTAGCAGCTTTTCGATATTTAACTGCATCAGAAGGTTTATTTCCTTTAGCAAGCAAAATGCTAATATTAGAAATAGTAAGTAATTGATATTCATATCCAAGATTTGACGATTCGTTTGCAGCTTTTTGTAGTTCTCTCCAAGCAGAATTAAAGTCCTGTTCTGATAAATGCAAGGAAGCTTTTGCATTATGATATAGACAAGTGATCAAAGTATCTGGATTTTTTTCTAATAAGTTTTTGACTTCTTTGATAAAGAACAATGCACTTTCAGTATCACCAATAGTAATTGATAATCTAGCGATTAAAATAGAAATGATTGATTCATCATGTTTAGATATTGAACCGGCATATGTAGAAAGAAAATCTGTTCCAATTTTTATAGCTTCTTGATATAATAGATTATCTGAAGCCGCCAACATTTCTCTTTGAATCACAGCTGCGTCTGCTTCTAGAACTGTGTGTAAGATATCTTCTATGACATTGTTTTGGGAGACATCATATTGTTCATGAGAATCTGTGGATGAATTGGTAGAATGATCAGTATTGCTTTCTCCAGTATCTTTTTTTGCTAATTGTACAATTTCTTTTACATCGTATTCTGGAAAATTAATTTTTAATTCAGCACCTGCCCTTGCCCTAGAAATCGCCATTTCTGGTGAAAGAGGAACATTAAGTGCATGAGTAATAGAATCAAATTGTTGTAAAGCATAAGAACTCACTGAGGGCATAGCAAATTGTTGAGTATTTTTAGCAATATCCATAATAAATTGTTGAGCTTGTTGAAGATCTCCAGCACCTGTTGCATGAGCAGCCAAATATGGAGTTACTCTTGCCCTTTCGGTTTCGTCCAAATCTTTAATTTGCTCGTTTAATACAGCTAATATTTGAGTGTGAATAGCAGTTTTTTCTTCATATTCTAAAGATTGTTCAAAATAATCTCTATATAAAGTTTGAGTAAATTCAAAAAGTGTGGTTTTCACACCATATCGTTCATGAGGCCCAAGACTCCTTATAACCCCTGTCTTTGCTTGAACACGTTTAATTTTTCGAATAGAAGAAACGACATCAATATTCAACAATTTTGAAATAATAAAAGCTGATGATTCAGCTCCTTCAGCAGCGCATAAAGAGAGTAAAGTAATTTCTTCTTCATTTAAGCTTTCTATGAGCTTAGAAAAAGCCGCATGAACACTTGAAGGCAGTAATTCACCACGCTTAAACTCATTGTTGATTGATCCATCAGGTAAAAATGGTGTTACTTTTTGAAAATATTTTAGATATTCAGCTAATACGCTAGGAATTCCATTTGTCTTGTCAAATAATGTTTGTTCAAACTCTTTATTGCTAATATAATTAGGCAACATTTTGGCACACATTGCATGCAATTCAGCTTTATTAAAAGTAGCTATATCAATATGAACATATGAAGCAGTTTCTTGTTTGAATTCTCTTAAAACTGACAGAATTGGTGATAGCATTTCTTCAGCGATACTTTTTCTATAAGCAACAACAATTAGGATAGGTAGTTTGGAGATATTTTGAGCTAATTGCTCTAAAAGAAGTGCAGATTCAGCATCACACCAATGCATATCATCTAAAATCAAGATTAATGGAGATTTATTACACCATTGCTCTAATCTTTTATAAAATGTGACATGAATCTGTTCTTTTCCATCAATAATTTCTTTTTTATCCTTGTATTTATCTTTCTCGGATTTGTACGATTGAACATCTTTGGATATTTTATTTGCTGCATCGATTACATCGCCCACATATGGAACCGAAGTCAATAATGTTATTCCAATATTGAAAGCCAATTTTTTTTGAGGTGTTAAAACTTTTTCAGAATTCTTTAGCTCTTCTAAAAGCCTTATGAATGGTCCTAAAGGCTGAAGTGCTCCCACCATAAAATTACCAACTGGAGCTTGGCATGCAGACATAGAAACAAGGGCTTTGTCGTTTAATTGGGTATCTTTTTCGAAATACCTCATTAAAGTAGTTTTACCAAAACCTGTTTCTCCTGAAATAAATACAACCGTACCTTTTTTATTCTTTAATCGCTCTCTAGAATAATTCAAGATTTCTATTGATTTTTCACGACCTATCAATATTTCCGAGGTATCCATATAAACTCAAAATAAGTAGTAAAGAAATTCTACTGAGACATATATGCAAAACACAAGCCAAAATTCAATGTGAAAATTTTATTGTATTTATGTAAAAACGACACTTCCTTTGCCGGGGATATTCTTAATTGTAATCGATTTAGGAACTTCTTGCTTTAATTCTTCTACATGAGAGATAATGCCAATTGTTCTTCCATCATTGCATAATTCTCTAAGATTCTGCAACATATCTTCCAAAGCTTTTTTATCCAAGCTTCCAAATCCTTCATCTAAAAAAAAGAAATTATCGGAATTATTACCTAAAACACTCTCTGAAAGAGCTATTGCTAAACATAATGCAACCTGAAAACTTTGCCCACCCGATAAAGTATGAATACTCCTTTTTCTACCCGAATGCATTAAATCAATGATTTCAAATTCTGCCATATCATTGACAGATAATCGCAAAGCACCTGCATTTAATTGTTGAAATCTCTTATTAGCTAGAATACATAGAGCTTTCATTTGCCACATTGCAACATATCTAACTAATGCTTCGCCTTTTAAGAGTTGCTGCAGTTCTTTGATGAGTTCGGATGTATTTTTTAAGGTCTGTATTCTTTTTCCTAAAGATACTTTCTTAACAAAATGTTCTGTTAACGATTCTAAATGGGAAACTTGCATACCACTTTTTACTTGATATACAGATAATAATTGCTTCTTTTCTTCTAAAGTACCACACAATGTGCCATGAATTATCTCATCATATGGATTTTCTTCATATTCTTTCTTGGTGACAATATAAGCTTGCAAACATGTATTTAGATTAGCATAATATACTTTCACTAGAGATTTTTCTTCAGAAAGATCAATAGCATATTGCAATGCATTTTTTATATCTGATACACTTTTATAGACAGTTTGATTTTTAAATTTTCCGTCTAATTCATTAGATACAGTCAATGAATTTGAAATCAAAGACTGCACATGCTGCTCTAATAATTGAATTTGACCAAAGTAAAATTCTCTTTTTTGAAATATAGATTGCAATTCTTTCTCTGCATATTCTTTTTCATTTATTTTGTTTTGAATAGATAATAAAAGTATCTCTAATTCATTATTAATGTCATCTTTACTATAATCTATATATGTATTAATTATATCGATATCAATTATGTCTTTCAATTCTTGAATATCTTTTTCTATTAGCTTTTGCTGTTCTTGTATTTTAATACATTCATACTCTAATATTTGCATTTTTTTCTGTTTTTCTAGCAACTTTTCATTCATTTCCTGAAGAGTAGATTCCAGCTGTAAAACATGTGCCTTTAATCGAGTTAATTCTTTCTTTTCTTGTTGAATATATATTTCAATTTCTTTTACGGACGAATTCAATAGATGAAGCACATTGTCATTTATTAATTGTAGGTGCTCATTGAGTTGTTTGTCAATATGATTCATTTTTAAAATGAGATCACTCTGTTCAGTATACAATGTATGTAATTGATCAAGTATTGATCCAGACTTAATCTCAAGAGAATGCAAAAAAGATAATTTTTCCTGCACATCAATTTCTTTTTGGATAAGAGCATGTAATTCTTCGCTATTATACTCATGAGACATTGGATTATGTTGGGTTGAGCCACATAGAGGACAAGCTTCATGTGGTTTTAACTCTACAGTATAATCATGAAGAATTTTCTTTTTTTCAAGTATATATTTTCTCTCTTTGCATAGCGTAAGTTCTGAATTTATATGCTCTTTTGCTAATTCGATATATTTCTGAATAGAAAGTACTTTCTTATTTTTTGCATAAATGATAACTGCATCAACAATTTGATTCAATTCTTGTTTAAAAGCTAATATTTTCCCTTCAATAGAGCGTAATGTTGTCGACAATGAATCAGAGTTTTTAAGTATATGAGTATATGTTGTTAGCCATAACTCTACTTCATTGATATATTCTAATCTGTGTATCTCTTTTTTATCATCATTATCTTTTTGCAGAGCTATTTCAATATTTTTATGTATTTCACTACACTCTTCTTGTAAAGACTGCTTAACTGTTATTGTATCTTGCAGAGTAGACTGCAAGTCTATAATCTTGTGTTGTTTTTTATGATATTCAGATAGTTTTCTTAGACTTTCTACTTTGTTGATAGCATTATCTGATAGTAAATATTCATCATGTAGTGTTGTTAAAAAAAAATCCACTTCTTTTTGTTTATGCTGTACTTCCGCTATACATTCATTAAGTGATTTCTTTTCTGTTTCTTTTTTAGCAATCTCATGTTCAATATATTCAAGAGAAGCCAAGTTATCTCTAAATCCTTCTGCTAATTCAAGATGTATAATCTGTTTTTCTTTTTCTTCGAACATATCTTTTTCTTGTAACAGATTTTCATATTCATGAGATAAAGAAACATATCTTTCTTGAATATTTTTGGCTTGAATAGTTTGTTGAAGTCGATACTCAATATCTTGAATTTCTTTATTACTGTTTTTTATTTGCAATGATAAATGAGTTAATTCAGATTCAGCAGCAGTCAAATCTTCTTCAGTAATCGAATGAATTGAATCATATTCTCCGAGCAAATAATGAAGGTCTTTTTCATTGTTTTGTTGAACAACTTTAATTCCATTTGATACCTCATATCGATGGAGATCGAAAAGTTCTCTCATCATTGTTGTGCGATCTACAGGAGATAACTGAATAAATTCCATGAATTTACCCTGTGGAATTATGATCGCTCTTTTAAAATACTCTGCTTTTAGACCAATAATTTCTTCAGCTTTAGTTTTATTCCATTCAATAGGTTGCCACATCTGAAGTAATTCATCCCATTTAAATCCTGTTTTAATGTCTAGAGTTACATCATCAATATTATTTTTCTTTCTTTTACCCTTTATTTGAGTTCTATATAATGAACCATTACTATAAAATTGGAAGTCTATATACAACTCATTAACATCAAGATTCATGAGTTGATAATTTTTTTTTGTTCTAGAACCAACTAATCGTTCGGCGCCTTCTTGTCCAAAAAGAGCTAAAGACATGGCTTCTAAAATTGTAGACTTACCGCTTCCAACATCACCAAATATCCCAAAAAGCTTATATATAGATAAGGCTTCGAAGTCTATAGTTTGTAGCTCTTTTTTATAAGAATACATCCCTTTTATACTTAAAGATTTAGGCTTCATCTTTAATCTCCCCTGAACTTAATTCAATTTGATTGTTTGTATTATTCAAAACCTCATTGAATAATTGTACCATTTCAAATGATGGGTCTATTCCTTTCTTGTCTTTATAAAAACTTTTAAATAATTCAGATATGCTGATTGTCATGTCTGGCATAGATTCAATAACAGCATTACTCAAATCCATTTTAAGCAGAATATCAATAATTCCATCATGTGCTTCATATAGTGAGTTTTTTTCTTCTATTGACATGTGATTTGACAAGATAAGATGAAGTTCAACATATGAATCTTGACATGTAGATAATCTATTTAATGCATCTTGCACAGAATGAGCATATACCTTAAGCAAAGGTTTTCCTTTACTTAATTCTATATATTGTAAAACTGCGGTTTCTCCTGGTGAAACAAATTCTGCCATCACAATATGTTTTTTTTGTCCTGCCTCTGCCATACTATAGCATAATGGACTTCCCGAATAAACAATTGGAAATGATACATTATCAAATTTCAAAGGCTTGTGAATATGCCCTAAAGCTGCATAATCAAGGCATTCAGGTATATATGACAAAGGAATTGCCTGAGCACCTCCAACCATTACAGAACGTTCGCCTTCATCTTCTTCTGGAATAGTAGAACCCATGAATAAACCATGTCCTATAAATAGATTAAAGCCTTCTTTGTTTTGAAACAAGCTTTTGGTATTATTCCATAGATTTTTTAGTATTAATTGTATGTCTTGGTTTTCTGGACTAAGTAATGGCGTGCATCTCAATGTATTTGCATAGGCACCTAAAAGTATTCTTACTGGATACTTACAATTAGGTAATTGCAATTCAACAAAACCTTGTGCCGAAGATATTATTGATATTCCTGAAGGGATAGAATAGCAAGCTGGTGATGAATATGGCCATCCTGCCACAATTATTCCTGATTCAAACAGAAGTGGTTCTATTGCTTCAATTCTTTCTGGAGAATCATGATTGCCAGCAATGATTATAATGGCTCTTTTTCCATTTGCAGACATCTTCATCAATGTTTGATGGAGTAAATACACGGCTTCAACTGGAGGATTTATTTGATCATAAATATCTCCTGCTATAAGCACAATATCGGGGGTTTCTTGCTCTACAATAGAGCATAGTTCCTCTAATACTTCCTTTTGCTCTGGCAATCTGGATATAGATCCAAGCCATTTTCCCAAATGCCAATCTGCTGTATGAAGAATTTTCATAATTATATAAAAAACGCCGGAAATCTCAGTGATAAATCTGAAATTCCGGCGTATAATTCATTGAATTTCTGGTATTATTTCAAACCTAATAATGGTAATAATATTCCGCCTTTTTCCATAAAAAATGGAACAAAAACAAGAGAGATAATTGCCATTAATTTAATAAGAATATTTAATGCCGGACCAGAAGTATCTTTAAATGGATCACCCACCGTATCACCAACTACAGCAGCTTTATGTGTATCAGAACCTTTACCACCTAATTGTCCGGTTTCAATATATTTTTTAGCATTATCCCAAGCACCGCCAGAATTAGCCATAGAAATTGCAAGCATTACACCCACAATCAAAGAGCCAATAAGAAGTCCTGCTAACATTTGTACGCCAAAAAACCAGCCTGTCAATAATGGAGTGATAATAACCATTAAACCAGGTGCCATCATTTCTTTAAGAGATGCTTGAGTAGAGATATCAACACATGTACTATAATCTGGCTTTGCTGTACCTTCTAAAAGGCCAGGAATAGTTCTAAACTGACGTCTAACTTCTTCTATCATAGCGAATGCTGCCTTACCAACAGAACGCATTGTCATTGCTGAAAATGCAAAAGGCAATGCAGCGCCAACAAATAAACCGGCCATAACGATTGGATCTAACATATTTATAGAAGCTGATTGTGCTCTTGTAAGAAAAGCAGCTGTTAAAGCAAGAGCTGTTAAAGCAGCAGAGCCAATGGCAAATCCTTTACCAATTGCTGCAGTTGTATTTCCTGCGGCATCTAAAGCATCTGTACGTTTACGAATATCTTTGCCCATTTCTGCCATTTCTGCAATACCACCTGCATTATCAGAAACTGGTCCATATGCATCTATCGTTAATCCAACTGCTATAGTTCCAAGCATACCAATAGCAGCCATTGCTATACCATACATTCCTGCAAAACTAAAGCCTATAACAACAGTTATCGCTAAGATAAGCATCGGTATAACTGCGCTATTATATCCTAATGATAAGCCATAAATAATATTAGTGGCTGCCCCAGTTTGTGATGCATCTGCAACTTCACGAACTGGAGAATATCTATGAGATGTAAAATATTCAGTTATTAAACCAATTGCCAAACCTGCAATTAACCCTGCTGCAAGAGTAATAAATACACCTGTATTTGTAAACATTCTTTCGCCTAGCATAAATGATGCTGGCAACATTTGCATTGTAAATGGATATAATGCAACTAACATTAATAATGTAGAAATGATGAGTGCATTTTTTAGTGATCCTTCTACCTGTTCTTCTGTTTTAGGACGAATAAAGAAGAGTGAAATTAAACTTGCTACAATACCAATACCGCTTACAAAAAGAGGAAAAAGCAATGCAGAAGTTCTTAATGGTTCTTCTAGAGTAACAAAAGAAGCTGCACCAATTACCATTGCCGCACATGTAGATTCTGCTACTGAGCCAAATAAATCTGCGCCCATACCAGCAATATCGCCTACATTATCACCTACATTATCAGCAATAACTGCTGGATTTCTTGGATCATCTTCTGGAATACCTGCTTCTACTTTTCCAACAAGATCAGCTCCAACATCTGCAGCTTTTGTATAGATACCACCGCCAACGCGTGCAAATAAAGCTACAGAAGAACCACCAAGTGCAAATCCAGAAAGAATTTCCATGATGAAATGTGTTTCAACAGAAGGAAGGAAATTTGTTAATCCTGTATACACTAATACAAGGCCAACTACAGCTAGACCTGTTAGGCCAAAGCCCATTACGGCACCTGATTCAAAAGCTATGCTAAATGCTCTTTCTAAAGAAATTCGGGCTGCCGCTGCAGTACGCACATTTCCTTTTGTTGCAATTTTCATCCCGATATAACCAGCAGCAACAGAAGTTCCAGCACCAATTAGGAAACATATTGCTGAATATATTCCCATTGAAATACCAGAACGAGAATCATTTACAGTAAACATGATTATTATAGCAAAAATTGCCATAAACAAGGCCAGAATCTTGTATTCGCGATTTAAGAAAGCCATAGCGCCTTCTGCAATTGCAGATGATATCTCAGTTAATTTTTCTACTTCTTCTGGAGAAGATGCGCCACTGTCAATAGAAATCACATTAACGCGGCGTGAATAAAATAAAGCTACTAATAGGGCAAGAATACCCAAGGCAAGGATTATCCCAACAGTCATAATGCAGTTCGGAAAGTGAAACAATTAAAATTGTATAAACAAGCTATTTGTTAAAATGCAATGCTGCTAACCTGCTATTTAACTTTGCTTGAAAGGATTTAATGCAAATATACAAAAGGCTATCATGCAGATTTAAAAAGTGATGATAATTTTCCCAAAAAGTTCTCCACATTTTACTCTTTTTCTATGAATTAGACATATTTCTTCCCATTATTCTATTATAGTTCTTATTTTTGCCTTGCAATAAAAAGAATCCCTAGCTCAGTTGGTTAGAGCGCTACGTTGACATCGTAGAGGTCACTGGTTCAAATCCTGTGGGGTTCACTTACACTCAAGGCCTATATTTCAGGCCTTGAGTTTTTTTATTTAACTAGTTTAAATTCTACTCTTCTATTCAATTCTCTTCCTTCTGCAGCATCATTATTCGCGATTGGTTTAGATTCTCCAAATCCTTTGGCAATCATTCTTGTACTAGTAATTCCTTTTTGTTCTAAATAGATGATTACTGATTTCGCTCTATTTTGAGAAAGCAATAGATTTGAAGCATCGCCCCCTTTATTATCTGTATGAGCATGTACTTCAATGTTAAGATTAGGATATTCAATCAAAAAACTATGTAGTTTATCTAAAAATAAGGCACTTTCTGTTTTCAATACTGATTGATTTGATTCAAATAATAGATTTTTTAGTGAGAATGTTTTTCCTTCATCGATTGCATCAGGGATTGACATTAATGGAATATTTGGGTTAAATGTATATCCATTTTGCAATGCATTCCTTTTTATCTCGAATGGATCACTTATATAGTTTTTCACTTTAGGAATAAATCTATAGTCTATCCCTGTTTTTAGTTCTACCGAAAATTTTCCTTCAAAATCTGTATCGATCGTCAGCAATTCTACCGATGTATTCATATCTTCTATTTTAATTGTACCCTGCAATGCTTTGTTATTTTTCTGATCAAATAAGACACCTTCAACTAATGCTGGCTTTAATTCTAATACGAAGTTAACTATATCAATTACACCCCTTTTTATTGAAAGTGTATCTACAGAAATTGACATTGTTTTAAATAGATGAACAATTGGCTCTATTATAAATGCTTTTTTTTGTGAAAATGTCAAAGAATATATACCATATTCATTTGTGGTTGTTCTTGATATTTCTTGCTGAGTTATTGGATCTTTTAACACTATAATCCCTTGTAGAAGATGTCCTTCTGCGTCTTTTAAAGCCCCTGATACAGAATATGGCAATGATGTTAATTGGAAATTCTTAATAAGTGTATCACCAAATTGACTTAGCTTCAAATCAATATTTTCTTTCTGTATTGCAAATCCTTCTGCATTAATTTCTATAGTATATGTGTTTCTATCCTTAAAAGTAATCAGTGCATTGTCAGAAAAGTTTATTGTGTTCATTGGCAATTGCTCGCCAAAGTTATTTCTAATTATCAAACGTGGATTAATTTCTTCATTATTTTCAGAATAAAATTTACTTTTTAAATAGATGTCATTCTTTTGAACTATCGTTTGTTTATTGCCAAGCACTACTTCATAAGTTGTTGTTATATCTCGTGTTATATCATTTAAAATAGCAGTAAATGGTTGCTTAATACTATATTCTTTCCCCAAACTTAATCGAGTCATTATTCCTCCATTATGATTTTCAGGATTGATAATTGAATATAGCTTTGCTCCTGATTGCCATAAATCTTGAGTTAAGGAAGATTCTGTAAAGTTACCATTAGTTTGAATTGAGCAATCATCAGTTATTAGTATGATACATCTTTGCGCCTGTTCTCTGAAAGGAAATGTTGTTGCTATATGAATAGCTGTTGATGTAATTTCATCATTTCCTATTGCTGCTGCTTTCGAAAAAAACCTCAGAAATGCTTCAATATCTGCTGTTGGTTGAATAGTATCTTGGATCTTATCGCTATACAGAATACCAGCAATCCTATAGTCAATACCCGCACTTTTTAATTTATTGACAAATGATACAACATTAGCCCTTACTTCTAAGATTTCATCACCCATGCTTCCAGAACAATCCATCAATAGAACAAAATCTACTGGTACAGGTGAAAATGAAACTGATTGCTTAACACTAATTATGTGTAGCGTGGAATCCGAAATAATAAATGAACTCTCATTTGCATAAGATATCATTTTATCTTGTTCATCTTTAATTTGTACTGTTATAGACTTTATGCCTGTATCATTAGTAATTCTTGATTGTTCTAAAACAGTATATTTTGGATTTTTATGACTTATTATATTTTGCTCAATACCTTTTATTGAAATTTTTGGATAGTATGCAGAATAATATTGTTTAAAAATAGTATCATAAAGAGTCTTTGAAGATCCTGACATCTTATCTAGTTTATTAGCTAATTGATTATAACTGCTATTGTGTCCCCTTACAATATTATAAACTCTTTCTGATGAGTCTGAATCAAATGAAGTCCATTTATATGCAGTTGTATCACATGGAGCATCAGCAATAATCTCAGTTTTCTTTTTTGCATCTCCTTTGGTATTAATCCTTATTAATACATTTCCCTCTGTCATTACACTGGGTGTAACATTATTATCAAATGTATTCAGGCTTCCAAAGGAAAGAGCTCCTAGATTCATTTCAAGACCAAGCCTAAACTGATCATACACTGGATTCATAGACCCAGATGCAATTAAAAAATCTTTGATAATATGAGCACTTATTCCAAAGTCAGGAGAAATATTTTTACCTCTAAAAAAGTTAGTATCCATTGAATACAATAATCTTGTATGCATGGTAAACCAATCATTTATGGTATAAGAAGCCATGCCTGAAATAATATTCAGACTATTATTAGGAGTATATGTATTATCTATTCCAATAGAAAATAACAATGCATTCAAAGGTGCAATAACTAGTGATGCTGAATATTTAGCATTAATTATTGAATCCTTAAAAAATCTACTACCTACTCCAGCCCACATATATTTATCGATTAATGTAAACCCATAACCTACATGTATATTAAGGGGAATATTTACAGGGAATGATGAGATAGAATCCAAAGAAGTAATAAAACCACCCGCAAAGCCATTGATTTTAATAAAACCAGCATATTGTCCTTTTTTCGAAAACTGATTATCATAATTTGCGGCAAATAATAAATCAACTCCTTTCTCAACACCCAATAAAGCAGGATTCCAACTAACAGAAGTTGCATCGTTCAATAGACCCATTCTTCTATTGGTTAAGCTATGCGAAATTAACTGTGAGTACAAATTATGAAATGACAAACATGCAATAAAAAGAAGTATAATAACTTTCATTCCCTACCCTTAATACATTCTATGAATTAAACATCTTGATAAGTGTAAATATATTATTTATTAGATAAATAGATTGTATTTTTAATCATCATTCAATCTTCCTTTAAAAAACAATGTAGCCATTTTCACTGAAAATGGCTACAGTTGTGTATCCTTCCCCTGATTTGAAATGCAAAAAGCTTTGTCAGCTTTTTACACAGACTAAATTAACTCATACAGCAACTGTTAATACCCTACAAAACCCCCTCAATATTGTTCTTTTATCTATATTATCCACTTAAAACTACTTATTATATACTTATTAATGATGTTGATCTATGCTTTCAATGGCAACTGACAAAGAGATGTTTCTTTTTAAACCTATTTTTTTTCTTATATCTTCGAATGTCATTTCTTTATGTAAAGTTTTCATTGTAATTTTTTAAAGTTTAGCACTAATTCGATATTACACAAATAAAAATAGGTTCATTCAATATGAATAAACCTATAATCAAATATTAATTGCAGTATTATTTTATCATACTGCGAAGTTCAGCAAATGTCATAGATTTTGGGCGGACAATAGAAGATCCCAACATACGATGAACTAGTATTTGCGAACAAATTCCCATTGCTCTGGAGACACCAAACATTACAGTATAAAATTCAAATTCTTTCATACCATAATAGTATAATAATGAGCCAGAAGCTGCATCAACATTTGGCCAAGGATTTTTTGCTTTACCTTGTTCTTTAAGAACTTCAGGAACAATTTTAAAGAGTTTTTTCATGAATTGCACATTATCATCATTAAGATCATGTGATTCTGCAAAATTATAGAATGCTGTAAATCGTGGATCTGTAACTCTTAACACTGCATGGCCATATCCTGGTATTACTTGGCCGCCAGCTAAGCGTTTGAAACAGTATTCTCTTAATGCTTCATCGCTAGGAACACCGCCAAACTCTTCGCGTAAATCCATAATAGATCTTAAGCATTCCTGATTAGCTAAACCATGAAGTGGACCAGCCAAACCATTTAATCCAGCGCTTACAGAATAGAATACATCAGATAAAGCAGAACTTACTACATGAGATGTCATTGCACTAACATTTCCACCTTCATGATCACTGTGTAATACAAGATATAAGCGAACTAAATCTTCCCATGACTTATCATTACTTACACCTAACATATTAGCAAAATTTGCACTCCAGTCTAAACCAGCAGTTGGCGCAATTGGCTCTCCTTTATCAAAGCGAATGCGATAAATACCTGCAGCTATTGTTGTAACGCTGCCAAGAAGGGTAATACAATCTTCCAAAGTTGCTTTCCACAAATCATCTTTAGAAGCACCTGCTTCATATGCACTTCTAAATGCAGAATATTTTTCCATCGCCAAGATACCAATACTTAGCATCACCATTGGATGTGTATCTTTAGGTAATGCATTTAAGACGTTCCATACGGAATCAGGGACATGAGCTTTTGCTGCGAATGCTGCACTAATTTCTGCTCTTTCTGCATCATTTGGTAAAGATCCAGTACAAAGAAGAAAAAATATATCTTCTGGAGATTGAGTAGTTAAGTCTAAAATAGGAATATTACGGATTCTTAAACCTTCATCTGCAGAAACTGAAGAAGTTTCACATAACAATGCAGGAACTGCGCGCATTCCACCTAAAACTTGCTCAATTGCTACTGTTGTAATTTGTGAATCACCATGCTCTTTTAATAACGATGTTCTTTCTGCACGAAGCTGGGGAAGCTTTTCATCAAGCCGCGCCTTGAACAAATCCATGTAAATCACCTAAGTTTTATTGTGTGTTGAAATTATATAATCTTTTTGTTTTGATTGTCAGTGTGTACAATCGCGAATTGTTTACGCAAAATTACAGAATGTAAGGGGATTTAAAGACTGAAAATAGTACAGACCTAAAAAATATATTTTCTTGCTTATATCCTTGAAACAAAACAATCAATCTTCATGAGTTACAGAAGTTCAGAAAATTCTACAATTGCCTCTCCTAAACTTTCCCAAGATAATTCATTTTTTAATGATTGTACAGAAGCAATGTATTGATCTGATAGCTTTTTAGAAAAAAAAGTATGCACTGAATCTGCAATTGCTTGTGGCTCAGTTTTATCTATCAGCATACCTGCCGCACCATGATATAATGCATCACTCAAACTTCCAACATTAGTAGCAATAACTGGAGTTTCAAAATGATGAGCAATTGCTATAATTCCACTTTGAGTGGCTGATATATATGGCAAAATACACGCATCTGCAGCAGAAAAGAAAAGTGGAGTTTCTACATCACTGATATATCTAATATGCAAGCTAATTTTGTGTTGGAGATCTAAGGATTCTATTTGTTGTTGATACTTATCAAATGAACCATACATTTCTCCGGCTATCACTAGATGATAGGTATCTGGCAAGAGTTTCATAGCATCTAATAATAATGACAGTCCTTTATACGATCTGATAAAACCGAAGAAAAGAAGAATATGTTTATCACTAGGTATATGTAATGATTTACAAGCTTCTTCTCTAGAAATTCTGCCTCCAAAGTGATTATACAATGGATGATTGTGTCTACATATTTTAGCTTGTGGTTTTAAGGATAAGAGATCCTTCTCAACTGTATCACTCATAACAATAAACCCATCATATCTATTAAGAAAATAACGGGTTAATGCAATATCACCTGGACGTCGTTCATGGGGTAAAGCATTATCGACAATACATATTTTTTTTGTTTTCTTATTGACTCTTGCTGCTACAGCACCCAAAGAAGGAGCAATAAATGGCATCCAAAACTTAGTGAGCAGAATTTCTGGATGTATATTATTAATTTCTTTTGCTGTAGAATACCATGACAATGGATTGATACTATCTAGGATACGAATCGATGGTATTGGATCGGCTATATCATGTTCAGTAACAAATTGAGTTTCCCCTGGAAACAATATGTCTGGATATTGTCTAGAAAAGGAAAATGCAGAAGGATTATGACCTAAATGTTCGAATGCCCTGTATAATGATGCATTAAATTGGGCAATTCCACCACGAAAAGGATAAAAAGTAGATAGATATGCAATATTCACTGTAATTTCTACACTTAAGGAATATGTCTTTGTATGGCATTAAAAACTAGCTCTGTAGCGATATCATTCATGCATTGTCTATTACGATTACATGTTGCCCCATAATAACAATCGCATCCAGTGCTAGGCTCAATGATCTCTCCATTTCCAAATAATGAAAACTCATGTTTATTGAAAATATTATTGAAAAGAATCATTTTTTTACCTAAACCTAATGCAATATGCATCATCATAGAAACAGCCGTGACAATTCCATCACACTGGCTTGTAATCGAAATAAATTCCTCTAAACTGAATGTTCCTAGATACTTAGCACCTGTTTTTTGTTGATAAACTAGATTCTGTTCATGTTCATCAATTCCGCCTAAAAGCAAAGGCTCATATCCAGCATTTTGTAATAATTGAATTAGTTCAATCCAATTTTCTGAAGGCCATAATCTAGTTGGCCAACGCTTACCACAACCAGTATTAAGACCAATAATGTTCTTGTTATTAGCCTCTTTTTTAAGAATACTCCATGTATCAACCAATTGTTCATTTACATTCAGAAGATATCGTTCGCGATTATAAGTAAATCCACATATTTCAAATATTTCTTCTAAATAACTTTTTGTATTGATCTTGGATTCATTATCGAATAAACCTGTGAGAATCTTGTGTTCGGCTAGATCATTAGCTGTGTTTAGATGTCCATCACGCCAGATAAAACCATATTTCTCGATTGCATTGATATCCGAAAGAAGCATACAAGCTTCTTGGTCTTTATCTAAATTTATCGCTATATCAAAGTGTTTGTGGCTTAGAGTAAATACAGATGTAAAAGAAAATGAGAGTATTGTGTCAATTGCTTTTTTTGGAAGAATATCAGGTGTATGTGTAATCCATGTAATATGACATCCCGGATATAATGTTCTATATTTTTCTACTAAGGGAGTAGTTCTTATCACATCACCAATAGCACCTAATTTTATGATAAGAATTCTTTTAGTAATCTTATCATAATCAGTACAATCAGTACATATACTACCACTCAATTTATTTGGAGTGCATGGTATTTCGCCACGAAAATGGCGACAATCAAATTTAACTTCTGATATATTCATCTATAGAAAACTCTTTAACCTTTTAATTAGATAAAGAAGTATTTTATGGTATAAATCGTGCTATTTTTGCACCCACAATGACTCAATTAATCTTCAAAAAGAACTTTGCATGAAGTCTGTTCTGGTTATCGCATATTATTTCCCTCCTTCAGGTGGGCCAGGAGTTCAAAGGGTATTAAAACATATTCAATACTTAAGGGAATTCGGTTGGAATCCAATAGTATTAACAGTCTCAAATGGCGATTTTCCTGCAAGAGATGAGTCTCTATTAGAAAAAATTCCTTCTGATATCATTGTTGAAAGAACCCATATTTATGAACCATATGATCTATATAGATTATTAATGGGACACAAAAAAGGTGTCGCAATCGATGTAAATGTTATCAAGAAAGACAATCAAAAAAGAACTTTCAAAGAACAATTTGCAGAATTTATTCGTGCTACATTTTTTATTCCTGATGCTAGAATTGGTTGGTTGCCTACAGCAATTCCCAAAGCAATGGAATTAATAAAGAAGCATAATGTTAGTGCAATATACAATTCTTCACCGCCGTACACAACTTCGCTTATTGCACGGGCCTTGAAAAGAAAAACTGGATTGCAATGGGTTGTAGGATTTAGAGATCCTTGGACAGGATTTATTTCTTCTCCAAAACGTTGGTTTTTACCAGCTTGGATTGATAAAAGAATGGAATATTCAGTATTTAAAGAAGCTGATGCAGTAGAATGTGCTTGGAAAGGAATCATTATGGATATTAGATATAAATTTCCCAGCTTGCCTGTTGAAAAATTCTTTCATGTACCAAATGGATATGATTCCGCAGATTATCTTTTACCTGAACAGATAGACCAGTCCCTTTATAATCCAGATAAGTTCATTATGACTTATACTGGTTCTATGTACGGTAGAAGAAACCCTGCCGCTCTTTTTTTAGCTTTAGAATTACTTGTCGAGAAAGGTTTAATAAAAAAAGAATCTGTCTTATTAAGATTTATTGGACGCTTTGGCAATGAAATTCATGATATGTTTCAATCTTCTTCATTAAAAGATTCAATTGAAATCATTGGCTATATTCCACATGAAAAAAGTATTAGCTATGTACAAGTTTCTAATGTGCTTTTATTAATTGTAGATGAATCAAAAGAAAGTGAAGAAATTGTTCCAGGCAAAGTATATGAATATATTGGATCTATGAAACCTGTATTGGCTATTGCACCTGAACAAGGGGCAATTGCTGATTTGATAAAAGAAACACAAGCTGGTGGTATAGCACATCAAAGTAATATCGAAGGCATTGCATCAATAATTTTTGAAATGTATTCAGCATTCAAAAAAGGATTACCCCTAGCAAATCCCAATAAAGAAATTATTCAATGCTATGAAAGAAGAGAATCTACAAAAAAGCTTGCTGAACTATTAGATGGCAAATATTAAAGGGAAGAATTTTTTGCTCTCGATTCCATTGCCATCTCATTTTTATAAGCACACATTTTATCTAATAAATATGGATAAGCCACACTTAAAATCTGAATAGCCAATAAGCCAGCATTTTTAGCGCCACCAATTGCTACAGTAGCAACCGGTACACCAGCTGGCATTTGTACTATTGATAATAAAGAATCTTGTCCACCTAATGCTTTAGATTGAATTGGGACACCGATTACAGGCAATGGACTATATGCAGCAGTCATACCAGGAAGATGAGCTGCGCCACCAGCACCAGCTATAATTACCTTAAGACCTTTTAGATGGGCATTTTTACCATAATTCGCCATATCTTCTGGAGTTCTATGAGCAGACACAATGTGTATCTCATAGGGAACATCAAATTGCTTGCAAATATTAGCTGCTTCTATCATTGTAGGCATATCCGAATCACTACCCATAATGATTCCAATCAAAGGAGAATCTGTAGAAGTGAACTCTGAATTTGTCATAATTGTACCTTATTAATAATGCCCCGAATAGAGTATATCCGGGGCTTTTATTATTTCTGATTAGGATTAAATAAAGGTTTTAACCCTTGCCAACATTCAAAATAATCTTTTTGTAATTCACCTGTTTGCATAGCAAATTCTGTAGGACGATTTACAAAACAGGTTTCTACCATAAATGCTAAACCATTATGTAAATAGTGTGGTTCTAATTGAGCATTAACAGCTTTTTCATATGTAGTTGCATCTGGGCCATGACCAGACATACAATTATGAAGTGAACTTCCACCAGGAATAAATCCACCCTCTTTTGCTTCATAAGCACCATCGACAAGCCCCATATACTCATTCATAAAATTCCTATGGAACCAAGGTGGCCTAAATGTATGCTCTGCCACCACCCAACGTGGAGGAAAGATAACGAAATCAGCATTCGCTTTACCAGGAGTATCAGTAGGTGAAGTTAACACTGTATAAATAGATGGATCTGGATGATCGAAAGTGACAGTATTGATACAATTAAAATGAGCGAGATTATATTTATATGGAGCATAATTACCATGCCATGCAACAATGTCTAAAGGAGAATGACGCAATTCTGCTTGCCACATATTTCCCATAAATTTATTGAGAAGATAAAACTCTCCATCTAATTGCTCATAAGCAGCTATAGGTGTTTGAAAATCTCTTGGATTAGCCAAACCATTAGCGCCAATAGGCCCTAAATCAGGAATTCTAAAAGGACTTCCATAATTTTCACAGATATATCCACGCGCAGGACCATCGATACTATCTACAGCAAATTTAATGCCTCTAGGAATAACACATATTTCTCCAGAATCTACCAGCATATTTCCTAATTCTGTACGGAATAGCAATCTTCCCATTTGTGGAATGATAAGCATCTCTCCATCTGAATTATAAAAATATCGGCCTTTCATACTTGAATTAATAGCATAAATATGAACCGCAACTCCAGAATGAGAGGATGAATCTCCGCAACCAGCCATTGTAATAATGCCATCGATAAAATCAGTTTGCTCGCTTGGGATTGGATGTGGACTCCATCTTAACTGATTAGGGGATGTTGGCATATTATCAAAAGGTGTCGATTTAAATAAAGTGCTTTTTAGCATTTCAAATGGCTTATGAACCACCGAAGGCCTAATTCTATACAGCCAAGACCTTTTATTTAAAGACCTAGGCGCTGTAAATGCAGAACCATTTAGTTGCTCTACATATAAATTATAAGGGGTTTTCTGCGGAGAATTTTGTCCAACAGGCAAAGCACCAGGTAAAGCCTCTGTGGCAAATTCATTACCAAATCCAGAATTATACAGAAGTTCCATATGCAAATCCGATATAGTGAAAAAGGTACCTAATAATTGACATTATACCCTTTAAATTACAAACAAAAATAATAAGGTTTTTGCTTATAAATTTAGAAGTCAATAAAAATATATTTACATAATACATCATTTTTCACTAATTAATAAAGAGATATGTTCTAATCCTTTGCTCTGTGAAACAACTTTCGTAATTTTGCCACATTGTAAATAGATTATTACGCTATAACATCCATATAATGAAGGTTGTTTTTCCATGAGTCACGGTCATATAGTCCAAGTGATTGGTCCAGTTGTGGACATAGAGTTCCCCAACGCCAATATTCCTCCAGTGCTTAATGCACTAGAAATACCCCGTATCACAACAGAAGGCAAAGAAGATATTCTAATTTGCGAAGTTCAACAGCATTTGGGTCAAGACAGAGTTCGTACCATTGCTATGGACTCCACAGATGGTCTTGTTCGTGGTATGAAAGTTAATGATACCGGTGCACCAATTACAGTACCTGTTGGTCCAGAAGTACTTGGGCGTCTTATAAATGTTACTGGGCAAGGAATTGATAATAAAGGGCCGATAAATGCTAAGATTTCATATCCAATTCATCGTCCAGCTCCAGAGTTTCAATCTTTAAGTACCCGTAAAGAAATGTTTGAAACAGGCATTAAAGTTATCGATTTAATCGAACCTTTTACAAAGGGTGGAAAAACAGGCCTTTTCGGTGGTGCTGGTGTAGGTAAAACAGTTATTATCCAAGAATTAATCCATAATATTGCCAAGCAACATGGTGGATATTCAATTTTTGCTGGTGTGGGCGAACGTACCAGAGAAGGTAATGACTTATATTTAGAAATGACTGAATCAAAGGTTATTGATAAAACAGCGCTAGTATTTGGACAAATGAATGAACCTCCTGGAGCTCGTGCCCGAGTTGCTTTAACTGCTTTAACAATGGCAGAATATTTTCGTGATGAAGAAGGCCGCGATGTGCTTTTATTCGTAGATAATATTTTCCGATTTACTCAAGCTGGTTCCGAAGTATCTGCTTTACTTGGTCGTATGCCATCAGCAGTAGGTTATCAGCCTACCTTGGCTACAGAAATGGGCGGCCTTCAAGAAAGAATTGCTTCAACAGATAAGGGTTCTATTACTTCTGTTCAAGCTGTTTATGTTCCTGCAGACGATTTAACAGATCCTGCTCCGGCCAATACGTTTTCTCACTTAGATGCTACTACAGTTTTATCACGTCAAATTGCAGAACTTGGTATTTATCCAGCTGTAGATCCTTTAGATTCAAGTTCACGAATACTAGATCCTTTAATTATTGGAACAGAACATTATAATACTGCTATGAGGGTTAAAAAAGTACTTCAAACGTACAAAGATCTTCAAGATATTATCAATATTCTTGGTATGGACGAACTATCTGATGAGGATAAGCAGACAGTATACAGAGCTAGAAAAATTCAGAAATTTTTCTCCCAACCGTTCTTCGTGGCTGAACAATTTACCGGTTTCCAAGGTAGATATGTAAAGATAGAAGATACAATTTCTGGCTTCAAAGCTATTCTTGATGGACTTGTTGACTATATTCCTGAAGGCTATTTCAGCTATAAAGGCACAATCGACGAAGTACAAGAAGCTTATAATAAAGCGAATGTATAACATTATAGATTAGTAAATTCTTGTACCTTATAATTAAATATCCATATGTCTTCTGAACGTCTTCTTGAAATCGATATAGTAACACCACAAAAAATTATTTTTAGTGGAACATGCTCTGCTGTTTCTTTACCGGGTGCTCAATCTCCATTTCAAGTGCTATATAATCATGCTGCTATTGTTTCTGCTTTAGACATCGGCGCAATAAAAATCATTAATAATGATAATACTCAGATATATTATGCTACAGAAGGTGGTTTTGCCGAAGTATTACGTAACAAAGTATCAGTAGTAGTAGAAACAGCCGAGGCGTCTTCTGTAATTGATGCCGAATCTGCTTTATCAATTGTTTCATCTCTTAAAACACAACTTGAAAATACCCAAGCCATTGGCCAAAGAGAAGAATTAAAAAGATTAATTGCTATACAAGAAAATAGAATTAGAGTATCAAAAAAACAAGATTAGAATTGAGTATATAGTAAAAGGCCGCCAATAGTATCATATTGACGGCCTTTTTCTTTTTTATACACAAATCCTCCGCGAACTAGGGAAGTGTTCGCGGGGACTGTGCCTTCTTGGGGAAGAAGGATCTGATGCAAGTAAACCATTCAGGTTTTGCAGCATTGGATGGGAAGCATCAGACCTAAGGGAAAATATTTCTGTATATATCTGTATAACTTTAATTTGGCTGGAACATGTGATTAATAACAATCCCAACCCTAAGCTTAAGCCTGCAATGATTATGCCAATAATTGATTAAATCTGATTGTAATTAATATGAGCTTTTTTTATATTCTGATTGCAACATAGAGATATACGCTTCTGTCAATGCCTTACCTCTTCTAGCCATTACTATTTCTGCTACTTGAATAGCTTTTTCAATCATATATTGAACCCCTTTTTCACCCCATGAAAAAGATGGAATTTCTTTTGATGGTTGAACATTAGGTTTATGTATCGAAGAACAAATACCTATAATCGTTCCTGTTGAAAACAAGGTTCCAATTGCGGTTTTGGTATGGTCTCCACAAATAAGACCCAAGAACTTCATATTAGTATTGATATTTCTGCCCAGCACAGATACTTCTATATTTCCATATGTATTTTTCAAATCTGAAGTTGTTGTCAAAGCACCCAAATTCACCCATTCTCCAATATAAGAATGCCCAATAAAGCCACTATGTTGTTTATTGCTATAACCATGAAAAACTGAATTTTCAATTTCGCCACCAATCTTACAAAAAGGGCCAATAACAGTTTTTCCATAAATCTGAGAGCCTGCTTTTATAATGCTGTTTTTTCCAATAAAGCAGGGGCCTTGTATAAATGAATGAGGCATTATTTGAACATTATCACACATGATAATAGGTCCTTCAGAAGCATCCAATACAGTTCCTGGCATCAATTTCACTTGCTCACCAAGTATAATATTATGTTTATGTAAACAAAAAATATGATCAGGGATATCTTGTAATTCTGGTTTTTTAAAAGAAAAAGATGTCTCTTCTATCATCTGTTGTAATTCAGGAATTATTTGCCATACATAGTCTATTCTTTTAACAGATAATGAGCATACAGGAAGCCTATCAAGTTGTACATGTGCAATTATTTCTTCAAAGCTAGGAGCAAATTGATCTATTTCATTAATCTCAGATGTATTCACCAGATATATACCAATAGTGTTATTATTGATATCAGTAATATGAAAAGATTGAGAGCCATCAACCGCCATTCTGCGCAAATTTAGCATCAATGATTGTTCAGGAAGTATCTCTGCTCTTAATACTAAAACAGGGTTTTGAAAAGTATCCATCATATTTTGTATGATTTGCTCCTGCTCAAAAAAAGACTGTTTTTGTAATAGTCTACCGGCATAGCATAAAGAAAATCCAGACATCCCATCTTTATATATTTCAAATATTCTTTTACATCCAGCAAAAAGCTCCCACGATGAATGTGTAATCGTAAAAGGATATAATCGTGCATCAATCCCCAAAGATTCAGCAAGTAATAAAGTGAAAGGAGCTTTATTCATGTATTTTTCCAACAAATTGATGGTATAGTAATAACATTGCAATGCAATATGACAAAAATCATTGTTAACAGCGGGAAAACCAAAGATTTTTGTAATGTCTTAGGTTTTTAAATGTATCACATTATGTAATTCATGGAGGGATTACACTATGTCGATTATAAACTTACCAGAACATGATATAGAAAAATTTCAAAATGAACTTACAAGCATAGCTATTGATGGTAGCAGAAAATGGATTTATGCTAGGCAACTATTACTATCGCTATCTTGTTTACAATATAAGCCCAATTCTACCTTCTACTATCAACATAAAGAATCATCATACAGGCCAAAATAGTATTCTTTCATATTCACTTAATGGAGACTTCCGATGTTCGGAAATTATTCAAAAATTACTCCGATTGCCCTAATTGCAATCTTCTGTTCTCTGTTTGTAGTAAAAGCTGCAGCACCAGATAAAGCTGCTCTGATGAAACGTGGTGGCACTGTTTATAATGAATACTGCAAAACATGTCATCAGGCTACCGGGCAAGGTCTATCAACTGTCTATCCACCTTTGGCAGGTTCTGATTATATCAAAACAAAAGGTCTTAAAACCATTATTGACAATGTATCAAATGGTTTAAAAGGTGCAATCACTGTAAATGGCAAAAAGTTTAATAATGTTATGACGTCATTGCCTGCTAAATATACAGATGCAGATGCTGCCTCTGTTATTACTTATGTTCTTAATAGCTGGGGAAATAATGGCGGAATTGTTTCTGAAGCAGATGTGAAAAAGATTAGAAAAGTTGCAAAAAAATAATCCTCAACTTCATAAAAATAAATACCCTCATATATTGGCTTTTGCCATGTATGAGGGTATTTTGTATATCTTATCAGAAGATAATAATTGAAACTCTACATGAATGAAGTGTGGTGATTCAACATTCTTTTGCTTCGTGATAGTGAAAAGGTGGGAAGCGGAAGCAATTCAATTATCAATAATGAATCTGTATTGGTGTATACTTCATCTATATGCACAGACAAATCAATGCGCAATTCCTTACATCTTCAATAATAATCTACAAAAATAAGCAAGCTGTTTTGTAAAAAATGACAACTTTTTAATCAAATCCTGTAATTATGACGTATCCACATAAAGAATAATTGCACAATTTCTTTACATTAATACCTTTTTTATTTTTTACTTCTTCTTGATCTGTAAATATCAATGTATTCACCCTGTAAACAATGTGTAAAGTGTGGAATTTTCAATACACTACGTAGCCTCATTTTTAGGTAAAATTATAGATCAATATCGTAGCAATCACTTAATCAATACTTAAACACTTCTAATACTAAGAAATTTAACTAAAAAGTTTAAGTCATTATATATCAATATATTAGATAATATTCTTGTTTTTATTAAATGTTTTGTTATCTAGTATTATTTGTTTTGGCACATTATATGTTTGTAGTGTAAATAACAGATAAAAAAACATACGGTTGGTGGTACAGGGTTTTACTTTGACATTTAATTTTTTACAGAACACTTATAGTGGAACAGCTGTTTGCTGATATAATAACAAGCTTGAATTAGCAAATACTAGTAACATATTTTTATATATAATAATGGGTTGATTATGCATTATGCTTTACTGCGATATTTCTTGGTCGCACTTATTTGTTGCAGTGCTTTTTGTAGCACAAGCAATACCTTTGCTCAGGCAAAGAAAGATTACATTGTAAGGGCAAACACTTTTAATCAGGTTTTAACTGATACCTTAATGAAGGGGAAAAGGTATCGAATAATTGTTCAGGGAACATATTCAATGTGGAATACAATAGATAGCTCTGGGATTGATGGAGCTTATATCTATAAAGCCCCACAAAATGAACTTGATAAATTACGTTGGCCTCCAGAGAAAATCACATTTAATTCAAATACATATGATGTATGTGTATTGCCTAAATGGGTTGGTGACACAACAACTTATCTTCAAAAACAATTTGAGTATTTACAACCATTAATTTGTTCATATAATTTTAATAAGTGGACAGGCTTCAGAATCGATGGAAATCCTCTTCCTAATTCTGGTTATAATCCCTCACATATCTATACTCTAGATATTGAAGGTGCAGGGAAACCACTAGCTTTAGAGATTATTGATTCTTTGATAGACTATCTTAATGAAGATAAGGGGCCAAGAGCATATTATTCGAATAATTCAGGGGAAATAAAAGTAAGTGTAGAGGAATTAACTAGTACAACAATTGATGTATGTGGAAACCCAACAACATTATTAGATTCAAATAAAAAAATTATTGGCTTTAAGTTTGGGGCAGCTTTATTAGAAATAAATCAAAATAATGGGACAAGTAAGAATCTTTTAAAAGATTTTACCGCAACAAAATCTGATGAACATAAAGGGCCATTGGGGATTAATGTAAATGGACGATTTTATTGTCCTTATTCAATAGATTGTACAGCACCAGGGAAAAATTTTGGGGTAGGCTTAATCATTGATCGATCTGGCAGTATGGGGGCAATTCTTGATAGCACAAAAGGGTTAATGAAAAATAGAATTGAATCTGCACAAATTGCTTGCAATTCATTTATCGGTAAAATGACAAAGGGTGATACTGCATTTTTAATGACATTTTCGGATGATGTAACAATTGATAGAAATTGGACAGGTGATACCACTCAATTGAAAAATGCTGTAAATGCTATTTATGATAAAAGCAAAGTGTTAAAGGGGCAAACAGCTTATTGTGAAGCAGTTATTAAAGCAATTGAAAAAATGAAAGAAATTAACAAACAGAATAAAGCAATCATTGTATTAACTGATGGCTATAATAATCTATATAGAGACTCATCTAATTATCAAAAACTTTTAGATATTATTTCTTCTCCTACTTATGGAAGGCTTAAAATATATACAATCGGTTTAGGTTTAAGTAATAAGAAAGTGATAACAGATCCAAGTTTAACCGAACTAGAGCGCTTAGAAATTCGTCAAAAAGATTCATTGAAAATGGTTTCATTAATATCTTTTGGAAAATATTATGATGCAAACAATGCTAAAGCCATTGATAGTATATATAATGAAATAAAAATAGAAATTTCAGATGATGAATGCTGCACTATCAAAGTTGATTTTCAACAAGATTCCTCTAAAACAACTGAAGATACAATAACAATTTTCTATCCTATGGGTGATTCAATTTTAACAAAAGTGATTATTGTTAAACGTCTGGAAATAGATAAAAAAGATAAAGAAAAGGGCTTGATGAATTCTACTTCTCCAATCATCATACAAAAACCAATATTTGTTTCTGGTTATGATATTGCCTCTATTTCTTATGAACTAACACATTCCGCCTTTATCAAACTATATGTATTAGATGCTTCAGGAAAAAAGGTAATGAATACTCAGGAATTTAATCAAAAACCAGGTATATATAGTTCAAATATCGAGTTAAAAGGATTAAAGCCTGGTTTGTATGATATAGCCATCGAAGCAAATGGAAATATCATCAGAAAGAAAATTTTCAAAAAGAAATAATAATATTTATTAATAATACTTAGACATAGGGTAATAATATGTTTTATCATAGATATACAAAATTATTGGGATTAGTTTTTTTATTGTGTTTATCAGCAATAACAAATTATGCCCAGTTTCCAGAAACAATAAAAGTTAGTTCAAAGAACGACAAAACGTATCAAACAACTTCAGCAACTGATCCAAAGAAATTTTATAGAATTACAGTTACTGGAACATATCGAATGTGGTCAGACCAGTTAACAAATAATGCAGATGCTGTCTGTATATATGATATACCAAATACAGTGTATGGATCGAAATTATGGCCTTATAAAGATGTCTTTAATTCCAAAGGAGAAATAGTAGAGAGCATGCCTAATCCATTGTATTATTTTAAAAAAGATATTTATTGGGACAATAAAATGCTTGATAAATCTTTTGTAAAAGTAACACCATTTTTTGATTGTGGATTTAGATTTGAAGGACAACCTCTTGTCAAATCTGTAGATGATATCTCACATAGATATCAGGTTAATGATGTAAAAGGTAATGGGAATAAGTTCTCATTTAAAATTGTTGACTCAATATATATTTATGTATTAGAAAAAAAAGTAAGTGTTAATTCAGACAATGAAGGGGAATTAACAGTACTTGTTGAAGAAATAAAGCCTGGATTTAATATTTGCGATAGTATAGAAATGACCATGATTGATACTATCAAAAGAACGATACAAATTGGAGTTAACACTTCTATATTAATTGAAGACACAAATTCTGCAAATGGTGTCAAAAATGATATGGTTACGAATGATAATCGCCTTGCTGTATATGACAAAGGGATGTTTTATTGTCCAGATTCTGTAGTATGCAAAACAGGATCAAAAAGAAGCAATATTGCAGTTGCAATGATTTTCGATAGATCCGGAAGTATGGCCTATCCTATTTCAGAAAATGACTTAACATATAGAATAGATGCTGCTAAAAGAGCTGGTAATTTATTTGTTGATCAATTTAAACAGGGTGATTCTGCAACAATTATTTCATTTTCTGATACAGTAAGCACAGATCTTAATTGGACAACAAATACTAGTTTAATGAAAACTGCTATTAATCAATTAAATCCAGAAGGTTGGACTGCATTTAATGCTGCTTTAATTACAGGTATTGATGCTGTTAAAAATATTAATAATGCTAAAAAAGCAATTGTCATTTTAACCGATGGTGTTAATAATCGTCCTCCAGACAGCTTCTCTGTTTTTGCTGCTTTAGATGAAGTTAAAACATATAATATTCCTGTCTATATTATTGCCTTAGGTTTAGATTCATCGGAAGAAAGTAGAGAAGGTTTAAATTATCTTAAGGGAATAGCTTTCAGAACAAATGGTAAATTATTCAAAGTTGATTTTGCTGGAAAATTAGATTCTATCTATAGATCTTTGACATCAGAAATTACAAAAGATGAATGCTGTACTATTTATTATAATGCACCTCCTTGCGATATAAATGATAAACCTGGCACAATGCGTAAAATCACTATTTATTATCCATTTAATGGGAAATTATTAGCTAAAACCATAGAATACCCAGTAGATTCTTTGGGTTGTCGCCCAGTTTCAGTTGGTATTGATTTCGACAAAAATGACACTGAAAACACCGAAGATGCTTTTGCAGTATCAGATCCATATCCAAATCCAAGCAATGGAAATTCTTCATTAGAATATCAAGTACCTTATTATTCTAATGTATTGATTACAGTAAATGACAATATGGGTAGAACAATCATGACGGTATCACAGGGTATGAAAGAATTTGGTACATATTCATTAAATATTGATACTAGATCTTTGGCGCAGGGAATTTATCATGCTGTTATTTCTATAAATGGAATGAATGTCAGCAAAAAAATGGTGATAGCTAAATAAATATATAGGCCATGAATTATCATGGCCTATTTTTTTTTCAGGGTGAATAAAAAATGAAATCTAAATATGTACTGTATTGCTTGATATGTATATGCTGCTTTTTGCCTACTTTAATTACAGCACAAAAGTTAATATCAATTCAAGCCTTTCCTAAAGAGGCTGTACCGGGAACAATTATATCGATTACCAAAAACTCAGGGTGCTTCTTAGCAGATTTTAAAAATGTTGATTTTAAAAGTAAATATTCAATAAAATTTGACAATCAAACAATAGACATAATAACAGCAACTCATTGTCTAATAACATGCAAGGTACCAGAAAACACCAAACCAGGTGAGCATATTATTTCTTTAAACATCAATGATGGCGATTCAGGCTCAACAAAAATTATTGTTAAAGAAAACACAGATACAGATTCATATGCAAATGGCAATGAACCAGACCCAAAAAAGCAATATGGAGATTCTGTAGAAGCTGGGAAAAACCCAAAAGGAAAAGAAAGGGGTAGCGAAGTAAATAATCCATCAGGAGGTTATGGGAATGAGCCCAAAATAGAATGTAGTTTACTTCATAAAATTGATGGGAAGTTTACAGATTCAGTTTCTGGTGATAGAAAAGAATGGTCTGGAATCATGCATTTAAACGGACGTTTTTCAGAATTATATATGGATTATTGTGATGAAAAAGGAATCCTTTATTTATTAAATGATTGGTATTTAGCTACTGAAAATCCAGACACAACATGCTATAATCTCTTTACATTTTATACTGCAAATGGAGATGAAACTTGGAATATCAGGGTTTATCACAGTACATATAAAGGGACAGTTGTCTTTAGGAATAATGTAAATGTAACAAAAGACACTAATTATGTTATCGGTGGAAAAGCAGGCTTTCATTCATCTCCACTTCACAAACTTCCACATACCATTTATGAATTTGGGATTAAAGTAAAGCCAGGCAGATTTTTCTTCCCTGAATTATGTGATCCAGTTAGGCCAAATGGAGTAAGTACTGTATGTAATGATACCTCAACCTATGGTTTGATTGGAGATCCATCTTATTTTCATGGGGATTTATATAAGGGAGGAATGGTTCTAAAAGAAGATGGAAGATATATCCCAAGAGCTGGGGTTGCAGGGCTTGCTACAGAGCCGAATACATTTGGCGGAACATTGGGTGCACAATCAACATTTAGAATGATTGGATCTCCTTCGGAAACAATTTCTTGTATAGCTGCGCCACATACAATTGATGGCAACTTTACAGATTATCCAAAGCCAGAGCGTGAATGGTCTAAATCCAAACCAGCAATTGGCAGATGGTCTAATTTGTATGCTGATTACTGTAATGGAACATTATATATATTGAATGATTGGATATTAGGAATAGAAGAACCTGACATGCAAAATTGCTATAACCTTTTTGAATTATTTACAGGAAATGGCAAACAACATTGGGGAATATATGTGTATCATAGCGTGAAAAAAGGAATAAAAGTATTTCTTAATGGAAAAGATGTTTCTGGTGATACTCTATTAGTAAAGGGAGGAAAATTTGGTTTTGGTAAATCTCCATTGATGTCTGATAAAGTTCATACTATATATGAATTTGGAATTAAGGCAGATGAAGGCCCATGGAATTTAATGATGTGTGATCCAGGACCATCTAGCTTTTGTGACAATAGCGATGAATCTATACCTAGAAGAACATCGGGTTCACTAGGTTTTAGAAGAAGCATTTCTCCCTTTACTCAAGATTCTTTACAAGTACAATTATTTGATACTTCAAGAATAGTTCTTACAAGTACAAGTAATCCTCAAGATATTGGAGGCAGCAAATTTCATGCAACTATACAGTATGATCCCGCTTATTTCAGACCATTACAGGTATCAAAAAGTGATGAATCTAATGGTAAGAATATTTCCCCCAATTTAGTAATAACAGATTGGACTATAGTTTCACCAGGCACTTTGTCTATAAACGGCGAATGTATAAATGGGTATATGAATGCAGGTGATTTTTGTATGATAGACGGTGTTTTCTTATTTGGAAGGAAAGGTGAAACTAGTATTTCAGGCAGCATCGAATTTGGTAATAATGCAAGAATGATGCGATACACTTCAATTAAACCCATAAGAGTTGTATTTAAACAACCTATCATATATGGGGATTTAGATAAGGATATTACTGCAACATTAACTACAGCTAATAATTATACAACAGATATAATACATCTGGCACTTACTGTCCATAAGTCACAGAGAATAACATGTAAAATCTACGATGAAACTGGTAGAACAATAATGAGTAAAGGCCCAATAGACTATCTAATGGGAGAGCATACAATCGAATTTAAAACAGGTGATCATCAAAAAGGGGCATTTTATCTTATGATAATCACTGAAAATGGAACATTAACAATTCCATATATCAATAAAGAATAGTAGTGAAATCTGTATAAAAAAAGGGATGGATTATATGAATCCATCCCTTTTTACAGATGTGAGTAGTATATATATATATTACCACTTCATTAAGTTAACCTCATCCACATATACAGTTTGGCTAGATCTAAATAAAGAAAGTACAATAGCCAAACCAACAGCAGCTTCAGCGGCAGCAACTGCCATCACAAAAAATACGAACATTTGTCCTGAAGCATCACCTAAATAACTAGAAAAAGACACCAAAGTTAGATTTACTGCATTAAGCATCATTTCTATGCACATAAAGATAATAATAGCATTTCTTCGGGTGACTACACCAGCTGCCCCAATGACAAACATAATTGCAGATAAGGCTAGATAATATTCTAAAGGTATATTCTGAGGCATAAAGTATCCTAAATAATGTAGTATTCTTGATTATTTGTCGACAGTTCTTTTAGCAAGAATAATAGAGCCAACAACAGCAACTAATAATAATAAAGAGATCGCTTCAAAAGGAAAAATATACGTTGAATATAGAATATTTCCTATTTCAGCGGGCGAACCAATTTTTTCTGAAGCAGCAGATAACTGATTTTTACCAGTTGGATTACCTGTAAATGTTAATACTAATTGCATAATTAATGCAGCAGACATAGCAATTGTAATAGCAGTTCTTGGATTAAAATTTTCTCTCAAATTCTGCTCTTTACCTAGATTTAATAGCATTATAACAAACACTACTAATACCATAATGGCACCAGCATATACTAAAATTTGAACAGCAGCAAGAAACTGAGCATTCAATGTTAAGTATAAACCTGATAAAGCAAAGAAATGAAGAATGAGCGAAACAGCAGCAGAAACCGGATTACGTCTGGTTACTAGCAGAACGCCTGTAGCTATTGCAAGAATAGCCAATAATGAAAACATGATAACGTGTAAGCTCACGAGAGCCTCTTGTAATAGATTACAAAAATCGGAAGGCAAAAATAGTGAAATTTTCTGCAGTGTAAAACTTCAAATATGAACTGATAATAAATGAACTCGAAAAATTCTTACTGATTCGAAAGTGCACCTGCTACATATTCAACTAAAGATATCATTTTAGAATAATTCATTCGCTTTGGACCAATTAATCCAATAGATCCATTAGCACCAGAAATTGAATATGAACCAGAAACAAGACTATAATTTTTAAGCTTTTCCTCTCCAAGTTCATCGCCAATAATTACCTTTATTCCAGTATCAGATATTCCATCTTTTCTATCTAATAAATGTATAATGATATCTTCACTTTCAACTAATTCAATAATGCCTCTCACATGCTCAGGATTATCAAACTCTGGATGCTTAAGCAAATTCTGTGCGCCTGCTATATGAACTTTTTCTTCATTAGCTTGATGGGGCTTAAATAAAACATCAACAGATTCTACAAAAAGACGGAATAATGAGCTATGTAAAAAATTACTGTGTTCTTGTAAAATGGAAACAAAATTCAATCGAATATAGCGTAAACTTTTACCACTAATTTTACTATTTATAAAGGTAGAAACTATGTCCAAAGGTGCTGATTGAATGTCTATGTCAGTTTCTAATGTAACTGTTCTTACTAATTTCGACTCTAGTTCTACTACAACCAATAATCTTTGCGAAGATAATGGCATTAATTGAATTTGCCTTACTATGATATCAGCAAGATTAGGTAATTCTACAATTGCTAAATAATGTGACAAAGAACCCAATATTCTTGAAGCATCCTTTAAGGCTCCTTCATATGGATGTGCTAGTAAATGTGTATCCACTACAATTTGCTCGGATTCAGAGATATGCTCTATATTCATCAAAGAATCTACATATAATCTATACCCTTTATCAGTGGGAACTCTGCCTGCAGATGTATGTGGATGACTAATAAACTCCATCTCTTCTAAATCAGCCATTACATTTCTTATCGTTGCTGGACTAAGTTTACATTCTTCAACATATTTAGACAGAAATCTAGATCCAACCGGTGAAGCCGTAAGAATATATGCCTGAACGATAGACCTAAGAATAAACTTTTCTCTGTCTGTTAGCTCACGATCATTATGCTTTCTGAATGAATAATTGATTGACATACAACACAATAAATGATATGAAATGGCATAGTTAATAAACCAATAAGATAGGCTAATGCAAATTCGTAAATCAATACTTACTAAACAATAAATTGTCAAGGTTTTTTTAGTAAAAAACCAATATTCATGCTAATTATGAACTAAATTTTGAATGTGACCGATGTCCACGTAAATTTGCTGATATCTATATACCTTTTTTACATTATTTGGGTTATCATGACAGAGTTTTTACCAAAATCTGAAATTGCTTTAATTAAAGCTTTAGCAGAAAAAAAAGAAAGGGAAATTCAAGGTAGATTTATTGCCGAAGGAAAGAAATTATGTTTAGAAGCATTACATAATTCTATGGACATTGAATATGCTGTAATGGTTCAGAATCCTAATGAAGAAGTATTAGCTGTAGCTGCAACTTTATATCATCACGGTGTAAATGTCTATACAGTTGGTGATGCAGTGTTTGAACGTATATCAAACACACAAAATCCTCAAGGAATTTTATGTATTATCAATAAAGTTGAAACAAATAGTCAAACACCAACTGAATGCTTCCTTGCATTTGACTCTATTGCAGACCCAGGAAATTTAGGCACCATTATTCGTACTGCTGATTGGTTTGGTATTCATACATTTGTTCTTGGTGGAACTACTGCAGATCCATATAATCCCAAAGTATTAAGAGCATCTATGGGTTCAGTTTTTCGCTCTAATTTTATAATTACTTCGCACTTAGAAGTATATCTTGATGCTTTAAAAGAAAAAAATAATTCATTAGAATTATATGGCATGACTTTAGAGGAAGCTCATTCCCTATCTTCAATTACACATTCTGCACATCAATGGGGTCTTATCGTTGGAAGCGAAGCACATGGTATTTCTGAAGAAGTTCAATCTTGTATTACTACAAAGATTCATATTCCAGGACATGGACTTGCAGAATCTCTAAATGTAGGTATCGCATCTGGAATAGCTCTCTATCATTTTTCTTTATTAACTTCACAATGAAGTATCGTTTACATATAAAATACTGTTATGGAAGAATCTCGACAAAGAACAAAAATAATAATAGCTCAAAATAAAAAAGCTAGACATGATTACGAGGTAATTTATACCGTAGAAGCTGGTATTATGCTTACTGGAACTGAAGTAAAGGCATTAAGACAAAATCAATGCAATCTTCAAGATAGTTATGCTGCCTTTCCTTCTAAACATGATGATACTCTCTATCTTCTTGGTGCACATATTAGCCCATATGATTTTGGCAATAGAGAAAATCATGAACCCAGAAGAACAAGAAAATTATTATTGCATAAAAAAGAATTAGAACGCTTAAAACAAGCAGTTCATGAAAAAGGCTTAACGATAGTTGCATTATCACTGTATTTTTTAGGACCCTATGTTAAAGTTGAATTAGCAGTTGTAAGAGGTAAAAAATTACACGATAAAAGAGAAGACAGTAAAAGAAAAGATATAGAAAGAGAAATACGTCGCGGAGATGAATAAAAAAAGGCTGATCATAGAAATATGATCAGCCTTTAATAGTTTATTAACTGTTATCAATTTATCGATGAGTTAATGTCTTCTTTAAAACATCTAAAGCAGCCCGTACTTTTACATCATGACATAGATAATTATCAATTGTTTGGCAAGAATGCAATACAGTTGTATGATCTCTTCCACCAAAATGGATTCCTATTCCCTTTAACGATGTTCCAATGAGACTTTTTGCCAAATACATAGACATCTGGCGGGCAATCACAATTTCATGCTTTCTGGTTTTTCCAGACAGTAATTCTACTGGTACCTGATAATAGGATGCTACTTCTAATGCTATTTCATGAATCGATAATTGCTGCTTAGATATTCCTGCTATTCCTCTTACTACTTCTTTAGCTAAATCCAATCCTATTTCTCTGCTATCCAAAGAAATTTTAGCCATTAACTTAATAAGTGCACCTTCTAATTCACGTACATTACCAGTTATATTTCTTGCTATATACTCTGCAACATCACTTGGAATTTCAAATCCTTCATCCTGTGATTTCTTTTGAATAATTGCCATACGCATTTCAAAATCAGGTGCTTGTATATCTGCTGTCAGCCCCCATTGAAATCTAGATATTAATCTTGCATCTAAATCAAGCAAATCTTTTGGTGGTTTATCGCTTGTTAAAACAAGTTGTTTACCAGCTTGATGTAAAGCATTAAAAGTATGGAAAAAATGATCTTGCGTCTTTTCCTTACCACCTAAGAATTGAATATCATCGATAATTAATACATCGATACTACGATAAAAATTGGTAAACTCATTTACTTTATTATTCTGAATTGCTTGTACATACTCTATTGTAAATCGTTCACTATTTGTATATAAAACCTTTGCAGATGGATTCTTTTGTAATAAGTGATTTCCTATTGCTTGGGCAATATGGGTTTTCCCTAAACCAGTACCACCATAAATAAACAGTGGGTTAAATCTTGTTTTGCCAGGATTCTCTGCAACTGCATATGCTGCAGATGCAGCTAATTGATTGCTTTCACCACGAATAAAATTCTCAAAAACATATCGCTGATTCAATGAAGATAAAAATTCATGTGAATCAGAAATTACTGCATGAGTATTTCCACTAAATGGTAAAGCAGGTTGACTTGCCGAAGCCGGAGTGTTCTTAAAGGCTGGTAAACGAATAGTTCTGTCTTCTAATGAAGAATCACCCTTGCGTACTACTACCTCATATTGCAATTGCGAGTTTTCACCAGCTACATGATTGAGTGATTTTCTAAGTAAATCATTATAGTGCTCCTCTAACCATTCTACAAAAAATTGGCTAGGAACTTCTACGGTTAATAATAGATTAGACCAAGACAAAGGTTTAATTAGTTCAAACCACGTTCTATAAACCTGCGAAGACACATTATCTTTAATGATAGTGCAAATCTGATTCCAAAGATATAATGCGTCCCCAGAAGATATATCTATGTCTATATTCTGTGGATGTGATATATGTAATTGTTGCTCAGCATTTTTTTCAATTACCGATCGTTGATCAGAAGTATCAGAAGATGCAGACGGAAAAAGTACTATGGTATCTCGTTTTCTTGCCAAGAGGATACTCCTTTCCAAAATGGCATAACATTCATCTATAGTGTACTATATGCTTCAAATTCAAATTTTATACTGTTAGTATCAAATTAGGCACACAAAGAATCCTGCAAATATTGCGTATTGAGTCTTAATTAATAGAAGATTTGATTATTCTCAAACCTGATTTAAACATTATGAATAATGCTTGGATACATCAAAGATAGGCATTGGGAATTGCCATATCTAATACCTGAATAGTGCAAAAAACTGAGGGGAATCAGTATAATAAAAGATATACGTTCAACATTGAGAATATAAAGAATTTACATATGAACTATATTTCTTAAGCCCTGCAAAACCGGGATGCAAAAATGAAGAATTTTACACTAAGAATGCAAGAAGAATATTTTATTTTTTTAAATAAATTTCTTGTTTTTTAGACATACTTTGTAATTACATGATTTTAAGCGGTTTCTACAAAATGACTTGTCTTACTAACCGCATAAATACTTAAACTTACTTTTTATTACTTATAATATATGCTTGTAAAGCAAGGTTTTATGCGGTATTTGGAGAATATGACAAAAGGACACCCTAAAATTTAGCATTCATATTGCAATAGTATAAGAATGTACTTTCGTTGGCATTCACTTGGGATTATGTTAACTTTGTTCTGTGTTTTATTATGGTTTAGAATATTCAAAAATATCCTTGATTTGAATGATAGATTTATCAAACAAATTTGATGAATGTAATTGAATAAGTATGACTTCTTTTATTACCTATACATTGTTTTTATGAATAGTGATACGACCGAAAATCAGGTCGAAATGAGTTTTTTTGATCATTTAGATGAATTAAGAAAAAGAATTTTCTGGGCAGTAATTGGATTAATTATTGGCTGTATCATTTGTGGTATTTATGTTAATGAGTTGATGGATTGGATTTTACTAAGGCCAGCAGCAACTGTTAATATGGAATTGCAAAATTTACGTCCATTTGGACAAGCATTTTTATTCTTCAAAGTAATAATAATGGCTGGCATTATTGTATCAATGCCATTTTCTTTATATCAATTATGGAAATTTATTGAGCCTGGTTTATATGAAAAAGAAAGATCTTGGGCAGGGAAAATCACTTTTTTCACTTCAATTTGCTTTTTATCTGGCGTAGTATTCTCTTATTTTATTATGATACCTGTCATGCTGTCTTTTTCAGCTAGTTTTGGGTCTCAATTTATAAAAAACAGCATTGATGTTACAGAGTATTTCAGTTTTATTACGACAACATTATTATCTGCGGGACTTATTTTTGAATTGCCAATGATCGCATATATCCTCTCCAGCATTGGTATTTTATCTCCTCAAATATTAAGAAAGTATCGAAGGCACTCTATTATAGCAATTCTTGTTATAGCAGCAGCTTTAACACCAAGTACAGATCCAATAAGCCAATTGGTATTTGCAGGCCCACTTTATATACTTTATGAAATAAGTATTTTGGTAACTGTTTTTGCAAGAAAGCCTAAAAAAAACGGCATCTAAAGTTTCGTACTTTTTGAATCAAATAAACATATACTATGTCTTTAAGCGAAATAAGCAAACCTATTCAACATCATTTAGATGCATTTAACCCCTATTTTAGGGAGCAAATGCGAAGCAAAGTACCGCTTTTGGATTTAGTTATCCGATATATACTTCGCCAAAGGGGTAAGAAAGTTCGTCCAACATTGGTTTTTTTAGCTGCAGAAATAAGTGGTGGTGTGAACCCTAGAACTTTTACAGGGGCCGCTATGGTGGAGCTTTTACATACTGCAACCCTGGTTCATGATGATGTTGTAGATGAAGCAAATACTCGCAGAGGATTTCCATCTGTTAATGCAATTTGGAAAAATAAGGCATCGGTATTGGTTGGTGATTTTCTTTTATCGAAAGGACTTTTAATTGCTGTAGAAAGAGATGAATTTAGTTTCTTAAAATCTACTAGTATTGCTGTAAAAAGAATGAGTGAAGGCGAATTATTGCAAATGCAAAAAAGTCGTCAGCTTAATATTGATGAAGCTACTTATTTCAAAATTATTAGTGACAAAACAGCATCACTTTTATCAACTTGCTGCGAAATTGGCGCAAGAAGTGCAAGTAATAATGAAGAAATATGTACTTCTATGGCTCGATTTGGCGAGTTAATGGGCCTTGCATTTCAGATTCGAGATGATTTACTTGATTATGTTAGCCGAACTAATCTAATTGGGAAACCTTATGGAAATGATTTAAAAGAAAGAAAAATCACTTTGCCACTTATTCATGCACTTAATAATGCTGATAAAAAAACTTCTAAAGAGATTATTTCACTGATAAAAAGGGGTAAGTTGGAGAATAAAGATATCATCTATATTATGGAATTTGTAAGAAACCATAATGGTATAGAATATGCTCAATTAAAATCTGAAGAATTAGTCGCAGAGGCTTTATTAATCTTAGATCAATTTGCAGTCTCTCCGTATAAACAAGCTCTTAAAACATTTGCCCATTTTGTAATAGAACGTAAATCTTAGACATTAACATCATTGAGTTTTAACGCTACTTTATACTGTTGATATGGTTTTTGAGAAGCTATATCCATAATAGCAGAAATAAATGCTTTACTTCCTATTTTATTCTCAAAACTTATACTACTTATTACTCTTTCCTGATGTTTACCTTTTGGGTATATCCAATTCATAGCTTCTTTCCCTTTTTGAAATAGCAATTCATTTTGCTTCTTTTTAGAAGAGACTACCTTTTTTCTCATAATATCAATTTGTTTTTCGATAGCATGTTCAGCAGCTGCTACACTACCAATCAGATTCTTATCAATTCCTTCAACATATTGATTAAGCCTTTCGATATGTTCTGCAATACTACTATGTATAGAATCAAACAATAAAGATTCTTGATCATCCGAAAAAAATCTTGTCATAAGTGCATGTTCTATATCATTCCATGATTTCATAAAAAATGTAGAATTAAGAGAAGTTTTTTCAAAATATCGTTCTAGTGAAGGAGTAATACAATATACACTATGACGTGGCAAAATTGCAGATCGTTCTATTCCAAATTCCTTATATACTGGATCTAATTGGGCCATATAACCCGCCTCTCCTGGGCCAACAATAGTTGCTATAACTGGTAGAATTGCATCTTGTACAATTGGCCTTAATAATACAGAAGGAGAACATGAATCTTTATGAACAAACAGATAGTTCTGCAATTCATCTATAGTTAAACACACATCACCAATATCAACTTCATTTTTCGATTGATTTGGCATATGAATCTTCATGCGATTATTATCTTTATGGAAAAATACATTTATCTCAGAAGCATTTGCTTGTGGATCAATTCCATATTCTTTTAAAACAGCATTTTGATGTTCAACAATAGTTTTTAGATGTCTAGGATGCTTACATTCATGAGAAATAATATCAGCAAAAATCCCGGTTTTTCTAGCTTCAGAAGCAGAAAAAAATAATATTCCATAATGTCCTAATCGATTATGCATAAAAGAAACGAATGCAGATGTCCAACCTATACCGCTTTTATATATAGATCGCAACTCCTGCATTAAGTCATCTTTATATAATGAATCAGGTAATGTTTGGGATATCTGGTCAAGAATTTCATCGATACTAGTATCAATATGCAAATCCGCTACGGCTTGATGATTATTAGACAATATCTGATGTGATATTGCTATATCTTGAATACTATGATCAGTATGTAAAATGCCTATAGATCCTGCCTCCAGAGCATCATGATCATTATCTTCAATCCAAAACATAGGAATAATTCTACATGCATCTTCAGAATACTGTTTAGCAGCAGAGATTGCTGAACATGCTTTAAGAATTGAATATAAAGGCCCACCCAAAAAGCCGACTTGTTGTCCGGTAATTATGATCCCTGCTTTTTTTTGTTCTAATAATAACAAATTATGCTGCTGAAGTTCAGTTAACTCAACATGATGCATTGTTTTATGGATTATTTCTACAATATAATCAGCATACTTTTGATTGTTAATAATTGCATTCCGCCAGTCAATATCATCTAACTTTTTATTAGATGAAAACACTTGAGAAGCAATATCAGAATCAGAGCATAATTCAGAAAAGATTTTACTAAAACCAGGAATATCAGAATATGAAAGCATAAAAAACCTAATTACAGTGGCTGATCTATATACTGATTAAGAACTGAAGACTTCTCAGCTTGATCATTACGAGAAAATTGCATCATATTCTCTATGTATTTGGCAAGAATATCAAACTCTATATTTACTGTCATATGAACTTTCAATAATCCAATTGTAGTATTAGAAAGCGTGTGAGGAATAATCGCAGACATAAAACTATTATTGTTAACTCTAGCTACAGTTAAACTAACTCCATTTATACATACCGAACCTACTGGAACAATATACTTTTGATATTGAGCCGGAAATTCTATCCATAATTGCCAACCACCACCATCAACAATTGAGACATTTGCAACTTTGGCAATACAATCTACATGTCCTTGTACGATATGTCCGCCTAATCTTCCACCTATTTTCATAGCTCTTTCAAGATTTATACTATCACCTGCCTTTAAGGAACCCAATGTTGTTTTTAATAATGTTTCTTGAACGCTATCAACTTCAAAATCATGAGAAGTACATTTTACAACAGTTTGGCATGCACCATTTACAGAAATAGAATCATCAACAGAAATATCTTGAAGAACTTTTTGAGCTTTTATTCTTATACGACGTGAAGTGCCTCGTATCTCAGTACTAATAATTGTACCTGTTTCTTCGATAAGGCCTGTAAACATAGATATAATCTTCTTTAATTATGAAATGCTTTACTGTAAAAATCTAACTTTTACCTATCAAATGCTAACATTCAGCTATCGAATTTTAGTTAAGGAATTTGCATTCTTATACCACAATAAATAGTTCTATTATCTAAAGGACCCCACACAAGTGATGCATCAAAATATTCACTTTGGGGATTCATACCATCTATAACAACCTTAGATTGCAAAGTATTTGTGATATTTTCAATTCCTGCATATACATCTATAGTTGATGATCTCCATGTACATTGAATGGAAAATCTACTGAAATCTGGATAAGAATCTGAAAATCTTAGATAATCTGGATTATCTTTTGTTGGTGAAATACGTCCTGAACTATTCCAAACTGCGGTAAAATCAACTTGAAAAGCATTATCAAAGAAATTTTGTGAAAGTGTAGATAATACTCTATGCGGACTAAGCATTGCTTTTCTTTGTTGTTTAGCATTTGTTGTTAACCAAACATCATTATATCGCCAAGCCAATGTTAACGATGAATTTTGCCAAGGGCTACATTCAATTTGAAGCATAGCACTTTGTGCATAAGACGTACTATCATTTACCACAGCAATAATTCTTGCACTTCTGTCAAAATCTGTTATTACTTGATTTGAAAATTGAGTTCTATATACTTCTGCATCAAGTGTAATAGGCATTGTAAAAAAGGATGTAGTATATGTAATAGAACCACCATAATTCCAAGCTTTCTCTGGATGTAATACAGAATCAATTGCAACTATTCTATTACTTACAAAAGCGGAAAGATTATCTGTAATTGGATTAGAAACTCGCATGCCTGAGCCAGCAGAAGCACGTAATTGTAGCTGTTCGTCAATACTATATTTTACATGGATACGAGGAGTAATAATCATTCCATAAAGATTATGATAATCTGCTCTTAATCCTGTAACCAAACTAAATGATGAATGAGGGCTAAATGTATTTTCTGCAAATATACCTGGCACATATTCTGTTCTCAATCTATCTGAATTCATAAATTGTTCGGTATAATTATCATATAAAAAACTAATACCATAACGCAAAGTATGATCCTCAAAATCTTGGACAGCTATTCCTTTCACTATAAAGCTTTGTTCATCTCCATTGTATTTTTTTTGTCCAATAGTAGATAGCATAGAATGCACAGAACCAGAAATTTGAAAAGCAATAGACTTTGCAAATGAATAATCTAACTCCATAAATCCAAGCTTAGAAAAGAACTCACCTCTTTGTGTAGAAGTTTCAGACATAAACAAAGTATCTGAATTATGAACAGCATTAGAATGTTGCCCTGTCATGCCACCTTTATAATTATCTAATAATCCCTTAACAAAAAACTGGAATTCTGTATTTGCAGTGCTATGTTCAATTTTACAAGCAATATTACCCTGCTTAAATAATGGCATATCAATATAACCATCTTGATTTCCATCTATTTCATGATTAAATATTCTGCCATGAGTCATTAATAGAAAATCCCATCCTTTTGCAATTTCTGAAGCAGAAGCAATATTAACTTCATAGCGTTGCATTTGATTTATATAAGCATTTACAAATAAAGAAGGACTATTAAAAGGCTTGATATATTCAATATTTATTTGCCCTGCTATACCCTCATATCCATTTAATACAGATGCAGCGCCTTTAGAAATACTGATTGACTCCAAAAATGCACCTGGCACATAATCCATAGCAAAAGGCAAAGCTAGGCCTCTAAAACCTGGTACTGCTTCTTGTAATTGTTGGGTATACATACCACGTAAACCCAATAATTGAATATATTTAGAACCTGTAGCTGCATCACTATACGATACTTCTACAGAAGGGCTTCTTTCGAAAGATTCTGCTAAGGAACAGCAAGCAGATTCCCTTAATTTTGCAGATGAAATTCTTTCGGTTCTAATTTCTGCTTTGGTAATTGTTGATAATGATTTATCCTCAACTATTATATTCTCAAGCACTAAATCTTGTTTTAATAATACTTGAATAGTATCAGAATCTTTAGTGATGAGAACTGTGTCTTTTTTATATCCAATTAATGATACGATGAGCAATGAATCATTTTCTCTCTTTTTAAGACTAATCATTCCATCTATATCACTAATCATACCTTTACTAGAACCAATCCAATAAGCCGAAGCATTCTGCAAAGGTTTTTGTCCATTATCTATATCAAAAACATATATAATTAATGTTTGTGCATGCACATGTATACAATGAAGTATAGTTCCTAAAACTATACATATAATCATTCTATATGTGCGATTATTACAAATACTTTTCATGTAATTCATCCTTATATGTGAAGAAAAATCTGCACTACATGGCAGATAAGACTGTCCCTATTCGAAAAGATGAATTGAAATTAAATGAGCAGCACGCACAATAATGATTGTGTTCGTAAAAGCGGAGGTGGAGTTTTCGGTAAATGATGAAAATCAAATAAGTATTTTGAGTTTATATTCGAATATGTAGATAATACAGAAGAATATGATAAAGTGCAATAAGTAGTGATTCCCCTTAGTAAATCTGATGTATGTGTTAGAACAGTAACTTGATCAGATTTAAGAAATAATGTAAGGTTGGAACAGCAATCTAGAGTAGAAATAGATAATTGGGACTCTGAATGATCATCACAGCAAGATTCAGCAAACCTATTAAACAAAGAATTAGATTCAGGTTCGCCACAACAAAAATGAATTACTATGTGTACCTGACTGATTCCAGCAAGCACACAAAATAATAGATTCAATATAAGTAGTTTTTTTAGCACAATTATTCTTCTACACTAGTATCTTCAGATTCTTGTTCTTGCTTGTGATATTGTCCATGAGATTGATATTCAGAAACACGTTTATCACGTCTAGACTTTGCCAAAGCCCTTAAATCTACAACTCTATCAGCTTCATCAACAATTTCTGTACCTAACATAGTTTCTAGAACATCTTCCATAGTAATCAATCCCTCAATTCCCCCATATTCATCAACCACTACAAACAGATGTTGTCTACGTTGTAAAAATTGTTCTAATGTTTTTTCTAAAGAAGCATTATCAGGAATATAATATACTTCGCGAACTAATTTATCTAATGTTCTACTTCTGCGTCCATCTAAAGCAGCCCTTAAAACATCTTTTGTTAAAGCATATCCAATAACACCATCTATAGAATCACCTTCCCACACTGGAAATCTAGAATACATTAACAATTCCGGCATCATAGCAACTTCTGCAACAGTTTTATCTGATGTGCAGCTAAAAACTACAGATCTTGGTGTCATTATATCTGCTACCCGAATTTCACTGAAATTCATGATGCTTTTAAAAATCCGATATTCACCATCATCTAATGTTCCTTCTTCACGGGCAGTATCTACCAATGCATCAAATTCTTCTCTTTGCTCTGAACCAGAAGGTGGCGGATTAAGTATTTCAGCAAATCGTACTATCAATAAAGTAATAGGAAATAATAAAGCACTTGAAAATTTAACAATATAAAAAGTAAAGCCAGTAAGCTTTTCGGCTGATCTTTCTCCTATAGCAGAACCAATTGTCTTTAAAAGGACAACAAACATCAAAGCAAAAAACAAAGAAGAAATTTCGGAAAGAAATGGAATTGATGTTTTGCTTGTAATCGTAAAAATCAATGAACCTATCCCCAATAATAAAAAAGCATCTGTTATAAGCAAAGTCATCCTAACAGTTGCAGACTTTGTAGACCTTAAAGAAATTAAATATTTTGCCCTTTCTGGCTTAATAGCTTCATATGCATCTAAAAAAGCAGGTGATAATTCGGATAATGATGACCTTATTAATGCATTTATCGTTATAAAAACGAATAAAAAAATTAGAATTGCTATTGATAATAGCATATAGTTTAAACCTATGAAATAATGAAGGATTCTTCATTTATTCCAATCAGTTCCAATTGTGAATAATATTTTAGTAAAACACTATCTATGTTACTCTAAAGCAAATCTAATCAAAAAGTAATCCACTTCTTTTACTTTCTTTGTTAATTGTACATTCAATATTTAATTTCAAATTTTTATAAATTAAATTTGGATTTTCATAAAATTACCATAGTTTTGGATTCCGCTTTTTGAGCGGGCTCGTAGCTCAGTTGGGAGAGCGCTTGAATGGCATTCACGAGGTCAGGGGTTCGATTCCCCTCGAGTCCACACTAAATTGCACATAATTTTTGTCCGGGATCGTAGCTCAGCTGGTTAGAGCGCTGCCCTGTCAAGGCAGAGGTCGCGAGTTCAAGTCTCGTCGGTCCCGCAATCAAACCTGCTTCTTTCTAAAAGATGCAGGTTTTTTTATGTACGATACATTATGATTTGAATTACTTCATAGACTAATTTTAGACAATTACTTCGTTTGTGCATACCCATTTGATTGATTTTATTAATTTGTGCGCATATATTTAAAGAAACTTTTTCATATGGATAGATAATGATTGTACCTTTTATCGTATCAGGCAAAAGACTATTACTAATATCAATATTCTTTTTTGCTTATAGTTCATTTCTTTTATATGCTCAACCATTTGAACAAAGCCGAAAAATTGATGGTTTAAGAAATAAAGACATACAGTATATAGCTTTACATCAGTGTACTGTTATTACTGAACCCGGGAAGATTCTTCAGAATGCAACTATTATTATTCATAATAGAAAAATAGAGTCTATTGGCATTGGAATTCCAATTCCTAGCGGAGCAACTATCAAGAATATGAAGGGTGCATGGATATATCCTGGGTTTATCGAATCCTATTCTAATGCAGGAATGAATGCATCTCCATCTAAAAGAAATACTGAAGACGAAGATGAATTAGAAAAACAAGGATCCCTCAATCATGGTGCATATTATTGGAATGAAGCCATAAAGCCAGAATTCAGAGCGGCTTCCTTTGTTGGCATAGATGATAAAACTGCAACAGAAATGCATAAAAATGGATTTACAATGGCTCATGTGAATTCTATGGATGGCATTATGCGTGGAAGCTCAGCGATAGTGCTAGCTAAAAGTGGTGCTGCATCAGATATTACCGTAAAATCTGATATTAGCCAATGGTTATCATTTAGAAAAGGTAATTCTAGAAATGCTTATCCCAGTTCTTTGATGGGAAGTATAGCATTAATAAGACAAGCCTTTTACGATGCTCAATGGTATGGCCAAACAAAAAAACAAGGCATCGAAATCAACCTTTCATTAGAATCTTTAGCAAATGTTCTTAGCAAAAAAGCACCTATTGTATTCGAAGCCGGTAATGAACATGGAATGTTGAGAGCATCAAAGATTGCAAATGAATTTGGATTGCAATGTATTTATTTCGGAAGTGGTAAAGAATATCGAAGGCTAAGCTCAATTCAATCAGTAAAACCAACTATTATTTTACCAATAAATTTCCCTGCAGTTCCAGATGTTAGCACTTTGCAAAATGCAGCGGCTGTTACTTTGTCTGATTTAAAATCTTGGGATGCTGCACCAGCAAATCCCGCAATATTGGATTCAGTGTCTATCCCATTTTGTTTAACTGCATATGGCTTAAAAGATAAATCAGCCTTTTTAAAGAATATTCGTAAAGCTATTAAATATGGCTTGAAAAGCGAATCTGCTTTAGCTGCTTTAACAACTGTCCCAGCAAAACTTTGGGGAATTCAGGATATTGCAGGTACAATAAGTCCGGGGAAAATGGCTAATCTTATTATTGCCGATGATAATATTTTTGAAAAAGGGACAATTCGCTCTGTATATACAGCCGGCGAAGAAGATATTATTAGTCCTTTTATCGAAAATGATATACGAGGCTATTGGAGGCTTATCGCAGAATCTATGCCTGTAATTAAGTTTACAATAAATGGAAAAGCTGAATCTCCAGAATGCTCTGCAAGTAAAGATTCTCTAAAGATACCTGTCAAATTCTCTAATTCTGGTAAAAATGTTCAGTTTAGTTTTAATGGTGATTCACTACATATCCCAGGTCTTGTTCGTTTTAGCGGCATTATGGATTCCTTAAATGCTCGTGGAACCGCTTTATTACCTACAGGTAGAGAAATAGGTTGGACAGCAGTTAGGGATAGTTCTTATGCAGAAAAAAAATCAGAAGAAAAAGACAATGCACTATTAAAGCCGTCCTTTCCAATTATGAGCCCAGATGAACCATTTGGTTTTTTAGTAAAACCCCAGCAAAAAACAGTACTATTTAGAAATGCTACTATATGGACTGCTGCAAAAGATGGAATTTTAAAGAATAGTGATATCTTGATAAGCGAAGGAAAAATTGTTAACATAGGTAAAGATTTACCACAAAAAGCAGATACAATTATTGATGCTACAGATAAGCATATTTCTCCTGGTATCATAGATGAACATTCTCATATTGCCATTGAATCAGGTGTAAACGAAGGCACTCATGCAATTACCGCAGAAGTTCATATCGGAGATGTTTTACAACCTGATGATATCAATATATATCGTCAATTAGCCGGTGGGGTTACCGCAAGCCATCTATTACATGGTTCTGCAAATCCGATTGGCGGACAACTTCAATTGATAAAATTACGTTGGGGAGAAGACGCAGATAATTTAAAAATGAATTTTCCTGGCACTATTAAATTTGCATTGGGTGAAAACGTTAAACAAGCTAATTGGGGAGATAAATTCTCTTCTCGTTACCCTCAAACCCGTATGGGTGTAGAAGAAATTATGCGTGATGGCTTTAGAGCAGCCCTGGAATATGAAAAATCATGGGGTGATTTTAATGCAAATCCTGGGATAAAAATTGCCCCTAGAAAAGACATACAATTAGAAATTTTGCTAGAAATCATTCGCTCTAAACGTTTTATTCATTGCCATTCCTATGTTCAAAGTGAAATTCTTATGCTCATCAGATTAGCAGAGGAATTCAAATTTAAAATAAATACCTTTACACATATTTTAGAAGGGTATAAAGTAGCAAAGGAAATGTCTGAACATGGAGTTGGAGGTTCTAGCTTTTCCGATTGGTGGGCTTATAAATTTGAAGTTTTTGATGCTATTCCTCAAAATTCAGGAATTATGCATGAACAAGGTGTTACTGTAGCAATCAATTCTGATGATGCAGAAATGGCCAGAAGATTAAATCAAGAAGCTGGAAAATCTGTTAAGTATGGAAATGTTTCAGAAGAAGAAGCTATTAAATTTGTGACGATCAATCCGGCAAAGCTTCTTAAAGTTGATAATTCTATCGGTTCACTTGAAATTGGTAAAGATGCCGATTTAGTTGTGTGGAGCGCAAATCCTTTGTCTAATTTTTCTAAGCCAGAACAAACATATATTGATGGTAAATGTTATTTCGATAGAAAAACAGATGAACTCTTAAGAAAAAGAGATGCTGCAATGAGAGCTTCCCTAGAACAAAAAGCTATTGAATTTGCAAATAATGGTGAATCTACTCATATCAAAACTGGTTCTAAAAAGCATCTTTATGATTGCGAAGATATCTTTGACGAGGTTGCGGGTTCTGAAGAATAAAATAAATGAGATAATTGAGAAACCGTTCTGAATCTAGTATTCGAACGGTTTTTTTATTTTAGCAACAGTTTCAGGGGAACATTATGAAAGCAATTACTATATATCCAGCAACAAAGCTAATGATTGCCATTATCTTTGGTATTGCAGTTTGCCATGCTGGAAACTATAGCATTCACTCTTATACTTTTTTGATCTTTAGTTTCATTTTTATACTAAGTGGAATTTCTAAGGTATCAAGAAATTACAGTTATTGGATAGCCGCAATATTTTTGGGGATGTGGATTGGCCAAAGATCCAATGAAATTGAAATCCATTCTCAAAAAAGAATTATTCCAAGGATGGATGCAACTATAAAGGGCGAGATCGTCTCTATAGTTCAAAAAGATAGCTCTTTTGCTATATATATTATAAAAGGATGGATAGATACCAAGCAATTACCAAGGATAGAATCATGTAGAATTCTTTTAACAATTGGGGAAGCAAAACAAGCAAAAAACCTTTCTGTTGGATCGATTATATGGAGTACTGCCAAAGTTTCTTTGCCAGAACACATTCAATTACCTGGTCTATTTAACCAAGCTTCTTATTGCAAAGCACTTGATATTCAATTTTGTGCTTCTGCACAATCAAGAAACACGGCCATTTTAGAGAGAAAGAATACCTTGTATTCTTATGCTTACTATAGTTCACAATATATACAATCAATAATTGTTTCATTATATCCACAATCAACAGAAAACATAGTTATAGGCTTATTATTAGGTGAAACCAAAGGTATAAGCAAAGAGTTAAAAAAAGCATATACAATGGCAGGAACTGCCCATATATTATCAGTTAGTGGCTTTCATGCAGGCATCATTGCTTTTGGATTAACATTAGTGTTAGGATTTATCAATAAAGGATGGATACGATTTATAGTCTTTACTGTATGTCTTTCAATATTTTTATTGATTACAGGAATGGACCCACCCGCAATTAGAGCCGGCATCATGTCTTTTATGTCAATGTCAATTCAATTATCAGGAAGAAAACAATATTCTATCAATACGCTATGTGCTGTAATTATAGTAATGTTAATATTAGACCCCTCTTTATTGCACTCGGCAGGCTTTTTTATGTCGATTTGTGCAATGATTGGCTTATTAATTTTTTCGCCTAGTATAAAAAAACAGATCATAGAACTTGGCTTACAAAAATTTCTACCTCCATGGATGATAGATGCAATTTCTGTCTCTTTTTCTGCATCAATAATAATGGCACCAATCATTGGCTATTATTTTGAATCGATTTCAATAATTAGTCCTATCGCAAATATCCTTTTATTACCTGCAATAAGTTTGGCTATGATTTGGAGTATTTTTGCGATTCTATTGAACCCCATAAATCAAGGTATTTCTATACTATATGTATTACCATCACATTATGTACTGAATTCTATCAATTCTGTTCATCTATGGATTTCTGAATGTTCATGGATTGAATTTCGATCTCACTATGCCTGGATATATGGACTAGTAATATGTTCAATAAGCATGTATATTGTTAACTGTAAGAATAGAACAGTTTTTTTCTTAAGAGTTATAAGTTCAATTATTGTTTTTTGTGGAATCCACTCATATATACAAATACAAGAAATTCAGGATAAGAAAGATATTTCTCATACAATTTCATTATATGCAGGAAAAACGATCATTGGATTGTTTACTCAATCAGTTCCGGATCAGCACATCACATTTCTGCTATTTGACAGAAAAGCACAACAGTATTCTTCGGTAGATAAAACTATCCTAAACTTTATACACAAAAATAGTCCACAAAAAATTTCACTATATGTTGCTGGAAAATGCTCTGTGATAACGGCTAAATCAATACAAAAAAGCAAGCAGAATTCATCTTTAGTTTATAAAGAAGTAAAGCCTACATTATTCTATAATTATATAGGCTTACTGACAAAAAAGGCATACAAAGCAAAACACTTTGTTCAGATTATTGATATTCCTGACTATTGAAATAATTCAGGAAATAACACTTCTTCGATGATTTCGCACCAAATATGACCAATCATAATATGTGATTCTTGAATGCGTGCTGTAACAGAACTAGGAACAATTACTGCATCTTCGCAATCATCAATTAAGGTACCACCAGTTCCACCTAGTAAACCAATAGTATATACACCTTGTTTTTTTGCTTGAATAATAGCCCTTTTTACATTTTCAGAATTTCCACTTGTAGAAATTCCTATTAATACATCACCAGGTCGTCCATAAGCTTCGACGCATCTTGCAAAAATATTTTCAAATCCGATATCATTACCTCCAGCAGTCATAATAGAGGGGTCTACAGTTAATGCCATTGCAGGAATAGCTGCCCTATTGATGTGACCTCTTAACCTTATAACAAGCTCTGCGGCTAAATGCTGAGAGTCTGCTGCACTTCCACCATTTCCACAAAAAAGGATTTTGCCCCCATTCTTACATCTATCGGCCAAAAGCAGTCCAATTCGCTCTATTTCTTGCTTTTGACGCTCCAATAATAATTCTTTTGTAGCAATAGAATCTTTTACTACTTGTTCAATTAAACTTGAAAAATGCATATAACAATCTCTTTAGTTACAGATGAAAGAAGATTTGAATACAATAATATCAACAAAAATACGATATCTGTTAAGTATTCAATATCAGCATTCCACTGCAAAATCAAATAAATCTTGTTAGATGATAAAATCTTTTGAAGTGACTATGCAGATTGTGTAAATTAAAAAAATATATAAGTAAAAATCAGATTATTTGATAAGCATGTTAAAATCAACAGTAACAGTAAAAAACAGAGCTGGGCTACATACAAGGCCAGCAGCAGTACTTGTAAAGCTTGCTGCAAAATATAAATCAGAAATATTTCTTGACAGAGATGGCTTTTCAATAAATGCTAAAAGTATTATTGGAGTTATGACATTAGCAGCAGAGCTTGGTTGCAAATTGGAAATTACTTGTGATGGGCCAGATGAAACCAAGGCAATCGAAGAAATTGTCGTTTTCTTCAACTCTGGTTTTGGCGAATTATAATCAGATTTTTCTTATTAATCTTTTACACTATTTCATAGAATTATAATGAAATTTTCAGTCTCATTGGGCGATTTTCAAAAGGCAATATTTCGTGTTTTACCAGCAATACCACCAAAATCAACATTGCCTGTATTAGAGCATATTCATTGCACATTGATTAATAATTCATTGTCAATGATTGCATCAGATCAAGAAATGACAATATCAACTTCTTTTGAATGCCATGTAGAATCTGAAGGTTCGGTACTTATACCAGCTAGAAAACTTAATGAGTTGATTAAGTCTTTAGGCTCTGAAGGTACTGTAGAGATTGACATATCCCCAAATCTTGATTTAACCTTTACTACAGCAGCAGGTAAGTTTACAATGAAAGGCATGAATAGTGTAGACTATCCAATGCAACCTGTTTTCCCGGAAGGAGAAACAGCCCTCTTTTCTTCAACAGACATCATGAAAATTGCTAATAAAGCAATGTTTGCTGTTTCAGACGATGAATATCGTCCAGCTATGACAGGTGTGCTTTTTCAATTTAGAGGAAATCGTGTCCTAGGTGTTGCTACAGATAGTTATAGATTAGCCCGCGTTACAATTAATGCTTCTAACTTGCCTGAAGATTTAGATGTGATTATTCCATCTAGAGCTATGGAAATCCTGAGAAAAGTTGATTCTGATGTATTGATGAGTGTTACAAGAACACATGCAAGATTTTCTTTAAATAATACTACAATTATCACTAGAATCATCGATGAACGTTTTCCTCCATATGAAAATGTAATCCCTGCTGACAATGATAAAACTGCAATTGTTAATCAAAGGGAATTAGTAAATGTTATTAGAAGAGTAGCTTTATTTACTTCTTCTTCAAGCCGCCAAATTAAAATTTCATTAGAGCCCAACATTCTCCATGTTCATGGAGAAGATGATGAATCTGGAAGTATTGCTGATGAATCTATTGCTTGCGAATTTTATGGTGCAGAACATTTTGAAATAGGTTTTAACCATAAATATCTTGAAGAAGCATTACAGCAATTAGCTATAGATGGAAATACGATGATTCGCTTTTCATTTTCTTCAGCAAATAAGGCTACATTGATAGAACCAGAACCTGGCAATAATGAATTATTAATCCTTGTTATGCCTGTGCGATTGAATTAAAAAAGAAAAAAGGCTAAGAATTAAACTTCTTAGCCTTTTTTTAAAAATCAAGCGGTATAGTTGTTTCTTGGGGCTTCCTATTTTTTTCCTGCTCAATAATCAATCTAACTGCTGGCTTTATAGTAAGTAATTCTAAATTATGCATAGAAATTACTTTTGCCAGTACAGAAATTCTTGATTCTAAAGGAACTAAAGAATTAAGAACAATATAGTTGTCCTGTTTCATGCGGCAATCACCACTTCTAAAATTACCCTTCTCCCTGCGAACTGTATAATTCAACAAAGAAGCAATGGATAGCAATTCCTCTAAAATACTTTGAAGTTTCACTTTGATACAGTTAATACATAAATGTGTAGATGATTACTTGGCTTTTAGTGGCTGCCAGGCTAAAAAAAGTAAAGCTGTAATATATGAAAGAAATGATAAGAAACCTGCTGCTGTTAATCTTGGATCAAATCGCTCACGAAATACTATCAATAATTTATCAGCTTGCAATAAACTAACAAAATCTATTGTATTGGTTAAATAAACAAGCTTGGTGTCTAGATAGATTTGATAAAATTCTATAGGGCTACACAAAAAGAATAATATCAAAGCCATAAATAGCCAACCAGATTTCTTTAGCTGTGCCCTTTGTAAAAACATTATTCCTAAAGCACATATAAACGATATGATGTAACCAATGATAGTATAATAGGAAGTTATACCCATTAAACGAATAGAATAATTAATTTGCTGAATATTCAAAAAAGGCTTTAACTCGAGTGTGCCTGGAATAAATAAATCAAATGCAATTGCATTCCTTATAATTCCCCCACCGAACCACATAGATACTGCAAAAAAGAAGATAGCCAATACGGCTTTTTGGACATTGTTATTTTTCATAGTATCTCAAAGTTATACAATTTCTCAAACTTTTTTAACGATTAAGTCTCAGTTTTTTTCCACATTTTTACATTTGTATCAACACTAAACTTTACTATACACAATATATATATATTCAGCTTTATCTATATGATTAATATAGATTTACATGATTTAATAATATTATAACTACAATGAACATATTCATATCTTATTTCTTGCAAGTATTTGAAAAGCTTGGCTATATGGAATTTTTTGCTTTTATTGCAAATTGTAAAAAGCCTATGTCAGGTTTTTTAAAACAAAAGATATTTTTTATAGATATCTGGTTTCGTACTTTGAAAACTGAACTTGCATGTTTTCTGTTCTTCTTTTCATTATTACTTATTTCATGTGGTAATAATCAAAGGAATGAACCAAGCAATACATTGACTTATAATGAGTCTCAGGGTTTAAGTACTCTAGATCCCGGTTTGGCAGGAGTATCTGCTCCTATACAAATTGGTGGGCAAATTTTTAGTGGCTTATTGGATTTAGACTCCGACCATGTGATTCAGCCATGTTTAGCTAAAAGCTGGCAGGTTGATTCTAGTGGAAAAGAGTGGATATTTACACTAAAACCTAATATTTGTTTTCATAGAGATACATGTTTTGGAAACACTTCAATCAAGCGTTTTGTAAAGGCGCAAGATGTTAAATATAGTTTTGAGAGGATTTGTGATGCACGTGTAAAGACATCTGGTTTTTGGATTTTCAGAAATCGTCTTTTAGGTGCGGATGAATTTAACGAAGCTACCAAAGCAGGTATATATCCTAAAGATGGAATTAAGGGCATCATTGTCCTAAATGATTCTATGGTTAAGATAATACTTAACAAACCCTTTGCTCCATTTCTCTCTTTGCTTACCATGTCTTATTGCCAAATTGTTCCTAAAGAAGCTATAGAGTATTATGGCCAATCATTTGGAATTCATCCAATTGGTACAGGACCTTTCATGGTTAAGTCATGGAAATCAGACCAACAATTAGTATTAGCTCGCAATCCGGATTATTTTCGATTTGACAAAAACGGTAATAGGCTTCCATATCTGGATAGTATTATTATACGATTTATAAAAGACACAAAAACTGAGTTTTTGGAATACGAACAAGGTAAACTTGACATCGTATTATCTTTAGACCCCGTTTTTATGTCTAAAGTTATAGGTGAAAATGATTCTTTATTGCCAACATATGCAGACCATCATCTGATTCGAGAAGAATCTGAAGATATTGTGTATTGTGGAATAATGTTAGATAGCGCAGCTAATTCTGAAACAAGTACTTATCCTTTATGGAAAAGCAAATTGTTGCGTCAAGCTTTAAATTATGCTATAGATCGTAAAGCGATTTGTAAATATATATTAAAGGGCAAAGGAGTTCCTGCAGAACATGGACCATTGTCTCCATCTATGCCGGGATTCTCCAGAGAAGTGAAGGGATATACATATAATCCTCAAAAAGCACGCGTATTATTAGCTGAAGCAGGTTATCCTGATGGTAAGAATTTACCAACTATAATTTTGCAATCAGGTAATAATGCAACAACTATTCAAACCGCAGAAGCCTTGCAACAGCAATGGCAAAAACTTGGAATAAAAGTATCTTTAAGACAAGTTAATTTCGCAGAGCATTCTTCGATGATGCATAGCGGCAAATTGGGTTTTTGGCGTGGCAATTGGATAACAGATTATCCTGATCCAGAAAATGTACTTGCACTTTTTTATTCTCCACTGGCCTCTCCCAAAGGCCTTAATGACACTAGAATTCATTCTAGGATTATGGATTCATTATACGAACAAGCTTTATGGCCTGGATATTCAGTTCCAAAAAGATATGCGATGTATAATGAAATGGAGCGAATCGTTATTGAGGAAGCTCCTTGGGTGTTTTTATATTATACCGTTAATTACCGATTAGCACAACCTTCCGTTATCGGACTCCGCCCGGAAGTGTTTGGTAGACTTCTCTTTGAGAATGTTCGGATCAAACGCGCTAATTGAAGCTTCCGCTATCGGCTCTATGACTCGCCGCCCGGAAGAACGTCAGACCGACTCACAGGACTGGCACCACACAATACCAGATAAGGTTTTTTATTAACAATCGAGGTGATTATGCAAAAGAACATACCCCTCTTACCTTACTGGCTCTGCTTGGTTCTCTTCGTGATTGCTTTAGCTTTGCCAAACTCCAGCACATTTGCTGCCCGTAAACATTCGTCTAAGCGCCATACTATTAAACGTGCTTCTTTTAAATTAAAAAAGCACAGATTCAAACTTATCAAATCCATCACGCATTGTGATCGTATCGCTGGCAAACGTTTAGCCTTTGAAATGCTCAACAATTCAGGTGATTTATCAAGATTAGCCGGTTTAAAACCGGATACAGAACTAACCCCGACAACAGACATGGCCACGAATACTGGCTCTATTGCCGAGGCTTCCTCTCAGCAATTATCAGATAATGATCCTAATGTTGACGAACAATCAGAGAATCAAACCGCACTAGCAGAACAAGAATCTATTGAAGAAGGCGAAGAAATTTCTGAGCTAGAACAAGAAGATGATGTTCAGGTTGATATCGATGCTTTTAAATCACTTTGGCTTACATACATAGATGACGATCCTAGTGACCACAGCTCTAAAGAGATTACAGATTGTGGTATTGCCAGAAAATTTATAATGAATGAAATTATGAATTGGGTTGGTACTACCTATGTATTTGGTGGCACTTCTCGTTCAGGAATCGATTGTTCAGCATTTACACGCGCAGTTTATGCAGGTGCAGGTAATTTTACTTTACCACGTACAGCAGCTACGCAATGGAATATAGGACGTCCAATTCGCAATAGATCAGAAATGAAATTTGGTGATTTGGTGTTTTTCCATACTCGTAAAGAAGTATATGTATCTCATGTAGGTATATATCTTGGTGACAATCTTTTTGCCCATGCAAGTTCACGTTATGGTGTTACCGTTTCTTCTTTAGAAAGCACTTATTATGATGCTCGTCTTATTGGTGTTAGAAGAATCGAAAACAGAGACATAGCTCAATTAGCTACTGGAAATGCAAAAAGTTATTCCTATTAATTGAAATCAATAAAAAAAGCGAATCAAATACTCTTGATTCGCTTTTTTTTATGCATTTACATTTATTCAGTATTAACGTTTTTATCTCTTAAAATCATTTGTTTTCTGAATACTGCCAAAGCAGCAGATATTCTTCTACCACTTGGGACCCTACTATTATTACATACATTCTCTCCACAAACAACCATCATAGATGAACCTCCACCATCAAGATTCATAGCATCATGGGCACCAAGTTTTTTCATAATAGCTGCCATCTGAGCAAGATTTGCTCCCCGGCCCTTCCCTGATGGATCTACCATAACAATATAATTTTTAGTTCTTTTAAAATTTGTCCCAATTGCTGTTCTTGGCAAATTATGGCTAACAAATCTCACATTTCTTGAACCCTCATACTCTGCTTCATGCTTAGGAGAGCCATTTGCAACCAATCTAGGTGTACCGCAAACTGCTTGCATAAATGGCACAGTATCTTTTAAACCAGTAGAGAATTTTATAAATAATGTGTCGCCAGCAGCAGGAATACTATCTGGATGATAATTCTTACCAAAAGAAATAACCGCACCCCTTAAAGGCATACCTACAGTTCCGGTATCAACAGCATTTACCAAGCAGGGCACTTCTTTATTTACTGCAGGAGTTCTTAAATAACGAATCTGAACCTTAACTCGTGGATATTCAATATTAGACTGTCTTTTTGCTTCTGTTAATTCTGCTTTTAATTGTTCAATATCCAACTCTTCTTCTGTTGAATCATCTTGATTAGCTGGTTTATTGTCTAAAAAATCTTGAGCTGCTTTGTCAATTGCCATATTTGGAACAAAAGGAATCTCTGAACCAGCATAAGTATTATATACAGATATACCATTAGAATCTAAACGTTCATTTACATATGAAACTTCCCACTTAGTTCCATTTTCATTTCTGATAGTACCAGATAAATCGAATCTATCGATATACATTCTATTTTTATTGTCAAAAAAAGCACTTGTCCAATTTTTAAAATTACTCATCTGAACAACTTCGCCATTAGTTACTAATGGCCCGATAGCAGTATTCCTATATGCACGCCAAAAATTTGCATTTACTGCTGTTAACAAACTATCCCTTACTGTTGAATCTATTCTTGTGAACATATCACCTATACGTTCAAGACCATCATTTTTATTCAATCCTTTAATCACCCCAACTTTTAATGATGGATCTAATACATTCATTTCTACAACATAAACAGGATGTTTTAATGGACCATATAGAAAATGCATATAACGTAATCCAGGTGTAAGCGTAGTGTCTATCAAAAATACTTGATAGGAATCATAATATGCTTTGATAGACATATTATCAACCGACTTTCTTTTTCCTTTCTTACCTTTTTTACTCTTAGAACTTCTGCTTTTACTATGTGCTTTGTCTTTTTTATTAGACTTCTTCTTATTTGATGATTTGCTAGAAGAAGTAGATTTTCCCTTTTTCTTCATTGAAGCATATACATCATGATGCCCCCATGAAAGAGGAAAACATAATACTAGGATCAAAAGAATGCTTAAAAAAGGATGTCTCACTTTAAATTCCAATAGTTAATTGGTAGTATGTACTCAGGCAAATTTACTAATTTACACTCTTTATATTGCTACAGTTTACACATCATTCTGCTTACACTATGAGTTATACAACGATACAGTTAGAAGAAAGAGCCCATTACTCTATCATTTCATTACATCGTCCAGATAAATTAAATGCCCTTAATGCTACTTTATTACAAGAATTGCATAAGGCTATTATGATATGTCAGGATTCTAAAGAATGTAAAGCAATCATTATTACTGGAACTGGCATAAAAGCATTTGCTGCAGGAGCAGATATTGCACAATTACATCAACAAAACAAAGAATCTGGGTATATATTCGCTCGTGAGGGACAAGATGTTTTTACTGCTATAGAGCAATGCAATAAACCTGTAATTGCTGCTGTAAATGGATTTGCTTTAGGTGGTGGTTGCGAATTAGCAATGGCTTGCCATATAAGATTTGCATCTTCTACAGCAAAATTTGGACAGCCAGAAGTTAATTTAGGTATCATTCCTGGATATGGTGGCACCCAGAGATTAACATTGCTAGTAGGCCCTGCAAAATCTGCAGAATTAATACTTACAGGTGCTATCATTAGTGCAGAGCAAGCACTTTCAATCGGATTAGTTAATTCAGTACATTCACCAGAAGAGTTAATGCCTTATGCAATAGATTGCGCAGAAATAATTGCATCTAAAGCACCTTTGGCAATAACTGCTTCACTAAAAAGCATTAGAGCATCTATAGAACTTAATGCGTCAGATGGTATGGAATTTGAAGCGAAATCTTTTGCAGAAACTTGCGGAACTTCCGATTTCAAAGAAGGAACTTTAGCTTTTTTAGAAAAAAGATCAGCTAATTTCACAGGAAATTGAGTCATTTATTTAACCAGGCATTTTAGATATATAATAAATTCTCTATTTTTGTATTCCTAGTACTTTAATCGTACACTATTATTGAGCAAAATTATGATTGCATCGTCAAAGCTTTACTTAGGTACACTTTTGCTTTTAATTGGGTTTAACACCCCACTTTTTGCGCAAGACGACAAGTTAGATGCTCTTACATTTGAAGAGACGATTATTCATGAAGAAAAAATACCATATTTCGGAGTTGGTGGTGGTTTTATGGTTTCGGTTTTTTCTCCTAATGTTGACGATATTAATTCTCAGTTAAATAGTAATGGAATGGATAATGTATCTACTCCCATTACGATGACTGGAGCTTTAGGTGTAGCAACGATTGGTATTATTCCAAATACAAGGATAAATATTGTTAATCTTGGAGGTTCCAGTACGGTTTCTGAAAAATCCTTTATTATTAATAATGACAATTTTAACCGGAAGGTTTTTTATTCTTTAGCATATACTGGCTTTGGAATTGATTATGCTTTCCAATTGGCTCGTTCATTGAATATTTTGCCTGGAATATCTGGAGGTTGGGGAAACTTATCAGTTGAAACAGCTCAATATAAAGTTGGATCAACTGTTTCAAATGGTACAATTGGTGGATCTTTAACCGATCCTAATATCTATGCTAAAAGAATTGAAAATAGTTATGTTTTGCTTCAGCCTGGAATCGCTTTGGAATTTGCTCCTCCTATTTTAGGAAATGATAAGCCAAGAGTTGTTTCATTACGATTACATGCAGGATATACATTAAGTTTTATGGGTGAATGGAAAGAAAACGGAATTTCTGTTATCACCAATCAACCAGACACTTTTTCAGCATCCGGTCTTGGTATACAAGCTGGAATAATGATAGGATTATTTAATTAATCACATTTAGGGCCTATAGCTCAACGGTTAGAGCAACGGACTCATAATCCGTTGGTTGGGGGTTCAAATCCCTCTGGGCCCACATTGACCATCTAATTTAGATGGTCTTTTTTTTATTATGGAACACAATATTACATATTGCAATTATATTCAACAAGCTGGAATATCCCAACTTCATACTCATTATCACGATAGTGAATATGGTTTTCCATTAGAAGCAGATAATGAATTATTTGGTCGATTGATACTTGAAATCAATCAAGCTGGTTTGTCTTGGTTAACAATACTAAAGAAAAAACAACATTTTCTAGAAGCTTATGATCATTTTGATATTTATACAGTATCTCAATATAATGACACAGATATTCAAAGGCTTTTACAAGATTCTGGAATCATCAGAAATCAGTTAAAAATCAAAGCTGCTATTTATAATGCTCAAAGAATCAGGGAAATACAAAATGAATGGGGATCTTTTAAATCTTGGTTAGATATACATCATCTAAAAACAAGAAAAGAGTGGACATTACTATTTAAACAGAATTTTAGATTTACCGGGGGCGAAATTGTTAATGAATTCTTAATGAGTACAGGTTATTTACCCGGGGCACATCATCAGGGATGTCCGATTTATGATATTATCCTTCAATATCAACCTGCCTGGACAAAGAAATCATTGCCATGATAGCATATCTTCAAAGATTTAAGTACAGATATCAAAGTCATACCTTCAAAAAAATAGCATCCTAAAGGCTTTGCCCTTTTCCTCCAAAAAAACATATCAGCACAAGTACATTATATGTGCTTCTGCTTTTATGCTTATGTCATTTATAGCAACAAATTGCATATTCTAAAACAAATCAGCATTTTTGTGCTAGATTAATAATCCTCGTAATTCGTTTGATAATAAATCCTTACACATTTTAAATAGTGGAAACTCTATGAAGTCCATAATTTTAGCAATAGTTTCAGTTTTATGTTTAGTAATTAATGTAACAGCACAAACTAAATCATCCAAAAATTCTGGTTTTGATTTTGGTCTTTATGGGGGTATTAATTATAATTTTCACACCCCTAATTTTCCAATTGATAGCGGCACAGGGAATGCTGCACCATTAAGTAAAGACATAATATTCAATACCAATAATACTTCTTTAAGTTTTCATGGTGGATTTATATTTAATTATGATCTTTCACCTCGATTTACTTTATCAGGACGCATTGGAATACAGGGCTTAGGTGCGGATTTATCTGCAAAGGATACAAAGCCAGACACATCTGCGGGTGGTGGGACTATTGCAACTACGCATACTTTTGCATCTTCAATTGCTACTTTAGAAATTTCTCCTACTGTTAAAATCAATAATCTTTTTGAAAATAGCCAAGCTTATCTTCTTACAGGTATTGAGTTAGGATTTCCAATTTCAGCTACATATCAGCATAGTGAAGCAGCAGATATTCAGAATGCTTCTTTTTCTAATAAAGTGTATGCAACCGATATAAATATTCCAGAGGCATCAGCTAGATATGGAATTATTATTGGTGCTGGAATTCCGCTTGATTTTTATGGATATCAACTTACACCAGAAATCAGTTATCGTAAAAGTATCATAAATAATATAAGCTCTGTATTATCAACATGGAATGTAGATCAAATTCGTATTGGATTTGCAATTAAGCTTGGGCCAAATGAAACAGAACCTGAAATAATCCTAGCACCAAAAATTGGGATAGAAAGCATCGGTTCTTATGAGGATGGTGGTGCTTATAAAAAACTTGATATTAATGGAATCAGAGTTGAAGATATTCAATACACAGAGTTATTTCCTTTTATTCCATATATATTTTTCAAAGCAAATAGTGATAAACCAGATGAAACAATGCAGTATATGAATGCTGGAGATGCAAGAGGTAAATTTACTTTAGAAGCATTACCTCAAGATGCAATTGAAATCAATAAAAGAACTTTAGATGTAATTGGAACAAGATTGATAGATAATCCCGAAGCAACACTTATGTGTATTGGCACTACCGATGGAAAAACTGAAGCTAAAAATAAAGGATTAGGATTACGCAGAGCACAATATGCCAAGACATATTTAACCAGTAATTTTGGTATTGCAGCAGACCGCATCGGTGCAGAAACTAGAAATGTCCCAGAAAATCCTTCTGCATTAAATATAGAAGATGGAATGGTAGAAAATCGTAGAGTTGATTTTAAATCTAATTCAAGCGAAATTCTACAACCTATTATGATAAAAGGCGATGGAACTAGAATTGCAAAGCCAGAAATGCTAGAATTTCGTCCAATCGAAGTTCCAGATTCTACTATATCTTCTTGGACATTGTCCATATCTCAAGCAGGCCGTACTTTACGTGAATATGTAGGCATAGGATCGCCAACTGCTCAACGTTGGGTGATACGTCCTAATGAATTATCAAATTCACAAGTGCCAATTGATTATACATTAACTGCTATAAATACCGCAGGTGGCAAAGCTGATACTAGTGGATCAATCCCTGTAGAATATAGGGCCAGCCTAATGAATTCTATAGAAACCAGAGCAGATATGACAGTTTCAAAATTCTCATTGATTTTATTTGATTTTGATAAATCAGATATTCCGGAAGAGAATATTGCAATCTTAAAGAAATTTGTTACTCCGGCTATAAAAGGGAATTCAAAAGTTAAAATTTTTGGATATACAGATAAAATTGGTCCGGATCTTTACAATAAGACATTGTCTACCGACAGAGCAAATGCAGTAAGAGATATACTTCAAACACAAATCCCTGATGCAATGTACGAAGCATTTGGTAGAGGTGAAGACGTTCCAATTTTTGATAATGATATTGCTACAGGACGTCTACTTTCTAGAACTGTACAGATTTATGTAGAAACTCCACGCTAATTAATATTAGCCTTTAATTGTATTATTGCCGGCGAGAGGTTTTTCCTTTCGTCGGCTTTATTTCTTGATATCAAACGGATTATATGCAACAACTTAATAGTTCTCATCCTGCAATGGCATGTATAAGCAATTTCTCACTTGCAGATATTGAAACGTATATTAAAAGTATAGGTGAGCATAACTATAGGTCTAAACAAATCTTTACATCCTTATATGATAAAAAAAATATTACTCTTCATTCATTTGATGAGTTAACAGTAATACCCAAATATATAAGAGAACAATTATCAGAGGATTTTGGACCACATTTTAGATCTGTAATACTAAAAAACAAGCAAGTATCTAAAGATGGAACATGCAAAATGCTTTTTTCATTATTAGATGATACTGCAATAGAAACTGTTCTGATCCCAAGTGAATTGGTAAATGCAGAGGGTGAACCAAAAAGAAAAACATTATGTATTTCTACACAAGCTGGATGTGCTTTGGGATGTGCATTTTGTGCAACTGCAACATTAAAATTAAGAAGGAATTTAGCTGTATCTGAAATTGTAGATCAATTTATGGCTGCTAGAGAAATCTGTGATACTCAGATAACAAATATCGTATTTATGGGAATGGGTGAGCCCTTACTTAATTATGACAATGTTATGAAAGCTGTTGAAATACTTACTGATAAAGAACATGGCTTGATGAATAGCAAGCATATTACCCTGTCTACTGCAGGTGTAATACCTGGCATAATAAAAATGGCAGATCAACAATCCAGTATTAAATTGGCTTTGTCTTTACATGCAACAACAGATGCACAAAGAATATCTATAATGCCGATTGCAAAAAAATATTCATTAAGAGAATTAGGAGATGCTTTAGAATATTATTATCGCAAAACAAAAAATCCTGTTACATATGAATATATATTATTTCAAGGTGTAAATGATTCTGAAGCAGATGCTAAAAGGCTAGCAAAAATCACAAGAAGAATTCCTTCTAAAGTAAATGTTATTCCATTTCACGAAATAGAATTTACTTCCCCTACAGGCATTTCTGCCACGTTAAAACCGGCTCCTGAACAAACATTTCTTGCATTTATACAATCACTTAAAGCAAAAGGTGTAATGGTAATGATTAGATCTTCAAGTGGCTTAGATATAGATGCCGCTTGTGGTCAATTAGCTTTTTCTAATAATAATCCCCAAAAGTCTTTTATTGAACACATAGACTTATCCCCTTTACAGGCCTTAGAATGAAGAGATATAGGCCATATATCATCTTAATTCTATTATGTATTTCTCCTTGTATTATGGCTAAGGACACCTGGAATAATGCAGTTTTTCAAACTGTAAAGCCACTTGAAAATAAGGCATATAGGCTTAGGCTTATCAATGGTGATATAAGTACAGGCATATCTTTAGGAAAGGGAATAGATGCTTTACGAGAAAATGGTAGCATTGAAGAATCTATTGTTCTAAAAACATTAAGTAATATAGATACAATATATGCTGATGATATAGCTGAAATTTCATTTTTGGAAGATGCTTATCGTTTTGACTCTCAATTATTTTTGATGCCAACAGCTAATCCAATTAAATCGAATCATTCTTTGCAAATCACTGAACTTTGTTTTGCACAAGCACATATAGGTTGGGACAGATTTTCTGTGATAGCAGGCGCATCATTAATTCCAGGTATTACATGGCAGGAACAAGTTAAATTACTTAATGTAAAAGCAACTCTTTATCAAGAAAACAATGTTGATATGCCAGGTAGATATGCATTTGCAACAGGTATTAATCTTGGTTTTGCAAATAGTAATAATGCAATTCAACATATATATGCAGTTGGATCCTTTACAATGGAAAGAACAACATTAACCACTACAGCATTCTATAAAGTTGGAGTTTCTGATATATATGAAGCAAAGGCATCTTCATTTGGGTCTACACTCATTTCTATGCCAAATGGGACACTAGGTTTCGGCATAGGTTTCGATACTAGATTATCGGACAGACATGAAACAAGAGCAATTGCAGAATTATGGTGTTTAGATCTTTTAAAACCACGCAACTCTGCCGCATTTATTGGTATTCGTTTGCATAGTTCTGTCTATGCAGCAGATTTTGGACTTTCCCTTTTTTCTGCTCCATTTATTATTCCGGCATGTTCATTTAAATGGATGCCATTTTAAAAGGATACTTTGTGAGAACTCTTACGATTTTAGGCTCAACTGGCTCTATTGGCACTCAAACATTAGATATTTTAGATAGATTTCCTGAAGAGTTTCAGCTTAATTTCCTAACTGCACATACCAGAATAGCAGATTTAGAAGCCCAAGCTTTACGATATCAACCTAAAGGCGTTGCTATAAGTAATGAAGCTTGCTGGAAAGAATTTAAAAAAAACACAAAATTTACTGGTGAAATTCTTTGTGGTGAAGAAGGAATAATTGCTGCGGCTGCAGATGCTTCTAATGATATCGTTATGCAAGCATTAGTGGGTTTTAGTGGTGTAATGCCTACACTTGCTGCAATACAGTCAGGAACATCGATTGCTTTGGCTAATAAAGAAACATTAGTGAGTGCTGGAAGCATTGTTATGAAAGCTGCACAAGATAAAAATGTTCCAATACTCGCCGTCGATAGCGAACATAGTGCAATTCTGCAATGCTTAAGTGGCGAAGCCAATAACTCTATAGAAAAATTAATATTAACTGCATCTGGCGGACCATTTAGAACATTGCCTCATGATGAGTTTAGTTCTATTACAGTAGAAAAGGCATTAAAACATCCAAATTGGGTTATGGGAAGTAAAATCACAATCGATTCATCAACATTGATGAATAAAGGTTTTGAAGTAATTGAAGCACATTATTTATTTGATATTTCTATTGAACATATTGAAGTTATCATTCATCCGCAAAGTATCATACATTCAATGATTCAATTTACTGATGGTTCTATAAAAGCACAATTAGGAACACCAGATATGAGAATTCCTATAATGTATGCTTTGTTTTATCCAGAACATAAGCCAGCTGATTTACCCAGACTTGATTTAATCTCAATGGGCGATTTATCTTTTCAAAAACCAGATATTCATAAATTTCCTTGTCTTGCACTAGCATATCAAGCCTTATCTATTGGTGGAATAGCACCAGCAACAATAAATGCTGCCAATGAAATAGCAGTTCAGGCTTTCTTAAAAAAACACATATCTTTCAATCAAATACCACAATCAATAGAATATACATTACATAAAATGCCAATAATACATCAACCATCTATTAGTGATATCAGTCATGCAGATACCGAAGCCAGAAAAATTGCAGCAGAATTTCTTCATTATATAGCATCTTAGATAATCATATACTTGCAATAAATATTATCATGATATGTCTTAGCACAGTACTTTTCAATGATCATATTTTGGCTATTGAATATCATAGCACGATATTTGTATTATCACTTTTAGTATTTCTCTTATAATTAACGAGGAAATCATACCCCTTGAGCCCTTTATTCAGTTACATTTCAGCTATTAATAGTTGTTATGAGCTTGTTTGATGTGCACCGCTTAAGCGGAGTATTGCTTTCACTATTCGTAAGAAATTCGGAGTAGTTAATTATGGAGCCTTCTAAAAAGCGCATTTTGTGGATTGATGATGAAATTGATTTATTGAGACCACATATTATCCTGCTAAATCAAAGAGGATATGACGTTACAACAGCAACTAATGGGGAAGATGCAATTGAATTAGCATCTGTTGAACAATTCGACCTTATATTTCTTGATGAATCCATGATGGGGATGTCTGGCTTGGAAACATTAGGATTTTTAAAAGACATAGACCCCTCAACGCCAGTTGTTATGGTTACCAAAAATGAAGCTGAAGATTTAATGGAGGAAGCGATTGGACGCAAGATCAATGATTATCTAACTAAACCAGTAAATCCAGCACAAATCCTAGCAGCTTGTAAAAAATTCCTTGAAACAAGAAGAATAACCGAACAAAAAATCACGCAAGATTATCTGCAAGGATTTACCGAAATTTCTAGAAGATTATATGGCTTTCAGGATTGGTCTGATTGGTTAGATATTTATATAAAACTTGTGAATTGGAGCATAGAATTAGATAAACATCCAGAATTAGGATTTCATCAAACATTAAAAGATCAATGGCGTGAATGTAATGCCGAATTCGGAAAGTTTTTTGAAAATAATTATGAATCTTGGTTAAGAGGCGATGATGCTTCGGCTCCTAAATTATCTCCACAGATAGCAGATAAATTCCTTTTGCCAAAGCTTCAAAATGGACGTCCCACATTCTTTTTCGTTATTGATTGCATGCGTCTAGATCAATGGCTAATGATGGAAGAGTTAATTCGGCCATATTTTACAGTGCAGAAAGACTATTATTGTTCTATTGTTCCTACATCAACTCCATATGCAAGAAATGCAATTTTTGCAGGTTTATTCCCTTCTGAAATTCAAAAGCATTATCCACAATGGTGGTCGGGCGATGCATTGGGTGTTAGTGAACACAGCCAAAATGCACATGAAAAGCAATTATTAGATGCACTGATCAAACGTAAACGCATTACTCTAAAAAATGAATTGTCTTATGTAAAAATCATAGACACAGATTATGGCAAAAAGATTGAAAATGATATTCTTAGATATGCCAGGAATCATCTTACAGCAATTGTAATAAATGCTGTAGATATGATAGCCCACTCGCGTTCGGATTATCCCATTTTAAAAGAAATTGCACCTGATGAATCAGCATATAGATCATTAACAAAGTCTTGGTTTCAACATTCTAGTTTTCTAGGAATGCTCAAAACCTTATCTCAAATCAAAGATATAAATATCGTGATTACTACAGATCATGGTTCTGTTCGATGCATGCATCCAGTAAAGGCCATGGGTGACAGAGACACTTCTACATGCCTTCGATTCAAGTATGGAAAAAATGTTAAAACCGAGGCAAGAAATGCCATGATGATTAAAAACCCTGAAGCATATAAACTTCCCAGCCATGGAATGAATACTAATTATATTGTTGCTAAAGAGGATACATATTTTGTGTATCCAACAGATTTTAATCATTATGCGCAAAGATATCGCGATAGTTTTCAGCATGGCGGAATTTCTTTAGAAGAAATGATATTACCTGTCATTATTCTTGAACCTCGTTAATCATAGTTCTACCTTTGGTTTTACTATCTACTATTTGTGTCACATTAGAGCATTGCTTATGGAATCGGAAAGCTACTTGTCATATTCTGAAGAAGATACCCGTACAATAGGCAAAAGTTTTGCAGAAAAACTATCTCATGGAGATATTATCACATTACTTGGTGATTTAGGAGCAGGAAAAACAGAATTTGTTCGTGGAATATGTTCCTATTTTTCTGTAAATGAAATTGTATCTAGCCCAACATTTACTATTATGAATCAGTATTTTGGTAATTCTCCTAATGGTGAAGAATTTACCATCTATCATATAGATTTATATAGAATCAATGATCCAAAGGAATTAGAAGAAATAGGTTTTTCAGAATGTATGGCTGATTCTAAAGCTATTAAATTTGTGGAATGGCCTGAAAAAGCAGATAGTTTTATGCCACCTATTCATTGGCAAGTTGATGTAGGTGTTGATGAAGAACATGAACAACAAAGAACTATCACAATGATGTTTAAAGGAGAAATTCAAGCATGATTGGCTTGATTGATACTCATGCCCATATTGATGGTGATTCTTTTGATGAAGATAGACATCACATGATTCAAAGGGCTTTTGATAATGGCCTAGAAGCGATTATTATTCCAGCAATTGAAAGCAAAAATTATGATAAGATTATTCACTTATGTGATAATTATCCTCAAATTTATTGCGGAATGGGCATTCATCCCCATAATGTTGCCAATGCTACAGATCTTGATATTGAATTAGTAAAACAATATGCTGATCACAAAAAAGTAATTGCCATTGGTGAAATTGGTTTAGATTATTATTATGATTTTGCTCCTAAAGAAATTCAAAAAGATATGTTTAGGAAACAGTTAATCCTAGCAAAACAGTTGAATTTACCTGTTATCATTCATAATAGAGAGTCAGATAAAGATCTCATTTCAATACTAAAAGAAGAGCAAGACGGAACATTAAACGGTGTCTTACACTGTTTTTCGTCTGATTTAGATACCTTATACCAAGCACTTGATTTAAATATGCACATATCTTTTACAGGTAATATTACCTATAAAAAAAGTACTCTTTCTGATATCGTAAAAGCAGTTCCTTTAGATAGAATAATGGTTGAAACTGATTCTCCATTTATGACACCAGTGCCACATAGAGGTAAAAGAAATGAACCCTCTTTTGTTAAATATATTGCCGAAAAAATCGCCGAAATACATGATTTACAATTTGAGCAGGTATGTACTATGACTTCTAACACAGCAAAAAAATTATTCAGACTATCGATGTTAATTGTACTTTTTAGTGCTATTACTGGTTTCTCTCAATCCATATATGCTCAGATTTCTGATGATTCTACAGAATATGAAGAAGAGATCATTCCTCAAAATCCATATTCTCGAACTTTTGGTATTGGCATATTTGTAGCCACCAATACCGCCATCGAGCAATTAACGTTTGAACAAAGAACTAATTCTCGTTCTACTCGATCTTATGATGGAAATGCAGCATTAGGTTTTTCTTTAGGATATACTATCATAGACCCAATTATGATAGAAGCAGGATATCTTTATACACGAAATAATAAACCAATCGAATTAGGGTATTCAACCCTTCCGAATACTTATGAGATTTTTAATATAAGTATGCGTGCAATTGCAAATCCTAGAAGTAAAGTAGCTTTCTTTGCCATTGGAGGATTATCCTATATCTCAAATACGATTTTGGGCGAGATTAGGAATGTAATTGGTTTTAATGCCGGTGCTGGCTTTATGGTGCAAATTCCAACAGATTATGGCATTTTTGTACCAACTGCAGAATGGCGTTTAGATTTTGAAGGTAAAGAATTTAGAACAGGTAAGGAAGATATCGATAGAAAATTCAAAGGTTGGGGTCCTGTTACCATAAATTCATTTTATTCTTTACCGAAGCTGACGATATTCTGGTATCCAAAATTTTAATTCAAAGGGCTTTTAAAGCCCTCTTTTTTTTTCTTTTCTGTTTTTTTCCTTGATGGAACACACCGAACAAACCAAACAATCAAAAATATCAACAAGTACCATTAGCAAAATGGGAGTTGATTTACTACATGGTCCTATAGATTCTACACTAAGAACATTTGCAATCCCAATGGCATTCAGTTTTTTAGTGAATATGCTTTATTCATGGATTGATACTTATTTTGTTAGCAGAATTGGTTCTGCTGCAATTGCGGCAATTGGAGTAAGCGAACAATTAGGATTTTTAATTTTTAATTTTGGTAGTGGATTTGCTATTGGCACTGGAATTATAGTTGCTAGAAGAATTGGCGAAGGAAATAAAGATGAGGCTAATTATACTGCAACTCAAGGCATTGTAACTATGCTGGTTTTTTCTAGCTTACTTGCAATTGTCTTAGGGATTTTCTTACCTAGTACATTGCAATTATTAGGTTTAGATAAAGATCCAGAAGTTTATAATTTCACAAAGGTGTATTTATTCGCTTTGCTTTTTGGTGTTCCAGGCAACTTTGTAACATTTCAAATAAATGCGATTGTTAGATCTAGTGGTAATTCAGTATACCCAATGATAATTTTACTATTAACCACTGTTATCAATGCAATTCTAGCTCCAATCTTAATATTTGGATATGGGCCAATTTCTGCAATGGGCATGATGGGCGCAGGAATTGCAACTGCTGCGGCTCAGTTAATCGGTGGGGTAATTTCCTTAAGCCTTATTCTTACTGGAAAATCTGGATTACATTTGGTTTTTGATAAATTTCGATTCGACTTTCCTCTTATTATTCGCATTGTCAAACAAGGTATTTGGTCCTCATTGCAAATGTTTGCTGTAAGTGTTAGTCGGATTTCATTATTCAAAATTGCTGCTATATTCGACCCAAAAATAATTGTTGCAGCATATACATTAGGATTAAAAGTTGATCTCTTTGCTTTTATGTCTGTATTCGCCTTCGGAATAGCAGTAGAAACTGCAACAGGACAAAATCTAGGGGCAAAAAATTATAATAGAATATTTGCATTCCATAAATCAGCTGTTAAGCAATTAACTATTCTTTTAAGCATCTTAGCTATTATCGCATTTCTTGTTGGCGAACAATTCGCTCTTATTTTTACCAAAGACCCAGCAATTATTGATGCTACCGTAAAATATCTTCATATAGCATGTTTTGGCTATATCTTTTTTGCTTTTGGATTTGTGAATATCCGGGTAATTAGTGGTGCAGGAGCAACAATGAGAAGTATGATTATTGTAGCTTCAACACTTATCGGTGTTCAAGTTCCAACTGCTTATGCATTATCTCATTTTACTCCTTTAAGAGAAACAGGTATTTGGATAGGTGTTGTGATAAGTTATATTGCTTTAACTATAGTTGGATATCAGCAACTAAAAGGGAAATCTTGGCTTAAAACTGCCATCTAAAATTATAGAATAATCAGGGGAATGATTATGAAACACTTAATAATCTTTGTGTTATTGGGAATCCGTATACATTGTTTTGCACAAGATGATAGCGATTTGATAGTCGATCCATCAATAAATGAATCAGCATTATTCGAATCTGATAATTATGATTATTATGTTTCTAATAAGATAAACTTATCTCAATCAACCTATAATGAGATTGCTCTGTTACCAGGGATTTCAGATATTACTGCTAAAAGAATTAAGAGAATGCTCTTAGATTCAACCCTAAGTGTACAAAATATTATACAAGACACTGCATTACATTTATCAATATATCAACAGCAAGTACTTCAATTTTGTACATATATTGGTGAATCTTTATCTCACATTGATTCTAGTTCTTTGCAATTACATGCAAAACAAAGGATCAGATATCTGCAAAAGTCTGGCGCATCCAAAGGACAAATTAATAGTAATTTTACTGGCTCTGCGCACGAATTGTATAGTCGAACTCAGGTAACATTAGGTGATGTTCAAAGCGGTTTTACTTTCTGTAAGGATGCAGATGAACCATATAAATTTTCATTTTTAAGTTATTATGCTTCTTATACTAAGGACTCATTTACTGTATTATTAGGTGATTATATTCCACATATAGCTATGGGGTCTTTATTATCTTCAGGATTAAGATTTTCAGGAGGTTTATATCCAATTTCTTCATTAAATTCTTGGAAAACATCCATTAAGCCTTGGACATCTTCGATGGAACATATCTATTTCCGTGGAATTTCTGTTGAACATGTGAAAACTTTCAATCATCTTACTGTGCACTCAGCGCTCTTTTTTTCTGAACGAAATAGAAGCGCTAATCTTGATTTGAATGGAGCAATTACTGGTTTTCCGATTAATGGATTATATAGAACGTCTACAGAGCAGAATGCAATAGATAATGCCAAAGAAAGAAAATATGGAGCATTTTCAGAAATAAGTGATTCACTGTATAAAGTCACTTTAGCTTTCTTGATGTGCAATTATGATAAACCTATTCATAGTAATTCAGAAGCTTCTTTTCAACAAGCTCATAATATTACAATGTCTCTTGCAGGGAAATACAGAATAAACAATATTAATCTTCAATCTGAATTCTTATTAGACAAGAATTTTGCTTATGGCTTTCAAAGTGCTTTTGTATTTGATAAAGACATCTATAATATTGGCATAGGAATATCTCATTGGCCAATTGATATATTATCTCCATTTGGCCAAACAATTGGAAGATTCATAAAGCCAACTAATCAATCAAGTATTTATGCTGCTTTAGAATACAAAGCTTCACATCATCTATTTGTTTCTGGTTATGCATCATTCTATTCATCAAAACAACCAAGATTTGGGGATGATTTTCCTAAAACAGGTATGATTACTTCAATTCAATGTAAAGTACATACTTCTTTAAAAACGTATTATCTTTTGCAATTTTCAGATGAAGTAAGCTCTGAGACTGAATTACTTATACCACAACACAGAATATATTCTTCGATGCAAACCAAAAGATTACAAGCTGGATGTTCTTCTTCTCATAGTACTATAAACATTCAATATAAAGTAGCATATACGTCAAAAAAATATAAAGAATCAGGTAGGAGTGAATATGGATTAGCGGGATCATTACTAATAAGTGGCACAGTACCATATATAGAAAATCTTCACATACATATTAAACAAACAGTGTTTTCTGTATCTGATTATATGGCTTCAATTTGGTTCCCAGAATCGGGTTTGCCAGGGCAAATCTTCTTTAATCCATTATATGGGAAAGGAGTACAAACAATAATTTCTGCAAAATACTTGATAAATAATAGAGTAAGTATTTCTACTAATATATCGGGAATTTATAAACCCATGCAAAAAGAATTAGGTAGTGGATTAGACGCAATTTCTGGGTCTAGCAAGTATACTTATGGAATTCAGGCCGATATTCAATTTTGATTGAGAATATATTCCGCCAATTTGGGTTTTACATTAAATTCCTTGCTTGCATTTTGCCATCTTTCCATAGCTTCTTGCTTATGTTTATGCGGCATATTGTGGATATATACAGCCCTAATCATGATGTTTTTAGCAGTATGTTCTAATGGAGTAAATTCTATTAAATCTGCGCTATAACTTTGACTACATAAAATATCTTTACGCATTGAATCAGTAATTAAGTCTCCTAAACGTTCTTTAGCTACTCCGTCTTTTAGCAATAAAGATAGATTCTCTGGCATATTTTTAATATTCATTTGTTGTTGCACATAATGGTGACAACATGGAGCAGCCAAAATAATTGCTGCTTTTCTATCTAATGCTAAAAGTAAAGCATCATCTGTTGCTGTATCACATGCATGCAAAGCGATATGGACTTCAGCAAATTCGTCGATTTTAGGTCCATTCCAATCGCCAATAGATATACACTCAAAATGTGCACGGTGTTCCAATCCAAGATTTTTTGAAGTAGTATTACAAAAATCTACTAGTACTGGGTTATATTCTAAACCATATAATTCTACTTCAAGATTACAGCTATTTATCATCCACCACAATAATGAAAAACTTATATATGCTTTTCCGCAACCGCTATCTATAATTCTAATTTTCTTAGTATCAATATGTGAAGATTGTTGTTTATAGAGATTGATGAAGTGATTGATTTGCTTGTATTTATCTCTCATAGAAGGTATAATAACACCCTTCTGATCGCAAATCCCTAATACTTTAAGTAAGATTTCTGCATTGTAAGGATTTACAAGCATATCTTTTTCAAGATCATTAAAGGATTTGTTAACCCAATTCTTTTTTGATGGAGCAGTATATTTGTAAAATAAAGAAGGACTAGATATGCTGTTATATTTTCCTTGAGACCTTATATAGAGGTCCTTATGGCTCATTTGAATATGTAATTGTCCAAAAGGTACATGTAGATATGAATCAATAATCTGAAACAATTCTTCAATATTATTTAGACTAAAATTATACGTAAAAGACTGCTTCTGAGTAAGAATTTCTCTTTGAATTGACATCTGAGAATCTTGTTGAGAGCTAATCATCACCGTCATTTTTTTACAATAAAGATACGATTGATTATCTGGTTCAATAGTAATCGACTCTTTAACTCTGCAATCCGAAAATGTAAGAATAATATCAGACGCCAACATGTCTGAATGTTCACTAGAAATGAAGAACTCTTTTACGGTATGTATTCCAGATTGAAGCATAGAATTGTATTTATCAGCATTGTAAAACATCAAATATTTTTACAAAATATAGGTTTTTAAGAACATGTTCTTATTATGAAAATATATGAAAGAAATGTACACGAATCATATATCAATGATTTTTCATTGAATTCAATTCAATAAACCTTAGATCCAATAAAAAATTGATTGTAATCATTGTCAAAATAACGAATCAGTTTTTGTATTTTTGCTCATAGTAATCCTTTATCACAATATATTTTCTCATGAAACACTTCAAAGCATCGATAACAGTTTCTTTGCGAAAGAGCATTTTAGATGTTCAAGGTAAAACAGTAGAACATGCCTTACATTCCACAAATTTCCCAATGATTAAGAATACAAGAATTGGCAAACATGTCGAATTGGAAATAGATGCAGAAAATGCTGAAAAAGCTTATGAAATGCTTTCTGATGCATGTAAAACAATCATTGCAAATCCAATTATGGAAGATTACCATATTGAACTTCATGAAATGGAGGCATAATCATGAGATTTGGAATAGTGGTATTTCCGGGTTCAAATTGTGATCATGATGCATGGTATGCAACTAGTCATAATGCTGAAAGCGAAACAATTATGTTGTGGCATAAAGATACTTCGATACCAAAAGGAACAGATTGTATAATCTTACCTGGTGGTTTTTCTTATGGCGATTATTTGAGATGTGGTGCAATTGCTCGTGTATCTCCAATTATGACAGCTGTTACCCAGCATGCTAAACGTGGTGGATATGTATTGGGAATATGTAATGGCTTTCAGATTTTAACAGAATCTGGTCTATTACCTGGTGCATTATTACGCAATTCATCACTTAGTTTTATCTGCAAGGATATATATGTAAGAGCTGAAAATAGTGTCTCACCATTTACAAATAGATTAGAACAGGGACAAATTTTGCGAGTGCCTATTGCTCATGGAGAAGGTAATTATTTTGCTGATGAAGACACCTTAAACATGCTTGAACAACAAGGCAGAGTTGCATTTAAATATTGCGATGTGAATGGCAATACAAATCTTGATTCTAATCCAAATGGTTCGGCAAGGAATATAGCAGGCATCCTCAATGAACAAGGAAATATTCTTGGTATGATGCCTCATCCAGAGCGTTGTTGCGATGTACAGATTGGTAATGCAGATGGATTGGCAGTATTTCAATCATTGATTTCTGCAGCTGAAGTACTTATATAAATATTTTGACCATGTACTTGATCATTTTCACATTATGAGGTTTTTATGGGTTTTCTCCCCGGCGGATCGGAATGGCTACTTATATTGCTATTCATTATTATCTTTTTTGGTGCAAAAAAAATTCCAGAATTGATGCGCGGATTGGGAAGTGGTATTCGTGAATTTAAAAAAGCTTCCAATGGTGAAGACATAAAAGATTCAACATCAGAAAAGAAAGACACAGAATAAGGCTTTAGCTTTTTGTATTGTTTTTACTATCAATAAAGAAACTCCATGTTTGATATTGGCGGAGCAGAATTTCTTATGATTGGCTTAGCAGTTTTATTATTGTTTGGGCCAAAGAAAATCCCGGAAGTAATGCATTCGATAGGGAAAGGAATACGCTATTTTAGGAAAGCACAAGAAGATCTAAAATCTCAGATTCGTGATATCTCTACAGAGGTAGAAAAACAAACAAATATCACAAATACAGTTATAAATGAATCTTCATCTCAGATTCAGATAGATACAACAATTGTAGAATCAGAAACACAAACAATCTCTATTAGGCCAGCTGAAGGGATTTTAGCAAGAAATGTGCATATCGATGAAATACAAGAAGATTCTACACATATTTCAGACCCCAATCCGCAAAAAACTCTTGAACAAGGTGAATAAAATAAGATATATCTATCTGGCAGCGATTTGTTGCCTGATATATTCCTCTGCACTTGCCCAGGATAGTTCTATTATCCCAATTATAAAAGATTCTAATAGCATTGTATTAAAGCAAAGTAAATCTCCACTTAATGCTGTTCTCTATTCTTTTATATTTCCAGGTAGTGGCCAACTATATGTAGAGTCTTATTGGAAAGCCCCTTTAGCTGCGGGTGCTGCAGGTTTTTTTATCTATCAGATACTCCATAATCACTCCCTTTATACTCAAAATGCAGATGCTTATAATCAAGCAATTGCAAATGGACAATCACCATTATTACCTGAAATTGATTTACTAAAAAGAAAAAGAGAATTTTATAATAATAATAGAGATATTAATGGATTATATCTATTAGCTGTTTATGGAATTGCTGCAGTTGATGCTTATGTAGGTGCCCATCTTTTTGATTTTGACATCAGTGATGATTTGTCTATGACTATTCTTCCACATCCAATCAATAATGGCGGAGTTTTCTCTGCTAGAATTACTTTTTAGTTTTCTACCGTAGCGCCTTGAGGCAAAATATAAAAAGCTGGACTTTGCGAATAATAACCACTCCCCAATGGAAATTCCCTTTTTTGTCTTTTTCCATTTTTCAGTTTTATAGTTATAGATTTTCTTGTTTTGTTTTTTTGCACAGAGCCTTTATTGGGGATATCGATAGTAAAAGATTGTGCTTTGCCAGAATTAATTCCAGCAATAATATGTACATTTTGCTTTCCTACAGGAATCATGATTAAACTACGACCATCTTTAGGCACAATGAAACCACTTTGTAAAGAAGGAAGATATGTAAAATCACCTTTCCCATTTCCTAATAGAACACATCCCAAACCATTATCATAACGGAACATTTCGGGGTCGGGACCATTAAAGTTTCCAATAGCCATGATATCCATTGCACCATCAGCATTAAAATCCTCGGCAATTAAGCCATATATAGGAGAAAACTGCATCTCAATAGGTAATTCATGCACAATAAACTGTCCTGCACCTTTATTTTCCAACCATATCGTTGAATAATTATGTGCAGTAAAATGAAGTGCATCAGTAATTGAAGCACCAAAGATATCTTCGAAACTGGCTTGGCCATAACTATGATAATTTGGAAACCTTCTATTTAAGGTAGGTATTTGAGCATATAAAGGAGCCCTCATTCTAACTGGATATCGTTTTCCACCATTCCAATATGTCATAATCACATCATTGCTACCATTTTCATCAAAATCTTTGACATATAATTCTATAGGTTTTTCTATGGTTGGTTTATATCGCGTATTCTTTCCTACATTTCCACACACATAATCCATATCGCCATCATTATCGATATCTGCAGAAATTATACTATTATAAGCACCAGAAATTGAATCTTTAATTGGATGAGAAATTGATAATTTTCCTTTATTGTTTATAAATAAAGTTGGAGACATCCATTCGCCAACTATCCATAAATCCATATCATTATCATTATCAACATCGCTCCATAATGCAGAAGTTACTAATCCTATAGAACTTAAACCTGGAGCTATAGAATCAGTTATATCTTTCCAGCCATTTATATCTTTTCTAAGAAGTATAGACTTTGGGATAAAGGGATATTTTCCGGGAATAGCTCTGGCACCAATAAATATATCTATATCACCATCACTATCGTAATCAGCGCCAACTGTACAAGATGCAGCCGATTGTTCAACAGGTATTTCCATTATTCCTTGAGCTTTAGCAAATAAGCCTTTTCCATCATTTATATACAGTCTATCTTGTAATAGGTCAACTTCTTCTTGGGCAAGTTCATTACCACCAGAACTAATATAACAGTCATTGTCTCCATCACCATCTGCATCAAACAGCAAAATTCCCTGATCTTCATATCGAAAATCAGCTTCGAATGCAGGTTGTTTTAGTATTGTAAATTTCCCTGAAGCATTTCCGATATAACACATCGCTGGGATTTCGTGAGAACCGCCAATGATTAAATCATCAATAGCATCGCCATTAATATCAGCGGCAGCAATGGCTGGTCCATTTATAGAAAGCCTTCCAGGCATTAAACGTTGTTGATAAAAATCATCAAATAGATTTTCTTTATGCTTATAATCAATACTTTCTGATGCAGATAATTCTGTACATAGCAATGGTTTTGAATCAATCATTGCCGCATATTTTGCATCTGCTTGTTTAATCGTTATCAATTTATTAATAGGCACAGAATTCACTATTTGTTTTAAAGATCCTGGCCAATACACAATTACTTTTTTGATTTCAGTAGCATCTGCCAATCCAACATGAATTATTGGATCTACACAAGATAAAAAGCCACGACCTGAATGGGCTTCTCTATATGCAATAAAATCTTTGCCTTTTACGGTATAATGAACTTCGATCTTTGCACCAATACCTGCGCTATTTTTTGCAGCTCCACGTAATTGTACCCTCAAAAAATTGCCACGTTTTTGTTCAACAGCCATATTACGATAAAGAAAAGCATTGGAATCTATATTATTCAATGCCATATCTAGATCACCATCATTATCGAAATCGGCATAAATAGCACCATTTGTACTTAACTTTTGCGTTAAACCCCATTCATTACTTATATCTTCAAATTGAAGATTCCCTTTATTTCTAAAAACATAATTTCTTAATCTAGTTTTAGGCATAGAATTAATGAGCCACATAAACTTATCAGTCTTTTTCTTAACACTATAACTGGCAATATCCATGTCTTGTCCATCTCTATTTATACCATTCATGATACAAATATCTTGCATGCCATCATTATCCATATCGGCAAACCAGCTGGCCCAACTCCAATCTGTTTCTGCAATTCCAGCTAAATAACCTATATCACAAAAATTAAGATTTCCACAGTTTAATTGAAGGCAATTTCTTGTTAAAGAAGTGGAATCAAAATATGGGTTAAAAGTAGAAGGGGTTGTAATTTGTGTTAAACGTCTTTCATGGTCTGGAGGCAACATATCTACAGTTAATATATCAGCCAATCCATCATTATTGATATCTCCAATATCAGAGCCCATAGAAAAATGAGAAGTATGACGTAGTTTCTGCGGGGCGATATCAGTAAAAGTACCATTCTTATTATTGATATAGAGCAAATCCCTGGCTTCAAAGTCATTTGCTACATAAATATCTGTCCACCCATCATTATTTAGATCCCCTAAAGCAACACTTAAACAATATCTATCATCATCAATTCCAGCTTGTTTTGAGATATCTGAAAATATACCATTATTATTGATCATGAGCTTATCTGCATAGCCATGCACTTGAGCATAGCCCCCGGCAGTATACCCATTTTGACCAATATATGCATCTAAATCCCCATCATGATCATAATCAAAAAATACAGCTTGAACACTTTTACCTTCAAAATTCAAACCATATTCAGCCCCTTTTTCAGTAAATGTTCCATTACCATTATTGATATACAATAAATTTGGATCATTAAATCTACATATATAAAGGTCTAGATCGCCATCACCATCTATATCTACAAAAGTAGAACCAAAACTCAAAGAAGCAGAATCTGAAATTCCAGCTTTTTTTGAGATATCTTCAAATTTCCAATTTCCTTTATTGAGATATAATTTATTAGGTACTTGCATACCCGTAAAGAAAAGATCTATCAATCCATCATTATTAATATCACCAGCTGCAATACCATTTCCTATATACACAAAGAACTGTCTACTATAATTAAAATCTTCTGTTTCTATCAGCCTATTAAAAAAGGTAATTCCAATAGATTCAGGTGATTGTAATTCTAAGAGTGGCGCATTCCCTATTTTCTCATGTGATTGAGAAAGAATAGTATTGAATGTAAAAACAGACAATAGAAATGATAAATAGATATGTATTTTCATGCGTAAAACAGGGGAATTTCTGAGCCATGTTAAAAAGAAAGGCCTAATCTACAAAATCAATAGAAGTTAAATGAAATAAAAATGATCAAATTTTATGCAAGCCATTTAATTTTCAAAAACATAAGCTTATCTAAAAAGCATTTTTATGTTATTTTTGCAAATCAATATTATGCTTTGTGATTGCAGCATCATGAAAGCAAGCCCGAATCATCATTTTCTTCTTATATAAGGCTACTCATGGATACTAAGAGTATTCTGTTTATCATTACTTTACTTATTGCTGGTGGTTTTTTTGCGAATAATGTAAAAAGACTTATAGGCTATTTACGCTATGGAAAGCCAGACAATAGAACAGATAAACTTTTTGCGAGAATTAAGCAGACATTGTTAGTGGGATTTGCACAAACAAAAATATTAAGAGATAAAGTAGCCGGGCCAATACATGCAGGTATATTTTGGGGATTTTTAATTCTTCTATTCTCTGCAGCTGAAGCGGTGTTAGAAGGTATCAATCCAGCCTTATCTTTTAATGTTCTAGGACCTCTTTATTCGGTGATAACTGTTCTTACCGATTTCTTTTGTTTACTTATTATTATTGGTACTGCTTTATCGTTATGGCGTAGATATTTTTTAAAAATAAAACGATTACAAGTAGAGAATGAAAAAGTTGAAGCTGGAATGATTTTACTAATAATTTTTAGTATCGTTACTTCTTTATTGCTTCAGAACTCTGCCAGAGTTGCTATGGGGACAGATTTTTCTTGGGCTTTAAGGCCTGTATCAAACATTATTGCATCTATTCTTCCTTTGGGCCATATCTCATTTGAAATATTTTGGTGGATGCATATTATCTTAATTTTTTGCTTTACCAATTATTTGCCTTTTAGTAAACATTTGCATGTTTTAACTTCTATTCCAAATGTGTTCTTGAGTAATTTAGGACCAGTAAATTCCCTAGAAAAGATTGATTTTGAGAAAGAAGATGCTGTCAAATTTGGCATCACAGATATAGAGGATTTTTCTTGGAAAACATATGTAGATAGCTATACATGTACACATTGTGGTAGATGTACTAGCGTATGCCCCGCAAATCAAACTGGAAAAGTTTTAGACCCAAGAATGATTATTGTAGGTATTTACGATAGAATAATGGATAAGGCTCCATTATTAGATAAAATAACTGATTATAAGAAAAATGCTTCTAGACAAGATGTACGCAAAGCTGCAGATGGATTATTAACTGGAAAAAAATCAGATGAATTTGATTCTGATGAATCACAGCTTTTTTCAATATTATTAAATGAAGATGAACAGAATATTTGGAATAAAAAGCTTGTTGGAGATTATGTAAATCCAGATGCATTGTGGGCTTGTACAACTTGTGCTGCATGTATGCAGGAATGTCCAGTTAATATTGAACATGTTCCAGCAATTGTTGGAATGAGACGTTCTATGGTAATGATGGAATCTTCATTTAATGAGGAAAGTGCTTTGCTTCCAGATATTTATGGAAATATGGAAACAAATTCTGTTCCTTGGGGTGGATTTAGCGATCAAGACAGAGCAAATTGGGCAGATGGAAAAGGAATTAAAACCGCTGCAGAAGATCCAGAAATGGATGTATTATTCTGGGTTGGTTGTGCAGGAAGTTTCGATGAAAGAGCTAAGAAAACTACTTCGGCATTTGCAGAACTTATGCAGATTGCAAATATTAATTTTCGCATTCTTGGTACTGAAGAGCGCTGCACTGGAGATCCAGCAAGAAGATCTGGTAATGAATATCTTGCTGATATGCTAACCAAAATGAATGTAGAAACAATGAATGCTTATCATGTTAAAACAATTGTTACAACATGTCCACATTGCTTTAATACATTAAAAAATGATTATCCTCAATTTGGAGGAGTTTACGATGTGATGCATCATTCTCAATATGTGAAAGAATTAATCGAATCAGGTAAACTTTCTATTGATAAAGAAAAAACTACAGTAAGTTCAGATGCTATAACATATCATGATTCATGCTATTTAGGACGTTATAATAATGAATATGAAGCCCCAAGAGCACTATTAGAGAATATACCAGGTTTAACGATAATAGAGGTAGAAAAATCTCAAGATAAAGGATTTTGTTGTGGAGCTGGTGGCGGAAGAATGTTTATGGAAGAAACCGTTGGTGATAGAGTGAATATTACAAGAACCAATGAATTACTTGCTACTGGAGCAAAAACAATAGCTGTGAATTGTCCATTTTGTACTACAATGATTACAGATGGCGTTAAGGCAGCCGATATGGTTGATAGTGTTCAAGTACGCGATATATCAGAAATCTTATTAGAATCTATACACACTAATAATCATCATTAATAAGATATGTTTTCAATAGAATTTGATAAAATCGTACAGTTTAGACGCTCCAACAGATCCTTCGATCCCAATATCAAAGTATCTGATGAAATTATTCAAAATGCACTTGAACATGCTATCTTGTCGCCAAATAGTAGCAATATGCAATTATGGGAATTCCATTGGATTTCTTCTCAAGATAAAATCGAAGAATTTATACCACTTTGCCTAAGCCAATCAGCCGCTAAAACAGCACAGCAGATGGTTGTATTTGTAACTAGACAAGACAAATGGAAATCTCGAGCACAATGGAATGAAGACAATGTAAGAAAAACAATTATTGGTGAACCAAATGCTATTCAAAAAGGTGGAATAGATTATTATAAAAAGGTTATGCCATTGCTATATATGCAAGATATTTTTGGAATTATGGGATTAATCAGAAGAGCAATCAGTTTTTTTCTTGGATTTAATAAGCCATTTTTTCGTGCCGGTGGCAAAACCTTTCAAAGAATTACTGTGCATAAATCTTGTGCTTTGGCTGCGCAAACATTTATGTTATCAATTGCTTCACAAGGCTTTCATACATGCCCAATGGAGGGCTTTGACGCTATAAGAGTAGTTAAAGCTCTTCAGCTTCCAAAAGGAGCCGAGATATCTATGATTATTGCAATCGGCAAAGGAACCGAGCCAGGAATATGGGGTCCAAGATATAGATTGCCATATCAAGAAGTAGTTGTAAAGCATTAAAAAAAGCCCATGAATGATATTTCATGGGCTTTACTTTTATGTCTATAAATAGATTAGAAACCAACAATATCCGATATAAGAAAGGATGTCTACAATTAGATATCCTTTTTCTTAAGAAGAGAGAGGCAAAGTAAATAGTTTATAGTCACCTTTTACAGATTCAATCAGCTTTTCACCCTCTGTTGTTGTGATAAAAGTTTGTGCCCCAGACTCTAAAACTTGCTCTAAAACTCTATGAGTTCTTTCAGCATCTAATTCGCTAAAAATATCATCGAAAAGTAAAATTGGTGTTTCATTTCTAACTTCTTGAAGATATGTGAATTCAGCCCATTTAATACTAATTAATAAAGATTTATGTTGTCCCTGAGATGCAGTTTCTCTTGCTCTACCACCATGTATCATAATATGAATATCATCTTTTTGCGGACCAAATAAAGTAGTAGCTCTTCTGTACTCATCAATTTCTAATTGTTTAGCTGCAATTGTATATGAGGCTTCAAAATCCCTAAAAGAGATAAGTTTTTTTTCTTTTTGAGTATCTGGAAAATATTCAATTGAAACTGTTTCTTTTGTACCACACATTGTTTGATATGCTTTTAAAAAATGCGGCGTAAATTCTTCTATAAAAGATGCTCTGGCAGCACCAATTCTAGCACCATATTCTATAAGTTGATCGGTAAGTACATCAAATAATCCTTTATCTACAGAAACTCCTTGAATCTTTGCTTGATACAATAATGCATTCCTTTGTTTGATTATCTTTTTTACAGTTATTGCATCTTCTACATAGATTTTTCTTGCCTGGGATAATAAAGCATCCATAAATCTTCTTCGATCATCGGGTGCTCCAAAAGTAATTTCTTTAAAATCAGGAGATAAAACAATTAAGGGAATTTCGCCTAATATATCTTTTGGATTCATTCTATCACCTAAACTAGAATGAATCAATTTTCTAGATCCTTCTTTATAATGAACACCCACTCGATAAGGAACACCAAGATCAGAAATAGCCTGCACTGCAACTGTATACGAGTCAAATCCCTTTTTTATAAGGTCGCTATCAGCAGATGGTAAAAATGTTTTAGATAATCCACATATAGAGATAGCTTCTAAAATTGTTGTTTTTCCTGAACCATTTAAACCAGTAATGATATTCAATAATGGAGAACACTCCAAACTGCTCTGTTCATGATTTCTAAGATGCTCCAGAGAAATTGTTCGGATATACATATTATGTGGGTTTTATAAAAAATAATAGAACAAATTACGGAGTTAATTCAGTTTGCAGAAATTTCTTTCATTCTGAATCGTCTAAAAAGCACATGATTCACAAATAAGCACCTAATCAGATAATTCATCAGAGAAAAAGTATGAATCTCCAAAAATTTACATTAAAGGCTCAAGAAGCCTTACAAACTGCTCAAGAGATCGCAAATGGATACTCAAATCAGTCTATAGAGCCAATACATTTACTTGCAGCATTATTACAAGATTCAGCAGGAATTGTACCACCTATTCTCATGAAAATTGGCGCTAATTTGAATTATCTTAAATTAAAAGCAAATGAATTCATGGAGTCCTTGCCTAAAGTGTCTGGATCAACTTCTACATATATTTCTAATGGATTAACACAGATCCTGGAAACTGCTCAAAAAGAAGCACTTTCTATGAAAGATGAATATGTTAGTGTAGAGCATTTATTACTTGGTTTTACTCAGTTTCAATCTCAAGCTTCTCAATTACTTAAAGATCAAGGTATTAACAAAGATTCCCTAAAAAAAATACTATTGGAAACCAGAGGTAATTCTAAAATTACAGATCAAAATCCCGAAGATAAATATCAAGCTTTACAGCGTTATGGAAGAATTCTGAATGATGAAGCTAGAAAAGGAAAGATAGATCCTGTAATTGGAAGAGAAGATGAAATAAGAAGAATTTTGCAAGTATTATCCAGAAGGACCAAAAATAATCCAGTTATTATTGGAGAACCTGGTGTAGGTAAAACAGCAATAGTAGAAGGTATTGCACAAAGAATTATAAGTGGGGATGTTCCAGATACTCTAAAATCTAAAACTATTGTATCTTTAGACATGGGTTCTTTGATTGCTGGTACAAGTTTTAGAGGGCAATTCGAAGAACGTTTAAAAGCTATTGTTCAACAAGTAACAGAGTCTGATGGAGAAATCATTCTTTTTATTGATGAACTTCATACATTAATTGGCGCTGGTGCAACTGGTGGCTCTATGGATGCCGCTAATATTCTTAAACCTGCTTTAGCCCGGGGTGATTTACGATGTATTGGCGCTACTACATTAGATGAATATCAAAAATATATAGAAAAAGATTCAGCACTTGAAAGAAGATTTCAAAAGGTAAGAGTAGATGAACCAACTATAGATGATACCGTTACAATTTTACGTGGACTCAAAGAACGATATGAAGTGCATCATGGCGTAAGGATTACCGATGCTGCCATTGTGGCGGCCGCTCAATTATCTTCACGATATATAACAGACAGATTTTTACCAGATAAAGCTATTGATTTGGTAGATGAAGCTGCCAGTAAACTACGTATTGAAATTGATTCTATGCCAGAAGAACTTGATAATTTAGACAGAAAAATACGCCAATTAGAAATCGAAAAACAAGCTTTATTAAGAGAATTACAAGTAGATAAATGATAAAAAGATATGACTACAATACCCCCAATCAAATACATTTTTTTGGGGGCATATTTTATGGACTTAATCTAACAATAAGCCAAGAATCTTGCTCTTTAGTATACTTCATTCTATCATGTAATCTGCTTGGACGTCCTTGCCAAAATTCAAAAGATGATGGATGAATGATATAACCACCCCAAAAATCTGGTAATGGAATATCTTTGCCTTCATACTGGGCCAAGCATTGCTTATAAGATTCTTCTATGATGTGCCTACCCTTAATAATGCTACTTTGCGCAGAAGCACAAGCACCCAATTGGCTTTCTCTTGGCCTTGACACAAAATACTCTTTGCTAGATTCTCTACTTATTTTACTAACCTTACCTTCTATTCTCATTTGTCTTTCTGCCTCTGGCCAAAAGAAAAGAATACTTACATATGGATTATGTTCTAATTCTTTCCCTTTTCTGCTTTCATAATTAGAATAAAAAATAAATCCTGCATCTTCTATTCCCTTTAATAATACCACTCTTGATGAAGGCTTATTATCAGCAGAAACTGTACTTAATACCATAGCATTTGGCTCTAAAACACCAAGTTCTCCTGCCTGTTTAAACCATTCATTAAATAATGTAAATGGAGAATCTGGAATCTGATGTTCTTCTAAACCACCTTTTGTGTAATGCTGTCTTAAATCAGCAAGATTATGTGTCAATGCCATGGAAAGCTCTATTATTTAAGTGATGATACAATTGTTTGTACATTTGATTCTAACATTCCAAGATATGTTCCTGCCTTTTTACTTTTACTATCTAAAGCATCAGAAAAAAGTTGTCCACCAATGCATACGCTTCCTCCGGAAGCTTGTACATTATACATTACAGACTCTATAGATCGCTTAGGAACAGACGATTCAATAAAAATCGAACGGATTGAATATTGTTTTATTAATGCACTTAAACGCATAATATCTTGAATACCAAATTCTGCTACTGTAGAAATTCCTTGCAAGCCTACTACTCTCATGCCATATGCACGGCCAAAATATCCAAATGCATCATGAGCAGTTATCAAGATTCTTTGTTTTGCAGGAATTAACTCGATTCTTTGTTTCGTCCAAACATGCATATCATTAAGTTTTTTAAGATACTTCTCATATTTATTTCGAGAACTTTTAGCTTGAATTGGATAATGCCTGTTTAATGTCATATATATATGTTGTAAACCCTTACTATATAAAGAGATATCAAACCATATATGTGGATCATGAATATCTTCTGCTAAAGACATAAGAGATGATTCCGGAATGCCATCTGATACAGCAATAACCATTTTATGTCTTCCCACTTTTTTAAGGATTTCTGTCATTTTACCCTCTAAATGAAGTCCATTATACACGATAATATCTGCCGAGCTTAATAAACCGACATCTTTAGCTGAAGCTTTATATAAATGTGGATCTACTCCTGGCCCCATCAACGATTCAACTACAAATGAACTATCTAAACTATTGCTTAATATATCTGCAATTATTCCTGTAGTAGCAAGTACATGTATTTTCCCATCATTTTTTTTGGGTGATACACAACCATAAAAGGTTATTGCTATAAAAATGGTAAGGACAATAATTTGCATCATTTAATGATTAACTTTTGCTTTTAAAAACTTTTCGAACACTTATTTCTTCAAAAATATCAATATTTACATTCTAAAGTAAACCTATTGATATAATTGAATTAATGCCGAAATAAAGGATGGATTGTTTCGTAAATTTGCATATCAATTTATTACTTACATATCTCTCTCATCTATGTTGCCAAGAATCTCATTAGTACAATTACTCTGGTGTGTAGCGCTAGCAATAGGATTATGGGGTTATGTGAGTATGACTACCCCAGCAACCATTTATATGAGATTTCCTTTGGTAATTGATTTACCAGAAGAAAGAGCATTAGAAGTTCAACCACCAAGCGAGATTTCTATAAAAGTAAGAACCTCAGGTTGGCAATTATTGTATTTACAATATTTTAGCTCAGAACCAGAATGTCATGTTGATGCTTCTAAAATGACAGGCAGAATATCTGGAAATGGAGAATTACTCATTAATAAAATGGATATTCTTCAAGGGATAAGGCCTTCAATAAGTTTAGAAAAAGTAGTTGAACTCAATCCCGAAACAATTTCTCTTTCTACAGGCATGTTATTTAGAGGAACTGTTCCTGTAGAATCCAAAGTATCTATAATTCCACGTGATGGATTTGATATTGTTGGTACTATATCTGTAAAGCCTGATAGTATCGTTTTAAGGGGCAATAGTAAGATAGTAAATTCAATATCTTCTTGGGCTACTCAAAAATTAGAATTCAAAGATTTGGCTGGCCCTTTTTCATATATAGTTCCCTTAAAAGACTCACTTAAAAATCTAATTACAAGCGCTGTAAAAGAAGTAACAATATCAGGTGATATTCAGCAATCCGCGGAAATTTCAGTTTCTGATATTAAAGTAGAAATTATTGGAGCACCCGATGGACATCAACACAAAATCGAGCCTGCTTTAATTACTTTACATGTTCGTGGTGGAGTAAAAAAACTATCTACTCTTACTTCTCAAGATTTTAAAGTATTTGTAGACTATTCTTCATTAATAAACGATTCAATTGGACATATTAAGCCTTCAATTAGCGTTCCTGCTGGGATTCATATTATAGGAATGGAACCCAAAAAACTTATTCATCGTAGTATCATCAAATTATTGGATTAATAAGTAATTATGCGCTACCCCGAACATCTTATAGAACAAATCAGAGCACAGTCTGATATTATAGAAGTGATCAGCGAAACAGTGCAGTTAAGGAAATCTGGTCGTGGATTTATTGGTTTATGCCCATTTCATCCAGATAAAAAACCTTCTATGAATGTTAATCCAGATTTGGGCATTTTTAAATGCTTTTCTTGTGGCAAGGGTGGAAATGTTATCACATTCCTCATGGATAAACAAGGGCTTACATTTACAGAAGCTATTAAATCTCTTGCCTACAAAGCTAATATTCCTTTGCCTGATGATCAAGAAGTTACTAATCAATCAAATGAAGTCTATAATCGCAGAGAAGCTGCATTTAAAGTTCTGGCTGCAGCTGGTAAATATTATCAAAATACACTTCACTCTCCTATTGGCGAAAGCATAATAAGATATTTTCTTGGCAGAGGATTTGACATATCAATTCAAGAACTTTTTGGCCTTGGTTATGCTCCAGACTCTTGGTCTGACACCTTATTAGAAATGCAAAAACTTGGCTTTTCAGAACAAGCTCTAGAAGATGCTGGTTTAATTTTAAGGAGAGAAAAAGATGGCAAACCATATGATAGATTTAGGGGCAGAGCAATTTTTCCTATTCATGATCCTTTAGGAAAAATTATTGGCTTTGGGGCCAGAAGAATGAATGATGATGATAATCAGCCAAAATATATTAATTCTCCTCAAAGTTTAGTATATGATAAAAGCAGGGTTTTATATGGTTTGGCACAGGCAAAATCAGCCATTAGAACCGAAGGGAAAGCAATTCTAACAGAAGGTTATGCCGATACAATTGCATTAGTTCAAGCTGGTTTTACTAATGTAATTGCATCTAGTGGAACAGCTTTAACCATTGAACAATTACAATTGCTAAGTAGATATTGTAAAAAATTATATATAGTGTACGATGGCGATAGCGCAGGAATTCAAGCTGCATTGAGGGGAATGGAATTAGCCGTTGAAACCGGATTGGATGTCTGGATGGTTACATTACCTGAAGGCGAAGACCCCGATAGTTTTATTAAAATGCGTGGTCCAGACGATTTTCGGAGAGCCTTAAGAGATGCTAAATCTTTTCTTCAGTATAAATCCGATACATTAAAAAAACAAGGTTTATTTGATACTGCTTCTGGAAAAGCTCAAGCCATTAGATCTTTAGTTGAAACTATTGCAAAAGTTCCTGATACTCTTCAACATGATTTTCTTATTCAACAGTTAGCCGATTCTATGCAATTGAGTTATTCTCAATTAGAAAAAGTATACGAAGAATTAAGAAAAGCTAAATTTTCACTTAGCAAAAACGATCAACAAAAGAACATATACCCCGATCAAATTCTTGCACAAGAACATACCGAAAAAGACATTATATCTGCTCAAAAAACTTCTTCTAGTTACACACAGGTTTTTCCAGAAGAAAAAGAAATTTTACGTATCGCACTTACTTCTGATAATGCTCTGCGATATATGACGGAAGTTCTTGGTATTTCAAAAGAAGCATTTTTATCTCCTTCAGCTTCAAAATTATATCAATATACTTTAGATATCTATATTGATAAAGGTGATATAATACTTATTCAACATCTTACAGATCGCAACGATTTACCTGAAGATGTTCGTAATTTAATAATGGATATTGTATTTCTTAAAGAAGATATTAGTGCTAATTGGACAAAATTCAAGGTAGAAATTCCGCAAGAAAATGTTAGGCGAGCCCTAATGGAATCTTTAGCTAAACTTCGATTAAGACATTTAGAAATTGAATTAGATTTTTTAAGAGCCGAACTAAAGCAAAATCCCCATAATGAAAAAGAACAACAAATTATGATGCGTCTTCAGGAAATCCTGCAAGAAAGGCATGAAATTCCAATGAAGTTTCATACTTCACTTATTTAAAGTTTTATATATGAATTATATTATTCTTTCTATCCTTATAGCTTTTAATGCCCTCAATGTAATTCAAGCTCAAGATATAACTCATAATTTACCCTCAATTTCTGCACAAAAGGCCGCACAACATTTAGGTTTTCTTGCCTCTGATTCTATGCGTGGCAGAAATACTCCTAGCCCAGAACTCGAAAAAGCTGCGGAATATATCGCTAATCATTATAAGTCTTTAGGCTTATCACCTATTCAAGGTTCATATTTCCATAATTATACTCTAGAAAGACTTCATTTAGACACTCCTACAGTATGTATCTTGGAAAAAAATGGGACACAATTACCACTTGCTTTAAAAGATGATTTTATTCCTTTTGAGTACTCAGGAAAACAAAAAGTTCAGAATGCTCACATGGTGTTTGCAGGTTATGGAATCACTGCATCCGAATTTTCATATGATGATTATGCTTCGATAGATGTAAAAGGGAAAATTGTTGTCATTCTTAGAGGTGAACCTCAATCAAATAATGAAAAAAGCATTTTCGATGGAAAAAAGAACACAAAATATTCTAGAATGACATCTAAAATTCGCTTGGCTGCGCAAAAAGGTGCAATCGGCATGATTATTATCAATGATCCACTTACTACTTTACGCTTGAAACCAATTGGCTTTCCTTGGCCATCACTATATCCAAATATTCCTGCAGATGCATTACCTTTATCTAGAAAAAGACAAGGCTCTCCAGATTTTCCAATTATTCATGTTGGTGAAAAAGTTGCCGAATATGTATTCGGTAGCGTAGATTCCCTAAAATCTCTCATTAATCCCATAGAAACATCCCTTATTCCAGTGTCAAAAGATCTTTCTGCTACTGTTAATTCATTATATATTACATTAACTACAGAAAAAGTACCTGTCAGAAATGTTATGAGTATGCTTCCAGCTGATGAAAAAACCGATGAATATGTCGTTATAGGGGCACATTATGATCATATCGGCACCGGAAAGCCTAGCAAACCTGGTGAAGATTCTATCTATAATGGGGCTGATGATAATGCAAGTGGTACTACAGGAGTTTTATTAGCGGCTGAATCTTTTGTTAATGCAAAACATAAACCCAAAAGAAATATTGTATTTGTAAACTTTAGCGGTGAAGAAAAAGGTCTTCTAGGATCTAAAGCTTTTGTAGATAATCCTCCTTTGCCAATTCAACAATGTGCTGCTATGCTTAACATGGATATGATCGGTAGAAATGATGTCTCTTCCCTTTTTATAGGTGGTAATACTAGATGCAAAGAACTGATCACACTTAATGAAGAAGAAAATGAACGATTATTCGGTCAAGATAAATTTACACTAGAATATACTATAGAAAATTTCTTTTATCGTAGTGATCAGGCCAGCTTTGCATTAAAGAAAATCCCTGTTATTTTTTATTTTACAGGAGAGCACGACGATTACCATAAAGTTGGAGATGAAATTGAAAAAGTTAATCTTGAAAAGCTTGTAAAGATTACCACATTGTGTATTCATACAGCACAGAAGACAGCTAATTTGGAGGGCAGACTTCCATTTACATCTATGCCGGGTGATGAATTACAGGAATAAAGAATGAGCATATCACATGAATTGAAGATTCGCTTAATACAATCTTCTATAATAAATGAAGATACAAGAACTCGAGTTCATAGGGGTATTTCTTGGCTAAAGGCTTCAGAAAACGAATCTTTATCAGATGATTTACGTTTTATGTGTTTGTGGACATCTTTTAATGCTTGCTATGCTTCTTTACTAGAAGAAATATATAAAGATGAAAGGGGAAAAATGTGGGAATTCTTGTCTAAACTTATCGATCATGATAAGCATAATAGTATATCTCAATGTTTGTGGGAAGATTGTTTTGAACAAGCAGAAGATATTATCGACAACCCTTATTTATTCCGTGATTTTTGGCAAACTGTCCATGGTGATGATACAGAATGGGAATTTAATTTTGAACAATCAATACAGAAAGCAAAACACTGTAAAGAGCAAAGGAATATTCTTTTATACTGCATGACAGTGATTGAAAGAGTTTATATTCTGAGAAATCAACTTACTCATGGTGGGTCTACGCATGGCGGAAAAATGAACCGTCAACAATTACAACAATGCCTACTTATAATGAATCAATTTGTGCCAATTATTATGAATATCATTATTCAGAATCCAGATGTCGATTGGGGATTATTAATGTATCCACCATTATAACTTTGAATGTTTTTACGTGAGTTGAATTGTATCTAAAGCGCGGAATGCTTCTTCTGCTAGATAAAATGACCCCGTAATTAGCAATGGTTTTTTTGAATCAATACCTTTATAAACTGCATCGGCAACAGATTGAAAATATTCAGTATTCTGTATAAAGTCTTTAGATAATAAAGCTAGTTGTGAAGCTGGCATGGCCCTTTCAATATTAGGCGAGCATGCTAATAAAACATCACAATAAGGCGCAAATAATCTAAGCATTTCTTGTATAGGCTTATCAGACATAGCACCAAACACTATTTGCCATTTATTATGTGAATAACCACATATATCTATTGTTTCAAGAAGACGTTTAATACAAGCGGGATTATGTCCAACATCAATTATAATAGGAGGATTTGTCTGTAATAATTGAATTCTACCATGAATACCAGAAATCAAAGAAGTGAATTCTAACCCTTTTCTTATTGAAAGCTCATCACATGGGAATAATGCAGATATTTCATGTAAAGCAAGAAGAGCAGTTTGAATATTTCGAATTTGATGAAGGCCAGCTCTTTCTGATTTTACTTCTACATACTTCTGATTTCCAATAGAAAGATCTAAGTTCATAGAAAGATCTTTATTATATCGAACAGAATGTACAGAAGATTCTTCATCTATAATTATACAAGAAGATGCTTGTTTATGTATTGCGAAACTTTTAAAAAACGACAGTAATTCGATTCTAGATTCTCCTATAATAACAGGACAACCAATTTTCATAATACCTGCTTTTTCGCCCGCAATAGAAAGTAAATCAGACCCTAAATATTCAGTATGATCTAAATCTATAGAAGTAATGATTGTAGCTAATGGCGATTCCATAACATTAGTAGCATCTAATCTTCCACCCATGCCAGTTTCTATAATTGCGATATCTACATTCTGCTCTGCAAACCAAGCAAAAGCCATTGCAGTAGTAACTTCAAAAAATGTAGTATGTTCTTTTTCAATTTCAGGCATCAACTTAGAAGCTAAACGGGCAATATCTTCATTAGGAATACATTCTCCATTTATTCTTATTCTTTCATTAAATAAGCGTATATGAGGCGAAGTATATAAGCCAGTTTTATATCCTGCACTTTGTAAAATTGATGCTAAAATGGAACATACAGAACCCTTTCCATTGGTTCCAGCAACATGAATGCATGGATAAAGTGTTTCGGGATTTTCTAAAAAAGATAATAAAAACTGTATTCTTTCTAAACCTGGCTTTATACCAAAGCGATGAAGAGAAAATAAATAGTTAAGTAAATCCTGAATCGAATCTTTTTGAGACATAAGAAATCAAAAAAGAAATAAGACAAAATCAAGTATCAAGTGTCAGTTTACTAACTTTGCATATAAATAAAAAAGCCGGAATATTAACTATTCCGGCTTGAGAGCCAACTATCGGACTTGAACCGATGACCTGCTGATTACAAATCAGCTGCTCTACCAGCTGAGCTAAGTTGGCTTCTTGCTCTCTAAAATCGAGATGCGAAAATAGAGATTTTTTTACCTTTTGCAAATATATTTAGCAAAATTGTGTTTTTTAATAATCATACACATATAAATTCTTATAGTGTACAGCATGATAAAGAGCTGTCAAAACCTATCATTTCACTAGATATATCATTGCCTGAACAGCAATTTCATATTCTTAATAATATCAATAACTATTCACTCTATACAATCGGTATTCATCCATGGAATTGTCATGTTGAAAACATAGATAGTTTTTATTCTTTCATAAAAGAACATGCACAATCGATTATTGGTATTGGTGAATGTGGATTAGATCGATATGCAAAAGCTGACATGTCTGCGCAAGAAACAATATTTATTAAACATGCAGAATTATCAGAAACATTAAAGAAACCATTAATAATTCATTGCGTAAAAGCATTTAATGAATTATTAAGAATTCATAAAGATTTTAGCCCAAAAATGCCATGGATAGTTCATGGATTCAATAGAAATCCAGAAATTGCAGAATTATTATTGAACAGAAATATGATTCTTAGCATTGGAGCTGTTTTATTAGATAATCGACAATCTATAGTAGATATGATGAATATGATACCAGATAAGCAATTAGTATTTGAAACAGATATATCTACAGTATCAATATCGGAAATCTACAAAGCAGCATCAATAGCAAAACAAATGACATTAGAAGATTTAACTTTTTCAATAGAACATACAATACACTCAATTTATGGACATATCTGAATCAAAAGTTCCACATTGGAATAGTCGTTCTGCCCTATTATTTGGTAATGAAAAATTATGTTCATTATTAGATAAACATGTATTAGTTGTCGGGCTAGGCGGCGTGGGCTCATATGCTGCTGAATTCTTAGTTCGTGGTGGAATTGGGGCCTTAACAATTGTAGATGGAGACACAGTAGATACAACAAATCGCAATAGACAATTACCAGCTTTGGTTTCTACAATTGGCAAATGGAAAACAGAAATCATGCAAGAAAGATTATTAGATATAAATCCAGATTTGCGATTAACTGTTCATAATACATTTATCATGCGTGAGATTATTGATGAAATATTAGTCCCTAATTTTGATTATGTAGTAGATTGTATCGATACTTTAGCACCTAAGATAAGTTTATTAAAAAAAGCATATGCAAAAGGCTATCCGATTGTTAGTTCAATGGGCGCGGGTGGTAAAACAGACCCCACATTGATAGACATTGCAGACTTTAATCAAGTTCACCATTGTAAGCTGGCCAGATATTTAAAGAAAAAATTATATAGAAGTGGCATCAGATCTGGTATTACAGCAGTATTTTCACCCGAAGAGGTTTCTGAACAAGCTATGCAGTTAACAGAAAATACATTAAATAAGCGCTCTTATTATGGAACAGTTTCCTATATACCAGCATTATTTGGTGGACACTGTGCATCGGTGGTATTAAGAGATTTAATGGGCACGATACATCTAAAAAAACCTGTTCCTATTCTAGAACAACATATAAAAGAATAAGCATACATGCAATTATCCTCTATCAGTATTTCAAGGCCAGTTCTTACTATCGTGATGTCTATAGTAATTGTCCTTTTTGGCGCAATTGGCTATACATATTTAGGAATTAGAGAATTTCCTGCTGTAGACCCACCAATTATCACTGTTAATGCAGTGTATCCTGGTGCAAATGCTGATATTATTGAATCAAAAATTACCGAACCTTTAGAAGAATCTCTTAATGGTATAGCTGGCATTACTTCACTTATTTCAGTTAGCCGTGATGGCGCATGTACAATTACAGCAGAATTTGAATTAGGAAGTGGTTTAGAAAATGCCGCCAATGATGTAAGAGATCGAGTTTCAAGATCACAAAGACAATTACCAGCTGATATGGACCCACCAACTGTATCAAAAGCTGATGCAAATAGTGATGCAATACTTGTAGTTACCGTACAAAGCGATGAAAGGGATATCCTAGAAATAAGTGATATAGCTACAAATACGATTAGAAAAAGCTTGCAAACAATTCCGGGTGTTAGTGAAATACGTATTTGGGGTGAAAAAAAATATGCAATGCGATTATGGATGAATCCTCAAAAACTTTCTGCTTATGGCTTTACTCCTTTAGATGTAAAATATGCTTTAGATAAAGAAAATATCGAACTACCTTCTGGTAGTGTAGAAGGAAATACTACCGAAGTTACAGTAAGAACTTTGGGAAGATTTCAAACTATTGAAGATTTCAATAATCTGATTATTCGATCTTTTGATGGAAAAACAGTCAAATTTTCTGATATAGGAATAGCTAGACTAGAAGCAGAAAATATCAAAACAATTTTAAGAACAAATGGTAAGCCAATGTTTGGTATTGCTATTACTCCTCAACCCGGGGCTAATCATATAGCAATCGCTAAAGAATTTTATAAAAGAATAGATCAAATTAAACAAGACTTACCCGAAGATCTTGTTTTAACAATCCTGCTTGATACCACAGAATCAATTAAAGACTCACTTACAGAGGTTGCTGAAACATTATTCATTGCATTCCTTTTGGTTGTATTAATCCTTTTTGTTTTTCTTAGAAATTGGCGCACAACTCTCATTCCTGTTTTGGCTATACCTATCTCTTTGATTGGTACATTCTTTATAATGTATGTTTTAGATTATTCAATAAATGTTCTTACTCTATTAGGTATTGTATTAGCTACAGGGCTTGTTGTTGATGATGCCATTGTGGTATTAGAAAATATTTTTTCGAAAACCGAACAAGGAATGGACCCCTTACAAGCATCGCATGAAGGTGCCAAAGAGATCTTTTTTGCTGTTTTGTCTACCACAATCACATTAGCGGCAGTTTTTCTTCCAATTATCTTTTTACAAGGATTAACAGGTAGACTTTTTAGAGAATTTGGAATAGTTGTAGCTGGATCTGTTCTTATTTCTGCTTTTGTATCGTTAACATTAACTCCAATGCTAAGTTCTAGGCTTATAAAACCTGTAGAAAAGCATGGATCATTATATATATGGTCAGAAAATATATTACTAAGATGTATTCAAGCATATAAAAACTCTCTTGAATCCTTCCTAAAAAAACCTGTATATACCCTTCTCATTACCTTCTTTTCTTTTTTAATGATATGGTTTTTTGGAAAGGACTTAAGTTCAGAAATTGCTCCTTTACAAGATAAAAGTAGAATGAGAATAAGCGCAACTGCACACGAGGGAGCAACATTCGAATTTATGGATTCTTATGTGCATTCTATTTATAGCCTATTAATGGATTCAATCCCCGAAAAAAGCTCGATTCTAACAGTAACTTCACCAACTTTCGGCACAAGTTCTACAAATACAGCAATGACTCGATTGATGCTAGTGAATCCAAAAGATAGAAAAAGAAGTCAAATGCAGATTGCAGACCAAGTTAATCGATTAATTAAACAATTACCTGCAGCAAAAGGTGTGGTGATTCAAGAACAAACAATATCTACTGCTGGTTCTGGCCAAGCCGGACTTCCTGTTCAATTTGTAATTCAAGCATCAGATTTAGAAAAATTACGTTCAATCTTACCTGGATTTTTAGAGGAAGCTTCTAAAAGACCAGAATTTGCCATCGTAGATGTTAATTTAAAATTTACCAAACCAGAACTCAGAGTGTCTATTGATAGAGAAAAAGCTAGATCATTAGGAGTATATACAAGTGATATTGCACAAACATTGCAATTTGCCTTAGCTGGACAACGCTATGGTTATTTTGTAAAAGATGGAAGGCAATATCAAGTAATTGGCCAGGCAGAAAGAAATACAAGAAATGATATTGTAGATATTCAATCTATGTATGTAAAATCTAATACAGGTTCGCTTGTTCAATTAAATAATGTTACACACTTTAATGAAAGTAGCGCCCCACCATCGGTATTTCATTATAATAGATCAGTTTCTGCAACTGTTTCTGCAGGCTTAGCCGAAGGCTATACTTTAGGAGATGGTATAAGTGCTATGAAATCAATTGCTTATACTAATTTAGATCCTTCTTTTACTACAGCTTTAACTGGGCCATCTAAAGACTTCGCAGAAAGCTCATCTAGTTTACTTTTTGCTTTTATCCTTGCATTAATTCTGATTTATCTTGTATTGGCTGCTCAATTCGAAAGTTTTGTCGACCCATTAATTATTCTTTTATGTGTACCCATGGCTTTGGCAGGTGCAGTATTTTCTTTATGGCTTTTTAAACAAACACTTAATATTTTTAGTGAAATCGGCATAATTATGCTCATTGGTTTAGTAACTAAAAATGCTATTCTTATCATAGAATTTGCACATCAAAAAAATACATCTTTACCAGCATTCGAAGCAGTATTAGAAGCTGCAAGTGGCAGATTTCGTCCAATATTAATGACATCACTTGCAACAATTTTAGGTGTTTTACCTATTGCTCTTGCAATTGGGGGTGGCTCTCAAAGCCGTATTTCTATGGGAATCGCTGTTATTGGTGGCTTGATTTTCTCTTTAATTTTAACGCTTTATACCATTCCTGGATATTTTGTAATGGTATCTTCATTCCGTAAACGATAATTCATTTCTCTTTTTGCTAGTATTTCTTTTGATAATCTATAATAATAAAGCATACATTATCTAATTTTGCACATACTATTCCTCTATTCTATTTCTAAACTATGCCTCAACATATCTGGAAACTTACTCCACGCGAAGCAGCTGCTCAATGCATAATGCCAAGGCTGGTTCCTAATTCCATTCAAGAAAGTGATTCTAGTAAACAAGAGATTATGTCTTTAATTGCTCAAGGAATTGGTGGTTTTTGCGTATTTCAAGGCGATGTAGAATATACCGCTACACTTATTGATGAATTACAAAAAGAAGCAGCTATACCGCTATTATTTAGCGCAGATTATGAGCATGGCTTAACGATGCGCTTAGAAGGTGGAACAGATTTTCCGCATGCAATGGCACTTGCCCAAGCTAAAAAACCAGATTTAACATATAAGGCAGCAGTAGCTATAGCTTTAGAAGCAAAAACCATTGGAGTTCATTGGAATTTTGCGCCTGTATGCGATATAAACTCACATCCAGAAAATCCAATTATTAATATTAGATCTTTTGCAGAATATCCATCTCATGCCGAACAACATATCAAAGAATATATCAAAGGAACGCAATCACAATCTGTTCTAGCTTGTGCAAAACACTTTCCTGGACACGGTAATACAATTACCGATTCTCATTCTGCATTACCCATTGTTCATGATTCATTAACACAATTGCAACAAAGAGAATTAGTACCATTTCAAAAAGCTATCGAAGCAGATGTACAATCGATAATGATAGGGCATTTATCAATTCCTGCATTAGACCCTTCTGGGCTACCAGCTTCTTTGTCCTCTACAATCATGGTAGATTTGTTAAGACAACACATGAAATTTAAAGGGATTATCATTACAGATGCCCTCGATATGCATGCAATCAGCAAACATTATACTTCTGCCGAAGCTTCAATACTAAGTTTACAAGCAGGTGCCACTATTGCACTTGTTCCAGATAATGCCTTAGAAGCATTAGATGCAGTTGCAAAAAAAGCAGAACAAGATCCAGACTTTTATCAATTACTTGTAGAAAATTGTCATTTAATTGCCAAAGCAAAACAATGGTGTGGATTGATTTCTGAAGCACCCATAGCAATAGAATATTCTGATAAAAACAGAGATACTATTGTTAATAAAATTACTTCAAAAAAAATAGCTTTAAACAGCAAAACAATGGAAAATCATGCAATGTTAGCTTTGGATATTGCCAAACAAGCATTGGTTATTCATGATCCAAAAAAACTATTACCCATTTCAGAAAAAACTTCATTTGCTGCTTTTGCAGTTTTAGATGGAGATGATCAAAAAACCTTAGATAAAGGAGTAGCTTTTTTTAGGGTATTAGCACAAACTCTAGAGAATGAATGTGATTTTGGCTTCATAAATTCTGAAATAGAACCAAATGATGCTTATGAATTAAGGGATTCTGTACAAGCAGTAGATATCATCATTTTAGCAGTATTTGTTAAGCCTATGTCTTATAAAGGAACAGTAGGCTTATCAGAATATTTACTTCATGCTTTAGACCACATAACACAAGATAAACCAGTTATAGCAATGCTTTTAGGAAGCCCCTATCTTCATTCATATCTACCTGCAGACGCCTATATTTGTTCTTATTCAGATTCACTACCATCATTGTCAGCAGCGGCATTAACAGTAAGTGGCAGGGCTACTGCAAAAGCCTGGACACCCCACGATGCCGGTTGTTTTCAAGGAGATCACAGCTAAAATGTCTGCAAAAAACCCTTTAGAGTTACCCAGATTACAACATTCGGACATTACCTCTGTTCTTAAAGATTTACGTGAAGTTGTTGAACGAGTTTTTGTTAAACAAGGCAGATTAGATATTGCTTTAAGAGATACTTTTAAAGAAAAAGAATTTACAGAAAAACAAAGAGGTCTATTAGCAGAATGTGCTTACTCTCTTTTTAAATGTTGGGAATTATTATCAATCGGATTACAAGGTAAACAGTTAGACTCTGCTTTGGCGGTTGGATTTTGGTTTATTTTATCTGGTGGAACATTACATTCTTCACAAAGAAAAGATTTTACACCAGATCATCTTGACCAAGCAATCAAAAGAGTTGAAGACTATCTTGAAAAAAACAAAACTGGAGCATTCTATCCTGGGTGGTTTAATGATTTATGTATACAAGAATTAGGAAATGAAACATGGCAAGAAATTGCAAAAGCTCAATTATCTGAACCTAAAGTCTATATCAGAACAAATACCCTAAAAATCACAAGAGAAAATCTTAAAGAAGCTTTAAGAAAGGAAATGATTAATGCGACAATTATAGCAGAAAATGATATTGCTTTAGAAGTAGCCAGAAACTCAAGAGTTTTTAAGACAAAAGCTTTTGCCGAAGGTTTTTTTGAAATGCAAGATGTTGGCTCACAAATGGTATCTACTTTTCTACTAGCCAAACCAAAAGATAGAATTATTGATGCATGTGCTGGAGAAGGGGGAAAAACATTACATATAGCTGCAATGATGGAAAATACTGGAAGACTCATTGCAATGGATATTCACTCATATAAATTAGACGAGTTAAAAAGAAGGGCAAGGCGTGCCGGGGCTTGGAATATACAAACAGTTGTGATTGAAGCAAAAACTATCAAAAAACATACTGCTACCGCAGATGCAATACTGATTGATGCACCTTGTAGTGGTTCTGGTGTTTTAAAAAGAAATCCTGATGCATTATTGTTTCGTAAATCAACTTTTATTCATGATGTTCTACAGATTCAACAAGAATTGCTACATACATTTCATAAGACAGTAAAACCTGGTGGATGCCTTGTTTATTGTACATGTAGCATTTTACCATCAGAAGGAGAAAAGCAAATTTTAGCTTTTCTTACATCTGAAAACGGCGCTTCTTGGACTTTAGAAGAAGAACGCAGATTATGCCCTGCAAAAGATGGATTTGATGGTTTTTATATCGCACGACTAAGAAAAAAACTTGATTCGAGTTCTTAATATGAATCCATTTTCTTTTACAAGAGCCTCCGGTGTCTTATTACATATTTCTAGTTTACCAGGCCCATTCGGATGTGGAGATTTTGGCGATAATGCTTATCTATGGATTGACGCTTTAGCAAAAGCTAAACAGAAATATTGGCAGATATTACCACTAAACCCTATAGATACAGCTACTCAATCTTCTCCTTATAGCAGCCCTAGCGCTTTTGCTGGAAATCTCTTATTTATAAGCCCAATACATTTATATAAAGAAGGATTATTAGAAAAAAATCCAATTTTTTCTGATAGAACTGAAAATAATCTTAAAGTACATTATCATGAAGCCTTACATACAAGAATGCCTTTACTGTATGAAGCAGCCCAAAATTTTAAGCTTAAAGGCCAACATCTTCATAAGGCTTTTCATCTATTCTGTGAACTTCAATCATATTGGCTAGATGATTATGTGCTTTTTATTCATAAAAAAGAAGCACATGAATATAAGCCATGGTGGCAATGGCAAAAAACTGAAGAAACAATAGATATATGGGATAGACAGTATATCATTCAATTCTTTTTTTATTATCAATGGCAAAAATTGCATGCTTATGCTCAATCAAAAGGGATTGCAATTATTGGTGATATTCCTATTTATGTATCCCATGATAGCGCCGATGTTTGGTCTAATCAATCTCTTTTTGATTTAACAAAAAAAGGAATTCCAAAACATATCGCAGGTGTTCCTCCTGATTATTTTAGTAGTACAGGACAATCATGGGGAAATCCTTTATATCTATGGAAAAAAGAAAAAAAAGCTGTCTTTAATTGGTGGATTAAAAGAATCCAATACATGCTTTCTTTATATGATAGTATTCGTATAGATCATTTTAGAGGCTTTGCTTCGTATTGGGCAATCCCTTATTCCGAAAAAACAGCGATTAATGGTACATGGAAAAAAGGTCCAGGCATTCCATTATTCGATGCAATCAAAAAGGCTGTACCAAATGCCTCTGTTTTTGCCGAAGATTTAGGAACTATAGATCAAGATGTAAAAGACTTATTATGTAAAAGCGGTGCGCCAGGTATGAAAATCCTTCAATTTGCCTTTGGAAATGATATCGCCATTCATCCATATGCACCTCATAATATTGAAGAATATTCTATAGTTTATACAGGCACACATGATAATAACACTACAAATGGTTGGTTTATAAGTGAGTTAAGTACAGAGCAGCAAACATTAATCAGAAAGTACTGTCTTTGTGATTTTGATGATAAAGATGCCCATAAGCATATAAACAGATTAGCTTTATCATGCAAAGCAAAGCTGACAATTCTTCCTTTACAAGATATCTTAGGCTTATATTCTGATGCAAGAATGAATACACCAGGAACAAGCGAAGGTAATTGGCAATGGCGGGCACAATCATCAGACATCAACTATGATGCTTTAAAAGATCTTCATGAACTTACTCTGCTATTCGGCAGATAAAACAAACCATTTTCTTGTATTTCTGTAGAAAAACCAGCTGTTTAGAATCTAATAACTTATTTTCGTATTATTATTCAATCAGATATGTATATGAATTCAAACTTCTATCCTATAAAAAGAGCATTAATCAGTGTATCTAATAAAGAAGGTATAATAGATTTTGCTAAATCATTGAATCTATTAGGTATAGAAATAATTTCTACAGGGGGAACTGCTAATTTATTGCATGAAGCTGGTATTCCTGTAAAGCCAGTAAAAGATATAACTGGATTTCCTGAGATTATGGATGGGCGTGTTAAAACATTACACCCAGCTATTCATGGTGGTTTATTGGCAAGATTAGATGATACAAATCATACAGCAGCCATGGAATTACATGGAATACACTCTATAGATCTTGTGATTGTTAATTTATATCCTTTTGAACATACAATATCAAAAGATGATATTGGTTTTCAAGATGCGATTGAAAATATTGATATTGGTGGCCCGGCAATGGTAAGAGCATCTGCAAAGAATTTTGATTGGACAGCCATCATCGTTAATCCAGCTCATTATCATACAATTCTCCAGGAAATTCATACAACTGGATGCATTAATTATGATCTAAGAAAATCTTTAGCTGGGGAAGCATTTGCACATACAGCATATTATGACAGCTTAATTGCAGGATGGTTTGCCAAACAAAATGGAATTGAATTTCCGCAGCAATTAACATTGCCATATAGAGGCGAACAATCCTTACGTTATGGCGAAAATCCTCATCAAAAAGCATTCCTCTATGGAAATTTTACCAAGATTTTCACCCAATTACATGGTAAAGAATTATCCTATAATAATATTATAGATATTGATGCCGCAGGTAGATTGGTATTAGAATTTGATGATCCAGCTACTGTTATCATCAAACATACAAATCCATGCGGGGTGGGCATTGGCAATACTTTATCAGAAGCATATCATAAAGCATTTGCAACAGATACTGTGTCTCCATTTGGAGGCATTTTAGCTTTTAATAGAACAATAGATATCGAAACAGCCGAAACAATTCATCCATTATTTGCTGAAGTATTAATTGCTCCGTCATTTACAGATGATGCCCTAGCATTATTAGTAAAGAAAAAGGATAGAAGATTATTACAATGTTCATTTGATGCATTAAAAATGGCAATTCAAGGGTATCAAGTAAAATCAGTTGCAGGTGGTATATTAATTCAATCTGAAGATAATGAATTGTTAAGAGCATCTGATTTACGGATAGTTACCAATAGACAACCAAGCGAAGAAGAAAATAAAGCTATGATGTTTGCTTGGAAAATTGCAAAGCATGTAAAATCTAATGCCATAGTATATGCTGCTTCTGATAGAACGCTTGCTATTGGCGCAGGCCAGATGTCTAGATTAGATTCCGCTCGAATTGCAGTTAAAAAAGCTCAAGATGCTGGAATAAATCTAAAAGGGTGCGCAGTTGCATCAGATGCATTCTTCCCTTTTGCAGATGGAATGCTACAAGCAATAGAAGCAGGAGCAACAGCAGTAATTCAGCCAGGAGGTTCTATTCGTGATGCAGAAGTTATCGAAGCAGCAAATCAACATAATGTCAGCATGGTTATTACTGGTATGAGACATTTTCGTCATTAAAGGTATATACGTGAAAACAGTATTTCGGGTATTAAGCTATCTATCAGATTTTAAATTACTTCTGTTTCTTTCTATTACTTTGAACACTATGTTCTCGGTACTTAGTACAGTAACTATTATAGTAATTCAACCTGTATTAGAAGCTTTGTTTAATCCCGAATCAATGAATTCACATCAATTACTAGCTAATAATGAGTCTATTTCTGCTTCAATCAAACAATGGTTCTTTACCACTGTTTTAGATATCGTACAAAGCGATTCCCACTCTACAACATTATTTCATTTAGGCTTATTGATTCTATTTCTCTTTATTGTAAAAAATCTTACAAAATATCTTGGGAATAATGTTAATGTCCGTTTAGGAGAAGGAATTTCTAAATCCATTAGAGATCAATTATTTAGAAAAATGATGTCTTTATCAATGGATTATTTCAATCGATCTAAAGTAGGAGATAATATATCTTTTATAACAAACTCTGTTGCTACTATGAATGGAGCCGTGTCTCCTTTATTCTTAACAGTGTTTAGACAACCCATAGAAATTGCATTATTCTTGGCTGTATTATTTTCTTATTCTCCATTTTTAACAATGATAGCTTTCAGTACTAGTATTGGAAGTTTACTTATTATCAAATTGAGTACAAAAGCAATCAAAATGTATGCAAGTAGAATGTTGTTTTCTATGCATGCACTTACATCATTAATTCAAGAAATGATTTCTGGTATCCGTTTAGTAAAAACTACTGCTTCAGAAGATAAAGCTACCCATCAATTTGAACAAGAAACGCAAAGATATGTAAAGGCATCTGTAAAAAATCAGAAATTGGTAGACTTAGTACCTGTGTTAAATGAGATACTTGCGATTTCTGCTTTATGTGCTGTTTTATATGTTGGTGGAAATCAAGTATATGATAAAGAGTTAAAACCACAGGAATTAATGACTTTCCTTTTTGCTCTTTTTAGTATTATGTCTCCTATAGCACAGCTAACCAATACTCCTGCAGTTATTCAAAAAGGGATAGTTGCAGCAGAAACTGTATTTGACATTATAGATCAACAACCAACTGTAAAAAATGGCAATACTTCAATCCATACATTTACTTCTTCAATTACTGTAAATAATCTGCATTTTTCTTATGATGGTAATCATGAAGTATTACATGATATTCATCTTAGCATTGATAAAGGAAAAACCATTGCATTGGTTGGACAAAGCGGAAGCGGAAAATCTACAATGAGCGATCTGATTGTGCGATTATATGATCCAAATAAAGGTAGTATATGTATAGATGGTATCAATATCAATGAATTTTCTATTGAAGAATATCGTCAACTATTTGGCATCGTTTCTCAAGATTCTTTTTTATTTAATGATACCATAGCTGAAAACATCTGTTTTGGTAAAAACATAATTTCTGAAGATGAAATGATCTATGCTGCTAAAATGGCTAATGCACACGATTTTATTATCAGCTTACCAATGGGATATCAAACAAAAATTGGTGACAGAGGTGTATTGCTTTCTGGTGGACAAAAACAACGTCTAGCTATTGCTAGGGCTCTTGTGCGCAAACCCCAAATACTTATTTTTGATGAGGCAACTTCTGCATTAGATGCAGAATCAGAACATTTAGTACAAGAAGCAATACACAATTTATTACATGGCAGAACAGCTCTTATCATTGCTCATAGATTATCTACAATTATTGATGCAGATTGTATTTATGTATTTGATAATGGTTCTATTGCAGAATCTGGAACACATAAAGAATTATTAGAAAAAGGTGGAATTTATTTTCGCCTATGCTCTTTACAAACGATTGATATACAATAAATTTGACAATTTTTTTAGTTTACTATACATATGGCTTCTTATCCTTTTTCAGACATAGAACCTAAATGGCAGCAGTATTGGAATGATCATCATATCAATAAGGTTGAAGATGATTTTTCTAAACCTAAGTATTATATCTTAGATATGTTTCCATATCCTAGTGGTGCCGGATTACATATCGGTCATCCAGAAGGATATACAGCTACTGATATTATTGCTCGATATAAAAAAATGAAGGGATTTAATGTATTACATCCCATGGGATTTGATGCTTTTGGCCTACCCACCGAGAGATATTCGATGGTTACTGGAATTCATCCAGCACTTGCCACAGAAAACAATATCAATACTTTTAAAAGACAATTAAATCTATTAGGATTAGGGTATGATTGGTCACGAGAAGTAAATACTACTCAATCATCGTATTATAAATGGACACAATGGATGTTCTTAAAAATTTATAATTCATGGTATGATACAGATCTTCAAAAAGCCATGCCAATTTCTGAATTACCTATTCCTCATCATATCATTGAACCAGCAGATATCGAAGTCTATAAAGATGATTTCCGTTTGGCTTATACTGCTAATATTCCTGTTAATTGGTGCGAAGCCTTAGGAACTGTTCTTGCGAATGAGGAAGTAGACGAATGGAAAGATAAAGGCTATACCGTTGAACGCCGCCCAATGCGTCAATGGATGATTCGCATTACCGCTTATGCTCAACGCTTATTGCAAGATTTAGAGATCGTTGAATGGCCATCAAGTACCAAAGAAATGCAAAAACATTGGATTGGGATTTCTGAAGGTGCTGAAATACAGTTTCAATTAGCAGAATATCAATCAGAATATATCACTGTTTTTACTACAAGGCCAGATACCGTTTTTGGGGCTACATATATTGTTTTAGCTCCAGAACATCCACTTGTTCTACAGATTACTACCGAAACATTTTTACCTAAAGTGCAGCTTTATATTCATCAAGCAAGCACAAAAAGTGATTTAGAAAGAACAGAATTATCTAAAGATAAAACGGGAGTATGTACTGGTGCTTATGCTATTAATCCAGCTACTTTAGAAAAAATTCCTATTTGGATTGCCGATTATGTACTTGCTCACTATGGAACTGGAGCAATTATGGCAGTACCTGGACATGATGAAAGAGATCATTCTTTTGCCAAGCAAAATGATTTACCATGTATTCAAGTAGTAAAACATAGTAATAATGAATTGGTTGATATCCATCAATCAGCATTTACTGAATATGGTATTGCAATTAATTCATCGAATGATGGTACTGTACAATTAAATGGATTGCACACAATAGATGCAAAAAAGAAATGTACAGAATGGCTTGAACAACATGGAATAGGAAAAGGGAAAATACAGTTTCGTTTAAGAGATTGGCTTTTTTCACGTCAACGTTATTGGGGCGAACCAATTCCAATTGTGCATTTTCCCGATGGCTCAAGACGCTCTTTAGACTTAGATGAATTACCTTTAACATTGCCAGAAGTTAAAGAATATAAGCCCGCTGGAACCGGAGAATCACCATTAGCAACTGTAGATTCTTGGATTAATTGGCATGACCCAAAAACAGGAAAAATAGGGAAATTAGAAACCAATACTATGCCTCAATGGGCAGGTTCATGTTGGTATTATCTACGATATACAGATCCTCATAATCAAGACATATTCTGTTCTAAAGAAAAAGAACAATATTGGATGGGTGGAAATCCCGATAGTGGTGGAGTAGACTTATATGTTGGTGGCTCCGAACATGCAGTATTACATTTATTATATGCTAGATTTTGGCACAAATTTCTATTCGATTATCAATTAGTCTCCACAAAAGAGCCATTTGCGCGGCTTTTTCACCAAGGATTAATTTTAGGTGAAGATGGACGCAAGATGTCCAAATCACTAGGAAATGTTGTAAGTCCAGATGATATTGTAAAGCTGTATGGAGCAGATTCTTTACGTTTATTCGAAATGTTTATGGGCCCTTTAGAAGCCACAAAACCATGGGCTGCTAAAGGTGTAGAAGGTGTTAATAGATTCTTAAATAGGGCTTGGAGATTAATTGTTACCGAAGATGGGCAATTATCACAGTTTATTAAAAAGAACTATGTTCATAATCCTGAACATGAATACATTCTTCATACTACAATTAAAAAAATAGGCGAGGATATCGAAACTTTAGGTTTCAATACTGCAGTATCTCAAATGATGATATTTGTTAATGAATTTACAGCTTTAGAATATAAGTCTTTAGAAGCAATGAATTCATTTGTAAGACTTTTAGCACCATTTGCCCCGCATATTGCCGAAGAATTATGGTCTATTTTAGGAAATACTACAAGTATTTTCACTCATGATTGGCCATTATATGATGACTCAAAATGTATTCAATCAACTGTAGAAATTGTTATTCAAGTAAACAGTAAGATAAAAGCCAGAATATCTGTTTCTGCAGATGCTACCGAAGAACAACTAGAAACTTTAGCACTTGCTGAAGAACTGGTGAAAAAGAATCTAGAAGGCTTAACTATTAGGAAAAAGATTATTGTTCTTGGAAAATTGGTGAATTTCATCGCAAATTAACTGTATGTTATTTAAACATTTACATTGGATTTCTCATCGCTTTGGAACCTCTTTAAGAAAAAGAGGTTTTATTGCATTTACTAAAAGTGTTGCAACTGGAAGTATTGCAATTGGTTGTATTGCATTATTGTTAAGTTTAGCTGTATTAGATGGTTTTCAAGAATCTTTAGAAAAAAATGCTATTAAGTTTACAGCTCATATAAGAGTTCAATCCTTTAATGGAGAAAAACCAGAAGAATTGCCAGATATAGTTCTTCAATATCCAGGCATTCAATCAATTGAAAAATCTATTCAAAGAGAAGGTCTAATCAGAAAAAATTCTCAAGGTGAAATTGAAGGGGTTCTATTAAAAGGGATAGATGATCAACAAGAATTTAGATTAAGGCCGAAACATAAAGAGGGCGGATCTTTCAATTTTTCTACAGATTCATCTAAAGAAATTATCATAAGCAAAACATTGGCTGATAAGCTTAATGTGTCTACTGATAGCTCGGTTATTTTTACAGTAATGACATCTAATCCTTCACAGCCTAATATTCCTATTCCGATTAATGCAAAATGTATTATCAAAGGGATATATTCCACTGGTATGGCACAATACGATGATTTATATATTTTTATTCCAAAAACGACTCTTAATACAATAATTGGATTGGATAAACATGAATTTACTCATTATGAAATGATGGCTCATGAAAACTATCCAATAAAAGAACTATCAGAATGGATTCAAGAACAAGTTCCCTATCCGCTTTTTGTTCAAAATGTTTTTGATCTACATGGTGGAATGTTCAATTGGATAGAGTTGCAGAAAAAACCAATTCCTATTGTATTAAGTTTAATAAGCGTAGTTGCAGTATTGAATATTCTGACTTCATTATTAATATCCGTACTTGAAAAAACAAGAAGTATTGGAATTCTTCGATCTATTGGCATGAATCAACAGTCAATAGTCTTAATGTTTATATGGCAGGGTTTAATTGTTGGACTTTCTGGGATATTTCTTGGATGTGCAATTAGTTTTGGATTGTGCTCTTTACAACAACACTATGGTTTGATTACCTTAAAAGCAGATTTATATTTTGTAGACACACTTCCAATTAAGATTTCTGCATGGCATTATTATCTTGTTTGTAGTATATCCCTCCTTTTATCGCTTATTTCAACTTTTATTCCAGCATATATTGCATCTAGAATAGAGCCCACTAAAGCATTGCGATTTTCATAATTCTTTGATTTTCTTCCACTTCTGTATAGTATAAGAGATAGCCGTTTTTTGATCTACTATCTTATCTGATTCTTGAATGCATTGCCAATTACCTACAGGGAAAGTAAAAAATATATCTGCTTTAGGCTCTATATGGATTCTAGATACATGTACCAAAGAGCAAAAGTCTAGTGTATCTGTAAATAAAGTTGCACCCCCAATAATAAAAGCTTTCTTACAATGTAATGTTTGTAATACAGAGCAAGCTTCCGAAAAAGAATCAACAATATAAAGGGCTTCTTGTGTTGGAATTTTTTTTGAAGTTATAACAATATGATCTCTACCTGGTAATAAATTCCCAATAGACTTAAATGTATTGTACCCCATAATCATTGGATTATTCATGGTAATAGATTTAAAATATTGCAATTCAGAAGGAATATGCCATGGTAGGCCTTGATGTATTCCAAAAGCTCCATTATCTGCTATAGCCATTATTGCTTCAAGTTCAACTGGGGTTTTCATTAGTTTAATGACATAGGAAATACATAATGGGCTGCATTATTATGAAACATTACCTCATCAATTTCTGCATCCATATATCTTTGCATCGGAAACTTAGATAAGCATTCTTCAATTTCTTCCATATCTTCGCCAAACATGATAATCCACAATTTTGTTCTGTCTGCCGATAATGTATATGTAGAAACAATACCTCTACCCATAAGCTTATTTATATAAGCACGCTGAGGAGGTATTAATGAACTAAACTCTGGTGTAAATGTACCAGGTAATGCAACTGTTATCATAAAACATTTCATATAAACCTTTTTTATTCTAAAGCTGGTGAAGAAAAAACCAGCATTTTTTCTCTGGAATATTCTTTAATACTATATGGAATACCACCCCATCCTAATCCTGATGAGTCCCTTCCACCAAATGGCATCCAATCTACTCTAAATGCTGTATGATCATTTAACATCACAGCACTAGCATTCAGTTTCTTCATAATATAAAATGCAGTATCTGTATTCTTTGTAAATACAGATGCTTGAAAACCAAATTGTAATGCATTGGCTCTATGTATTGCTTCATCTACAGTATTATAAGAATACATACATATTACAGGACCAAATATCTCTTTTCTCGATACAGTTACATCATCTGGAGGATTAATTAATATTGTTGGCATATAGAGGGTTTCAGAGATAGCCTCACCACCACATGCTAGTATTGCACCTGCCTGAATAGCTTCCAGAATCCAAGAATGTATTCTCTGTATTTCTGATGGATGTATCAATGGGCCACCCTCTGTTAAAGGATGTAAGGGGTCGCCAATCTTAAATGTATTTGCTAATTTGACCATTTGTTCAGTAAAATCAGAACATATTGAATGATGAACAAATATTTTTTGTACCGAAACGCATACTTGCCCAGAATGATAAAATGCTCCTTTTATTAATGGTTTCAAAGCCGATGTCCAATCAGCATCTTCTGTCATAATTACTGGTGCTATGCCACCATGTTCAAGTGCGCAACGAGTTCCCGGAGCTAATAATGAGCGCAATTTCCAACCGATTTCTGCTGAACCTATAAATGATAAAAATGCAATACGTGAATCTGATACTAATTGTTCGGCAATATGAGATGCACATATAAGGGTTTGACACCATTCTTTGGGCAATCCAGCACTATATATCATGTCTACTAATGTAATACATGATCTTGGTGTAGATCCAGCTGGCTTAATAATTATTGGGGTTCCTGCTGCTATGGCAGGTATCACTTGATGAATAATCAAGTTTAAAGGATGATTAAATGCACTAATCGCAAATACTACTCCAATAGGTTCATAGATAGTAAAAGCAAGTTTCCCTTTGGATGATTCCGTTATTCCCATTGGAATTTGTTCACCATGCATTGTACGCATTGTATCAATTGCGCTTTTTACTCCTTGAATTGCCCTAAATACCTCAACTTTAGAATCACTATATGGCTTTCCACCTTCTTTTACAGCAATTATTGTCAATTCTTCTATCGAACTTTGCATAATATCGATAAGTTTTTCTAGAATAGAAATTCTTTGATATGCAGGTAACTGTTTACTCTGATCCTTAAACAATGTATATGCTATATCAAGCTTTTCTTGAGCTTGCTCAAAATTCTGTAATGGGATTTCATCTATTTTTTTCCTTGTGAAAGGAGAGTAAATGTGCAGCATGATTATAAATACTATATGATATTGATTGTTATTATAAACTAAAGATATAAAAAAAAGCGACATATCCTTTAAGACATTGGGAAGCCTTTAAAGATAATGTCGCTATTCTATTTATTATAATTAAAATAATATGTTTTCAATTATTGCTTAACAAGTTCCAAAGAAGCATTTAATTCAACTTCATCACCAACAACTGCTCCACCATTGTCTAGCAATTTGCTCCAAGAAACACCATAATCTTTACGATTGATTTTTCCTTGCACTTTAAAACCTGCAACGGTTTGTCCCCATGGGCTTTTAGCAATTCCACCAAATTTAGCATCTAAAGATACTTTTTTAGTGATGCCATGCATTGTAAAATCACCTGTCAACTTATAACCATTACCTGATTTAGATAATTTCGCATTTTTTAAAGTGATTGATGGATATGTATTTACATCAAAGAAATCAGCGCTTTTTAAATGCTCATCACGTTTTGCATCATCAGTATTAATAGAAGCTGATTTGATTGTTACATCAATGCTAGCATCTGAAAAATCTGAATTGTCTGAAGCTACTTTTACATCAAAATCACCGAATTTTCCATCAGCTTCAGATACAACCATATGGCTTACTGTAAACTTAATAGAAGAATGCGAACGGTCTAAATTCCATTTTGTGTTTTGTGCATTTATGCCAAAACCACCACATACAAGAACAATTGCGATAATTACAAATTTTTTCATTGAAAAAACTCCAATTTGTATAAAAAAGTGAACATTAGTTCAACGGTATATCTAATAAAAGTATTGTTGAATCTTTTGAAATCTCCAACTTAATTGAGGATTTCTCGGTTATTCCGAAACCATCTCTTCTGTGCAGAACTCTATCTTCTACTTTTACATTTCCATTAATAATAAACATATACAAGCCATTATTTGGTTTCTTCATCGTATATATACATTCTTTATCAACTGTAAATTCCCCTATAGATATATATGCATCTTGATTTATCCATAAGGATTCATCATCTATGTCCGGCGAGACAATAGTTTTAAATGTATTAGTTTTTTCTAATCGACCAAACATTCTTTGATCATATAATGGGGTAATATCTCTATGCTTGGGTAAAATCCAGATTTGCAGAAATTCTACAGGCTCAGTACTGCTATTATTACTTTCAGAATGGATAATTCCTGATCCAGCAGACATTATCTGAATTTCGCCTTTTTTGATTGTTCCTTTGGTTCCTAAACTATCTTCATGCACCAATGTTCCTTCTAAAGGAATAGAAATGATTTCCATATTGTCATGGCCATGTCTGCCAAATCCTTCTCCAGCAACTACTTTATCATCATTTAATACTCTTAAAACACCAAAATTCATGCGTTCTGGATTAAAATAACGAGCAAAACTAAATGTATGATATGATTCTAACCATCCATGATGTGCATATCCACGAGATTCAGCTGAATGAAATATTGTGCTCATCAAAATCCTTCCTGAAACTTTGTATCCAACACAATTAATTTCTCACATAATTGAATAAAAAGCCTACACTCTTCTTCTGTATATGCATTACTCAATGTTCGAATGGTTTCCTTCATCTTAGGAAATATATCTTGTAAAATATTTCGTCCTTGTTCTGAAATTTTCGTTACCGATAAACGTTTGTCTTGCTCAGATTTACAACGTTCTACATAGCCTAAAGACACCAAGCCATCGATTAATCTTGTAATATCAGGGGCTTTTTCTAACATTCTACTACTAATTTCACACCTCGCATGGCCTTCTGGATATACTCCATTCAATATCCTTAATATATTATACTGATTGGAAGTTATAGCAAATTCTAGACATGCCTTTTCTAATTGATTTCTTATCATATCGGCACAGACAAGCAAACTAAGTATAACCTCATGCGTAGAGGACTCAAATGTAGTTTGCTTCAAGCGATTATGTAAATGTGTAATTGCCATATACAAACATATGTGTTTGAACATATATGTTGCAACACATATTTTTATATTTTCTTTTTCAAGGATAAATTATAGATTACTTCATTGGTATTTCTCTTGCACCAAACACATCAACTATATGCTTTTCTGTCGGGTTAAGAGGTCTTTGAGGGGGCGGAGTTGGGATAATTTTTTCTTCTTTTTTCAAGAAAGAGGCATTTGATGATAAAGATTCCAAACCACCTTGATTTTGTGTTTTTGGAATATCATGTACAATATGATCTGTAGATATGTGAAAAGAGTGAGACTGAGCTGCATGAGAAACAGAGCCTTCGCAATTTATGTGGAGGATATAAGTTATTTGAAAGAAAGTGGAAATTAATACAGAAATATCTTTAGATCTGGATTGTAATTGATCTGCAATAAATTGCTGTTTAGCAATCAATTTTATAGTATTTTCTTTGAATTGTAGCGAAACTGACTGAAGTAAAATTTGTAGACCTGGATCACAAGTCTTTACAAATGAATCCCAATCTTGTGGAAGACTTGGTATTTCTTTGGTGACTTGATTTGCGACATTAATTATGTGTTCAGGAGTTTTTTTTTTCTGGATATCTGTAATATCATTGCGTGAATGTGTTGCTGCAGGAATTGATTTATATTCACCAGACTGAATTTCTTTTATCAAAGCAGAAATTTCTATAGTAGAATCCAGAGAAGCCATTTGTGTTAAAGCAAGTTCGAATCTAACTCTAGGTTGGGTAGCATATCGCAAGCTTTGTTCTGAATTAGAAATAATATTCATTAATCGCAGCAATTGGCTTTGAGTAAAATATGCTGCCTCTTTAATATATATTTCATGATAAATAGAAGAAGTTTCGATGAGTTTTGTAGAGCCAATAGCAAGCACTGTCAATAAATTTCTTAGATGCTCTAAAATACCATTCATACATTCTTGAATATCATATCCTTTTAGAAGCACTTCATTAGCAATGATAAACATCTCGGCAATATTCCTATCTCGAATAGCTTTTGTAATTCTAAAAAAGAATTCGGTATCAATTAAATGCAAAGCTTGATGAACATCGCTAGAGACAATTGTATTACCACAAAAAGCCCTTACCTGATCGAAAATACTTTGAGAATCACGCATGGAACCATCTGCTTTCCTTGCTATTGCAATTAACGATTCTTCGTCAATGGAAATATGTTCATGCACAGCAATTTTGCTAAGTTGGCTAACAATACTATCAATTTCCATTCTGCGAAAATCGAATCTTTGGCATCTTGACAAAATAGTTGCTGGAACTTTATGAACTTCTGTAGTTGCAAATATGAACATTAAATGAGGAGGAGGTTCTTCTAATGTTTTCAATAATGCATTAAATGCAGAAGTAGATAACATATGAACTTCATCGATTATGTACAGCTTGTACTTACCGTGAACTGGTGGATAACGTGAATTTTCCCTTAACTTTCTAACATCATCGACGCTATTATTTGAGGCACCATCAATTTCAATAACATCGATGGAACGGCCATCTACAATATCTTTACAAGATGCACAAATATTACATGGCTCTGCATCTGGTCCGGGCTGTAAACAATTAAGTGCTTTCGCAATAATTCTGGCTGATGTAGTTTTTCCTACACCCCTTGGCCCAGTGAACAAATAAGCATGATGAACTCTTCCAGACAAAATCGCATTTTTTAGGGTAGTAGAGATGTGGTCTTGCCCAACAATCTGTGCAAATGTCATTGGCCGCCATTTACGGGCAGTGACAATATAGTGTTCAGATTGGTTTGGTTCTTGGGACATAATGATATAGATAAGTTTATTGTTTAGACTTCTTAAATGCTTCGATTTTTTCACGAGTATTTATATAATCGTTTACTTCTCTATATGTTTTATCGGGTACAGTTTCAAAAAAATCTGAATCTTGAATATCCAGTGAAAATATAGAAGAAGTAACTGCAACCCATACATTAAATGTTTGGCCTCTACGACAATATTGTTCTTTTGCAAAAGCCATCGCGATTTCGGGGTCAGGAGCATGTACCGATCCCACATGATTATGATGTCCACCACTTTTTGTTTGAACAAATACTTCATAGGTTTGAAATTGATCAAGTTGTTCTTTTGGGATGAAGGCAGTTTCTGGATCTTCTGGAATGCCTGCCCTGTTAATGCGTGGATCGAGTGATGAAATTGTTGGCATAATACTACTCATCAATATTCAAAAAGGTATATCAAAAGCTTGATATTTAGTACATAATTCTTGCAAATCTACAATATTCATTTCAGTTTCTTGCTGTAATCGGAGTAATAAGGTTTAATTTTGTACTGACAGCATTATCAACATTAGATATGCTTTCTTTAATCTTTAATATATAATGAAAGAAATAGCATGAATTTTATAGATAGCGCAGTTATAGAAGTTAGTTCAGGCAAAGGCGGCAGAGGGCATGTTAGTTTTAGAAAAGAAAAATATGTTCCATTGGGTGGGCCAGATGGTGGTAATGGAGGCAAAGGTGGGGATGTAGTTATTGAAGCAGATAGACAATTAACAACTCTTTTAGATTTTCGTTATCAACGTAGATATGATGCCGAAGATGGTAAAGCTGGTGGATTATCACGTTCTACAGGTAAAAGTGGAAAAGATAAAATAGTTCGTGTTCCAGCTGGAACAGTAGTTATAAACTTTGAAACTGGTGAAACATTAGTTGATTTAACAAGAGACAAACAAAAGTATACTCTGGTTCGTGGTGGAAGAGGTGGAAGAGGAAACTCGGAATTTACTACATCAGTAAATCAGGCACCAAGAAATGCAGAACCAGGAGAATCTGGAGAAGAACTTAAATTAACCTTAGAATTAAAAATACTTGCAGATATTGGATTAGTAGGTTTTCCAAATGCTGGAAAATCGACCTTGATTTCTGTTATATCAGCTGCAAAACCTAAAATTGCCGATTATCCTTTTACCACTTTAGTTCCAAATTTAGGAATGGTATATGTTGGAGAAGAACGCTCTTTTACTATAGCTGATATTCCAGGATTAATTGAGGGAGCCCACGAAGGGAAAGGTTTGGGAATACAATTTTTACGTCATGTTGAAAGAACAAGACTATTAGTATTCCTGTTAGATGCAATGAGTGGAGACCCCGTTACCGAGTATACTGTACTATGCCAAGAATTAGAAAAATATAATCCAGATATGTTATTAAAACCAAGGGTTATATGTATAAGCAAAATGGATACAGTTACTCAGCCAGATAGAGATATTTTAGATACATTGAACTTTGCACATAGTGGCGATTATCCAATAATGCAAATTTCTGCTGTTTCTGGTGAAAAAATTGAAGATCTTAAAAAAATGATGTGGGCAGTACTAAAAAAATCATGGGAAGAAGAATCGAATTAAGAAGCGACCCCGAGAGGACTCGAACCTCCGACATCAAGTTTAGGAAACTTGCGTTCTGTCCAGCTGAACTACGGGGTCTAATTTAATGAATACGCTCATCTGCTTGTAAAAGCAATCTATACATTGAATGATTGGATTCTGGCTGATGAAACATAATAGCAATTATTAACAAAGATAATGCATGTATATCGGCTTGATACAAATTCATCAATGTTCCCCTATCAATTATCTGCTCTATATGCTCTTGTTTTAAGATGCCCAATTCCTGATATTCTACTAATAAGCCCCAGGCCTCGGGCGAGAACACTTCTTTTTCTATATCATTAAGAATTCTATGTTTGAATGAAGTTTCACTAGTTTGAGACCTAATGATAAGATTTCCAGCTTCAATCCTTTCTGCAATCCAGCTAAGTGCAGTTGAAATTTCTACAACAGTAAAACCTCTCCTTTCTAATTCCTGCAGTTTGTCTCCAGAGGGTTGTCCACCAATTTGCATATGCTGTAAAAATTCAGCTATAATTTTGATAATTCTTTCGTACATGAACATGCCAGATATATTTGATTAAGATTGACCAGCATGCATATACTTTGTTTCAAGTGTACTCATTATTTTCTTTTCTTCCGGCGTAGTATCATTATATCCAGCTAAATGTAATGCACCATGAGCAGCCAATCTTAATATTTCTTCTGTTAATGTTACACCAAATTCAACCGCTTGATTACGTGCAGTGTCTGCACTTATGTAAACCTCTCCTTCCAAAGGGTTCTCGCTTAAAGGAAAAGTAATTACATCTGTAGTATAATCATGTTGTAAAAATTCAAGATTTAATTCATGGATTTTTTCATCTGTTACAATGATAACATTAATCTCTGCTTCCTTTATTCCTTCACTTGCAAATACACGGCGAACCACTTCTTGAATCTTTGTACGAGGGACAGGTTTTTGATTAGATTCATTAAATACCTGTACTTGTATTTTATTATTTCTTGAACTCATAAAACCATACACTCCGCAATCTAAATGGATAATATGTCGGCCGCATTCTTCAAAGAATATTTAGTATCAACATAAAAATTGAATATGATGATTGTAGCCTGCTTAAAGCAACATCTAACACAATGTGCGATAATAAACTACATAGTATAAGATCCCCACCAACAAGGCTTTATTTATACTTGCAATTGTTTAAAAAACCTAAACAAACTCTATCAATATGCAAAAATACGATAATCTTTGTTATTTATACTCTCATGATAACAGTATTCTTTTTTAACATTACAAATGAATCCCCTAAAACCGCTTAAAATTTTGTTATTTTTGCAACTTGCTTTTTTTTTGAATTGTAATTACATTATTGGTTTTTTCTACTGTTAATCATGGTACCATGGATACAATTACATCTCTTCGTGCAAAAGAAATTTTAACGTCTTGCAATGGCTCTACTATAGCCGTTGTAGGAGACATCATGTTAGATAAATATTTTTGGGGAAGCGTAACAAGGATTTCACCAGAAGCACCTGTCCCTGTAATTGATTTAGAACATGAATCATTGCATTTGGGTGGCGCAGCAAATGTAGCAGGAAATCTTAAAGCATTAGGAATTAAACCTTTACTTTGTGGTATTGTAGGTTCAGATACTTCAGGACATTCCTTATTAGAAATCTTAAAAGAAAATGGATCTTCAGCCAATGGTATTGTATGCTTAGAATCTAGGCCTACAACCGTTAAAACTAGGATTATAGGGAATAATCAACAAATAGTTCGATTAGACAGAGAAGTAAGAACCGATATTACAAATCAAGAAGCAGACATTATACTACAAACACTTAAAAAAGCAGATCATTTATCTGGAATTATTCTTGAAGATTATAATAAAGGAGTAATGACAGAATATATGATTCATAATATTTGCTCTTTTGCTTTAGAACATAAAATCCCTGTTTTTGTTGACCCAAAGTTTAAACATTTTTTTTCTTATCAATATGTTGCTTTGTTCAAACCAAATAAGAAAGAAGCTCAAGAAGCTTTGGGATTTGCTTTAACATCAAACGAAGATATCATTAAGGCAGGAAAAGAATTATTGTTAAAACTTCATTGTCAAAATGTGCTTTTAACACTTGGGGAAAAAGGAATGATGTTATTCGAACATAATGGTGCTATATCTTCTGTGCCTACAAGGGCAAGAAAAGTAGCTGATGTTTCTGGTGCAGGCGATACTGCAATTGCAACATTGGCAGCCGCGGTTGCAGGTGGTGCAACCATGCAAGAGGCCGCTATTATGAGCAATTTTGCAGCTGGTTATGTTTGCGAATTACCTGGTATAGTTTCTATACAACCAGATCAATTAATAGAAGCAATACAATTAGATGAAGAATAATCTCAATGAGTAAATTCATACAGCCAGATATTAGCGTTTTAGATATAGAAAGTCCTTTAAATCTACATTTTTCTATAAGTGAAATATTTCATTCATTGCAAGGAGAAGGTTTAAGGGCAGGTGAACGTTGTGTTTTTATACGCTTACAAGGATGCTCCTTACGTTGTTCTTGGTGTGATACCGCATATGCTTTAGACCACAATAAAGGTGGTTTTGATATGGTAGGTGAAGAAATAGTATTAAAGATAGAAGAGTTTAATTGCAATTTTATAGAGTTTACCGGCGGTGAGCCATTAGAACAAGTTAATATCTATCCATTAATGACATTATTATGCGATAAAGGATATACAGTGGCAATCGAAACAGGTGGACATATTAATACTCAATTTGTAGATAAAAGGGTAATAAAAATCATTGATATGAAATGCCCAGATTCTAAAATGAGTTCTTTAAATAATTATGATAATCTGCGCTTAATTAATGCTCATGATGAAATAAAATTTGTCCTTGCTTCAAGAACAGATTATCAATGGGCAAAACAGATCATAGATCAATATCAATTAAGCAACAAATGTAGTGCTGTGCTTTTTTCATGCGTATTTAATCAATTAGCATTTGCTGATCTTGCAGAATGGATATTAGAAGATAGACTTAATGTGAAAATGCAATTACAAATGCACAAATTTATCTGGGACCCAATGGCCAGAGGAGTATAAACACACTTTATTAAGGTAGCATAGCAAAAGTTGAATCAGCTTGAAATTCTTCTAAAAATTCAACTGTAAATGTGCCCTCAGCAGACGAAAAACAACGCAAAAGCAAGGTTTGCATAGAATCAACTTCTTTTGCAGACAATATTGCTTCTTTACATGCAGACATCATACCGTGTATAAGAGTGCCATTTTGAACAGAAAAACCAAAATCAGCTCCATTTACATCGCCAAATGATGGAACTGCTTTAACAATAACTTCCGAACACATTGCAGTATTCATTTATCAACTCTAATTGTACATATACTTGAGTTGAATATTAAACGCAATTACAATGCCAAAAATATGGAACATAGAACATCGCTTTTTGAGACAATGAAAAAAAGATCTTTACATCCTAGAAGTTTAACACAAACTCCTGAGCAATTACTGTTTCAGTTAAATTTTGATGAACATGGGGCTTATCTTCGTATAATCGATGAAGAAAGAAAAGAAATAGAGCCAGATTCAAAAGAATATAAAGGGCCAATACGAGAATTTTTACAAGCAGTAGATGCCATTATATTAAAATCTGCTTTTAATATAAATTGGGACAAACCTTCAGGTAGAATCTATTTTGCAGAACATGATCATCTTATTTGGCTTCTTAAAAAATGCCCAAATGTTATTGATGCTGCAATGCGTCACATTCAGTTTGCTTCAGAAGATATAAAAGGGCAAATACACGTTTCCATTCAGTCTCATGAAGCTCAATATGAAACAAATTTCTTTTTATTATATAAAAGAAAAACTATTAGCCCTGTTATGGCGCTTACTGAAAATAGCGTCTATGCAAATGGGAAAATTTATGAGATTTATCCTACTGGTGGCAAACCTCAATTATTGAGACTATTTCAAACATTGATTTTTCCCCATGAATTAGAACACTATCTCTCATTACTTTTGTCTGCCTATCCAGGTATTCACATTTCCTATAAAAAATACCAAGTAGAAGAAGGTGAAATCCGTTCTACTTTTCCTAGCTTGTTTTTTGAAAAAGTTGATGCTGATAATACCCTTTATCTGCGAGTATCTCAGTCTATACCAGAAACAGAACCAACTTTGATGGAACAATATGATATTCAAAAATATGTTTCTGTAAATGATACTGAAAAAAGAATACTTATAAGCCGAATACAAGAAATTGATTTAAGTGCTTTTGTAGAGAATTTATCTAAAAAGTTAAACCATATAAAAAAAATTGCAAGGACTTCATCTGATTTTATTCTTGATGGTACTTTGTTCATCATTCATGAAGAATTAGCAAGAGAATTTATTAGAAAAGAATTATCATTATTAGTTGATAAATTTGCTGTCTTTGGAGCTGAAAACTTAAAATCTTATAAAATTAAATCTGTCAATCCTACTTTATCTGTAAATTTTAGCCATGGAATAGATTTTCTAGAAGGAGAAGTTGATTTTATTATTGATGAAGAGCATTTTACATTATTTGATGCTCTCACTTTTTATAAGCAACATGGTTATGTGCAACTTTCTAATGGCACTCAAGCAATACCAAATGTTGACTATATGCGAAAATTGGAAAGGATATTTTTAAAACATAAAAAGAAGGTAAAACTCTCATTTTTCGATTTACCAATTATCGAAGATTTATTAGAAGAAAATGCAGCAGAAAAATCTTTTCCTTATGCAAAATCTATTTTTAGGGGTTTTACAACATATCATAAAGCAAAGTATAAAGTGCCCACTCTGAATGCAGAGTTAAGGCCATATCAAATACTTGGGTATAAATGGCTTAGATATTTACATGAACATAATTTAGGGGGCTGCTTGGCCGATGATATGGGGCTTGGAAAAACACTGCAAACAATTGCATTATTAGCCTCGATTTATCCCGAAGCACAAAAAAGCACACTAATTGTAATGCCCAAAAGCTTGCTGTTTAATTGGGAACAAGAATTGCAAAAATTTGCTCCTAATATTAAATATTATACCTATTATGGACAATACAGAGATTTAGAATTAGCAGGCAAAGCAGAAGTGATTCTAACAACATATTCAGTCTTAAGACATGATATTCAACATATAAAAGAAAAAGAATTTCATGCCATAATACTTGATGAATCACAAAATATCAAAAACCTTAATTCAAGAACAGCAAAAGCAGCAATGCTATTACATGGTAAGTTTAGGCTTGCTTTAAGTGGTACACCCATAGAAAATAATATTGGCGAATTATATTCTCTTTTTAGATTTTTAAATCCTGCTATGTTTGGTTCATCAGAAGAATTTTCTAGGCTATATGCAATTCCAATTCAAAAAGAAAATAGTAAGGATGCTGCTGCAGAATTAAGAAGAAAAATATTCCCATTTATTCTGCGAAGATTGAAAAAAGAAGTAGCCAAAGAATTACCAGACAAAATAGAACAAACCCTTTTTGTTGAAATGTCTCCTGAACAAGCTACTTACTATGAACAAAGAAGAAATTTCTATTATCAAACCATTAGAGAAGAAATTGTTAATGAAGGGATTGAAAAGTCTCAATTTCATATATTGCAAGCACTTAGCGATTTAAGACAAATTGCTTCTTCTCCAGAAGTAAAAACAGAAGGGAAAATTATTTCTCCAAAAAGAGAAATTCTTATTGAACAAGTGCAAGATGCTGTATCAAATGGACATAAAGTACTGATTTTTACTAATTATCTTGGTGCTGTAGAATGTATCACTCAAGATTTGCTATTGGCTAATATAGGGCATGTATCGATGACGGGGGCTTCTACAAATAGACAAGATATAGTGCATTTATTTCAGACAGATTCTGATATAAAGGTTTTTATTATGACATTAAAAACTGGTGGATTGGGCTTAAATTTAACAGCTGCTGATACTATCTTTATGTATGATCCTTGGTGGAATATTGCGGCTGAAAACCAAGCAGTTGATAGATCTCATAGAATTGGACAGCATAATACCGTTCTTAGCTATAAGCTTATTGCAAGAGGAACAATTGAAGAAAAAATATTACGCCTTCAAGAAAAAAAGAAAGAACTTTTTGATGCAATAATTTCTACAGATTCTGCATCATTAAAATCGTTAACAGAAGATGATATAGAATATATTTTGGGTAAGGAGTCAGATTATGAAATCTAAGCAGACACAAAAAGAAGAGTTTTTAGCTCTATCAGCGGAAATTGTTGAACACTTTAGTATTGGGGAATTAAATCTTATTTATAATGAATATCTAAGAGGGCAGATAATCATTCGAGCTTCTAATAAAGCTTTACAGCAGTTTTTACATATGGCAAAATCAAATATATATCCATCTAAAGATGAGATTGCGATGATTTTAACCCATCTTATTATTGAACCAAAACTGTTAAAAGATTTTATCAAGTTTATCCCTCAACATGTTCTAGATCTCATGCAAAATGTGGTGTGGACAGGTGCAGTTCCTGCAGCAAATCCAGACATAAAAAGGGTTGAAGACATTACTACTTTGCAATTTTCAGAGGATTCTGTACTTCCATCACATGCTATTGCCAGACCCGAATATTCTCTTATGGCAATTCAGGAATTTCATCCTCCAATGAATAGAAAAATTCAAAGAATTCAAACTCCACGTTTTTTAAATGTATGGTTTTATCTTCCTACTTTAATGACAAATGCCTTAAAAAGGTGTATTGCTGCCCCAGAACCTTCTATTTTTGAAACCACAAATCATTCTGATGAATTTCTGGCAAGTTCATTTTATTCTTATCAAAATAATGAAAGAACTTCCGAAGTATTTACTGAATTATGCGCCACTGTTCTTCATGAAATTAGCTCAGAGGAAATAAATATCCCAGGTGCATTACTAAGGAAAAAAGCAAAATCTATCATAAACCTCTACGATTTGCCAGAATTTTACCCCAATATTGCTGAATTTGATACTTTTTCTTTCCAATATGTATCCTGGCTTATCATTCATGTTTTTGAAAATAATAAAACCGATATACCTTCAGGTTTTGAAGCAATTCAATATTGCTATAATGAATTAATAAGCGGAAATCTTCCCATTAAAGATTTTCTTCTACACTTTTTACATGATGATAATCATCCAAATAATAGTGTAGAATTTATGAACTCAATTACCCATACATTGCAATTAATACAATCTAATAAATGGATTCAAGTTGATTCTATGATTATTAGATCATTTATGCATGGACATGTGCCGCCATTCTATAATACAGAGCCTCTTCCTGATGATGGTGCTTTTTTAGAATTATCGTCACTTGAAAAACCAATTTTAGACCCAATAGTTATCAGAGAAGCAATACATCCCTCATTGTTTAAAGGTGTTTTAGCTATTCTTGCAAGTCTTGGAATAATAGATATTCTATTACAAAAACCTTCTCATTATCAATATCAGTTAAAAAATACTAGATATCTTACTATTGCAGATGGAATTATGTATGTACGCCTAACTGAAATGGGTGAATATATTATTGGTAAGAAAAAGCATAGTGCTACTAAAAAGAAAAGTAGCCAGGATAGTTCTTATTTGCTTGATAATCAAAGGCTTATAATAACTATTAAAGGTGATTCTTCACATCGAAGTATAGCATTATCTCCATTTGCAACATCGATGGGAACACACATTTTCTCTTTAAATCCTACAGCTTTTCTAAAGGGATGTCATTCTGTAAGTGATATTGAAAGAAAAATAGTACAATTCAAACAAATCATACATCAAGATTTGCCCGATCATTTTACTCAATTTTTTCAGCAATTATTAGAAAAAGCCAATCCATTAATACCAGAACCTTTAGATATTGTTTTTAAGTTAAAAAATCAAGGTGCAATCGCAGAGCTCTTTGCCCAAGATTCAATATTAAAATCTCTTGTTAAAAGAGCAGAAGGTTTCAGAATAATTATTGCTAAAAGTGATGTTTTTAAGCTAAAGAAAAGATTGGAAGAATTAGGATATTTTATGGAGTAATTCCGATATGAAAAACACTGTAAAAGTTATTATGTTTTAAGGGTTTTACATATCTTAATTTTACCTATTTTACAACATGGATGCTTTTTGGATAATATTAACTGGATCAATAACCGCTATAGCTTGTGCATTGGCAGGTACTTTTTTAGTGCTTCGTAAAATGTCTATGCTTAGCGATGCAATTTCCCATGCTGTCTTACCTGGAATAGTATCTGCATTCCTACTTACTGGATCTAGAACTGGTTTTCCTGTACTTATTGGTGCTGGAAGTGTTGGTTTATTAAGTTCATTTCTGATTGAATATCTGCATAAAAGGGGTCGTGTACAATCCGATGCTTCTATCGGCGTAACTTTTACTTGGCTTTTTGCTTTGGGAATTATATTGATATCTACTATGGGTGGTAATATAGACATAGATCCTGATTGCGTGCTTTATGGTGAAATTGCCTATGTGCCATTGGATTTATTTTCTATTGGCAATATTCTTATTCCACAAGCTTTAATATCTATGGGTAGTGTATTATTACTTACTCTCATCATTATTTTCATAGCATTTAAAGAATTAACAATTTCAACATTTGATCCAGAACATGCTCAATCTATTGGAATAAATACCACCATGTGGCATTATATTCTTATGGGATGTGTTTCTTTAATTACGGTTGCTGCTTTTGATGCAGTTGGGGCTATTATTGTTGTGGCTCTATTTACTGCGCCACCAAGTGCAGCTTTATTATTAAGTTCAAGATTATCTCATGTATTAATACTTGCTTCCTTATTTGGTGTAATTGCTGCAATAGCGGGCTACTTTTTAGCTATATGGATGAATGGATCTATTGCGGGTGCTATGGCCCTTATCACAGGAATAGAAGTGCTTTGTGCAATTATCATTTCTAGAGTCAAATTTCAGCTTCATTCTTTAGCAAAACAAAAAATGATTGAAATATGATAAAAAAACATCTGTATATACTCTTTATCATCAGCATAGTTTTCTGCAACTATTTCAATAGTAGTGCGCAGTCTCAATACTGGGAAAAAGTAAATATTCCTGCTGGTTATTCTAATAATTATTGGCTAGATATTTACTTTTTGCCTACTAATAAACAATTAGGATGGATATGTGGTTATAATGGAAAAGTAATTAAAACTATTGATGGTGGAGCAAACTGGACGGGCTACAATGTAGATTTAGGAAAAAATCCTATGCTGGAAAGTATTCATTTTCCAAGTGTTTCTATAGGATATGCATCTGGTTCTCAAGGAATATGGAAATCTCAAGATGGTGGCGCAACATGGTCGGAAATTACGCCAGCTGCTGCCAGTAATTTATGGGGCTGTTATTTTCCAACTATTGATACAGGATTTGTTATTGGTGGTGGTTGTGGCATGGCCCAGCAGTTTTTTAAGACAACAAATGGTGGGATTTCTTGGACAGTATTCACTGCAAATGCACCTAATATAGGTTTATGTGATTTAATTCTTGAACCTGGTAAAGATACCGGTTATGCCTCCGGAAGTGGACATATTTGGAGAACTATTGACAAAGGTACAACTTGGGCATTGTTTTCTCAATCCAATACCGTTAATGCATGGCAAGAAGAATTAGCTTGGCTAGATTATTCATTTCTTGTTCCATTTTCAGGAACTACGTGTGCAGGTGGAGGTGCTGGTGGGGGCATGTGTTTTACATCTGATTTAGGTAATAGTTGGACTCGCGTTTCTACTCCTGCATCAATGTTTGGAACATATTTAACATCACCCACAACAGGTTGGGCTTGTGGCACCAATCAAGGTGTATATTATACAAGCGATGCTGGAAAAAATTGGGAGAAAAGAAATTGCGGAACGACTGGCAGTTTAGATGATATCAGAATGTTTTCTGACACCGAAGGATGGGTAGTAGGAGAAGGTGTTTACACATTAAAAAATGCTAAACAAATAGTGTCACCAAAACCTGAAATCAATTTTGGATCTTTATGCGTTCTCTCATCTAAAGTAGATACAATAACTATAACTAATTATTCTTTTAATGGCACAATTGCTACATTGGCTGTATCGGGGCCCGCCGCAAGTGATATAACATTATCAGCTTATACTGTAATTTTAGGCTCTTGCGAAACAAAAAGAGTAATTGTCCAATGTAATCCTCTTGTATCCGGAATCAGAACTGCTGATATTGGAATTTCTTTTAGTGATCCACTTAATTCTCAAACAATCAGGGTGAACGCTTTAGCAAATGAGATTTCCTCTGGAAAGGATACTGTATCTGCAGACTCCATTCCTGTAGGTTATACCAAGGATACTTCAGTAGTATTTACTAATAACACAAATATTCCTATAACTCTTACAGCAATTAAATATCTAGATAATATTTCTAGTCAACTTGTTCTTTGGAATAAAGCTTTACCCATAGTGATCTTGCCAAAAGACTCTGTAATTATTCCTTATAAAGTATCAATGACAGATACTGGTTGGGTATATCAAAGATTCTCATTTTTATTTGGATTATGTGATAAAACTATAACTGTTAAAAGTTATGGTATAACACCCTTAATATCAACTCCTTATGATTTTACTATATTATCTAAATGTACCACAAGCTCCGATTCTACTCTCTATATCAGCAATTTTGGAAATGCGCCTCTATATATAGATAAGCTAAATATTATTGGAAAAGATGGAGCATATTTTTTAATCAAAAATTCTCCTTTATTGCCATTTACTATACTTCCAAAACAAAAGATGCCAATTACCATCCAGTTTTTAAGGCCATCTTCTGATACTATGTCTGTACTTTTCGCTTCACTTTTTGTATATCATTCAGATACCTTAGGCAATAGAACTTCTCCTAAAGAAATTCTACTATTTGGTAAACCAGGTTATGCATTGGTAAAATCTAAATTGCAAATCGTATTTGCTGGTAAACACTGTGTTCAAAATAAAGGAAGGGCTGCTGCTGTAGTATATAAACTTGGATTAGGTACTGCGGCAATCTCTTCCATACAATCCTCATTAGGAATAGCTAGCATTGTAAGTCCTCAGAAATTTCCATATAATGTATCTGATACTGGGCAGATTGAGATATCAACATCGGTATCTAATCCTGGATTGTATTCAGATACACTCACTTTTGTTTCTGGTCCTTGCAAAGAAATAACCAAACTGATTGTAAAAGGTGAAGCCTATTACACTGCTTTTTCTTTTGCACCAGATACTATACTTACAGCTACCGTAGATCAGGGTAAATCAACGGATATAGAATGGAATATTATTTCTACCGGTACAGCAGATGCTGATATTATAAGAATGCGACTAAAGAGTAATCAAGAAATACAATTATCTACTACATTACCTTCGCCTGCTTATTTAATTCCAGGTGCTAAAGGAATTATTAAAGCTACTGTAAAACCAGGTGCAAATGATACTGTATTAATTGATACTATGTGTATTGATGCTTCCAGCATGTGCCCATATTCTCAATGCTTTCCCATTCGAATTACAATTAGACAAGCTAGTCTAAGTTATTCAGATACTTCACTAGCTTTTTCTATAACATGTAAAAATAAGAGTCAACTAGATACTTTATGGATAGCCAATTATGGGCAATTACCAGATACACTTCTTGCTGCTAATCTTTTACCTGTTAATGGGCCAGTATCTACATTCTCTATAATACCCATTACTTTTCCTTATCCTCTACAACCTTTAGATTCTATACCTATTATCATTATTTTTAATCCCCTAAAACAAGGTAATTATTCTGTAAAATTAGATATTCTTACTGCCGCTGAAAAAAGAGTTAATGCTCCATCTGATACTATTCATATATCTGGATTTTGGCTTGCTCCAGTAATCTCATCTACTATTACTAATCACGATTTTGGAATAAACGAGCAATGTTCGAATGATAAAAGCTTTACAATTACTTTTAATAATCAAGGCCTAGCTTCTGATACATTAACTGTTCTTCCCTTCAATAACATTGCTTTAGATGCAAATACAAATATTCTGTTTATTAAAGACTCCTCATATAATACTATTACTATCAACTATTCACCTAATAAATCATCTTTAGGAATATGGTATGATACACTTACTTTAGTTAGTAAAACATGCGGTTATATTATTAAAATACCCCTACAAGGCGAAATCGATAATGCTTCCTTATTATGTGTACCTAATGTTATTAATTTTGGACAAATCTTAAGAGATGACTCATTATCTCAAATAGTAGAGATAAAAAATAATGGAAAATTCTCTGTAAATATTAACTCTGTTTCATTATTATTTAATAAAACCGAATATTCATTCTCTTCTAATATTACTATTCCATATATATTATTACCAGATAGCAGTATTTTTATAACAGTAAAAGCTAAAGGTTTAATAGAAGGGACACAACCTATTGATTCTCTTGTAGTTATAGGGCAATCTAGCTGTAAGACCAATGTTTTTTGCCAAATGAACATGACGGTACCTAAAGAAGAATATACCGCAATGATAAGAACAGAGAGATATGCATTTAATTATGGGGATACAAATCTCATTGCAGTTTCTTTACAAGGAGATATTAGCAAGACAAGGGTACAAAGCCTTGATTTTTCACTGCATTTAGATGGCAAATTATTTGAAGTAAATGAGACTAATCCAAAGGCAATATCATTTATTGGCGACAGTACAATTAGGTGGTCTATACCTGCAAAAGACATCCCTTTATTAGGAGGCATTATTGCAACCGTTAAGGGTAAAAGCTTGATATCTAGTCCTAATGAATGCGATCTACTTATTGACTCTATAAAAGCCGAAACAAATAGAACTATATCAATTGATATTATAAATGGTCATTTAACAATATCGCCATACTGTAATAATATATCAATTGGTTTAATGAATCGCTCACTATTTTCATTAAGAATTATTCCATTCGAACAATTTAGTTCTACGATAAAGTTAGTATATAAGTCTACTGGGGAAGAGTCTATCTATGGCGATATGAATATATATAATATTCAGGGAGCATTATTATTTAAGACAAGGCTTCAAGCGAATAGCCTTGAGAAAGAATATATTATTCCATATCAACTTCTTTCTGGTGCTTATTTTATTGAGTTAAAATCAGAAGACGGTATAATTCAGCATAATATGATTTTAGTAACTGAATAAAGTAATACTATACATTGCTATGATTATAAAGAGTGAATTTACGATTGATATTAATACATCAGATTTTATTTCAGGTGATATATATCGAGCGAATAATACTCCTGAATTAAAGCCTATAATATTAATAATTCATGGATTTAAAGTACATAAACAGTGGGGATTTTTTCCATATATCTGTGATTACTTTGCTCAACATGGAGCAATAGCAATCTGTTGCAATCTATCTTTGAATGGTTATGGAAGCAAAAGTGATGCATTGATGTATCCGCATAAATTCGCATCGAACACTATCACAAGAGAATTATCAGATATACAAGAAATTATGGAGTTTATACAAAAAAAGGGGGAAGGAACATTAGAAGATTGGGACGGAAGAATCTTTATACTAGGTCATTCTAGAGGTGGAGCTTTATCGATTTTAACCGCCAGAGATTTTCCAATAATTAGCAAAATAGCCGTGTGGAATTCAATAGCCAGATTTGACCGTTTTTCTGCAAGACAAAAAGTATTATGGAGAGAACAAGGATATATAACAGCAGAACACTATAAATCACCAGATTCACTATGTATTAATAGTACATATTTAGACGACTTAGAATTACACAATGAGCATTTTTCTATTATATCTGCTTTAAGCAATATCGACATCAGTTTGCTGATTATTCATGGAGAGCAAGATATAACTGTTTCTAAAAGAGATGCAGAAGCATTAGCATCTGCTTCAAAACATCTTTTTGGATTAAAGATAATACCATCAACAGGCCATACATTTGGGATACGCCATCCATTTTCATCTAGTACAAAAGCACTAGAACAAGTACTAGAAATAACAAGAGAGTTTTTTTTATCATGAAATACATGTTTTTATTATTGTTATTAATTGCAGGTTGCGAACTCATTCGAATCGGCCCCAATAGCAGTGGAGTCATAATACTAAGCAGAGAAACTTCTATAGGTTCTGTCTATTTATTTAAAGCCGAATTAGATAGTAATAATTCTCATGCAGCAGTTCAGATATTAGCAAAATCAGATGGGACAAAATATTTAGCAAGAGAAAGATATGAAATGGAATCAGAAATGGAAAGATTAGGAAGAATATTAGCTAATCGAACTATCTCATTATATAGAACCGATACATTACAAAATGATTCACATAGAATCATATTAGAATTTGATTATTTGAAAACGTATATTTTTACAACAAAAAAAATTGATAATCAATGGTATATAGTTGACATACAAAATGACAAACAATAATTTTCCATTAATTATGGGCATTATTAATGTAACGCCCGACTCTTTTTCTGATGGAGGCTTACATCTACAAGCTGACTCTGCAATTAATCATGCATTGTTATTAGCAAGCCAAGGGGCAGATATTTTAGATATTGGTGGTGAAAGTACTCGGCCAGGTGCAATTTCTATATCAGTCAAAGAAGAATTAATCAGAGTTATACCTGTAATACAAGGGATTAGAGACGCTGGTTGCGAATTACCTATTTCTATAGATACCATTAAACCAGTAGTAGCCAGAAAAGCAATTGAAGCAGGAGCAACTATAATCAATGATATAAGTGGTTTGGCATTAGGTACAGAATTAGCATTAATAGCTGCTGAATATGATGCATCGTTAATTATTATGCATAGCAAAGGGACGCCACAAACAATGCAAATCAATCCTTATTATCATGATATTGTACAAGAAATTGCTTCTTTTTTATTAGAAAAAGCACACATAGCAAAGGAATGTGGTGTCAAAGATATTATTCTAGATATCGGTATAGGATTTGGTAAAACAGTAGATCATAATTGGCAATTATTATCTTCTTTATCAACTTTTGCTACATTAGGATATCCATTAATGCTTGGCATTTCCAGAAAATCATTTATTGGAAAAAGCTTGCTTATAGATACTCCAGCCGATAGAGATATAACAACTGCTTTATTGCATGCAATGTTACTTAGTACAAAGATGCACATACTTAGAGTTCATAATGTTAAGCTAATGGATCAATTACGTGTATTGTATTCATTATTGGAACAGAATAAAAATAAAAAAAGAGAAAATTATAATGAATAAGTATATGAATTCTTTATCTATACAGGCATTGTTGATATTCATTGGCTCAGCATTCTTGTATATCATTACAATGTTACCAGATTTAGGCTTTACAGATGCTGGAGAATTAGCAGCAACATGTAGCACTCTGGGTATTGCTCATCCAACAGGATATCCACTATATACAATATTGGGATTTATCATAACCAAAATTCTTCCATTTTCACCAGTGTATAGTCTCAACCTATTTGCAGCCTTATGCACAGCAGCATCAGCGGGTATAATGTTTGTTATAATCAGAGAAATTTTAGAAAAACTATATGGAAAATTGACAATACATCTGGTGATTTCACTAGGTACTTCTCTTACATTTACTACAGCTGCAACTGTGTGGTCTCAAGCATCTGGATTGGAAGTATATTCATTGCAATTAGTACTTATTAACCTATCATTACTGATATTTTTGAAGGCTGCATGGCTTAATCAGAATACACATCTTTGGATATTATGGGGCTTTTTAATTGGATTAAGTTTTACAAATCATGGGACAACTATTTTACTTGCCCCAGCCATGATTTTTGGATATTTCTATGATTGGAAAGACAATAAATTTCATATTAATAAACAGAAATGGATACAATTATCTTCTATCATTATCCCTTTCTTGATTGGTTTATCCCTCTGGCTTTATTTACCTATTAGAAGTTCTCAAGATCCATTATTTAATTGGGGAGAAGTGCATCGCAATTGGGATAAGTTTATCTATCATGCAATGGGAAAGCAATATCAGGTTTGGATGTTCAAAAAAGGCACATCTGCTATAAATTTTCCAATTTTATGGAAATTATTACCTGCTAATTTTGCCTGGATTGGTTTGATTCCTGTAGTATTAGGAATCTATTCTATATGGAAGAAAAGTAAAGGATTATTCTTTTTTTTGATATTACTGATAAGTGGAAATCTATTCTATTCCTTACAATATCAGATTCATGATATTGATACCTATTTTCTAACATGTTTTATTGCGCTTTTTGTGTTTTTTGCAATTGGTTTACATGTTTTACTTAACAATAGACAGCAATTTGTATGGTTAGTGATGATATTTCCAATTATCAATGTAGGATTAAATTGGACAACAAATAATCATCAAAATGATAGAACAGTTCCTGCATATACAGCATTGATGACATCAAGTATGGAAAAGAATGCTGTGATCATTAGTTCACAGTGGGACTATTTCTGTTCCGCATTTTGGTATAAACAATCGGTGGAACATTATAGACCAGACATAATATTAATAGAGCAGGAATTATTAAGAAGAACATGGTATCCTCACTTTCTAGTTAAAATGTATCCTGAATTATATAAGTCTAAACAAAAGATAGAGATATACAATCAAGAATTAGAGAAATTTGAACAAGATCAAGAGTATTCAGCTGTCGAATTACAATCTAGATATGAGCAATTGATTAATTCTTGGATAGACCAATCTATTGAAAGTGGACGTCCCGTTTATATTACAGCAGAAGTATTACAGCAAGAGCCAAAAGTGGCTGCTTTGTATGAAAAAATTCCACAGGGATTAGCTTTTAAATTAGTGAAGCCAAAGGCAAATGGGATGCCCTTTTTGCCCCTATCTGCGCATAATATGGACATAACTTATTTTGCTGCATCAATCAAGAATAGAAAAGGACATCTATACGATGGAATCAAGCAGATGGCGGCAAATCAAATATTAAATATGGCCCAATATGCCTGGATGACAAGTCGCATAAAAGAAGCAAAAGAATTTCTACAAAAAGCAGAGCGCATTGATCCAAAAAACCGCATCTTATTACAGTTAAAACAAGCAATAGAAAACAATCCCAATGGTGTAGTTCAAAAACCTTAACCATTCCAATATTGTCTATCTAAACTTCTATACTGAATAGCTTCACTTATATGAACTGCCTTGATAGAATCAACTCCTTCTAAATCTGCAATGGTTCTAGATACTTTTAGAATTCTATCATAAGCTCTTGCAGATAGACCCAATTTATTCATAGCAGTTTTTAATAATTGCTTAGACATATCATCTAGAACACAGAATATTCTTAAATCAGAAGGAAGCATATCTGCATTTTTATAACAAGCTTGTCTATTGTCAAAACGCTCACTCTGAATAATCCTTGCAGCAATAACACGATTTCGTATTACTTCAGATGTTTCTCCTCTACCTTTTTCTGATATATCTTGATATGGCAAGGCAGGTACATCAATATGAATGTCAATTCTGTCTAATAAAGGACCAGAAATTCGGCCCATATATCTTTGAATTTGTGGAGTAGAACAAGAACATTGTTGAAGAGGATTACCAAAATGTCCACACGGGCATGGATTCATGGAGCATACTAGCATAAAATTAGCGGGATATTCTACACTCATTTTTGTACGTGAAATACATATTTTTTTATCTTCTAAAGGCTGTCTTAATACTTCTAATACATTTCTAGCAAATTCGGGCAATTCATCTAAAAACAGAACACCATGATGAGCCAAACTAATTTCTCCTGCCCTAACAATACCAACGCCTCCACCAACCAAAGCAGCATCACTGATAGTATGATGAGGAGCTCTAAAAGGCCTATTTGTAAGCAAAGACAAACCCGCTGTTAATTGTCCGGCAACAGAATGAATTTTTGTTGTTTCAAGTGCTTCCTGCATACTTAAAGGAGGTAGAATTCCTGGCAATCGTTTGGCAATCATCGTTTTTCCACTTCCAGGTGGCCCAATCATTATGATATTATGTCCGCCAGCAGCTGCTATTTCCAAAGCTCTTTTTACATTCTCTTGTCCTTTTATATCAGAAATATCAATATCACTTGAACTTTTATGAGAAAAAAGTGAAGCAATATCCGATTTATGTGGATCAATCTTCTCTTCGTTTTTTAGATATCGCAAAGATTGGGCTAATGAATTCACAGGAATAATATGTATGTCTTCTACCATACCAGCTTCTTCTGCATTATCATATGGTACCAACATTTGTTTTTTTCCAAGTTCTTTGGCCATCAATGCTATAGACAAAGTACCATGCACAGACCGTAAAGATCCATCTAATGCAAGTTCCCCTACAAACATTGATTCTTGCAATGCTTGTTCATCTAAAAGGCCCATTGCTGATATTATTCCAAGTGCTATCGGTAAATCAAATGCACATCCCTCTTTTCTTATATCTGCTGGGGCCAAATTGACAGTGATTTTTTTATTAGGAAATGGAAGATCAGAATTTTTTATTGCAGCTGAAACCCTTTCTCTTGACTCTTTTACGGCAGAATCTGGGAGCCCTACCATAAGAAAAACTGGAACAGCATTTTCTAAATGCGTTTCAATTTCAACAGGAAAAGCAGAAATTCCAAAAACTGATCCTGAATATAAACGAGAATACATACATTACCCCTGAAATTCAACAATGTGTTTCACTCTTTGTAATGTTTGCAATGTACAATGAAAGATGATAGTATATCACTCACATTTTTCTCACATTTTTACCGATTCTTTATTTGGAACAATATCTTTATATCTTTTTACCTTTATAGTACTTACACCAGATTCAATATTCATTTCAATTTTTTGTTTTGCTTTAGAATATCCTGGCGTTTCATATATATTTTCAGAAATTTCATTAAAGCCTTCGAAATCATTTGCAGATAAACCACTTTCATTATGTATTCTACAACCAGCAGACTCTGGAATTTCTGCTGTAAATGTAGACATACCACCTTCGAATTGTACTTTTGTTATCTCTTGTTGATTGCCAAGTTTTAAATACACCGATGAAGCTCCAGATTCTAGAGATACCGATTGTATTTTATAGTCGGAAAGATCCAATGAACTCATAGATGCACCACCTTGCAGGTTTATATTCCACAAAGTATTACGATGAAGACTTATTTCTGAAGTCTGCAATACATTATGTTTAAAGATTTCTATATCAGTGCCAAATTCTAAATCGATAGTGTGTGTTCCATCAAAGATTTTATTCAATATTTTAAATGTACTTTTAGGATTTTTTTCTGAAGAATCACTATTGATATATCTTTTTATCATCAATAAATGATCTGTTCCGCCACCTTTAATAGAAATTACAGCAACACCAGCATCAATATTAAGATTTGCAGGTTTAACTATAGTTGAGTCATAAGGAATTGAGAGAGTATCAACTTTATTATAACTTTGTTCTTTATTATCAATGATAATGTCCAAAGATTCAGAGTCTGGGCTCTTATCGATAATAAAACCTGCTAAAATTACAGAAGCAATTATTCCACTGATAGAAGCAATTATATTCTTAAATATCTGGTTATTGACTATAGAAGATAATCCCCATAAAATCAACATAATGGGCCATATCTCTGTAGTTACCGCAAAGTATGATATGATACCAAAATTATGTAGTAAGAACAAAGTACCTGTAGAAATCAGAAAAAAACTATAAAAAAGACGTGCTGGTTTCATATTATTTACCTTGTTTTAATTTATTATTTCCAAGTAATAAAATTAATCCTATAATTATTAAAATAATGGGCCAAAATTTCCCAAAATCAAAATCTGGCAAAAAATTATTAGCTAGAAATAGAAAGCCTAAGATTATTAATAAACTGCCGCCAATCAGTCCAGATTTTACTTCACCCTTAATGTTAATTGTCTGCTTGGCAGTTTGCTCTACTTCTTCAACAAAATCTTTAAAAAGTGGAATTGTTTCTTCATCTGTTTCTTGGATTAGTCCAATTGGTTTCTTTGGCATTGCAATCCATAATGCTATATATCCAAAGACTGCAATAGGTGGTTCAAAAAGAAAAAGTATAAACACAATACGAATGAATAAAGGATCTATTTGTAAATATTCCCCTAATCCACTACAAACACCTGATATAACTTTTCCTTCATTGCTTCTATAAGCTCTTTTTTTCATAGTAAAATATCCTATTTAGTTCTTAGCATTAAAAAACACAATGAATTTGTATGATAAAAGCATGAATTATTACAATTGCTTAAATTGAATGAAAAAATATAGGAAAACTTGTGATACTAGACAGATCCATTCCCCCCATATCTAAAGAAATGCCAGTTTTTAATGTTCCTCCATCACAAAAGCATATTCTAAGTAATGGTTTAAAAGTATTGATTGCACAGGATAATTCTCAACCATTGGTGAATATTGGCCTATCTATACCAATGGGAGCTGCCCAAGAACATATACCTGGCCTTGGAAGATGCGTTGCTAAACTTATGGTTATGGGTAATAGTAAAAAAAATGCGGAAGAAATTGCCCAACAATCAGATGTAATAGGAGCAAGTTTTGGGGTATCGTGTAATTGGGATTCTACCGATATGAATGCCCTTGTTTTGGCTACATATACCAGAGATATCATAGAACTGATGTCTGAATGCTTGCTATATTCAATATTCCCAGAAGATGAAATCAAAAGACGCAAACAATTGATACTTGCAGATTTAGAATATCTTTCTTCAGACCCAGAATACCTAGTTTCTAGAGCTTGCAATGGCACTTTATATGAAAACCATATATATGGCCATTCCAGAAATGGAACGGCATCTACAATTAACTCTATACATTCCGAAGATTGTAAACATTGGCATTCATCATTAATACAAACTGCTGGTTCATTTTTTATCATATCTGGCAATTGTGATATTGATTCTATTCTCAATATGTTAGAGGAGTTTTTTGGTACATGGAAACCTATAAATCAGTCAATTCTCATTAAAAGACCACAGTTTAAAATTGGTAAACAATTGGTATTTGCAGAAAAAAAAGGTGCTGTACAGACTTCTCTTCAAATAGCAATGCCATCTATTAGTATATATCACCCTGATTATACTTTGTTTCAAATATGTTCTACCATTTTTGGAGGCTATTTTGCCTCTAGATTAAATGTACTATTAAGAGAAAAACATGGATACACTTATGGTGCATATTCATATCAAGATACAAGAAAAGCATGCTCTTCTTATATCATACAAACAAATATTGGCAATGAAGTTACTAGACATTCAGTAGAAGAAATTTTACGAGAATTACAAAGAATGAGCAATGAACCTATTCTAGAAGAAGAATGTACAATTGCAGCGCAATATCTGCTTGGGTCTATGGTACAAGGGATGGAAACAGCTCAACAATTATCAGGTAGAGCAAAAACTATAGAAAGCTACAATCTTCCCGAAGATTATTTTACCCAAAAATTCGTAGCTTTATCTAAAGCAAGCGCACATGATCTATTTGCAATACAGAAACAGTTTTTTGCTCCCGAAACTCTAATTATAGCAGCTTCTGGTGATATAGACATATTAACAGAACAGCTTTCACCCTTTGGTAGCCCACAAATATTTACAGAGATTGATGTGTAAATTTACTTTTTAAATAATCGTGGAAAAAAGTCTTCTATCTGTGCAAAAAGCACTCCTACCAAAACGATAGCCCCAATCACATACTTTTCTGTTGAAACATATTCAGCAGAAAAAGCAACAGCCAATAAAGTAGCTAAAACAGGCTCTGTAGAGAACATAAGAGCTGCCTTTACCGGCGATGTTTCATGTTGATAACGGGTTTGTATATATGTTGCTACCACTGATGCAAGAATAGCTGTATACAAAAATGCGATGATAAAACTATTAGATTGAAAAGCTGAAAAGATAGCATCTGGAATCTGATAAGGCTTCACTTCGAACAATAATGAAGCAATTAAAGATATGATACCTGTAACCCCAAATTGAACTAATGTTAATCTTGCAGATGCTGTTTGAATATCTTTAGCATCTCGCATAAATTTATCAGTAAATGTTATATATAATCCCCAAATAGCAGCACAAAAAAGTGTTGCTATATCACCTGCATTAAAAGAAGTACCAATACTATCTGCTTGAGTAAAAAACCAAAGCCCTATCAATACAATACCTACACCCAAAACCTGGATTCTTGTAATATTTTTTCTTTCAATAAAGTATGCTGCAATCGGTGTAAAAACAACCATTGACCCCGTAATAAATGATGAATGAGCAACACTTGTATACTGTAAACCCCACGTTTGACTCATAAATCCAAGAGCGAAAAAGAAAGCTAAAATACTGCCCTGTTTCCACTGTTGTAGAGTAATATTTCTACACTGCTTATGCCATAAAACCAAGCCTATAAAGGTAGCAGCAAAAAAACGTAAAGAAGTATATAAAAATGGAGGTACATCAAATAAAGCATTCTTAATAATAATAAAAGTACCACTCCAAATAATAGTGATTAAAAGCATAAATAAGTCAGCTTTTTGCTTTCTATTAATAGACATCAAATCCTTCCAATAAATAGTATTTACAAAGATACTTTGTTGAGATCATTCACCCTAATACCTTAAGAAATATGGAAATTCAGTACTTTTGTTATGTTACTATTCTCATATGATGAATTAATCTGGAAAGAAATATATGCTTGATTTAAAATTTATACGCACAAATGCCCAAGCTGTAAAGCAAAATATTATTAATAAAAATGAATCTGCTGATATCGATACATTCTTAGAACTTGATGAACAACGCAGAGCAATCATACAACAAGTTGAATCATTAAAAAGCACCAGAAATACTGTATCTGAACAAATAGCAGTTTTAAAAAAATCGAAGCAAAATGCAGATCAGTATATCGAAGAAATGCGAATTGTTTCTGAAAACATAAAGTCATTTGATGACTCACTTCGTTCAATAGAATCTCAAATGGAAGATATTCAACTACGAATTACAAATATGGTAGATAGCTCTGTCCCTATTGGTAAAAGCGCAGCCGATAATATTGAGATCCGCAGATTTGGCCAGACAATAGACTGTGGATTTAGAAAAAATCATGTTGAAATTTCCAAACAATTAAATATTCTAGATTTTGAACGGGGAGCAAAAGTAAGTGGTAGCGGATTTGGCTTCTATGTTGGCAAAGGAGCCAGTTTAGAGAGAGCCCTTATTAATTTTATGATAGATTTTCATCTAGAAAAACATGGTTATACAGAAATGATGCCTCCATTTCTTGCTAATTTTGCTTCTATGCGCGGCACCGGACAATTACCCAAAATGGAAGAAGATATGTATCACATGCCCTTAGATGGTTTATATGCTATTCCTACTGCAGAAGTTCCTCTAACTAATTTTCATCGTGATGAAGTATTATCTCATGATAGCCTTCCAATTAAATATTGTGGATATTCTGCTTGTTTCAGAAGGGAAGCTGGAAGTTATGGCAAGGATACAAAAGGATTTTTAAGAGTTCATCAATTCAATAAGGTAGAATTAGTAAAATTTGTTAAACCCGAACATTCTTATAATGAATTAGAAATATTAGTTACAGATGTAGAGGATATTCTAAAAGCACTCTTAATTCCTTATAGAGTATTACTTTTATGCAGTGGTGACACAAGTTTTTCAAGTGCAAAAACCTATGATCTAGAAGCATGGTCACCATGCGAAAATAAATGGTTAGAAGTGTCTAGCTGTTCTAATTTCGAGTCATATCAAGCAAGAAGAGCTAATATTCGCTATAGAAATTCAGCTGGAAAACTCGAATTTTTACATACTCTTAATGGTAGTGGCCTAGCAACATCTAGATTGATGGTAGCAATTTTAGAACATTATCAAACAGAAGATGGACATATCACTCTACCAGAAGTATTAAAGCCTTATTGTAGATTTGATAGTATCTAAATGAAAAAACCGGTATTCACCGGTTTTTTTTTAAGCATTTTGTCCTAAAAACTTTAAATGTCTATAATGAGACAAAAAAGCATCAAATATTGAAGGGAATTCTATATACTGAATATCGAATTCTTGACATGTTTTCTTAACAATCCTACTTATTGCTGGATAATGAACATGGGATATTTTAGGAAATAAGTGGTGTTCAATTTGAAAATTTAAGCCGCCTACAAACCACGATAGAATTGGGTTCTTTGTTGAAAAATTTGCAGTTGTTTTTAGCTGATGAATCATCCATTCATCTTCTAATGAATTATGTTCATTGATAATTGGGAACTCTGTTCCATCAACAGTATGAGCCATTTGAAACACTATAGCTAATACTAAACCAGTAGCTACGGTATAAAGTAAAAAACCCATAAGCCAGTTAAGAAATCCAAATTGAATTATTGGTAAAACAATAAATAATACCGCATGAATCAATTTAAATACCCAAAAAGAAATATGTGTTTTAGCATTAAAAGGCGGCATTGGATAATCACCAATTTTTCTTGTAAAATATTTCACATAATCAGTATAAAAAATCCAGAATAAAAAGAAAATCGAATAAGCAGCAAGAAAATACACATGCTGAAACTTATGAAAAAAATGATATTCTTGAGTTGGACTTAAACGAAGAAATGGTTTTACATCAATATCATCATCAATCTCATCAATATTAGTAAATGTATGATGTATAACATTGTGCTTTGTATTCCAGAAATGTACATTTGAACCTAAAAAGTTCATAGACATTCCAGCAATGGAATTTATGAATGTAGATTTGCTAAATGAACCGTGCGATCCATCATGCATTATATTAAAACCGATAAACGATGTCAAAAACCCTAAAACAATACATTCTGATAATGCTATCAATAAAGACGGTGTAAAGATTATCAAATGAATATACACAGCAATGAATGTAAGTATAAGAATTATCGCTTTAAAATATAACTTTGTATTACCTGTTGGAGATATCTGATTTTCTTTAAAGTATTGTGTGATTCTATTTCTTAATTCTAGATTGAAAGTTGATTGGATCTTATTAAATCTTGGTGTTGTCATATTTCTCTTATAATGGTTACTTATGTAATATACAGTACAAAAATAGTGTTTTACTTCTATTGAATATCATGTAAATCATAAGAAATGTTTCATTACTCTCTTAAATATTAATGAAAATCATACATATTAATGATATAACTGATGAAAGGATAAGTAATTATCTTTCATTGAAAGAATCGCAAACACATCATACTCAAGAACAAATATTTTTGTGTGATGGCGATAAAGTAACTTTGGTTGTATTAGAAAGTCAGGTACAAATTCAATCTGTTTTTGCTATCGAAGACTTTATAAATCAATACAAAACTTTACTTGAAGCAAAAGTTCCAGAAGGTCAAGTTTTTACTGCTTCTAAAAAATTAATGGAATCAATTGTAGGTTTTAGACTTCATTCTGGTGTTATGGCAATTGCTACGCAACCCAAAAATGAACACTTTGCTACTTTAAAATCTCCTTATATCGCAATGAACAACATTATCAATTCTGATAATGTTGGTGGCATCATTAGAAATGCCGTTGGATTCGGATTTACCTCTATTCTTGCAGATAATGCTACTAGCTCTCCATATCTAAGAAGAGCAGTTAGAGTGTCTATGGGTTATATTTCAAAAGCTAATATCAGCATCCAAAATAATTTAGTAGATACATTGATAACACTAAAAAATCAAGGCTGCATTATCATTTGTGCAGAAATATCTGAACGATCACATCATTTGCAAAATTATACATTTCCTGAAAACTTCGCTTTGGTTTTTGGTAGCGAAGGGCAAGGCATAGAATCAAAGATATTATCAATAGCTGATGAAATCATAGATATTCCAATGTACAATAATGTAAAATCTCTCAATGTTTCTTCTAGTTCAGCAGTTTTTATGTATGCTGCAAAACTTCGGAAATAGCTATCTATATATGAAGATTAGATAGGTTTCCACATATGTTTTTTAACGATGTTAATAACTTGTGTAAAAAAAAACTTTGTGGATAACTTTTAATGTCTTATTTTTGCCAGCTCTATTAGAGTTCCTTATTTCAAGCAAGGATTAGAAGTGATATTATCCGGTAAAATTACGAAGTCTGTCCGCGAACAAGATGTTATAGCAAAATGGCATATTGTTAATGCGGAAGGCAAAACCTTGGGTAGATTAGCCTCCCAAGTAGCATTTCTTATCAGAGGCAAGCATAAGCCTGACTTTACACCGCATGTTGATTGTGGTGATTTTGTTGTTGTTATTAATGCTGCCCAGATTAAAGTTAAAGGCAAACGAGAAGAACAAAAAGAATATTTCCATTATACTGGATATCCAGGTGGCGATCGCTATCGTTCTTTCAAGGATCTTGTTAAAAGCAAGCCTGAAGAAGTTATAGAATTAGCGGTTAGAGGTATGCTTCCAAAAAATACTTTAGGCCGTAAGATGGGTAAAAAACTTAAAGTATATGCAGGTGCAGAGCATCCGCATGCTGCCCAAGAGCCAAAAGAATTTATACTCAAATATAGTGCTGAATAAAAACTGGATTAATATATGAATAATATCACAGCTACCGGACGTCGTAAGACAGCAGTTGCGCAGGTTAGAATGTTACCTGGCACCGGTAAAGTATTGGTTAACAAATCTCCAATAGAAGAGTATTTTCCGGTTGAATTTAATCGCCGCGAAGCACTTCGCCCACTTGAGACTGTAAGTTTGGAAGGTAAGTTTGACTTACACATAAAGGCTACAGGCGGTGGTAAAAGTGGTCAAGCTGGTGCTATTCGTTTGGGTGTTGCACGTGCGCTTGTTGATTTTGATGGTGAGCTTCGCCCTCAGCTTCGTACTGCAGGATTTCTTACTCGCGATCCTAGAATGGTAGAGCGTAAGAAATACGGACAGAAAAAAGCTCGTAAGCGTTTCCAGTTCTCAAAGCGTTAATCCGACAATTATATTGGCATTTACCTCATCTTCTTTTTGTAGATGAGGTTTTTGCTTGTTAAGTGAAGATACATAAAACTCTCTTTTGAATTAAAATGTATCATATCAAAGATAGCAATAGCTATCACCCTAATAATCATGCATTGTGATTATATCATTTGTGGCTTTGATAAAAAGTTTGTGATATAAGATGATCAGTGCAGTAGTAAACAACTAATTTATGGAGTTTGCCCAATGGCAACAGAATCATCAGTCGAAGCCCTTCTAGAATCAGGTGCCCATTTTGGCCACCTTACCCGTCGTTGGAATCCTAAAATGCGCAAGTTCATTTATACAGAGCGCAATGGAATTCACATTATTGATTTACGTAAAACAAAAATTCTATTAGATATTGCTCGTGAAACTGCTTTTGAAGCAGCAAGCATGGGAAAAGTTGTATTATTTGTAGGCACTAAAAGTCAAGCTAAAGAAGCGATTCAAAATGCAGCAAAGCGTTGTGGATCTTATTATGTTTCAGAGCGTTGGTTAGGAGGAATGCTAACTAATTTTCCAACAATTCGTAAAAGTATCAAAAGGCTTGTAGCAATTGATAAAATGGAAGCCGATGGAACATTTGAAAAATTTACAAAAAAAGAACGTTTAATGTTAAATCGTGAGCGTGAGCGTTTACGTAAAGTTTTTGGTGGTATTGAAGAAATGACACGTATACCAGGTATCATTTTCTTGGTGGACGTTAAAAAAGAACATATTGCAATTCAAGAAGCAGATAAACTTGGTATTTCCGTAATTGGTGTTGTAGATACAAATTGCGATCCCGATACAGTACATTATCCAATCCCAGCAAATGATGATTCAATTAAGACAATTGAATTAATTGCTGAAACTTTAGCTGATGCTATTTTAGAAGGCCGTGAAATCGCTAAGCAAAAAGCTTCTGAAGCAGGAGTTTCAGGTGAAAGATCAGCAAAAGAAAATGAAATGGAAGATGATGGAAAAGGCAATCGCAGAATGCGTCAACGTCGAAATAATGCACCAGCTCCTGTTGGTCAAAAACCTACTTTTGTGCCACCTCCTGCAAAGACTCATATTGCACCAGCAGCTGAAATCGTAGTAGAGCAAGCTCCAGCAGCTGAAATCGTAGTAGAGCAAGCTCCAACAGCTGAAATCGTAGCAGAGCAAGCTCCAGCAGCTGAAATCTTAGTAGAGCAAGCTCCAACAGCTGAAGCTTAATTATTGAATACACAACTTTATTAAACCATATATTTTCAGGAAATAAAGAACAATGTCAGTAACACCACTAATGGTAAAAGACTTGCGCGACAAAACAGGCGCTGGTATGGCTGATTGTAAAAAAGCTTTAGACGAAGCAAATGGCAATATGCAAGAAGCAATTGAAATCCTACGTAAGCGTGGAGCAGCATCTGCAGCTAAAAGAGCAGATAGATCTGCAAATGAAGGAATTGTAATTGCAAGAACATCTCCAGATAGTAAAACAAGTGTTATTGTTGAAATCAACTGTGAAACAGACTTTGTTGCCCGTAATGAAGAGTTTGTAAACTATGCTGATGCAATTGCTAATGCTTTATTACAATATAATCCTTCCGATGAAGCTGCTTTAATGGCTACTGAAGTTGACGGTAAAAAATTATTAGATTTACATAATGAAATCTTAGCGAAATTTAGTGAGAAAATTGGTATTAAACGCTATGAAGTATTGGCTGCATCAGGTTATATAGCAGATTATATTCATGCTGGTAATCGTTTAGGAGTACTTCTTCAAACCAATCTTACAAATACAAATGATGAAGTAAAAGCGATGCTAAGAGAAATTGCGATGCAAATAGCAGCTATGAATCCTAGTTATGTAAGAAGAGAAGATGTGCAAACAGATGCTTTAATGAAAGAAATTGAAATTTATCGAGAAAAAGCAATACAAGAAGGTAAAAAACCAGAAATAGCAGAGAAAGTTGCTCAGGGACAATTACTTAAATTCTTCCAAGAGCAATGCTTATTAGAACAATCATTTGTAAAAGATAGTAAAAAATCAGTGTCAGATATTGTATCTGAAATTGGTAAAATAACCGGCGAAGCTGCTCAAATAATTGGCTTCCGTCGTTACTATCTTGGTGAATCTAATAGTTAATATGAAATGAAACTACACAGCGGCATGAATTTATTTGTAAATTTATGCCGCTTTTTTTATGTCTAATCTACAGGACTCCCAATGCAAAAACCTCTATATAAAAGAGTATTACTGAAATTAAGCGGTGAATCCTTAATGGGTGATCAGCAATTTGGATTAAATGCCTCGGTACTAAAACGCTTTGCAGAAGATGTATCAGAAATTTACAAGCTAGGCGTTGAAATAGGAATTGTTATTGGTGGAGGAAATTTTTTCAGAGGCATTCAAGCCACAGAACAGGGAATTGATAAAGTGTCTGGAGACTATATGGGAATGCTTGCCACAGTCATTAATGGTATTGCATTTCAAAATGCATTAGAAATGTGTGGAGTTCCAACAAGACTTCAAACAGCCATTCATATGCAACAAATAGCAGAACCCTATATTAGAAGAAGAGCCATAAGGCATTTCGAAAAGAAAAGAGTTGTCCTATTTGGCGCTGGAACCGGTAATCCATATTTTACAACAGATACTGCCGCCGCATTGAGAGCAATTGAAATTGAAGCAGATGTCATTATAAAAGGTACTAGAGTAGATGGCATCTATGATTCAGATCCTGAATTAAATCCAAATGCAAAAAGATATAATGAAATTTCATATCAAGATGTTTTAGTAAATGGTTTAAAAGTTATGGATGCTACTGCCATTGCTTTATGCCAAGATAATTCCTTGCCAATCATGGTTTTTAACATGAATGAACCAGGAAATTTGAAAAGATTGATTTGCGGTGAAAATGTAGCAACAATTGTTAAGTAGTTTATTTTCATTCATTGTGGATTATATATTATGCCAGTTCAAGATATTACAAAAGATGCAGGTTCAGCTATGGTAAAAGCTATTGAACATGCTGGACAACACATTTCCAAAGTAAGGACAGGCCGTGCATCGGTTACATTGCTTGATAATGTTAAAGTTGACTACTATGGAACACCCACCGCATTAAGCCAAGTAGGAAGCCTTTCTGTACCTGATGCCCGTACCATTTTAATTCAGCCATGGGATAAAGGTACTTTATCTGCAATCGAAAAAGGTGTTTTAATAGCAGGATTAGGCCTTAATCCTTCAAATGATGGATCTGTTATTCGTGTACCTATACCTCCGCTTACAGAAGAAAGAAGAAAAGAGTTCGTAAAATTATGCAAGAAATTTTCTGAAGATGGAAGAGTTGCAATTCGAAATATTAGACGTGACCACATGGAAGCATTAAAAGTTGCAGAAAAAAAAGAACATTTTTCTGAAGATGATAGAAAACGTGGTGAAGATGAAATCCAAAAACTTACTGATAAATACATCAAAGAAATTGATGCTATTATGGTAAAGAAAGAAAAAGAAATTCTTGAAGACTAAATTCACAATCTATCAATCATATTAGATATTATGGAAAATGAATCTATTCCTATTCCAAAGCCTGTAAATCCAGATTTAATAAAAGATCAGTTTCAATCATTTTATGAATTAATTACTATTCTTCGTGCTGAATGTCCTTGGGATAAAAAACAAACCCATGAGTCAATCTCACATCTATTTATCGAAGAAGCCTATGAAATGATTGATGCCATTAAGCAGGGTGATGATGATGAATTTTCTAAAGAACTTGGCGATTTATTCTTGCATATCATGATGCATGCAGTTATTGCAGAACAAAGAGGTGCTTTTTCTATCATGGATGTACTTAAAAAAGTACAAACAAAACTGATTCATCGTCATCCACATGTTTTTGGTAATACAATTGCCAATGATGAATCTGAAGTAAGAAGAAATTGGGAAGAACTTAAAATGCAAGAAGGAAGAGAATCCGCATTAGAAGGTGTTCCTAAACATTTACCTGCTTTATTAAGAGCACAAAGAATGCAAGAAAAAGCAGCAAATGTAGGTTTTGACTGGGATAATAGAAAAGATGTATGGAATAAAGTAGACGAAGAGATTCTTGAACTTAAAAATGAAATCTTACAAGGTAATACTCTTCTTATGAAGAATGAAATTGGAGATATTATCTTTTCTCTGATTAATGCCGCAAGATTTGAGCACATCATTGCTGAAGATGCATTGCAAGCTACTAATGATAAGTTTCAAAGACGATTTACAGCCATAGAACAAATTGCTAAACAACAAGGAAAATCGTTAAAAGAAATGTCTTTAGCTGATATGGATGAATTATGGGATTTAGTAAAATCTAAAGAATAAACTCTTCACAACTAATGATAAAGCCCCATGTTATTATATAACTTGGGGCTTTTTTTATCGCATATCTATAACTTCTATACCAACAGGTGGAGAATAAGAAAACAGACCTGGCTGTAATTTAGAATTAATATTGAGTTTCTTAATATCCCAAACCATATCTTGATTCCCATCATCAGCAGAAATTCTTTCTATATTAGTACTTCCTTTCTTAAGAAATACTCTCAATTTTTTTATTCCCATAGCAGCGCTTTGTCCTTTAGGATGTAATTCTAAAGCCAGTAAATTGCTTTTCCCGACACTATATTCTTTTATAGATATAGGTTGATAACTATATAAAAAAGTAAAAAGAATGATATCAATTGAAGTTGTAGGTTTATTTTTTACACTTGATATTGAAACCATTTTTCGATTTGGGATAATATTCCAAATTGTACGATTATCACAAATGATTTTTCGATCACTTAATGTCAATACATATTTTCCAGATTTTTCTGCTTGTAATGATCCCACCATACCAGACACAGGTTCAACACTTTGAAATTCAAGCTCTACTGTTTTCATTGATGAATATTTTGCTCTTAAAGATGCAAAAACACTTTCTACAGTATATGTTTCTGATAATGCATCTGAATGAGCAATTACAAAAACTATTGAATACAGGATTATAGTGTAGATACGTTCTATTAATGTCTTCATTTATTTTTCTTGAATTGGTTCTGGCTTTTCCATTATAAATAGCTGTCTTAAGTCCTGCAGTTTCCTTAATTCCTTAATTGGCAATGATTCTAAAGGATTATTAGTTAAATCTAAAGTATTAAGTCTGCTAATTGAGCCAATACCAGCAGGAATGGTTGTAAGCTTATTATTTTTTAAAGTAAATCTGCTTAATCCTTTTAAGTTATTAATGCTATTGGGTAGTTTGGTGATTTTGTTATTACTTATATCAAATGATCTAAACTGACAAGTACTATCAATTTCAGGTAATTCCACTATTTCATTATTCGTAATATCAAAATTTTGAAGATTTGCCATTTTGAATAATTCAGCAGGCAACTTTGCAATACCATTATAACTAAAATCTGCTGATGTTAAATTGGATAAACCTATAATATCATTACTTATAGCACTCATATTGTTTCTACTTATATCTAATCGTGTCAAAAATTTTAAAGAATAGAACTCTATTGGAAATGCAGTTATGGCATTTTCTGATATGGCTAATGTTAAAAGATTAGTTAATAATGATATATAACTTGGAATTACCTTAATCTTATTTTTAGATGCATTTAATACTGCAAGCTTAGGTAGTTTACTTAAATCAGGTAATTCGTCAAAGTTATTTTGCGATATATCTATATCGTATAATTCAGGAATATTGTCAAAAGAAATACCTGCACTTGACAATTGATTATTTGATACCATAAGCCTTTGTAATTCACGCATGCCTGCAAGTGAAGGCATTGTTATGATCTTATTATTAGATATATCTATTAATTGTAATTCAGACAGATTTTTTATTGAAGCTGGCAGTGTGGTAAGTTCATTAGATCTAAGTAATAATCGCTTTAATTTTGTTAATTGACTTATTTCACTAGGTATACTTGTAAGTTTATTGTTTGACAGAGTTAACTCTTCAACATTTACACATGCTAATATCTCTTTTGGAAATACAGTCAACTCTTTTCTTGTTAATTCGATTCTTTTTACATTAACAGGATCAATTGATAATTCTTCTACAGTTCTAGCATTTGTAGTTGTTCTAGCATTTGTAGTATTGAAAGTTTTATCAATATCTTTAGATTGTTGGGCTATAGATATATGTAAACCACATATACATATAATAAAAGAAAAAAGGAATAAGCGTGTTTTCATAATACTCACATATATATAAACTTTAGAATTCAGGGAGCTTTCAACGACACAACAAAGCGATTATTGCATATAATTTTAAAGTAATTATAAGTAACAACTGCTTAACTTTGTTAGTAGTACATGTATAAAAATATCGAAATTTCTTATACTATTTTCTTTGAAGCAAAACTTGATATGATTTTCATTCTATTATGACACAATTATACTCTCTAATTTTAGCATCCCTACTATTCCTTATTGCTTGTAACGATAAGCCAATTCCCCCAAACTCAAGCTCTGGAAATGGCTCTATCAATGATACTCTATATATTCCTTTACAGCCGGATTGGACAGGCTTTAATGAGCCTTCAGACATATACATTGGCAGAGAACCATTTGTTTATATAGCTGATACTAAAAATAATCAAATTGTAATGCTAGATATTTCAGGTAGAAAAATCGGAAATTCGCTACCTATAAAAAACCCAAAAGCAATTTCTCAGGATGGCCTTTTTGATTTATTGATTTCCGCAGAATTAGATACTGTTTTACAAGGTAAATCCCTTACAATAGGTGCAATTTTTAGAATTCATATGTCAAAAGCATTGCATAATATTTCTAATGCTGAGGTTTCTTTAGCATATTGCCAACCTTCACGAATTGAAAGAAGATTTACTGGAATAACTTGTCTTCCAGATAATTCCTATATAGTATCTAGAACTGGACCTAACAATTCATCTAAATTCGATCCAGATGATGCTATTTTAATTTTTTCTTCAAAAGATTCATTAACTGGTAGATTATCATCCCTTGTCCCCGAAGGCAATGCATTATATTCAATTGGAAAAATATCATCTGTTTCCGTTGCAGCGGATAGATCTTCAGATATTATCTTTACCCAGATATCACAAGAAATGCAATTTAAGGTTCAATGGCTTAGTTTTCTTAATGGTGATATAACCGGTTGGTTTCAAAAATTTAACCCTGCTGATAATCTTAATTCTGGTAGAGATTTACTTTCTTTGGGAAAATTTACTTGCCCTGAAGATATAACCTATGACTCATTTGGAAATATCTATATTGCTGATGCCATTAAAGATTCTGTATTCAAATTCAATTCTTATGGAAAAGAAATGCAGTCTTTTGGTGGACATGGATCTTCTCTCAGACAATTTTCAGCACCTTCTGGCATTGCTTGGTTCAACAAAACACTCTTTGTTGCCGATACTAAAAATAATAGGATTTGTCGTTTCAGATTATCTACAGATTAAAAAAAAGCCATATATCTAAAAAGCTATATGGCTAGATCTAATTGTAAATAGACTATTCTTGTTCTATTGTAGAGCGATATTGACGACGCATAGCTTTCATTCTAGAAAGACGCTTCTCTACAGAAGGCTTCATGAAAAATGCACGCTTCTTAAATTCTCTTAATACTCCACTTCTCTCATATTTCTTTTTGAAACGGCGAAGTGCTCTGTCTATAGACTCATTCGATTGGATTGTTACGCCTACCATGTTGTACTTAGGGTAAAATGAACAATTTATTTAACTAATTTTTCTATCAATTTCTTTTCTTTGTTTTTCTCAAACTGAACGATGATCGCATAACCGCCATTAGAAATAATTTCTTTTGAAAGAACTACTCCTAAATCATCCCATTTAGTATGATATATAACATCGCCAATACTATAAGCATCTTGTGGATCATAAGGACGTGAATCCTCTTTTGATACCTGAACAATAGCGCTTGTTCTATCATTCTTTGCTTCTAAAACATCTAAATCAACCAATTGGGAATGACGGCTAACTGTACATCTAGCCCACTGACGACGGCCCTCAGTGTTTTCCATAGGCTCGCCAATAAGCTCATGCTTGGTTTCTTTCATCAAAAAAGGCGAAAACAACTTAACGTATTTTGCTTTTTTTGCACGACGTACTCTAGGGGTCTTTTTTTCAACCATTGAGCTGAATCCTCAAATTCGTAAAAGGAAGGCTAAAATACAAAATAAAAATTACTTTTCAAAATAACAGATAATTCAATCACGATATGTTCAACAACTTATGCGAACAAACTGAATCAGTGATTGTTTAATATCTCTTACTTTTGATTAAACCGGGCATATAATAATTTAAATTTTCTAGTACTTTTCCAGTACCTCTTACAACAGCAGTTAAAGGATCTTCTACTATATGAACTGAAAGTGTAGTTTCCATAGATAGGCGCTTATCGAGTCCTTTTAGCAGTGCACCGCCACCAGAAAGCATAATGCCTCTATCGTAGATATCTGCAGATAGTTCTGGAGGTGTACGTTCTAGTAATGTTCTAACAGCATTTACAATTACACCAACTGATTCGCTGAGAGCTTCCCGTATATCTATAGAGCTAACTGTTATTGATTGTGGAATTCCAGTAATAAGATCGCGTCCTTTAACTTCGATTTCAACTTCTTCTTCTAAAGGATATGCTGATCCTACTTCACACTTAATAATTTCTGCGGTTCTTTCACCAATTAAAATATTATGATTTCTTTTGAAGTACTGTACGATGGCATTAGTCATTTCATCGCCTGCAATTCTTATAGATTCATCGTTTACGATTCCGGACAAAGCAATTACAGCAATTTCTGTTGTACCACCTCCGATATCAACAATCATATTTCCTTTTGGCTCATGAACATCTAATCCAATACCAATTGCAGCGGCCATTGGTTCAGCTATTAAATATACTTCCTTGGCGCCGGCATGTTCCGCACTATCACGAACTGCCCTTTTTTCAACTTCTGTTATTCCCGAGGGAACACAAATAACTACTCTTCTTGCAGGTTGCCAACTTAAAGATACTTTTCTGATAAATGCTCTAAGCATACCCTCTGCTATTTCAAAATCTGCTATAACACCGTCTTTTAAAGGTCTTATTGTTCGAATATCACGATGAGTTTTACCAACCATCGCCTGAGCTTCGTGGCCAATAGCCAATATATGTTTATTTGTTCTATCAAAAGCTACTATTGATGGCTCATTTAATACAAGTCCTTTATCTTTTATCCAAATAAGGGTATTTGCAGTACCTAAATCAATAGCTACATCAGTGGATAAGAAGCCAAAACGCATTCTATTCTCGCACAATAATGAAATCAGTATCTATTTGCAATACACAAATAGCTTCACAAAAGTAAGAAGTTCAACCTTTAAACACAAAGAGTTATGATGTGTTCACAAGAAAAGAAATTTATGGTAAATTCAAATATATCAATATAAGTTTAAGACTTTATTTCAATGCCTTTTTTACTTTATTACTTGAAGCTTGCTTTTCAGCAACTGCCTCATAAGATGGTACTGCACCTTCTTGAACAACAGCTTTGTTAATGGTACAATGCTTAATATTCTTTTTATCAGGTAAGTCAAACATGATAGGCAACATAATTTCTTCAATTATTGATCTTAGTCCTCTAGCACCTGTTTTACGATTTCTAGCTTTTTCTACTATTTCCATTAGAGCTTCTGGTAAAAAATGTAAATCACATTCTTCCATTTTAAATAGCTTTTGATATTGTTTTACTAAAGCATTTTTTGGCTTTGTAAGAATATCTAACATAGCCTCATCGGATAATGGTGTTAATGGAGCTATAACAGGTAAACGACCAATTAATTCTGGAATAAATCCAAATTTTAATAAATCTTTAGATTCTACCAATGATAAAAGTGCATCAGATTCTTCTACATTTTGCTGAGAATTATAGCTAAATCCTATTGTTTTAGCATTCATTCTTCTTGCAATGATCTTTTCTATTCCGTCAAATGCACCACCACAGATAAAAAGAATATTTTTTGTATTTACATACACCAATGGTTGTTCTGGATGTTTGCGTCCACCGCGCGGTGGTACGCCTGCAACAGTTCCTTCTAACAATTTTAAAAGTGCTTGTTGAACGCCTTCACCTGAAACATCTCTTGTAATACTTTGAGAATCTGATCTTCTTGCTATTTTATCTATTTCATCAATATATACTATGCCTCTTTCTGCTTTCTCTACATCATAATCAGCACTTTGCAATAAGTGAACAAGGATCGTTTCTACATCGTCGCCTACATATCCAGATTCTGTAATTGTTGTGGCATCAGCAACTGCAAAAGGAACATCTAATATTCTAGCTAATGTTTTAGCTAATAATGTTTTTCCTGTTCCTGTTGGGCCAACCAACATAATATTGCTTTTCTCGATTTCGACTTCTTCTAAAAACCCAGAAATACTTTGAGATTTTATTCTTTTATAGTGATTATATACTGCTACAGATAAAGTTCTTTTAGCTTTTTCTTGCCCAATAACATATTCATCCAATTTAGATTTAATATCAGATGGTTTTAACAAAGCTGTTTTCTTACTTTTAGATGTAACAGCTGCTACAGGTGTTGAATTTTGCTTCAAAATATCTGCAGATGTATAAATACATATATCACATATGTATACATCTTTTCCAGCTATAAGGTTTGTTACTTCTGATGATCCTCTGCCACAAAATGAACAGTGAATTGCACCTTTAGAAGTTCCGGAAGAATTATTCATATATCTATAAAAACATTGTAAATCTTTTCAACACATATATTGAAAAAAAATGGCGAGACGAACTATTCCGCCACGCCATAAAATCTATTCTTTAAGGTTAAATCGGTTTTTTTACTAGTTCCTCGTGACGTCTTTCAAGAATTTTATCTGCGATACCATATTCTACGGCTTGAACTGCACTCATATAATTATCGCGATCTGCATCCTTTAAAATCGTTTTTTGATCTTTACCAGTGTGATTGCTAATAATAGTATATAACATTTCTCTTATTCTTAGCATTTCTTTGGTATAAATCTCTATATCTGTTGCCTGACCTTGCGTTCCACCTAAAGGCTGATGCATCATAATTCTGGAATTAGGAAGAACATATCTTTTTCCTTTAGTTCCTGCACATAATAATACCTGAGCCATAGAAGCAGCCATCCCAACACAAATAGTACTTATGTCTGGCCTAACAAACTGCATTGTATCATAAATCGCCATGCCTGATGTAACACTTCCACCCGGTGAATTAATATAAATATTAATATCCTTGGTTGGATCCTCACTTTCTAAAAATAGTAATTGAGCAACAGTAAGGCTTGCTACATGATCATCAATTGGCGTGCCAATAAAAATGATTCTATCCTTTAACAAACGTGAATATATATCATATGCTCTTTCGCCGCGGCTTGTTTGTTCAACAACCATCGGAACTAGCTGGTTCATCATAAAATTAGCTCTAATAAATGATTAGTGAATTAACAACAATTCTTTTTCTAAAGGAAATCTAAAATTTATTCACCTAATGTTTTAGCTTTATTTTTACGTTTAGGTTTTTCATCACCTGCTGATTCATCTTTTTTTGATGATTTAGCAGTTTTAGATGATTTTTTTGTTGGCTTTGTATCGTCATCATTTGATATTTCTGCTTCAATATCATCCAAACCACCAAACATTCCTGCATGTAGTTCTTTTTGCTTGAAATATGTTTCAGGATCTGTATCTGTAATTATTGCTTTCTCTAATATTTTATCCATTGCTTTTCTGGCAATGATAGATCCCATTAGATTATTTTCTTTCATTAAGAATGAAAGAATTTGATCATCATTCAATTTAGAATTTTGTCGATAATACTCCATATATGGAATGATATCATTTTCTTCTAATTGAATTCCCTCTTTTTCGATTATTTTATCGCGAACAAGTTCCCATCTAGCTGTTTGTTCTGCATATGGACGAAATACATCTTCCATTTCCGAAATATTCATGTTTTGAATTTCAGGATTATCTTTTTGTTGTTTTTTTAAATTCTCAAGCATGCCTACCATAACATCTTGAACAATTGCTTTAGGTACTAAAAAGGTATGCTGTGTACTCATTTGTTCTACAACTTGAACTTCTAGCTCTTTTCTAGTTTCATTTTCAAGCATTGTATTATTATACTTTCTAATATCTTGATATAGTTCATCCACAGAATTCAAACGTCCATTTGAATATGCACTCGCAAATGCATCATTGAGTTCTGGTTTGACAAGTTTTTCAACTTTTAAGATTTCTACATCAAATCTATCTGGATTAGAATTGTCAGTTTCAGGAGCATCAATATATGTTGCTTTTTCACCAACTTTTTTGCCTATTAGTGAATCTCTCAAAAAGCCATCTAAATCCGGATGGTTCAAGAAAATAGTATTTTCTTCAGCTTCCACACCTTCAATTGGTTTGCCGGTTTCATCATCCACTTTAATAAAGCGAACATGTACTGTATGCAAATTATCATCTGCTTTATCTGCTGGAGTATGAACTGCAGCTTTAACAAGCATGTCTTGAACAACTGCATCTACTTCATCATCATTAACAGTATGTACTGGTTTTAATAATTCAAGGCCTTCATATGAACCCAATTCAAATTCTGGTATTGTATCAAATCGAATGATATATGCTACAGTACCTTCAGATTCCTTTTTCATATCCATAAGTTGAGGCTGGCCAATTACACGAATATTATTATTACGTGTATAGCTCTTAAACTCATCATCTGCAACATTCATCAATGAATCATTTTCGATTTGACGCCCAAATCGTTGCTTAATGATTGGCAATGGTACTTTGCCTTTACGAAAACCCTTGATTTCTAGATTAGGCTGAGCCTCACGATAGGCACGCTCAAAATGAGGTATAAGGTCCTCTGAAGTTAAAGTAAATGTAACTTCTTGAGTGCATGAGTCAATCGAAACAACGTTAGTTTCCAAAGATAGTACCTTAGATATGAATCATTAAATAGAATTCCCGTTCAATTCGGGATATATAAGTTAAGTGCGGATGAGGAGACTCGAACTCCTACGGGTTGCCCCACCAGATCCTAAGTCTGGCGCGTATGCCATTTCGCCACATCCGCAATCAATCTTTACAATTTGAATTTGCAAAGAGCACAAAAATACAATGAATTTTGCGTGAAAAGAAATAATTTCTTAGCTTCTTTACTCTTATGCTTAAAACAAGGGTGTAATTTGCTTGTGATTTTCATTTATTGATATTTTTTTCATGAATAATGACAATATCTTTGATTGTATTGTGATAGGTGCCGGAGTATCTGGAATACAATCTGCTTTATTATTGGCTCAACATAATAAGCGTGTTCTTTTATTAGAATCAACCTTATATATTGGTGGAAGAGCTCGTTCTTTTATAGATAAACAATCTGGGGATTGTATTGATAATGGACAACATGCCTTGATGGGTTGTTATACTCATTTTTTAAACATTTTATCTGCTCTTAAAACTGATAGTTTACTTCATAGACAGTCTCATTTATCTGTGCCATTTATGTATTCAGATGGACATTCTGACATCTTAAAAGCAGATGTATTTCCTGGTGCTTTGGGTGTGGCTTTTGGTATTATGAATCTAAAAAAACTATCTTTATCAGAGAAGATTTCAGCTCTTTACTTTGCAATACGTATTCGTTTAGGATTCGCAAAATCTGGTTCTCTAACTGCATTTGAGTTTTTATTATCAGAAAATCAATCTGCACATTGTATTGATATTTTGTGGACACCCATTATTCTTGCCACTTTAAATGGTCATCCCAAAGAAGTTGCTGCTTCTCTTTTTGTACAAGTATTAACTCTTGCATTTTTAGGAAAAAAAGACGCTTCTACGCTTATTCTTCCAAAAGTTGGATTATCTGATTTATTGTCCCCTTTTCCTGATTGGCTTGCTAAGCACAATGGTATTTGCAAACTTGGTGAGCTAGTAGAAGAAGTAGTATTTAAAGACAAAAAACCAAGCGCTGTTCTTACTAAATCTGGAGAAATATACCATTCGAATTCTATAATTATGGCAATTCCACCTAAAAGCATAAAACGCATTATACATAAAGAATGCAAAGAATATACATTTTATGAAGCCTTGGATCAGTATACATTTTCACCAATTATTTCTGTGTATTTGTGGATAGATGTAGAATTTCCTAATATAGAATTTGCTGCATTATTAGGAACCAATACACAATGGGTTTTTCATAAAAATGCTTTTATGCAAAACAATTTAAGCTCAACCCTATTATCTTGTACTGTGAGTGCAGGAAATAACTCTATTGATGATGAGGGTACATCAATTGCAATACAGTGTTTACAGGAAATAAAACTATGTTTTCCTTCAATTAAACATGCGAAGTTATTACACTGGAAAGTAATTAAGGAAAAACAAGCAACTTTTTTAGCCACACCAGAGATAGAAAATAAAAGACATTCAACTTATACTGATATTGAAGGATTGTTTATTGCCGGAGATTGGACTGATACCAAATTGCCAGCCACTTTAGAAGGCGCTGCAATTAGTGGATATCATGCTGCTAATGCAGTATTAGCCTCCAAAAGCACCGTATTTTCTCATTCCTAAAAACCAAATACTTTTGGTGATCATCCAAAAAATTAAGCACCAAAGAATACTCATGATTAGATAAAATGGTGCATGGGATATTGAGATTGTACCGCTTGCCAATGCTCCTGGGATATATCCAAAATATTGAAAAGGAAGGAGATTTGAAATTGGTAGTATCCAAGCAGGTAACATTGATAATGGCAACATAGCACCAGACAAAAAAACCATACTTATATCAAGAATTATATGAAATGTCCAAGTTTCTTCATACCAAAATGCTAAGTAGCTTATTGCCATCGAGATAAAGAATTTACATATTATTGCAGTTAATAATATGAGCATACCCCAAATAGTACCAGCTATTTGTATATGATATGTGGTAAAGAAAACAAAGAAAGGAAATATTATTAAAGCAAATAACAATGTTCCCACTTTTTCAGCTGCAACCATAGCCCCCGAAAATCCTAAATGAGAAAGAGGTTTCAGTAAATATTTATTTAAGTCTCCATTTCTTATTTCGTCTCCCACCCCTCTTTCTATTCTTCCACTTCTTGTTAATATAGTGCACAAAGAAACAAAACAAATATATATATACATAGAATCGGCCGTATAACCTTGTATAGCCCCTTGCCCTTTTGATGTAAACACAGATTCCCACAAAATAATTTGCACTAAAGCATGAATCAACAATGATAAAGTACTATTTGTTAAAAAATCTATTCGATATTCCATCAATGTAGATATACCACTTTTAAATGCAGCTATATATGTTCTTATAGGTCTATTCATCACAAAGCTTTTGTTCGCCCGCCATCGATCAATAGAGTAATTCCAGTAATATAAGAGGCAAAATCTGATGATAAGAATACTGCTGATGCAGCAATATCTTTTGGTTCTGCTAATCGTTTCATAGGGATTTCCTGTGCCATCAACACCGATGCTTCTTCTACTGAAATATTATTATCAGCCGCTTTTTTTTGTAAAATACCTGTTAAACGACCAGTTTTTGTAGCCCCTGGTAAAATGCTATTGACAGTAATTCCATAAGCTGCAACTTCATTAGATAATGTTTTAGCCCAACTTGCTGTTGCCCCACGGATTGTATTGGATACTCCAAGACCATCCAATGGCTGCCTAACAGAAGTTGAAATAATATTAATAATTCGACCCCATCCTTCTTTTTTCATACCCGGCAGAACATGCATCGTTATTTCGTGGCTACAAACAAGTAATCGAGTAAATGCATCATAGAATTCTTGTGAATGTGCAGTTGATATATTACCCGGAGGTGGACCACCAGTATTATTAATCAATATATGAATAGTAATATCTTCTATCGTTTTAAGTGCTTTTTTTACTTCATCCAAAGAAGAAAAATCAGCTACCAAAGCCCTGTGAAATTGATTGCCATTATTAGGCAATGAAGCAACTAGTGATTCTAAAGAATGATTATTTCTAGCAAATGCAATAATATTTGCACCTGATTCTGCAAGCATCATAGCTATGCTAAGCCCAATTCCTTGAGAACTACCACACACTAAGGCTGTTTTACCATCTAATCTAATATTCATACTTTGTATATCTACTTTATTTAGCAAGCACAATAAATTGAGTTCTTCTATTTAATGCACGATTCATTTCGGAATCATTTGGAGCCAAAGGTTGCGTCATACCAAAACCACGAGCTCTTAATCTTTTAGATTCTATACCTCTTTTAAGCATCTCTGTCATAACTACATTAGACCTAGCATCGCTTAAACGCTGATTAAATTCTTCGCCACCAATATTATCTGTATGACCCTGAATTTCGAGTCTTAACTTGGGATATCTTTCCATCAATTCTACCAATTCATCAATCCTTCTTAAAGATTCATCTCTAACTATCGCAGAATTATAATCAAATTGAATTGGGTATTTAAAATTGTCTGAGACGTCAAAACCAGGGCCTAAAGGTGCTGTATCATATTCTCCATCGGCAACGATAGTGTCATTTTGAGGAATTAAGGATATGTTAACTTTATGCAATCCATAATACTCAGGAGCCTTATAACTAATTTTATAAAAATTTCGAAGGCTACGATAAATATCTAAAAACACATCCATTAATTCTTTTTTTGTACGTGCTTTATAATATTTACCGCCAGAATATTTAGCAATAGCTGATAAAATTTCATCATTAGGATAGCCAAATCCAATAGTAAAAATATGGATATTATTAGATTTTGCTGAGTCTAAGATTTGCTTCAGTTTGGTTTTTGAATAATTATCTTCACCATCTGAAAATACCACCAACACTCTTGGAACTGTATCTGGTAATTCTGAGGTAAACTGTTCCATAGATTTCAGAATTGCATCATATAAAGCAGAATAATAGCCTTGTCCTTGTAAAAAGGTAGATTTAAATTTATTCAAGATTATCTCTTTATCACGCCACATTGGAACTTTAAGAATATAGTCTTTACTAAATGTAGAAATACCAATTCTATCTTGTGGTTGTTTCATATTTACAAAAAGCTCTGTCCCCATAGATATCGCATCCATTATTCCATTCATAGAGCCGCTAAAATCTACACTCAGCATGATTGCATATGGTATAGAATCTGCATCTCCATATTCTCTTACAGTAAAGCTATCTATAATTACTTTCTGTCTACCTAATTTCTCTTTTATTGCACCCCAATATTTCATGTCTTTTCGATAAGGAGGAGCTAAGTTTGTTATATAATTACCTGTTGAATCATATATTTTTGCAAACAATCTAATTTCTTTAGGATAAGAATTGGTTTCAATTCTTGTTATTTCCATGGCCAGCGTAGAAATATCAGCTTTTTCTATCGGTTTGGTACCCGTAAGAAGCAAAGAAGGTCGGGTAGAGTCTGTGACTTCGCTTTGTAAATCTAGGCTACTTAATGATGCTGCCGAACGAGAAGTACCACAAGATTGCAATAATAAAAAACAGCTAGAGAGTATGGCTATCATAGTATATAAAAGGGCAGAATCTTTAAAAAGAGATCCTGCCCTTATATTCGATGTATGTGAACATATATCTATCATGTATACTTGAAATAATGTAAAGATTAATCAGCTTTTGGAGGCTGCCAATTTCCTCGGCTCCATTTAACTAATTCGATATCTGCATTTCCTACATATAGTTTCATCTTAGCTTTTACTGGAATTCTTGCCTCATCATCACTAAACCAACCCTCGAATTTTCCTGTTAGACCATAAAGCCCTGTCCAATTAGCAGTTCCATTAAAGTACAATGTTTTAACTGGATAAGAAGATGATTTTATCTCAATATTTTCTTCTTTTGCCAAAAAATTTATTGAAGTAGATACAGTATCATCCATAATTACTGTAGGAACTTTAATAGATTTTTTTGATTTGAGAAGCTGTCTAGATAGGAAATATAAACTAGTTCCGTCATTCCATTTTTTTGAAGTAGAGAACACTCTTTTTTCGGCAAGTTTTTCTTTTTTATATTTTTCCAAAGTTAATATTTGATTGGGATAATCAAACATATATTTATCATAAGTCCATGTTCCATCAGATTCTTTTGTATTGGCTGTAAAATTATGAGAGAATGTTATTGATTGGTCTATCCAACTTTCATAAATAGAATGTAAGTCTATAAAAGGTATGCCTTTACGTGAATCTATGAATATCTTGCTGTGATATACATTCTTTCCATTAAATATTTCATTTTTTAATGTAACTACTTTGATAGAACCAAGTGTAATTCCCATATAAGACACTTCATACAACAATTCTTCTTCGGGCATAATCACTTGTGAATACAAAGTACTAGTATCTACAAACATCACTAGGAATGTGCTACACATTGCTAATATCCCTTTAAGGATTGAATTCATATTTAATATTTCAAAAATGGATAATACTTATTTCAATTTGGCAATTTTAGAAGCTTCTGGAAAGAGAAGCAGGGCTTTATTTATCTGTTTATCATCTTGATAAGCAATTGGAAAGAAGCCTAAATTTCCAAATAATGATCTGGCAATTGTTGCTTTAATCATACTTCTAATATATTGTTCGTCTTTTTTATAATTCACATCATTCCACACGATCTCTTTTGATTCAGCTAGCTTTTTAAAAGAATCCATGATTTCATCATTTGTAGAAAACGATTTACGGTACATTTTGAAATCTTCTTTATACTTATTACGAAGTTGGGCACCTTCACCTCGTAAATAGCTATCGGTGAATTCCCAAAAAAGATTTTTCCGACGAATTGCAACACTTAATGGAGTTATTGTATCTGGTTTTACCACATAATCTGGTATAATTCCTCCACCTCCGTATACTATTCTGCCACTTACAGTTTTAAATACTGGACGAAGCGAATCTACTTTTTTTCCTTTATCTGCAGAATGTAGAATATTATCTCCTTCTTCTACATCCTCTCTCCCTTCGCCTTTGTAGTATTTATCTTTATCATTATATGGTCTTTGTATCAAACGTCCAGATGGTGTAAAATAACGTGATATTGTTAATCTGAATGCTGAGCCATCGGACAAAGGGTATTGTTGTTGAACAAGGCCTTTACCAAATGATGTCTCTCCCACTATTAAACCACGATCTAAGTCTTGTACTGCTCCAGAAACAATTTCACTTGCAGATGCAGAACCTCCATTTACCATTACGATAAGAGGAATATTTTCAAATTCACCACCATCACTGGAAAAATAATCTTCATCTACTTCTGGTTTACGACCTTTAGTATATACTATTTTTTGTCCACCAGTTAAGAATTCATCTGCTAATTTAAATGCCTGATCAAGATAGCCACCTGGATTATTCCTTAAATCTAGTATAAGTTTTTTCATACCTTCTGCTTTAAGTTTTCGGGCGGCTTCTACAAATTCGGTATGTGTTGTAGCTGCAAATCGATTAATTGAAATTAATCCAATATCAGTTTTATCAATTATAAAACTTGCGTCTACAGTATAAATTGGAATTTTATCACGAATTATATCATAATCTATTAATTTAGATTCTGGACCTCTTTTAACACTTATCTTTACATGAGTACCTTTTGGACCGCGTAATTTTTTGGGTACATCTTCACGTGTTAAGCCTATTGCTAAGGTATCATCAATCTTAACAATTTTATCACCAGATTGAATTCCTAAAGCTTCACTCGGGCCACCACTTATAGGAGTTACTATTGTAATTGTATCCTTTACAATATCAAACTCTACTCCAATTCCCTCGAAACTTCCCTGAAAATCTTCTGTTACTTTTTTCATCTGAGAGGCTGGAATATATACCGAATGAGGATCTAATTCATTCAACATTCCCTTGATTGCTGCTTCTGTTAATTTTTGTGCATCTACATTTTCTACATACATAGAGTTAGCACGATTTAATACATCATTGAACTTTTTAACTTGTTCATATATATTATCGCTTGATATTGCAGGTCTAGACAAAGAGCCTAGAAAAATACCTGCACCTACAGAAGCACCTATTAATAATGCTTTGGTAAATTTCATATGGTATGCTTAATAAAAGGGGATAAGTATTACACAAATTTACGCCATAATACTATATATATAGCTATCTGTATCATCTAATAATAAAAAAAAGTATATGACAGTAGGAGCTAAATACTAAGTAATAGATTTCTATGACGTAGATAATTTATTGCATAGTGTAATTAACTATCAAAAAGTTATAATCCTGTTTCTTTAAATCGATAACCAACCCCTTTTACAGTTTCGATTAATGCACTATACTTTCCTAATTTTTCCCTGATTTTAGAAACATGAACATCTACAGTTCTATCAACAACATATACACTTTCTCCCCATATCCTACGCAATAAAATTTCTCTTGGAAACACTTTTCCTCTATTTGAAGCCAAAAACGCTAATAATTCAAATTCTTTTTTTGGAAAGAAACTTTCATCACTATCTATTTTAACTGTATAATTCTGACGGTTAATTTCTAAGGTATCAATCCTTAGTATCTCTGGTGCAGCAATTGTTTCTGTCCTTATTTTTTCTGCTGATCTACGTAAAATAGTTTTTATTCTTGCTACTAAAACTCTAGGGCTTACTGGTTTTTGTATATAATCATCTGCACCTAATTCTAAACCAAGGATTTGATCTATTTCACCAGTTTTTGCTGTTAAAAATATTATTGAAGCTGCTGCGGTTGCTGGAATTTGACGTAATAATCGGCATATTTCAAACCCATCATAGCCTGGCATCATGATATCTAATATAACCAAATCGGGTTTTTGCTCTGCTGCCAAAGACAAAGCTGTTTCACCATCTGTAGCTGTAAATACGGAATAACCTTCTTTTCGAAGATTATAACTTATTAAGTCTACAATATCCTGCTCATCGTCTACCACCAGAATGCGCTTATTCATAGTTTTCTCTTTTCAAACAGATTGTGAAGCAATAGCTATGCAAAAGTAAAGCATTACAGTATGATACTGTTGTAATCAAATCGTAACATAGAAATACTATTTGATATTTCCTGATTATCTTACTTTGAATGTTGCCATTGTAATGATTGCAAGCAAAATAGCTATGATATAAAATCTTGTTACAATTTTAGATTCATGAAGTCCTAATTTCTCATAATGATGATGTAATGGAGACATCTTTAAAAGCCTTATTCCTTCTCCTGTTTTCTTTTTTGTGTATTTAAAATATCCAACTTGTACAATCACAGATAATGTTTCAGCAAAAAAGATTCCACCTAAAATTGGCAAGAGAAATTCTTTCTTTATTAAAACACATAAACCTCCTAAGGCTCCTCCTAAAGCTAAAGACCCCGTATCACCCATAAAAATTTGAGCTGGATGAGAATTAAACCAAAGAAATCCTAATGATGCACCAACCAGCGCTGCACAGTAAATAGTTAATTCATCTGCACCTCGTAAATGAACGATATTTAAATATTGTGCAAAAACTGCATTTCCGCTTACATAGCAAATAACGGCCAATGCAAAGGCAGCAATACCAACTGTTCCTATTGCTAATCCATCTAACCCATCAGTTAGATTTACTGCATTAGATGTTGCGGTAAGTATAAATATTACTGCCGGTATATAAAAAACACCGAAATCAAAATGAATGTTTTTAGCAAATGGCACCGTTGTCATTGTATTAACAGCTTGAAAAGAAGTTGAAAACCATTCTGGATACCAATAGATTGTTCCACCAACAATACATCCTATTAATACTTGTCCAACTATCTTATATCTTCCAATTAAGCCCTTTTTCATTTTCTTGATTACTTTTAGATAATCATCTAAAAATCCTACTGCGCCTAGTCCAACTGTAATTAATACAATCAAAAGCACATAAGTATTTTGAATATTTGCCCATAATATTGTTGGTATCAATACTGCTGCAAGTACAATCAAACCACCCATTGTAGGTGTACCTGCCTTTAAAGAATGATTACCCGTTGCTTGTAATTCTTGTTTTGCTTGCTCACCAATTTGTTTTTTCTTTAAGAGTTTTATGATTATCGGACCAATGATAAATGAAATCAATAAAGCTGTTATAGTTGCAGCAGCAGCCCGAAATGTTACATATTGAAATACTCCGAAACCGGGCAAATCAAATGCGGTTCTTAACCATGCAGTAAAGAAATAGAGCATAGAATACCTTTTACTTTGTTAATTTTTCTATGTTGAATGTATCAATGAATTTTTCCACGCAATAAGTACATTCTCAAGTTGTATACCACGCGATCCTTTAATAAGAACTATATCTCCTTTCTTTGCTTCTTTTTTGATGATGTCTGTGCATAAATCTAATGTCTCGGCATATATCAAACTTGGTTCTTGAGCTTCTAAATATGTATATGCTTTATACATTTCTTGTCCGGTTATAATGCACAAATCAGATAATGTTATCGCTAATTGAAGTATTTTTATATGTTCTTGAAGTGATGAATTTCCTAGTTCACGCATATCTCCTAATACAGCTAATTTTTTTCCTTGTACGGTAAAACCCGCAAGCGTTTCTAAAGCTATACTCATAGATGCAGGATTTGCATTATAAGAATCATTTAATACTTGAATATTGCCAATCTCTTGCATTGCCATTCTACCATAACCATGATATTCTGGTGGGGTATAATCACTTAATGCAGTCGCAATTTCATCAAGATTCATCCCACATGCAAATGCAATAGCACATGATGCAATTGCCGTCATTACTCCAACTTTACCTGGCATATTAATTAATGCCTTAAACTGATTTTGTTCCTGTAATGTATCGGCATTTACTATAAAACTAATTGTAGCATATCCATTAGAATTTATATGCCAAGTACATGATATATCCGAATTTAAAGAATACATCGAATATGTAAGTGATTTTTTATTACCTATATATTTCTGTAATCTTTCATCATCTATATTTATCAATGTAATGCAGGATTGTCTGTCTAGATGTCTAAACAAAGCGGTTTCTTCTTTCTCTACTCCATCTAAATCTATTAGTTTTTCTAGGTGTTCTTTACCAATATTGGTTATTAATCCATGTGTTGGTAATACAATTTCTGACAAAGCCTCAATTTCGCCTGGCTCATTTGTTCCTATCTCTATTACTGCTACTTGATATGTATCATCCAATTGTAATAACATTAATGGCACGCCAATCTGATTATTATAATTAGCATATGTTTTTAATGTTGAATATTTTTTACTAAGTATATAGGCGGTACAATCTTTTGTAGAAGTTTTTCCGGCAGCACCTGCTATTGCAATGATATGAATATCATATCTTTTTCTATGAAATTGAGCTAGTTTTCCTAATGCATGCAAAGTGTTATCCACAATTATATGTGGAAAATCTGAAAGTTCTGTGGAAAACTGATGCGCACCATGTATATCAACAATAACTCCGCTTGCACCTAATTCTTTAGCTTTAGAAATAAAGGTATGTCCATCTAAGTGTTCTCCCCTTATAGCTATATATAAATTTCCTTGCTGCAAAGTACGTGTATCAGCCGATATCCCTACACAATCAGAAGGTACTCTAAAATTGGTAAAATCCTCTAGAATATAGAGAAGTTCTTCGGTAGTAAAATGTGCTAAATTTTTCATGCTATTCTGGGCGAGTTAATTAAAGTATATGCTTCTATACTTATTGGCAAAATTAGAAAAAATACTTTTAGAAGATTTATACAGCTGTTCTTTTGGCAATTTCGGCAGACAACAAAGTTATTACAGCAGTATAATACAACCAAATTGCAGGTATTACTAATGCAGCATATGTTCCGTAAAATATACCTAAAGAAGTAGTATAATTAATATACCAGCTAAAAATCAATCGAGCTAATTCCCATAAAAACCAAGCAATTAAAGTAGAGTTTCTAATAATAGCTTTTGATTGTTTTATGGGTGGTAAAGTTATATATATAAACAGAAATAAAAGTGGTGGAGAAATAAAAGCAGTTAGTTTTACAAATATGCCTGAGAATAAAAGCGAGTCTGGTATATAAGGAAATAAAAAACCTTCTAAAGCAGAAGAAAAAGGATGTAAAAAAGTACTTGCAATAACAAGCATGATAAAGAGTATGGTGCGTATTAAATCTTGAATTTTCACATGAATAAATGATTGATCTAGGCCAATACCGAATACTGTTTGCATACCACTTCTAAAAGAAGATAATAATGCGGAAGCCGTCCACAATAAAGCAGGGATACCAATCCATCCTGCATTATTACTTATCATAAATAATGATTCTATTTCTTGTACTACTAAGGTTGCGATATTTGAACCGCTATGTCCTGCAGGAAGGAATGTTGATAAAAAAATATTAAGTGAAGGTAAAAAAGTAGAAGGGTTAATTAGTTTTCCTACAATAAAAAGGGCAACCAATAATAATGGGAATACGCATAGTAAAGCATTAAAAGCAATACCAGCAGAAATCAAAAAAAAATGTCTTGCTGCAATATCATCTAAAAATTCATAGACAATATGATATACACTAAGAATCAATAATTTAAGTCTACATTGTTTTTTCATAATATCAAGAATATACTCTATCAAAATGATATGTCTTGCTGTTTGATGTTTGCATCTTCTGCAAAGTTCGTAAATTTACAGTGTTGCATGTATAAACATATAGAATGCTAACTAATTTTTGATATACTAAAGGTAAGAATATGATAGATTTAATGAATCTGAATACAGCTAAAGAAGAAAATTTAGGTGTTGAGATTATACCGATTGGGATTACTGGTGCTAGTGATTCAGACAATATTAGCATAGCTCAAAAAGCGATTAATGAAGTTAGAAAAATCAAGTCTCAGAATAATATTCCTGATGATTATGGTTTAAGAGTTGGCGTAAAAGGTGGTGGTTGTTCTGGAATGAGTTATACTTTAGGCTTTGATGCTAGTGCAAAAGATAATGATCGATTATATGAAACACAGGGCATAAAAGTGTTTATCGACCCAAAAAGCCTGTTTTATTTGATGGGTATTACTTTGGATTATAGTGATGGCTTAAATGGCAAAGGTTTTACTTTTAATAATCCTAATGCTACCAAAACATGTGGTTGTGGTAGTTCATTTGGAGTGTAATATTTGTTTAATATATTGAGAATATACTATGGCTTTTGAATGGAAATTTAATGCTCGTCCTTATTCTGATGAGCAAGCTAAAGAATTATTACACAATGTAATTTCTCCAGAAACAACAGATTGGCATTATAATACACATCACAAAGGTTATGTTACCTTTTTGAATAAAATAGAAGGCGAATTAGAACATGCTGATAGATCTGCTGCCAATGGAAATTATAGTCAAATTGGCGAGTTAAAGCGTCGTTTAACATGGAATCATGGTGGAACTGTACTTCACGATGTATATTGGGAAGTTTTAGGTGGCGATGGTGATATCAGTAAAGGGCCTGACATTATAGCTGCAATTGAGAAAGAGTTTGGTTCTTTTGATTCATGGAAAGCTGATTTTAAAGCTGCTTGCATTGCTGCTAAGCTTTCAGGGTGGGGTGTTTTAACTTTAGACCAACTTTATAGTGGTAGACTTCTAAATGTATTAGTTGATGAACACCATTATGGAGCAATTTGGGGCGGAATCCCTTTAATCTCTTGCGATGTTTTTGAACATGCATATTATCACAAAGATGGCCCAGGTAGAGCAAAATATGTAGATAATTTTATTGCTTGTCTACATTGGGGTAGAATAAATGATAGATATAAAAAATATAATAAATAATTTTTTGTTCTGATACTGTAAGGGTAGAAATTTTGCTTTAAGCAAGTTTTCTACCCATTTTTATATATCATCATCATCATCTATAATATCTTCATCGGGGCTAATAACTTCTTTCATTCTATAACCAACACCACGAATGCTTTGAAGTATTCTAGGAGAGCCTGGCCTCTCGATTTTTGATCGTACTCTTTTAATATACACATCTATAATATTTGATTCGGGGTCAAAATTATGCTTCCATACATGCTGAGTAATCATGCTACGGCTAATAATTCTATTTTTATTACGCATTAAGTATTCTAGTAAAGCATATTCTTTAGTAGTCAATTCAATTTCTTTTCCCCATCTATTAGCCACATGAGCTACAGTATCTAAAATTAAATCCATGCATTGCATTTTTGTAGATTTTTCTGGACTAGACCTTCGCATGATAGACCTTAATCTAGCAGCTAATTCTTCAAAATGGAATGGTTTTGCCATATAATCATCGGCACCTAAATCTAAGCCTGAAACTCTATCATCTGTGTTTCCTCTAGCAGTAAGCATCAATACAGGGGTTGCATTTCCTGCGCCTCTTAATGCACTTAGGACTGCAAACCCATCTCTTTTAGGTAGCATTACATCTAATACTATTGCATCAAATTGATTATGCAATGCTATTTCTAATCCTGTTTGGCCATCAAAGGCTGTTTCAACTATATAGCGCTCTTCCTCTAAACCTCTTTTGATAAAAAGCGCCATCTTTTTTTCATCTTCAATAACCAGAATTTTCATGATAAAACTGTTTTATGATGTATAAATCAGTAAAGAAACTCTACATATTCTGCTAATTCTTCATGGGACATGCAATGCATCAACATACTGTCTTCCTTTAACTGCTCAACTGCCTTTTTTACAGCTATAATATCTAAACCATGATGATAAGAAAATCTCCATATATCTATGGGGGACATACTTATCTCTAAGGCTAATAATTGGGCAATCGTCAAACTCTCTTTTTGTAAGAATCTCTCTTTTACAGCTTCTACAAAAAATGTAATTTCATTCCCTATTAGATGAGCAGGCGTAAAATAATAATTATTATTACTTCTCAAATCACAAATAGGAAATCCGCGAACTGGATCTAGTAATAAGGGTAGAAAACTTAAACTAACTATATATTTCATTTCAGAATCTTGGGTTTCCCATAAATCTACCCAAATATCTCCATGTTCTGCTTTCAGCCATTCAAAAAAAGCAATCTCTTTAGGTGGCAATTTGATCAATAATGATGAACCAAATGTTCTTATTAATTGAATTGCATTTTCTTGATTCAAATAAGAAAGTGTTTCTTCATTGAATTCAATGATAGTGTTCTTATCAGATTGAGATATTTGTTGTTCTATCGATAGTATTATTTCTTCTATATTCATCTTTTATCCAGAATTTAACTTCTTACCTTGCAATCTAATTGCTGTTCAACTTTCATAATAATCTTATTGATTGCTTCCTGAATTTCTTGATCTATTAATGTTCTATCAGATGCTTGGAATATAAAACTTAGACCAATAGATTTTTTTTGATCACCTAATGATTTTCCAATAAACACATCAAAAACTTGAATATCCTTTAAGAATGGGATTCCCGTTGAATGCGCAATCTCTATGATTTTCTCTGCTGGAATATGCATATCAGCAACAAAAGCAATGTCTCTATTAACAGATGGAAATGTATGTATCTGTTTGAAAAATTGCTTTTTCTGTTTTAACTGATACAGTGTAGAAAGCTCTATAATTGCTGCATATACAGGAATATCACAATCAAATGAACGAATATATTGAGGCTCTAATTGTCCTGCACAGCCTATATATTTTTTTCCTGCATAAATTGATACGATATTCTTACTAAGGATTACTTTCGGAAGAGTTAAAGGTATATCAGTTTTAATCGTAATACCATCTAATAATAAAGAATCACATAGATGTTCTACAATTCCTTTTATATCATAAAAATCATATGATTTTGATTGTTCAGACCAATGTTCTTTGCCAGATATACCTGTTAATGAAATCATTAATTGCTCTGTTTCATCATATCCTTCCAATGAAGCAATACCAGATTTTTTTTCTGATTTTCTATTATATATTTTACCAATATCAAAAAGTGCTAATGTTTTTTTTCCATTACGAATATTGTGAGAAATAACTTTTATATGCGCCGGCACAATTGATGGACGCATCACTGAAAATTCTTCACCCAATGGATTTGCTAGTAATATGGGATTATCGGTAAACAAAGAAGCAGATTTTTTATCTAGAAAACTATATGTAACAATCTCACTAAAACCATTATATACCAAGTGTTTACGTATAATATTTCGCAAAGCAGGCTGACTTAATGCGCTTTGAATAGACCGTTCAGCAGGAAAATGAACTTCAGTTTGTGAAGGGATACTATCATAATTTCTTATTCTGGCAATTTCCTCTATTAAGTCTATTTCTTGAGATAAATCAATTCTCCAAGAAGGACATTCTACCACAACTTCTTCAGAATTATTATTCATTATCTTGCAGCCTATAGAGTGCATACAAATAATGATATCATTTATAGTTAAAGGAATACCTATAATAGAAATAGCTTTTTGTAATCGTAGATGTATAATCTTTGATGTATGTGTAATTGGATAGATATCTTGTATGTCTCCATACATAGATCCTCCAGCTATATCTAATATCATCTGCGCAGCCCTAAGCGCAGCATGAGGCAACATATTGACATCTACACCACGTTCAAATCTATAAGCAGCATCACTAGAAATCCCTAAGATTTTAGCTGTTTTTCTAATTGAAGAAGGCTTAAAATATGCTGATTCTATAAAAATGTTTACGGTTGATTGTGATATTTCGCTATTCTTCCCACCCATTACCCCAGCTATAGCTATTGGCTTTTCAGCATCACAAATCATAAGCATGGAATTATCTAAAACTCTTTCTTTACCATCTAAAGTAATAAAAGAACTTCCTGATTCTGCGGTTTGTACAATGATAGAATTACCAGAAACACAATCTGCATCAAAAGCATGCAAAGGTTGTCCGGTTTCCATAAGAACATAATTAGTGATATCGACAATTGAATTTTTGGGTCTTAAACCAATAGATTCCAATCGTTTTTTCAACCAATCAGGCGAATCACCTACAGTAATCCCTTTAATAAGAATTCCCATATAGCGATTACATATATCTTCTGAAACAATAGAAATAGAAGGAATATCAGTACTTGCTATTCTCTTATTGTAGTTTTCTAAAGCTAATTGTTCTGCAGGAATTGTAAAATCATTCAATTGATTATTAAGACAAGCAATTTCTCTTGAAAGGCCAATATGACTTAAACAGTCAGCTCGATTTGGTGTTATTCCTATTTCAAAAATAATATCATTAGCACCAAGATATTCTGCTAATGAAATACCAATTGGTGTCTCCTGTGGTAATACCCAAATACCACCATCATCTTCCCCAAGATTAAGTTCATATTTACTACAAATCATACCATTAGATTCTATGCCACGGATTTTTCTTTTAGCAATTGCAAAGCCACCTTGGGGAACAATAGCACCCTGTTTAGCAATAATTACATGCTGTCCAGCAGCAATATTAGGTGCTCCACAAATGATAATAGATTCAGCATCTCCAGTAAACACAGTACACACAGATAATGAATCAGCATTAGGATGAGGTTCACATAGCAGAACTTTTCCAGTATAAAAACCATGATATGTACTAGCATTATCAAGTATAGACTCAATTTCGATGCCCAGCATCATAAGTCCATCTGATAATTCTTGAGGGTTTTGCTTAAAATTAAAGCACTCTTTAAGCCAATTTTGAGATACAATCATGAGTAAATAAGAATTAATCAAAAAAGAGAGAAACAATCAAATCATGAAAATTACAAGTGCAAATATAAGTGTTAAACCTCTTTATGCTTAATCTATAGTAAATCTGATTAGATATATGATTTGATAAAGATGCATTAATGTAAGTAGAATACAAGTATTTCATAAATGATAAATCCTGCTTTTATCATTTTTTTGGTAATTTTGCACTGACAACTTTCACTCTTCAAACCTTTTTTTAAAGAATATCCATGACACAAGATCCTCTTAAGGGGAAGATTCGCAAAGCAATACTAACATTGCAAATAGCCAATGGCATTGCTGCTTTAGCCTTTTTGGGTGGTTGGTTTGTATCCCAAGAATCTTTATTTCTGATTGCTTCTGCATGTATGGCTATAGCATTCATTGGACTTTTTTTTCTAAAAAAGAGAATTCTTTCTTCTCTTTTTCCTACTGATTCCAAATAACTGTCTTTAACAGAATTACGGATAAATACATATGAATATAGCGGTTGTATGTGGTGGAATTTCTCCAGAACGAAATGTATCATTAGTTGGTGGATTAGCAACAGCGAATGCATTAGAGCACAATGGACATACAGTAAGAATTATCGACCCAGCATTTGGTTCTGATTCTATTCGTACAAAAGATCAAATACTTGTAAATCCCTCTGAATTACCAAGTTCTGATATTTTACAATTGCCTAAACAACGTTTATTAGATTGCGTGCAATCATCTGCATTTGATGGTATAGATAAAGCCTTTTTATTAGTTCATGGAACAAATGGAGAAGATGGAATTTTTCAGGCATTATTAGAAGCCAAAGGAATCCCATATACAGGCAGCAAAGTAATGTCTAGCGCATTGGCAATGAATAAATTAGCTTCTAAAGTGATGTTTTCTGCAGTTGGCATTCAAACTCCTATATGGATAGCTGCAGTAAAAAGCAAAGGACATTTAGATAATCCTGCAACAATACAAGATATTTTAGAAGAAATTCCTGGTAGTATAGTTATTAAACCAAATGATCAAGGTTCTACCCTTGGTATGTCTATACTTCATAATCCAATATCCGAAACCATTTACAATGCATTACAACTTGCGGGCGAATATTCTGATATTGTTCTTATTGAAGAATTTATCGAAGGCCGTGAATTAACTGTTGCCGTATTAGGTGATGAAGCACTTCCAATTATAGAAATTGAGCCCGAGGGTGGTTTTTATGATTATAAAAGAAAATATACCAAAGGATTCACTGAATATTATTGTCCAGCAGATTTATCAGAAGACATTTCAAGCTTTGTTCAAAACCTTGCTATTTCTGCTCATCATGCATTAGGATGTACTGCTTATAGTAGAGTAGATTTTAGATTAAATGAAGACAATGTTCCTTATTGTTTAGAAGTAAATACAATACCTGGTTTTAGCTCTACAAGCTTAGTTCCAATGGCAGCAAAAGCAGCAGGTATTGATTTTAATAGATTATGCGAAATGATTATTGAACTATCATAACCGATGTATACTCAAGATGGCTAGAAATCAAATCAATACAATAAGCGAACAAAAAAAATCATCAGAAATGATTCATACCAGAAAATTTTTGAATAGATGGTCTTTAATGGGATTGATTCTATTAAGTGCCCTAGGAACAGCTATTTATGTAAATAGTGTAATGAAAATCAATGCTGTACTTGGAGAAATTCGTGTTTTAGAGAAAAAAAGAGATTCATTAATGATTATAAATCAATCTATTCAAGCAAAAGTATTTGAATTGCAATCTGCTTCAAGAATAACATCAATCGCAAAAAAGAAACTTGGAATGATATCTAATGCAAAAGCTCCTCAAATTGTTGATAAATAAGTATTTACATATCTAGGAATTTACTATCTCGATGGACAAACAAAAAGTTACGCTCATAAAAGGCGATGGCATTGGACCAGAAATTTCCGAAGCTGTACAATTAATTTTTTTGGAAGCTGGTGTTCCAATTGAATGGGAAGAAGCAGAAGCAGGTTTATATTGCATTGAAGCTTATGGAAATGGTATTCCACAAGAAACACTTGATTCTATATCAAGGAATAAAATTGCCTTAAAAGCACCAACCACAACTCCTATTGGTGATGGACATAAAAGTATAAATGTTACGATAAGAAAAAAATTAGATTTATTTGCGAATGTAAGACCTTCTAAATCATTGCCTGGAATTAAAACCAGATTTGACAATGTAGATTTAGTTATTGTTCGTGAAAATTTAGAAGACACATATGGTGGGATAGAACATCAGCAGACACCTGAAGTTGCACAATGTTTACGATTAATTACTCGTTCTGGATCTAGAAATGCTGCTAGATATGCATTTGAAATGGCACGATTAACTGGAAGAAACAAGATTACTTGTATTCATAAAGCTAATATTCAAAAAATGACAGATGGTTTATTCTTGAATTCATTTAAAGAAGTTGGCTTAGATTACCCTGATATACAGCAAGTTGATATGTTGATTGATAATCTGTGCATGCAATTAGTTACACGTCCAGAACAGTTTGATGTACTGTTATTACCAAATCTTTTTGGTGATATAGTTAGTGATTTATGTGCTGGTATTGTAGGTGGTTTAGGGGTGGCGCCAGGTGGAAATATCGGTAAAGATTCTGCAGTATTCGAAGCAGTGCACGGATCAGCACCTGATATAGCAGGCAAAGGCTTAGCTAATCCAACAGCAATTTTATTATCAAGCTTACAAATGCTTAGATATATGGGATTAGGTTCTTATGCACAAAAAATTGAAGATGGTTTACATGCTGCATTATCAGAAGGCATAAAAACTAGAGACTTAGGTGGTTCTGCTTCAACTTCCGAGTTTACTCAAGGAATTATTGAAAGAATACCAGCTGGCAATATTTCTGAAAAGCAAGAACAAGCCAGACGAATTATTATTCCACATGAACCTTTAACCGAACAAAAAGAACCCTGGAATATCGTTGGCGTAGATGTATTTGTAAAATCTACCAATGGAATACCACAATTTGCTGAAACAATTGGATTATTCTCAATCGGCATGATTTCTAATAGAGGAACAAAAGTATTTCCTGGAAATGCACCTGATATTCTAATGGTAGATTGTTTTCGTTGTCGTTTTTATGCAAATATAACTGTAAACCAAAAAGACGTACTTGAGCTATTAGCTTTACTACCTGAAGAATATCCATGGATGCACATAGAATTACTTCAAAATGAAGGATCTAAAGTATTATATTCTAAAGCTCAGGGAGAATAAAGCTGAGTTTTGCATTAATATTTATATGTAATGAAATACTGAAATTGAATTGTCGAAAGAGTTTTCTATCTTTGCCACTGATTAGCACATTATTTATCTCTGTAGATCTCTGAGGAGAGAGCATAATTATGAATTTTCTAAATCGTTTTGCCTTGTTTGCATTTGGAGCAATAGCTCTCATTATAGTTTCAACAGGTTGCTCCGAAAAGTCTAAGGCGCCAGAACCAATTGGTACATTAAAAACCTATACAGATACTATTACCAATTTTAAAGTACAGTACCCTTCAAATTGGACATTAATCCAAAAAGAGGCTGGTAGAAGATTCATGATTTTTCCTTCTAAAGAAGCCAATGAGGCTTTTAAAAAAGTATATGCTGCACCCGCTGAAATCAACAATTCAGCTGCACAAATCGCTGTATTTTTGCAGCCTATACGTGGCAGAACATTAGATACTATCGTATTAGATAATATGAGTGATATGATTAGTGATTCATTATTTACAGAAAAAAAACCAATCACTATTAATGGTCTTCCAGGTTATCGTTTACATTATCGCTATAATTTGGCCGATGGATTATATGAGGGTGAAAAGTATATTGGTATTAAAGATACTACCTATGCAACAATAATTGAATTCAGTTCATTTACTGATTCATATGCTTTTTATAAGCCTCATTTTGATAAAATCATTAGTTCAGTTGTATTAGCATCTAATCCAATTCAGAAAAAAATCGATACAATTGTTCAGAATGTAGAAGCAGCACCTCCTTCGGCTACATTTCGTGTTGTAAATGGTATGGGTTTTTCTATTTCATTACCTGATAATTTCAATGGAAAACGCACGCCAAATCAAGGAACTTTATTCTCATCAAGTTATCAAGGCGACAGATTAGACTGTGCAATTCAAGTGGATGTTATTGATGCTTCTAAGCAAAAGAATTTAGCTAAAATTGTAGAAGACAATAAATCAAAATATCGTGCAAGTGCTGCCTCCAAAACTTCAATCGGTGGGGTTGATGCATATTTCATGAATTATTCTTTTATGCGCGATGTTAATAGCCGTGTTTATTTTGCAATTAAAGGTGATAAAATGTATAGAGTTACATTAAATTGGTATGTACCAAAACAAGCTATATATTTACCTGTTTTCGAAAATTGTTTAAGAACATTAAAAATTAATTAATACCAATTATGATATTTTACAACCGACATATTTACTGTAATGTGTCGGTTTTTTTTATCTATTTATGTTTATGGATTATACTTTTCTGCATTCAACAATACTGACATGGTTTGATAATAATCAAAAAGTATATCCATGGCGTAGTGAAGCACCTGATTCTTATCATGTTCTTTTGTCTGAATATATGCTTCAGCAAACACAAGCATCTAGAATTGCATTAAAATTTCCAGAATTCCTTAACATATTTCCAACAATAGAAAAATTATCAAATGCTACTAATGCCCAAATGATTATTGCTTGGCAAGGCATGGGTTATAATAATAGAGCTATTAGATTAAGAGATTGCGCAAAGCAAATCGTGGACACATTTAATGGCAATATTCCAAGTAATTATTCAGATTTATTGTCTTTACCCGGCATTGGTACATATACAGCATCAGCCATTTTATCTTTTGCATTTAAGCACAATATCTCTGTAATTGATATAAATATTTATAGAATATATTCAAGAGTTTTTGGCTTAGATATTCATGATACACAAACAAAAAGTGATGTTAAAACTATAGCTGAGCATATATATCCAAGAGACTTTTCTTCTTCATGGCATCAAGCTTTAATGGATATCGGATCTTCATTGTGTAAAGCACAAAATCCCAAATGTATATTATGTCCTATTCCAGATTGCTTATACAGAAATAATCCCTCGCTTTATCACATTAAGCCTGCCAAATCAAAAAAAACTGAAGCAAGTTTTAGGAATATACCCAATAGACTTTGGAGGGGAAAAACAATTGAGTTTTTGAGGAATGATCATCAATTAGGACATCATCTTAATGATGTATTACATAGTATTCTAAAACAGAATCCAAATGAAATAGATATCACATGGTTTAAAGAATCTATAATTCCTTCCTTAATTAAAGATCACCTCATTGAATATAATGTAGGAAACAATCATTTATCCTTAAAAGGATAGTGTATATTATTGAAATTTCACAATCTGAGTATTATAATTTTACTATCTTGAACGATATATTCATTCACTTTTACTGCATATTATTTTGGCAACTATCTCTATAAAAATCGCATCGGCATTATATCGATATACTTCTATCATTATATGCTTACAGTGTTTAATACTTATTATTGTGCTCGCCGTTCTTTTTCCTCATTATCAAAGTAATATTACATTTATTATCATAGTTATATCAGGTTTTACATTAGCAATTAGTTTGTTTTTTGTACAATCATTTAATAAAAAAAATGTAGAAAAGCCATTAGAAATGATGGTGAATACTGCACATCATGTAATTGGAGGTCTTCCTTCAGAAAGAGTGCATCTTCAGGATATCTATTTTTCAGAATTTAAAAGAACAGCAGAGGCAATAAATGTTCTTGCTGATAAAGCATCTAAAGATATAGCAGAATTAAAAAAATTAGAGCATGTAAGAAGTCAATTTTTGGGAAATGTATCCCATGAATTAAGAACACCAATTTTTTCTATACAAGGGTATTTAGAAACACTTTTAGACGGTGCAATAGATGATAATCAGGTTAGAAGAAGATTTGTAGAAAGGGCACATGCAAATGCAATTCGATTAAATGTATTATTATCAGATTTAATAGATATTTCAAAAATTGAGTCTGGGGAAATGCGAATGAGTTATCGGTATTTCAATCTTGTTGATATAATCAAGGATGTATTAACTGCTTTGGAATATCAAGCTCAACAATATCAAGTTCAATTGATTAATGATATCGGAAATGAAGAAATTACTGTATATGGAGATAAAGAAAGAATTGGACAAGCATTAACTAATCTTATAGAAAATGCTATTAAATACAATAAATCTGGTGGAAATGTACAGATTTATACTGATATACATATTGCAGATGTAATTATCAATATTAAAGATACTGGTATTGGTATTGCAACAGAGCATCAAGATAGAATTTTTGAAAGGTTTTATAGGGTAGATAAAGATAGATCCAGAACTGTTGGCGGCAGTGGTTTGGGTTTAGCTATTGTTAAACATATTCTTGAAGCACATAATTCTCATTTAAAGATTAAAAGTGTTCCAGAAAGTGGAACATGTATTTCTTTTGCATTAAAGCGTTAATTATTGAACTTTCATGTATACCATAAAGTTTAGGCATTATGATTAAATAGAAGATGCTTTTGCTTTTTTCAGTAATTTGCACAGCTTTTCACCTGTATTTTTTTGTTCTAATGGAATTTCCTCATGTCAGAAAATGAATATATATCTACACCAAATTTTAGCTTATCAGATGATTTATTAGCTATTAAAAGCCTTGCTGAATCATTTGCTAATACAGAAATTAGACCTTATGCTCTTCACTATGATGAAAGCCAAGAATTTCCCCATGAAATATTTGCTAAACTTGGAGAATTAGGTTTTCTTGGTATCCTTGTTCCAACCGAATATGGTGGAAGCGGACTTGGCTATCAAGAATATGCGATTATAGTAGAAGCAATTGCAAATGCTTGTCCATCAATAGCTTTGGGTGTTGCAGCACATAATGGTTTGTGTACAAATCATATTTTGAAATTTGCAAATGAAGAAGTGAAGCAAAAGTATATTCCACGTCTTGCCAAAGGCGAAACAATGGGAGCTTGGGGTTTAACAGAACCAAGCGCAGGAAGCGATGCAGGTGGAACTCAAACTACAGCTATACGTGACGGAGATTATTATATACTCAATGGATCGAAAAACTTTATTACACATGGAAATGTTGGCGATATTGCTGTAATTATGGCAGTAACAGATTCATCAAAAGGAAAAAAAGGGATTTCTGCTTTCGCAATCGATAAATCTATGCCGGGATTTTATGCTAGTAAAAAAGAGAATAAGCTTGGTATGCGTTGTAGCGATACTGCTTCTTTAACGTTTGACAATGTGCGTGTTCCTGCTAGCCATTTGATTGGTAATGAAGGAGAAGGTTTCATACAGGCTTTACAAATATTAGATGGTGGCAGAATTTCTATTGCTGCACTTTCTGTAGGATTAGCTCAAGGAGCTTTTGATGCATCACTTAAATATTCTGTAGAAAGAAAGCAGTTTAATATGCGTTTAGCAGATATGCAAGGCATACAGTTTAAATTAGCTAAAATGGCAATGGAAATAGAGGCTTCCAGATTACTTACTATGAAAACTGCATGGATGAAAGATAATGGTGAAGCTATAACTTTACAGGCATCTCAAGCAAAGTACTATGCAAGTGAAATAGCTGTAAGGGCAGCTGAAGAATCTGTTCAAATCCATGGTGGCTATGGTTATATAAAAGAATACCCAGTAGAAAAATACTATCGTGATGTAAAGCTTTTAACCATTGGCGAAGGAACAAGCGAAATACAAAAACTTGTTATGGCTAGGCAAATTCTTAATGCTTAATTCCTCAATAGTCATTCTATGAATAATATGTATTTTTCATTATTGTTTTTATTGGTTGTGCTATGTAGTTCTTGTGATATTTCTAATCCAGATACTAATTCAAAGCCATTTCCAATTGTTGATATAGATGGAAATGGCTATGATTCAGTGCAAATTGGAAATCAATTTTGGCTAAGTTCTAATATTAAGGTTACACATTTTAGAAATGGTGACCCCATACCAGAAGCTAAAACAGCTTTAGAATGGATAGAAGCTTCAGAGCAAGGCAAGCCTGCATATTGTTATTATGATAATAATCCTTTTAATGCTTTATTGTATGGGAAATTGTATAATTGGTATGCAATCAACGATACACGTGGCCTAGCACCTTTGGGATGGCATATTCCTACAGATGAAGAACTTATTCAACTTGGAAATGATGTCAATAATGATGGAGGCTCGATAAAATCTAATTCTGGTTGGCAAAATGGTGCTAATGGAACAAATACAAGTAGGTTTTATGCTCTTCCTGGCGGATTTCGTAGTTATAATGGCTCCTTTTCTTTTATTGAATACTTTGGATATTGGTGGAGTTCTTCGGCTAGTAATAATGAAAATGCATGGGGACGTTATCTAAACAGTGAAGGAAATTATGTGTATAGATATATGTATAAAAAGGGTTGTGGGTTCGCTATCAGATGTATTAAAGATTCTTAGATTCCATAATTGCCTTAGCGGCAAATTGTCCAGAAAGTATTACTAATGGAATACCACCTCCAGGATGAGAACTTCCACCGCAATAAAACAGATTTTTTATCTTAGTATCTCTGTTTTTTGGTCTTAGAAAAGCACTAAACATAGAATTAGACGAAGATCCATATAAAGAACCTCCGGTAGCATTAAAATCTTCTGAGAAATGTTTTGGTGATATATATCTTGGCTCCCCATCAATATAAGCCTCGAATTCAGGATAATACTTATCAATCTGCTTAAAAATCTTCTCTGCATAAAAATGTTGCTCATCATTATTCCATTGCATGTTTAAGGAATTTGACGGAGTATTTACCAAAATAAACCAATTTTCTTTTTCACCTTGTGCCTGAGATGCATCAGTTATTGAAGAAACACTTATATATACTGTCATGTTCTGTGGTGGGATTTCTTCCATAAAAATCTCATGAAATTCTCTTTGATAATCATCAGAAAACAAAACTGTATGATGTTTCATAGAAAATGGATTTTTTTTCATTGCTAAAAGGATTACAAATCCCGAAGATGATAAATCAGGCATTTTTTCCGAATTTCTTCCTAATAGCTTTGTTCTTGTGTGATAAACATCACTATTTGAGATTATATAATCTGCTTTTAATAAAGTACCCGAACTTGTTTCTACAGATTCTGCTCTACCATTATTACAATGTATCTTTTTAACTTCGGTATCATATATAATTGATATTCCTAATTCATTACAAAGTTGTAGATATGTCTCTGCAATAGAATAAATTCCACCTTTAGGATACCATCCACCATAATTCCATTCTATATATGGAATTACCATTAATGTTGCAGGGGCTTTATAAGGAGAAGATCCATTATACGTTGCAAATCTGTCAAAAAGTTGAATAAGCTTTTTATCAGAAAAATAAGAAGCATTATGATCATGAAACCCTTTTGTAAAACGAAGCAAAGGAAGTTGTGGTAATAAAGGAAGATTTTTAGTTTTAAAAAACTCTAAAAAACCATCAAAAGGATTAAATAAGAATACATCTTTTGTTGCAGAATATACTTTACTTGCATGTTCAAGATATGATTCAAATTCTTGAATAGAATGAGTACCAGAAAATTCCTGAAGTGCCTTATGCATAGATTTTTTATCGGTATAAAAATCTAAAGAAGATGAATCAGACCATTTATAATGACAAATAGGATGAATTGGTAATAGATCAATATAATCTGATAATTGTTTTCCGAAACCTAAACTTTGAATAAAATCTTGTAAAATAAAAGGCATTGTGATTAATGAAGGGCCTGCATCAAATACACATTCATTATGATATATACGGCGCATTCTTCCACCAGCTGCATTATTTTTTTCTATGATTGTAATATCATAACCTTTACTTGCTAAAAGCAAAGCCGATGTCATACCACCAATACCAGCACCAATTACAATAACTTTATTCTTCATGTGGAATAACTTTTCCTAATTGTCTTTGTTGTTTAATCATACCTCTTTTCTTTTTATTTGCTATTCTCTCTTGTCTTCCAGCAAAAGTGGGTTTTGTAGTTTTCCGAATTTTAGGACGAATTATTGCTCTTAATATGATAGCTTTTAATTTAAGTAATGTATCCTCTGCATTATCTTTTTGACTTCTATATTTTTGGCTTGTGATAAGAATATGCCCATCAACATCAAATTTTATAGATGAATAAGAAACAATTCTAGAAATAATATCATAAGGCAAATGAAAAGCATCATGAATATGATAATGTAATTCAACTTTTGTAGATACTTTGTTTACATGTTGTCCACCCGGACCAGACGACCTAACAGCCCTCATTTCTAATAATTGCACAGGAATATGATAGGATTCATTGATATATAAATCTTGTTGAGGATGCATTATTATTTTGAACGAAGAAGATTAGATTTTCCATCATTATTAGATAAGAAGCCAAAAGTGCTTCCACATAAACCACCAATAATATGAGCAAATTGAGAAATGGAATCATGTGCAAAAGATGCAAATACTTCTTTTCCTAAAAATACTATTACAATAATTACAAAAGTTAAAGGAAGATGTCCAGTTTTAATATTAGCAAAAGAACTTAAGAGTATAAACATAAATACAATACCACTAGCACCTAATAAACCAAAACCTAAAAGAAAAATGCTTAAAAAACCAGTTATGCATGCAGTGATTAATATCATCATAAGCATAGTTTTAGAACCATGTTTTTCTTCTAATAATGGCCCAATCAATAAGATCAGAGTAAGATTACCAAAAAGATGTTCCCAATTGGCATGTCCTAATACATGTGTAAACATTCTGATATAGCTTAAAGGATTAAGCAATCCAGATGGCCATGCCGTAAAAAGCCACTCGGTTGATAAGCCTCCTGTTATGGAAGACAATATCATCACGAATGTAGAAATAAGTGAAAAAGTAAGAATCACAGGAGCATTATAGTCTAATTTCATTGGATTTAATCTTCCTAATCATCAAGAATTTTAATAATATTTCCTTGTCTATCAATGATTGCTCTGATCTCTTCGCAATATTGATCTTGTTTACTCTTACCACGCATTCTTGTGCTTATATTAACTTCTGCCTGACCATTTACAAATTTTCCATAAATAAAGCCACAACAACCTTCATCTACGCATCCAAGATTCCTTTTAAAAGCTCTTTTTCCTTTATTATCGATAAAGAATACTTTGTTTCCTTTGCGAACAGCAGCTAATCCTTCGCTAAATTCATCTGCTGCATCATATTGAGGTTTTATGATCCATTTTCCTTTATTATCGATAAAACCAAATTTATACTTCTTATGGGCAACAGCTAATCCTTCTTTGAATCGTGGAAGATAATATACTGCAGCTCCTCCCCAAAAACCAAATTCTATATTTATGGCTTTCTTTCCTTGTTTATCTATAAAGATATAGTCTTCATCTTTCATTACACATGCTAATCCTTCAGAAAACTCTGATAGTATTTGTGAATCATTTCTAAAAGTTATAGGGATAACAATTGTTCCATTTGCATCACAAAAACCAACTTTATATTCTCTACTAATTGCCCTAAGACCATCATGTAATTCACCTATATTATCATATTCACAAGGTAAAACCATTTCCCCTTTTTCATTAAGTAAACCCATATATCCATTAAAACAACTTACCATAGCATTGCCTTCATAAAAATCCAATGCCCATTTCCATTCACCAGGAAAAGCCTGTTGCCCAGTATTTTTATAAACATATATCCATTTATTATCTGATTTTTCTACCGCTATAATATCCTGAGAAAAACTTTGAGTAAAACCCAGAAATAGAATCACGAAACAAAGAAATGAGAATATTGTTATAAAGGAATATTTCCGTGTTTTTTCCATGGATTATGATCTTTTTTATTGGCCAATAATGTAAAAGCTTTAATAAGTTTTATTCGGGTTTCAGATGGAATCACTATATCGTCTATAAAGCCTCTTTCGGCTGCTGCATATGGATTACAGAATTGTTCATTATAAGATGCTTCTAATTCTGCTGCTTTACTTTGTGGATTTTCGGCAGAATCTATTTCTTTTTTAAATAGAATTTCAACTGCTCCTTTTGCACCCATAACAGCAATTTCTGCAGTTGGCCATGCAATATTATAATCACCTCGAATATGCTTTGAGTTCATAACATCATAAGCACCACCATATGCTTTTCTGGTAATTACTGTCACTTTTGGTACAGTAGCTTCGCAAAAAGCATAGAGTAATTTTGCACCTTGAATAATGATTCCACGCCATTCTTGATCTGTTCCAGGAAGAAAACCAGGTACATCTTCAAAAACAAGCAATGGGATATTAAAACAATCACAAAACCGTACAAATCGAGCACCTTTTACAGAACTATTTATGTCTAAAACACCAGCCATTGATGCTGGTTGATTAGCTATGATTCCGATTGGATTTCCATCTAATGTGGCAAATCCAACTACAATATTTTCGGCAAAATCAGCGTGAACTTCTAAAAACTGTTGTTCATCTATAATTTCTTTGATGATGTCCTTTATATCATAAGGCTGATTAGGATTTTCAGGAATAATAGTATCTAATTTAGTGCATATTCTATCTGCGGTATCAGCTGTTGGTATATATGGTAAAGCAGATTGATTACCAGAAGGAAGATATGACATTAAAGAACGAACTCGGTGCAAACAATCGATTTCATCTTCGCAAGCAAAATGGGCAACACCAGATTTAGATGCATGAGTTTCGGCACCACCAAGTTCTTCAAAAGTAACTTCTTCGTGAGTAACAGTTTTTACTACACTTGGGCCAGTTACAAACATATAAGAACTACCCTTTGTCATAAAAATAAAGTCTGTAATAGCAGGAGAATACACAGCACCACCAGCACATGGACCTAATATCACAGATATTTGTGGAATAACTCCACTTGCCATTGTATTTCTTAAAAATATATCCGCATATCCACCTAAAGAAACAACACCTTCTTGAATTCTGGCTCCTCCAGAATCATTAAGACCAATAATCGGAGCACCAATTTTTAATGCTAAATCCATGATCTTGCAAATTTTTTCTGCATGTGTTTCAGATAGCGAACCACCAAATACAGTGAAATCTTGCGAAAAAACACATACAATTCTACCATGTATTGTTCCTGTACCTGTTATAACACCATCACCTAAAGGACGTTGTTTATCGATGCCAAAATTTGTAGATCGATGCCTAACAAACATATCCTTTTCTTCGAAAGAACCTGGATCTAATAGGATTTCAAGCCTTTCTCTGGCTGTTAACTTGCCTTTTTTATGCTGATCGGCTATTCTCTTTTCTCCTCCACCCAACATAGCTTCACGGCGAAGAGCTTCTAATAATTGTATTCTGTCTGTCATGTATTTTCTCTTTAAATCAATATCAATATGCAATATGCGATTATTAGGGCAATTGTCAATGATAGGATATATGGTCTTTATACTATAAGTACATTTTTTGGCTTAGAGAAAAAGGCTTAATAATTGCTTATACAATAAGTATGGAAACAATTCTACCTATAGACATTCAACAAGCTTATAAACAATTTTTATCCGCATGTGATATTCAGCGTGGATTTTCCCCTTATACGATAGAAACATATCGTTTTGCATTAGGAGAATTTTTAGAATATCTCTTGAATGAATATGGTAAATTACCAGAATTATCAGCTATAGAACCTGATGATATCAGGCCTTTTTTAGGTTATATGCATGATAAGGGATTAGCAAAAAAATCTTTACGAGTTAAGATAGCCGCGGTAAAATCATTTTTCCGATTTGCATATAAACAAGGTTGGATAGAAAGAAATCCTGCAGCTATTATTGCTATACCTAAATCTGAAAAAAAATTACCTTCATATTTACAGCAGCATGAAATAGACTTATTAATGCAAAGTTTTAGTATAGATAATCCCTCTGGCGCAAGGAATGCGGCCATGGCAGAATTATTCTATAGTTCTGGAATACGAGTAAGTGAATTGATTAATCTAAAGGTACAATCAATAGATTTTCATAGTTCTACTATAAGAGTGATTGGTAAAGGAAAAAAAGAAAGAATCATCCCCATGGGATCAAAAGCTGTAAAGGCAATACAACATTATTATGCATTACGATCTGTTTTGCTAAGAGCAAAATCTGCAGAGCCAGATAATAGAATGTTTTTAAGTGATAAAGGAAAACCTCTAAATCCGGCTGTTGTATATACAATAATCAATCGAGCTATGAAAGGCATTACAGAATGTTCTCAGAAAAGTCCACATGTATTAAGACATAGCTTTGCCACCCATTTACTTGATGCTGGTGCAGATATAAGTTCGGTAAGCGAGATGCTAGGCCATAGTTCTTTATCAGCAACACAAGTATATACTCATATATCTGTAGACAGATTAAAAAAGGCATATAAAAATGCTCATCCCAGAGCATAAATATGAATTCCTTATTTTTGTTTTCAATTATTAATTATTGATAAGCATATATGAAAATACATGAGTTTGAACATGGTTTACAAAACCGAGTTGCAATTGTTACAGGTGCAGCATTAGGCAATGGACGTGCCTTTTGTGAACGCCTTGCCGAAGAAGGAGCAATAATTGTAATAGCAGATATAGAAGATGCATCCGAAACAGTTCGTTTAGTTGAAGCTGTTGGAGGAAAAGCACTGTATATCAAAGCAGATTGCACTAATCCGGAAGAAACACAACATTTAATAGAACAAACATTACAACATTTTGGGACAATCGATATACTTGTTCATAATGTAGGAATGTACGAAGAAGAACCATTTGAGTTAATCCGGTATGATCAGTGGAAAAAAATGATAGATATTAATCTAACAAGTTTATTTCTTACGGTTCAAGCTGTTCTTCCAGTTATGAAAAAACAAAGTTTTGGACGCATTATCACGATGTCTTCTAATACTGTATGGCTTGGCACACCCTATTTATCTCATTATGCAGCAGCTAAAATGGGAGTTATAGGATTTACTAGGTCTTTGGCAGCAGAAATCGGAATATATGGTATAACAATAAATGCAATTACAGTTGGTTTAACTGCAACGCAAAGGCCAGCAAATTCTACTTTATCTAGTTCTATATTACAACATATTTTACCTCAACAGGCAATTCAAAGAGCAGATGAACCAGAAGATATAGCTAATCTGGTAGCATTTTTGGCATTGCCAGCTTCTGGTATTATTACTGGACAGTCCATCAATGTTGATGGTGGTGCTGCCAGACATTAAGGCTAATAGATGAAAACTCTTTTTCAGGAAATTTCTGGGCTAGCTACAGAGCAAATTAATGAGCTATCTAGTAATATAGATATGATGAGTACTCATGATATCATCACTATGATAAATAATGAAGATTCAAAAGTTGCTCATTCTATAGAAAAAGAAATTTCTTATATCGTTCAAGCTGTTGATGCACTTACTGAATGTTTTAAAATGGGTGGACGCCTCTTTTATATCGGAGCTGGAACAAGTGGCAGATTAGGAATTGTAGATGCATCAGAATGTCCGCCTACATTTGGAACACATCCAAGTATGGTTCAAGGCATTATAGCTGGCGGTAATCAAGCTATGTTTTCTGCTCAAGAAGGTGCAGAAGATTCTTTTGAAAATGGCGCAGAAATCATAAGAGAATACGGGATTAACGCCAAAGATTGTGTATGTGGTATAGCAGCTTCTGGAAGAACACCTTTTGTTCGAGGAGCATTAAAAGAAGCCAAATTTATTGGAGCATATACAATCTTAATAACTACCAATGATAGAGAACAGCTTGTATCGTGGAATATAGAAGTTGACACAATCATTGCACCACAAGTTGGCCCAGAGGTGATTGCAGGTTCTACAAGAATGAAAAGTGGAACCGCTCAAAAAATGATTCTTAATATGCTTACTACAGCTGCTATGATTAGGCTTGGTAAAAGTTATGGAAATATCATGGTAGATTTACAGCTCACAAATGCGAAATTGCAGGAAAGAGCTAAGAAAATTATCATGGAAATTGCTAAACTCAATTATGAAGAAGCATCAGAATTACTTAAAGCAAGTGGTGGACATGTAAAAACAGCGATTATCATGAGTTTAACTGATATCCCCTTTGAAAAAGCAAAACAATTATTAGAAAAAGCAGACGGTTATATAAAAAAAGCTTTACAAATTAATGAATAGAGTATAATGAAACTTAAGACAAAAAATTCTTCATTCCATAATGATTATGTGCATTATTATACCAAAATTCTATGCACAATGGGGCCAGCTATAGCCTCTAAACAAAAAATAACAGAATTGGTTCAAGCAGGTGCAAATGCATTCAGACTTAATATGTCTCATGGATCTCATGAAATGCATAAAGCAAATATCGATTATATCCGCGCAGCAGAAAAAGAACTAGGTATTTATTTGCCAATAATCGTTGATTTACAAGGGCCAAAAATCAGAGTATCAGATTTAAAAGACAGTGTTATACAATTGGAAACAGGGAAGAATATCTATATAGCAGACAGTACTCAATTAAAAAAGTTAAAAACATCTAAACCAGATAATATAATACCCGTTGAATATCCATCTATTGCAAAAGATGTAAAAGTTGGTGATATACTGTTATTTGATGATGGTTTGATGCAAGTTATTGTTAAAAAAGTAGATAATCCTTTGATTTTGGTAACAGTGATGAATGGTGGAATGTTAAAATCAAGAAAAGGAATAAATCTACCCAATATTGATATAAGCCAACCATCTATGTCTGACAAAGATAAAGATGATGTAAAATTTGCCATTGCTCATAATGTAGATTATATAGCTTTATCTTTTGTTAGAAAAGCAGAAGATATCATTAATATAAAAAAATACATTAAAAAGTCTGGTGGCAGCCAATGGGTTATTGCCAAAATTGAAAAGCCCGAGGCAGTTGTTAATATTGAAGATATAGTAAAAGAAGCAGATGCTATCATGGTAGCACGTGGAGATTTAGGAGTAGAAATTCCAGCTGCAGAAGTTCCATCTGCACAAAAGAAAATCATTGCAATGTGTAATAAATATGCCAAACCTGTTATTACTGCAACGCAAATGCTAGAGTCTATGATATATAATCCACGCCCTACAAGAGCAGAAGCAAGCGATGTAGCAAATGCAGTGTTAGATGGTACAGATGTAGTAATGCTATCAGCAGAAACAAGCGTTGGTGCTTATCCTGTAGAAACAGTTAGTTATATGCGAACAATTTGCAAAGAAGCTGAAAAACATTTATTACAAGATGAAATACGTTTAAGAAGACGTGAATCATATATTTCTGGCAAAGAATCTATTGCTTTGCTTATTGCATCTGCAGCAGCTACAATAGCAGAAGATCCAGGAATAAAAGGTATTCTTACTTTAAGTTTATCAGGTGAAACAGCATTATTAATTTCAAATAAAAGGCCAATTTCACCTATAATAGCTATGACAGAATTTGAACATATAGCTAGGCGCGTTGGATTATTTTGGGGAGTTACTGGTTTAGTTATCCATAAAGTATCTGGTACAGATGAAACTGTTGAGGAAATGAAAGAATTTTTAGTGAAACACAAGTATTTTCATAAAGATTCTACCGTTTTGATAACCTCTGGTAGACCAATTGTAGCTAGATCCAGAACGAATATGCTTACTATAGAACGTTTATAGTTATGTTACTTTTAAACACAGTATTTTTGTTGTCGAGAACTTTTTTATTTTGAAGCAAGAAATTGCCTCATAATGCGTCCTAAAAATCAATACTATTCTTAATTCAAAATTATACTACATGGCACATATTTCAGATGCGGAATCTGTCCGCTCATTAGCAGAAGCTTCTGCTTCAATTCGTAAAGAAATCGGAAAAGCTATTATTGGTCAGCATGATATAATAGATCAATTACTTATTTCTTTATTTTCAAGGGGACATTGTTTATTGGTTGGTGTTCCAGGATTAGCTAAAACTCTATTAATTAGAACTTTAGCTAAATCAATGAATTTAACATTCAATCGAATTCAATTTACACCTGATTTAATGCCAAGTGATATTACGGGTACAGAAATTATTGAAGATAATATGGTAACTGGCCAAAAACAGTTTCGTTTTGTAAAAGGACCTGTTTTTGCCCAAATAGTGTTAGCAGATGAAATCAATAGAACTCCACCTAAAACACAAGCTGCTTTATTAGAAGCTATGCAAGAACATTCTGTTACTGCTTCCGGCACTACTTATATATTAGATGAACCATTTTTTGTATTAGCAACGCAAAATCCTATAGAACAAGAAGGTACTTATCCTTTACCAGAAGCTCAGTTAGATAGATTTATGTTCAATTTATGGTTGGATTATCCATCTGAACAAGAAGAACAAGCAATTGTACATAGCACAACAACCGATATTCAACCTACTATTAATCCTATCTTATCAGCAAAAGATATTATGTTTTATCAGGATATAGCAAGGAAAATTCCGGTATCTGATAATGTAGTTAATTATGCAGTATCTCTTGTACGTTCTACTAGGCCACAAACAACCAAATCTAAAACAGTTAAAGACTTCTTAAGTTATGGTGCCGGCCCAAGAGCATCTCAATTTTTAGTGCTTGGTGCTAAAACAAGAGCAGCTATGCGTGGCGCTTTTACTCCAGAAATTGATGATATTCGTGCTGTTGCAGAACCTGTGCTGCGTCATAGAATTGTTACAAATTTTAGTGCCGAGGCAGATAATATTTCTCCTTCTCACATTATTCAAATGTTACTAAAAGAATTATAAGTATATACTATTAAAAGTAATCATTGCTTATAATTATCTCTAATCGAGATACCATGAAATATCTATTTATGTATGCGTTTCTTTATATCGGTTTGATAATACCGAATAAGAATTGCTATGCTAATTCTATGGAAAACAAAGAAAAATTCCACAATATATTATCTGACTATAAAGAGTTTTACCTAAGAACCAATCCAGAAAGCGCTACATATGATGGAGATTATCGCTTTAATGATAAACTGAGCGATCTTTCTGATAAAGCCGAATATGCTAAATATGATTCTTTAAGAACATTTTTACTTTCCCTGACATCTATTGATGAATCTTCCCTGAAAGGACAAGACAAGCTTACTTACACTTTATTCAAAGAGCAATTAGAAGAAACAATCGAAGGGCAAAAATTTAAGTGGCATTATATGCCTTTAACTCAGCAAGACGGAATTCATATATATTTCCCTCAATTGATAGAATCTCATCCTTTCAAAAATATCAATGATTATCATACCTATATACTACGGCTTAAGCTGTTTTCTATACAAGTAGATCAAGTTATTGAAAATATGAATCTTGGTATAAAAGCTAAACTTGTATCTCCAGCATTTTCTATCAAACAGATTTTAGAACAAATCACACCCTTTATTTCTCAAGATATTGATAGTCTTCCATTTTCTATTCCTTTGAAATCTCTTGATGGGCTTTTAAATAAACAAGATCAAATCATCATAAAGGATTTGATTATTCAAGTATTAAAGAACTATACGATTCCAGCATATAAAAAACTGTATGCATATTTAGAAACTGAATATTTACCACATGCTAGAAATACAGATGGTATTTATAGCTTGCCAGATGGTAAAGAACGATATGCTTATGCTATAAAACAACAAACTACTACCACATTACATCCTGATGAGATATATTCTTTAGGATTAAAAGAGGTACAAAGAATTACGGCTTTAATGGAAGAAGTTAAAAATGAACTAAACTTTACAGGTGATTTAGCCGCATTTAATTCCTATTTATTGCAAAATGCTGCTTTTAAGTATACAGATAAAGATAGTATGCTTAACGATTATCGTGAAATTTTATCTAAAGTAGACAAGCAATTAATACATCTTTTTGGCAGATTGCCTAAAGCCAACTATGCTTTAAAAGAAATGGAAAACTATAGGGCTGTATCAGCACCACAAGCATATTATTATTCTGCTCCTTTAGACCGTTCAAGGCCAGGATATTTTTATGTGAATACATACGATCTGGCGTCTAGGCCAAAACATACAATGACAGCACTTGCATTGCATGAGGCAGTTCCTGGACATCATCTTCAGATATCCATAGCACAAGAATTATCAGATATGCCTTGGGTTAGAACTCAAATGGGATATAATGCTTTTGTAGAAGGATGGGCATTATATGCAGAAAGTTTAGGATATGAAATGAATATGTATTCTGATACAATTCAAAAATATGGTTCTTTAACTTTTGAAATGTGGCGTGCTTGCCGTCTTGTTGTTGATGCTGGAATTCATACAGGAAAAATGACAAGGGAACAAGGCGTTCAATTTATGTTAGAACATACCGGAAATTCAGAACTAGATACTAGATCTGAAATCGATAGATATATAGTATGGCCTGGCCAAGCATTAGCATATAAGATTGGACAACTTGCAATTATTGCCTTAAGAAAAGAAGCACAAGATACACTTGGTACACAATTCTCTTTATCCGATTTTCATGATGCAGTATTAGAAAACGGAGCTATACCTTTACATGTATTACAACAACATATGCATCAATGGATGAAAGCCCAAAAAAATAATTAGGGAAATCACAGAAAAAACTATGTCAAAAAAAACTATAAAACAAACTGTTCCTATTGATTCAATCTCTGAAGCAATCCTAGCTTTATTAAAAGAACATACACCTGCAATGCTGAAATTAAATGAAATTTCTAAAGCACTTGGAATAACTTCAGATAGTAAAGAATATGATGCGTTACGTGTTACATTAAATGATTTAGACCAAAATAAACTCATTTTTAAATCTACTCGTAGACGCTTTGGAATGAGGCCTTTAGGTGAATTCAGTGCATTCAAGGGGATTTTGCGTTTTGAATATAATAGGGCTGCTATAGAAACAGATTCAGCAGAATTCCCAATTGTTTATGTGCGCCCTCAGCATATCGGAACTGCAATGGATGGCGATTCTGTACGCGTTAAATTATTGGCCTTAAAAAAGGATAAAAAGCCATATGGTGTCGTAACTGATATCGTTAAAAGATCTGATTTACCTATTCCTGGTACATTAGAATATGATGGAGATTTTTATTTTGTAATTCCAGATGAAGAAAAATATCTTGTCGATTTTTTAATTCCAGCAAGAAAAATTGGAAAAGCAAAAGCCGGCGATAAAGTTGTCTGTAAATTCTTAAAATGGGAAGACCCACATAAAAGTCCAGAAGCTGAAGTTATTGAAATTCTTGGTAAATCAGGAGATCCTTCTGTAGAATTTGCAGGCATAATGAAAGAATTCAATCTCCCTGTGAATTTTCCTACAGAAGTTGAACAAGAAGCTGTATTAGTTGCTAAACTTCCAAGCAAATCAGAAATCTCTGATAGATTAGATTTAAGAAAATCTGTAATTATAACCATAGATCCAGATGATGCCAGAGATTTTGATGATGCATTATCGCTAGAAGATTTACCCAATGGCTTAAAACGTTTGGGTGTTCATATTGCCGATGTAACTGCATATGTAAAAGAAGAATCATTATTAGATAAAGAAGCGTATAGAAGGGCAACCAGCACATATCTTGTTGATAGAGTCGTTCCAATGCTACCAGAATCTTTATCTAATGAAATATGCTCTTTGCAACCTAATAAAGTAAGGCTTGCTTTTAGCGTATTTATGGATTGTGATGAACATGGAAATGTACATGATTATTCTGTAAGTGAAACTGTGATAAAAAGTTGTAAACGTTTTACTTATGCAGAAGCTCAATCTATTATAGATACCGGACAAGGTCCCTATCATGAATTAGTATTAGAACTCTATAAACTCTCTTTAACACTAAGAGATATCCGCTATAAAAAAGGTGGAGTAGACTTTGTAACTCAAGAAACGAAGTTTTCTTTAGATGAACATAAATTTCCAATAGCTGCAGTATTAAAAACAAGAACAGATGCTACATCATTAGTAGAAGAATGCATGTTATTGGCAAATCAAACTATTGCTTTGCATGTAAAACATATAAGCAAAAAACATCTAAAAAAAGGAGTATTACCTTTTATTTATCGGGTTCATGATGAACCAGATATGATGAAATTAAAAGATGTTTTACGTTTTGTTAAAGCATTGGGCGTACATGTTCCAAATGGTGTTCCAAGCTCACGTGAATTAAATACAATTTTAGAACATGTTGCACATTTACCCGAAAAAATGGTGATCAATCAATTTCTTTTGCGCTCTATGGCCAAAGCCATTTATGTAGAAGAAAATATTGGACATTATGGATTGGGATTTTCTGATTATACTCATTTCACTTCACCAATTAGACGTTATCCAGATGTATTGGTTCATAGGCTGCTTAAAGAATATGCATCAGAAAGGCCAAGTGATAAAAGAATTCGCTATTTGAATGAGTATTTGATTGATGCCTCAGCACATTGCTCTTTACAAGAAAGACAAGCCGTAAATGCAGAAAGAGCCTCTACTCGATTAGCATCTGCACAATTAGCCAAAAGACATCTTGGCTCTAGAATCAAAGGAACTGTTACAAGCGTAACTAGTTTTGGCTTATTTGTTCTGTTGTCTAGCCTTAATATCGAAGGATTATTACATATCCGTGACTTAAGTGACGATTATTATTATTTTGAAGAACAACAATTTCGATTGGTAGGCAAAAGAACCAAACAAGTATTCCGTATCGGAAGTCCTGTGTATGTAGAAATAGTAAATGTTAATATAGATAAAAGACAAATAGACCTAAAATTCATAGAAGATGAAGAAACAGAATAGCATGTATCATTATTTATCACTCAGCAATATGTCATTGTATCATATCCTTTTTTATGCTTTTTTTCTATCTTCAATACCAGTTTTTGCAGGTATAACAGGTGTAAAAGCAACTGTAAACATTAAAACCATTCAACAAGATATGGTTCATATTTCTATACTCACTCCTCATATAAACAGTGATGAAATATTATATATCATGCCTGCTTCAATACCTGGAACATATGCCCGAATGAATTTTGGATATTTTGTAAAAAATTTGCAGGCTTATGATAAGAAAGGAAATGTTCTACCTGTTAGAAGAGAAAATGACAATGAGTTTAGGATAATAGGTGCCAAATCCCTTATACGTCTCGAATATGATATTAATGATTCATATGATGATAAAACATATAAACTAGATGTATTTAATCCAGCTGGTACAAATTTTCAAGTAGATACCAATATCATGATGGGGCATCAAGGATTCATTGGATATTTTGAAGGCTTGCAAAAAGTATCTTATGAGATAAAAGTGATAAAACCTTCATTTTTTTGGGGGGCTACTTCATTAAATAAAAAATCTATTTCTGATACTATTGATATACTATCTGCCAAAGATTATGATGAATTAATCGATAATCCAGCAATGTATTCAAAGCCTGATTCTGTTACATATATGCAAGGAAAAACCAAAATTACTGTTGCAGTATATTCAACTGGCGGAAAAGTAACAGCTCAAATGGTTGCTAAAGCATTAAAGCCAGTTACTTCAACTGTAGAAAAGTTTTTAGGTACTATGCCAGTAGATAGATATACGTTTATCTTATATTTTGTAGGACAAGAGAGAAGTGATTTACGCAAAAGAGAAGCATATGGTGCATTAGAGCATAGTTATAGTTCTGTTTACTTTTTGCCCGAATCATCAGACCCAAAATCTTTAGAAAATTGGGTTGCACAAACCGCTGTCCATGAATTTTTACATATTCTTGTCCCTTTAAATTTACATAGCAAAGAAATCGAACATTTTGATTTTAAAGAACCTAAGATGTCTAAACACTTATGGCTATATGAAGGAGTAACAGAATATTTTTCTGTATTGGCCCAAGCTAAAGCCGGTGAAATATCAGAAAAAACTTTACTTAATAGATTACGCAGAAAAATTATTAGTTCTAAATATATCATGCCTAATCCAGTTTCATTAACCGAATTAGCACTTAATGTGATGCAAAGTGAATATCAGAGATTATATCCAGTAATCTATGAAAAAGGTGCTCTTATTGGTTTAATGCTTGATATAAAGCTAAGAGAAGTATCTGGTGGTTCTACCACTTTATTAAGTCTTATCCGTTCTTTGTCTACTAAATTTGGGCCTGCTAAACCTTTTGATGATAGTGTGTTATTCTCTATCATAGAAAAAGAAACAAAGCCAGAAATCACAGATTTCTTTAGGCGTTTTGTAGACTCTACAGAAGAAATACAATATGAACAAGAATTTGCTAAAATAGGATTTGAATATGCTGCTAAAAAGAATATAACTTCTTATAGTTTTAGTGGAATCAAACCAAATATCAATACAATAGAAGATGATGAAAGGCCAGATACTTTACGCTTGTCTGTAAAAGATACTAATAATATTCTGGGTGCTAAACAAGGTGATATAGTTTTATCTGTTCAAGGAAAAAATATCAATCTAGAACAAGAAGAAGATGAGGCGTATCAAGCTTTATTCTCTCCACTAACTGATGATGAAGTAATAATGAATGTAGCTCGCAATGGACAGCTTATTACATTAAAAGGAAAACCTACATCATCTGAAAAAACCGAAGAATTTTATCTTCGTGTTAATCCAATGGCAACCAAAGCTCAAAAAGCTTTTGGTGCTTCTATTTTTCATTGATTGGAAATATTTATTCTTTATGATACAGCAGCCTACTCCAAGAAAAACTGATTTTAGTACAATTGTTCATGGCTATGCACTTGCCGATCCATATCATTGGTTAAAGCAGAAAGATACTCAAGAAGTACTAGATTATTTGCATGCTGATAATGCATATATGAAGCAGTATATGAACTCTACCGAACAGTTACAAGAGCAATTGTATGCAGAAATGAGAAGTCGTATTAAAGAACAAGATAGCACCGTACCAGAAAAATCAGGTGAATATCTGTATTATTCTCGCACCGAAGAAGGTAAACAATATCGTATTTTCTGCAGAAAAAAAGATATCAGCGATTCGCTAGAAGAAGTAATATTAGATGCAAATCTTTTAGCCGAAGGACATCCCTATTTTGTTTTAGGAAATCTAAAATGGAGTCCAGATCACCGCTTTATCGCATATTCTTGCGATATGAATGGTTCTGAACATTTTTCGATTTATGTAAAAGATCTTACCAATGGTACAATTCATCCTGAAGTTCTACATGGCGCCGATACTGCTATAGAATGGTTCCAAGATTCTCATGCTTTTCTGTATTTGTCTTTAGATTCTACAAGAAGAGCATATAAAGTATTGAGACATCATTTAGGAACAGGACAAGAAACCGATGTATTATTGATTCATGAAACTGATGAAGCCTTTTTTCTTGGTTTAGATTCATCTAGAGATGGAGCTTATTTATTTGCAGATGCTTCAAGCAAAACTACTTCGGAAGTATGGATGATGTCTGCTACTGATACAAATACAGAATTTCTTAGCATTATGGGTAGAACCCACAATCATGAATATTCTGTTACTTCATATGGCCAAGCTTTATATATTCTAAGCAATGATAAAGCCACTAATTTTCGCTTAATGGTGGCCAATATTCAAACTCCTTCTGTATGGACAGAGTTTATTCCGCATCGTCCTGAAACCAGATTACAATGGATATTTCCATATGCTACATATATCATTATTGGAGAAAGAACCGCTGGCATAACAGGAATGCGTATTCAAAGTCTTTCAGATATTCAAGATTTTCATTATCCAGATTTTCCAGAACCTGTATATGAAATCTATCCGGGTAAAAATTATGAACCTGATTCTGAAACATTCCGAATTCATTATAGTTCTCCAATAACACCTCCATCTGTTTATAATTACCATATTTCACATAAACATTTAGAATTATTAAAAAGGGATACAATTAAAGGTGATTATAATCCCGAAGAGTATATTACCGAGCGTCATTATGCCGAAGTAGAACATGGAATTAAAGTGCCATTAACAATTACTCGGAAAAGGAATTGTGTATTAAATGGTCAATCACCTGCATTTATGATTGGTTATGGTGCTTATGGTTTTTCTCTGCCTCCCTCTTTTTCTTCTTCTATTATTAGCTTAATGAACAGAGGTTTTATCTGCGTTAAAGCCCATATTAGAGGCGGAGGAGATATGGGAGAACAATGGTATTTAGATGGAAAATTGAAACATAAAAAAAATACATTCACAGATTTTATCGCTTGTGCTGAATATCTGATCAATAATAAATTTACTTCTGCAGATAGATTAGCGGTGCAAGGTGGTAGCGCCGGAGGATTGCTTATGGGTGCAATCGCCAATATGCGTCCAGATTTATTTACATGTATTGTTGCAAGCGTACCATTTGTAGATTTAATGAATACTATGTTAGATAGCACATTGCCTCTTACAATTGCTGAATACGAAGAATGGGGAAATCCAAATCAGCAAGAAGATTTTGAATATATGCTTAGTTATTCTCCTTATGACAATATATCTCATCAATCATATCCTCATATACTTGCTATTGCAGGATATCATGATCAAAGAGTTTCATATTGGGAACCAGCAAAGTGGATTGCAAAATTGAGAGATTTTTCTACCAGTGAATCTGCTATTTTACTGTATACTAAGTTTTCTGCAGGACATTTTGGTGCTTCAGGAAGATTCGATTATCTTAAAGAATTAGCTTTGGAATATGCTTTCATCTTAAAACATATACCAAACTGATAAAAATAGAAAGGTAAACTATGAATGAACAACAAAGTCATGAGTACTCCTATAATGTCGATTTTTATTGGAAAGCACTTGCTATGTATGGCATTGCACTGCTTGTTTATGCTGCTTTAAAGGGTACTATCGATGAAAGTCGCTTCTCGCTGGTTCTTACAGATCCTATTGTAATTCTATTAGGAATTTTTGTTATTGGCTCTTCTATTGCCCTATTAATCAATAGAAATGCTCATAGAACTGTTATCATTGGCGATAATTTTATTGCTTTCAGAAATCGTTTTAGAGAACGTATCTTTACTACAGATTCTATAGTGTCTATTGTTCTTGGAAAAGAAAGACGTTTTAAAACTGGTGCTCTAAAAGTTGTAAAGATTTATGTAAAAAATAAAAGAAGACCATTACGTTTAAGGCCTTCTCTTTTCGAAAATGAACAACAACTCTTAGCAGATTTATACCGTCTTAATACTTTATTACAATCATAACAATGATAAAATCTGGTTTTCTCATAGCATGTTTATCGTTCATTTTTGCTTATACTTCTGGTTTTGCAAAAACAAGTTCAAATGCAGCCAAGATTCATACATCTATTGTATCATATACCAAAAGTCTACAAAATCATATTAAAGATGCTTATGTTTTTCTTAATATCATTGGCAATGAAGAAGAAAAAGCATTTGTTAAAACTTCAATCACTGGCGAATTAATTTCACAGTATAATGCCTCAATTATTACCGATTCTCCCAATAGTGAAGATGCAACAGTTCTTACTGTTCAATTATTAGAAATTGGAACTCGCTATTCTGATTATAATCAATCTTCAGATTCATTAAAAAGAGAAATAGTATTTACTTGTAATACTACGATAAGTAAAGGGAAAGATTCTAAAAAAAATATTATAGTTTTACCACAGTTTCAAACTTCAGACATAGATATCATCTCTACTTCAGAAATAGACGAAATACAATTACCAGGTTTTACATTTTGCAAAGGAACTATACCGCAATCAAAGGAAACATTTTTAAGCGATATAGTGCAACCAATAGTATATATAAGTACAGCAATATTAAGTACTTATCTTTTGTTCAGTGTCCGTTCTAAATAAGAATACATATAATTTTTTAACTACCATCCACTTACTATATGATAAAGTATTTTATTTGCTTGATTGTAATATTGGCTTGTTCCAATATACATGCTCAGAATATCCAAGATTTTAAAACAAAGAACTCTGCAAATCAAAAAGAAAGAACTGCTATGTTGGATTTGCTGAGAGCTAAAATGAAAAAATCTTTAAAAATTGAATGTTCTTATGTTATAGAACATTTTAAAGTATCATCAAATTATGCATGGATGGAAGGAACTGCCCAAAGAAAAGATGGGAAACCATTAGAATTAAATCCAGATTTAGATCTTGATTGTTGTAAGGTTACGTGTTTATATAAAAAAGTACATGGTTCTTGGCAAATAGAAGAAGAAGGATATTTTGGTACAGATGTATGGTATGAAGGAATTGGAGATAGATATCCAGATGCGCAACAGGGAATTTTTCCTTCTTATGAAATATACTATAATGGGAATTAGATTTTTATACACACATTTTTGGGCTCTGTAAAAAATCTTAATACTTCAAAGCCACCTTCACGGCCAACACCAGAGTGTTTAACACCACCAAATGGAGTTCTTAAGTCTCTTAATAACCAACAATTTACCCATACTATGCCAAAATCAAGGGCAGCAGACACTCTATGTGCTTTACTTAGATGCTCTGTCCAAATATTTGCAGCCAAACCATATGTTGTTCCATTTGCTAAAGAAATGGCTTCTGCTTCATCAGAAAAAGATTGCAGAGTAACAACAGGACCAAATATCTCTTCTTGATTTGTTCTACAAGTATTTGATAATCCTTCAATCACAGTTGGCTCTAGGAAATAACCTTTTTCACAAGCTCCTTTAGGATAAACAGAATTTCCCCCGCATAACACAGTTCCACCCTCTTGAATCGCCAAATCTATATATGATTTTACTTTGTTGATATGTCCTTCGGAAACTAAAGCACCAATCTTTGTATCAGCTTCAAATGGATCACCAACTTTTAATTGCTGTACTTGCTTTATAAATTCTGTTTTGAATTGTTCATATATACTATCATGAATTAAAATTCTAGATCCGCATAAACATATTTCCCCTTGATTTGTAAAAGCAGATCGTACTGTAGTAGAAATTGCTTGTTCTAGATTGGCATCTTCAAAGATGATTGTTGGATTTTTACCTCCAAGTTCTAATGATAGTTTTTTGAACATTGGCGCTGCTATAGATGCAATATGCGCACCTGTTACCGTACCACCAGTAAATGAAATAGCATGAATATCTGGATGTTTTACAATCAGCGCACCGATATTATTCCCAGTTCCATGTAAAATATTTAAAACTCCCGCTGGCAATCCAGCTTCTATACATATTTCTGCAAATAATGTGGCAGTATATGGTGTCAATTCGGAAGGCTTTGCAATAACACAATTTCCTGTTGCTAAAGCAGGAGCAATTTTCCAGGTAAATAGGTATAAAGGAAGATTCCATGGAGATATACAACCCACAATGCCAATTGGAGATCTTAAAGTATAATTTATTGTCTGAGAAGTATGATGCGATTCCGAAGCAAAGTGTAAAATTTCAGTAGCAAAAAATTCAATATTCTGAATTGCTCTACTAATATCCATTGCTTTGCTTAACCATAAAGGCTTACCTTGATCTTTAGATTCTGCCGCTGCAAATTCATCAAATCGATTTCTTATTCCATCTGCGATTTTCATCATAATGGCAGAGCGATCTTCTACAGACATATTAGCCCAAGAATATTGAGCCGATTTTGCAGCTTCAATAGCAATATCTATATCATATTGTGATGAATCAGGTAATCTAGAATATACTGTACCTGTAGCCGGCTCTATATTATCTAACCAATTGTTTTCTATAGGGTTACATAAAGAACCATTTATATAATTTTGAAGTGTAATCATAACTATGTTATCTACTTATAATAATTCTAGACTTGTATACAGAACCATGTTCATTGATCAATTGAATAAGATATATTCCCTGTTGCAAAGAACTTATATCTGTAGAAAATGAATCGGACGATCTTTCAAAAGTGGATTCTTGTTTTAGGCTTCCATCTACAGAAAATATTCTACATGTGAAATGCTGTCCAAAAGGTAAAGAAATTGAAAAGGTATGTGAAGTTGGGACAGGAAACACAGGAAATTCATCCTGAATAATTTCTTCTTTAATGCTATTTACAGGCGGAATACATCCTTTTAGATAAAATTCCGCTACACTAGTCCAAGGATTGCCATTAACTTCACTTAGAGCTTTAAATCGCATGAATCTTGCATTTATACCATTTGAATCGAGATTAATAGTTTGTGGAGCCGAAACATTTTGAAAAGAACCCGTATGAACTGGTTTGCCCCAATCTAAAGTATCATTAGAAAGATATAATTCATAGTCTTTTACAAGGCCATTTGATCCTTGAGATCTACCCTTATAAGCAAAAGTAAATAGTCGATATTCTTGTCCTAAATCAAAGTGAATTTCATGAGGTAAAGAATCTGTTCCTGTGCTCCATCTGGTATGCCATATTGTGGATGGATCATCGTCAAATGACATTTTAGCAAGGCCTGGATCATATATTTCTTCACTATCATAATAGAGTAAAGACCAATCTTTTTTGGGGATAAAAGCTGGATTATTACATGTAGTAATAGAAGGGCAATCTACAGCAGTTACCATATTTGGAATGAGTTGTTGATATTCTGCGCCATTTTGTTGTAAAGATAAGCTTATATCATAATTACCTGGTTTTCCAAAAATCACTTTTGGATTTCTAATATGAATATCGTCTATCCAAAGCGGAGCTGGACTAATATTCCAGGTTCTTTTGATATGAGATTCTATTGCAATAGAATGATCATTAAATTGAACTGTATCGGTATAACAACCTAGTTTTTGAACGGGCACCCAAGGCTGAACAATTGGAGTAAAAGAAGTATCCGCCAATAATGTTTCCCAAACACCACCATTGCCACCAACCCTCAATTTACCATCTCTATAAAAAGGCATAGCTGCATTTACAGCCATACCAGCCGGATAATTATCTGAAAATAATGTCCAATTTGTTTGTGAAGCTTTTCTATAATATACTTTAGCAGATGTATTCTGACGTGCAATCGTAAACAGATACATGAGATCTTCGCCATCTGAAGGTTGAACTACAGTACATTTCATATATTCATTTAAACCAGATGTTATATCAGTCCAAGAATCACCACCATCTATTGATTTAAATATTTTCCCGATATCTGCAGACCACGTGCCATTTGATAAGCATACATAGAGTACTTGATCATTAAAAGGAGATAATGAAATATGTATTAATCCTTTCCAATTAGCATTTGCATTAGGAGATTGATATAATGAACCTTTTGCTTGCCATGTTTTTCCACCATCTGTACTTTTATGAAGACCTAAGCCCGCAATATCAGCATATATAATAGAAGGATTTTTTGAACTAACAGTAAAATATCTAACAATTTTTCCAAAATCATAGAGTAAGTTCCAGGTTATACCTCTGTCAGTAGATTTCCAAAATCCATTACCTTCACCAACAAATAAGTGAGCACTATAAAAAGGATGATGTACTAAATTGCTTCTACGTCCACCATATTCTTCCATATTTGGAAATTTAGTAAATGTAAAACGACCTTCTGGTATATCGGTTGCAGTTTTAGGTAAAATCCAGCCATCACCTAAATCATTAAATGCAACATGACGGTCTTTTTCATTAAGTACCCAACCCGTTGGAGATTCAGCCCCACCCATACGAAGAGCTTTAGGATTATAAAAATCAGCAATTGCAGTATTTCCATTATGATAACGGCCTGCTACGGTAAGATCCTCATTCCAACTTTGGTCAAATCCCCAAAAATCAGAACCAACAATTCCATTATTTAATGATTTTGCATTAGCAGTATTCACAAAATTATCTGTTGATAATGTTAAACCACCATCTGTTGAAATCCACGTATCTCCATTAGGCATAATTTTCATGTCTTGCTGATCTGGATGCAATGGGAAATTTGCTGAATATCCCCCCACGATTGAAAAGGTAGAACCATTATTTGTCGATTTAAATAAAGAAGCAGTTCCAGTATATATAATATTTGAATCTTTTGGAGATACCTCTAACACTAAGTCATAATATCCTTGCCAATTATCCATTGGAAGTGCTGTGGTTTTTCCAGTTGCAAGTTTTGTCCAGGCAGAAGAAGTTTCAGTACAAAATCCTTTATATAATAAAGGTATTTCATCTGAACTTAGCATGATCACATAGAGTGCTGTAAGATTTCCTGGGGATAATCTTATTGATAATAAGCCACCAGACTTAGAAGGAATATTCTGAGGAAAATCCATTTGAGGATTAAATGTAATACCACCATCATTGCTTTGAATGACAGTAAAATTTCCATTTGATTGTTCGCTTAAAGCATATACATATTGAGTATTAGCTGGTTTTATTTCAATATCATAGGTTTTTCCAGACCACACTTTTGTCCATGTAGACCCAGCATCTGTTGTTCTAAATAAACCTGAAGGAGAGGCAGCAAATACAGTATTTGGTTTAATAGGATCAACTTTTAATCGATCGGCGCTAAACTGAGTAGACAATTGCTTTGTCCAGTTTTTACCACCATCGATTGTTTTATGAATCTGATTTCCAGCAGAAACATAAGTAATCAATGGATTTGTGGGATGTATTGCAATTGCTATTATTCCACCGCCAAAGTAATAGTCTTTAGCTTGAATTTGCCAATTCAATCCCTTATCAGTTGTTTTATTAACATAACCAGTCTCTGTTCCACAATACAGAATATTATTATTTGATGTGGATACATCAAAAGAATAAATATTTGCCTGCCATGGACAAGGCGCAGTATTCCCATACTCATTTAAAAATACAGTTTCTTTTGGACCCCAAAACTGCCAATTTGCTTTATTTGATAATGTTTGTTCCGAAGAAAATATAGATTTCTTAATACTTATTTTTTCTACTGGAATATGAATAGTTCCAATATTATCAGTATAGGGTGCAATTGCTCTAATCCATTGCTTATAAAATCTTATAATAGCATTATGTTTTCCAGGATTTTTAGATATATATGCCTCAAATTCTTTTTCAATTTCAAATACATTTACGGGATATATATATAATTTTTTAGCCCAATCTGGATACATTTCATCATAAGCGGGTTTATAGCTTTTAATAATTCCAGGTATTCTATTGTCATATTCTGTGTATTGCGGAATATCTTTGGCATATACTATGCAAACAGCACATATAATGTGTAGAAAAAGAAGGCTATATTTCATGTTATTGCGAATATTAATGATACAATCACATGAAAATTACTGAAATTTTTAGAACCATATTGTATTCTCTTTTATAAAATGATTCAAATGATATTGTATAATATTATATGTTTAATTTTTTTATTAGTTTACAATTAAAACACTTCAATAAATTTTACTTCAATTATGAATACTCATTCCTTACACCATTTATTTCTCAATTCAGCTTTTTCATTAAGAAATCCAGAAGCATGTTTTTTACGATATAAAAAAGATGGATCCTATCATGATATTACTTTTCAGGAAGCCTTAGAAAAAATAGATGCAATAGCTGGATCATTATATGAAATGGGCTTAAGAAAGGGAGATTGTATTGCATTTATTCTAGAGAATTGTCCTGAATATATTTATTTCGACCAAGCATGTATGAAATTAGGATTAGTAAATGCTTCCATTTATCCTACATTATCAGAATCGGAAATCGAGTATATATTAAGGGATTGTGCTGCAAAAGCTATTGTAATTGGAAGTCCATTTCTATTAAGAAGAATTATTAATATCGATTCTAAAGGAACTTCTTTACAACGATTATATACAAGTTTTGATACTTCAGAACAGTATCCTACATTAATGACAATACAATCTGCGATTACAAGTGGGGCATTAATTGCATTAGAACATAACAATGAAATTGAACGTATTTTTCAATCTGTACAAAAAGATGATTTAGCATCTTTGATTTATACTTCAGGAACTACAGGGATACCTAAAGGAGTAATGCTAACGCATGATAATTTTATAAGTAATGCTAAGGCAGCCACTACAATCGTAAGAGAGATTGGCCCAGAAGATGTATTTCTTTCTTTTCTACCATTATGTCATGTTTTTGAACGCCTAGCAACTTATTATCTATGTACATTTACTGGCGGTACTATTGCTTTTGCAGAAGGAATAGAAACCATAGCTACAAATATCCAAGAAGTTTCACCAACTGTAATGGCATCGGTTCCACGATTATTGGAGAAGATTTATGATAAAGCACAAAAAAACGCTTTATCTGCAGGTGGATTAAAAACCAAAATATTCCAATGGGCATTTAATCAAGGCAATAAAAAACGTCTATTAGATGAAGATGGAAAACAACCAGGTTTAGTACTTTCACTTGCATTATCAATTGCTGATGCATTAGTATTTCAAAAGATCAAACAAAAAATGGGAGGTCGTTTACGAATCGTTGTCGCCGGGGGGGCAGCCTTACCACCCCATGTAGGTATCTTTTTCAAAAATCTAGATTTACGAGTTTTGGAGGGTTATGGCTTAACAGAAACATCTCCTTTAGTAAGTATTAATGAATTTTCTAGACAGATTTTTGGAACTGTTGGACGTGTTGCTCCGGGATGTATAGTGGCAATACAAAATCCTGAAACAAAAGAAATGTTAACCATCCAAAGTTATGATAGTTTTGACCCTACTTTTTCTTGTGAAGAAGGAGAAGTTTTAGTAAAAGGGCCAAATGTAATGCAGGGTTATTGGAATAAACCAGAAGCAACTGCAGAAGTAATTGACGCAGATGGTTGGTTTCATACAGGTGATATTGGTACATTTTATAAAGGCTATGTTAAAATTACTGATCGTATCAAAAATATGATTGTAAATAGCTTTGGTAAAAATGTCTATCCTACACCTATAGAAAACATATATTCTAGAAGTACTAAAATCGAGCAGATTTTTTTGATTGGTGATAAAAGAGAATATATAACTGCTATCATTGTTCCAAATAAAGAAGAACTTAAAGAAGTTTTTGGAAAGAAAGATGAGTTTTTTGTCCAGTCAGAACCATTTATTCATGATAAAGACATTAAATCTTGGGTAGAAAAGGATATTCAAGTATTAGGAAAAGATTTAGCAAAATTTGAACGTATTCGAAATTTTACGCTGAAAAGAATTCCTTTTTCTGTTGATGCTGGTGAGATTACAATGACACTAAAAGTGAAGCGAAAAATAGTAGAAGCAAAATATAAAGATGAAATCGATAGTATGTATCAATATCTTTAATGAGAAATTATAGAGCCTTGTATCGTTTTATTCTTTAAAGATCCAACAAAGTGAATAAAAGCATCTATATCAGATTTTGTTGTTGCTATACCTAATGATATTCTTGTAGCTCCACGCATTTTTTGAAGAAAATTAAACATATCGTTATAATTTCCGCTGGTTCTTCCAGAGAAGAATTGTTCTAATTCTTGATTAGTAACACAATTAAAGATTTCATCTATTCCTGGATTACAAAAACAACCAGAACGCAAGGATATCATTTCTTTATTTGATAATTGCTCTACTGTTTCAAAAGGTACTATTGATCCATCTGGATTAATAAAACTCATGATAAGCGTTCCACCTGTTTTAGATCTATCTTTTGGACCATATAAAAGAAGCTGTTTTACCCCCGAATCATGCTGTAAATTTTCTAGTTCTTTGTATACATAGTGTATCAAAGATTGAATCCTTTCATTAATTCTCTTCATTCCAATGGATTCAATAAAATCCAATCCTATCGTAATTGCTGGTATATCAAGATAATTTATTGTGCCGTTTTCAAATCGTTCATGATTATCATGCAGAAAATGATGTGGTGCTAATACTGCTACCATGGTTACATTACCACCAGCAAACCAACATTTTTGTAATGTATTGAATTTACTTTTCTTTACTAATAAGCAACCTAAACCTGTTGGATAGCCAAATATTTTATAAAATGAAACAGTTACAAAATCTGGAGAAACTTTTTGCAAATCAAGTGTATTTGATGAAACATATGCGGCTGCATCTAATAGGACATCCCATCCAAATTCTTGAGCTTTAGCTATCCAAGATAAATCATGTTTTACGCCAGAAACATTTGATTGAGCAGGATATGCAAATAGCTTATGTTTTTTATCATCATATTGTTGCAATGATTCAAGTAACTGAGATTCGTCAATTGTTAAATCATCATAATAGGTAGGAACATAACTGAAAGAGCCCCCTTTACTTTTACTATATTCACGAATTCCATTCACAGAATTATGATTATCAGCTAATAATAAAAAATGACTTTCCAATCCAAAAGGATAACATTCTCCAACAATCTGTAAAGCGCCAGAAGCATTCTGTGTAAAAATGCAAAAGTAGTCTTGCGCATTAAAGTATTCTATAACCTTTTTTCTAGCATTTTCAGTTAAATCAGTTGCTATTTTAGAAGATGGGTTTGTAGAATGAGGATTTCCAAATACATGGTCCTTAAGCATATTCTGATGCTTCATCAACTGTGATTCTGCATACAGATTACCACCTGTATAGTCAAGATATATATGCCTTTTCTTATCTAATCTGGCATATTCTTTATCTCTTAATTCATTAAAAAAAGCATCATGAGATAATAATGAATCATGCTTTTTAATGGTGAATCTATTGATTAATTCTTTAATCATGAATGATATTATCAATGGAAAATATGTTTTGGAAAGGCAAAAATACTGATTTCATAATTATAACAACATTTTATAGTTCTACAAAATTCAATCTTTTACAAGAAAATATTTCAAAGGAATTCACATAATGATGTGGATATAGCAATCAACTTAACTTTCACTTTTTTTTGAATTGATAATGGAAGGTAAATTGTACTGAACAGCAAGAATCTGTTTCCTTTTCCAAAGAAAATATGGTATATACATAATAGGCAAGAAAACCAGAGGAAATATGATTTTCACGATATCATCATGCATATAATAATGAGACATAGCAGCGCCAATGAAATTAAAAGCAAGTCCAGCAAAAGCCCACTCTTTAACTATTGGATACTTAGTTTGTAATAATGCTATAACGGCTAATAATTTTGCTATTCCGGTAATAGACATTAAATATTCGGGATATCCCAAATGTTGAAGTGCTTCAATTCCATCTTTTTGATGTGTAATGCCACCAATTCCATCTAATGCTATCAATGCAGAAAAAACACCGGTTGATGTCCAATAAGCTATTGAAAATTTACTCATTTTCCGATACTCCTAAATGTCACTACAAATTAATCAAATTTAAGAAGAGTGAATAATCAATTTCCAGCAAAAGGTGTACCTATTAATCCTACAGCAAGTTCAGCCCAAATACATAATAATAGAAAGAGTATAAGGCCACATAAAGCAATTCTATGTGATTTTTTCTGAACTTTCCTAAGGATGAAATCTATCATTATACCTGTTCCATATAGTAATATGGCAGCAATAAAAAAATCAGGCAATGCCCATTGAAAATCATCTGTACATAATTTTCCAAAAACTGGTATAGTAAGTATAACGGTAATACTTATCAGAATTTTTTTTAATCTAGAACTAAGCATATATATAGTTTAATTTTAATAAAGGTAATATCAATTTAATTCCTTGTTATGTTTCAAGGAATTGTGTGCTTTTGTTGAATTGAGTTTTTTTTAATAAATATATTAGATAATCTCTAATTTTTACTACTTATGAATCAAAATGTTGACTTATTGATAGAAAAATATGATAATTGGCAGGAAGAGTTAACCATTCTGAGAAGTATTCTTTTGCATTGCGGTTTAGATGAAGAGGTAAAATGGGGGTCACCCTGTTATACTGTTCAAGGTAAAAATATCTGTATCCTATATGCGCTTAAAGAGTATTGTGGTTTAAGTTTTTTTAAAGGAGCTCTTTTACATGATTCTCATCAAATTTTAAAAAAACCAGGTGAAAATACTCAATCTGGAAGGATGCTAAAATTCATACATAGTAAAGATATTTTAAGTATTCAGGATATCATTAAAGAGTATATTCTAGAAGCTATTCAGATTGAATTATCAGGAGTAAAAGTTCAACTTAAACGATTAGAAGATCAAGATACTCCTATAGAATTTCAAGATATTTTACAAAAAAGACAAGATATTCAAACCGCTTTTAAAGCTTTAACACCAGGTAGACAAAGAGCCTATTTAATGTTTTTTTCAGCATCGAAACAATCTCAAACAAGAATAAACAGAATTGAAAAATATATCCCCAGAATTTTAGATGGAAAAGGTATGCAAGATTGTATATGTGGTCTTTCTGGTAAAATGCCAATCTGTGATGGCTCACATAAGCAATTAAATGCTACTTAATTAAATCTCTCTTCTACATCTTTTAATTTAAATTTCTTCATATTCATCATTGCTTTGCCTGTTTTTTTTAGAATTGCATGGATTATTACATCATACACCTAAATGCCCATGTAAAATGTACCAGGAAACTTATTCATTAGATCTTTATGGCTCTAGAGTATTGTTTGCTGAATTTCACTACTTTCTTAATCAAATCAACTGGTAAGGGTTTATCTAAAGGAAATTGAATTGCACCATGTGAACATGTATAATCTTGTATATGTTTTGGAAAGCTATCGATATAAGCATCTACTGATGAATGTAGGGTTTTCATAGCATTAATTCAGGAGTAATACAGAATATATATTGGTGTCTAATCTTTGTAAAAATGAATGCCGTGCATAAATATGTAGCTTGTGTTGTATGCCTGTTTTTTGAATAATACATGGAGAATATTCTTTTTTAAATGAATCATCTACATCAATTTGTTTAAAGGCTTTTGATGCAAACTCTCCAATATGTAATAATGAATAATCTACCGAATCACTTATTCCCCCAGAAATCCAAAATAGGTCTGGTTGTAACTGATAAAAGACCTTTTTATTAAATGAAGCATGATTTTTCAGTAGTTTTTTATCTTTTATCTTGTCTGCATGAGCCATTACAGTATTATTTAATCCCATAAGATCTATAGTTTTGCCTTTATAAGTATAAGCAGTTCCGCCTGCAACTAATACACCTTGAGAAGGCAAAGTAGATTCATCAATAAAGAATTGAGATAATTTTTCTCCTAATGATCTACCTTCGATGGCTATATTCCATTCATGTTTTAAGGGTGATTTTCCCGCCAAGGCATCTATTAATCCCGAAGAAATAATTGCAAAAAAACATAATATGATGGCAAATTGTTTTGTAATAGTTAAGCCATAGAAATCAAGAATTATCATTAAGACAATATAGAATATTGGCAATGTGGATTGCATAAAACGAAAATATGCGAAGTGATCTCCACCTGAAAATAAGGGTATAGCAAAACTGATAATGATAGTACTGATAAGAATATATAAAACTGGACTATAATGATTAATGTGTTTTTTAAAAATTCTATCCCATAGTATTTTACTTATTGCCAGAGTAGATAAAAGACATAGTGGATTTGCACTTAAAAATCTATATATATATCCAATTCCATGCTTAAGGTTTGACATAATATCAGAAGATACTTTCGCATAATATGTATTGGGTAATGGATATCCAAAATAGCTTAAACGCCAAAGTATTAAGCCTATTATTGTACATACAAATACACTTAAAGGTATCATACTTTTGTTAAAACTAATTTCAATAGATGAAGTATTTTTATATAAAAGTACATATCTAGCAATCAGAAAAAACACACTCCATAGCATGGCTTCTGGTCTGGTAATTACTAATAAACCAAGTAATAAAGAAAAAATATATTGTTCTTTATTTGTACTTTCTTTATTGATAATTGATAGTATGTGTAGAATAAGCAGAGTAATCAAACAGCTCCATAAACCAGTTTCCATGATAGATAAAATAGTCCATTCTATAAAACCAGGTATCAAATAGATACAGCATAATAAAACTATGGATTGAATAGAAAAGGACGAGGAAGAGAATAATGAATCAGTGAATCTGGTAAGCTGAAAGAGAGTAAAAGAAATAATAAGAATATTAAAAAGAATAAGAAGTAATTCGGGATATTCAGATATCTTAAAAAAAAGCGATCCTAATAAAGTCCACGATAAAGAGGTAAATCCTTCTACATGTTCACCGCCAATTGAATAGACAAAGCCATATCCTTGTGCAAAATTCTTCATATAGACAAAATAGATATTGGCATCATCTACCCCAATGATCGAATGCATATTATTATTCCATGCCAAAGCAGTACTTGCTATGGTACACATCAAAATCAATATAAATCGAACATATGAATTATGTCTGAGATTTTGCATCATAAACACTTATTCTTTGTTTAGTTTTTTATCTAAACTAAAAGATCCAGGACCACATAGCATTATGATAAAAAAAGCAAACATATATAGTAAAGCAAGTTCTTTTTCAGCTAATGGATCTGAAGCATGAACTACCAAAGATGCAATTGCCATCGTAAAAAAAGCAGGAATAGCAGATAAACGGGTTTGAAATCCAATCAAAATAAGTGCAGGTGCAATTAATTCACCAATAATAGTAAGGAATAAGCTTATTTCTGGACCTAAGCCCATAAAACTAAAAAACTTTATTTCGCCTCCTGCTGTTAACTTCATTAACTTTCCCCAGCCATGAACCATCATTAATGCAGAAAAACTAATTCTTAAAAGTGCTAAACCATGATCTTGATATGTTTTCATTACATAACCTAAAAATATTGAACTAAAATAAAAAAGGGACAGCAATATGTCCCTTTTTTAATAAACGATAAATATCTCAATTATAAATTTTTTATTTCAGCTATAAGATCTTGAATCACTTTTTTTGAATCACCAAATAGCATGGAGGTTTTTGGACGGAAGAATAAATCATTTTCTATGCCTGCATATCCTGGTTTCATACTTCTTTTATTTACAATTACATGCTTTGCTAATTCAACATCCAAAATAGGCATTCCATAAATTGGAGAAGTTGGGTCTGTTTTAGCAGCTGGGTTTACAACATCATTTGCACCTAAAACTAGAACCGCATCAACATAAGGAAACTCATCATTTACTTCTTCCATTTCTTTTAATTTTTCATATGAAACATCTGCTTCTGCAAGCAAAACATTCATATGGCCTGGCATACGCCCAGCAACAGGATGAATAGCATATGTTACTTGAACACCTTTTTCGGTAAGTAATTTTTCTAATTCATGGCATGCATGTTGTGCTTGGGCAACAGCTAAGCCATAACCTGGAACAATTACAACTTTAGAAGAATATGACATTAACACAGCAGTATCACTTAAAGAAATCTGTTTGTATTGTCCTTGAGAGCCACCTGCAGCAGCAGCAGACGCAGCATTCCCTCCAAAAGAACCAATCAATACATTAGTCAAAGAGCGATTCATTGCTTTACACATTAACATTGTAAGCAATGTACCAGCAGCTCCAACCAATATTCCACCCGTCATCATTGCTTTATTATCATATAAAAATCCGCCACATGCAGCAGCTACACCTGTAAAAGAATTTAATAAAGAAATTACTACAGGCATATCTGCGCCACCAATGGGCATTACAAATAGAATTCCATACATAACAGATAAACCGAGTATGATATAGAAGAATAGGATTGTCTGTTCTGGACGAGCCAATAGAACAAATGCTGATAATCCAATTGCAGCAAGCAGTAAAAATATATTGACTAGATGTTGTCCTTTAAAAGAATAATCATGTAAACGACCATCCAATTTTGCCCAAGCAATCATACTTCCGGTAAAGCTTACAGACCCAATAATTAACCCAGCCATTATTATTAATAGATTAGTTCCATTGATATCACTTAAAAAGGAGTTACCTATTGAATGATCATGCATCAAATGATTAAACTCTACAATAGAAATAAGCGCAGCGCAAGCACCACCCATACCATTAAATAAGCTTACCATTTGCGGCATATCTGTCATTTTGACTTTTTTAGCTGCAAATGCTCCTATAATTGTACCAATTGCAATACCACCAAAAATCCAGAGATAATTACCAAGTTTTACAGACTCATTTTCATAAAGGAAAATGGTTCCAAAAATGGCAATTGCCATACCAATCGCTGCTATTTGATTTCCTTTGCGAGCACTTTCTGGATTGCTTAACATTTTTAAGCCCAGAATAAATGTAATCGAGGCTATCAAATAACAAATTGTCAGTAAACTATATTCCATAAGATGACTACTTTTTCTTGTTAAACATTTCCAGCATTCTATCTGTAACAACAAAACCACCAACTACATTTAATGTTCCTAGGATAACTGCAAGAAATCCTAATATTAATGCAATGTAATCAGAAGAATCTGCTTTGCCCATAACGATAATAGCACCAATAATTACAACGCCATGTATTGCATTTGCACCACTCATCAAAGGAGTATGCAATACACTTGGTACTCTTCCTATAACCTCTATACCAACAAAAATCATCAGAATAACGATATATATCATCTGCTGATTATTGGTTATAAATTGTTGTATAAGTTCCATAATAATATCTTATAAGTATATGATGTTAAATATTGAGTAAGCGCTCATGAACAATTGCACCAGCATGATTTATGCAACAACCTTTAACTAAATCATCCTCAAAATTCAGATGAATGTTCATATCTGCATTCATAATTAATTGCAAGAAATTCAAGGCATTTTTTCCATATAATTTGCTTGCATCTGATGGCATTGTTGCAGCTAGATTTGAATTACCAATAATTGAAACACCGTTAAGATACACAGTTTCATTGTTTTTGGTATAAGGAGTATTTCCGCCTGTTGCAGAGGCTAAGTCCATGATAATACTACCTTTTCTCATTGTAGAAATCATCTGTTCTGTAATCAAAATAGGAGCTTTTTTTCCGGGGATTTGCGCAGTTGTAATGATGATATCGGCTTTTAGTACAGATTCTGCTATTCTTGCTATTTGTTTTTGCTTAAACTCTTCAGTTTGTTCTACTGCATAACCTCCTGCATTACTTGCATCTGCAGCACCTTCAACTTCAATAAATTTAGCACCCAAACTCATCACTTCTTCTTTTACTGCTGGGCGAGTATCAAACACTTCCACTACAGCTCCTAAACGCTTTGCAGTTGCAATAGCTTGTAAACCTGCTACACCAGCACCCAAAATCAGTACTTTTGCAGGTGCAATACTTCCGGCAGCTGTCATGAACATCGGAAAATAACGTGCATACATTGCCGATGCAATTAAAACAGCTTTATATCCTGCGATATTTGCCTGAGAACTTAGAATGTCCATGCTTTGTGCACGAGTTGTTCTTGGAAGCATATCAAGTGAAAAAACAGTATTATGTGCGGTAGACCATTGTACAGGAAATTCTGATTTTATCAAGGGCTGATAATTTCCAATCAAAATTTTATTCTGAATATCTGTTGTAGATTCGGGATTTATAGAAAATATAATATCTGCAGAACCAATAATATCTTTTTTGCTTGCAATCTTAGCACCATTATGTTGATAATCATCATCTGATGCATACGATTTTTCACCAGCACCTTGCTCTATATACACAACTATGTTTTTTTTCACAAGTTGCTGAATTGCTTCTGGTAATAGCGAAACTCTCGTTTCAAAATCTGGTTCTTTTAAAACACCAATAATCATAAGTATATCCTCTGTAGTCTCTATTACTAAAGTAACCAATTATTATTACATTCACAGTACTGTTAGATTTATATATTTGCAATATACTATCCTTAAATAATTGTTACAATTTCTGTTATAATCGGCATAATTGTTGAAGGCACTTGTGTAAATTTGATGTATTATATAGCTAATCACATCCTTGGACATATCATGAAAAAACTATTTTTCTTTCTATTTATGATGACTGTTTTTTATACGCAATCATATGCTCAAAAAACATTATGTAATGGTTCTTTGTATTTAGATGGAACTGATGATTATGGAAAAATTTCTAGTTCATTTTTTGATACAATACCAAATCAATCTACTTTTACCATTGAATTCTATATTAAATTAGGTAATAATCCTACTAGATATCCTGCGGTATGGAGTCAATATGGAAATGGCACATATATGGGAGTATATCCATGCTCTGGTGTTAGAATGGTATATAAAAATACGAACACTTATGGTACAGATTCTGCTGGAATCAGACAAGGAACATGGGAACATTATGCTATTACAGGGGATGGACAAACTGCAAAGTTAAAAATCTACAGAAATGGTAAACTTATTGGAACAACAAATCATGGTACCCCAGATTGGAATTATGTAGATAATAGCGCCAGAATTGGTGCTGCTTTTGATCTTGTAGATCCAAATAAATCTTGGTTTTTAAATGCCCATATAGATGATTTTAGAGTTTCTAGAACCATACGATATACACAAGATTTTACACCTCCACAAAACTTAGAATCTGATGCTGATACCAAAGTATTATATACGTTTAATTCAGTTAGTGCTGATAGTATTGTATTAGATATCAGTGGCAATAATAATCACTTAAAATTAGAAGCTGATGCTACGATTGTTGAAGATGCACCGTACTCTGGTGGTGATGGATTAGTGTTTAAACAGTCTGGTAATATTTTCCCTGATATTAATGCACCCGACAAATTTTGGGTGTATTCAAAAGATGGAAATGCTAGTTTTCAATGGCAAGTAAATATTGGAAGTGGATTCAATAATATTTCAGATACTTTACCCAATTTTACTGGTGTTAATGCTGATACTTTACATATCAATACATGTAAAATTGTGTTTAGCAATTATGCATTTCGTTGCATTGTAAAATCTGGAATTTGTAGTGATACAACTTCTGCATTAACAATGACAGTATGCGGCAAGATTATTCAAGTACCAACAAGTGTTGAAGCATTAGGAAAAGATACTATACGTTTTGTTATTGGGCATACCGATACTCTTGCTCAATATCAATGGCAAAAAAAGATTGGATCTTCTTTTGTTTCTGTAGCAGATTCTGGGATTTATTCTGGTACTAAAACATCTACAATTACCATATTGAATAAAGATTTAGGCGGAATTACTCACACATATAGATGCTATGTTAAATCTGGTGTATGTTCAGATACAATCGTGCCTGTTAATATATTTATTTGTGGGGCTTTAGTATCAAGTCCAGAAAATGTAAATGCTGCAAAAGGTGCTACAGCTTCATTCACAGCTAATCATACAGATCCTTTAGCACAATATCAATGGCAAATAAATAAGGGAACTGGTTTCAAAAATATTAAGGATACTCTCCAGTATTCAGGTTCAACAACTAAATCTCTTAAAGTGGCTAATCTATCTTTCACAGATAACTTTTATGAATTCCGCTGTATCATAAAATCTGCTTCTTGTATTGATACTACGCAAAAGGCTTTATTGAAAGTGTGTGGCAGTATCTTAACTCAAAATTACACGCAAAATGTCAAAATTGGCGATAATGCACAGTTTGCCATTGTTCACAATGACCCTTCTGCAATCTTTTCTTGGCAACTTAATATTGGTGCAGGTTGGAATTCAATAAATGATGATAATAGAGTTAGCGGTTCAAAAACAAATATTATTAAGATCAATGCAGTTACATGGTCAGATGATGGATATAAGTTTCGCTGCATTACTAATTCATCAATATGTTCAGATACTTCGCTTCCAGCAACATTATCCGTATGCGGTAGTATAATAAAACAACCAAAAAGTGCTTTTGCTCCTTTTGGAAAAACATCTCAATTAAGTGTCGGAAATAGCGATCCACAAGCATTTTATCAATGGCAGTCAGATTTAGGACAAGGTTTCCAAAAAATTAGTGACTTAGGACAATACTCTGGTACAAATGATAGTGTACTTTCGATTAATAATATCACTATTTCAAATAATAATCAATCCTTTAGATGTTTAGTTAAAAGCAATGATTGCACCGATACTTCTAATATTGCTACATTAACTGTGTGCGGAAGTATAGAAAACGATCCTTTCGATATTTCTGTAAATGCAGGAGAAGATGCCTTTTTTGCTGTAAAACATAATGACCCAATGGCAAATTATAGATGGCAAACAGATTTTGGAGTTGGTTTCTTGAATATTACAAATGCCGGACAATACTCAGGCGCTAATAAAGACACATTGCTCATACGTTATGTTAGCAATACAAATAATAATCAAAAGTTTCGCTGCATAACCTCATCCAATAATTGTATTGATACTTCTCAATCAGTTACTCTTTTTATAAAATCTGTTTCTGGTATTGTTAATTCACTTTCTGAAGATGCAATTACAGTATATCCAAATCCTGCACATGATAAGATTTTTTTGATAGTACCTAATTCTGGGCAAAAAACTGAATTTTATATCACAGATATACTTGGAAATAGTGTTTTAAAAGGAATTATCAGTGAATCTTCTACAATCAATATAGACCATTTACAATCTTCAATGTATTTTATCCATATTGATAATCAAAAGCCTATTAAATTGATGAAACATTAAATCATCACATATGTTATTGAAAGAGGAAATATTCATTTCCTCTTTTTTTTTGTCTTTTTAAGATATTGCTCAAATGCTTTGTAATTGTATCAAATATTTAATGCCTTTTTTGATGTTTCTTTTATATACAGAAGCATTATATTCTCAAGCATTTACTGTCAACATAAAGCCCATGTATTATGGACAAATAATACAAATTGATCATCCGGTTATAGATTCATTGCAAGGAGAACAAGTAACTTTTAAAGAATGTAAGTTTTATTTGGGGAAATTCACATTGCATTCAAAAGATACTGTTCTACATTTTGATAGATATCAACTGATAGATATAGAAAATGCCAATACAACTGCTTTGTCATTTCCAATTCCACCATCTTTTTATGCCGACTCTATCTCCTTTCTTCTTGGTATAGATAGTCTAACGAATATAAACGGAATTATGGATGGTGATCTAGATCCATTGAATGGCATGTATTGGGCATGGAATAGCGGATATATTAATATGAAAATTGAAGGAATTACTCCTAAGTGTCCAGGACGCAACAATCTATTTCAATTTCATATTGGTGGTTATCAAGCACCTTATCAAACAGCACAAAAAATATCATTTGCATTAAAAAAATCTCAAAGTATTGAGATTCAAATGAATGTACAGAACGTGTTAGAAAAAGTGCATTTAAGTAAAGAATATCAGATCATGTCGCCCGGAAAAAAAGCAAAAGAAATGTCAGAAAGTATGTCTACAATGTTTAGTATCCTACAATGAAACATATATTTCTTTTTTGTGCTTTCGGCTTTGCCATTCTGTTGATTTCTTTTGAATCTAGTGAATTTACTTATCCAAATTATTTTCCAAAACCTGTTTATAATTTTTCTCAAAATCCATTAAAAAAAGAAACAATACAATTGGGTAGAAGATTGTTTTACGATCCAATTTTATCAGCAGATAGTTCTATTTCTTGCGCTTCATGTCATTCACAATACAATGCATTTGCCCATGTTGACCATGATTTAAGCCATGGGATTTACGACAGAATAGGAAAAAGAAATGCTCCTGCATTAATGAATCTTGCTTGGCAAGAACTATTTATGTGGGATGGTGCTATTAATCATTTAGATATGCAAGCATTAGCGCCTATGACACATCCAAATGAAATGGATAATTCATTAGAAAATGTTATTTCAAGGTTGAGGAATAATAGTACTTATAGACACTATTTCTTTTCTGCTTTTAACGATAGCTCAATAAAAACCGAGCATGTATTAAAAGCTTTATCACAATTTGAATTAACGTTTATCTCTGCAAATTCAAAATATGATAGTGTAAAAAAAGGTTTAGTATCATTTACAGAAAAAGAAAAAAAAGGATATGAAGTCTTTTTGCAAAACTGCAATGCTTGTCATAAAGAACCATTATTTAGCTCTTATTCTTTTTCAAACAATGGTTTGCCCTTAGATAGTACATTGCTTGATTATGGAAGAGTATCAATTTCTTTACAGAGCGCAGATTCTGGGTATTTTAAAATTCCAACTTTAAGAAATTTGAGATATTCATTTCCCTATATGCACGATGGTAGATTTAAAACACTGTCGAAGGTAATTCAACATTATACTTCCGGTATTGATTATTCATTAAATCTTCCAAAAGAATTAAAAAAACCAATTCAACTAAGCTCTGAGCAAAAAGTTGAATTAATGTCATTTTTATTTACATTAAATGATTCATCTTTTGTATTTAATAAACAATATTCTTATTTAAAATAAATTCATAAGGTATTTATATGAAAAGACTTATATACTTATTTATATTCCTATTTTTCACTTTTGATTTGTTTGCACAAACAAATCCGATAATTCGAAATTGGCTGCAGAATACCACCACTTTGGGATCATATTATATGAATGGAAATTCTACTGCAATTTCCAATAATATTACTGCCAATGTACAAGTAGTTCAATATTCTGCTAATTCAGTATATATTTCAACTAAAGGAATACCTAGCTATCCAACAGGACCTTTTTTAGATGGAAATCCATCAGTAGCACAAAGCCAAAATGCAATTTTTAAATTTCCATTAAATCCTCAACAAAATTTGGGTACTCCAACATCAACAAATGGAGGAAATATTGGAATATTTATTAATGGAGTTGCTCTTTTTGATTATCGAGATGGAGTTTCATGGAAATTCTCTATGAATAAATTACAGGGAGGGCCACTTGGTGGTATGGGAGATAATGTATGGAATAGAGATGCAGTAGTTGCTGAACGACTTGGTTTTGATTGTTCAAAAGGACATCCAGCAATGGGGAATTATCACCATCATCAAAATCCATCAGCATTTAAATTAGATAAGAAAGTTATTTCTTCAGTATGTTCTTTATACGATGCAGATGGTTTATATTCAATTAATCCAGCCATTCACTCTCCTTTAATTGGATATGCTTATGATGGTTTTCCTATTTATGGGGCATATGGTTATAAAAATACCGATGGAACAGGCGGAATAGTTAGAATAAAATCAAGTTATCAATTAAGATCAATTACAGAAAGAACACATTATGCAGACGGTACAAATGTAATAGATGGTCCAGCAGTAAGTACAACATATCCACTTGGATATTTTAGAGAAGATTATGAATATATATCGCATACAGAATCAGATTATTTAGATAGCCATAATGGAAGATTTTGTGTTACACCAGAATATCCAAATGGTATATATGCATATTTCGGTACCGTTGATGACAATTGGAATTCAGCCTATCCTTATGTTGTAGGACCAACCTTTTATGGTATAAAATCAGCTGCTAAAGTTGTGTCTGTAGCAGAACCTACAACAGTGTATACTCCCTCGGCAAATACATTAAGTGTAAGCCCAAATACGATATCACTTCCATCTGCAGCATCTAATTATACTTCATTTTCTATTAGTTCTAATGTCAATTGGACAATTTCTAGCAATCAAACTTGGTTAAGCCTTAATAAAACAACCGGCAATGGAAATGCAACTATAACAGTGATTGCATCAGAAAATATGTCTAAAACCCCAAGAAATGCCTCAATAAAAGTTAGTTCTCCAGGTTTAACTGATCAACTTATTACTATTACCCAAAAAGATACTTCTGTACTATTGAATGTATCTCTCTCTTTGATTTCTTTACCTGCTGCTTTTAATGATTATGTGTCTTTCAATGTTCAAAGTGATGCTCAGTGGACAGTTTCTAGCGATCAACCTTGGCTGATTGTAAATCCTGTACAAGGGAATGGCAATGGAACTATACTATTGATAGCAGAAGAAAATAAAGGAAATGCTCCTAGAACTGCTAAAATTACTGTTGAATGCGGATTATTAGCCCAAAAGGTAATAACTATAAATCAATCTGATACTGTAATCATTAAACCAAGCATAAAGGGTTCTCCAGATACTGTGTACGTATTTGCTTCAGATAAAAGTAATGGTAAAATTACTATTACATCTAATGTTGATTGGGATGCAAAAGTAGACCAATCTTGGTTAAGTATTAATAGTAATAAGGGTTCAAATAATGGCGAGATCTTAGTTCAAGCTTCAGTAAATAACAGTAAAAAAGTGCGTTCTGGAAAAGTAATATTATCATCAGTAGGTTTGGCAGATTATCCCATTTCAATCATTCAAAAGGATACTGTACTTTCAACATTAACTGTCTCTGCTGATACAATTTATTTACCAGCTGCAGCATCTAATTCTAAAGGATTTGGAATATCTGCAAATACTACTTGGACTGTGCAAAGTAGTGATTCATGGTTAACAGTAAACAAGAATACTGGCAATGGGAATGATATCATCATTTTGAATGCAGAAATGAATAAAGAAAGTAAAAGAAGAAATGCATATGTAACTGTTTCTGGTAAAGGTGTTAATGATACTAAAGTATTTGTTATACAAGCAGATACCATGATTATTTCTTCTATTGAAGAAGAACCAAGTGACGAAATATTTGCAACCGTTTTTCCAAATCCTGCTAATGAACTTTTGATAATTCAAGCAATTGGATTAGTAAAAAAAGACATACATGTAGAACTTTATGATATTAAAGGAAATATTGTTTCCAAAACAAAAGTATTACAAGGCAGCACAATCGCTTTTATAGATGTTCAAACATTATATTCAGGAACATATTTTATAAAACTGAATAGTGAAAATAGTATTCAAACAAAAAAAATAATTATTCAAAAAGACATGGAATAGATTGAAAATGAAATATATCATTATGTTCAGTATGGTGCTAATGAGTTCTATTACAATTCAGGCACAAACAAATCCTATTATTAGTAATTGGTTGCAAAATACTACTCAGATGGGTATGTATTATATGAAAGGTAATTCTACTGCAATTAGTAATAATATTCTTGCAAATGTTCAGAAAGTTCAGTTTTCGAACTCATCTGTTTATATATCTACAAATGGAATTCCTGCCTATCCAACCGGCCCATTTCAAGATGGTAATCCATCAGTAGCGCAAAGCCAAAATGGCATTTTTAAATTTCCCTTAATTCCTCAAAAAAATACTGGAGCACCTTCAGCTACAAATGGAGGAAATATTGGGATTTTTATTAATGGAGTTGCACTATTTAACTACGGGGATGCAGTTTCATGGAATAATGCTGAAGGTAGGCTTCGTGGTGGACCATTACAAGGAATGGGTGATAGAATATGGAATAGAGATGCAGTAGTTGCAGAACGTATTGGTTTTGATTGTGCAAAAGGACATCCTGCCATGGGGAATTATCATCATCATCAAAATCCATCAACATTTAAATTAGATAGAAAAAATATCTATGATGTGTGTAATCTATACGATGCAGATGGATTATATGCTATAAATCCCGCAGCACATTCTCCATTATTAGGCTTTGCTTATGATGGATTTCCAATCTATGGTGCCTATGCATTTAAAAACACAGATGGTACCGGTGATATTGTCAGAATGAAGTCTGGCTTTCAATTAAGAGCCATAACAGAAAGAACTATTCATGCAGATGGTAAAGATGTATTGGATGGTCCACCAGTTAATACTACATATCCTTTGGGTTATTTTCGTGAAGACTATGAATTTGTTAGCCATCCTAATGAATCTGATTATGTAGATGAACATAATGGAAGATTCTGCAAAACACCCGAATATCCTGATGGTACTTATGCTTATTTCTGTACAGTAGATGAAAACTGGAATTCTGCTTATCCTTATGCTGTTGGCCCAAACTTTTATGGAATAAGAAATACACAAAAAGTGCAATCAATAAATGAATCAACTACAGTGTATACTTCTGCAACAGATATCAATGATCAATATTCCCTTGCTATGAATGTTTTCCCAAATCCAACATATGATTTGTTAATTATACAAGCTGGACAACTCATTACCGAATCTTTACCAATAATCCTGACTGATATGAAAGGAATTATAGTGCATGAATCAACCTTAAAACAAGGAAGTTCTATTGCTTATGCAGATATATCTATGATCTATTCAGGAACTTATATTATTACAATAGGTAAAGGAAAATCTAGCTTTACTCAACTCATTCAGATCATTCATTAACATTAAGAAAAACTATTATATGAAACTATTCCTACTTTGTTTATTGTGTTCTTATACTTGTATCATTGCTCAAAGAAATGTTGTATTGATCATTGCAGATGATTTAAGCAGCGAATACTGTGGATTTATTGAAAATCACCGAGATACAGTCAAATTACCCAATGTTAGACGTCTTTTAGCAAAGGGAATAGTATTCAATAAAGCATGGTCTAATCCATTGTGTTCTCCAACTAGGGCAGGCATTTTAACTGGCCGATATAGCTTTAGAACTGGTGTAGGTGATGCTGTTGGAGGCCAAGGCTCTAGAGTGTTAGACACAGCAGAAATGACAATTCCACGTATGCTAAATATCTTTAAACCTAATGGCATAGCAAAAGCTAATATTGGTAAATGGCATCTTCATACCACAATGCCTCAAACCAATTATATTTTTCCTTTAACTTTAGGATATGATCATTATGAAGGTAATTTTGCCGGACAACTTCCTAGTTTTTATTCTTGGAATAAAATTAAAGATGGAAAGTCTGCAGTATGTAATACATATGCAACTACAGAATTAACTAATAATGCTATCGATTGGGTAAAATCAGTTCCACAAAATAAACCATTCTTTTTATGGCTGGCTTATAATGCTCCGCATTCCCCTTTCCATTTACCACCAAGTAATCTTCATTCTTATACAGAATTAAAAGGAATTCCTTCTGATACTGCTACCAGTGTTGTCCCCTATTTTAAAGCAATGTCAGAGGCCTTAGACAAAGAAATCGGAAGACTTTTTGATACCCTAGAAGCACAAAATATAATGGACAGCACAGATATTATATTTATTGGCGATAATGGTAGCGATATGAAAGTTTCACAAGTGAAAGGTGGTGCAAAAGGTGGTATAAGCCAAGAAGGTATTTCTGTTCCTTTTATTATATCTGGACCATCTGTCAAAAATCCTGGTAGATATTCCAATGCATTAGTTAATACTCATGATTTATTTGCTACAATCATAGAGCTTATGGGGTTTTCTAATTGGAAACAGAATATTCTGCAATCTAAACCTGTAGATTCCAAAAGCTTATTACCTATAATTTATAATCAAGATTCTATAATTAGAGATTGGGTTTTTTCTGAGGTATTTAAGCTAACTCCAGTTGCAGGAGATGGAAAAACTATGAGAAATAAAGAGTATAAATTAAATGACTATGATAATGGAACTCAAAAATTTGTTAATCTATTAAAAGACCCCGAAGAAGACATTGATTTACTACAAGCAAACTTAACCGGAAATGATAAAACTAATTATGAATATCTATGTGGCGAAATGTCAAAATTAGTTGGAACTGGTGCATTTTGTACTGCTTTGTCTGTACAAGATTCTGATACTGATGAATATTTTACCTCCTATTTTGATAGCCAATCATCCTTATTAACTATTCAGTTTCATAAGCCATTACAAAAGCAAGCTACTGTACATATATATTCCGCTAATGGAAAATTAGAGCAATCTGTAGAAATACTTCCTCATCAATATTCAATTCAAGTTGATATGAATAATGTTGCTGCTGGGCTTAAAACAATTTCACTAATACATGATGATTTACAATTCAAAAAAGCGATATTGATACATAAATAATAAGCATTTACTTTTTTAGAGTAATATTTATGTTCAAATTATTCCTCTTTTTATTCATTTGTATCATTAATGTAAATGCCCAAAAAATAAGCAGATACAAGGGTGAATCTGCTGAATCTTTTATTCTTAGAATTAAGCCCTCTTCATCTATAGTATTTGATAAAGTGATTGAAACTTCTTGGAATAATACTTCTGTGATTATTGCTTTTCTTTCGGAAACATATCTTCTCCCATTGCGCGATGATCCACAACAAACAGCATATAAAAGGGTTATTGCAACATTATATGCATCTGATTCTTATAAAAAAAACTATACAGTATCAATTATTGATACATTAATAGAAGAGGAAAGTCCTCCAAAAATCGAACATATATTTTTTGCTAATGCTGATAATGACAAAGATAAAGAACTGATAATTCTCACTACTTGGGATATCAATAATCCTAGTGTGCATGGCAAACTATATTCTACATCTATTTATGATTATACACAGAAGCTACCCAAAAAGCTTGTATTCTTGAATGATATTAGTAGCAATGTCAATGGTGGATGCGATTGCATATGGGAAATTGGGAGAATACATAAATCAAAATTTAAAAATAAAGAAGATATTATCAATGGCTTACAATCTTTAGGACATACACAATAAGTATCAATAAAGGGATGAAATACTATATGATACATATCAATATGAGAAAACACATATATCTTTTTATGCTCTTTATTGTCATGTTTTCTTGTGAAGTATATGCACAACCATATACAATCAATAAGCAGGTAAAGGGCAAAAAGCACATGGTTGTAACTGCGCATCCGCTTGCATCAGAAGCAGGACTGATAATACTAAAAAAGGGAGGTAATGCCATAGATGCAATGGTGGCTGTCCATTTTGTTCTTGCAGTTGTATATCAAAGAGCAGGGAATATTGGGGGCGGAGGTTATCTGATATACAGAAGAAATCATTATAATATTCAAGCATTAGACTTTCGTGAAACAGCACCAGAACTAGCTAGTAGGAATATGTATATTCAACAAAATGGACATGTTAATGATAGTGTAAGCAAGGATGGACATCTAGCAAGTGGTATTCCAGGTTCGGTTGCAGGAATATATGATGCACATAAAGAACATGGTACATTACCATGGAAAACTCTTTTACAATCTGCTATTTCATATGCAGAAAATGGATTTTTACTTACAGAAAAAGAAGCGGAAGAATTAAATAATAATAGATTAGACTTCAAACGTTTGAATAATCATCAGACAGTTTTTTATCAAGATATTCCTTGGAAAGCTGGAGATAAAATTGTCCAAAAGGATTTAGCTAAAACTCTTAGAATTATCCAAAAATATGGTAAAGATGGTTTTTATAGAGGAGCGATTGCTGATTTAATAGTAAAAGAAATGAAATCTGGTGGTGGTATCATTACTCATAAAGACTTATCACAATATAAACCCATTTGGCATCAACCTATCGAATTTACTTATAGAGATTCATTTACTGTTTATACAATGCCCCCTTCTTCAGCAGGAGGTATGATACTAAATGAAATGATGAATATGAGTGAAACAATTAATCTTCATTCATTGGGATTTCATACTACAGCATCTATTCATTGGCTGGCAGAAACCGAAAAAAGAGCTTATGCCGATAGAGCTGTCTATTGCGGAGATGCAGATTATTATCATGTTCCTATATATGGATTAACAGCAAAAAAATATGCAAAACACAGAATATCTACTTTTAATCCAAATAAAACGATTTCTTCAGAGCAGATACAAGAAGGAAAATTACAATATACTTCAGAAGAAACAACACATTATTCAATTGTAGATTCATATGGACAAGCAGCATCTGTTACTACTACTTTAAATGGAAATTATGGATCTAGAGTAATTGTAAAAGGGGCAGGTTTTGTTTTAAATAATGAAATGGACGATTTCAGTGTAAAACCAGGAACACCAAATATGTTCGGATTAATTGGTGCAGAAGCAAATGCTATTCAGCCTGGAAAAAGAATGTTAAGCTCTATGACACCATTAATTGTTCAGAAAAATGACTCTTTATTTTTAATTGCTGGTACACCAGGTGGAGCAACAATTACTACATCTATGTATCAATTGCTTATTAATATGATAGATTTTAATATGTCTTTACAGCAAGCCATATATAGTCCAAGATTTCATCATCAATGGTTGCCAGATATTCTTTATCATGAAGCAGATTGTTTTGATACTGCTACAAAAAAAGAATTAGAACAATTTGGTTATACTCTAAAACAGAGATCAGCATTTGGGCGCATCGATGCAATTTATATAGCTCCAGATGCATCTATTGAAGGAATCGGTGATAATCGTGGCGATGATTCTGCTTCGGGTGAATAATAAGTTTTATATTTTATGTCTGTTCATTATGAAATTAATTCAAAGAATATTTCTTTTTTAACCGCTGTATCTTCAAGTATAAAGTATTGTGATGGGCAAAAAACATGGAAATTCTCAAAGGGATTAGGATTGCCAGAATTGGCTCATATTGGTGATAGCCTATCAATATTCAGCAAAATTTCTGTATCACTTTGCAGGTGAGGCAAAAACAGAAGTGCAGGTATTTTATACATTATGATGTGTATCGTAAATGTGATTTCTTTGTGATAAACCAACCACAAATAAAAATTGCGGCAAATAATGCAGATCCATATACACCAGCTTGTGTATCAAATATAAAAATATTGCAGCTGGTATAAAGACAAGACAAAATGAAGAATCCAGTAGCAGCATGAATTAATGGAGAGATTTTTTCTCCTTTTAAACGATATAAAGTAGATATTCCTACAGCCAATCCAATGCTATCTAAAAATATCGTATAGTTAAGTATCGTTTCAAAAGATTTTCCTGCAAAAACACAAATAATACTTAATAGTGTGAATATTATTAATGCAAAAACATGTACACCTTTTTCTGCTTTACTTTTAGCCCAAGTTTTGGGTAATACACCATCTTCACTCATGGCTTGCAATACCCTTGGATTAGATAACATTGATACATTTATATATCCAAAAACAGATATTACCAATACTGCACTTAATAGGAAAGAACCCGCATTTCCAAAGAGTGATTGAACTACAATAGCTGCTATAGATTTTGCCTGAGCTAATTGAGAAAAACCTATCACGTGAACATAAGCAGCATTTGCACATAGATAGAGCGATATAATAATGATAACACCAAGTATAATTGCTTTAGGTAATGTATTTCCTTTATCTACAATATCTCCACCAAAATTAATTGTCTGCTGATATCCACCATATGTAAAAGAGACAGCAATTAAAGCCAAACCAAATGATTCCATCAAACCTTGATTATGTATCAAAGGTGCTGTGCTTTGCATTTCTGGAACTATTCCTATTGCAGAAATAACACACAGAAGCATTATTACCTTAATGCCAATTAATATGTTTTGGACATTAGCACTTGTTCTTAATCCTAATAGATTAACACCAAATAAAGCGATAATCATTATTGATGCTAATATTGAAGTATGTATGCCTGGAAAATATGCACTGATATATTCTGCACCAATAATTGCAACACCTGCAGAAGAAGCAGCATGAGAAACAAGTATTAAGATATTAATTGCAAATGCAATAGAAGGATGATATGCCTGAGCAAAAATTCTATAATATGCTCCCGAAACAGGCATTCTGCGTCCAATTGCAGCAAAACCAAGAGCTCCACACATTGCAATAATGCCACCCAAAATCCAAGCAGCATAAAATAAAGTTTCATTCCCTGCTCTTAATGCTACTGTTGCGGGTGCACGAAAAATACCCATTCCAATAACTAGGCTTATCGCCATCATTGTGATATCAAAAAATCTTAGCTTATTGGTTGTTTTCATAATACATGTTAATTCTATAATCCATATGCAATAAACTAATCAATAAAATGTATCTCCGCAAATAGCTATCTATTAATTTTTTCTCTTTTTATTACCATTCCATTCAATGGGCTATGTAGGTAACTGTATCTACATTCAATTATCATGTGCATTATCTTCTAGATTAGCTAAAAGAGTAAAATCTAATGATTCTATTAGAGTTACCTATAGCAAAAAAGTGAGCCCTTAACATTATCTAATGATAAATCATTGGGGGCTCACTTACTATAACTTCACTAAAAATTGGCTAGAATTACATTTTTAATCCAATTTCTCTAAGACGTTGATCTAAATATTCTCCAGCTGTAATATCCTGATATGCTTTAGGATTTTCACTACTTATGCAAGAATCTATACATGCTAAACTCATAGATGATTTTGGATGCAAAAAGAATGGAACTGAAAATCGTGATGTACCCATTAATTCTCTAGGTGGATTTACAACTCGATGAGTTGTAGACTTTAAAACATTATTAGTTAATGTTTGCAACATATCTCCTACATTTACCACTATATCTTCACCTTGCGCTTGGACAGCAAACCACGTTCCATCTCTTTTTAATACTTGTAATCCATCTGCGCTAGCTCCGATCAATAATGTAATCAGATTTATATCTTCATGCGCACTTGAACGCACCGCATCTTCTGGTAATGCATCTGGATTCTCTATAGGAAAATAATGTAATGCCCTTAAAATAGAATTGCCATTATGCACATATTCCTCAAAGTAGTTTATAGGCAATGATAAATATTCAGCAATAGCCATTAATAATTGTCTGCCCATATGTTCTAATCGGGCATAAATATCTATCATTACATTATTAAAGGATAGAGATTCTGTAATTAAAATATTTTCTGGATACATATCTTTTACTGGGTCGCCATCAGTAACTGTTTGACCACATTGCCAAAATTCTTTTAAATCTGGGGTATTAGCATTTTTGGCTTTTTCTTTTTCTTTACTAGTATAACCTCTTTGACCAAATATCCCTGGAATTTCATATTTCTTTTTGATATGCTCATCTAAAGCAAAAAAACTCTGAATTTCTGAGTATAAATCATCAATCAACTTTTGATCAATTCCATGATTAGCTATGGTGATAAAGCCGGTTTCATTAAAAGCCTTACCTAATTGCTGCGAAAACTGTTTTTTTTGTTCAGCATTTCCCTGAGTATAGTCAGGGAGAAATAAACGGGGTATAAATTGTTCACTCATCGTATGTCCTAATATTCTTCACTAATATAAGCGTAAAATAAGAATCATTGATAATTATATCTGGAAATAAGAATATGAATAATAAAAATAAAAGGATAAAGATTGATTTTAATTAATAATTATCTGTTTGGCATAATCTATGTTAGTATAAATGGTGTATAAAATTGTTTATTAGGAATATATGAAGCTTCGATTATTAGTATTCTGTTTATTCTTTCTCATCACTGAATTTAGCTTTGCTGAAACACCTAAAGACCCCGCTAAAAGACGTACTGCAAGAATAGCAGGAACATATAGCTATGGATTTACTGTAGAAGAACATCATGATCCAACAATTTCTCCAATTACAGGCGGTGCCCAGGAATTAGGACCATCTGGAAGCGTATATATTTACCCTGAAACTGATTCCACCGTCTTATTCTATTTTGATATTTCATCTGGTTTTCCCTCTTATAATGTAGGAACACTGTATGGAAGATTATTGATTAAGAATAATAAAGGTATATATAATTATAAACTACCCGGTGAGACAGGTTTTTGTAAGCTGTCTTTTGAGTTTACCAAGAAACATATAGTGGTTAAAACTGTCGAGGGTATGACTGCTTGTAGTTTTGGACCAAATATTATAGCAGATAATCGATATTTCCGCTATAATGGGGCTATTCCAGAATATGTAAAATCAGGAACTGATACAATTATATTTTCTACAATGAGCCCAGAAAACTACAATCAAAGTAAAAAAACTACTATTCCTTAATAGGTTCTATTAAATCCCAAAGATTCCCATATATATCCCTAAATACTACTACCTTTCCATAGTTTTCACTTCTTGGTTCACCAATAAACTCTACCCCTTTGCTTTTATAATTGATATAATCTCTATCTATATTATCAGTATGTAAAAATAGAAAGACTCTTCCACCTGTTTGATTGCCTATTGCTAATATTTGTTCGGCATTTACAGCTTTAGCCAATAGAATTGTACATCCACCTTGATTTCCATCAGGTTGTATTCTCACCCATCTTTTCGTTTCACTCAAAGGAGTGTCTTCTAAAAGTACAAAGCCAAGCTTTTGTGTATAGAACACAATTGCCTCATCATAATCCCTTACTAATACACTTATTTGTATTAATTGTTGATTCATATATTCCTTATAATAAAAAAAGCCATCTCGAAATTCGTGATGGCTTTAATGGCTCCGACTCGCGGACTTGAACCGCGGACCCTCTGATTAACAGTCAGATGCTCTAACCAGCTGAGCTAAGTCGGAACTGAATGGAACGCAAAAATAAGCGATTTGCTTATATTGAGCAAAAATATTTTATGAATTTCACATAGTTAAGTGCAATACATGATAGATATACCCCAAATATGTGCTGTTTCAAAGGATAATTTTGATGCATTTTTTTCTTTAATTGAAGAATTAGCAGATTTTGAACATCTCTCTAAACCTAGTTTTGAAGCCAAACAAAGACTTTTTATAGATTGTACTGAAAACAATTCTAGAATTGAAGCATACCTTATATATTCAGAAAATAAAACTATTGGATATACAATTATATTCTATTCATATTCTTCTTTTTTAGCTAAACCAAGCTTATATCTGGAAGATATTTATGTTCAACCTGAGTTTCGATCAAAAGGAATTGGTGCTTTTATTATGAAATTTCTAGCAAAAAAAGCCCTGAATTCAGGATGTGGACGTATGGAATGGGTTGTTTTAGATTGGAATACTTCTGCACAAATATTTTATGAGAATCTTGGCGCTGTGCATATGAAAGAGTGGTTTCCCTATAGAATGGATGAATCTGCTTTACAAATATTAGCCAATACATAATCACTATATCATTAAAACATGAATACTATTTTAAAAAACACTGTGATATGTATCACTGGAGCCTCTAGTGGCATAGGTGCTGCATGCGCCTTTAAATTCGCAGAACAAGGCGCAAAATTATTATTAATCGCCCGAAGAATTGAAAAATTGAATGAAGTGAAAAATGCAATTCTATCAGTGTATCCTCATACTGAAATTAATATACAGCAATGTGATATAAGACATCAAAACGAAGTATCAATACTCTTTGAATCTTTAACTGATGATTGGAAAGATATTAATGTATTAATAAATAATGCTGGTTTAAGCCGAGGTCTTGAAAAAATTCAAGATGGAATTTTGCAAAATTGGGAAGAAATGATAGATACTAATATCAAAGGTCTATTATATGTTACCAGATTTACTGCACCCAGAATGGCAGAAAGAAAAACAGGAATGATTATTAATATAGCTTCTATTGCGGGAAGAGAAGTGTATCCCGGCGGAAATGTATATTGTGCAACTAAGGCTGCAGCCAGAACTCTATCTATAGCTACAAGAATTGATATGAATGGAACAGGTATAAGAGTTGTGAATATAGACCCCGGAATGGTAGAAACAGAATTCTCACTCGTTCGATTTCATGGCGATTCACAAAAAGCATCATCCGTATATAATGGATTTATACCTTTAACAGGTGAAGATATAGCAGATACAGTTGTATTTTGTGCCACAAGGCCACCCCATATAACTATTGCTGATATATTAATTTTACCAACAGCTCAGGCCAGCGCTACTTTGGTGCACAAAGAATTGTAATAGTATTATCAGTTCCTATATAGATTTTACATTTAATGATTGTACATACTTATTCTCTTTGGATTATTATATGAAAGTATCGATTAATATTCTATTCTTTTGTCTTTTAGGATTATTTACTATGAGTGAAACATTAGCTACAATAGCAGATGAAAAACAACTTGCAAAAAATGAAGCTTTGCCCATTGAACCACCAATAATTACAAAAGGATCTGTAACTATACATGGTAAAGTTATTTCTTATATAGCCACAACTGGATATATGAAAATAACAGACGAAGAAGGGAAGCTAAAAGCTACTATGTTCTATACCGCATATACAAAAGACAATAGTTCATTAGAACAAAGGCCTATAACTTATGCATTTAATGGAGGGCCCGGTTCCTCATCTGTGTGGTTACATATGGGAGCCTTAGGACCAAAACGAGTTGTTTTGTCTGATAAAGGAGACGCCTTAAAGCCACCAGGAACAATGGTGGACAATGAATTTACATGGCTAGAATTTACTGATTTAGTTTTTATCGATCCAGTGGGAACAGGATATAGCCGTCCGGCTAAAGATGAAAAAAAAGAACAATTTCACGGTATTGATGAAGATATTGCTTCTGTTGGCAATTTTATTAGACTATATACTACACAAAATAAACGCTGGGTTTCTCCTAAATTTTTGGCCGGAGAAAGCTATGGAACTACACGTGCGGCTGGATTAGCAAATCATCTTGCTGATAAACATGGAATGTATGTAAATGGAATTGTATTGATTTCTATGGTTCTAGATTTTCAAACTTTACGATTTTCTACATCAAATGAATTGCCGAATGTTTTATTTCTTCCTACCTATGCTGCAACCGCTATGTATTATAATAAGTTAGCTGCGGATCTTCAGGTTAATCAAGAAAAAACGCTACAAGAAATTAGAAATTGGGCTTTGGGTGAATACTTTACATATTTAGTAAAAGGTGATGCTGTAGATGAATCTACTCATGACGCTATTGCAACAACATTAAGTAGATATACAGGTCTCTCAAAACAATTTATTAGATCTTGTAATAATCGTATTGATATTTTTAGATTTACAAAAGAACTGTTAAGAACAGAGAGAAAAACTGTAGGACGTTTAGATAGCAGATTTACAGGTATTGATATTGATGCAGCCGGAGATAGTTTTGAATATGATCCAAGCTATAATGGAGTCATTTACGGACCTTTCACCGCAGTTCAACATCATTATATGAGATCAGACTTAGGCTTTGAAAGTGACCTTCCATATGAAATCCTAACAGGCCGTGTACAACCATGGAATTGGGGAAGTGCAGAAAAAGGTTTCCCTAATGTTGGAGAATCTTTAAGAAGTGCAATGAGCAAAAATCATTTTCTAAAAGTATTTATAGCAAATGGTTGGTATGATTTAGCTACTCCATTTTTTGCATCAGAATATACTATCAATCACTTACATCTAGAACCTTCATTAAAAAATAATATTAGTATGAAATACTATAAATCTGGTCATATGATGTACATAGAAAAAGAATCTCTTATTACTTTTACTCAAGATATCAGAAATTATTATTCATCTGTATTAGGAAAATAAGACTGATGGATACATTGACATTAGATGGCAATAAAGAAGAAGATATCAATTTAGCAGCATTAATGTTAAAGCAGGGGAAGCTTATTGCTTTTCCTACTGAAACAGTGTATGGTTTAGGAGCTGATATTTTTCATTCGCAAGCATTGAAGTCCATTTTTTTAGCAAAAGGACGTCCCGCTGATAATCCGCTTATTGCACATATTGGCAGTTTGGAGGATTTAGATCTTATAGTTTCTCATTTTTCTGATAATGCCAGAAAACTTGCAGAAGCTTTCTTTCCTGGGCCTTTAACCTTAATTTTACCTGTTAAAAATTCTATTCCCAAAGAGGCAACAGCCAATTTAGATACAATAGGCATCAGAATGCCAAATCATCCAATTGCATTAGCATTATTAAAAAAGTCTGGTCCTGTTTGTGCACCCTCTGCAAATATTTCTGGCAAACCTTCGCCAACAAAAGCTATACATGTATTACAAGATTTAGATGGAAAAATTGATGGTATTCTTGATGGAGGTTCTTGTGAAATTGGAATAGAATCCACTGTATTATTGGTAGATCCAATACCGACAATTTTACGTCCTGGTATTATTACTGCAGAAATGATAGCTGAAAAAACTGGAATACAGATAGTTAATAATGAAGTTTCACAAGACAATCCACTGTCACCAGGTATAAAATACAGACATTATGCCCCTAAAGCTAGGATACACTTGACTTCTTCATCAGAAGAGTTTTTACATTTATTATATAGATTTCCCCAATCTTTAAAATTATCTACCCATATCACCACACAATTTTCTGAACTTATTCCTTTAAAAGAATCTACATTTTATGATGTTCTCCGTTCGGCTGATGCAGGAAATATTTCTGATATTATCATATTATTTCCTCATGCTGATCGTATCAAAAGTCCTGGATTAGCCAATAGAGTGGAAAAAGCTTCCAGCACATAATTTATCTAAATTCTTTATCTACTATAGTTATTCTATTTGGATACTGTATATCACCAATAAAAGTTGATACTGTTGGTAATGCATCAATTTTTAAACGTGCTCCACCACCGCCTAAACCAGATACAGCAAGTGCAAGATTAGCCATTCCTTCATAACCTTTCTGCTCTAAATATTCATAAAGCTCTACACTCATTTCTAAAGGGACTATTGTAGTTTGTCCATTACCTGGTATCTCAAATGGTTTTGAAAGATTTCCATTTATCGTTGGTATATCATCTATCAATAATCGCCAATCCATACTTTTTAATGTTGCAGATCCATTAAAGCCATTTGATTCACCCATTCCTTTATTCGGATTCTTTACAGCAATATTCACCGTCATACGCAATGGCATTTTTTTGGTTGATACCATTAAAGCTAATGTCAACGTTTCTTTCACAGAAAAATCATTTATTGCTTTTTTACCACCTACACTTACGCCACCTAAATAAACAGATTCTATTGATTCTATCGAATATGTTAATTGCTGTAAGGACATAATTCCCTGGACAGTATTGCATCCCTGAAGACAAATGAATACCAATAAACAAAGAGATAATGTAATATATGAATGTAAGGTTTTCATTTCAATGCCTAAAATATATTTGAAATATGGCTTAGAATTAGATTATTGTTCTGGAGAATAGGTTAATTCTAGTACTATTGCTTTTTGGGAAGTACTATTAAATAATGGTGTTTGATAGCCAGCTGAAAGAATCCATAGTGGAGTAATAAAGTATGCAAAACCAGTAACATTTTCTCCCATTGTATGCTTTCCTGTTATTAAATCAGCTTGAAAAAGGAGTTTATCCTTGATGATTTGTTGTTCTATACCACATTGAATTCCGATATTTTTAGCAATTCCATGTTCAAAAAAACTGCGTGATTCACTACCAAAAAAACCATCAGAAGAATAATATATTCCACTAATCAATTTTGAATGGGTATTATGAAATTGATACACTGTATTTAAAAAAATATAACTTGTTAATGTATGTTCATTGTGAAATCCAATTTGGGTACCAGCTGCAAAAGACAATCTTTCATTTATTTTTATTTTCTTTTGTGCATTAATACATATCAAAGGAGAATAAGGTACTATTGAATCGCTATACAAAAAACCATCATTAAAATCATATGTTAAACCAAGTATATTAACCCCACATTCAAAATCTGATCCCAATCCATATGAAAATGTAGAATTTAATTGAAATCCATTTGTAAAGTCATTGACTTGCTGTTGAAAAAATATCTTATCCTTGGGTGTAATGTCAGAACTAGGAACATTAAATAAATTCTGCTGTGCCTCAACTTTACACAATGAACTGAGTACTAAACTGCAGACAAACAAAAATAATCTCATGTCGAAATATTAAAACTTATAAGTGCTTTACTTTTATACACAAATTTACTTCTTTGAGAGGATACAAACATCAAAAGTATTCTTATCAGTTTTATTGATTTTTTCCAAAGAATAATATTAATTCTTAATAAGCCTATATCATGTGATGTTAATGTAGAATTAATACTTCATATACCTTTATTTGCAAGGGTTTTTTATCCTTATTTATGAGTGGAATATGTATCAAAGTATAGAAATTATCTATCATATCATTATTGCAATTTCTCTTATTGCTTTACTGTTTAATACTGTTAGAAATCACTTCAAATTCAAAGTATTAAGTACATCTCCACTTCCTACTTATCTAAAACCTTTAATTAGTATTTTGGTACCTGCCAGAAATGAAGAAAGTTGTATAAAAGAATGTATAGAGTCTTTATGCCAAATAGAATATCCTCATATTGAAATCATAGTATTAGATGATAATTCTACAGATGCAACTGGACATATTTTACATGACTTACAAACTATATATCCTCATAAATTTACAATCATAAAAGGTACTCCTTTACCACATAATTGGGTTGGCAAACCTTATGCATGCTATCAATTAGCACAAAAGGCCAAAGGTGATTTTTTATTATTTACTGATGCAGATACTAAACATCATCCTAAAAGCTTAGATGCAACAATTCAGCATGCTATTGAACAATCCTATGATGTTTTAAGTATTATACCTAAACAGTCGGTTGTTCATTTTTGGGAACAAGTTACTGTTCCATTTATTCACTTATTGTATATGTCTTATATGCCAAATGATTTATTATATAAGACAAAACATTCTATTTTTACTGCGGCAAATGGTCAAGCCCTATTATTTAAAACTTCTTTTTATAATGCAATTGGTGGACATCAAGCCGTATATAATAGTATTGCAGAAGACATAGATTTAGGAATAATAACTAAAAAACATAATGGAAAACTGGGAATGATTTCAGCTGGAAATCTTATCTCTTGTAGAATGTATAAAAATCGCAAAGAAGTATTTGAAGGTTTTTCTAAAAATGCTTTTGCTACTCTTCGTTTTGATACCGGAATGCTTTTAGTTTTTATCACTCATTTATTCTTTACATATATTCTCCCATTTTTCTTATTACCCTATTATATTTCAAATGCAAATACAATCATGATATCAATGATTACATTTCAGATTTGTTGTATACTATTATTACGATTAAGTATTGCTCGTTTTTTTGGTAATCCTTGGTATCATATGTTTTTACAACCATTAACTGCAGCTTCATTCATAGTATTATCAATAAATTCTGCGATTTGGTTCATGCGAAAAAAAGGAACTACATGGAAAGGTAGGTCGTATACAATGCTACAAAAAAGCGTATAATAATATTAAGGAAATATTAAGGATCCATCATAATGAGATGAATAATTCCTTTTTCATCTTCATATAAAAAAGAGCACGTTTCGCAAAAATCTCCTGTATTATAGTATTTTTTATCCTCTATATGCTCTATCGAAGGATGATGAATATGACCAATCATAATTGCATCACATTGCTTTTCTCTTATTGTTTTTAATGATAAAAACTTAAAATCATTAATAAATGAAACTGCATTTTTAACTTTCGTTTTCAAGTATTTTGAAAGTGACCAATATTGAAAACCAAGAAGATTTCTGATTGCATTATATACTGTATTAATCTTATAACTTAATTCATAAGCTATATCCCCAAGCATATATAAAAATGGATGAATTCTAATAAAGCCATCAAATTGATCGCCATGACATATATATATCTTCTCACCTAATAATGTTTCATAATACAGGAAATCACACACATTAATATTACCTATGCTGATTGATCCATCTTGCAATAGGCTCCTAAAATAATAATCATGATTACCCAATATATAATCTACTTGCACATTTTTCCTAGAAAGCCTTAGTATTTTTTGAATCACAGTAGAATGATCTTGATTCCAGTAAATCTTTCTTTTCATCGCAGTAAGATCAATAAAATCACCAATAATGATTAATCTGTCAAATTCATAATTCTTTAATACTTCTAATAATTTATCAGGTTGAGATTTACTAGTTCCCAAGTGAATATCTGATATAAATAAAGTGCGGATTTTCATAAAAAGGGAAATTTGATATCTGTGTAATATTTTCTCATTAGAATACACTTATAAATTACATAAAATTATACGTGAAAACTTATTAAGAAAAGTTTATATCATATTTAAAGAGTACTATGAAGTCATTATTAATCAATCGCATTCTCTGTATCTGCTTTCTTATTCTTGGATTTTATCAATTACTTGTATCCAAAGATTATTTTCAAGCATCTGATAGTTTTGGTATTGGATTAGCTTTTGATCCTATTTCTCATGATATATCTTGGCCACAAAGGACAATGTTACAAAAGTCAATACCAATCACATTCAATTAGCTATGTGCGCGGCTTGCCTAGGCTTAGGATTTGGAATGAATGATAGATGATCTAATCAGAAAATCATTACATTTGCACAGATGAAAAAAATAATTTCAATAGCGCTTTTTATGATATTCATGATGTCTTCCACTGAGATGTATCAATTATGTAAGATACCTCAGTTGTTTAAACATTATACCGAACATCATAGTACAAATAATGATTTATCTTTTTCAGAATTCTTTAGCATGCATTATTCCACTGATGATGATCATGATGCAGATATAGAAAAGGATATGAAATTACCTTTTAAATCTCATGATAATTGTTATCACATCATGCTCTCAATCCCGCATTCAGATATCAATCAACCACTATTTATCCCCACCAAAGAACATTCTTTAGTAATATTAAGAATGAAACAAAGTACTGCATATACTGCAGATTTACCTTCAATTTGGCAACCTCCGAAATCTTCTGTATAAATCATAGTACATTACACTGTATTAGAACATTCATTTGCTCAATAACATAGTATTCATATTGGTTTTTACAGAAGGAATATAATATGCTCAATTCTATAATTGGGTTTTCAATAAAGAATAAACTTATTATAGCTTTATTCACAATTGGATTAATTGTATATGGTTTATATCAAACCACACAATTACCAATCGATGCCGTTCCAGATATAACAAATAATCAAGTTCAAATTATAACAGTTGCGCCATCTTTTGGGGCAACAGATATTGAACGTCTGATAACTTTTCCCATAGAACAAGCTACTAGTAATATTAGTGGTATGACAGAGATCCGAAGCTTTTCTAGATTTGGACTCTCTTTAGTAACCATAGTATTTAATGATGAAACAGATGTCTATTGGGCCAGACAGCAAGTAGCTGAACGCTTACAAAACATTCAATCTATTATACCTATATCCATTGGAATTCCAGAACTTGGACCAATATCAACAGGATTAGGAGAAATTTATCAATATGTTGTTAAGCCAAAACCAGGATATGAATCTAAGTTTGATGCAATAGCATTAAGAACTATTCAGGATTGGTCTGTTCGTAGACAACTTCTTGGCGTAAAAGGGGTGGCTGATGTAAGCAGTTTTGGCGGAAAGTTAAAACAATATGAAGTTTCAGTTAATCCACAAAAATTGCAAGCTGTAAATCTAACTATACATGATGTTTTTACTGCTTTAGAACAGAATAATCAAAATACAGGAGGTGCTTATATCGAAAAAGGGCCGACTGTACTTTTTATTCGAAGTGAAGGCCTAATTGGAACAAAAGAAGATATTGCTAATATTCCAATAAAACATACCAATCAAGGAATACCAATTTTAATAAAAGATATTGCTGATATTTCTATTGGATATGCAACCCGTTATGGAGCAATGTGTTATAATGATCAAGGGGAGGTTTCGGGGGCGGTTGTGATGATGTTAAAAGGAGGAAATAGTAGTGAAGTTATTAAGAATATAAAAGAGAGAATTGCCCATATTCAAACCACATTGCCCGAAGGCGTAATTATTGAACCATTTTTAGATAGAACCAAAATGGTTAATAATGCCATTGGAACTGTCACAAAAAACCTCATCGAAGGTGCTTTAATTGTCATTTTCATTCTGGTACTTTTTTTAGGAAATTTACGTGCTGGATTATTAGTAGCATCTGTTATTCCATTGGCAATGTTATTTGCCATTATTATGATGAATATCTTTGGTGTTAGCGGCAATCTTATGAGTTTGGGGGCATTAGATTTTGGATTAATTGTCGATGGAGCAGTAATTATAGTAGAAGCAGTAATGCATCAATTAAGCCATAGTAAAAAACTCTCTGCCATTCAGCACATTTCGCAGAAAGAAATGGATGATCAAGTAGGGTTTTCTGCAGGGAAAATGATGAATAGTGCTGTTTTTGGACAAATCATTATTCTGATAGTATATCTTCCAATATTTTCTTTACAAGGAATAGAAGGTAAGATGTTTAAACCAATGGCACAAACTGTGGCTTTTGCTTTAATTGGTGCCTTTATTCTCTCTTTAACATATATACCAATGATGAGTTCTATCATCATTAGCAAAAAGATACATCATCAACCAAATCTATCAGAAAGATTGCTATTTAAGTTAGAGCGTTTCTATCAATTCTATTTAAGCAAAGCATTAAAAATTCCAAGAATTCTTGTGTCTGCAGTCATTATTCTCTTTTTTATCTCTTTAGTGGTTTTAGGTTTATTAGGTGGAGAATTTATACCTGCATTGGAAGAAGGAGATTTTGCAGTAGAAACCAGAGTATTAACTGGTAGTAGCTTGCAAACATCTATAGATATAACGCAAAAAGCAGCCCATATCATAAAAAATCGTTTTCCTGAAGTAGAAAAAGTAGTTACTAAAATTGGGACAGGAGAAATTCCAAGCGATCCGATGCCATTAGAAGCTGCAGATTTAATGATCATTCTGAAAGACAAAGATCAATGGACATCTGCAACAACATTTCCAGAACTAGCAGAAAAAATGAATGCTGCAATGCAAGAAATTCCAGGTATTCAAACTAGTTTTCAATTTCCAGTGCAAATGCGTTTTAATGAATTAATGACTGGTGCAAGACAAGATATAGTATTAAAAATATTTGGGGAAAATCTAGATACTTTAGCACAATATGCTGCAAAGATTGGTTCTATTGTTGGTACCATTCAAGGTGCACAAGATATATTTATCGAGCCTGTTAATGGAATGCCGCAAGTAGTTATAGAATATAATAGACCTATTCTGGCTCAGTATAATATTTCTATCGAAGAAATTAACAGAGTAGTTCATACAGCATTTGCAGGTAAAGCAGCAGGATTAGTATTTGAAGGCGAAAAAAGATTCGACTTGGTAATAAGGCTTCAATCTGAAAAAAGACATTCTGTAGAAGATATTCAGCAATTATTAATACCATTACAGAATGGTAATCACATACCATTATATCAATTAGCTACAGTAAAAGAAATTGATGGTCCAAATCAAATACAAAGAGAAGATACCAAACGCAGAATTATCGTCGGATTTAATGTCCGAGGCCGAGATGTTCAAAGTATAGTGCAAGATGTTCAAGCAAAAATTACAAATACTATAGATTTTCCTTCTGGTTATTATATCACATATGGTGGTTCATTCGAAAATCTAAATGAAGCAAAGAAAAGACTTTTTATTGCCGTTCCGGTAGCGCTGTTTCTCATTTTACTTTTATTATATATTGCTTTTAATTCAATCAAGTTGGGCATTCTTATCTACTCTGCTATACCTTTATCAGCAATTGGAGGTATTCTATTTCTTGCTTTTAGAGGATTACCTTTTAGTATTAGTGCAGGTATAGGTTTTATAGCATTATTTGGCGTTGCAGTTCTTAATGGCATTGTTCTTATTGCCGAGTTTAATCGTCTAAAATCCACTGGAATGAACAATCTATATAGGATTGTAATTATGGGTACTAAAGTGCGATTAAGGCCTGTACTAATGACAGCGCTAGTTGCATCTTTGGGTTTTCTTCCAATGGCATTGAGTAATGGTTCTGGTGCAGAAGTACAAAGACCATTAGCTACTGTTGTTATCGGTGGATTATTAATTGCAACATTCCTTACACTATTCATATTACCTATTCTTTATATTTTATTCGAGCAAAAAAATAGCCTGCAGAATGAAATAGCTGTGTTTAAAGGTTATTTCAGGAGAATTATAAAACGATGAAACAATACATTCTTTGCATTTTATTTTGTTTGATGGCTCCATTATATCTGCATGCTACTGAATATATATCTTTAAAAAGTGCTATTGATTCGGCTTTAGCACATAATATGGAGATAAAAAATCAAGAATTGCTTAAAGATTATTATCAGCGATTGAAAGGTGGGTCGCTTACTTTGCCTCAAGCAGGATTTACTTTTGAAGCCGGACAAATCAATAGTGCTTATACAGACACTAAACTGAGTATTTCACAAACAATACAATTTCCTACCGTATATACTCATCAAAAAAACTTATTAAAAGATGAATGGGATGCTTCAATTATAGGAATAGCTTTAACAAAAAAACAGATAAAAAAAGCTGTTACCCAAATGTACTATCATATCCTTATTCTAAAAGAAAAAGAACGATTATTCCTGTATTCGGATAGTATGTACAGTGTGTTTTCTAATAAAGCAAAAATGAGATTCCAAAAAGGTGAGTCTAATATCATAGAAAAAAACTCTGCTGAAGCTGAAAGAGGAAAGATAACCTTGCAATTACATGCAATCCATAATGATATTGAATTACATGTACTTCGATTTCAATTATTACTTCACACACAAACTATTTATACCCCAGAACAACAATCATTATATGATTTCCCTTCAATATTTAAAGATACAACTGAATTCCAAAATCACCCATTATTGAAACTATATCAGGCGAACATTCAAAAAGCACAAACTAATGTATCTTTAGAAAAAGCAAAGTTTTTGCCTGAATTGTCTATTGGTATTTCTAATCAAAGTATTCAAGGAATTGGTGCAGATAATGTATCCTATCCAGCATCACAACGATTTAATGCAATTTCTGTAGGAATAGGAATACCTCATATTTTTGGCGCACAATCATCGATTATTGAAGCATCAGAGACACAAATTAAAATAGCAGAACATCAATTATTATCTGAACAAGAAAAACTCTATCATGATATTCAGTCCTCATTTGCTACATATCAAACAGACAGCATTTCTCTGGAATTTTTACAAAAACATCAATTACCCTTAATTCCAGAAATAAAAAATGCAGCTGAAAAACAATATGCATCAGGTGAGATAGATTTTTTTCAATGGGTATTATTACAAAATCAAGCAATTACAATACAAAACAATTATTTAGATATGTTGAATGAATTACATTCCATAGTTTCTCATATTCAATATATATTGGCACAATGAACTATTCTATATTTCTATTTATGCTTTTATTGCTAATTGGATGCGGAAATACTTCATCCGATACACAACAAAAAGAGCAAGAAACACATATTCAATCTATTACTTTAACTGATGCACAAAAAAAGAATTCTACTATTACAATTGGTGCTTTAATTCAAAAAGATGTATCAGAAATAATTAAGGTACATGGAAAAATTGATGTTCCACCGCAAAACTTAATTTCAGTAAGTATTCCTATGGGTGGATTTCTTGTTTCTTCGGATTTATTGCCTGGAATGCATGTAAAAAAGGGACAAGTCATTGCAGTATTAGAAGATCAACAATATATTCAGCTACAAGAAGATTATTTAACTACTAAAGTTCGCTTAGAACAAGCAGAAGCAGATTTTATAAGACAAAAAGATTTAAATGAAAGTAAAGCAGGAAGTGATAAAGTATTCGAAAAAGCAAAAGCAGAATTTCAATCTTTAAAAGTAATACTAAGATCTTTAGCCGAAAAGCTTGAATTATTACATATCAATGCCAAAACTTTAACCGAACAATCATTATCAAGAAGAGTAAAAATATATGCACCATTTAATGGTTTTGTTAGCAAAGTTTTTGTGAATATTGGCAAATATGTTAATCCATCTGATGTTCTATTCGAATTAGTAAATCCAAAAGATATACATGTAAATCTTCATGTTTTTGAAAAAGATATTGTAAAACTCTCTATTGGACAAAATCTAATCGTGTATACAAATAGCAATCCGGATAAAAAATATCCTTGCGAGATATTATTGATCAGTAAAGACATATCAACCGATGGAACCGCAGAAGTGCATTGTCATTTCGAGCAATATGATCAAGTGCTTATTCCAGGGATGTATATGAATGCCGATATTTCGGTAAATCATTCTAATGTTTTGTGTTTGCCAGAAGTGGCAATCGTTAGTTTTGAAGGAAAACAATATATCTTTCTAAAAGAACAAAACAATTCATATACTATAAAAGAAATACAAACTGGCATTAAAGATAAAGGCTTCGTACAGATACTCAATACAGAAGATGTACAAAAAAAGTCAATTGTCATAAATGGAGCTTATTCCTTATTATTACAAAACAAAAAATCACAAGAGTAATTTATAGCCCGAAATAACCTAGTATTTCTGGCTATGTTACTCTTTTATATCATTATTTGATATTGCATTGTAAACATTCCGAGACGATCTATAATTGTATAAATATCTAGAATATCTTTACTATAAATAGGGCGATTTTGATAGTTAAAAGATATTTTAGATCTATTACCATCAATCAGCCAATTTATTCCCCCCTCTAACATCATCATAGGAATATGTAAAATATCATACGATGAATATTGCATACATGAATACACTTGCAAAGTACCCAATGTTGATAATACATTATGAGGAAATAGATAACCCAATTGTACATACATAGTATTTCCTGTACCATATACTGGGAAAGCATTTCCAGCACCATTAACTATATTTATTTGATTATTTCCATTTGCTGTATTCATTACTCCTAAATTTCTATAATAATTTTTGCCATAATCATATTTGCTATAGCATGCATATCCATTAATAGAATTACCTAATTCCTTATTCAAGGTATGTTCAAAATATACATCAGCCGCCAATAAAAGCATATTCTGAAATACTGTGTCTTTATTGTTTTCTCTATGCCAAACAGCATTTTTTTGTGAAATAAAACCACATCCTATAGTTAATATATTTTTTTTACCCAAATATGAGCCTGTAGTATAGGGAACAATATCAGATTCTTTATCCAATAATTGATACATTATATATCCCTGATATTGAGGAGATGTTGGCAATGGTGAAAACTGCGAATAATTCTGAAGAGAAGAGTATTGCGTTGATGTATTTGCAAGAGTAAGGGGTTTGCTTATTGCTAATCTATAATCTAATCGATCTATTTTACCTTTAGCATATACACTATATTTTCTGAGAAATTGATCATTTACATCATTTGTAGCTTGTTGATAAAGGGGTGCATCTAAAGATAAAATACTACCAACAGCTGGGGAAGCATATCTTGATAAGCCAGACCACCCAGTTAATCCCGCACCTATAGAGCAGTATTCCGGAGAAATTTCTAATTCTGCTAGGGCATCATGGATAAACAATCCTTGTTTTCTAGGTGAATCATAAGACAAATTGTTTTGTCCAAATTGTGCATAAATAAAGACTTTGTCTGATATTTTGCCAAAAATTTGAGCTCTTAAACGTCTGATTCCAATATCAAAAGTTTCTCCTTCTGGATATCCATCAATTGTGCTTCCTGGATTATTTTGAGTATATCTAACCCAAATCTGAGATAATAAAGTGGTTTTTAGATAATGCGAACCATCTTCATTCAATTTTAATACTAAATCTTTAATTTCTTTTTTGTCATTATTTCCAATTCCTTGTGCATTAGCATGAATTGTAAATAACATACATAAAAGAAATGTTAAAAGATAATTCTTATTGTTCATATAATTAATATCCTATTATCTTATAAACTATTATAAATCATGATATTAAGAGCTTCTAAAAGCAGTTTCATGATATGTTTTTATATGTTGTCCTAAAAATATTCTAGCATATATTCTTAATACAGCTAATTCAAGAATGACAAATGTTAATGCACTGATTATTAATAAAAATTGATGATCAAATTCTATATCAGCAAATAATACATCAAGTCCTATAAAAGCAGGCGAAATCGGAAAACCTATCATCATTAAAGACGATAATAAGAAGACTAAGCCATATCTTGGGTGTTCATAAATATGACCATGAAATTCATTTAAACTAATTGTATTTTCTACAGATTTTACTTTATACAAGCTCCAATAACCCATAAAAAATGCACCTAATGTACCACTTAGATACATTGTTATTTCTATGATATTAAAAGAATGTTGCTGTACAATAGATAACATGAAAAATAATTGACTAAGTGTTATATATATCCAAGCTCTAAGAACCGATATACGTTCTGTCCAAGCTATCAAAATTAATATCAAAGCTATGATTGCATATATCCACGAAATAAATGTATAATGAATTAAACCATCTATTGGATAAATGATATATACCACAACTCCTATTATTGTTAATAATAAAAAGAGTGCTTCTGACACTTTATTTCTAAGAAAATGAAAAGATTTACCTAACTTTTTAAATGGTTGCCATTGATATCTATACCATATATAATCAAGATTAAACTCTTTTATACTTAATATATACAGTGTGTTTTGAATATTCTTTGGGAGATAAGAGAATGGTGTTTTTTTATGTGGATTATATGAGTAAAACTGATCATGAATCAGATAACTCATAGTAGAAGGTGACACTAAAAATTGATATGTACGTAAACAAGCATTAGTTACAAAATGTATTAATGCAATAGTGTGAAATCCAAGACCAATTTCTATGAATATTAGCCCTATTTGTGCAGCAGAAGAATATACTATTTGGGTTTTGGCTGTAGACTGAACTTTTGCAATTAAGGTTGTAATAATTGCTGTTAATGCACCAATGCATATTATCATCCAAGAAGAATAAGGTGAATATTGCCAGATTGGATATGTTCTTAATAATAAAAATACCCCAGTATGAATAGATAATGCACCATAAAAAATTGCACTTGAAACAGTAGGTCCTTCTAATGCCCTTGGAAGCCATATTGAAAATGGTATTTGACCAGACTTAACTGATGCCGCTATTATTAACAACATTGAAATTATTAAAATTTGTATTGGATGAGCTTGAGCTAATGCTACAGCATATTGATCATATCTAAATGAATTAAAATTGATATTTGTTTGGAAAAGATGATGGCAAAACCACACAGAGCTAAGCAATGCAACATCTCCAATTCTATAAAAAGACAATACCTTCAGTGCATTTTTAATAGGTAAAAATCTATCTCTATAAAATGATATTAATAAAAATGATGAAATGCCAATAATCTCCCATCCAAGAAATAATGTTTCAAAATCTCCAGATATCACTAGTATGATCATTCCAATAAAGAATAATAAAAAATGATTATAAAACCGCTTAAAACCACTTTCTCTATGCATATATGTTTTGCTAAATATGCTGATTATTAATGACAGAAATGTTGCAAGAATTGTAAAAACACCTGAGACAATATCATAATAGACATCTAAACTAAATTCAAATTCTGCCGATGAGTATAAAGTTATAATATGGTATGATATAGGTGAGTTATTATCATACAGAAATAAAACAAAGAGAATACTGGAACATAAAAACATTATACCAGTACAGATAATTGATGTTCCAGCAATATGGTTTTCTTGATGATTTTTAAACATCAAACTAATAGCAAAACCTAATATTGGTAGAATACTTAATAATAAAAGTAGAATTAACATGATATATTATTTTCAATTTGATAAATAGGTAAATTTTCAAACGTTGCATGACTAATATGATTAGTAATCATTTCGGGGGCTTCTTCGAATAAATGATGGACATTTTCTATTGATTTAATAGCCATTGGTTGTGCATGATAATGCTTAAAATGTTCTTTACTGAAATAAAAAAACTCTTGAGTTTCGGGATGCATAGCAACAATATGAATCCATTCATTTTTATACCATTCATACATTGATTCATTTGTCTTTATGGTTTTAAGTACTATTTCAGGAAAATGCTCTACTATCACTAAAAGTCTTACTGGATCATGAGGTTCTATCATTTGCCATGGTAATCCTGGACGTAAATCACCATCAATACTATTTGCAACCCCAATTAAACCCATAACATTATGCGGTAATTTGGTTCCACATCCTAATTTTACATTATCAACTCTAGAAAAGTAATATTCAAGATTAATACCTCCGCATACTACTCCTATTGGTGCCATTACATTGGCTAAGAATGTTCCATCTAGGTCGGTACTATAATCATAAGAATTTAAAAATGAACGTCTATCTAAGTATAACCCTTTTGTAATACTTCTTCTACCAATAATTGCAAGAGAATTTGTTCCATGCCCTAATTCTGGCCTAGGCTCAAACATTGAAACAGATCTTTCTTCTATTGCTTTTCTTATCTTGTGAATATCTTGCATTGTATTGATTGAAGCAAAACGCCGAGAGCGTTCTTTTGCGTTTAAGTCTAAAGCTTGTTCAAACTGTTGTTTGATAGTTTCATGTTTGTGAGCTTTATGTTCATCTAAACTATTATCATCATAATATTCATTTAAATCACTTGCGGTATCATGCATTGCAGGTATAAATACGGTTGATTCTGGAATATCTATCCCTCTGAGTTTTAAAGTATTCCGTACTTCATGATGATTTGCCATTATTGAAAATACTCTGGCATTTACGCTACCTGGTCTTCCACTACATGCCCCGCAATCATGCGCTCCATGATGAGGATTATTAGCACTACTACTTCCATGAGCAATGATATAAATAATAGGAGAAAATGATTGTGTAAGTCCAATACCTTTTAAAAAATTATAGACCCTATCAGACATTTCTTGGATAGTAAATCCTATTTGAAGTCCATCTTCAATATCATTTGTTGTTTGATTCACAACTGTAAGTTTACTATGCTTATTCATATGAGAAAATGCATCCGATATGGATGGACTCATTTTCGGCATAAATATCATTTGACATAATTTCCAGATTGATACAAATCCTAATCCAATTGTTATTAATAATCCTTTTGCTAATGTATACATAGATGAATTAAACATGATATCTTGTTGATGATGACCATGTACATCATATTCCTTAATTAAATATCTTGGATATACTGGAGCTGGACATAATTTATCTGTAAACTTTGCACCAATTGGTTTAAAGTAAAATTCCACACCAAAAAAACCCGGTGTTCCAAATGTTTCGCAATCAGCAGCTATATATTCGATATGCCTACGTAATGAACATTCTCTTTCATCAATGCAAAAAATAGCTTGAAATGCTATGTTCTCAATATTTGTTTTTTGTCTAGTAATATTATTTTGTAAACCGCTAATAACCTCATCATAATAGCTCCATTCAAAAGCATCTTGCCATATTTTTAATACTTCCTCTAATTCCGAGGATTCTACTGGAGAAAATAGATCAATTGGGGGTTGCTGTGCAGTATATGAAAGTGGTTTCCAAGAATCACCTAATTGATCAAGTAAAGTATCATACTCCATTAGTAATTCAAGATGTATCATATCTTCAAGATTGATTTTCTTTTCTATCAAAAGAGTGTCAGGATTATCTTCTATAACACCAGTAATACCACTCCATCCTCTATGACTAAAGCACAAATCAAAAAGATACTGTTCATTATACTGTTCTTCACCTACAATAACATGTAGTAAATCTGCAATGGTTATAGATGTATTTTGAAGTAAAGATTTTACTTTTTTTGTTTTAAAAAATGAAATATGTGAGTTAGACTCTAATTCACGAATTGCAGCTAAAAAACCTTTGGGGTCAATAGGAAATTGCCAAAGCGAAATACCTTGATCTAAGTATGAGCATAGAATACGATATAGTAAAGGATGAACAAGAGAATCTAAATCTAATTTGTATACTCTTTTCCAATCATTACGAAATCTGTTTATTCTTGGCTCTATATTTTCATCATATTCATTAATTAGTACTTTTTCAACCCATTCTTCTAATGCATCACTTCCTTTACGATTGATAATAATTCTATCTATTACATGCTCTTTTATTCGATTTAGCTTAAATAATGTTCTATAATCTTGAAGCTGTAAAGTTGCTTTATATCCAAATATTTTAGACGCTCTAAAAATACCATCATAAAATCTTTCATTTTGAAAGGGATGTAATGTATTATGATGAATAAAATCTTTTAGGGTTTTCTGGCTTGGCAAATAGTGTTTTAACTCATGAAGTGTTTTGTCAAGGTTAAAAACTTGATTATCTGTGTTCATACTATATTCTTGTATTTATTCTATTTAAAATTATCATACTTTTTTTCTAGCTGACATAGGATGATTTGATAGCTTTTGATGATGTTGAATCCCAACTATTTCAACTATACCACCATGTTCTGCATAATCTTCTTTAAATTGATGAAGATTCACCATTGTTGAATGGTCAATAAGATTGGTGTTTTGTACATCAATTATCACTCTTTTTCCAGACTCGATTGCATATAGTTTTTTCTTTAATCCTATAAAGTTTGAAAAAATCAATGCTTTTTTTACATAAACAATATATACTCCTTCAGATTCTTCTCCTATTTCATAATCAGATGAAAATACACCATGTAAAGATTTACCATTAATAATATTTATAATGATTTTTGTGATAATCCCAGCTGCAATACCAACCAATAAATCAACACCAAGTGTAAAAATGATTGTCACAATAAAAATCAGTAATTGCTCTTTTCCAATATGATACATATGGATGAATTCTTTGGGATGAGCAAGTTTAAAACCTACTCCAATCAACATAGCTGCTAATGCTGCTTTTGGTATTAACTGTAAAACAGGAACAAGAAAAACCATGAATAAAAGCAAAAAGAGTCCATGATAAAAATTTGCCCATCGTGTTTTTGCCCCATTATTTACATTTGCAGAACTTCTTGCTACCTCTGCTATCATTGGTAAACCACCCACAATCGAACTAAAGATATTACCAGTTCCAACAGCAATTAAATCTTTATTAAAATTTGATTTTCTTTTAAAAGGATCCATTAAATCAATTGCTTTTGCTGTTAGAATTGACTCTAGTGAGCCAATCATTGCAAATAGGATTACATATTGAATAAATGTTCCCATTTGGCTTATACCAGCAAAACTTATATTAACTTTTATCACATCAAGAAATGGCTGATTAAAAGATAATAGCGCCCCTTTGATATTTCCTAAATCTAACCACATTCCTAAAGGAATTGCTACGGTAAGAACTATAATAGGTACTGGAATTTTTTTTAACCATGAAATGGAGATCATTGGTATACCCAATACCATTACTAAACAAATCAATCCTGTTTTCACGATTTCAATATTCTGTGAGATTTTAGAAAAAGTTAAGGGCAAGGATGCTATTAACTCTAAAGGTTCAACAATAGGTTTTCCTTGTTCATTTATTGGATTAACCCCTAAAAGAATATGAATTTGTTTAGAAATAATAATAATACCTATTGCTGCAAGCATCCCATGAACAGCTGACAAAGGGAAAAAATCAGATAGTTTTCCTAGTTTAAGGACTCCAAACAATATTTGCACAATTGATGCTATGGCAATTACACCCAATGTCATATGCCATCCTTGTTCTCCTCCGCCAAAAGCTGCTATAGATCCTGCACAAATCACGATTAATCCAGCTGCAGGACCTTTAATAGTAAGCAATGACCCTGAAAAAAAACTAACAATTACACCTCCTATGATTGCTGTTATTACTCCAAACATTGGATTAGGAAAATCACTTGCTGCTGCTATTCCTAAACTTAATGGCAATGCCAATAATGACACTAATAATCCAGATAGTAAATCCGAAGATATATTCTGCTTTAATCCTTGTATACCATCCATAGGATGTAAAAGCTTTTCTTTTATATTTTTCATTATATTCACTTGATAATATGTACTTGTTAATTGTTTAGTGAGTTATTACACAAAACAGATTGTCAAGAATAGAATCAAGTATGTATAACTAAAAGCAGATGTTACATGAATATTAAGTGGATTACTTTATATAGACACTTGATTCTATTCAAGACTATCACAGGACTTTTATATAAAAAAGTCTGAAAATAGAACATGAATCAAGTTTAGCTTATAAAGCTTTTCCAGGAATGATATAAAATATAAAGAGAAGGGGGGGGCAGCTTGGATTGGATATTTTTGCAATTATCAAATAAGGCTATTGTCTTTTTAGTTTGTTTTTCTTCAGAAGGATTTTCACTTTTTTGCTTAATCTCATGCGGATAATCCTCAGATTCATTTTCATTCTCATCTATTTCTTCAATAAATGGAAAACCATTTGGATTATGAATAGGAGGTATAAGTGAATTAGAAGATTTTAAGGAAATACTAGGATTATGATGAGAATGATGAAGGGAATATTGTGAATAAGAAGAATGATCAGATAATGTTGGCTCACTTTGCGAAGCTGTGCACGGGAAACCCAGTATCATAATAAATATTGATACCAAGCATTGTATTGCTAAACAACTGTTTAGTATATATGTATTAATAGACTTCAAATTCTAAACACAATAATGTATATTGATCTAACTTAAACAATTGAAAAGTATATCGAGATATATTTTTTATTAAACACTTGCCATATAACGATATAAATATTACGTTATTGTAATCATACTATATATGTTAAACCTGAATAAAATCCTCTTGAATGATTATTTTTGAATTACATTGAATTGAATAATTTTATACGGATAATTAATAATGGCTGATACAGTTATTATATATAGAATTTCTGATTCTGGATATAAAAAAGAAAAACCCACATATATCAATAATGAAAACTGTTTACAGAATGCTGTACATATATTTAAGAATGCCACCTTTTATATCATTGCCGATAATGTTAGCCAAGACACCTATACAATGATTACGAAGTATATTAATCCTGATTCAATAGAAAAAGTGTCAGTTGGCCATGGGGCAGGAACTTTCAATCTAGCTTTGGATAAAGCACTTACATTTCCAGATGATACAATTATTTATTTTTTAGAAAATGATTATATCCATAAAATACATTCGGATGTTTTGATAGAAGAAGCTATTGAAATGGGTGCTGATTATTGCAGTTTATACGATCACCCAGATAAATATGTAATCGCTGACGAAGGTGGAAATCCTTATGTAGATAAAGATGGTGGAGAAGTTACAAAGGTATACATTACAAAATCTTCTCATTGGAAATTAACAAATAGTACAACAATGACATTTGCCTCCAGAGTAAAGACAATCAAAAAAGATATAGCTATACTTAGAAAATGGACGCAGATGGGGAAATGTCCAAGAGATTTTGATATGTTCATTCATCTAAGAAAAGAAGGAAGATCTTTATTAACTCCTATTCCAGGGTATTCAACGCATGGAGATATCTATTTTTTATCTCCTTTAGACAATTGGGAACAAATTTGGAAAAATACTCGCGATCAATAAATTAACTCGATAACATTATCAATAGAATTTTTTTAGCTAAAAGATCTATTAGCACATATTTACTATTTTTGTATTAGTTGTTTTTACTAATTCTAATTTTTAAGGATATCTACATGATTCGTACAGCAATTACAGCTGTTGCATGTTTTGGACTGTTTTCAATTCAAGCATGCTCACAACAACCAGAACCAGGAGCCACAATGGACCCCAAGAACCAAAAAGACAAAATCAGCTACAGTATTGGTGCAAGTATCGGAAAAAATCTTAAAGATCAAAAAGCCGATATAACTCCAGAAATCTTATTATTAGGTTTAAAAGATGCCTATACTGGTGCTAAAACAACATTAACTGAAAGAGAAATGGGTGAAGTTCTAGGCCAATATCAACAAGAAATGATGGCTAAAACTCAAGCGGAATCACAGAAAAAAGGCGAAGGAAATAAAGTAAAAGGCGAAAAATTCCTTGCTGAAAATAAAAGTGCAAAAGGTGTTACTACTACTGCTAGTGGTTTGCAATATTCTGTTATCAAAGAAGGTACAGGCCCAAAACCAACAGCAAGCGCTACAGTTAAAGTACACTATACTGGAAAATTACTAGATGGAACTACTTTTGATAGTTCTGTAGATCGTGGCGAACCAGTTGAATTCCCTTTAAATGGAGTTATTCCTGGTTGGACAGAAGGTTTACAATTAATGAATAAAGGTGCTAAGTATAAATTATATATTCCTGCAAATCTTGCTTATGCAGATCGTGGTGCAGGTAATGCAATTGGCCCTAATGAAACATTAATCTTCGAAGTGGAATTATTAGAAATCAAATAATATAGATTTTCTAAAACATATAAAGCTCGTTGTTCTCTTACAACGGGCTTTTTTTTTATAGTAATACACTGTATTTTGCTATCATTACTTTGCTTATACCACCGGTGATAATATGAGTGCTACAAGGGAACAAATTATTGGGATGTCTTTCGATAGACATATGTCTGTTTCTGCAGGTGCCGGAAGCGGAAAAACAAGAGTGCTTGTGCAAAGGTTTATCGAAATCTTAGATCATAATCCGGGGATTGATATTAAATCTATTGTTGCTATTACTTTTACCAGAAAAGCTGCGGCTGAAATGCATAAACGTATAGTTGAAACCGTAGAAAAAAAATTAGATGATATCATGAATGCTGATTATCCCGACCCATTACTTATTTCAAAATGGGATTCTATCAGACAAAAATTACCCGCTGCAAGGATTTCTACTATTCATAGTTTTTGCTCTGCTATCATAAGAGATTATCCTATTGAAGCAGAAATACCTCCTAATTTTTCAGAACTTTCTAAAGGTGAAGCAATTGCATTGCGTATGTCATGTGCAGAAAAAACGATTGAAGATTATCTACAAGATCCCGATCTAAAACCAAGAATCCATAAACTTTTTGATATCTACACAAAATCTAAACTATTATCTGCAATTAATGCATTTCTCTCTTTTCCTATAGAAACCGTTAATAGTCTGGAACAATTACAATATAAACCAGCTAAAGAATTATTAGATATAGCTTGCAATAAAATCATACAACCACTTTCAAAGCCTTTATATTCTTTATTCGAGATTCTAAGAATATTTCCTGATAATCATGAAGATAGTATCAATAATGCCCTTAAAACCATAGATGATTTATATAAGAAAACAGTATTCTCTCATCAAGATATCCTCCTTTTTGATTCTATTATCCAAACAATTGAAGATATAAGTCAAAAATATCTCACAAAAGAACTTCATATTAGTAAAAAACTATACAAGTCATTCTCTCAAGAATGTATAGAAGCATATACTTCTTTTATGATTTCTTATCCTGATTCTTTGCCTACTATTAACATCATTAAAGAGTCAATAGCATGTGGTTTTCCTGAAGCAGAAATTAATGCAATTGAAGATTCTCGTTTTATCAGTGAAATTGGGATTAAAGCAGCAAGATTATTTCATGAAATCAAAAAAGAAGATAGCATATTAGAAGCTGATGATTTACAAACCTTGGCTTTACAAGTTCTTCAAAAAGAAGCTGTGGCTAAAAAAGTAAGACGTACTTTAAACTTTCTCATGATTGATGAGTTTCAGGACACCAATTATCATCAATACTCATTAGCAAAAAGTATTGTTACAGCTTTACAACCATATCCCGAGGATACTCATCATGTAAATTTTTACATTGTTGGAGATTCAAAACAAAGTATTTATGGCTTTAGATCTGCTGATGTCCGTGTATTTGAAGAAGCTGGAGAAGATATAAAGAAAGCAAATCTTAAAGCTGGTAAAATCAATTCTTTTTCTTCTATAGAATTCAGTACTGAACAGGAGCAAATGGGTTTATTGCAATTGCATGTAACATTCCGTTTGATGCCCGCTATAGTTGGTTTTGTCAATGTGATATGTAAGGCTATGATGCCACAAAAGTCTAATGGGTATGAAGTTGGCTTTGAACCCATGATTGCCGGAAGAGGTATTCAGGCATTAATAGAAAAAAAAGATATTGGGTCTATTACTGCTTTAATAACACAAGGCCCGCCAAAAGGAGAAATCAGCAATGGCCCAATCGAAGCAGAATTAGTAGCAAAAAAAATAAAACAAATTGTACTTGATCAATCTTTATTGGTTTGGGATATAACAATTGAAAAAGATATATATGGCAATCAATCTGAGCAACATGTTCAAAGACAAGCAATATGGAGTGATATTGCTATACTTTTTTCACGAAGAACTAAATTAAACACTTTAATTGCCGCTTTTAAAGCAGAAGATATTCCGTATTTTATCAATGGCGGATTTGGTTTTTATACTTCATCAGAAATAACAGATTTTCGTTCTTATATCTCATTTCTTCATTCTCCTGCTAATGATATTGCATGCGCAGCTTTATTAGTATCACCATTCTTTAGTATTAAAGATAGTATTCTCTTAGAAGCTAAACAGTATAAAAGTAATTCCTTATGGGAATCATTTCTTCTTTTAGCCGAGAATATACAAAAAGAGCATTCTCACTATATATTTATACAAAGAGCATCCACAATTTTACAAAGAATAATCTCTTTGTCTTCTAGATTATCTCTGCCTATCCTTATAAGAACAATGATAGAAGAAAGTGCTTGGCTTCAAACAATTTCTTATATGGATAATTCTGTGCAGATGAAAGCGAATGCTGAAAAACTCATAGAATTAGCCCGAACTTTCGAGAATAAAGGGTTCAAAGGACTCTATGATTTTTCTGAAGAATTAGAACTACTATCGCAAGATGATAAAGAAGAAGCTGCTTTTATTCCTCATCAAGAAAATGCAGTGCAGTTTATGACTATTCATAGCGCTAAAGGATTGGAATTCCCAATTGTTTTGATTTATGATACCAATGCTGGTCTCAATACTTCACCAGCTCATCATGTTCATTTATCTGCCGAATTAGGATTAACAAATAAACTATTAAAAACATTTAAATCAGTGGGTTCAAATGAGTTTTCTGATTCTATAATGGAAACCATTGTAAAGGAAGAAAATCGAAATAAAGAAATAGCAGAAAAAAAACGCCTATTATATGTGGCTCTCACAAGAGCAAAAGATCATTTACTGTTTTCTGGTACAATAAGCCATGATGGTAAGATTGCAGCAAATAGTCTTTTATCCTTAATTACAGAGGGATGTCCTTTTTTGCTCGAAAATATTATGTCTGAACATAATGTATCCTCAAATATTCAAGAAAATATCATTATATATAAAAATTCTGTCCAAGAAGAGGCAGCGATTCATATTCCAATTTCTTTAGAATGTATTATTGAAAACATACATAAAGAAATAATCGTAGAAACTAAACATGATGAATATGGTGAATTATTATTTAATCCTGTTCAGACAGAATTTAATAATGAAGTGTATTCTGCAACGCAAATTATAACTGCAAAAAACAAGCCTTCAGAGTATATCAGACAATATGTTTATGGATTTCCGCAAAGAAATGATTCATCTTTTTCTTCTTTATTTGATGAATACCACGATGAAATACATGGAGCTAAAGCGGGCATTATAATCCACAATATGATGGAACATATAAACGAGTGGATGAATGCAGATGGAGAAGTAGAGCTCACACAATTTCTTCAGATTGCGCAGTCAGTTTTACATAAAGAGTATATGTATGATGATTCACAAATTTTAGAAAGATTAAAAACTGAATGTATTACTATAGTTCAAACTAAGTTATTGATAAATAACACTTTACACATACAAAAAGCAAAGTTTGAACATACATTAACCATTCCATTTTTTAATGATTTTCTCATCACAATTTTTGATGTACTTATAGAAAACAATAAAGGTGATATAGAGATTTGGGATTGGAAAACTAATAAATGCACACTTGATAGTGATATGGATATATTGAGCGATTATTATACAAAACAAATGGAAATCTATCTTTATATGTGCTCTTTATTATACCCAAATCAAGAAATATATATAGCAAGATTATTGTTTACTAGAATGGCAAAACCAGGTGCAGAAGACGAGATGTGGAGTAGAACAATTACAAGAAATAAACAAGATATACAGAAAATATATCAAGAATTAATTGAAGATATTAATCTGGTTCGTGAACTTTATATATAATGAATGAAAAATGATAGGATTAAAATCTGATACCAGCTGTAAATCTTTGAATGCCGCCCCAAGCAATAAAGTCAGTATAAGAATAATCTAATTGTAATAGAAAGTCTTGTCCACTAATAGGAATATATACACCAGCACCAAATGAATATCTTTCTTGATCAGAACCAATTTTATATCCGCCCCTTGCTATCATTTTAGCAGGAAAAGCCTCGCTAAACATCACTGAATATTCACTTCCCAAACTATAATTTTCTGCATTATCACTTGGGTGATTTAATTGAACAGAAAGTGTCCACACTTGCATACTATCTATAATCGGCTCTAAAGCAAAACCGATTCTAAAATTGATAGGAGGATCGAAAGATTGAAAAGACTGTATATTTTGTCCATTAAAATTTGGGGGCCCACCGGCATTTCTTACAGTTCCACTGGGTGTTAATTTAGACCCAAAATTACTTATAGCTACTGCAAATCTCGAAGTACCTAAACCAGTTTTATAGAATGTTCCTGCATCAAATAAAACTCCTTGTAATCCAATGACACCAAATCGTTCATCTAAATACTTTACAGTAATTCCCGCACTAAATTGCTCTGTGAATTGCTGGGCATAACTAATCCCGAAAGACAAAGTTCTAAAGTCGATAAATTCACCTGTACCCAATGGACGAAATTCAGTTGTAACTGCTATAGAACCTGCCGAAAGATTATTAATACCAATTCCAATTGTGGATGCATCATTGATTTTATAAATACAATTTGCACTTTGATGAGTTAAACCACCAAACCAATTGGTTTGAGTAAACTGAGCATGATGTGATATACTTTGGGTTATTGCAGCTGGATTCCAATAGACTGCTGAGGCATCATCGACTACCGATACTACAGTTTCCGCCATACCAGCAGCTCTTGCACCAGACCCAATTTTAAGCATTGAACCAAGAGAAACTCCAGCCCTTTCACCACCAAATGAAGGAAATATCTGCGCATGAACACTATGACAACTTATCAGAAATAAGCTAATCAATAGAACTCTATAGAATTTCAGGATACTTGTAGAGTACATATTACCTTTATGTGCGAAAGTATATTATTCAGCAAAAATACTTTGTTTATGGTATATCATACACACACTATTTTTTATAAAACTAATTGTAGATACTGATAAAAGTCATTGTTTTAAGGGTTGCAACCATCGAATTTTGGGATAGTCATAAGAAGGAATATTTACAATCACTTCTGGAGAAACTAATGATAAGGAATGTATTACAAGCAATAAGTGGAATAGAAATCTACCCAGTGATTTCTCTACTGATTTTTTTCACTTTATTTATAAGCGTACTTATTTGGTTTTTCAAAGTGGACAAAGCTCATTTACGATTGATGGAAGCTATACCTTTAGACAAACAAGTAAATAATGAATAATCAATGTAAAGTATGTACATAGACTATCTACTGTATAAGGATTAATAGTGATGGCAAATGAAGAAAAAAAAGACGAACTACTGGATCATGATGCCGATGGAATTCAGGAATTTGATAATAATCTTCCTAAATGGTGGCTTTATGGATTCTATTTGACAATTGTTTTTGCAATTGCATATATGATGTATTATCATGTTTCACAGGATGGACAGGTTTCAAAAACAGAATATGAAAATGAGATAGCTGAAGCATCCTTACTAAGTGCTAATCTTCCGAAATCGACATCCAAAACCTTAATTGCATTAACCGATAAAGCTAGTTTAGATGCCGGTAAGGTAATATTTGAGGGAACAAATAATCTATGTTTTACATGTCACAAAGAAGATATGGGAGGCTTAGTAGGACCTAATTTAACAGATGAATATTGGATTCATGGATGTAGTATTCAGGAAATCACACAAAGTATCACCACTGGATTTCCTGAAAAGGGGATGTTGCCATTTGGAAGCAATAATAAGCTTACAGATGAGCAATTATTACAAGTAGCAAGTTATGTGATATCAAAAAAAGGGTCTAATCCGCCAGATGCGAAACCGATTGAGCCAGATCAGGAGATTGTATGTCCGCCTTCTCAAAAAACCACAGCAACAAAATGATGTATATGTTAAACCCCGCATTTGTGGGGTTTTTTGTACTATGTACACTCTTACACTTCTGCGCTTAAACTATCAAAACAATTTCTGTTCTGTTCATGGAAATATGACAGAAGTGCATTGGATTGTTTTGATATAAATTTATCTTTTATAGTAATCATATCAGGTTAAACCTGACATTAATAATACGAAAGATAATTTAACAACTGAACTAATACTGAATGTACTTATGTATTCAACCATTCAATTGGATAAACAGCATCATTCCTACTGGTATGATTTCCCTGAACCATACATAAGTAATCACCCTCTAATATTCCTCCTATATCAAGTCGCTTATTTCTCTATCCCTAAATTTAATTATGCTATGCAAATGTTTACTTAGAATACATTTTCGTGCTTTCTTTATTTGATTTCTAGTTGCACACTACGGCCCAAGCCCTTTTCAAATATTCTATACAATGTTGAAAGTTGTATATCTGCATTGCCATTTTCAAGCCTGGAGATATAGCTCTTTTTTGTTCCAACTTTATCGGCAAGTTGTTCTTGGGTCATATTTGCCAATCTTCTTGCATCTTTCAATACTGCACTCAAGATAAATTTCTGAGCTTTCTTCTCAAAACTGACTCTCTTTTTTGTTCCATTCTTTCCATATTTCACATCTAGCAATTCATCAAAAGTATTGACTTCAGACAATGATTTCTTTTTCACGGAATATCCTTTTTCGACTGTATATATTCTTGTTTAAGTGTGATCGCTTTTCGAATTTCTTTCATTGGCAATTTCTGAGACTTCTTCTGACAAGCATTAAAAAGCACAATGATATTACCTTGGTCAAAACAACAAAATATTCGGAATATATCGCTCTCGTATTGTATTCTGACTTCATACAATCCTTCCGAACCGGAAATATGTTTAATGAATGATGTTGGAATAATATTGACTGTTTTCAAAACCATGAATACATAGTCAATTTTCAATTGCACCTTTTGATTTTGATTGATATAGAAATCAACAAAATAATGCTTATAGAATATTATTCCCCTTTCTTCTTTCATTTACAAAGGTAACCTATAAGTTAACTTATTACAAGATTACTTTCTTTTTAAGTACGATCATAGATATTTTTAGGAGTGACAATAATTCTATACAATATGGAAAGTTTTATATGTTCAGTGTAATTTTCTTGTCTGGAGATATACCTCTTTTTTGTTCCAACCTTATCAGCGATTCGTTACAGTTACCTAAGTATATTTTAGTTCTGTTACAATACAGCTACGGTATAGCGACTTGGGCGAAGAATTTGATATGTTAACATCACAAAGATGTCTTTGCAATATGTCCGCTAGCATTTTGGGAGGGTAATGCTAAAGGGTGATATCATTTTTTAATTACTTTTAAGACTTGTTGCACATTCCCAATGACACTCAAAAAGTAAATACCATAAGACAATTCAGCAATATTAATATGTACTATTTCTGAATCTATCTTTCCTATTAATAAATTTCTTCGAAGATGATCGAATACAAAGTAGAATGAACCTATTAAATCTTCATTTATTTTTATATTTTATAAGTTGACGAATGGATTGGGGTAAATTTCCATTTTTTGGAAGGTTATTTTCATCAATCCAGTGACTGCTCCACAGTCGGAAAAATATTCTTTTACATATGATTTCTGATTAGCATCAACTTGATGGCCTGCGCTTCCTTTTATATGAACCACTATCTAATACTGTCCCAGAGTTTAATATACTGCCTTTATAACCTTTATAGTTTGCAATAGTAAATGCAGCGGTTTCAGCAGGTAAAAAATTTACACCTACAACAGATGAACCTCCTATGTATGGAATCAAGTTTATAATTATCATTGCTGATACATTCAATCTGTGCCAGTGTATGGGGTAGTTTTTACCGATAAATTATTTGTCACTTTCAATGTAATGCTGTCGACTTTGTTTACAATAATTGTTGGTTACAAAACCGCAGTGTTTATTCCTTATAAAAGCCTTGCCCTCAAACCCTCTTCAAAGATGAGAGAAGAAAGAAATGATGTTAAGAGTTGTCCTATTTAGTGTTTTACAGTAAGTTTTTGTGTTACGGTTTTTCCATTCACTTGCAAGCGAACAAAATGATTACCGCTTGGTAATTCGGCTGTACTGAATTGTTTGGTAACAATTCCACTTTGCTTTTCAGTAGAAACAATTGCAATCTGTTTTCCTGTGATGTCTGTAACATCAATAATCAAGTTTGAAGCTTCTTTCAAATCTACATTGATAAAAACAATATCACTTGCAGGATTTGGGTATATAGAAAATGCATTTACTGCACTTGGTACATCTGCAATGCCTGTACTGCTAAGTAAGTCAAGTATGCTGTCTCTCATCGCTGTTGTGTCGCTTGTGCTGAAACTTAAAGTTGAAAACATTACTCGTTTATTTGCACCTGAACCACCCAATAAAACAACTGTTGGCATACCAAAACCACCATAGTTTGCAACATGGGCTGCACCACTATCCATTGGTTGATAAAGCGTTCCTAAGTTATTTGAAGAAACCCAACCTGCTGAATAGGTACAAGTGGTTGAATTTTGAAATGGAAAAGCATAACCCTTCACCATACCTGGGCGCAATGCATTTATGTTGTTTGTCATTGCCTGAATTTTTTTGGCAGGTGGTGGACAACTTCCGCAATTTGGCATATAGAAAAACAAGATTACCGCTTTGCCAGCATCTAGGTCCGCAAACATGTCTACAGATGCACCGTTACAATCAACACCACTAAACTGCATAGGAGTTTGTGCTTTGGAAATCGTAATTACGAACATCAAAGCGAGTGAGAAGAGAATTGATTTTGTCATGTTACCTTTGATTTAACTGTTTATTGAATGTTTTATTATTGATATGTAAAGGTGATTTTTAGGATGATAGTTCAGAGTTGACTGTTTAGTATTACAATATTGTTCTTTTGTGATTGTTTACAACGTTTTCGGACTTTGTATTGGTGGCGATTATCACCACAAATGTAGATACAAAAGACACACCAAAATTTACGAAATAACTGTCATTAAGAAGCACAAAAACACCACTTTTGCCAAACCCGGCTGGGCTTATTCGTTTTCAGTGCGTCAGCAACAATTTTTGTCTTGCTGAATTGGCGGACAAGCAACACTTCCGTAACTGCAATATACACAGCAGTCGCCTTGTTTTGGTTTAAGAACTTGTTTGCATTTTTCACATTCGTAAAAATATTGGCAAGCGTCTGTCAGCATTGTTTCTTTTTTCTGGTGTCCGCAGTTTGGGCAAGTGATTGTTGATTGTAATATTACTTCCATTTTAATTTGCTTTTTGTCTGTTGCAGAATATCCTGTTGAGTTAATTACTTTTTCAATTTCGGCAATGTTGGTTTTGGAATTGTCAAACTCTACAACTGCTTTACCAATTTCATATGAAGCGTTTAAACTTATTATCCCTATCTATTTATTCACTTCGTGTTTAACGTGTTCTTCGCAACTTGCACAAGACATTCCGCTAATTGTAAATTCCACTTTTTGAATATATGATTTGTCAACTACTATGATAACAATTGCAAATGCAGTTATAATTCCTAAAAATATTTTTCACTGAATGAATTTGGTTTTTCTTCTGTGTTGCAGTTGCAATCAATTTGTTTATTTAAGCAATAGCTAAAATACTTACAATCAACCTTGTATTCTTGATCCATTATTTCTTTTACTTTGGATTCCAAAACCTTTCTTTTTTCATGATTTGTCTCTTAATCCAGCCCTTGGAAAAATATGGTAAATATCATCCTTGTTAGAATGACCAGCCACATAATCTTCTTCCCAAAAATCTTTAGCTTGTTTGAGTATATTAAAAAATATTATTAGAAATTGTTGGGGCTACGCCCTAAACACAAAAATGGAGCTACTCAAAGAAGCCGATTTCGAAGCACAAAACTGTCTGCCAGCACAAAGCTTTATTTAACAAAGAACCCGCTAATAGCCTTTTGGCAGATTAGCGGGTTCATTAGCTTTTCAAGCTTCAAAAAAACATTCTGCCTTCACATACATATATTCTTCAAAACTTTTCAAGAAGATACACAGGCAATAAAGAATGTAAACTTTTATTACATGCTAACACACAAGCCCACATTTACTGAATATAATGAACTTCCACCCATCTTATAAATCCAATTGTCTGTAGGAGCATGATCAGAATAAATTGTACTACCAAAATTAAATATACTCTCTCCAATAAACATGCCACGAGCATCTACTAGTAGGGCAAGATTATCAATCAATTTAACTTTTGTACCTATACGGAATTGACTAAACATAATATTATCTGTAGCAATCGATTGGCTATTATAATGATTCGCTATGCCACCACCATTTTCAGTAGTCATTTCGTAGCTTGCATTTGCAGAGGCTGGATTTGACTGAAAACTTTTGGCATCTTTTAATGTAATAGCTGAAAATCCTACTCCTAATCCACCATTTATTGAAATATCTGTTGAAACATCATAAGAAAAAATCAAGTTACTTGCGGCATTCCAACTGTTTATTGTCATAGAATTCTCGAATCTATGCTGCCCGGGTGCAAAAGCTACACTTACAAGAGAAAGAACAGAATCTTGATTAGGACCTACTATATTAGCAGCTACCTGAGTGCTAGGATTTGATAATTTACTGCTGTGTGAGCTACTATTTTGAAAAAAATCAATTTCAAAACCAACATTTAACTTGCGACCGTCTTTTTTCCATATGTTCCCATAGGTAAACCCATAAGTATTACCGGTTGTACTTTCACTTTCACCTGTAACTCTAACTTTCAAGTCAAAATCAGTGCGAAATATATTCCGTAAATGAGCAGTTCCAGTTTGTTCGGTGTTTGCGGCACCTTGGAACGTTACACCTGCATAAGGGGTAATATAGGTCGATGTACTGGAAGCTTTGTCTTGTGCTAACAGTGAGAACGGTACCAAAACGAGAGCCATCTTCATAAAAAGTCTAAACATTTTCATAAATAACCTTAAAATATTTGTCTCAGTTTTTAGGTCGAGACTATCACCTTTGAAATAGAATTAGTTCTCTCTTTTTTACTATAAAGCACTGCCTGTTTCAGCGTGGCTGAAATAAATAAAGAACTAAATTACGCATAGTAAATACACATTTCTAAAAAATAATATTAAATGTTTTATTCTATTGGTTTATGTGTTAAGTCCATATTGAAGTTTGCGTTTAGGATAATTCCATTATTATGTTGAAACACATTCTTTCCGTTAATTTGTCTGCCAAATTGTAATGTTTGGTTTAAAACACCACCTTCTATTCTTACATTTTTATTAAAACGATAGCCTAGTAAGATACCTATTCTATTTTGGTCAAAAATATTGGCTTGTACATTTTCACCAAAACCAACAAAGATTTCGTCATACAACACTACATAAGGTATATCATCTTTCATTTCTTTGCCTATTAATGGAGTTTGCAACCTAATCATATAACGAAATCTATTGAGCAATGGAAATTCGTCTTCGGTGGTTTCATTTGCCGAACTGTATCTTCCTACAAATCGTTGTTCCAACATAAATCTGTGAGACAAATCTACATCAGCTTCTTTATGAGAAAGTTGCACCATTTCAAAAATTCTATGTTCTGTAAAATCTCTACCTAAACCATTGATAGAATATTCGCCATAAGGAAAAGTTTCTACCCACGCATAACCCACTCTAAACAATACTCTAGGATTCAAATTATAATGTACACCAACTCTTAAAAGACTTTGTTGCCAATCAGTAATTATATGATTTCTACGCCACTGATATTCAGTGTGCACGCCAAAATTTTGAGATACTTTGAAAGTACCAAAATAATTGTACCAACCAATATTATTACTAGTATTTAAACGGTTGTTTTGTCCTAAAGAAGTATGAACATTAACGAATACAAAAACTGTAAAGAACAAAAAGATGTGTTTTTTCATTATTTGATTAATTCTAATGATCCGTCTGTTAAACTATAAAATGCACCTACAATTTTAATTTCTCCTTTATTTTCCATTTCTTTTAGAATAGGACTTTTCTCTCTGATTTGTTGGATTGCATATTTTACATTATTCTCTGAAACGTACTTTACAAAGTCATCATTTTTAGAAGTTTTCTCACCTACAAAATCTTGGCTCATTTTAACGGCTGGCTTTATTTTTTCCAACATCGCTGTAATGTTTCCTAATTGTACATTGTCTATTGCACCTTTTACTGCACCACAATGCTGGTGTCCCATAACCAATACAAGCTTTGCACCTGCTACTTTACAAGCAAATTCCATGCTTCCTAATAAATCTACGTTTACAAAATTTCCTGCTACTCTGCCTACAAAAATATCCCCTAAACCTAGGTCAAAAACATCTTCAACTGGTACACGACTGTCTAAACAACTTAAAACTACTGCTTTTGGAAACTGTCCGGTTACCAACTTACGGACTTGTGCACTGTGGTCTCTTTCGGTTTTTGTGCCACTTGTAAATCGTTTGTTACCATCTATAAATTTTTGCAAAACTTGGTCTGGTAAAAGTTTAGCTTGTCTTTCTGCTGTCATTACTTCGGAAACTTTTTGTTTAGTTTCCTCTTTTGGTACAGATGTTTCGCTTTGGTTTGTTTCCTTTTTTGGACCTTCATTACAAGAGAACAAAATTGTGGCTATTAAAGACAATGTTAAGATTTTCAATTTCTTTATTCCAATTATTAATGTGCCTACTTTGTACAAAGGTGTTCGGCTTGTCCTTTTTTTTATCTGTGTTGAACTCTATACAAATGTTCTTCCGCATCCTAGAGCATTCCCACATATTGTTGGAGTTATTAGCTGTGTTACTAATAACTGATACTGATACATTAAGGGTAAATTGTCAAAAACACATATGCAATAAGGTTTACTAATAACACTACACCGTATAATGAATTGCTTCGCCCTCCGATAAGAGAAAGCATAACAGTGAAAATTGATATAACCAACAGTATTATTGGCAAAATTTCTAGACCCAATATAAGTGGAAAGTTATACATATAGCTTGCAATGGATACTACTGGAATTGTTAGTCCGATACTGGCTAATGCTGAACCTAGAGATAAATTTAGACTTGTTTGTAAATTGTTATTTCTTGCGGCATTTACTGCTGCTATACCTTCTGGTAATAAGATAACAGCTGCAATAATAATACCTACTAAACTTTTTGGTAACCCATTACTAATTACCAATTGTTCTATGTGTGGTGAAAGAGATTTTGCAAGTAATACCACTATTAAAAGACTAATAAGTAGGAACACTATACTTATCACTAATGAAAAATGAGAGATTGAATGTACAGTACTTTCAGATGTATCTGATTCATCAGAAATAAAATACTCTCTATGGCTATTTGTTTGGGCAGAAATAAATGCTGCATAAATAACTAAACAAGCAAAAATTTCAAAAAACAGCTGTTTTTCAGTGTAGTAAGGTCCCGCTTTACTATTTGTAAAAGTCGGTATTATCATTGTAAATGCTACAATAGAAACTAGAGAAACAAGAGCGATTTTTACAGAATGTGGCGAAAAAGTTTGTGTGTGAAATTTTCGTCCACCAATAAACAGACTTAGCCCAACAATACCATTAAGAATAAGCATTACCGCTGCATACACTGTATCTCTTGCAAAAGCTGAATATTCTTTTCCACCTGTTGTCATTAAAGAAACAATAATGGCAACTTCAATTATGGTAATAGATACCGCTAAAATAATTGTTCCTAAAGGTTCACCTACACGATGAGCTACTATTTCAGAGTGATGAACTGCTGCCATAACACAAAGCAACAGTAATACTCCTGATATTACCTGATATGCAAGATTGTTAACCATCAGTCCGGAAAAATAGAGAATACAAGCCAGTAAGGGGATAAAAGTTGTCCACTGATAGAGTTTTACAATTTTATTCATTCGTTTATTTGTTTATTTGTTTGTTAATATATTATGAGTTTAGGATTGCTTATTACGTTTTCAGGCTTGGCGAAGCAGCGGATTTTTTGCATTACAGGTCTTCATACGAAGCACAAATGCTTCTACTAAGTATGTCAGCACGCCTTTTGACAAACTGGTAATATCTACTGCTCTATTTGGACAATGCAAAAGGCCAACAAATATATATAGAACTTTTTTTATAGTTGTCAATATTTTTTATTTTTAAAAGTGTCGATTTTTACAATGTAAGCTCTTATGACTTTGAGCTTTACACATGTGCAAATACATTATAACACTATTTTTTGATGGATGCCGAAACTCTTTTTGCACAAGCATTTGCGGCTATAATTGCCCCGTCCATATAGCCACCAAAAACTTCACTGGTTTCGGTACCTGCAAAAAATAGTTTGTCGTTCATATAGCTTTTGGCATACTCTGGGCAACCATTGTTGTGGTGGGCGGGCAAAAAAGGACCATCTACATCAATGTAGGCATCATTCCATATTTTGTCATTATAGGAAAGGTATTCTTGAGCAACATTACCAAAATAATGAGTCAATTGAGCAATCACTTTGGCTTGCCTTTCGGCTTTTGAATAATGCAAAGCAGAGCCATTTAAGAATCCTTTCAATGCAAATTTCTCAATCTCACAATGGCTATGGTCGTATATTTCGCTTGCTAGGCCCGTCTGACTAAATACATTACCTGAAAAATTGTTGTCCAACCAAAAAGCCGTTTTATATTCTACCGAGAACTTTACCGAGCCACTCATCCAGGTTTGGGTATGCTGCATAATTTTTGATAGTGTAGTTGGCAGTTTGGGAGAAAATACAATGGTATTCTCAGCCAATTTAGGAGGCAAAGCCAAGATAATTTTTTTAGATATATAAGTATGAACTGTACTATCACTAATTTTCATACCATAGATTTGTTCTTCTACTTGGGTGATTTTACAGTTTAAAACGATGTTTTCTAAGCCAATTTTATGCTGTAAGGCGGTAATGATTTGTGCTGTCCCACCTTGCACACGGAAGGCCGAATGCGTATTGGAAGGTACAAAATACTGTTGAGGAGGCTCAAAAGATAGGGTTTCAAACAAGGCGATGCCTTCGGTGTGCTGTTCAAAAAACGGAATGGAAAGCTCTGTTAATAATCCATATAGGTTGAGATGTTCTTTGCCAAACCAGGTTGCACCCATTTCCATAGGCGTTTGATTTTGGCCAAAAATGGTTTCAATTCGGCCTCCCAAACGGCTTTGAGCTTCAAGTACTTTTACAGTAATATTTTGTTTTTGTAATTGATAGGCTGTAGTAAGACCACTCAATCCGCCACCAATAATAATTACATCGTACATAATTTTGAAATTCTTATTAATATTTGCATTTGCCACAAAAATGCAAAATTTAGCGTGTATTATGTTGAATACTTGCTTGCTCTTCTTTCAGCAGGGTGCATTAAATCTTTATATCAGACGCTCTTTTTTTGCTTTTATCTGGCTCGGCTTGCCCATAACGTTTTGCAGCAACTCGAATGGCTTTTGTCAATAAATTGGATTTGTAAAACTCATCTTTGATTAGCCACAAAGATGTCTTTGGAACACCAATCCCTACTTTTTGGTAGATGCTGTTATGGACTGATTTTATTGTTTAATTATTTTAGATATTTGTTTCATATTATCTCCAACACATAACATATAAATACCTCCAGGTAAATTTCCCATTTCTATAGATGTATTTTCATTGATTATGATACCCGAAAAAACGCTTTTTCCTATATGGTCATAAATAGTATAAGCTGTTCCAATAAGTTTATCATCTGCTTTTACACTAATTTGATTTGTTGTGGGATTTGGAAAAATAGAAATGGCGTCATTAACATCAGAATCAGAAAAGCCCGAAGTTAGATTCAAATTAGAAAGGGCAAAACGAAATACCCCTTGAGTGTTTGTGGCTGCAATGATATAATTATCATTTAGTTCTAAATCAAAAATAGTTAAATCAGTTAAGCCAGTATTGATGGTAGTCCAATTGTTCCCATTATCTGTTGAGTAAAAAACACCTCCACCAAATGAACCCGCAACAATTAATTGTGTATTGCTGGCAAAACCTCTGTAAGATCCAGATGCAAGTCCACCTGCTAACAAAGTCCAGTTAGCTCCAAAATCCGTAGAGCGATACACACCAGTTCCTATTGGTCCTCCTGCAAATAAAGTGTTCCCTTTGCTTTCAATAGCCCTAAAATTGGTAGAGTTACCTAAACCATTATTAATTTGAATCCAATTAGCTCCCCAATCAATACTTTTATAAATACCGGCACCATTTGTTCCAACAAATAAGGTGTCATGTATTGCTGTAATGCATCTTACATCTGTTGTTGATAAACCAGAAGCACTCCAATTATCACCTTGGTCTGTAGAAATAAAAACACCAGTTGGCCCTACATAAAACAATTTTGAACCTACCTTAAGAATTCCGCCACCTAGTAAATTGGTTAATCCAACACTTTTAGAAACCCAAGTTGCTCCATTGTCAGAACTTCTAAAAGCACCTTGACTTGTGCAAGTATATATGAGATTGTTATCCTTTGTAAAACCTCTTGTTGGACCAGCATTGTCGTTACCGGTATTTGACAACGAATAATTTGCGGCACTATCGGTAGAAAGATAAGCTCCGGTTTTTCCACCAGCTAAATTGTAGATACCATTTGTTAATAGTGACTGCATATTTAAGCCCGCTGTCCCTGCAGATTGTTGCCATTGTGCAAAAGTTGAATAGCTGATGCAACAAAATAGGAGAATTTGTAATAATGAATTTTTCATTTTTATTGATTAATTGTAAGCCTGCTTTTATTATCAAAAGTTTAATTCAATAAATAATTTTATTTACGCTTGCCGATAAAGTTCGGGTTTTTGGAGAAATTAGCGATTTCGGAGACGAAAAGCATCTGCCAGCAGATGAAATTACTGAAACGAAGTACAAAGCTTCATTTTATCATTGAACTGCTAATTTATTGTAGGTGCTGTTAGCGGTTGGCTTTTATAATTTTCTATTTTTCAGATATAGTAATGTACTTTTTTAATTCAGTTTGTTTTTCTGCCTGTTTTATTAAAAAGTCTGCTACGTCAGCTCTATTTATTCCGCTTATGTTAATTCCTTTGAATAATTTGTTTTCTATACGGTATTTCTCTGTCAATTCCTTGTCTAATAGCCTTCCTGGCCTCACAACTGTCCAATTCATATCGGAATTAGTGAGTATTTCTTCCATTTTAGTTTTGTCAGCATAAACGTCTTTTAAAAAGTATGTTAAGAACATCTTTGCAAGCCAAGAAACATAATTTTTACTTTCTCCTGCTCCAAATCCGGTAACAAAAATTAAAGGAATATATATTTTATTCTCAATATGTATTTCCGCAATTAATGTTGCAAAATCTGAAAAGAGGGTAGTAGCTTTCATATTCTTACTAGTCCCCAATGTTACAATTATAGCATCTGCGTTTTGGATTGAATATAATAAGTCAGCTTTATTAGTTGCATCACCAAGTATCATTTTTAACGATTTCTTGTCTTCAATTTCAATTTCAGATCGAGAAAGTGTCGTTATCGAATGATTTCTTTTTAATCCTCTTTTTACTGTTTCTAGTCCAATTCCAGCCGAGGCTCCTATAATAGTTATATTCATTTTTGTTATATATTGATTTTGGTTTTGAGCTTACCGATAACGGTTTGCATCTACAAGAAGGGCAGGAATTTGCCACAAAACTTGATTTGAAAAGCTAATTTTTGTTGAACCACAAATGTGTCTGCGTAGCACTGAACCACCACTTTTGCCAAACCCGTGTTAGGTGCAGTTTTTTCTTTTTAATCGTTTCCACAAGCACAATATTTTTCATGTTTTACATTTTCAAAGCACTCTTTTCCTTCTTTGTACGATAAATATGCAATTCCAATTGTCCCAATGCTGTCAATATAAGTAAAGTTTGTAAAATAATAAATGGCACTTGATACAAGTAAAACCAAAGACATATAAATACAAACTTTCGTACATTCTGCGTCTGCAAGAATTGGTTCAGAGTTTAATTCTATACCTACTTTTTGTTTGTAGTAAAAAAGTAAATACATAAACAAAATTGAGGCAATAGAAATTATAATTCCTGAAATTGAAGTTGTCGGTTGGTGACCTGTGTAAATGTTGTAAAATGCTGTCAGAATTAATGATACTGCTAAAATATAAAAACAATATCCTGTTATTTTCATAGCAGTTTTCTCAAATTGCCCACGTTTGCTTTCTTCGTTTTGTCTTATACGAACTATCATTGTCGCAACACCAAGTGCTGAAACAACTTCTATCCAACTGCCAAGTCCAAAACCAAAAAGTGTCAAACTTTCATCTTCATATCCAAAGTATGTTGAAACAACTGCTTCAAGAAAAGCAAGAACTAGTGTTGCAATTGCAAGTCCAAATGCAAAACTGTATAGTTTATTTTTATCCATTTTATATCCTATTTATCAAATGTATCATTAAGTAATTCATATAAAGATTCATCATCTATAATTATTAACTCCATATCATCTAAATTAATATCATCCATGTTTTTTCCTTGTATGTTTTAAACCTAATTTATCAGCTATATATGATGCAGCATTATATGTAGCCTCTGCATGTCCATTTGCTTCCCTCCATTCTTCGACTGTTTTACCACCTGATTCCCGAAACTTTTTTATGGTCTCGTTATATTTTTATAGTACAATGCTACTTCATTATTTTTAATATTCTGAATATTCTAAATAAATGCCCAAAATTAAGGCTTCGTTCTTAGTTGCATCAAATGTATAAGCACTTGCACCATAACCTTCTTTGTAGTCTACTTGTAATAAGACAGGGTTATTTGAAGCATTTGCTTTTTGCATTGTTTCAGCACTTCGCACTTTTGTATTAGAGCTTGTTGAAGGGGACGAATTTTAGGAATACATTTACGGTTTAGGGTTATTTTTTTGCCTTAGTTATTTTCCTCTTCCAATGTAATAATCGTTTTTTTGGCTTTTGCCAACCTCACTTCCTTATTCTTTTTTATTAATTTATTGGTTGCCCATTTTTCTAGTTTATGATGAAGCGGAATTAATATGGCGGCCATACAAACCAACACCAACAACATAAGTACTGGTGTATGATTTGTTATATTTTCTAAAAGTGGGTTTAATAATAAATTGAGAAATTCAAAGACTATAAGTAAGGCCATTACACCAAAAAACTCTATCATCTGTGTGCTTGTAATAAAACTACGACTAAGGATTAAATAAAGCGTGATAAGTATAATAATACCCAAGGCAATTAAGGCAAACTGAATGTTTTGCTTTTGATCTTCTGCTTCTTTTTCCTTTGCTGCTGCTATTTCCATTTGCCTCAAATCATACTCAGCCGACATAATTTCCACTTGTTCATTTGCCTTTTTACTAAAGAATGAATCATTCGCAAATTGAAATATCTTAGCGTATTTTAAAGTGCTATCGCAGCTGCTATTTTCATAAATACTAGCAATCATTTTTGCTGGATTTATGCTTAGATAAAAATATTTTCCATTTCCTATTTTTTCAATTGCTTTTTTTGAATAAACCAAGCAACTATCAGTTTGATTAAGGGCATATAAATTCTCTGACATTGCTATATAAGCTAGTATCATGTAACGATCGATTTGGACTTTTTTCGCGTTCTCTATAGCCATTTCACAGTATGTGTTCCCTAATTTCAAGTTGCCTAATTTGGTATGAGCACTTCCTAAACTCAGAAGAATATATGCCAAATTAATATCATTATCTTGAGTTTCATATGCGTTTTGCAAATACATTAATGCAGAATCTAATTTGTTTATTTTTAGATAAACAGCACCTAGGTTCATACTTGTCCAGCATATTACTTTTTTGTTGTTTCCTTTTTTCGAATAATATACAGCTGATGAATATAATTTAAGAGCTTCCTTCCAGTCTTCACGGTCTTTGTATACATGCCCCATTTGATTTTTGGAATATGCTATTAATGAGGAGTTCCCACTTTTTACAGCTAAATCCACAGACTTTTGATTGTAGAGTAAACCCTTTGAGCTATTACCTAAAAAGCGATAACCATTGCCAATAATATTATATGCATAGGACTGAAGTAAAAGGTCATTTCTCTTCAATGATTGTTCTAACAATATTTGGCCAAGCTTGATTATTTGTTTGGGTTCATTTACAACTGAATTAACGTGTTTATTACCAATTAATGAATCAACTTTTACATTATCATCCTTGTATGCAGAAAACTTAAGAATTGATGTCGCAGCTTTATCAATTTGTGCAAAGCAAAATTGTGTACATAAAAGCAAACAAAGTAATGGTATTATTTTTTTCATATTTTATTGGCTTTTCGCTGTTTTTGTTAATTATTTTTTACCTACTCTATCGGCTTTTCAGTATCCGCCACCTTAGTTTTGAATGACTTAGGTGTTACTCGAATATAAATATATTTTCAACATTGTGCATAACGTTTCGCAGCTACAATAAGTTAGCGATTTTTCACTACAAATGTTGATGCGGAGCGAACCGCCCACTAACGCAAAACCCGCTGTTATGAGTAGTGCTATTCTCTGCATGGTTGTCTATTTTAATTTTCTTATGGCGTTTCATAATTACCAAGGTCCTTTCTGTTTAACTTGGTAAAATCGTTTGCCATCGAAGCGAAAGAGTCCACTTCCTGCACCCCACCACATATTTCCTGATGTATCTTGATACATACTTTGAACACAACAATTTAAACCGTTATCAGATGTAAATACGGTAAAAGCTTTTGGATTTGGTAAAGGGACGGAAGGGTCAAATCTCGTTGTGCTGCCTCGGGCTGTAATCCAAACGATACCTGACTGCTCTATAATTATTCCCCAAAACTCAGTTCCGGCTAAGCCGTCTTTGGCAGTATATTCTGTAAAAGTTTTGCCGTCATATTTACAAATGCCGTTTTTCATGGTAAACCACATATTACCCATTTTGTCTTGTGCCATGCCACCTGCATAGTTTTCGCTCAAATCTTCTTTTTCATTGAAGTTTATAACTGTTTTTCCATCATAGCGAAAGACACCTTTATCAGACGAAGCAAACCAAATATTTCCATTTTTCTCTTCCATAATGCCTGCAACATTTATAGTTGGGAGTAATGGAAACAAAGAGAAGCATCGACCACCTTTGCTATCTATTGATGGGTCATATTGGTAAACGCCACCATGAGTGCCTACCCAAATTGTACCCGATTTGTCAACTAGAATACTTTTTCGACTTATATCGGTATGATTTAGTCCATCTTTTTGATTATAATTTCTAAATGTTTTGCCATCATATTTATACACTCCTTGGTCGGTTCCAAGCCACAGATTACCATTCTTATCTTCATTAATAGCATAAACAGTGTTATTATTAAAACCATCAGGATTGGAAAAATAGGTTAATGTTTTTTCATCATACCTCACTACGCCTTCGCCTAAAGTACCAAACCATAAATTCCCTTTCGAATCCTGAAAAATACTTCGGATATATTGACTTACTAAGGTAGTGTCAAAATCGGGAGCCATAGCAACTGCCTTAAAGTTTCTTATTACTGTTGGAATTGGTTTGGATTGATTTTTGTCTTTAAGTGTGTGTGTTTGTTTTTGACCATTGCAGGAAGTAAACAATACAAAGACCAAAAGCAGTGTATATATTGGATTGGATAAGTAGAGTTTTGTCATTTGACTTTGTATTTAGTTGTATCAAAAAAAGGTTCATTCAAAACTATAAATCTTAAAGTTTGAAGGTAGCCCAAGCATAACCGCTAACGGTTTCGGGGGCTTGACGAAGAAGCAAATTTCGAAGCACTAAACTGTCAATATATCACAAAATTTGATACGAGATAGAATGTTTGATTAACTACTGATCCTGCCACTTTTGCCAAACCCGTGTTATCGGATGTGCAAACAATACTATGAAATATCTTCAGCAAAATACATGTCAATCTCCCCCTTATTCTTCGCTTGAATTTTTCCACGGTGTTCACATTTGAATTTCTCTTTCACTAATTCATATGTGCTTCCGCTGATGTTTATTTTCCCTGCATCGCAGTTTTGTTCCATGCGGGCAGCAAGGTTTACGGTGTCTCCCCAGATGTCATAAGCGAATTTTTTGATGCCGACTATTCCAGCAACTACTGGACCTGTATGAATTCCTATTCGCAATTCAAACGGAATTTCATCATTGGCTTCTTTTTCCTTTTTTCGTTCCAGCATGAAATTTCTGATTTCAAAAGCCGCATTCACCATATCCTTTGCGTGTGTGTAATTGGATACTGGTAATCCGCTTGCACACATATAGGAGTCGCCAATGGTTTTTATTTTTTCGATTTTATATTTCTGTATAATACGGTCGAAGGTGCTGAAGCAATGATGTATTTCGGCAACTAATAATTCAGCGCTCACTTTTTCACTTACTGTAGTAAAATCTTTGAAATCGGTAAACATCACCGTCACCATTGTAAATGCTTTTGCTTTTGTTGTGCCGTTTGCTTTCAGTTCTTCTACCATTTCCGATGGAAGAATGTTTAAGAGTAATTCTTCGCTACGTTGTTTTTCTTTGATTATGATTGCCGTTGACTTCTTTTGATTATTACTATTTCTATAAACAAAAAACAACAGTAATGCAGTTAATCCGATTCCTGCTAATGCGGCATAGGAATAAACTCTTTGGCGCAACACTTGAGCATCTTTTAATTTTAATTGCGCATCAGCAATTTCATCCCTCTGTTTAATGGCAATCCCTACTAATTTACTTCTTGCATTTTTTCCGTATAAACTGTCATTTATTGTAACATATTTTTCAAGATAATCCATTGCTTTTATTGAATTGCCTTTTTTCTTATTTATTGAGTAATTAAGATTATAACATTTGAGAAGTTGAATTTGATATTCAATTTCCAAACAATTTTGTAATGATAAATCAGCACATATTTGTGCACTATCCAGGTATTTTGATTTCGGGTCATTCTCAGATTTTATTAAATAAATATCTGCCATCATACCCAAGCTTTCCGAGGATATTCGTTTCTCTCCAATCGACTCAAAATAAGTTTTTACTTTTTTTAACAAATAAATAGCAGTGTCATAATTCTTTTTTTTGAAGTAAACGCCGCTTATTCTTACAAGATTGTGCATCTCCGAAAATTTTTGATTATTTTTTCTAGATTCTTCCATGGCAAGGTTTATTAAACTATCCGCTTCCCTGTTTTCACCTATTCTTAGAAACTCATTACCCAAGAGCCCAATTGTTTTAATGTACCATACTTTATCTTTAACATTGTTTGCTTCTGGTAAAATCTTGTGCAGAGAGTTACCAATTGCCTCCTTGGTAATATTCGGGTTGCGAGTTAATACTAATAGTTTTGAAAAAGGAATCAAGTCAGCCATTTGATAGTCTGTATTAAACTTAAGTCCCATCAAGGCAAATTCATAAGATTTACTTATGTCATTAAAAAATGCATATGCCGATGCCTGATACAAATAGATTTCGCCAAGTTTGTTTTCGTAATGAATTTCTTTTGCCAATTTTTCTGCACGTTCTCCATAAGCAATTGCCTTCCTTGGTAAAAGATTACGATATTCAAAAGCCAGTTTGGCTAATACATCTACACGGTCAGTTTCAGATATATCTTTTCTTCCTAAAACCTGTTCCAATGAATCAGCAAAAGGTTGCCCTTCCTTTTGTGCTTTGGCAGCAAACAGTGTAAAGAAAAAAAATCCAAGAATAAAAAAGACTTTACTCATATTCTGTATATTTCTTGCTAATAATTTTAAGTTTGCTGTGCAGCCCAAGCATGACCGATAACGGTTTCGGGGGCTTGACGAAGAAGCAAATTTCGGAGCACTAAACTGTTTAATATACCACAAAATTTGATACGAGGTAGAATGTTTGATTTACCACAAATGTTGATAAGGAGAACAAATGTTTGATTTACCACAGAGACCGAAGCGGGCCTGCGGGTGGGCTAATGCTGCACAATAAATTTCTGTACAGATACTCTTTCTTCCCATTGCACTTTCATAAAATAGGTAGCATCAGGAAGAGAAGATGTATTAATTACTTCATTTGAAGTTAATTCTTGCGAAAGCAATTGTTGCCCCAACTGATTATAAACCTTGATTCGAATTGATTTATCCAGAGAGATGTTTGTTTGAACGCGCATATATGAGTTAGCTGGAACAGGAAATAAAACACACTGAATTTGTTGTGCAATTTCATCTGCAATTTCGGTGGCGGTATTACAATTATATGTGCTCGCGATAGCAATGGAATCTATATCAGCCCCAAGGTCTTTGCCATCTGTTCCGAAATTTTTATACGGACTTGAGGAAATGAGATGATAATCTCCCGCTGCAAAATTTACGAATCCCACTGCTGCTGTTTTTGCAGGAAAATAACTACCGGAAGGATAACCCGTTGCGGAGCCTCCTATATCAACATTCTTTGTAACCACCCAATTTGGATTGAAATAGGCAGCTAAAGTAGTGTTCGCACTTCCTGTTCCGCTCCCAATAAACCCATAGTTGGCATGTGACACTATATTGTTTTGAAATACAAAAAAATCAGTTTTAGGAGTGCCATCCGACACCATGTATGCATTGGTGCAAAAGCCGGTATTGTGATTGAATATTACATCGGTAGGTCCATTCAGGACTTGAAACATTCTGCCATCGCCACCGGTGCCAAGATTAGTTACATTCAATACATTGTTTTGAATTAAAATCCGCGATGTTCTTTGACTTATATTAGGGGCATCGTAACCCGATATATTAATCCCCTGCGCTATGTTGTCAAAAGTATTAAACCGAATGCAGATGTCCTGCACTACCGACCAGGGTGCAGTGTTATTCTGGTTGCGCGGAGTAAGTAACAGTGCAAATCCGCTTTGCGCATTGGGCCAGCAATTCTCGAAGTGATTTCCTTCTACCAATACACGCTGGGCATTTTTAAATTCAAGCAGATTCTTTATGTCCCATAACTCGCTCATCCATGCAAGGGGTTTGAAAAAATAATTACATCTGATTTCAATATCGGATACAACCGCATTGGGAATACTCGGGTCAGAGCCGCCAAATATTACATTTTCACCTGCACCCTCCAGATAATTATTCACTATTTTGAGAGGACCGGTAGTGTTGTATGCTGCCAATGCCTGGCTGTCTGAGCCATCTTCTTTGCAATCAGAGATATAAGAATCTATCACGGCAATAGAGGCTCCGTTCATCAATATACCCCTTCGGCTTCCGGCAGAAGAATCACCGTGTATGTAGCAGCGGTCAAACACTAAGTTGTTGGGAAGTGCGCTGGCAGATTTTTCTCCGTTTCCAATATAAATGATGTTGTATATATAATTGTTGACAATGGGCTTAAACTCAATACCCACAAAGCGATAATGATGCGCATTAGTAGCAGTATTAATAGAGCCTCCGCTATTTGCCGCTATCACTATTTTAGGCATATTAACAGCATCTGCAGGACTAACTCTTGTGCAGGGTGGCGGTAAATCGGCATAAGCAGAGGATGTAATGTATATCCATCCTGTTCCCGAAGTTTTGTTGGGCAAAGTATAAGGACCGGTAAATGTTATTCCAGCTTGCAGTTGGATTATGTCACCCAAATTAGCTGTGTTTAATGCGGTCTGAAACGAAGCGCTTGTATTTACTGTAAAAAGCTGTCCCCCAGCAGGTGGATTGTAAGCGGTTTGAATATATATTTGAGGCAAAGCAGGATAATTAGCAGCAGTAGCAGTTCCGATAGCTATCAGACTCAAAGTAAAATAAATGCAAACCGATAACGGAGTTTTTGTTTTGAAGAAATTCGTCATGATTTTAGGATTTTGATTGTTTAATAGAATTATGTTGTACGTGAATGTAATTAGTCGTCACAAACTTCTTTTTATTTAATCTTCTAAGTCTCCCTACGGAAGATTTCGAAGCACAAAACTGTCAACATAGTACAAAAGTTGATGCGACTTAGAATGTTCAATTAACCACTGAACCCGCTTTTTTGCCAAATGCCTGTTAGCGGTTCGGTGTTTTTTTTCGCATAAGTAACATTTACCGTTTTCTATTTCAGACTTCGATTTAGTTTTCTTTTTTCTGAAAATTTCCAATTTTGAAATACATATTCAAAAGTCCCATTATAAGACCTGTTATAACTGCTACCATAAAGGATTTTAGCAACAGTTTTGTCAATGCTTCACTATTTGAAAAATCTACATCAAATAATCCATACACTAATGCTCCGGCAAAAAGTCCAGCAGAAATTGATAAAAATGTTACTTTGAAATAAAGAAATCTATTCATAATACTTTCGGTTTAGTTAAATATATATTTTCTTGATTACGGTGAAAACTGACCGCTAATGTCCAAGGCTATGTGACGGATGCCTGATAAGGCAGATGGATTCATAGCCAATGTTACTTACTGTGTGATTTTAGACTATTTCAAACTCTTCCTTTTCAATTTCAAATGTTACTTTGGCTTTTAGAGCTCCAAAAATTTTCATTAAGGTTGAGATTGTTACATTGCCAGTGTTATTCTCCATTTTAGAAATTTGGGCACGTTGGACTCCTACTAATTCTCCAAGTTGTTCTTGGGTCAGTTTTCGTTCAATTCTTAATTGCTTAATCTGTTCAGCTAAGATTTCTACTCTTAATTCTTGTTCGTATTTATCTCTTTTGGGTGTACCAACCTTTCCAAGAGTTTTGTCTTTGAGTTCTGATAATGTTATTGTTTTCATTATGTATTTTTATCCTTGAAATACTGTTTTTTAATTTTAATTGCTCTTTCAATATCAGATTTAAGGGTTTTATTTGTTTTCTTGTCTAAGCCGTGAGTACAAAGTATTAGCGTTTTAGAGTCAGATTCACCATCCCAAAATGCAAATATTCTGTAAAATTTCTCTTGGTCTCTTTCTCTAAATTCAAAAATCCCGTCTTCTGAGTTCAACTTTTCAAACCAGCTTCCTTTTAAACCAGACTCGGTTTTATCAAAAACTCTAAGAAATTTTCCTTGCATTTTATCTGTAAGTTCTAAGAAGTAATCTTATGCTTCTTTAAGCAATTCTACTTCAATTTTTTTTCTTTAAATGTTCATTATGCAAAGATAAGAAATGTTTCTATATATGGAACAGTATTTTGTGGGTAATTTTCATTCTCATGGCAAGTAACGATTTTGGGGCTTGGCGAAGGTGGCGATTTTTACCACAAATGTTGATGCGGACAACCGAACTTTCTGTAACCACAAAACTGTCAAGCGGAGACTGACCTGCCACTTTTTTTTAGGTGCTGTTATAAGCTGGCGTTCTTGTCTGTCGTGGGTTACAACCATTTTTATATCGTCTGTTACTGTCATTTGTCGAGTACTTTTTTGTCTGGCTTGTGTGTCGGGTGTTTTATTTTTTTTGAAGCGTTGGAAAACATCAATACTTCGCACCTTGCTCTGCCAAATTAAACCCTTGTTCTGCTACTTTTTGTTTGGCGGTTTTATCCCACATAACTGGGTTGGTATGATTGAAGTGGATGAATTGTAATTTGGCTTTGGTTTCTTTGCTTTCTTTTTTAAATAAATCCATTGTTTCACTTAAAAATGGATGTGGCACTTCTTCTACTTTTCGGTTTTTTAATTCTGTTATTTCATTAAATGTGGCATCAACAAAGGCGTAAGTCACTTTTTTTACTTCTTCAATAATATTTTTATCCCATTTTTCCCACTTGTCAGTATCCGGAATAAATAAGTAGGATTTCAAGGAGTCCTTTTCATGCTCCATTCGTAAGGAAATTCGGAAGCCCGCTGTCTCCGAAAATTCATCGCGGTGCGGAACTTTGAATGTATTAATTAATATTCCTTTTTCTAATTCTAGAGTATTAGCTGTATCTAATTGAATTAAGGTGATATTTTTTAAAGTCACGAGTTGACTCCACGGCCCATTTGTCTCTAAATAATTTTTCATTTTTGGCAGAACGTAAACAGGAACTTCTTTTGTACTCATAACTTCTCTTCCCAATTGAATTAAACCGGTATAATGTCCGATATGAGCATGCGTTAAAAATATTCCTGATGGTAAATAGTTGTACTTCCCTTTTGTGAGGGTTTTAAAATAATGTAACTGTTCTTTAATATCCGGAGTTGCTTCAAACAACCACCAATTTTTACTCTGCGGATCTACTAAAGCCAAAGAAACCACGAAACGATGAAGTGATTCATTTTGCCAAGCCATATTACAACAATCCTTCTCACAACCTAAATGTGGAAATCCTCCATCTTGTGCGGTACCGAGGATTAAAACGTATGGATTTTGAGATCTTGCGGTTGAGAAAAAAAAAGTGAGAATTATTATTTGAAGGAATTGTTTCATATTATTAGAGATTATTGTTTGATAAATTTACTATTGTTCCTCCTGTAATCCACCACTTCTTCCAAAATTAAGCTAAAAAATAGATCCATGTAATGTTTGAATTACATGTCAGTTTAATGGTTGTTGTGTCTGTCTTTACGCTTGCCGATAACGTTTTGCAGCTACAAGAAGTTGGCGATTTTTACCACAAATGTTCATACGAAAAACTAATGTTTGTTTAACCACAAATGTGTCTTTGGAGCACGAAACCCGGCCTTTTTTGTATGTGCTGTTAGCGGTTAGTACTTCTTATTGTCATGTTGCTCGTCCATTGATTTGTCTAAGGGGATATTCAAAAATTTACCAATCTCATTTTTTATTCATTTCCGCATAATCAAACACCAAATTACAAAAAGCGATAACGCCTAATTCACATGCAGCATCATCAATCATAAATTCAGGAGTATGATGTGGTGGTGCTTTTTTTGGGTCATAGCCTTTGGGCATACCGCCTAAACGAAAGAATAAGCCTGGCACTTTTTGTGCATAAAATGAAAAATCTTCTGAACCCGTAATGGCTGGAACAAGCAATACGTTTTCAATTCCAGCTGATTTTTGCATAGAAGGCAACATTCTATTGGTAAGAGCTACATTATTAAACGTAACCGGATAATGAGCAGAGTAAGGTAATTCTACTAATGCAGTTGCTCCAGCTGCTTCAGCTGTTTTTTCAGCTATTTGTTTTACTCTACTAAACACCAGCGTTTCATCGGCATCGGTAAATGTTCTTACCGTACCCAACATTTCCACTTGTTCAGGAATAATATTATTACGATTACCGCCATTAATAGCTCCAACAGTAACCACCACTGCATTTTCAGTTAGTTTAACATTTCTGCTTACAATTTGTTGAAGGCTGATAACGATTTGGGAAGCGACAAAAATTGGGTCTACAGAATTCCATGGTTGAGAACCATGACTGGGTTTACCTGTTACGGTAATTTTAAAGTCTCCAGAACCAGCAAATGTACCGGCGGGGTGATAAGAAAGTTTATCAACCTCTAATTGTGAATCCAAGTGTAATCCAAAAACGACATCCACTTTTGGGTTCTCTAGTACGCCTTCTTTTATCATCAATTCGGCACCACCTTCTTCTCCTTTTGGTGCTCCTTCTTCTGCTGGTTGGAAAATAAATTTGACAGTGCCTTTCAAGTCTTTTTTCATTCCTGCTAGAATTTCTGCAACCCCCATTAATATGGCGGTGTGTCCGTCATGCCCGCAAGCATGCATTACGCTAGTTTCTTTGCCGTTGTAAGTGGTTTTCACTTTGGAGGCAAAAGGTAAATCATTCTTTTCTTCTACTGGCAAAGCATCCATGTCTGCTCTTAATGCTATAACAGGTCCGGGTTTATCACCTTTTAACATACCCACCACACCGGTAATACCTACCTTTGTTTTTACTTCAATGCCTAAAGATTGGAGATGTTTTGCAACAAGTTCGGCAGTGCGAAACTCTCGGTTTCCCAATTCAGGGTTTTGATGAATATCGTGTCGCCAGGCAATTACTTTCTGTTCAATTAGGTTTGCTTTTTTTGTAATCAATTCGCTGTAATTGCTTTTTTGTGCAAAAAGCGGAAAATTAATTACACTTATCAGTATGATAAATTGGAGGGTAGTTTGTTTTATTTTCATTTTTTCTACATTGATTTGTTGAGGTTTTTTAAAGGATTGAACTCGGTCAGTATTGCCACTAACGGTTTGCAGCTACAAGAAGGTGGCGATTTCGGAGCACAAAACTGTCTGCCAGCACTGCACTTGATACGAAGCACAAAGCTTCATCTAACCACTGAACCGCCAATTTCTTGTAGGTGCTGTTATCGGATGTGCTACTCATGCTATGAAATTGTTTCTGCGAAATACATATCAATCTCGCCCTTATTCTTCGCCTGAATTTTTCCGCGATGTGTGCAAGTGAATTTGTCTTTTATTAATTCGTAAGTGCTTCCGCTGATGTTTACTTTTCCGGCTTCTGAATTTTGTTCCATTCGGGCTGCAAGGTTTACGGTGTCGCCCCAAATATCGTAAGCAAATTTTTTGATGCCTACTATTCCTGCAACTACAGGACCGGTGTGGATGCCAATTCGCAGTTCAAACGGAATTTCATCATTGGCTTCTTTTTCTTTTTTGCGTTCGAGCATAAAATTTCGAATTTCAAAAGCGGCATTCACCATATCTTTTGCATGTGTGAAATTGGATACGGGTAATCCGCTGGCACACATATAGGAATCACCAATGGTTTTTATTTTTTCTATTTTATATTTCTGTATAATGCGGTCGAAAGCGCTGAAGCAATGATGTATTTCGTCCACCAATAATTCAGCGCTCACTTTTTCGCTTACTGTGGTAAAGTCTTTAAAATCGGTAAACATTACTGTTACCATTGTAAATGCTTTTGCTTTGGTAGTGCCGTTTAATTTTAATTCCTCGGCCATTTCAGACGGAAGAATATTTAAAAGAAGGTCATCTGATTTCTTTTTTTCTTCAACCAACTGGAATGTGCGTTCTTCAATTTCCTTCTTCTGTAAAGTTAATTTCAGGTTGATTCTCTTTTGTTTTTTATTATTAAACCATAAAAAAAGTGCAATAAGAAAAAACACAAATAAAGTGGACAGAAAAGCAATCATTCGATATTTGTTTTGCAATTCTGCATTCTCTTTTTGTAGTTCCTGCTGTCGGTCTTGTTCATTAAGGTTAATAAGCTGAAGCTTCTGAAAAATTTTCGGACCATACAGACTGTCCTTATATGCATTCGCCAATTCATAATAGTGCAACGCACTATCGGGTTGTTGTTTCAACTTAAATAGGGTTGCCATTAAATCTGAAGCTTCATAGATTGCTTTTTTAAAAGCTATTGTTTTGCCGGTTTCAATTGTTTTTCGAGCATAATATAAACTAGAATCATATTGATGAAGCGTGTTAAATAATTTAGCTATTTGAATATAATTAAAAGCAATATTCCTGAAATCGAAATCAATATTAGATTCTATGATGCCTTTTCTGTAATGCATAAGTGCTTCATTATAATTTCCAAGGCGACTTTCAACATTCCCAAAACGTGCTCTCATTTCTCCAGAGATTACAGTACGGTCCGTATTTTGAATGGAAAAATCAAATACCCTTTGCTGATAAATTTTTGCAGAATCAAGTGTGCCCATCAATTCAAAAATATTTCCAATGTTAGAAACCTCATTGTAGAATGATCCCTTATCATTTAATTTATCATATAAAACCTGTGATTGTCTGTAATAGTTTATAGCTCTTTTATACTCTTTCAATTCCATATAAATATTTCCAATTCTGTTTAATATCGAAGCCATCCGTCCTGTGTCGGGGTTATTCTCCAATATGCTTAATGCGCTCAATTGGCAATTTAAGGATTGCGGAATATCACCGGCTTCCAGCAGAATAAAACCTTTTGCATCGAGCGAACTTATTTTCCCTTTTGAATAATTTATTTTTTTGCTTAATTCAAAAGCTAATTCAGCATAATAAAGTCCCGAATCAATTTTAGAAAAACGGTAGCCTCCTGCCAATTCATTATAAATTATGATTCGTGAAGTATCAGAATTTGCATGAGCTAATGCGTATTTTAACTTCGCAATTTCTTTAGGGTCGATTTGCCCGATTGCAGAATTGAACCCAAAGACTATTAATACAGTGATGATAAAGAAACTCTTTTGCATAAAAATAATTTAAGTCTGTTTCACAAAATACATATCACTCTCCTTTATTCCTCGCCTCAATTTTTTAGAAGCGAAAGCATATCCGATAACGGTTTGCAGCTACCCGAAGGTGGCGATTTTACCACTGAACTTCAAACGGAGAACTGCATTTCAAATATACGATAAACTGTCTTACGAAGAACGAACTCGCCACTTTTGGGTAGGTGCTGTTAGCAGTTGTGCATTATTTCTGCGTTATTATTGACTTCTCCCAAGTATTAACAATTATAATCCAAGAGAATAAACATATTCCGAAAATTATATAACGTGTTTGATTGTCAAACGAGTTTGATATTAATGGAGAAAAAGTCAAAATGCTACCTATTAAATGAAAGCAAGCACATGCAAATACTGATTTGGTTTTTGCGGCAATAGCACCAATTCCCCAGCTTGCAAAAACAAGTATTCCGAAAAATTTTAATTCGTCAAATACTGTTGTCTCGTTTGATATAAAACTTAAGTGCCATAAATACCAAAATGAACCAATTATTATAGCCCTCAAAAATGGTTTGAGATTTGAAAATTCATTTTGTAAAAAACCACGCCAGCCATATTCTTCAAATACTGCATATAATGTTAAAGAAGTCCCAACTATAAAACCATAGTAATGTCTATTTAAATTTTGGTCATTATTTCCGCCAAAAATTGTAAACAACAATATTGGGATAATTACCATTATGAAGCTTTTAATTTTCTTTGAACCTAAAAAAGTAATGCCACTTTTTTTCTTTTTGCTTATCAAAACAATTGTCGCAGCGGCAATTGGCCCAATTCCCTCGAGTATGGATTTCATTACGATTGTCAACCCATATGGCAAAGTCATTTTATTGTACCAATCAAATAGTCCAAGTCTAAATACTCCTGATAATGTCGTAGCTATGATGAAATAAATTATTACATGAAACCAAGTTTGTTTCTTTATTGTCATACTGTGTTTTGTCTTTATGCATTACTGCTAACGTTTTGCGTGTAAGCGATGTTGCCTTGAGTTGCGCCTGCGGCAAGGCAATATTGCTTACACGCTGTTATAGGTTGGTTTATTTTCAAGTCAATTATACA